>Ga0302214_1000002_pt1 | contig 504258 bp, 443 predicted proteins | sample II_Fen_N1_3_FD_194584 | JGI IMG/M metagenome (GOLD analysis project Ga0302214, IMG submission 194584) | Peat permafrost microbial communities from Stordalen Mire near Abisko, Sweden - II_Fen_N1_3 | ecosystem: Environmental > Terrestrial > Soil > Wetlands > Permafrost | place: Sweden: Abisko... | reverse complement strand
GGCTGGGTGCAGGGTTCCAGGTGGCCAGCGCCCATCACGTCGTCCCAGTTGGTCAGCATCAGTTTCACCGGGTTCAGCACCGCAAAACCACGGTGGGCTTTGAGCTCCAGGTCTTCGCGCAGGCAGCCTTCCAGGGTGCTGTAGTCGATCCAGCTGTCGCTTTTGGTCACGCCAATACGTTCGGCAAAGGCTTGAATCGCGGCGGGTGTGTAGCCCCGGCGGCGCAGGCCAACGATGGTGGGCATGCGTGGGTCGTCCCAGCCGTTGACCTTGTGCTCGTTCACCAGTGCGGCCAGCTTGCGTTTGCTGGTGATGACGTAGGTGAGGTTCAGGCGGGCAAATTCGTACTGGTGCGGTGCGGGCTGTGCGAGCAGGCCCCCTATGACACGACCATCGGAAAGCGTGACCGTTTCCGAGAGGCGTTCCATCAGCCAGTCGTAAAACGGGCGTTGGTCTTCAAACTCCAGCGTGCAGATGCTGTGGGTGATCTGCTCCAGCGCGTCTTCAATCGGGTGGGCAAAGGTGTACATCGGGTAGATGCACCACTTGTTGCCGGTGTTGTGGTGTTCGGCGTGTTTGATGCGGTAGATGGCCGGGTCGCGCATGTTGATGTTGGGGCTGGCCATGTCGATTTTTGCGCGCAAAACCATAGCGCCGTCTTCATATTTTCCGTCGCGCATCTCGCGAAAACGTGACAAATTCTCGGCCGTTGTGCGGTTGCGGAAAGGGCTGTCAACACCGGGTTTGCCAAAGTCGCCACGGTTGGCGCGCATTTGTTCGGGCGTTTGTTCGTCCACATAGGCCAGGCCCGCTTCAATCAAATATTCCGCGGCGCGGTACATGAAGTCGAAGTAGTCGCTGGCTTGGTAGGGCGCGGCGTCTGGTGCGCCGTTCCAGTCAAAGCCCAGCCATTTGATGGCGTCAACAATGCTGTTGACGTATTCAATGTCTTCTTTTTCGGGGTTGGTGTCATCGAATCTCAGGTGGCACACGCCGTTGTAGTCGCGCGCCAGGCCAAAGTTGATGCAGATGCTTTTGGCGTGGCCCACATGCAGGTAGCCATTGGGCTCGGGCGGGAAACGGGTGCGGATTTTGGCCGGGTCGGGCTGGCCCTTGGCGTGGTGGGCGGCGTCGCCGGGGCTGCCGGCCCAGCGGCGGCTGGCATAGGTGCCTTTTTCCAGATCAGATTCGATGATCTGGCGCAAAAAGTTGCTGGATTTGGTGGTGTCTGCGGCGGCGCTGTTGGCGGCGGCGGGGGAAGCTGTTGGGGTGGATTGGCTCATACCACCCATTTTAGGCGGCGCCCCGCCCGGATCACCAGCTAAACCAGCAGGGTGTTGGCAAAGGCGTGGATGGCTTTGAGGTCGGGCGGCAGCTCGGTGAAGGGCAGGTGCTCACGTACCAGGATTTCTCGCAGGCCTTGGTCCACCTCACGCGCTTGTTCTTCGTCCTGAAAACGGCCTGAGCGCACGTATTTTTTGTCGCCACGTTTGACCAGCACGTTGACGTTGTCGTTTTGCCGGTACCACTGCAGGATTTGCTCGCGGGTTTTGGCAATGTCGCAGATGTTCTCGGAGTAGTTCTCGTTGTAGAACAGCACCTGGGGCAGCGAGCATTCGGTGATCAAAAAGTGCACCTGGCCGTCAATCAGGTTGAGCATCTCAAACTGGCGCTGGGCGATGAAGTATTGGTTTTTCAACACCTCAAAGTTTTGCTGCCAGACCAGCGATTTGGCAAAGTCGGGAATGGTTTCCACCGTTTTGCCCTGCAAGCTCAGGTGCAGCACGATAGCCGCCGAAAACAGCGACTTGTCACTGCCCGGCCCGCCAATGATGTTGATCACCTTGGTGGGGTACAGCCGCATCTTGGTCTCGGGCAGGTGGTTGAGGACGTTGGCGTAACGAATGCTCATGGTGTGGGGTTCTGGTGAGGGTGGGCAACAAGAGCGCTATCGTGGGGCAAATCGGGTGGCTTGGCAAGCTTGGTGAAGCGTTTGTTTGATTCTCTTCAAGTCGGGATGCCGTTGCGCTCCAGCAGGTCGCTGACCAGCTCCAGGCGCACCAGCGGGTTGTCCATGGCCATCAGCCGGTGTCTGAGTTCTTGCGGCATGGGCAGCAGTTCACACCAGCGGTTGGCCACCCAGGCGCAATCGTCCAATTGATAGGGCTCATGGATCGGCATCTGGGCTGGGTCGATCTTTTGGGCGTGCAAGGAACCAATCACCCGCAGCAGGGCCTGGGCCACCGGTTGCAGGTCGGTGGGGATGGGGACCTGCTGGTCGTCAAGCTGCAGCACCACATCGGCCACCCAAAGGCCGTGTTTGAGCAGGTCGTGGTGTTTGACCGAAAAGCGGTGTTTGCCGGTGCACTGGATCAGCATCAGGCCGGGCTGCGGGCGGCTCAGGTCGGTGATGCGTGCCAGCGTGCCGTTGGGGTAAAAAATCTCGTCGGCCGCCTGGTCGCTGTCGGGCTGGCGCACCTCGCTGCCCCGGTTCAGGGTGACCACCCCAAACGGCGCGCCTGCCTTGAAGCAGCGGCCAATCATGTCCAGATACCGCACCTCAAAAATCTGCAGCGGCAGGTAGCCGCCTGGAAACAGCACCGTGTCCAGCGGAAACAGCGGAACAGATTGAAGAACCAGCGTGTCTGTCATGTGGGTGAGCTTTTGTCAGAAGTGGTGTGCATGATCCCACGAATCGTCTTGGGGTGCGCGGCGATAATGCCGTTTCTTAGAAGGAGTGCGTGTGGATATTGTGTTGCTGATCAAGGCTGCCATCATGGGTGTGGTCGAGGGGTTGACTGAGTTTTTACCCATCTCATCCACCGGGCATTTGATCCTGGCGGGCTCACTGCTGGGTTTTGATGACGACAAGGCCAAGGTGTTTGACATTGCCATCCAGACCGGAGCCATTTTTGCGGTGATCCTGGTGTACTGGCAAAAAATCCGCGACACGGTGGTGGCATTGCCCAGCAGCAAACAGGCACAGCGTTTTGCCTTGAATGTGCTGATTGCTTTCTTGCCAGCGGTGATTTTGGGCCTGCTGTTTGGCAAGGCCATCAAGGCGCATCTGTTCACCCCGGTGGTGGTGGCCAGCACCTTCATCATTGGGGGCTTCATCATTTTGTGGGCTGAACGCCGTCAGGAAAAGAACCCGGCGGTGGCGCGTATCCAGGACGTGGACGCCATGACCCCGCTGGACGCCTTGAAGGTGGGCTTGGTGCAATGTTTTGCCATGATCCCGGGCACCAGCCGCAGTGGCTCCACCATCATTGGCGGCATGTTGCTGGGCTTGTCGCGAAAGACCGCCACCGATTTTTCGTTCTACCTCGCCATTCCTACATTAATTGGGGCGGGAGCCTACAGTTTGTATAAGGAACGCGCTCTGCTTTCTGTAGCGGACATGCCACTCTTCGGGGTGGGGTTGGTGGTGTCGTTTTTGAGCGCGTTGTTGTGCATCCGCTGGTTGCTGCGCTTTATTTCCAGCCACAGCTTTGTCGGTTTTGCCTACTACCGGATTGCTTTTGGTCTGGTGGTGTTGGCCACCGCCTGGTCTGGCCTGGTGGTCTGGGCGGAATAAACCCCGAATCAGGACCGCAGGGCTGACAGGTTCAGCAGTGCGGCTTCAATGGCAGCGGCAGTTACCAGGGGCTGCTCCATCGGGAACAGGTGGCTGCCGTCGAGCATCATGATGCGCCCATGCGTCACCCGCTGGGTCAGGGCCATGCCCACTTGTTTCATCTCAGCCGAACGGTTGCCGCCAATAAAGGCTACCGGGCAGCGCACCGGGTGCTGGCGCAGCAAAGCGTCCAGGTTGTCGGGCAGGGTGTTGTAGATGGCGGTTTCAACCTCACGCTCAAAACGCAGCACACGCCGGGGCTCACCGTCGATCTGTGTGTCTACCGTGCCATGGCTGATGTAGTCGGCCAGCACCTGCGGGTGCCATTGGGCAAAAGCGTGTTTGCTCTGAAAGTGGGCCAGGGCGGCCGCGGCATCGGGCCACTGGTTGCGCCGATTTTTGCTGACCTTGCCGGGTGAGATGGCCCCCACCAGTTGGGTGCGTTTGGCCACACCCACCAGGTTGGCCCGCCAGCCGCCCAGAATGGGCGCGTCCAGCAGCAGCACCCCACGCGCCAGTTCCGGCGCTTTGGCCGCAGCCATCAGGCTCAGAAAGCCGCCCAGTGAGTGGCCCACAAAAAACAGCGGTTCACCCGTTTGATCTGCCAGGGGCCGGGCAAAGTCCAGCAACTGCTGCACCAGATGCGGCCAGTTGCTGGTGACTGGGTAACGCGGGTCGTGGCCAAACTGATCCACCGCCTGCACCGCCAAGCCACGCGCCTGCAGGGCCTGAAACATCAGGCGGTAGGTGCTGGCGCCAAAACTGTTGGCGTGTGAAAAAACGAGGTTCAGATCAGCTTCTCTTGCGGGGTGGTGATTTTTTTCAAAGGGCGGTTGCGACCGGCTACCTGCATCAGCGGCACGTCGGTGGCTTCGCCGTTCCACATCGGGTCCTCGATGCTGTCAAACACCTCGCGCAGCTTGGCGCCCCAGCTGTTGTGCAGCATCTGGAAATAGGGGTTGTTTTCGTCGATACACACCACCTTGTCGGTCTGGAAACGGTCGGCCTCGTAGACCACCATGTCCAGCGGCAGGCCCACCGACAGGTTGGACTTGAGGGTCGAGTCCATCGACACCAGGGCGCACTTGGCGGCTTCGTCCAGCGGGGTGGTGGGGGTGATGACACGGTCAAGCACCGGTTTGCCGTATTTGGATTCGCCGACCTGAAAGTACGGTGTCTCGGGCGTGGCTTCGATGAAGTTGCCCGCCGAGTAGACCTGGAACAGGCGCATGCCCTCGCCCTTGATTTGTCCGCCAAAAATCAGGCTGACGTTGAAGTCGACCCCAGCGAGCTTGAGTGAGGCGGCATCGCGTTCGTACACATGGCGAATGGCCGAGCCCAGCACGCGGGCAGCGTCGAACATGCTTTTGGCGTTCCAGATGGTCAGGCCATCGTCTTCGTCGTTGTCCTTGAGTTTTTCGACCTGCAAAATTTCGCGCACCGACTGCGAAATGCTCAGGTTGCCCGCCGACAGCAGCACCATAAAACGGTCGTCCGGCTTTTCGTAGACGATCATCTTGCGAAAGGTGCTGATCTGGTCCAGCCCGGCGTTGGTGCGTGAGTCGGACAGGAACACCAGTCCGGCATTGAGTTTGATGGCGACGCAGTAGGTCATAGATGTGGGGGGCAGGGCGGTAAACAAGATCGGGCAAAGCCTCTATTGTCCCTCAGACGGCTGGTTTGCCGTGTTTGGGACTGGCTAGACCCCAAACGCAGAGCACGCGACTTGGCCCAGGCAGGGCGGTGGTGGGTGGCTAAAGGCCGGGGTCGCGCACCGTCTCGCTGGACTGGGCGGGTGCGTGCGCAGGGCTTTGCCGTTGTAACGGTGACTGCGATTGCGATTGCGATTGGTATTGGTATTGGGATTGGGATTGGGATTGGCTTTGTAGCGAACCAAAACTGATCGATGGCACTGGCTCCACCGTCACACCCACGCTCAGCACATGGCTGGCGCCGCCGTGGATCACGCCGCGCATCGGGGACACGTCGGAAAAATCGCGTCCGATGGCCAGCGTCACATAGTCTTCGCCGGGTGAGGGGCAGCCTGCGCGGTCGTTGGTGGGGTCCAGGTCCAGCCAGCAGGCGTTCAGTGCGGGCGCGTCGGCGCTGGCGCTTTGGGCGGGCAGGTAGACCGAGGCCCAGGCGTGTGAGGCATCGCTGCCACGCAGTTTGACGGTGCCCGGCGCGGGGGTGGTCAGCAGGTAGCCGCTGACGTAACGCGCAGCCAGCCCCAGCGAGCGCAGGCAGGCAATGAAGATGTGGGCAAAGTCCTGGCAGACGCCTTTGCGCTGGGCCAGCGCCTGCAGCGCCGGGGTGTTGACCTCGGTGCTCAGGCTCTCGTAGGTGAAGTCGCGGTAGATGCGGTGCATCAAATCCAGCGCACACAGTTGCAGACTTTGACCCGGCGGGAAGCTGGGCTGCGCGTAGCTGGCAAATTCGGGGTGATGGGGCGCCATGCTGGAGGCAAACACAAACTCGTTGGCGGCGTCAAACACCGCTCTGGCGTGGTAGCGAAAGCGCTCGCGCACCACCTCCCAGGCCACCAGGTTGCGCGGCAGGTTGCTGGCTTGGGTGTTGACCTCGCTGGTGGCCAGCACACGCAGGCGCCGATGCGGCACCTGCAAGGAAAAAAAGTACCGGGTGTTGCCAAACACGTCTTGCGTGCTGCTGATTTGCGCGGGCTGGGGCGTGATGTCGAGTTGGTGGTTGATCAGTTTCTGGCTGGGGCAGTCCAGCGGCGTCAGATAGGCCATGTGCTGCGCTGTTTCTACCGCCGGGCGGTAGTCGTACACCGTTTCATGGGTGATGCTCAGCTTCATAAGGCGCCCACGCTGTGGTTGTTCAAGGCCGCATGGGTGAAGTAGGTGGCGCTGATGTCCTCAGACACCTCGTAGGCGGCGTTGCTGCATTGCTGCAGCACCGACCTGAGCAGTTCGTACTGTGGGGCGGCGCCTGCCGCAGCGGTGGCGGCCGGGGGCACCAGATCGGGCGCGTATTCACACAACTGCGCCAGCCCCCAGGCATTGGGGTTGGGCACTTTGAGCGACAGTGGGGACATCTGGTGCGCCTCGTTGCCCGCCAGTTTGTCCAGACGGCCGCGCAGGGTGTGGGCTACCCAGGACACCGAGCGCGGGTTGTCGCGGTCAATCACCAGCAGATCCACCAGCGCGGCCATCTCACGGCTTTGCTGGAACTCGGCATGGAAGGTGATGGCGTTGTCAAACAGCTCCAACATGGCGTCAAAACCGCTGTCGGTGGCCAGGCTTTTACAGGCCAGCGCCTGGTTCAGCGCGGAGGACAGGAACCCCAGGCGTTCGATGTGGCGGCCAATGCTCAGCAGCCGCCAGCCGTCGTCTCGGGTCATGCGGTCGGTCTGGGCGCCGGTGATGGCGGCCATGTTGTCACTGGTGTCTTTGAGGATTTGCAGCGCTTTTTGCACTGGAAAGTCGCCGCGCTGGCGGTGTTCGGCAAAGCGGGCAAACAGGGTTTCTTCGGTGCGGGTGATGATGCGCCAGTGCTCTTGCGACAAGCGCTCGCGCACGTTGGAGGCGGCCAGCTTCAGCGCCCGCAGATAAAACCCGACGCTGGTGGCGTGGCGGGTACTGCCCAGGCTGTCGATCAGCGCGCGCTCGAACACGCGGGGCGCTTGCAGTGGCGTGGGCACACCGGGCAGCACCAGGGTGTTGGCCAGTGCCATTTTGCCCAGCCAGGTCAGCAGCTCTTGGCTGGAGGGTTCTTCGCCGTGCAGGCAGTCCAAGGTGAGGCGCGCCAGGCGCAGCGCGTTTTCAGTGCGTTCGGTGTAGCGGCCCAGCCAGAACAGGTTTTCTGCGGCGCGGCTGGTCACCAGGCGTTTGCGCTGCATCAGGCTCTCGGGTGTGAGGTGCGGGTGCAGCATGGTGGTGTGGTCCACCTCGCCGGTGGTCAGCGCCCAGACGTCGGCGCTGCTGCCGCCGCGCTGCATCGAGGTGTTTTCTTGGGCGCTGCTGGCCACACGCGCCAGTCCGCCGGGTAGCACCTGCCAGCCGTTGGCGCCGTCTGACACGGCAAACACCCGCAGCGTCACCGAGCGTGCAACCAGGCCCGGCTGGTCGGTGGTCTGCCAGGTGGGCATTTGGGACAGTGGCGAGTAGGCCTGCACCGTGTGTTCTTCGGGGTGGCTTTGGATGCGTGCAGCCCACCCGTCAAGGGCCTGGGCGCTCTGTTGTGTGCCCAACACTGCGTCAAAGCTGGCGTGGCTGCTCGACCCGGGGTAGGTCGGTTTGATGGTGCTGTGCTGCAGCTGCGCCAGGGCGTCCACCATGGCGCTGTCTTCGCCGCACCACCAGGTGGGCAGCGCTGGCAAGCACAGTTCTTCATCAAACAGGTGGCGTGACAACGCGGGCAAAAAGCCCAGCAGCGCGGGCGACTCCAGAAACGCCGAACCCGGCGTGTTGGCCACCAGCACATGGCCCGCACGGATGGCCTGCAGCAGGCCAGGCACGCCCAGCGTCGAGTCGGCGCGCAGCTCCAACGGGTCCATGTATTCGTCGTCAAGCCGCTTGAGCAGGCCATGCACCGGCACCAGCCCTTTGAGGGTTTTCAGATACAGGTGCTCATCACGCACCAGCAAGTCCCGCCCTTCAACCAGCGTCAGGCCAAGGTAACGCGCCAGGTAGGCGTGTTCAAAATAGGTTTCGTTGTAGGGACCGGGGGTGAGCAGGGCCAGGTGGGCGTCTGGCCCCATCGGGCTCATGGCACGCAGGCTGTCCATCAGTGCGCGGTAGGTGCTGGCCAGGCGCTGGACCTTCAGGTTGTCAAAAGCAGTACCAAACTGGGCCGCGATGGCCAGCCGGTTTTCCAACAGGTAACCCAGCCCGGACGGTGCCTGGGTGCGTTGCCCGGTGACCCACCAGTTGCCGTCGGGGCCGCGTGCCATGTCAAAGGCGGCAATGTGCAAATAGCGCCCGCCCACCGGTTTGATGCCGTGCATGGCGCGCAAATAACCCGGGTGGCCGTGTACCAGGGCCGGTGGCAAAAAGCCCGAGGCCAGCAGTTGTTGCGGGCCATAGACATCGGCCATGACGTGTTCGAGCAAGCGCACACGCTGCAACACACCGGTCTCAATGTGTTGCCAGCTGGCAGCATCCACCAGCAGCGGGAACAGGTCCAGCGACCAGGGGCGCTGCGGGCCGTTTTCGTCGGCATAGACGTTGTAGGTGATGCCGTTGTCACGGATCTGGCGCGCCAACGCCACGCAGCGCTGGTCCATGTCGGCCGCTGTGTCGTCGCGCAATGTATTAAAAAAACCGGCCCAAGCCCTTGTGATTAAAGGGGAGTCTGCTGTATTTTGTGTAGCGCCTGAGGCGATGTGCCTGGCGCCATGTGGCACCACCCCGCGCAGTTCGTCGAGGTGTCCACGCGAGGTCTTGTAGCCGGCTACCCAATCTGCCAAACCGGGTGTGGCCGGGCTCGCTTCTGGGCTGGTTGTCAATGGGGCAGGCTTCATTGTGATGAGTATGCCAGCGAAGTCCCGCTTTGAATGACAATCGCGGGTTAAACAAACTGATCGACCCGATCCAAGCCATGACCGATAACCTGCCAGTTTCCTCCGAGCCCGTGACCGTTTCGCTTGACCAGACCGCTGATCCGGCGGCCACCTCCGTCCCGACCAGCCCGGCGCCTGCCAAGGGCAAAAACCGTTTTGCCAGTGCCCAGCCGGTGCTGGAAAAGCTGTTTGGGCTCTATCCCCATCTGTTTGGCCAGCGTTTTGTGCCGCTCAAGCTGGGCGTGTTCCAGGACCTGCTGGCCGCTCACCCCGAGGTGTTTGCCAAGGACGAGCTCAAGCTGGCGTTGGGTGTGCACACCCGCTCCACCCGTTATTTGCAAAGTGTGGCGCAGGGTCTGCCCCGGCACGACTTGCAAGGCAAACCGGTGGAACCGGTGGCGCCCGAGCATGTGCTGCTGTCGATTGTTGAGGTGTTCCAGCGCCGCCAAGCCCGCGCCGATGAAGATTTGCTGCCGAAACTGCGCAAGCAAATGTTGGCGGCCTACCAGGCCAGCGGCCTGACCCGCCAAGACTACCTGTCGCGTCTGACAACGCTCGACGAAAAGATGGCCGCTCTGCTCGACGAGGTGATCGACGAAGTCGAGCAACAACGCGCCCGCCAAGCCGCCTTGCTCAAGGCGTTTGATGCCAGCGGCAAAACCGTGGAAGACTTTGCCGCTGAACTGGGCATGGACGTGCGCCAGGTGCAAGCAGCGATCAAGCAGCGCAAAGCCTGATCAGCCGGTCAGGTCTTGTCGGCCTGCCAATAAAAAAACCGCCGGGGCGACCCAGGCGGTTTTTTTGTGGCTCTGAGCACTGTAGCCTTAGGATCAGCTTTGGCGTTAAAGAAAAGCGCCAACGCCTTAGCGCGTGTCACCAGTCTGAGGTTCAACCTGACGCACCTTGGACAGGGCGGCCATCGCTTTGTCTTTGTCACTGCGCTGGGCACGTTCCAGAAAGAATGCCTCTGTGTTGAGGGCCGAAATCTTCTCGGCCACTGCCGTCACGATGAACTGGTTGAGCGACGCGTCGTCCTGGGCCGCAAGTTGTTTGGCGTATTGGTGCAGGGAATCAGGCAAACGCAGGGCGACTTGGCTCATGATGTGTTCTCCAGTAATCGTAAAAAAAGACCCGGGGCCATAAGCTTGATCTTCCAGCGTGTCGTGGCCATGTCGAAATCCCTCACATTGAGCGTCACCAAATGGTCTGCCTGGCCATTGACGGCAGCCTCCAGCACCATCTCATCGTTCGGGTCACGCAACTGAGGGCGCCATAAAAAATGCGATTGCACTGGCGTCACAACCTGGGCCAAGGCGTTCAGAATGTCGTCCACGTCACCGGCAACCAGGCCATGCAAGTTCATGATCTCGTGGCGTTTTAGCACGGCCTCGTATTCGAGCCATAACGCTGGCGAGGCGACCAGCTCAAAGCGTCGGTTTAATGCGTGCGTCAGCAAGACAAACGAGGCCCCGAGCTGGCTCGAAAGACCAGCGACCAGGATGTTGGTGTCCAGCACAGCGCGGATTGTCATGATATTGCCGACAATATCACAAAGGAGGGCGATGTGCTGTGTCTGCTGGTGTCAGTCCGTACCTTCTAAATCAAAGACCAAGGGCAGGTGGTCACTATCCGCCAGCCAGTCTGAGTTGGTGCCGACTTCTACCTGCCGCACTGCCCACTGTCGTCCGGTGAATCCATAGTCGATGTGGTAGGGCTTCTCCGCGTTTCGGTGCAGAAAGAACGTAGGCCGGGTCTCCTTGCCTTGTGCCTCCGCAAAGTACAGGTGATAGCAGCTTTCCAGCCCCAGTTCAGACAACTCGCGCACAACATCCGAGTGGTTCCACCAGCGGTCCCATTGATCCCATTGGGTATTGCTGTTGAGATCGCCTATGAGCATGGCGCGCGGATGCGTCAGAAACGCTTTGTGCACCTGCAGGAATTTCCATAACTGCCCGATGTACCCGAAGTTGGGGGAGTTGGCCTTCTTGGTCCAAGTGGCCAGCAGCGGCCAGTCACCGTTCACGACACAGGGGAGAAACAGTTCCAAGCGCCCCGAATCGAGGGGGATGGCTTGTAGGGTCAGGTCGCCGGACGCGAAGACGCCGATGCCCTTGTTCTTGTGAGTGCCGGTCCAAAGATGGTTGCAGCACCAGCCGGTGTATGCAACATCATTGGTTTGGCAGGGGTCTTCGCATTCCTGAACCACGTAGACGTCTGCTTCGAGCTCAGCGAGTCGGCTCCATTTTTTGCGCAGCGCGCCATTGCAGTTCCAGGTCACGATGCGAAGTGATTTTTTTGTCAATCTAGCCCCCTGGTTGCTTGGCGCAGTTCTTTTTGAGTCTAGCGGCACTCCGCGTCCAAAGAAAAAGGTCGTACCCATGACAGATACGACCTGCAAAAAAGCTTCACAAGGGGCCGAAACCCTCAGGGGCTACTCACCCACCGGCACGCAAGAGCAGAACAGGTTGCGGTCGCCGTAGACGTTGTCGATGCGGCCCACGGGTGGCCAGTACTTGCTTTGTTTGAGGCTAGGCACCGGAAAGGCTGCTAGCCCTCGTGCATAGGGCTTGGTCCACTCTTCTTCCAATAGCGTGGCGGCGGTGTGCGGCGCGTTTTTGAGCGGGTTGTTGTCCTGCGGCCAGAGACCTTGCTCGACCTGGGCGATTTCGGCGCGGATGGCGATCATCGCGTCGATGAAGCGGTCCAGCTCTTCAAGCGTTTCGCTCTCGGTGGGCTCCACCATCAGGGTGCCGGGCACCGGGAAACTCAGCGTGGGCGCGTGAAAGCCGTAGTCCATCAGGCGTTTGGTCACGTCCTCGGCGCTGATGCCGTGGACGCCACCGGTGGCCTCTTTGAGCTGGCGCACGTCCAGAATACATTCGTGCGCCACACGACCCGGTTTACCGTCCACCGGCACACTGGTGTAAAGCGTGGGGAAGTGGTCTTTGAGGCGGGCGCTGATGTAGTTGGCGCTCAGGATCGCGACTTCGGTGGCGGCTTGCAGGCCTGCGGCACCCATCATGCGGCAGTACATCCAGCTGATCGGCAGCACCGCGGCATTCCCGAGCGGGGCAGCTGAGACAGCACCCACTCCGTGACCCTCACCCCCGTCCTCTCCCGGGGGGAGAGGGAGTGAAGACGAAGCGTGACCGGGCAGGAACGGCACCAAGTCGGCAACCACGCACACGGGGCCAACGCCAGGGCCGCCGCCGCCGTGTGGGATGCAGAAGGTTTTGTGCAGGTTCAAATGGCTTACGTCACCACCAAACTCACCCGGTGCGGCCAGGCCGACCAGTGCGTTCATGTTGGCGCCGTCCACGTAGACGCGCCCACCGTGGCTGTGCACCAGCGCGCAGAGTTCTTTGACGTTGGTCTCGAACACACCGTGGGTGCTGGGGTAGGTGATCATCATCGCGGCCAGGTTGGCGCTGTGCTGTTCACACTTGGCCTTCAAGTCGGCCATGTCGACATTGCCTTGGGCGTCGCAAGCCGTCACGACGACCTTCATGCCGACCATGGTGGCGCTGGCCGGGTTGGTGCCGTGCGCGCTGCTTGGGATCAGGCAGATGTTGCGGTGCGCTTCACCACGCGAGGCGTGGTAGCCACGAATCGCCAACATACCGGCGTATTCACCCTGGCTGCCCGCGTTGGGCTGCAGGCTGATGCCCGCGTAACCGGTGGCCTGGCACAACCAGGCACGCAGTTGCGCGTCCAGCTCGGCATACCCTTGGCGCTGGTCATCCGGGGCAAACGGGTGGATGCCTGCAAACTCGGGCCAGGTGATCGGGATCATCTCGCTGGTGGCGTTGAGCTTCATGGTGCAGCTGCCCAGCGGGATCATCGTGCGGTCCAGCGCCAGGTCAAAGTCTGACAGGCGGCGGATGTAGCGCAGCATGCCGGTTTCACTGTGGTGGCTGTTGAACACCGGGTGGCTCAGGTAGCTGCTTGTGCGCAGCAGCTTGGCTGGCAGCAGGGAGTCGGCCAGCGGCTCGACCTGGGCGAAAGTCAATGCGCGGCCCCGGCCACCGGCTTCACCCCGGCGCGCGGTGTTGGGCCAGCCGCTCACCGCGTCGGCAAAGAAGGACCACAGCGCTTCGACATCGGCACGGGTGGTGGTCTCGTCCAATGAGATGCCCAGGCTGGTTTCTGATGCCAATCGCAGGTTAGCCCCCGTTTTGAGAGCATTGTTTGCTATTGAAGCGGTAGCGTCACCGGTTTCCACGGTGAGCGTGTCAAACGCGGTGGCATTGGCCACGGTGTAGCCCAGCGACTCCAGGCCAGCGGCCAGCACGGCGGTCAGGCTGGCCACGCGTTGGGCGATGCGTTTCAAGCCCTGCGGGCCGTGGTAGACCGCGTACATGCTGGTGATGACGGCGGGCAGCACCTGCGCGGTGCAGATGTTGGAGGTGGCTTTTTCGCGGCGGATGTGTTGCTCGCGGGTTTGCAGCGCCAGCCGGTAGGCCGGGTTGCCATGCACGTCCACGCTCACGCCCACCAAGCGGCCAGGCATTGAGCGTTTGAACTCGTCGCGGCAAGCCATGTAGGCGGCGTGTGGGCCGCCGTTGCCCATGGGCATGCCAAAACGCTGGGTGGTGCCAATGGCGATGTCGGCACCGAGTTCACCGGGCGGTGTCAGGAGGGTGAGCGCCAGCAGGTCAGCGGCCATGATCACCACGCCGCCTTTGTCTTTGTAGTTGGCGATCCATTCGCGGTCGTCACGCACCGTGCCGCTCACGCCGGGGTATTGCAGCAGCACCGCAAAGCTTTCGTCGGCCAGGGCTTCGTCGCCGTTGCCGGTTTTGACGGTGATGCCCAGCGGCTCAGCCCGGGTGCGGATCACTTCCAGGGTTTGCGGCAGCACCTCGTTGTCGACAAAAAAGGTGGTCGACTTGGACTTGCTCATGCGCAGTGCCAGCGTCATGGCTTCGGCGGCGGCGGTGGCTTCGTCCAGCATTGAGGCATTGGCCATCGGCATGGCCGTCAGATCGGTGATCATGGTCTGGAAGTTCAGCAGCGCTTCCATCCGGCCCTGGCTGATTTCGGCCTGGTACGGCGTGTAGGCGGTGTACCAAGCCGGGTTTTCCAGGATGTTGCGCAGGATCACACCCGGGGTCAGGGTGTCGTAATAGCCCTGGCCGATGTAACTTTTGAGCACCTTGTTCTTGGCGGCCATGGTTTTGAGTTCGGCCAAGGCAGCGGCCTCAGGAATGGCCGGTGGGATGGCCATCGGCTGGCTGCGGCGAATGCTGCTGGGCACGATCTCGTCGATCAGCGCGGCGCGCGAACTGGCGCCCACCGCTTGCAGCATACGCGCTTGGTCCGCCGCGCTCACGCCAATGTGGCGGGCGACGAATTCGCTGGAGTTTTCAAGTTCGGACAGGGTTGGGGTGTTGGGCATGGCAGTGACTCAGGGGTGACTAAACAACAAACGGCAAACACGGCCACGCAGGGCCATCACAGAAGCGTGCTTGCGCATGCCGCTTGCCAGATGCAAGCGGCCGCGCTGCGGACGGCTTAGTGCGCGTCAGCGGCAAAGCTGGTGTAGCTGGTTTCGTCCATCAGGTCGTCCAGCTCGGCCGGGTTGGCCAAGGTCATTTTGAAGAACCAGCCTGCGTTCAAGGGGTCAGAGTTGGCCAGCGCCGGGTCGTCGCGCAGGGCTTCGTTGACTTCGGTGACGGTGCCGTTGGCGGGCATGTAGACGTCAGCCGCAGCTTTGACCGACTCCACCACGGCCACCGCGTCTTTGGCGGCGTAGGTTTTGCCAACTTCTGGCAGGTCCACAAACACCACATCGCCCAGCGCGTCTTGTGCATGGTGGGTGATGCCCACGGTGGCTTGGTTGCCGTCGATCTTGACCCATTCGTGGTCGGGGGTGTATTTAATGGTCATGTGGTTCTCCAAAGAAACAGGTTGAAATCAGAAGGAAACAGAAAAAACCGGGTCACTGCATGGCCCAACGCCAGCCCAGGCTGGCGCAGACTTTACCCGCGGAAATAGTTGGTCGGCACAAAGGGCATGGCCACCACTTCCATGCGCACCGGCTTGCCTCGCACGATGGCGTTGACTTGGGTGCCCACCACGGCCAGCGCAGGCGGCAGGTAGCCCATGGCCACGGGTTTGTCGATGGTGGGGCCAAGCAGGCCGCTGGTGACTTCACCGACACGCGTGCCGTTTTGGTCTTGCAGCTCGGTGTGTTCCCGCACGGGAATACGTTCCAGGGCGATCAATCCAACACGTTTTCGGCTTGTGGCCCTTGTTGGGTCTGCCAGTTGAGCTAGTATTTTTGTAGCGCCTGGGAAGCCGCCAGCGCGCGCGCCATCGGTGCGACGCACCTTTTGCATGGCCCAGTTCAGGCTGGCTTCGACCGGGGTGGTGCTGGCATCGATGTCGTTGCCGTAGAGCGGCAGACCGGCTTCCAGGCGCAATGAGTTGCGGGCGCCCAGGCCAATCGGTTTGACTTCGGGTTGGGCCAGCAAGGCGTTGGCCAGTGCCAGTGCGTCGGATTCGTGCACCGAGATCTCAAAGCCGTCTTCACCGGTGTAACCGCTGCGGGTCAGGAACACGGAGATTTGGCGGTTGCCGATGGTGACGGTGAAGTCGCCACCGGTCATGAACACCAGTTTTTCCACGCCGGGTGCCAGTCGGGACAGGGCTGTCACCGCTTGCGGCCCTTGCAAGGCCAGCAGGGCAAATTCAGGCATTGGGATGACCTGGCAGCGGCTACCGATCTTGGCCTGGATGTGGGCGATGTCGCCCACTTTGCAGGCGCCGTTGACGATGACAAAAATCTCGTCAGCCGCTTTGCGGAAAAACATCAGGTCGTCGATGATGCCGCCGTCGTCATTGAGCAGCAGGCCGTAGCGTTGTTTGCCCACGGCCAAGTCAATCACATCGACCGGCAGCAGGCTTTCCAGCGCGGCGGCGGCGTCCACGCCAACCAGGCGCAGCTGGCCCATGTGGGACACATCAAACAGGCCCGCAGCCGTGCGGGTGTGTTTGTGCTCGGCGATCAGGCCGGCCGGGTATTGCACCGGCATGCTGTAACCGGCAAACGGCACCATGCGCGCACCGAGTGCAACGTGCAGGTCATTGAGGGGAACGTTCAAAAGCGTTTCAGGTGATGCGGACATCAGTCACTCCAGGGGCAGACCAAAAAAACCATGACACAACGGCTGTTCTGTCACAGGCTGCCCCCGCTGTCCGCTTTACCTGAGAGATTCGCCGGGCCGTTGCCTGCCAAATCGGCGGGCTGACTGCGGGTTGCTCCTTCGGTGGACGCAGAACCCGTGAATGGGTTGTTGCGTCTCTCTCCAGTGGGGATGCGTCAACGCACCATTCGGTGGGTGACGGTTGTCAGTCCTTTTGCCTGAGCGTTCAAACGACTGCAATCAGCGGTTCTGCGCCTTCGGCGGCTGCCCTGAAACCGGTTGGCTTGGGCGGCTCTCTCCTGACGCGCGGAATTCTAACTGCACCACCGATAATGAGGTTTTGTTCCAACGGGTTGATTCTTGCAGCATGAATGATTCGAACAAAGCACTCTTTCTTGGCCTGGTGTCCAACCAGACCGCGTTCATCACCGGCATCGTGGTGTTTCTGTTGCTGGGTTTGTTGGCGTTTCGCCGTGGCAAACAAACCAAACGGGCGGAGTTCACCGCCATCGGCATGGTGTTTATGGTGTTCCCTTACGCGGTGTCACAGGCCTGGTTGTTGTGGTCAATTGGTGCCGCGCTGATCGTGCTGTTGGCAGTGCGGTGGAAGTGACGCCGGTGTTGGCTGATGGCAGGTGTTGATCCGGTAAATGCAGGCATGTTGAGTCCCTGGCGTGCGGCCCTGTGGATGCTGGTGTTGGCGCTGGCGGGCTGCGCCGGTTCGCCGCCAAGCAGCGGTTGGCAAACCTCACCTGCACCGGGTGGTGAAGGCCAGGCGCCAAGCGCGGCGATGCCTGCGCTGTTAACGCCTGAGCAGGCGGGCGATGTCACCTTGTATGCGGTCGGCCTGGTGGGCACCCCTTACCGTTATGGTGGCAATACCCCTGAGAGTGGTTTTGACTGCAGCGGTTTGATTGCCCATGTGTACCGCGCCCGCGCCGGGTTGCTGGCGCCACGCACGGTGGCCAAACTCCAGTTCTGGGGCTCGCCAGTCGCGCCAGAGGCGCTTCGGTCCGGTGATGTGGTTCTTTTTGCCCAGCGCGGCAGCGTCACCCATGCGGGCATTTATGTGGGCGAGGGGCGGTTTGTGCATGCACCATCGACCGGTGGCACGGTGCGGCTGGATTCGTTGAGCGCCCGGTATTGGAGCTCGCAGAAGGTCAGCTTTCGCCGACCTTGAGTGGCGTCAGTCCAGCACAGCGGCCAGGCTGACAAGCACCACTTTCACACTCAGCCAGGTGGCCAGCACGATCAACCAGGACTTCCATTTGACGCGCGGCGTGTTGAAGCGGTTTTCGGCCAGGGTGAACACCACCGCACAACCTGCGCCAAAGAGCAGCCCAATCCAAGCCTGGTAGAGCTTGTACATCCAAAGCGGTTCAACATCGTCAGCCACCGGTTGGAACACGTTGACCACCAGACCAAACAGCAGCCAGCGCACCGTGTAGCCGCGCCAGCGGTACCACGGCCCTTGCGGGTCGGTTGACCAATGGGGTTTGACAGGTACGGAATGAGGCATCACATCTCCGCGTAGTTAGGCCCGCCACCGCCTTCGGGCGTGACCCAGACGATATTTTGCGTGGGGTCTTTGATGTCGCAGGTTTTGCAGTGCACGCAATTTTGCGCACTGATTTGTAACTTGTCAGCGCCGCTGTCGTCTTTGACAAATTCATACACCCCGGCCGGGCAGTAACGCGCCTCGGGGCCTGCGTATTTGGCCAGGTTGATGGCCACCGGCACGCTGGCGTCTTTGAGCGTCAGGTGCGCAGGTTGGTTCTCTTCATGGTTGACATTGCTGATGAAGACGCTGGAGAGGCGGTCAAAAGTCAGCTTGCCATCGGGTTTGGGGTAGACGATGGGTTGGCATTTGGCCGCGGGCTTGAGGTAGGCGTGGTCGGGCTTGTCGTGGCGAATGGTCCACGACATCTTGCCGCGCAGCGCAAACTGCTCAAACCCGTTCATCAGCGTGGCGACCCGCAGGCCGTATTTGAACCAGGCCTTGAAATTGCGCGCCTTGTTGAGTTCGGCATGCAGCCAGCTATGTTTGAACGCCTGAGGGTAGGCGCTGAGTTCGTCTTGCGCGCGCCCGGCCGTCACCGCAGCAAAAGCAGCTTCTGCCGCCTGCATGCCGGTCTTGATGGCAGCGTGGGTGCCTTTGATGCGGCTGGCATTGAGGAAGCCTGCCTCACAGCCCACCAGTGCGCCGCCTGGGAATACCGTTTTTGGCAAGGCCAACAGGCCGCCAGCCGTTATGGCGCGGGCGCCATATGCTATTCTTTTTGCAGTGACTTCACCCTTGGCGTTTTCCAGATACCAGCGGATGTTGGGGTGGGTTTTCCAGCGCTGGAACTCCTCAAACGGGCTCATGTACGGGTTTTGGTAGTTCAACCCGGTGACAAAACCCAGAGCGATTTTGTTGTCGGCCATGTGGTATAGGAAGGAGCCGCCGTAGGTCTGGTTGTCCATGGGCCAGCCAGCGGTGTGCACCACCAGGCCAGGTTCGTGGCGCGCCGGGTCCACTTCCCAGAGTTCCTTGATGCCAATGCCATAGCTTTGGGCAGCGCAGCCAGCGTCGAGCTGGTATTTGGCGATCAGTTGTTTGCCCAGGTGGCCACGCGCGCCTTCGGCAAAGATGGTGTATTTACCCAGCAACTCCATGCCGATCTGGAAGTTGCCACCGGGCTCGCCATTTTTCTCGATGCCCATGTTGCCGGTGGCCACACCGCGCACTGCACCGGCCTCGTCATACAGCACCTCGGCGGCGGCAAAGCCCGGGAAGATTTCAACGCCGAGGTTCTCGGCTTGCTGGGCCAGCCAGCGGGTCAGCGCGCCCACACTGATGATGTAGTTGCCGTGGTTCTGGCTGCATTCGGGCAGCAAAAAGTTGGGTGTGCGGTAGGCGCCGCCTTCGCTCAGGAACAGCATCGCCTCGTCGGTGACGGGCTGGGTCACCGGCGCGCCCATGGCTTGCCAATCGGGGAACAGCTCGGTGAGCGATTGTGGGTCGAGCACCGCGCCGGAGAGGATGTGGGCGCCGGGCTCGGAGCCTTTTTCCAGCACCACCACCGAGACCTCTTTGCCTTGTTCGGTGGCGAGTTGTTTGAGGCGGATGGCGGTTGACAGGCCAGCGGGGCCGCCACCGACGATGACGATGTCGTATTCCATCGATTCGCGCGGGCCGTACTGAGCTAGGATGTCCTGGGGGGTCATGGTGGTTCTCGCTGGATAATTGTCAGAGTGCAGCGCAGCGGCTGCCGATGACCGATTGTCGAAGATAAAACGAATTCTAGAGGGTGACGCTCATTAAATAGAACGATCGTTCTATTTTTACAGAAAGATAAGCATGACGTACAACATTGACCTCAGCGGCCGCGTGGCCCTGGTCACCGGCGCCTCCAGCGGCCTGGGTGCCCAGTTTGCGCGCACCCTCGCCAGTGCGGGCGCGGCGGTGATCCTGGCCAGCCGCCGTGTTGACAAGTTGAAGGCACTGCGCGCCCAGATTGAGGGCGAGGGCGGCGACGCCCATGTGCTTGAGCTGGATGTGACCCACCTCGACAGCATCAAATCTGCGGTGGCGCACGCGGAGACCGAGGTCGGCTCCATCGACATCCTGGTCAACAACTCCGGTGTCAGCACCACCCAGCGCCTGCAGGAGGTGACGGAAGCCGACTTTGATTTCATCTTTGGCACCAACACCAAAGGCGCGTTTTTCATGGCGCAAGAGGTGGGCAAACGCATGCTGGCGCGTGCCCAGGGGCAGGCGCCGGGCTCGTTCACCGGCGGACGCATCATCAATGTGGCCTCGGTCGCGGGCCTGCGGGTGTTGCCCAAGATTGGCGTGTATGCGATGAGCAAGGCGGCAGTGATCCAGATGACCAAAGCCATGGCGTTGGAGTGGGGCAAACATGGCATCAATGTCAACGCCATCTGCCCGGGCTACATCGACACCGAGATCAACCACCACCACTGGCAGACCGATGCTGGCAAAAAATTGATACAGATGCTGCCGCGTCAACGTGTTGGCCAGCCGCAAGACCTGGACGCGTTGTTGGTGATGTTGTGTTCTGACCAAAGCCATTTCATCAACGGCGCGGTGATTTCTGCAGATGACGGTTTTGGGATCTAGCGCCGCCAAAGCCCGTACCCGTGCCATCTGGTTAGGCATCGCTGCCGGTATCGGGGCTGGTGCTTTGTGGGGCATGGTGTTTGTGGTGCCGCGCATGACGCCGGGGCTGTCTTCGGTGGACCTGACCGCTGGGCGTTTTGTCAGCTTTGGGGTGACGGCGACGCTGGTGATGGTGCTGGGGCGAGGCAGCCACCGCTGGCCGACTTGGCCGCAGGCCGGGACCGCCCTGGGCATGAGCCTGCTGGGAGCCATTGGCTACTACTTGTTGCTGGCTGAGTCGATCAGCGCCGCTGGTTCAGAGGTGCCAACGCTGATTGTGGGCACCATTCCGATCTGGGTGATGTTGTTGGGCAAACCGTTGGGGCTCAAATGGTCGGCCCTGCTGCCTGGGCTGGTGCTGACCGCTGCAGGCATGCTGCTGATGATGCAGGCCAGCCTGGCCAATGCGGTGGTGTTGCCGCAGCAGGGTGCTGATTTTTGGTGGGGCGTTCTTTTGGCGGTTGCCGCCATGGTCAGTTGGACGGTGTATGTGCTGCTTAACGCGATGTGGCTCAAGCGCCATCCGCAAGTGAGTGCCACCGAGTGGACCAACTGGATGGGCATGGCCACCGGGGTCGGTGCCCTGCTGTTGTGGTGGATGTTGGGAACGGATGTCAAAACGCTTCTGGCCCATGAAAATATTGGACTGGAAGCTATGGCTTGTATAGCAACCGGGGTGGGTTCGGGTTGGGCGGGCAGCATGTTGTGGAACCTGGCCAGCCGCCGCCTGAGTGTCAGTCTGGCGGGGCAGTTGATTGTCAGTGAAACCCTGTTTGGCCTGGCGTATGCCTTTGCTTTGGGCGGTGACTGGCCCACGCCCGAGCAATGGCTGGCGGTGCTGCTGTTCACCCTGGGCATCATTGCCTCGATCCGGGCGCACCGATGATGTGCTGGAGCGAGCACAACTTTGCCCATGGCCCGCTGCGCCGTTGGTTGGCGGCCACCGGCTCGCTGAGTGCGCGGCTGGCCCGCACCGGGGATGTGTTTTCTGTGCAGGTGCTGCGCCAGGGGCGTTTGCCGCTGCTGCCCGATGAGGCTGCTGCGCTGGGCGTGGCCGACGCCCGCCTGGGTTATGTGCGCGAGGTGCTGCTCAAGGTGGATGGCCAGACGGTGGTGTTTGCCCGCAGCGTGACCGCGCATGCGCATTCGCTGGGCGCCTGGCGATCGGTGCGAGGCTTGGGCAGTCGCCCGCTGGCTGATGTGCTGTTCAAGCGCTCGGGCATTACGCGCCAGGCGCTGCAGTACCAGCGCTTCAAACCCGCCACCGCGTTGCAGCGCCAGGTGCAGCAGCTTTGTCCGGGTGCACCACGCAGTCTGCCAGCGCGTCGCTCGGTTTTTTTGCGCCAGGGTGCCCCGCTGTTGGTGATGGAGGTGTTTGTGACCAGCCGCTTTGGCCAACGCACGTCACCTGCATCGGGGCGGCGGGTGCGCTGAGCGGCCTGGCTATAAGCTAAAAGTGCCTTGAGCCCTTTCTGATAAAGGGCTGATTGCTATCAATATAGATTTTCAGGTGGGGAAATGGCCGCTGGCAATCAGACGGTTGACCTCGGCTTCTGCCTGCAGCCAATCATCGGCGGGGTTGCCCAGGGTGAAACCACGTCGCTCGGCAATGTAGAAAGCCGCTATCGAGACGTAATGGTGACGTTGTTCACTGGTGAGCACTGGTGCGGGCGCGGAAGACGGTTTGAGTTGGGTCTTGGCGGCACGAACCTTTTTGGCCGCCAGCTTGGCGGCGACAGCGGCTTGGGCTACCGGCGGCAATGTGTCAGTGACCAGCGGTGCTTTGACCGCAGCTACGGCTTTCGCGGGCGCTTCGGTCTTGGCTGCTACGGCCTTTTTTGCGGCAGGTTTGTCTGCTGCAGGGGTGCTACTGGACTTTTGAGAAGAGGTCGCCATCATGACTCCTGAAGTTGAACGCGGGAAAGATTTAAGTGTGCAGCGGGTTTCCCGCGCGGGATTTGATGCGGGTCAGACGAAGGCGCATAAAACATGCCATCTGGGCAGGTCCGTGACCCGTTGCAGCCGATGCCCTTCTGCCGCCCAGACTCCTAGGGTTGTACTCTAGGGAAACCGCTCTGGTTGACAGGTAGTATGCTCGGTCACAGGCCGACTCATCCGGAGAATGTTGCGTGAACAAGATTTACCCATCCGCCGAGGCCGCGCTGCGCGGTATCGTCAAAGACGCCCAGTTGCTCGCCGTGGGCGGCTTTGGCTTGTGTGGCATTCCCGAGGCGCTGATCGACGCGCTGCGTGACAGCGGCAAACGGGATTTGACGGTGATCTCCAACAACGCCGGGGTCGACGGCTTTGGCCTGGGCAAGCTGCTGGAGACGCGCCAGATCAAAAAAATGATCTCCAGCTACGTCGGTGAAAACAAGGAGTTTGAGCGCCAGTACCTGTCTGGTGAGCTCGAACTTGAGTTCACCCCGCAAGGCACCTTGGCTGAGAAGCTGCGCGCGGGTGGCGCCGGCATTCCAGCGTTTTATGTGCGCACCGGTGTGGGCACGCTGGTGGCGCAAGGCAAGGAAACCCGGATGTTTGATGGCCGCGCCTACATCCTGGAACATGCGCTGGTGCCTGATGTGTCGCTGGTCAAGGCGTACAAGGCAGACAAAAGTGGCAACCTGATCTTTCGGCGCACCGCGCGTAACTTCAATCCGGCAGTCGCCATGGCCGGCAAGATCACGGTGGTGGAGGTCGAAGAGATTGTCGAGAACGGCACGTTTGACCCCGATGCCGTGCACCTGCCCGGCATTTATGTGCACCGCATCGTGCTCAATGCCCAGCCAGAGAAACGCATTGAAAAACGCACCCTGTCTGAGAAAAAAGGAGCTTGACCATGGCCTGGACACACGAGGAAATGGCAGCCATGGCGGCCAAGGAACTGCAAGACGGCTTTTACGTCAACCTGGGCATCGGTTTACCCACCTTGGTGGCCAACTTTGTGCCGCCTGAGATCGAGGTCTGGCTGCAAAGTGAAAACGGCATGCTCGGCATCGGCCCGTTTCCGACCGAGGACGAGGTGGATGCCGACCTGATCAACGCCGGTAAACAAACCGTGACCACCATTCCCGGCTCCAGCATCTTTGGCAGCCATGACAGCTTTGCCATGATTCGCGGTGGCAAGGTCAACCTGAGCATTCTGGGCGCGATGCAGGTCAGCGAGCGCGGCGATTTGGCCAACTGGATGATCCCGGGCAAGATGGTCAAGGGCATGGGTGGCGCGATGGACCTGGTGGGTGGTGTGAGAAGTGTGGTGGTGCTCATGGAGCATGTGGCCAAGAAAAAAGACGGCACGGTGGACCTCAAAATCCTGCCCGAATGCACCTTGCCGTTGACCGGCGTGGGCGTGGTGGACCGCATCATCACCGACCTGGCGGTGATGGACATCACGCCGCATGGCCTCAAAGTGGTGGCACTTGCCCCCGGCGTGAGCATGGACGAACTGCAATCCAAAACCGGCGTGTCGTTACACTGAGACGCTGGCCAAGCCAGTGGCCCTCAGCCCGATGCGTGATCGGTGCGGCGAGGGTGGTCTCAGTCGCTGAGCGATGTTCCCCTTGACGGCCTGGCCTGCTGACGCGGGTGCAGGCCGTTGTGCTTGCTGGCGCTCTCACTTTGAAAGGTATTCCTCCATGAAACTGCGAACCCTCTCGGTGCTGCTGGTCTTGCTGGCGGTGGCGGTCTTTACCGTGTTGAACTGGTCGGTGATCCTGGCGCCCACCACGCTGTCGTTGGGTGTGACCGATGTGCAGGCACCGTTGGGCCTGATTTTTCTGGCCTTGCTGGGGGTGGTGGTGGCGGTGTTTTTGGTGTACGTGTTGTACCTGCAAAGCACGGTGATGTTCGATGCACGCGCCCATGCCAAAGAGCTGCAAACCAACCGCAAGCTGGCTGACCAGGCCGAGGCCTCGCGTTTTACCGAACTGCGCAGCTTTTTGGATGCCGAGTTCAAGCGCATGGCCGCAGCCGATCAGGCGGGCAAAGCGGAGTTGCTGGCCCGGCTGGAACAACTTGAGCGTCGTCAGAGTTAGGCGCGGTTTTTCTGCAGGAGTGACGGATGCAATGGATGTATTTGGCCATCGCGATCGTGTGCGAGGTGATCGCCACCTCGGCCTTGAAGGCCTCAGAGGGCTTCACCCGACTGGTGCCCTCGGTGGTGGTGGTACTGGGTTATGTGGTGGCGTTTTATTGCCTGTCGCTCACGCTGCGCAGCATCGCCGTGGGCATTGTGTATGCCATCTGGTCGGGGGTTGGCATTGTGCTGATTTCATTGGTGGGCTGGCTGGTGTTTGGGCAGACGCTGAGCTGGGCCGCTGTGCTGGGCATGGTGCTGATCACCGCAGGGGTGATCATCTTGAACGTGGCCGCTTGAGCCGCGTGCTTTAAACCCGCAGGTGCGAGCGCGCCACGTTGCGCAGCAGCATGACCAACCCTGATGCAGCAATCGTCAGCCCCAGAATCAGCGCAATCCAGAAGCCCTGTGCAGCCATCGGCTGGGCGGGCTTGAAGGGCAGCCAGTCTGGTGCCAGACCCAGCACGCAGCCCAGCGGCAAAGAAAAGCACCAAAACGCGGTCAGGTGGATCACCATGGGTGAACGTGTCACCTTGTAGCCACGGATGGCACAACTGGTGATGACCTGGGTGGCATCTGACAGCTGGAACACCGCCGCCAGCAACAGCAAATGCGCTGTCAGCGCGATCACTGCCGCATCATCGGTGTAGGCGTTGGCAATCTGGGTGGCCAGCAGCGCAATCATCAGTGCGGACAGCGTGGCAAACACCAGACCCACCGCCACCCCGACCCAAGCCTGGTAACGCGCCAGCACCGCATCGCCCGCGCCCAGTGATTGCCCGACACGGGTTAGCAGCGCCAGCCCGACACTCAGCGGCACCATGAACATCAGCGAGCTGAAGTTCAGCGCAATCTGGTGCGCTGCCATCTGGGTGCTGCCAAACTTGGCAATCAGCAGTGCAATCAGGCTGAACGCGCTGCTCTCGGCAAAGTAGGTGATGCCAATCGGCAGCCCCAGCTTGAGCAAGGTTTTGATCTGCGCCCAGTGCGGTGGCTCAAAGCGGCCCAGAGGCCAGGTGCTGCGGTAGGCGGCTGAGCGGTGCATCCACCACACCAGCGCCAGCAGGTTAAAAGCCACCGTGGCCAGCGTGGCCCAGGCGCAGCCCAAGCCCCCCAGCCGGGGAAACCCCAGCGTGCCAAACACCAGCAGGCTGTTGACGCCGATGTTGAGCAACAGTGACAGCAGCGCCACCACCATCAGCGGTTTGGTCTGGTTGATGCTGGTGCTGTAGCCGTACAGCACCCGGTAGAGCGCAAACAGCGGCAAGGCCAGGCTGGTGATGCGCACAAAACCACGCGCCAGGTCGCGCACATAAGGCTCCAGCAGCATGTGGTCAAACAGCAGCGCCGAGACATTGGCCAGCACCAGCGCGATCAGGCCCACACCCAGCGCCTTCCACAGCGCCTGGCGCACCAACTGCGGCACACCGGCCAGATCGCCTGCGCCAACCTGGTGCGCCACCACCGGGTTGACGCTCATCACCAGGCCCATCAACGCAATCATCACCATGTTCCAGACCGACACCCCGAGCGACACGCCCGCCAGGTCTTGCGCCGAGGCGTGGCCCGCCATGGCCACGTCTACCACCGCCATGCCCACCGTGGCCAACTGCCCAACCAGAATCGGCCAGGCCAGCTGCCACAGACCGCGCAGCTCAGTCAACAAACGGGAACGGGACGCCGGATGGCGCAGAAGGTGCTTCAGTGGAGATATCAAAAGTGATAGCGCTTTGCGCTGATTGGATGCGGGGAGGGGGCGTATTTTACGATGAATGCCAGGTGTGCCCGATGGGGCTTGCTGGGCCTTGGGGTGTTGGCACACCTGCCAACAGACCTGCATCGAAGGTGTCAGATCTCAGATCAAGGGTCTGCCGCTGGATGCAAGGGCCAGATGAGACTGTTCACACGGCAAGCATCGAGTCGGTTGTGGTGTGACCGGCGTGCGAAGCTGGGCTGTTAATCGTTTTAACCCCTAGCCCAGGTATCACCTCGGTCAAGAGCTATATTATTCATAGTAACCATCTTCAAAGGACACCCCATGCTGGAACTTCGCCCTTCTTGTGAATGCTGCGACGTGGACTTGCCGCCCGACGCGACCGAGGCACGCATCTGCTCGTTTGAGTGCACGTTTTGCGCCACCTGTGCCGACACCGTGTTGCACGGCCGCTGCCCCAACTGCGGTGGCAACTTGGTGCCGCGGCCGATTCGCCCGGCGGGCAAGCTGGCGGCCAACCCGCCCAGCACCCAGCGTGTCTTCAACCCGGCATGTGGCAACGCTGGGTAGGGTGGCTTGTTGCTACTGAATAAATAGCTGCTTGCCCTTTATTTTAAAGGGCTAGAAGGCAATTTGTTATATGTGATGACCGCTGCGACAGCGGGGCCGTGCCAGGCCGGTGCGCCAGCAGCGACAATCCAGCTCCTTTTTGAAACTTTGCCGGGTCGTTGCCCGGCCTTTTTTTGCATGTCTGAATCCATTGATGTTGAAGTCCGTCCCGCCAAAGAGCGCGACGCGAAAGTGATTGCCGAAATCCAGGCCGCTGCCGCGCAAGCCGCGTTCAAGGCGCAGTTTCCCGGTGAAGCTATGCCGGAGTTTGATTCCTTGAAAAAGAGCCAGGCCTACTGGCGCGAGGCCATCGAGTTTGCCGACCCGCAGGTGCTGGTGGCGGTGGCTGACGGTGAGGTGGTGGGTTTTGTCGGTTTTGATCGTTCACGCGACCCCAAAACGCCTGCCACCATGGGTGAAATCTGGGCCATCTATGCCCGCCCCAGCCATTGGGGCAAAGGCGTGGGCTTGGCATTGTGGGATGCCGCGCGTGACGGCCTGATCGAAGAAGGCTGCACCAAGGTCAGCGCCTGGGTGCCGCTGGCTTACGAGCGCGCCCTGCGCTTTCACGACATGGCGGGCTTCAAGCGCGAGATGACCACCATCAAAACCGTGCTGGTGGGCCTCACCCGGATCGAAGAAATCCGCTTCAAACGCGACCTCAAGTAAGGCTCACAGGCGGCGAACCACCACGCTGCCAATCGAGTAGCCCGCGCCAAACGAGCAGATCACACCGACCTCGCCAGTGGCAATGTCGGCGTGGTGGCGGTGGAAGGCAATGATCGATCCGGCCGAGGCGGTGTTGGCAAATTCGTTCAAGATCACCGGGGCGTCATCGGCGGTAGCGTCACGGCCCAGCAGTCGCCGACCGATCAGCTGGTTCATCGCCAGATTGGCCTGGTGCAGCCAGAAGCGGCGCACGCCACTTGGGGCCAGGTCCAGCGTGGCTAGGTGGCTGCTGATGTGTTCGGCTGCCATCGGGCAGACTTCTTTGAACACCTTGCGGCCTTCTTGGTAGAAGAGTTGGTCGCGGTCGTCCGGGTTGCGGTCTTCGCTGCGCGACATGAACCCGGCGTTGTTGCGGATGTTGTTGGAAAACGAGGTGACCAGCTTGGTGCCCAGCACCTCAAACGCACCTGCGGGTGCGGTGTCTTGCCGCTCGACCAGGATCGCGGTGCAGACGTCGCCAAAAATGAAGTGGCAGTCGCGGTCTTTCCAGGCCAGATGAGATGAGGTGATTTCAGGGTTCACCACCAGCACCGCGCGGGCCGAGCCGCTGCGCACCGCATTGGCCGCCATCTCGATGCCAAAGGTGGCCGAGGAGCAGGCCACGTTCATATCGAACCCAAAACCGGAGATGCCCAGCGCCTGCTGGATCTCGATCGCCATGGCCGGGTAGGCGCGCTGCATGTTGGCGGCAGCACAGATCACGCCATCCACATCGGCGGCGGTTTTGCCCGCGCGCTGCAAGGCGTCTTGCGCAGCGGCCACGCTGATCTCGGCCATCAGGGAAATCTCAGAATCGGGTCGCGGTGTCAGGTGCGGGCGCATGCGGGTGGGGTCCAGCACGCCCGACTTTTCCACCACATAACGCTGTTGGATGCCAGACGCCTTTTCAATGAATTCCACGCTGGAGTGCGGCACTGCGGCTCGGCTGCCTGCTGCTATTTCAGTAGCGTGCTCGGTGTTGTGCAGGTCGGCATATCGGTTGAAGGTGTCCACCAGTTCGGCGTTGCTGATGATGTTGGGGGGCACATAAAGCCCGGTGCTGCTGATACAAACGCGGTGCATGAAGGGTCTTTCTGAAAAGGTGCTCACGACAGGACGGCACAGTGCCTTAGGCCATTATCGAACCCACCTCCAGCCGCCAGGCTTGGCGTTTGCCCGTGGATTGGGGGTGTTGGCCATCGTCCGGCACTCAGGCCCTGCCACCCAGTTTTTGGGTCAGGTTGCGGATGTACTGCGCCACCACAGCGTCAAACTCGGCCTGCACCGCAGGCGCCACGATCATTTTGACCACGCCGGGCAGCGCCAGCGTGACCTCGCCCTGGATGCGCAGCGCCAGATGGGTGGACGTTTTTTGGTCCACCACCGTCCAGCTGCCAGACACCAGCGCGTTGCCTTGCCCGGCCACTGGCGTCCAGACGATGGTGCCTTGGGCCGGGTTGATCACATATTTCGAGGCGTAAACCGTTTGCAGGACAAATTTGGCGACGCCGATTTTGGCCATTTCCCAGCGGTACACGTTGTCACCCAAGTCGACCAGCTTGTCCAGCTTGGGAAACTGGCTGATGGCGCGTGGCAGGTCTGACAGCAGCGCAAACACAGTTGGCGCGTCTGCCTTGACCGCAAACGTGTGCTTCCGATCCAGGTTGACAGTGATCGTCATGGCTAGCTCCAGAAAAACAGGTCATTCACTGACGAGGGCCCCTCAGGCGGCCTTGCGGGGCACCAGAACGGTGCAAATCACCAGCGTCCCGGCTTGGTATCAAAAGCCGCCACAATCTGGCCGTGCCAAATATGACCGATTCTTCCCCAAGCTTGCTGCTGGCCCCGATGGAGGGGCTGCTCGATTTTGTGCTGCGTGACATTTTGACCCGCGTGGGTGGCGTGCAGCGTTGTGTGTCCGAATTCATCCGTATCACCGACACCTTGCTGCCTGAGCGGGTGTTTGAGCGGCTGGTGCCTGAGTTGTTGCAGGGTAGTCAAACCAGCTCAGGTGTGCCGGTGCGCCCGCAGTTGCTGGGGTCCGATCCTAGTTGTCTGGCCGATAACGCAGCCCGGTTAGCCACTATGGGGCCCAACGGTGTTGACTTGAATTTTGGCTGCCCGTCGCCAGTGGTAAACCGGCATCGGGGTGGCGCGGCTTTGTTGGATGAGCCGGAGCTGTTGTTCAAAATTGTCTCTGAAGTGCGTCGCGCGGTGCCTGCGCAGCAGCCGGTATCGGCCAAAATGCGGCTTGGCCTCAACGATGACAGCCGGGCAGAAGCCTGCGCGCTGGCCATTGAGGCGGCGGGCGCCAGCGAGTTGGTGGTGCATGCACGCACCAAATTAGACGGCTATCGCCCGCCCGCGTACTGGGACCGTGTGGGCGACATCCGCCAAGTGGTCAAGCTGCCGCTGGTGGCCAATGGCGAGATCTGGAGCGCGGCCGATGCCCTGGCCTGCCGCTTGGCCAGTGGTTGCGACAGCCTGATGCTCGGGCGCGGCATGGTCGCCAATCCGGGGCTGGCCCTGGAAATTTTGGCTGCCCAGTCACCAAATGGTGCTGTGGTGTCTGGGCAGGCAGCGGTGTTGACTTGGGCGCAGTTGTTGCCATTGGTGGCCGATTTCTGGCGGCTGGTGGGGCTGCATTTGCGACGTGATCAGCAGACCGGGCGGCTCAAGCAGTGGCTCAATTTGTTGCGCCGGGCCTATCCCCAAGCGCAGCTGGCGTTTGAAGCTGTCAAGACATTCCATCGCCCGGCTGATGTCGATGCCTGGCTGATTCAGCAGTTGCCAAGGCTTGAATCTTGCGATAGTGGCACCATGTCATATCAGTCTGCAGCGTTAGAACCGGCTCGATAGAATGATTTCATGAGCACCAAAATCCCGAAAACTATTCCGCAACCCCTTATCAAGCCTGACGTTGATGACTCGGATGGCACGGTGGTTCTGGAGCGGCGGACCCAGAAAACCAAGCCACCCAAGCTTTATCAGGTTGTGATGCTCAATGATGACTACACACCGATGGAGTTTGTGGTGATTGTGATTCAAGAGTATTTCGGCAAGGATCTGGAAACAGCGACCCAGATCATGCTGAAGATTCACCTCGATGGGCGAGGCGTCTGCGGCGTTTATTCGTGCGACGTGGCGTTCACCAAGGTGAATCAAGTACTGGATGCTGCCAACAAAGCGGGGCATCCATTGCAGTGTGTCGCAGAGCCGTTGGACTCCTGAGCTGCTGAATCCCTGCAGAGCCGCCCTGATTTCAAATCGGATTACAGTTGATCATCGAAACGTAGCTACTAAAGGAACACCATGATTGCCCAAGAATTGGAAGTCAGTCTTCACATGGCGTTTGTCGAGGCGCGCCAACAGCGCCACGAATTCATTACCGTCGAGCATTTGCTGCTCGCGTTGCTGGACAACCCCAGCGCTGCCGAGGTGCTGCGCGCCTGTTCGGCCAACGCCGATGACCTGCGCAAGTCGCTGGTCACTTTTATCAAGGACAACACCCCGCAAGTGGCAGGCACTGATGATGTGGACACCCAGCCCACGCTGGGTTTTCAGCGGGTGATCCAGCGCGCCATCATGCATGTGCAGTCCACAGGTAGCGGCAAAAAAGAAGTGACCGGCGCCAATGTGCTGGTGGCGATCTTTGGCGAGAAAGATTCCCACGCCGTGTATTACCTGCACCAGCAAGGTGTGACCCGGCTTGACGTGGTGAACTTCATTGCCCACGGTATCAAGAAGAGCGACCCACCAGAGCCCATCAAGTCTGGCGAAAACCAGGCGGAGTCGGAAGACGCCGGGTCGGAGAAAAATGAAAAATCGTCGCCTCTGGACCTGTACACCCAAAACCTCAACCAGTTGGCCAAAGACGGCAAGATCGACCCATTGATCGGGCGCGATTATGAGGTGGAGCGCGTGATCCAGATCCTGTGCCGTCGACGCAAAAACAACCCGCTGTTGGTGGGGGAGGCCGGTGTTGGTAAAACCGCCATCGCCGAGGGGCTGGCTTGGCGCATCACCCAAAAAGACGTGCCAGACATTCTGAGCGAGGCGATTGTCTATTCGTTGGACATGGGCGCACTGCTGGCGGGCACCAAGTACCGAGGTGATTTTGAGCAACGCCTCAAAGGTGTGCTCAAGGCCATGAAAGACAAGCCCAATACCATTTTGTTCATCGATGAAATCCATACGCTGATTGGTGCGGGTGCGGCTTCAGGCGGCACGCTGGATGCGTCCAACTTGCTCAAGCCAGCATTGAGCTCGGGTGCCCTCAAATGCATTGGTGCCACCACGTTCTCTGAATACCGCGGCATATTTGAGAAAGACGCTGCGCTGTCACGCCGCTTCCAAAAGGTGGATGTGGTTGAGCCGACAGTCGAGCAAACGGTGGACATCCTCAAAGGGCTGAAATCGCGCTTTGAAGAACACCACAGTGTGAAGTACGCCCTGGCAGCTTTGCAGGCTGCAGCGGAGCTGAGCGCCAAGTACATCAATGACCGCCATTTGCCAGACAAGGCGATTGACGTGATTGATGAAGCGGGTGCGGCGCAACGTATCTTGCCGCCCTCCAAGCGTAAAAAGATCATCAGCAAGGCAGAAGTGGAAGAGATCGTGGCCAAGATCGCCCGCATTCCCCCCGCCAATGTGTCTAACGATGATCGCGGCAAACTCAAGACCTTGGAGCGCGACTTGCGCAACGTGGTGTTTGGCCAGGACAAGGCGCTGGACATGCTGTCGTCCAGCGTCAAGATGGCGCGCTCTGGTCTGGGCAAGGGTGACAAGCCGATTGGCGCCTTTTTGTTCAGCGGCCCGACCGGCGTCGGTAAAACCGAGGCCGCCAAGCAGTTGGCCTACATCATGGGCATTGAGCTGATCCGCTTTGACATGAGCGAGTACATGGAGCAGCATGCTGTGAGCCGCCTGATCGGTGCGCCTCCCGGCTATGTAGGTTTTGACCAAGGTGGTTTGCTGACGGAGGCCATCACCAAGAAGCCGCATTGTGTTCTGTTGCTCGACGAAATTGAAAAGGCCCACCCGGCCATCTTCAATGTGCTGTTGCAGGTGATGGACCACGGCACGTTGACCGACAACAACGGTCGCAAAGCTGATTTCCGCAATGTGATCATCATCATGACGACCAATGCGGGCGCAGAGACGATGAACAAAGCCACCATCGGCTTTACGAACCCGCGTGAGTCTGGCGATGAAATGGCAGATATCAAGCGTCTGTTCACGCCTGAGTTTCGCAACCGTCTGGATGCCATCGTCAGCTTCAAGGCGCTCGATGAAAACGTGATTCTGCGTGTGGTTGACAAGTTCTTGTTGCAACTGGAAGCGCAACTGGCCGACAAGAAGGTGGAGGTGACCTTTACCGACAAGTTGCGCAAACATCTGGCCAAAAAGGGGTTTGATCCCCTGATGGGTGCCAGACCCATGCAGCGTCTGATTCAGGACACCATTCGGCGTGCACTGGCTGATGAGTTGCTGTTCGGGCGCTTGATGGACGGTGGCCGTTTGACGGTAGACCTGGATGAGAAGGACGAGAGCAAAACTGAGGTGTTGCTGGACATCACCCCATTGCCAAAGAAAGAGGGTAAAGCCAAGCCTGAATCGCAGGAGGCTACGCTCAGCTAAAAGCGGTCAAGAGCGTCAGCATCAAACCGGTATGGGCCATGCGCAGGGCCTGTACCGGTTTTCTTTTTTCGAGGGCGCTGGTTCTGGTTCCCAAGAGCACAAAAAAAAGGGCTGGTCTTGCGACCAACCCTTAAGGGATCCTTGAACCTGATGGTTACGAAAGGACCCGAGGAGACAACTTGCTGAAACGCTGGGTTTCCAAATTCAAAAGTGTTCCAAGTATCTCAGGGTTTTCCCTTAGATTGGCAGGTGCGAGCACTTATTTTTAAACCTTGTTTGTTCTAAGCAACATTGGTGCCAATCAGCGCTTTTTGGCCGTTGGTTTTGCCGCATTGACCGTGGTGTTGGCCACCGCGGCAAAATTAGCCTCAGCCACATCGCTGGCTTGTTTGACTGCTTTCTGAACGGATTCCAGTGCGTTATTGGCGGCAGCCACAGCGCTTTTTAATATGGCTACAGCAGGTTCAGAACCAGCGGGTGCATTTTTGCTGGCGTCATCTAAAAAACCTGTGAGTTGTTGCTGCGCATGGCTTGCCTGACTCTCTAAGGCTTTGGTGAATTCGCTGGTGGTGCAAGAGGTGATTTCGTAGAGATGGCGACTGTATGCAGCGGTTTTTTCGGCCAATGGCTGGAAGATGCCTACCTGCAAAGCCAGTAGTTCCTGAGCATCTTTTGCGCTCAGAATGGCCTTGGCGTTTTCACCCGTTTCAGCCAATGCCGCTTTGGAAGCGCTCAAGTTGAGCTCAACAATTTTTTCGACACCTTCAAAGGCTTTGGTTGTCAAGCCCAACAAGGTTTCGATGTTGGCTTTTTGGGCCGCCACAATTTGCTCTACAGTCAAAATCGCTGTCATGTCATCTCTCCATGGGTTGGTAAACATCGAACTGCGGTCAAATCAGCCTTGGTTGAACCAATGTTGCAGTGCAGCATGTGATTTGATTATAGGGATTGCTTTTGAGTGTGCAAGCTTTTTTGTTGCAATGCAGCATCGCTTTTTGAGGCCTGGTTGTCACCGTGCGTGCGTATGGATTTCGCAGTGGCCCAGAGACATCGGGTCCATATTGCTACAGAGCTATTGGCCAGACGTGGCTTGTGCCGAGCAGTTTGGCCCTTGCAACACGTGCTGCGGACAGTGGTTGGTGTGATTGAATTCACAAAAAGGCCTGACTCAATCGCTCGAACAGAAAAGTTTATGTCCCGAATTCAATGCCTGATTTAAATCCGCTTAGAATTCCGGTCAGTTGGGCAGTGAGAGTTGACGACAACTTGAGCCTGAGAAACATAAAAACCATTTGCGTGATGCAGCGACAAGTTTGTACAAAAATTTTCGCCAACGCCAATTTTCCTAAGAGGTAGGTTGTGAATAAAACAGAACTGATTGATTACGTAGCGTCCAACGCTGATATTCCTAAAGCGGTTGCCGCACGAGCGCTTGAGTCCACGATTGAAGCGGTCAAGGCGACTTTGAAAGAGGGCGGTTCCGTGTCTTTGGTTGGTTTTGGCACCTTCGCTGTTGGGAAGAGGGCTGCACGAGTTGGCCGTAATCCGCGTACCGGGGCTTCGATTAAAATCAAGGCGGCCAAGGTGCCCAAGTTCCGGCCAGGCAAAGCATTGAAAGATGCCATCAACTGAATTTTGTTTTCGGTGGGGTGATTAGCTCAGTTGGTAGAGCGGCGCCCTTACAAGGCGTAGGTCGGCGGTTCGAGCCCGTCATCACCCACCACCCATGCAAAGGCGAACTCTTGGTTCGCCTTTTTTGTTTGCTTGCAGGAGAGTCTTCACATGTTCGATATTTTTCGGAAACACACAAAAATCATGATGATTTTGTTGTTTCTGCTGATCATTCCATCGTTTGTGTTGTTTGGCATTGAGCGATACAACCAAGCGGGGCGATCGGACGAAGTGGTTGCCAAGGTCGGATCTGTTGAGATCACCAAAGGCCAATGGGAACTGTCGCATAAGAACGATGTGGACCGACTGCGTGCGGCTCGGCCGGAGTTGGATGCCAAACTGCTTGATTCACCACAAGCACGGTATGCCACCTTGGAACGGCTTGTGCGTGATAGCGTGCTTCGTGTGGCTTCAGAAAAAGGCAACCTGTTGACCAGCGATATGCGCTTGGCCAGGTTTTTGCAGGAAGATCCCACGATTGCTTCATTACGTAAGGCGGACGGTAAGCTCGATATCGAGCGGTACCGGCAGTTGGCAGCCAGTCAAGGGCTCACGCCTGAAGGCTTTGAGAATTCCGTTCGTCAGAGCATTTCTCAGCAGCAAGTTGAAGCAGGCATCAATCGATCTGGTTTCGTCACAGCAGCTCCTGCGGATGTAGCCTTGAATGCTTTCTTTGAGAAACGCGAAGTTCAGATCGTCAACTTCTTGCCCAAGGACTATGCTGCGGGTATTTCGCCTTCTGACGCCGACTTGGAAAGCTTTTACCAAGCCAATCAAGCCCTCTTCAAAGCGCCTGAGCAGGCCAAAGTCGAGTATGTCGTACTTGACATGGATGCCGTCAAAAAGGGGATCAAGATCTCTGATGCAGACCTGCACACTTACTATGACCAAAATGTGGCGCACCTCAGTGGTGTTGAGGAACGGCGAGCTAGCCATATCTTGATCGGTGTACCCAAGGACGCGTCTGCTACCGATCGGCAAAAAGCCAAGGAGCGCGCGCAAGCACTGTTGAAAGCGGTACGTGCTGCTCCTGACAGTTTTTCTGAGCTTGCCAAAAAGAACTCTCAGGACACAGGCTCTGCTGCCAAGGGCGGGGATTTGGACTTCTTTGCCCGTGGTGCCATGGTCAAGCCATTTGAGGATGCCGCTTTTGCCATGAAAAAGGGCGAGATCAGCGATTTGGTCGAGTCGGAGTTCGGCTACCACATCATCAAGCTAACAGACATCAAAGCGCCCAAACAGCGAAGTTTTGAAGAACTGCGGCCCAGCATTGAAAGCGATCTCAAAACCCAGCAAGCGCAGCGCAAGTTTGCGGAGTTCGCAGAGCTGTTTACCAATACTGTTTACGAACAATCCGACAGCCTCAAGCCGGTGGCCGAGAAACTGGGTCTTGAAGTGAAGACCGCTGACAAGTTGTTGCGTCATCCCGCGACTGGCGCAACGGGTGTGTTAGCCAGTGAGAAGTTTCTCTCTGCTTTGTTTGCACCAGACAGCGTTCAGAAAAAGCGTAATACGGAAGCGCTCGAAACCGCGGTCAATCAAATGGTTGCTGGGCGTATTGTTGCGTACATGCCTGCCAGTACGCTCGCTTTTGCAGATGTCCGTTCGGTCGTGCGTGAGCGTGTTGTTGCTTCTCGCGCCTTAGAGCTTGCGCGCAACGATGGTGTTGCCAAACTTGCGCTTTGGAAAAAGGAGCCAAACAAAGCATCCTTGCCAGGGACGATTGTTGTTTCTCGTGATCAGGCGCAAAACATGCCGCTGCCACTCCTGACCACAACGTTGGGTGCGGACGTGACAACTCTGCCAAGCTGGGTTGGTGTTGATTTAGGTGCCAATGGTTATGCTGTGGTCCGCATCAATAAAGTTATATCTCGCGACGAGGCGAGCCAGCCATCGGCAAAGCAAGACCGCGAGCAATACGCGCAGTGGTGGAACGCCGCTGAAACCAAAGCGTACTACGCTTCATTGAAAGAGCGACTGAAAGTTGAAGTCCTGGTGCCAGCACCAAGTGCCAATTCGGCAGTTCAACCCAAGTTATAGGCGTAATGTGCGTGTGACCTAAGCTATAATATTGGTCACGGTGGCTGTAGCTCAGTTGGTAGAGTCCAGGATTGTGATTCCTGTTGTCGTGGGTTCGAGCCCCATCAGCCACCCCAAAATTCGTAAAGTGCTATAGACAAAGCCCGCTATTGTAAAAATAGCGGGCTTTGTCTTTTTTGGGCTCCGAATAGTTGCGAATTTTGCAGATTCTTTTTAGCGCTGGGGAGGCTACCTGGTGGCGATCACTTGGCTGGATCGGTCACTTTCCCGTTGATGAAGTTGGTGGCGGTCGTTTGTGTTGTCAGTGCCGTACGCCAACGCACAGACGGACCCGCTGTCGCGGACATAAGGTCAGCTAACAGTTCACGGTTCGGGCGATCTGCTCGGGTCACTGTTAATTGACCTAGGAGACGTACATGAACCCATTGACCTCCCCGCAGCCCAAAGTGATACCTGCTGACGAAGATATGGTCGAGCAGGCCAATCCTGGCCACGGCATTCCGTCGCAGGACCCGGATCCTGCGGCGCAGACTGCGCTGGAACCCAAGGATGCGCAGCGCGAAGCTGATTCGGTATTGATGGGTGGTGGCATGGTGGCGGGGGCGGCTACCGGCGGTGCTATCGGCGTTGCGGTTGCTGGTCCGGTGGGGGTGGTGGTTGGTGCTGCATTGGGTGCGGTTGTCGGCGCATTGGGAGGCGCCGCCGTCAGCACTGCGGCCGACGCGCAAGATTCGAGCCGCGCCGACAGTGCGGCCACAGACCCGGTGCGCTTGCATACCGAAGACAGTGGTGGTACTGGCCGAGCGGTGGTGCTGATCCACGGTTGGCCGCTGTCGGCTCAGGGATGGCAACCACAGCTGGCGGCACTTCAGACTGCAGGCTATCGTGTGGTGGCTTATGACCGTCGCGGTTTTGGTCGATCGGACAAGCCAGCGTCTGGTTACGGTTACGATGTGCTGGCCGATGACCTGCAGCGTGTGCTGGACCAGTACGCACTGCAGGACGTGACGCTGGTCGGTTTCTCGATGGGCGGAGGTGAAGTGGCGCGCTACATCGCCCGGCACGGTGAATCACGCCTGCACAGCGTGGTGTTTGCCGCCGCCGTGCCGCCCTATTTGCTGAAAACCGCCGACAACCCCGAAGGGCCGCTCACAGCCGAGAAGGCGCATCAGACGAGACATGCGCTAGAGCAAAACCGCAATGCCTTCTTCGACCAGTTCACCAAAGACTTCTTTTCGGCCCATGGGGTGCTTCAGGTCACGCCGAAGCAGCGCGACGAGGCGATAACGCTGTGCCAGCAGTCAGCGCAGCCTGCGGCCTTGGCCTGCATGGATGCTTTTGACACCACCGACTTCCGCGACGACCTGAAAAAGGTCACGGTGCCCACGCTGGTGATCCACGGTGACGCCGACGCCATCGTGCCGATAGAGGGTTCCGGTCAGCGCACCCACCGCGCCGTGTCTCACAGCCAACTGGTGACGGTGGCTGGCGCACCGCACGGGTTGAACGTGTCGCACGCGCAGGCATTCAACGAGGCGCTGCTGGCGTTCCTGCGGGTGTGAGTTGACATTTTCTGTGCAAGCACCCGCGTTCACGCGGTCTTGCAGTGCAGAACCTGTGTTGGCAAGCATCAACACCAGGGTGTGCCACCGAACAGACCCGCTTGGAGTAGCCACCTATAACCCTAGCCATCAAGAGTGATCCTGCACTTGATGGACTTTCAAGGAGAAAAATGATGACGACAAATTCAAAACGCTGGTTGACCATCTTGCTCGGCGCTGGTGCCCTGTTGGTGGCGGGTTGTAGCAGTTTGAAGACGCCCGCCACAGCGGATGTGGCGGTTTCCAAAGCCGCAGTGGCCAACGCTGTGGCTGCCGACGGTGTGTTGTATGCCCCAGTGGAGATCACTGCCGCACGCGAAAAACTGGGGCTGGCCAATCAGGCTTTGGCCGCCAAAGACTACAAACTGGCGCGTGACTTGGCCGCACAGGCCGAAGCTGATGCCAAGCTGGCACAAAGCAAGGCCAATTCAGCCAAAGCCCAAGCCGCTTCAGATGCTCTGCAAGACGACATTCGCGTGCTGCGCGAAGAGCTTGAGCGCAATCTCTGAGCCGCTGCCAGAGCCCCTTTTACCCATTGGAATCCATCATGAAAAACACCTATCTGACACCTGTCGTTTTGGCAGTTGCAGCGCTGCTGTCAGCTTGCGGCACGACGCAACAAGCCACACCTTTATTGGCTCAGACCCGCGTTGAATACCAAGCAGCGCAAGCCAGCCCGAACGTGGCTGTCTATGCACCGCAGGAGTTGAAGCTGGCCAGTGACGCCATGGCGCAAACCGAAGCGTTGGCCGCTGACCGTGGCCGCAACGAAGAGGTTGACAAGCTGGCCTATCTGGCCCGGCAAAAAATTGCTTTGACGCAGGAAGTCGCCAAGCGCAGGCAGGCCGAAGCGGACATTGCCAACGCTGGCAAACAACGTAGTCAGCTGCTGCTGGACCAACGCACCAACGAAGCCAATGCCGCCCAGATCCGTGCCAACAGCGCCGCTCAGGTCGCTTTGCTGGCGCAAAACGATGCAGCCAATGCCCAAATGCGCAATGCCCAACTGGAAGCCCAACTGGCTGACTTGGCTGCCAAAAAGACGGATCGTGGCATGGTCATCACCCTGGGCGATGTGTTGTTTGCGACAGACCAGTCTCGCTTGACGGTCACTGGCATCAACACCGTGCAAAAACTCGCCACCGTCTTGCAAAACAACCCGCTGCGCAATGTGTTGGTGGAGGGTTTTGCCGACAGCACCGGTGCTGCCGACCACAACCAGGCGCTGTCTGAGCGCCGCGCCGGTGCGGTGCAGGCAGCGTTGCAGCAGATGGGTATCAGCTCTGACCGCGTGGCGATGCGCGGCTATGGAGAGTCTTTCCCGGTGGCCGCCAACGACACGCAGTTGAACCGCCAGCTCAATCGGCGTGTGGAGATCATCTTGTCTGATGACACTGGCCGGATCTTGGCGCGATAAGGCACGCACCATCTTCGCATGACGGACCAAGAGGTGCGCGCGCTGTGTGCGTCACCCCGGCCGCTGGACAGTCCCATCCAGCTTGCGCACGTTTGTGCCAGCTGGCTCACGAAGGTCTTGGTCAGAAGACCGTGGCACAGTGCCGCACCGGCAAGACAATCGGGCCAGTGCTGTTGGGCTGATGATCTGCAGGCGCCTTCACCAAACCGGTGTATTGAAGAGTTATTGATAAAAATGGCTTCTAGCCCTTATTGAATAAGGGTGAGTAGCTATGATTATTGAAATGACACGGTGGCTGAATGTTGGTTTGCCACAGGGCCGCCGTGTGCGCAGCTTGCGCTGAATTTGGGGTGCCCGGTGGTGTTGTCATAGATGCGCAACTGCGCCGCGGGCAGACCGCCCATCAAAAACTTTCCCACTCCTCATTGCCCGCCTTGGCGGTAGCGTTGCTGTGGCCCAGGCTGGCTGGCTTGGGTAAGGCCTTGGCCACCACCGTTTTGCTGGTGGATGCCACAGCCTTGGGTGCGCTAACGGCCGCGGTGCGTGCTGGCGGTGCTGAAAAAACACCCTCTTGCCCTTGCGCCAGCTTGAACACCGCCACCGTACTCACCAGTTCGTGGGCTTGGCCCTTGAGGCTGCTGGCTGCGGCAGCCATTTCTTCGACCAGCGCGGCATTCTGCTGGGTCACCTGGTCCATTTGCTGGATGGCTTCTCCAATTTGCCCCACACCCTGGCTTTGTTCGTGGCTGGCTGCGCTGATTTCGCCCATGATGTCGTTGACCCGGCGAATCGAGGCCACCACCTCGGTCATGGTGGTACCCGCCTGATCCACCAAAGCGGTGCCTTGCTCGACCCGCTCGACGCTGGTACTGATGAGGTTTTTGATTTCTTTGGCGGCTTCGGCACTGCGCCCGGCCAAGCTGCGCACTTCTGATGCCACCACCGCAAAACCACGGCCTTGTTCACCGGCGCGGGCGGCTTCAACAGCTGCGTTGAGCGCCAGGATGTTGGTCTGGAAGGCGATGCCGTCAATCACCGCGATGATGTCGCTGATCTTGCGGCTGGAATCAACGATGCCTTTCATGGTGTCAACCACCTGGGCCACCACCTCGCCGCCTTTGATGGCCACAGCGCTGGCGTTCTGAGCCAACTGGTTGGCTTGGCGGGCGTTGTCAGCGTTTTGTTTGACGGTGGAACTCAACTCTTCCATGCTGGCGGCTGTTTCTTCCAAAGCGCTGGCTTGTTGTTCGGTGCGTTGGCTCAGGTCGTTGTTGCCTTGGGCGATTTCGGAGCTGGCGGTGGCCACCGACTCAGACCCGGTGCGCACCGAGGCGACCACTTTGAGCAGGTTGTCTTGCATGTCTTTCATGGCCGCCAGCAGTTGGCCCGTCTCATCCGTGCCGGTGACAACAATGTGTGAGGACAAGTCGCCTGAGGCCACGGTTTGGGCCACCTTCATGGCGCCAGTGATTGGCACCACGATGGAGTGGGTGATCACCAACGCAGCCACCACGCCCAGCACCAAGGCCAGGGCGCTTAAGGACAGCATCAGGGTGAGCGCCGTGGTGTAGGCCTGATTTGCTGAGGTGGCGGCTACATCGTTGAGGGAGCCCTCGTAATCAGTCAACTCAGCCATCGCCTCCAGCCAGGCGCGCTGTGCGGGCAAGGCTTCCTTCATCAAAACATTTGTTGCCTCATCGTTTTTGTTTTGTGCGCCCAGTTCGGCGACTTTGCTCATCGAAGGCGTGGCTTTGTCTTTTAACGTCTTGATCTTGGCAAAGAGTTCTTTTTCCTTGGCGGTGATGCTGGCATTGCTGTCGAACATTTTCTGCAGGTTCGCTTCGTTCGCATCGAAGGAAGCGCGCCTGCTATTCAGCGTCTCACTGGCGTTCTTGATGTCAGCCGGGTCATTGAGCAAGACGATGTCACGAGCCGCTGCCCCGATGCGGTTGATCTCAATACGCATGGAATTGGCCAGTTTGGCTGCTGGGTTGTGAACCTGGCTGATTTCTTTTACCGCTTGGTTGACATCGGCTATGCGGCTAATCCCCAAGCCGGCGATGGAGGCCAACAGCAGCAGCACCACGCCAAAACCCAGTCTGAGACGCAATGCGATCTTGATGTTGTTGATAAATGCCATGTTGTTCCCTTAATAAGGTATTTGTGGATAGTTGAATGCCGCAACCTGGAAACCAGGCTTCCAGAATTGATGAAAACCCCTTGATCTGGATCATAGCTGGCATGCTTTTCTCCGGCGATGCGCCAATCAGCAGATGGTCTCCTTGTCTTATGCCTGGGTGACGACCTTGGTGCGCTGACGAACGGACGTGAACGACTTGATCAACGTCAATCTGGGTATGTCACCCACCCAACCCAAACGGCCAAGGGCCAAGAACGCTGCTGCAAAGCGGCCACTGAGTCTTGCGGTGGCGGGCATGTTTCGCCCTTTTGAGCCACTCTGTGCGTGTGCGTTTGAGGTGTTGACGGCCACGCTAGCTCCGCTTGACACCTCAGACTTCCCCGAAGGCCAGGAAGACCCGGCGCAGTCTGCTGAGTTGGAGCGACAGCAAGACGCCTAGGAGTCTGGGCGGCAGAAGGGCATCGGCTGCAACGGCTGGAGAAAAGTCCCACTTCGCACCCATTTTTCCGGCGGTAGCTACGGCTACCGTCCTCGAAAGTGGGCGCAAACTGGCCTCTTTTCCCACCCGTTTCGCTTCGATTTCTTCTGCCGCCCAGACTCCTAGCCATGACACCCCCACCCACAACCCCAGGAGAACCTATGCCCAAGAACCCATGGAGCGCCAAGCGCCAGCGCCAGTACACCCACATCAAGGACAGCCTGCTGGCCCATGGCCGCAGCGAGCCATTGGCAGAAGAAATTGCCGCGCGCACCGTCAACAAGGAGCGGGCCCAACACGGCGAGTCCACCGAGGCCAGCGCCTCGTCGATCAACGACATGTCAGCCAGTCGGCGTGGTGGGCTGCACTCACACCAAGGGCCGGGTGGCCGCACGCTGCTGCAGCTTCGTAACGAGGCGCGCCAACGTGGCCTGGCCGGGCGCTCCAAAATGAACAAGGCCCAGCTGGAAGCCGCGTTGTCTTGAGCCGGGTGGTTATGGCGGCGCAGCCTCGGGGCCTTGCAAGGCCTGGCTGAGTTGGTCCACCACGCCGGACCATTGCGCATCCTGGGTCAGGGCTTCGCGCAAAAAGGCGGCTTGTGACGGCGTCCAGTACGGCGCCTCGGGCAGGCGCATGCCTTGCGCCATGGATCGGTGTTTGTCCAGGAACAGGGCAATACTCTGGTCGTCGTTGGGCAGACCAAGCTGCGCAAATAGCGCGCCAAAGTGGGGCAGCGTGGTGTTCATGTGCCGTGATCCAACGTGTTCACCACGCTCAGGCTGCGTGTTGTTTGACCCAGGCCACGTACTGGTCGACCCAGCCTTGCAGGAACTTTTTGCTGCCCTCGCCAATGCTGCCGTCTGCGTCAAACAGGCCGTCTTTGGCCTGGATAAAAGCCTCGGGCTGGCCCAAGGTGGGTACGTTCAGGTAAGCCAGCACATTGCGCAGGTGCTGCTGTGCCAGGGCGGTGCCGATGGCGCCTAGCGACACCCCCAACAACCCCGCCGGTTTGCCGCCCCAGACGCTGTCGCCGTACGGGCGAGAGGCATGGTCTAGCGCGTTTTTGAGCACACCGGGAATGGAGCGGTTGTATTCCGGCGTGACAAACAGCAGCCCGTGCGCGGCCTTGATCTCCGACTTGAAGTGCAGCACCGATGCCGCCTGGTGGGCGTCGTCGTCTTGGTTGTACAGCGGCAGATCACCCATGGGAACCTGTTTGAAGGTGAAATCAGCCGGTGCCAGCTTGGCCAGCGCGGTGGCCAGTTTTTTGTTGAATGAATCTTTGCGCAGACTGCCAACCAAAACGGCGATGTGGTACTGGGTCATGGTTTTCTCCAAAAAAAAGGGGAGTTTGCGCCGTGATGATGCGTGACGACGGTACGCTGGCGCACCTTGGCCAGGCGCATGACCATCGGCAGGTCAGGGGTTTCATCACGCCGTCATCGGTGTCTGTGTGTGTTGGCGAACATGGGGGGACTGATCCGCTCTTTAGGATCAGGTGTTTTGATGAAAAGGGTTTGCCATGCAGCCAATCAGCCCAGCACCCGCGTCCGTCACCTTTGACGACGCCCCCGCACGTTCCGTGTCAGACAGCTTTGGCTCGGTCAATGTGCCTGCCGGGGTGTTGTGGGGCGCGCAGACCGCGCGCAGTCTGCATTTTTTTGGCATCGGTGAGCAAAAGATGCCGCTGGGCATCATCCATGCCCTGGCCTGGATCAAATGGGCTGCGGCCCAGGTTAACAGCGATTTGAAGTTGCAAGACCCGCTCAAGGCGCGCGCCATCACCGATGCGGCCGAGTCTGTGGCCAGCGGGCAGTTGGATGGGGAGTTTCCGCTGTCGGTCTGGCAAACCGGCTCGGGCACCCAAAGCAACATGAATGTCAACGAGGTGATTGCCGCACTGGCCAGCCGCGCATTGCGGCAGGGGATCGCCGCCGCTGTGGCGGTGCACCCCAATGACGACGTCAACCTGGGCCAGTCTTCCAACGATGTGTTCCCCAGCGCCATGCACATTGCAGCGGCGTTGTCGGCCCAAAACCTGCTGCTGCCCGCCTTGAACGAATTACGGGCCGCGCTGGAGGCCAAAGCCGAAGCCTTTGCCACGGTGGTGAAGATTGGCCGTACCCATCTGCAAGACGCCACGCCAATCACCTTGGGCCAGGAGCTGGGTGGCTACGCGGCCCAACTGGCGCTGTGCCATGACAGCCTGCAGTTCGCACTGGGTGCGGTGCATGCACTGGCCCTGGGTGGCACGGCAGTGGGCACCGGCCTGAACACCCACCCTGAATTTGGCCCCCGGGTGTGCGCGGTGCTGGGCCAACGGCTGGGGCTGCCCTTGCGCCAGGCGAGTAACCTGTTTGCCGCCATGGCGGGTCATGAAGCGCTGGTGGCCTTGCATGCCAGCCTGAAGATGCTGGCGGTGGCGCTGACCAAAATTGCCAACGACATCCGCCTGATGGGCAGCGGGCCACGCGCCGGGCTGGGGGAACTGACGCTGCCGCAAAACGAGCCCGGCAGCTCGATCATGCCCGGCAAGGTGAACCCGACCCAGGTGGAGGCACTCACCATGGTCTGCGCCCAGGTATTTGGTCATGATGCTGCTATTGGTTTTGCAGCAAGCCAGGGTCAGTTTGAGCTCAATGTCTACAAACCGCTGATCGCCCTGGACACCCTGGACAGCCTGCGCCTGCTGGCCGATGCGATGCGCAGTTTTGCGCGGTACTGTGTGGTGGGCATCGAGGTCAACCAGGCCCGGGTGGACGCGCTGGTGCAAAGCTCGTTGATGTTGGTGACAGCGCTGGCGCCTCACATCGGTTATGACCAGGCCGCCGCCATCGCCAAACACGCGCAAACCCATGGCACCACGCTGCGCGAGGCCGCGCTGGCGCTGGGCACCGTCACCGCTGAGCAGTTTGATGCCTGGGTGGACGCGCGGCAAATGGTGGGTGCACCCGCCGCTGCGGCGTAAATCTGGTGCAGCCCGCTGGCTGGCCTTTGTGTTCGCCAGCCCACCGACTGGGCCACGATGCCGGTCTAGCATCGTGACGCCGCTGGCGTGTGCGTCAGCCAGGGCGCATTTCCCATCATCTGCTCAAGGAGCTTGTTGTATGACGTCTTCTGTCGTTGTTTTGCCCCGGTGGTCGCTCAGGTTCAAGCTGTCCGTGGGCTGCTTGGTGGCCGCTCTGGCGGTGTGCAGCCAAGCGCCTGTTCACAGTGCCGATGTGGGTTTTGGTGCGCAACCAACGCTGCCAGCACCTGAACACGCACTGATTCCCACGGTGAACATCGCCCCGGCCATTGGCTGGCCCGCTGGCACCGTGCCCACCTCAGCACCTGGCACCCGGGTGGTCGCGTTTGCCAGCGGCCTGGATCACCCGCGTTGGCTGTATGTGCTGCCCAATGGCGATGTGTTGGTGGCCGAAACCAACGCACCACCCAAGCCAGACGACGGCAAAGGCATCAAAGGCTGGGTCATGGGCAAGGTGATGCAGCGCGCCGGGGCCACTGTGGCCAGTGCCAACCGCATCACCTTGCTGCGCGACAGCAATGGTGACGGCGTGGCCGATTTGCGCTCTGTGTTGCTGGACGGTCTGAATTCGCCCTTTGGCATGGTGCTGGTGGGGCAGACCCTGTATGTGGCCAACTCGGACGCGGTGCTGAGCTTTCCGTACACCGACGGCGCCACACAGATTCTTGCCGCAGGCACCAAGGTGGTCGACTTGCCAGCCGGTCCGATCAACCACCACTGGACCAAAAACCTGATGGCCAGCAGCGACGGCAGCAAGTTATACGTGACGGTGGGTTCCAACAGCAATGTGGCCGAGCGTGGCATGGAGGCGGAGGTCGCCCGCGCCGCCATCTGGGAGGTAGACATTGCCAGCGGCAACCACCGCCTGTTTGCCACCGGCCTGCGCAACCCCAATGGCCTGGCGTGGGAGCCCAGCACCGGCGCCTTGTGGACGGTGGTCAACGAGCGCGATGAGTTGGGCAACGACCTGGTGCCCGATTTTTTGACATCGGTGCGCGACGGTGCTTTTTACGGCTGGCCCTACAGCTACTTTGGCCAGCATGTGGACACGCGGGTGGAACCACCGCGGCCTGATCTGGTGGCCAAGGCCATCGCGCCAGACTATGCGCTGGGTGCGCACACCGCTTCACTGGGGTTGGCTTGGTCTGCTGGCAACACGCTTGGGCAGGTGTTTGCCAACGGCATGTTCATTGGCCAGCACGGCTCCTGGAACCGGCGACCACACAGCGGCTACAAGGTGATCTTTGTGCCTTTCAAAAGTGGCCAGCCAGCCGGAGACCCGCTGGATGTGTTGACCGGCTTTCTGAACCCAGACGGCAAGGCCCATGGCCGTCCGGTGGGTGTGGCGCTGGACAAGCACGGCGCCCTGTTGGTGGCAGACGATGTGGGCAACGCCGTGTGGCGGGTCAGTGCCAAGGGTTTGTAGATAAATCGGCCTCTAGCCCTTTTATATCAAGGGCTGATAGCTATTCTTTTTGTATAACCCGTTGGCACCGCCCAGCTCGGCTCAGGAGTGGGACCTCAACGCCTTGTCAGCGGCCTCATGGGCGTCTTTGACGACTTCTTTGGCGTTGCCCACGCCTTTTTGCGCCAAGCCTTCTACCTGCCGCTTGATGCCTTTGGCTTGCTGTTCCTTGCTGTCCACCAGCTTGCCAGCGGCTTCTTGCACCTTGCCGGCGAAGTCTTTGGCTTCGCCCTTGAGTTGGTCTTTGTTCATGGTGTTTCCTTGTGAAGAGTGGATCAAAACGAGCCCGATACAGACTAGGAGCTAAGGTTAGCCACAGCCAGCGGGGCTGTCGGTGCGCTTGCAAACACATGGGCCATTTCTCTTAGGTACGCAAACGCACCGACCGGCGTTTGTGATCCCCCTAAGCTGCAACAGGCAGGCAGCGGTTCGCGCTGCCCCCGCTTTTTTTAACCAGGAGTACACACCATGACCACCCGGGACACTTACATCACCAAAATGAAACTTCAGCTCGACGATCTGAACCTGCAAATGGCCAAGCTGGAAGCCCGCGCCCAAGAGGCGCGTGAAGACGTGCGCGACAAATACAAAGCCGAGATGGCCAAGCTGCACCACCAGTCCGAACTCGCCAAAGCCAAGCTTGCCAACTTGCAAGCCAGCACCGAATCCGCCTGGGACAGCACGGTGGCTGAGATGGACAAAGTGCGAGACGCCTTTGTCCACTCATTCAGCTACTTCAAGTCGCAGGTTTGAGGCATTGGGTCTGCGCTGCGTAGCTCGGCCTTCGCCCTGCCATGCTCGCGTGCGCAGCGTTTCTTCCACCAGACCATGACGCCGGACACACTCAGCGTAGCAACAGCCAAGCCAAGCAGGGCAACAAAGATGCGATAGGGCAAGCCGAACACCTGCGCCATGTGCAATGCGCCCATCCAGTTGCTGACGGTATTGCCTGATGCGCCGCCGGTGGGTAGCCAGTGGCCGCGTGGCTTGCCCGTGTCGGCGTCAATCAACACAGCGGTGTTGCCCGCGTCGCTACGCAGATCCACTGATGAGTGGATCATGTAGGCGTAGACACCGCGACGCCGATCAAGCGCCAGAAGTTCCTCGCGGTTCATGGTGAAGCCGACTGTCTCGCTCATCTCGCGCATGGCCATCTGCGCAGCAGCATGCGCGGCAGGCCAGTCCAGTCCGGGCGACAACACGGGTTTGGCACGCAAAGGCACGCTGCGCCAGGAGTCGTTGAATGGAAAGACGATCCCCATCACGGGCCGAAACACCGGATCGCGCAGGTTGAACATGACGCTCGACCAGGCAAACAGCAACAACACCGCCCACAGCCAGAGGCCCCCCGCGCGGTGCAGGTCGAGTGTTGCCCGGTACATGCCCGCGTGCCACTTGACGAGCCAAGCGGTTTTCCATTTGGGTATCCAAGGGCGGATTTTGGGCAGGGTCAGGTAAGCGCTGACGAAGCAGTCCAGCGTCCACAGCAGCGACACCACACCCAGCAGCAAGGTGCCCCAGATGCCTGGCAAGGCCAGCGAGTGGTGCACCAGGTAGACCAATGGCATGAGTTGTTCCGGGCGCAGGCTGATGCCGTCACGCAAGCGCTTGCCCTGGATCAGGCCGGTATGTGGGTCAACGAACACCTCGTCATAGTCGAGCACATGGAATTTGCCGGTCCTCGGGTCTGGATTCGGTGCCACCGGGAAGCGGGCAGTGGCGCCAGCGCGCAGAGTCAACAGCACCGTATCCACACGGCCCTGCGGCGCCACCTGCTGCTCTACTTTTTCACGCAGGATGAAAGGGTCAAGCAGCGGTGAGTTGGCTGGCGACTGTGGCAAGAACAACTGCGGCGCCAGCCACGCATCAAGCTCGTCGTTGAATGCCAGCAAGCTGCCCGTCAGTGAGGCAATCACCAAGAACAGCGCCATCACCAATCCGAGGTAGCGGTGCAGCACGACAACGTGCGCCCGCCTGATCAGCCTCATGACCCTCACCAGCGATAGGTGGCACGAAGGATGGCGTTGCGGCCATCACCATAAAAACACGTTGTGGTGGCGTAATAACAAGACTGCACGTAGGTCTTGTCGAACAGGTTGCCAACGTTGAGCGACGTGGTCCATGGGCCATGTTCGTAGCCGATCATCGCGTCAACCACGTTGTAGGCTGGCAGCGTGGCCGGAGTGGGTGTTGCGCCAAGGACGTAGCCGCTGGTGCCGACGATTCTTCGCACGCCAACACCAATCTTGAAGCCGCGCATCGCCTCTTGCGGGAGTTTGTACGTTCCCCACAGGGCCAGGTTGTGGCGTGGCACACCTGCAGGTGCGGTGCCCTCGTCACCATTGTTGCTGCGAGTGATCTCCGCATCGGTAAAGGTGTAGGCCGCAATGGCATCCAGATTGCGTGTGACCTTGCCCTTGGCTTCGAATTCAAAGCCGCGTGACCTGATCTCGCCGGTTTGCACCGAATAACCTAGGTGATTTGGGTCGGCCGTCAGCACGTCGGTACGGCGCAGGTCAAAAACGGCTGCTGTTATCGACAAGGGCCCGTCTTTGGGTTCGTACTTCACGCCTGCTTCGTACTGCAGGCCTTTGGTTGGCTTGAAGGGGTTGTTGTTGTAGTCCAGGCTGCCCGATTCAGGCTCGAACGATGTGGCCGCACTCACGTAGGGTGCCCAACCGTTGTCAAACAGATAGACCGCGCCGACACGGCCGGTTGTGGCCTCGACGTTGTTGGTGAGAGATACCTGTGTTTTAGGACTGTTGATCGATCCATTGGTCAACACCCCGCTGATATCGCTGCGCGCCCAATCGTGTCTTAGTCCTGCAAGCAGTACCCAGTGTTTGTCAATCTTGATCTGCTCCTGCAGGTACAGGCCAGTCTGTGTGGTGTCAGTATCGAGGATGCGGCTTGACTGCGCATTGGGTGTAATCACCGCGCCGTAGCTCGGATTAAACAGGTTCAGTGCCGCGACAGTGCCACGCCGTTCGTTGCGTGTCCATGGCACATAGGAATAATCCACGCCAGCCAGGGTGGTGTGCTCGAACACGCCGTGGCTCCAATTGGCCTGTACCTGGGTGTCGATGTTGTAGGACGTGTAGTTATCAGCGCGGATGAACGCGAAACGGTTCAGCAGTTGCTGGTTGGCAGCTTGCAAGCCAGAGCCGTAGGCCGAATCCCAGATCATGTCGGATTGGTAATAACGCGCGTTTTGCCGCAGGCGCCAGGTGTCGTTGAAACGGTGTTCAAACAGGTAACCGACCGACGTGGTCTTGGTGTCGTACTTGTCAAAGCCAGGCTCGCCCGTGAACAGGCTGCGCGGCAACTCGCCATTGGGGTTGGCCAACAGGGAACCTGCCACTGGCAAGCCCCAGTTGTAGGCTGTGCGTGTGTGCTGGTAGCTGGCCAGCAGTGTGAGTGATGTGTCGGTCGATGGTCGCCACGTCAGCGCCGCTGCCAGGTATTCCCGGTCGTTGGGAATGTAGTCGGTCTGCGTGTCGGCATCGCGTGCCATAGCCGTGAGCCGATAGCTCCACACGCCTTCTTTGTCCAGCGGACCGCCCAGGTCCAGCCCGACCTGCTTGTGGTTGTGGCTTCCCACTTGCACATCAACCTCATGCCGAGGTTCATCCGTGGGTCGTTTCGATGTCACGTTGACGATGCCGCCGGGGGCCACCTGGCCGAACAGCACGGAGCCTGGCCCGCGCAGTACATCGATCCGCTCCAGTCCATAGGTTTCCACGGTTGATGCGTACATGGCAGGCGCCTCGCGCAGACCGTCGCGAAATACCGGCGTGTTCGATGACGTCGCCAGACCGGCAGCGAAGCCCCGCAAGTTGAACGAGTCGTCGGTCAGGTTAACGCCTCGGGTACCGATCAGCCCAGGGGTATAGCGCAGGACATCCTGCAGAGCGGGCGCAGCACCCTGATCGTCCATCTGATCACGCGTGATCACACTCAGGGCCTGCGGCGTTTCGATGATTGGCGTGTCGATCTTGGTGCCGGTGGCACTGCGCTTGGCTACATAACCGTTGACCGGACCCCATGCCGTTTCTTGTGGGGCGCTGGCGGTGACTGTCACCACGGACAGCCTCGCCTCGCCAGTCACAGCTGTTCCCACTGGCACCTTGTTCAGCACATAACTGCCATTGGGTTGGCGTGTGGCCTGCAGGCCGCTGCCCGCCAGCAAGGCATCCAGCCCGGCTTGGACTGAATAGCTGCCCCGTAAACCCGGGCTGCGCAGGCCCGCCGTGGTTTCGGTGGTGAATGACAGCAAGATGCCCGCCTCGCGGCCAAAACGGTTCAACGTGTCTTCCAGTGTGCCGGGCGGGATGCTGTAGCTGCGCGCCTGCGCTGCTGTGGCCTGCGCCAGCGCCATGGTCGGCAAGCTGGCGACGGCCAATACAGCCGCGCCGCCAAGGGTGATGCGGCTGATGGCGCGGGCCAGGGCGTGGCGAGTGAATCTCTGGGCGGATGCGTGTTGTGGCGACTTGGGCTGGGTGTGGCTCATAGAGGGTGCTGTAGGCGGGTTGAAGATGTGTGCTCTCACCACCTATGTCACCCGAGACTCAAAAACAGACCACCTTGGCGCAACTTTTTTTGTTGGGCGCAGAAAACGGTTTAACTGCGCACCTGTTGGCGTGACGTCAGGCTGACCCGCACCGTCTGCCAACCCCAGAAACGGGTGACGGTTTCGATCTGCAAAGACAGCATGGCGCTCAGCGTCTCCAGCACCTGGCTGATGTCGCTCAGCGGGTAGGAGCCAGACAAGCGCAGGTTGGCCACCGCCGGGTCGCAGGACAAGGCATAGCGGCTGTAGCGGTTGAGTTCGTTGAGGAAATCGGCCAGCCGCATGCCCTTGGCGATGATGAAACCATCGGTCCAGGCGGTGCTGTCCTGGTCTGCCGGTTGTGGCGAGGTGATGGTTGTATCGGTGAGGCGCGCTTGCTGACCCGCGTGCAAGGTCTGTGGCTGCTCGAGGGCGCGGCGTGGTGTCATGCGCACCGCCCCTTCGAACACGGCCACCTCGGTGGCGTTGTCTTGCAGTCGCACGGTGTAGCGTGTGCCCAGCGCACGGGCTTCGCCTTGCCGGGTTTCAACCAGGAACGGCCGCGCCATCGGGTCCGGCGCGGTGGTGATGAAGATTTCCCCCGCGATCAGCCGCACACGCCGCTCACTGGCGCTGAAGTGGATATTGACCGCGCTGGCGGTGTTGAGCATCAGCGTGGTGCCATCCGCCAGCACCACGGTGCGGCGTTCTCCCGGCGCGGTGCGCAGGTCGGCCACCCATTCAGACCAGCCGGTGTTGTCCTGCACCATCCAGCTTGTGCCGCCAGCAAACAGCAACACCGCCAAAGTGGCAACCGCCTTGCGCCGCGCTGGCGAGCGCACAGGGGTGAGGCTGGCCCGGGTGAGGGCCGACTTCATCGGTGATGGCAGGTGGTGCAACTGGCCAAATAGCTGGCCATTCACCGCTTCGATGCGCTGCCAGGCGCGTTCATGGTCGGGGTGTGCGGCACGCCAGCGTTGCCAGTCCTGTCGCAGCGGCGACGCGTTTGGAGCGGCCTGCAGTTCGATCAGCCACTCGACGGCGCGCTGCGCCACCGCCGCTGGAACCGGCGCACCGTGGCTGGCGGGTGATGCGCTGCCTGGCATGGGATCAGCCGGGCAGGGCGTCAGCAAAATAGCAGTGCCTGGCTGCTTTGGTGAGGTAACGCTTGACGGTGGTGATGGAGACGCCCATCTCTTGCGCCACCTCGGTGTGGCTCAGGCCGTCGAGCTGGCTCAGCAAAAAACTGCGTTTGACTGGCAGCGGCAGGCCGTTGAGCAGGCGATCAATTTCCAGCAGCGACTCCAACAGGATGGCGCGCTCTTGCGGCGAAGGCGCCAGCGCCTGGGGCAGGCTCGCCAGCGCTTCCAGGTAGGCGTGCTCCAACTGCTGGCGGCGCCAGTGGTTGGCCAGCACCCGCTGCGCCACCGTGGTCAAAAAGGCGCGTGGCTCCTGCAGCGCCACCGCATCTTCGCGGGCCAGCAGCCGCATGAAGGTGTCGTGCGCCAGGTCGGCGGCCTGGTGCGTGTCACCGAGCTTTTTGCCCAGCCAGCGCCACAGCCAGCCATGGTGCTGGCAATACAAGGCTTCTACTTGCTGGTTGAGTGCGAGTCCGGTGGCTGACACGTTGGCGTCCTAGGTTCAGTGGTCGGGGCGAGTCCATGATTCGCTCTTAGATGAGAATGGTTCGCATTTTATGGGCGTTTTTCACACGCGGTCGCAACGTGGTTTTTGCAGGGGCCACCGTCGCACCGACCTTGCCCAGCCTTACTGCGCCGTTTGCTGGCGCAGATGTTCGGCGCGCTTCATCGTCAGATAAGCGGGTCGCTCAATCTCATGCAGTTGGTGCGGGTAAGTTTCAGAGGCGGTGAACCAGTTTTGCAGGCTGGCCTCAAACCGCTGATCGGCTGGCAGTTGGCGGGTGGCCAGGTAGCTGTGGATCGCCAGGTAATAACGCATGGTGTTGCGCTCGACCACCGCCCGCACGCCTTTGATCCAAACCGGCGGCCCCTGTGCGGACTGTGCCAGCTCAGTAAACCCCACCTTGTCGCTGGCCACGGTGGCCAGATAGGCCTGCATCGCCAGTCGGGCCGTCAGATTGGCGTTGTAGGCGTAGGTCAGGTGCAAAAAGGTTTGCTCAGGTGCCAGTGCCACCGCTTCCAGAGTGATTTGGTAGTCATGCGTGCCCATCGGCCCGTCCTGGGCGTGGAGCTGCACCTCAAAGTAGTCTGGCTCGCTGGCCGCCACGGTGTAGCTCAGGGCCACGCGTGTTGACTGGGCCAGCGCCTGGGGTGTTTTGCTGCCGATGTTGAGGTTCACCACAGCGCCTTGCGGACCGCTGATGGCATGGCAATATTTGGTGTTGAGGTGCAGGATCATCACCTCGCACCACTGCTGCGGGTCTTGCAGTGCGCTGCTGACGCTGGCAAATGCAAACGGCATCAGCGCATACATGTCACCACGCAAGCCCTGCGCTGTTTCGGTAGACAGCAGCACCAGCGGGCGCGAAAAGGCGTTGTGCTGGAGCTGTTCGTCCAGCGTGTTGCGCTGTGTTTGAAGTTGTTGTGCGGCGTCCGACCCTGCCTGCGCCAGCACGCTGCCCAGGCAGGTGGCCCAAGCCAGCGTCAGCAGACCGCACCAGCGGCAAACCACCCGCGCGGGTGAGGTCACAAGCTTACTTGCCGACCTCGTGGCCAACCACGCCACCCACCGCAGCGCCGACGCCGGTGCAGGCCAGGCCACCACACAGCACATTGCCAGCCACGCCGCCAATGACGGCGCCAGTGGCTGTACTTTTTTCCTGATGGGTCATGCCAGCGCAGCCAGCCAGAGACAGGGATAAAACCATCAACATGGTCGGTAGCGCGGCAGCAAAACGGGTATTTAATTTCATGGCAAATTCTCCAGACAAACAAGGATGTATCCATTCATGAAAGCGCATTTGCTTTCATGGCCGAATCCCATTGTTGGCTTCAGTGTGCCAAATGTCTGTGCGGCAACGAACCCTGCTCAGTGAATGCCGCTGTTGAAGGTCGCTGTAAAAATAAAAGCAATAACTCCTTACTATGAAAGGGCTGCAAGCCAAAATGCAATGACTGTGTTGCCCATCAGCCCTGCTAGATTAGCAGGGCTGACGTGTATGAAAACAGACACACTGAGCAGAGGTGCCAAAGCGTGTTCCTCTGCTCTCGCGTGACTAGACCCCGAAGGGTTTAGAACATCTTGCGCAATGCCACTTCGTAGCCTGTACCACCGATGTCGGTCTTGGTCGTGCCATTGGCGTTGTAGCGCACCTGGTTTTCCCGTGCCAGTGACAGGTTGATAGAGGTGAGTTTGCTCAAGAAATAAGCATAACCAACAGAGTACCGGGTGGAATCTTGATCAGCGGATGCATCCTGTGCGGATTTATGTGCTGTGTCGTCCATTCTGCGGTATGAAGTCCGGAATTCTCCTGGGCCCATTGGAACGCGCGCACCCACAGTAAACACGGTTTGCTTGCCGTCACTGTTGACGTTGGCTCCGGTAGAGCGCGCGTAGGTGGTCATCAATTTGACAGCGCCGAAGTCATAGTAAGTGCCGAAGGCGACCGTTTCCATGGTCTTAGCACGATCCGTTACCCACTTGTCCTGCTCACGCTGGTAAGACGCAGCGATTGAAAACGGACCGTCGGCGTACGCCACGTGGCCACCCGCGCCGCTGGCAGCTTGGAGTGTTGAGCCGGGGTTAACCTCGCTGGCTTGCCAGATGACACCTGCGTTGAAGCCGCTGAATATCGGTGTGGTGTAGTAAACCGCGTTGTTCCACTGGTTGGCGGCCAGTGCACCACGGGTACCCATGGATGCATAACTATCACCTGAAAATGCCTCATAGCGTCCGGCCGTGCTAACGCCGTATTGCGGTGAGTGCAGGCGGCCCATTTTGACTTCACCAAACTGTTTGCTGGCCAACCCAACCCAAGCTTTGTCCTTGAACAGGACGTTGGTATCGGTTTGTGCGCCGGTGTCGGCATTGAAGCGCATTTCCAGCATGAAGAACGCGGACAAATCGTCAGAGATTTCTTCAACGCCCGAGATATTCAGTCGTCCGTTCGAGCTTTCGTTGAGTTTCCACTGCGAATCGGAACTCTTGGTCAAGTCGTCTGGTGCGTTGACTAAACCAAGGTCAATCCGCCCAGAGATTTTCAAGCTGGACTGTGCCATGGCGGTCATGCTCATGGTGGCCAGAGCGATGGGAAGCAGCATCACTTTCAGATGTTTCATTGTAAATACCCAGTCAAATCAAAGAAAAGTTGGCAGCGCAACGTAGGGCGCATCAAGAAAAAGTCGTCCACACGGCAGGTGCGACGACCAGAAAACTGGGGTGTTCGCCTTTTTTGGGGCTTGGCCTAGCAGCATGTCTTCATGTCCCTCAGGCCGACAGTCGCCTATCGAAACCCGGTGTGACTGGATGTGGCTTTGACACTTCATTTGCTTCCCTTGAGAGCGTGTTTTATTTTTGAAACAAGGCATCTGTTGACCTGTATCAAACATCTTCCCCGTGACAAAAAAACTGCTTCGATAGAATTTCGGAACACTGTTTGTTTGTAACTTTTTGTAAATTTATACGAAATGAAACAGTATTCCAACTAGGGTAAACACTAGTTTCTAAAAAATGGAACAGCGTTTACTATTTTGGAACGGTGTGGCGAGGTTGTTACACCGCCATGAATGCCAACCAGTCAATCCATGCAAATTTGTCGGCTTTTCCGGTGTCCAGATACCAGCTTTCTTGTTGTGTGGGGCGATGGCGGCACACCAGTCCATACCTTCATTGGTGGCGTGTTGAGACCGATGTCAGTCTTTGATGGCTGGTGTCGCTTACCCGCAACTGCAGTGCGTTAAACGAGGACCCTCCCATCATCATGATTCTTGATTTGTTTGAATTGCAGGGCCGTGTGGCCATCGTTACCGGTTGCAATACCGGGCTTGGCCAGGGTATGGCGCGGGCGCTGGCTCAGGCGGGTGCTGACATCGTTGGCATCAATGTCACTGAGTCAACCGAGACGGCCGAGCAGGTGCGCTCATTTGGGCGCCAGTTTTTGGACCTGCGTGCCAATCTGGGTGGTATCGATGGCATCGAAGCTTTGGTGCAGCAAGCGCTGGGTTTGGCTGGGCATGTTGACATTCTGGTCAATAACGCGGGCATCATCCGCCGCGAAGACGCGCTCTCGTTCACTGAGAAGGACTGGGACGATGTGATTGACATCAACCTCAAGTCGGTGTTTTTCTTCTCGCAAGCGGTGGCGCGACAGTTCATTGCCCAAAAGACGGGCGGCAAGATCATCAACATTGGGTCCATGCTGTCGTTCCAGGGGGGCGTGCGGGTTCCGTCTTACACCGCTTCCAAGAGTGGTGTGATGGGGATCACCCGTTTGATGGCCAACGAGTGGGCAGCGCATGGCATCAATGTCAATGCGATTGCCCCTGGCTACATGGCCACTGACAACACCGCCGCTTTGCGTGCAGATGAGAGTCGCAACTCGTCCATTTTGGAGCGCATTCCCGCCGGTCGCTGGGGGACTGCAGATGATCTCGCTGGGCCAGTGGTGTTCTTTGCCTCTGGTGCGTCGGACTATGTCAATGGCTACACCGTGGCTGTCGACGGCGGCTGGCTGGCGCGTTAAGCCAAGTTTTACCACTCACACCAGGAGATACCTGATATGTATGAAAACAAGAAGATCGGCTTTTTGTTCGTGCTGCCCTTTGTTTTGGGCGTGCTCGGATTCAAGCTGTTCCCGTTCATGATGAGTTTTGCGTTGAGCTTCACGCAATACGACATCATCAACTCGCCGCAGTTCATCGGGCTGGAAAACTACGAAGAGTTGTTTTTCAAGGACCCGCTGTTTCGCAAATCCTTGTGGGTGACCTTGACCTTTGTGGCCATCTCGGTGCCGCTTCGTGTGGGTTTTGCGCTGTTTGTTGCCCATGTTCTGAACTTCAAGCTGCGCGGCATCAACTTCTTTCGCTCGGCCTATTACCTGCCGTCCATTCTGGGTGGCTCCATCGCAGCGGCTGTGATGTGGCGCTTCATCTTCTCGCAAAACGGCTTGGTGAACATCGTGTTGTCCAAGGTCGGCATTGAGCCCATCGCTTGGCTGGCGGATGAGCACTATTCGATCTGGACGATCATTTTGCTGTTCACCTGGCAGTTTGGTTCAGCGATGGTGATTTTTCTGGCGGCCCTGCAGAACGTGCCCACTTCGCTCTACGAAGCAGCGGAGATTGACGGCGCCACCAAGATGCAGCAGTTTTTCAAGATCACGGTGCCACTGATCACGCCGGTCATCTTCTTCAACATGATCATGCAGATGGTGCACGCGTTCCAGGAGTTCAACGGACCCTACATGATCACCGAGGGCGGGCCGTTGCATTCCACCTACCTGCTGTCGCTCTACATCTATGACCAAAGCTTCAGGTACTTCAATCTCGGTTATGGCAGTGCGCTGTCATGGATCTTGTTCGCCTTGGTTGGCGGCTTGAGTGCCTTCTCTTTCTTCACCTCGAAATACTGGGTGTTCTATTCCAGCGAAAAGGACCATAAATAATGGCAGCCGTTCTCTCTTCCCGCGACAGTGTCGCATCCGACGCACAGGCCAAGCGCACGCTGCGTGGGGAACGCATCAGCTCTGTCGTGCGCTACGTAGCGCTGATCATTGTCGGGCTGATCATGCTCTACCCCATGATCTGGTTGGTAGGTGCATCTTTCAAAAGCAATGCGGAGGTCTTTACCGAGATCGGCTTCTGGCCATCACACTTTGACTTTGGTGCTTATGCCAAGGGCTGGAAGACCAGCTCGGAATACACCTTCGCGACCTACTTCCTTAACTCGTTTTTGATCATCATCCCGAAGGTCATCGTGACCGTGATCTCATGTGTGCTGGTGGCCTATGCCTTTGCGCGTTTTGAGTTCTGGGGTAAGAAGGCGCTGTTCAGCATCATGGTCGGCACCATGATGCTGCCGCTGATTGTGTTGCGCTTGCCGCAATACCTGATGTTCAAACAGTTTGACTGGATTGACAGTTACTTGCCACTGATCGTGCCGTCGGCCTTTGCGACCGATACCTTCTTTGTCTTCATGTTGGTGCAATTCCTGCGCGGCATTCCTCGCGACATGGAAGAGGCCGCCCAGATTGACGGCTGCAACCCGCTTCAATTGCTTTGGTACATCTTGGTCCCGATCTTGAAGCCAGCCATCATTTCAGTGGTTGTGTTCCAGTTCATCTGGACCATGAACGACTTCATGGGACCACTGATTTATCTCTCATCGGTTGAGAAGTATCCAGTGTCGTTGGCCCTGAAGATGAGCATTGGTGCGACCGAAGAGGTCGAGTGGGCCAGTGTGATTGCAATCTCAGTGGTGGCCCTGGTGCCGTCTCTGGTGGTCTTTTTCTTGGCACAACGCCACTTCATTGAAGGCGCCACAAGCAGTGGCATCAAAGGGTAAATACGGAGCATAACGTGGCACAACTGAATTTAAAGAAAATCGAAAAGGTCTATCCGAATGGCTTCAAGGCGGTGCATGGCATCGACCTCGAGATTCGCGATGGCGAGTTCATGGTATTTGTGGGACCGTCTGGCTGCGCCAAGAGCACGGTTCTGCGCATGATTGCTGGTCTGGAGAGCATCAGCGGTGGTGAGTTGTTCATCGGCAACACCGTGGTCAACAACTTGGCCCCCAAGCAACGTGGTATTGCCATGGTTTTCCAAAACTATGCGCTCTACCCGCATATGAAGGTGTATGACAACCTGGCTTTTGGCCTGAAGTTGTCTGGCATGAAAAAAGCCGATATCGATGTCCGTGTGCGTGATGCTGCCCGCTTACTGGAGATGGACCAGTTGCTCGACCGCTATCCCAAACAGCTCTCGGGTGGTCAGGCGCAACGCGTGGCCGTGGGTCGTGCGATTGTCAAACGGCCAGAGGTGTTCTTGTTTGACGAGCCGCTGTCCAATCTGGACGCCAAGCTGCGCGCATCCATGCGTGTGCGTTTGACGGAGTTGCACCGCACGTTGCGTGAGAAAGGCCATCCGTCGACGGTGGTGTATGTCACGCATGATCAGGTCGAAGCCATGACCATGGGTGAACGCATCTGTGTGTTGAAGGACGGCACGATCCAGCAAGTGGACACGCCAACCGCACTCTACGAACGCCCCGCCAATGTTTTTGTGGCCGGCTTCATCGGCTCTCCCGAGATGAATCTGCAAGAAGCCCAAGTGGACGCCGATGGCGCCCACCTGGTGGTGGGTGGTTGCCGTCTGGAGGTGCCTGCCCATCGCATTGAACGTCTGAAAACCCAGGTTGGCCGCACCGTGAAGTTCGGCATTCGGCCCGAACACATCACGGCGGGTGGCCATTCTGAGGTGGCGGTACAGCGTGTTGAAGGCACCCTGCGCTTCATGGAACACATGGGCAGCGAAGTGTTCGTGCATTTCACCCTGGGCGACAAGCAGTTCACCTGCCGTGTGCCATCTGACCAGCTGGGTGATCTGGCTCCCAAACAGCGTGGTGACAAACACCACTTCGGTTTGCAAATGCATGCCTGCCACGCCTTTGACATGGACAGTGGCAACAACCTTTTCCTTTAGACGATCGACGACATTTTTATCACTCAATGTAACTGGAGAAATGGTATGAAAAGACGTAATGGTTTGTTGGCAGTTGCTGCCGCGATGGTGATGGCTTTTGCCCCGACAGTTCAGGCACAGCAATCCACCACGCTGCGCTTTTCGTGGTGGGGCGGTGGTGAGCGCCACGAAGCGACGCTCAAAGCCATTGCGGCCTTCGAGGCAAAAAATCCAGGAGTGAAGATCAAGGCTGAATACATGGGATTCGCCGGTTATCTGGAACGCCTGTCGACCCAGATCGCAGGCGGCACCGAACCCGACATCATGCAGATCAACTGGGCTTGGATGTCAACCTTCTCCAAAACAGGTGACGGGTTTTATGACTTGAATAAAAGCAAGTCATCTCTGGCGCTCAATCAATTTGCCGATGCCGATCTGAAAATGGGCATCGTCGGCGGAAAGCTTAATGCTCTTCCTGCCTCGTACACCGCGCGTGTCATGTTGTGGAATCGTGCCACTTTCGAGCGCGCCGGCCTGAAGATGCCTCGCACCTGGGATGACCTGTTCGCCGCAGGCCCGGTACTCAAACAAAAACTCGGCAATAAAACCTTTGCGATCGATGGTGAGCTGTACGACATGATTTTGCTGTCACAAGCCTACATCATGCAGAAATATGGCACGCCCTATGTCAACCCAACGAGCCCCAAAGTCGCTATGAGCGAGGCCGCCGCCTTGGAGTGGGTGCAGGTTTACAAAAAACTGGTGAGCGAGAACGTCGCTGTCCCATTGCCCATGCGTGCCTCTTTGGGTGGGGCTGAAAAACCAACAGAACAACAACAGGACTGGGTGGTTGGCAACTGGGCTGGCAACTACACCTGGGACTCGGTGATTGGCCTTCGCAACAGCACGCTCAACAAAGAACAGAAACTGGATGTGGGGGATTTTCTGACTCTGCCCAATGCTAAAAACAGTGGCATGTTTGGCCGCCCGACGTTGATGTTTGCTGTGGGAAAGAAATCCAAAAATCCCGAGATGGCGGCCAAGTTTCTGAACTTTATGCTGACCGACGCGGAGGCAGCGGGTATCTTGGGGCTGACACGCGGTGTACCTTCGGCTGACAGCCAGTTCCGGGCGCTGGTACGCTCAGACGTGCTGCAAGGCAATGAATTGAAAGCCTTCTTGCAGATCAAGAAACAAAAGGATGCCGGCAAGATTGACCTGCCATCGCCTTTGTTTGAAAACGCCCGTTTCAACAAGTTCATGCGCGAAGTGTTTGAGACCGTGGCCTATGGAAAAACCACCGACCAGGACGCAGCAAAACGCCTCATTGCAGATGGCAATGCGCTGCTGGCACGCATCAAGTAGTCCAGAGAATCTGATGAGCAAATCTACGATACGGCAACTTGCGTTTGCCTCCCATCAAGACCCCGACACAGGGGCCCACGTGACCCGGTTAACGCCTACCGACGTGACCTGCCACCGCACCTACTTCTATCAAAAGTGTTTCACCAACGATGGTCAAAAGCTCGTGTTTGGCGCGCAATTTGGCGAACACTGGAATTACCATCTGCTGGATCTGGCGTCGCAGACGGCGACGCAACTGAGCGACCAGGCCGATGAAAACACCTTTGGTGGTTTTCTGAGCCCAGATGACCGGTTTCTGTATTTTGTGCGGGCCGAGCGTCAACTGATCCGCCTGGAACTGGCCACACAGAAGGAAGAGGTGATCTACACCGTTCCTTCTGATTGGGTCGGTTATGGCACTTGGGTGTCTAACTCGCGCTGCACCCAGATTGTTGGCATCGAGATTCTGGCCACCGACTGGTTTCCTTTGACCGATTGGAAAAAGTTTGCCGAGATGTTTCACGCCAAGCCACGCTGCCGCCTGATCCGCATCGATCTGGTCACCGGTGCGCGTGAGGTGATTCACGAAGAAAAACTCTGGCTCGGCCATCCTCAGTACCGTCCGTTTGATGACAACACCGTGGCGTTTTGCCATGAAGGTACCCACGACCTGATTGATGCCCGCATGTGGTTCATCAACGAGGATGGCAGCAACTTGCGCTGTGCCAAAGAGCATGCCCCGGGTGAGAGCATCACCCATGAATTCTGGGTGCCCGATGGGTCGGCCATGGTTTATGTGTCTTACCTCAAAGGTCACACAGAACGTTATATCTGCTCGCTGGACCCGGTGACCCTGGAGAACCGTCAGATCACCGTCATGCCGCCATGCTCACATTTGATGAGCAACTTCAATGGTCGTTTGATTGTGGGTGATGGGTCCGGTACGCCGGTCGATGTGTCCGACAGCAGCAGCCACAAGATCGAGAACGATCCTTACCTGCACCTGTTTGACCTGGATGCGGGCACCACCCGCCGCATCGCTCGGCATGACAGCTCCTGGCGTGTCCACAAGGGCAACCGACAAGTCACGCACCCCCATCCCTCGTTTGTACCGGGGGAAAAACAAGTGCTGTACACCTCTGACTTTCAGGGTGAACCAGCGCTGTATTTGGCAGACCTGTAACGGCTCTAGAGAGATCAGGATGCTTGCTGGCAACAAGCCCTGATTCAGACGGGTACACACCGCGCACCATGTCTGCTGATGCCACACAGCGGTGGATTCCCTTTTTGATTGCCCGACGAGATAACCCTCATTCATTGGACGAGGAAACCACTTATGGCTATTCCCATACGCAGGTATTTCAAATCGGGCTTTTGGCTGACCGTGTTGGCAAGCCTGAGCACGGCTGCCAGTGGTGGCAATGAAGTGATCACACTTGACGCCAGCACCAACACCAGGCCACAGATCACTGACGCCCAGGCCCTCGACTACACCGTAGCCAAGTACCTGGCGCAGGCGGGTACCCTGACTGGGGCCAACAGTGCTGGTTTGGTGAGTGACAACTGGGTTCCTCCAGCTGTGGGAGATGTCAACAGCTTGATCGCCACCTACACTGTGGCCGCGGATGGCAGTGGTACCCACACCACATTACAAGCGGCTATTGACGCCGTATCGTCGGCGAACACGAGCCGCACTCGGGTCTACATTCGTGTGCTCCCCGGCACTTACCGCGAAACGGTATGTGTCAAAGACAAGGCGCCGATCACGCTCTACAGCCTCTCTGCTGACGCCAGTCAAGTTGTCATCGTGAACGGCAACTACAACGGCAAAGCCAAACAGGCTGAGCTTGACACTGGCAACCCGTGCAACCCGAGTTCAACAGGGGCCACCTTTGGTACCAGCGGTAGCGCCTCTGTCGCCATCTACAGCTCGGCATTCCACGCCAAAAATATCAGCTTTGTCAACGATGCCATGCAGTATGTGGTGGGTGGCATGGGATATCCCCAAGGCGCCTCTGGTGCCAGTGGTGCGCAGGCTGTGGCGCTCATGACACAAGCCGACAAATTGGTGTTTGAAAACGTCCGAGTGTTGGGGCACCAAGACAGCTTGTATGTCAAAACGCCCAGCAGCACGACTGTGACGCGGGTGTATTTCAAGAACAGCTTCATCCAAGGCGACGTGGACTTCATTTTTGGCCGAGGCACACTGGTGCTGGATGCTTGCACCATCCACTACCTCAGCACGCGCCTTCCCACGGGGCAGCCCGCCACCATGTTGGCTCCCAGCACCGCCCCCAACAACGACTACGGCATCTTGGTCAATGCGGGGCAGTTCACGTCCGATGCGGGTACCAGTGTCGGCACCATTTATCTTGGGCGCGCCTGGGACGAAAGTGTCCCCAAGGGCTCCTACGTCGCAGGCCAATCCCCCAATGGGCAACTGCTGGTGCGCAACAGCACACTTGGCCAACACATTCGAACGCTTGGACCCTGGGGTGTCTCCACCTCCAGCAGGCCTTTCAACGACACGGGCAATCGTTTTGCTGAGTACCGCAACAACCATGGGCCATAAACCACTGATGTGTCTACATGAGCCCCCCACCCAACAAAGCAAGGGCTATTCAATAGCAGCTGCTAGACCCTCCCGACCCGCTACAGCCACACCGCAGCCAGTGGCGAACATCAAAACCTTACTACCAGCCCAAGTTGGCGTATAAAAACATGAAACACACACACCTCTGGCGTCTAGCCGCCCCCCTGGTTGGCATCACCCTCTTGGCCAGTTGTGCTATGCCTGTCAGCCCAACGGTCCAGCAAACTGATATCTCCCGCCAAGTGTTGGCCAGCCAGGATGGCTGGGCTGCTGCGGAAGGCGGTACCCGTGGTGGGGCAGATGCCGCACCAGAACACGTCTTTGATGTTCGCAACCGTACCGAGCTGGTCACTGCCTTACAGCGCAGTGGTACCCTGCCTAAAATCATTCGCCTGCATGGCCGTATTGACCTGAGCGTAGACGATGCCAACCGCCCCCTTGGTGAAGCCGACTACCGTGACCCGGCTTTCGATTTTGAGCAGTATTTGCAAACCTATGCGCCTGCTGTCTGGGGTAAAAAACCACTGACTGGTCCATTGGAAGAGGCTCGCCAGCGATCCTCCGCCAACCAGGCAGAACGGGTGGTTATCCGCATTCCCTCAAACACCACGCTGCTAGGTGTTGGTCGCGATGCACGGCTGGAACACGGTATGTTGTATTTGGACAAGGTAGACAACGTCATTCTGCGCAACATCCATTTTTCGGATTCTTATGACTACTTTCCGGCATGGGACCCCAAGGACAATGCCAATGGCGAATGGAATTCTGAATACGACACGGTGAGTTTGCGCGGAGCCACCCATGTGTGGGTCGACCACTGCAGCTTCAGCGATGGCGACCGTCCAGACCAGACCGCCCGTACCGCGTTGGGTCGCCCGATGCAGCACCATGACGGGTTGCTGGACATCACCCAACAATCCAACTTTGTCACTGTCTCCTACAACCACTTTAAAGAGCACGATAAAACCAATCTGGTTGGCTCCAGTGACAGCCAAAAGCTCGACATCGACAAACTCAAAGTGACCTTCCATCACAACCTGTGGGAGCACACCAAAGAACGCTCACCACGCGTGCGCTACGGCCAAGTGCATGTCTACAACAACCTTTATGTCGCAGCCACCGGCATTCCCTATGCGCACGGCTACTCCATCGGTGTTGGCGCGCAGTCTCGTATCTACAGCGAAAACAATGTCTGGGAAACCTCGTCCGATATCCCGTCTGGCGCCTTGGTCAAGCTCTGGAAGGGCAATGCTTTTTTTGATCGTGGCAGTCTGCAAAACGGTCAATCGGTCGATTTGGGTGCCAGTTTGCAGGCCGTCAACCCAGCTGCAACCGTGAGCGCAGATGTCGGCTGGCAACCCACGTGGCATGGCAAGGTGGATGACAGTGCTGCAGTGGCGGAAACTGTGCGGGCGACTGCGGGAGCTGGGCGTTTGTAAGTCTGCCTACCGTTTTAGTTGTTGAACCATGAATAGCGCCTAACCTCACGGTGATGTTTGGTTATAGGCTACAACTGAGAGCATGCAGTTTCAAGCATGCCATGTGCTCACATGACTATAGATAAAGTAGCTTCAAGACCTTATAAATAAAGGGTTAGAGGGCTATTTCATATATATGCGTGAGCCACTGCCGTAGTGCGGCTCCAGGCGGCATCTGGCTGCCAGTTGGCCACCCAGGCGGGCAGGGCGTCGGCAGGCATGGGCCGGGCAATCCCGTAGCCCTGCGCCAGGTCGCAGCCCAGTTGCAGCAGCAGGCTACCGTGGGCAATGGTTTCCACCCCTTCAGCAATCACCTCGCGGTTGAACGCTCTGGCCAGGCCGATCACACCCTGCAAGATCGACAGGTCATCCGGGTCATCGAGCATGTCGCGCACAAAACTCTGGTCAATCTTGAGCGCTGCGACCCGCAGGCGTTTCAGGTAGGTCAGTGACGAGTAACCGGTGCCAAAGTCGTCCAGTGCAAACGCCACGCCCATTTGGTGGCAGTCTTCGATCACCTGCGAGGCATAGCCAATGTCTTGTAGCGCACTGGTCTCCAGCATTTCCAGCGACAACTTGCCGGGCGGCACGCTGGGGTGCGCCAACATCAGGGTGCGCAGGCAGGCGACAAAGTTGGGGTGTTGCAACTGCTGCGCCCCCACATTCACGCTGATCTGCAGATCCAGCCCCTGCGCCTGCCACTGTGCGATCTGCGCCAGCGCGGTGTTGATCACCCACTCACCGACCTCAATGGCCAGTGGATCGGTCTCCATCAGCGGCAAAAACGCCAGCGGTGGCAACAGGCCCTTGTCTGGGTGCTGCCAGCGGATCAACGCCTCGACGCCCATCACCTGGCCGGTGCGCATGTTGACCTTGGGCTGGTAAAACAACACCAGTTCACCGCTGGCCAGCGCCAGACGAATGCGTTCCAGGCCCTCGTGGTGGCCGCGCACACTGCGGTCGTGCACCGCGTCAAACAGGTGGTAACGGTTTTTGCCGGTTTGTTTGGCCTGGTACATGGCCTGGTCGGCCTGGCGCAGCAGCTGGTCGGGCTCCATCACCTCGGTTTGCGGGTAAAAGGTGATGCCCAGGCTGGCCGACACCTGCAGCGTCAGGTCGCCAATCTGAAAGCTCTGGCTGGCCGCCGCCAGCAGGCGCTGGAGCATCGGCAGACAACTGGAGGTGTCGGCCAGATCGGTCAGCACCGCCACAAACTCGTCGCCGCCAATACGTGCCAGCGTGTCACCTTCGCGCTGGACCTCTTTCATGCGGTTGGCCAGTGCCACCAGCAGGCGGTCGCCGGTCTCATGGCCATGTTGGTCGTTGACAGTCTTGAAACTGTCCAGGTCAATGTAGGCCACCGCCAGCAGCGCGCCATGGCGCTGGGCCAGCGCCATGTCCTGGCGCAGCCGGTCGGCCAGCAAGGCGCGGTTGGGCAGGTTGGTCAGCAGGTCGTAGTGGGCAATGTGCTCCAGCTGGGTTTGGTGCGCCTTGAAGGCGGTGATGTCAGAAAACAGCGCCACGTAATGGGTGGCGGCACCTTTGGCGTCACGCACGGTGGTGATGGTTTGCAGCTCGGCGTAAACCTCGCCGTTTTTGCGGCGGTTCCAGATCTCGCCGTACCAATGGCCTTTGTGCACGATGTCGTGCCACAAGGCCGCATAGAAGCTGGCGTTTTGCCGCCCAGAGTCCAGCAGGCGCGGGTTCTGGTGCAAGGCTTCGTCGCGGCTGTAACCGGTGATGCGGCTGAAGGCGTCGTTGACGTCCACGATCTTGCCGTCCAGGTCGGTGATCATGATGCCCTCGCGCGACTGGCTGAACACACTGGCGGCCAGAAACAGCTGCTCCTGCGCGGCCAGGCTGGCGCTGATGTCGATCAAGACCACCCGCAGCAGCGGGGTACCGCTCTCATCCTGCGCCACGGTGGTCATCAGTTTGGCCCAGAAGTAGCTTGCGTCCTGGTGCTTCAAACGCAACTCTGCCGACTGTTCTTTCTGGGCGTGGACTTGGTGCTGTTTGCGCAGCAGGTAATAGGTGTCCTGGTCATCGCGATGGATAAATTGGCTCAGTGGCAGGTCCAGCAAAGCTTGGCGTGGCACACCCAGCAGGCTGGCCGCCGTCAGGTTGGCCTGCAGCATCAGCCCGGCCTCATTCAGGGTGACATAACCCACAGGGGCTTGGTCGTAGAGGTCGGTGTAGCTGGCCCGGGCGGCCTCCAGCGTGACTTGGGCGCGGCGCAGTTCGTCGTTTTGCATCTCCAGCTCAATCTGGTGCACGCTGAGTTCGTGCAGGATGCGCAGGGTTTCCTCGGGTGAGCGTGCTGCTGTGTTGCCACTGGTGCCCAGGCGCTGTTTGAGCGTCGCCTCGGCACGCTGACGCAAGGCGTGAGCCTCAACGTGCGATGGGTTTGTCTGTGTGCGCACGACCAGGGGTGACGCTGGGTCGGGGGTCGTCTGACCGGGCATGACAGAACCTCCGTGATTTAGGTGTCCGACTGACGCAACCGCTCTGTCGTGGTCACAGCATAGACCTTGCCCGTGGCATCGATCAGTGCGGTAGCTAGCAGAGAGACCTCCACAATTTTGCCACTCTGGGTCAGCCTTTGTGTCGGAAACATCTCCAACAGCTGGCCATCGCCGAGTTGTTTGAGGCGCTTCATGGCCGCGTCAATCTGCGCGGGTGGAATGCGTTCACTCAGGGTCATTTGCAGTGCTTGCGCCTCGGTCCAGCCGTACAGCCGCTCGGCTGCCGGGTTCCAGGCCAGGATGCGGCCCTCCAGGTCGGTCATGGTGATCGCATCAAACGCATCGTGCACCACCACCGACAGGCGGGCACGGTGGTTGGCCTGCGCCAGCGCTGCTTCGATGCGTTTGAGCTCGCTGATGTCGCTGAAGGTGATCACCGCGCCCTCGATCACGTTGTCCAGCGTGCGGTAGGGGCGAATACGCAGGGTGAACCAGGCGCCATCGGTGGTTTGCACCTGCACATCCTTGGGCACCAGGGTGTCGAGCACGACCTGCGCGTCGCTCACCAGGCTGGTGTAACCCACCAGGTTCGACACGATGTGCCCGACCGGGCGCCCCACATCGCTGGCAATCAGGTTGATGAGTTGGGACGCGGTGGGCGTAAAGCGCAGGATGCGCAGCTGGTGGTCCACAAACACGGTGGCAATGCCGGTGCCTGCCAGCAGGTTGTTCATGTCGTTGTTCAGGTGGGACAGGTCGTCCACCTTGAGGTTGAGTTCGTTGTTGACGGTGGACAACTCTTCGTTGACCGACTGCAACTCCTCCTTGGAGGTCTCCAGCTCCTCGTTGGTGCTTTGCAACTCTTCGTTGACCGACTGCATTTCCTCGTTGCTCGATTTGAGTTCTTCGTTGGAGCTTTCCAGCTCTTCCAGGGTGCTTTGCAGGTACTCGTCTTTGGCGCGCAATTCCTCGCGCAGGGTGGTCAGTTGGGCGGCGGCATCGGCATCGGCTTGTTGCGGCGCAGCCTTGCCCGCTGGCGCACCAGCGGGGTAGTTGGGCTGGGCCAGGTCAGGCCCCTGCTCGGGCGCTTCTTCGAGCAGCACCAGGTACAGCGGCGCGTCGGTCTCGGTCTGGGCGTCTGCCGCCAGCAGGCTGCTGGCCACCGGGCGCACACACAGGTTGACGCGGGTGAAGTGGCCATTGGTCTTGACGCGCAGGCCCGGTATGTGCACCGGCTCCTGCAGCGCCACACAGCGGTGCAAGGCGTTGGACAAAGCCGCACGCAAGCCCTCGCGGGCCATTTTGAGGATGTTGGCCACACCCACCTCACCGGGCGGGGCCTCCAGGTACATGCCGGTGCGGCCATGCAGGTAAAGGATGTCGCCCAGCGTGTTGATCAGTGCGCCGGACGGGGCCACCTGGGCCAACAGCGCCTGTTCGGTCAACTCGCGCAGCGGCAGCTTGGCTGGGAAACCATCGCGCCCCGCGCCATGTGGGCGCGCCACTTGCCCGGGTGACGGCGCTGGCAAGAACCGGCTCGGCGAGCGCGCCAACCCTGCCTCGGTGGTTTTGCGTTGGTAGATTTTGGCTTTGCGATCGATCGAGGAGAACAGCGTCAGCGCGTCGCCAATGCCCTCAGAGGTGCCCAAAAACAGCATGCCTTGCGGGTTGAGCGCGTAGTGAAACAGCGGCATCAGGCGCTTTTGCAGGTCAGCGCCCAGGTAGATCAGCAGGTTGCGGCAGGTGATCAGGTCGAGCCGGGAAAACGGCGGGTCTTTGATCAGGTCCTGCTCCGAGAACACCAGCATGTCGCGGATGCTTTTGTGGATGCGGTAGCCGCCACCGTTGGGCTCGGCCGTGAAAAAGCGCGCCAGCCGCGCTGGGGTGATGTCGGCCGCAATGCCCACCGGGTACAAGCCAGCGCGGGCAAATGCAATGGCGCGGCTGTCGATGTCGGTGGCAAACAGTTGCACCGTGTAGCTGTGTTTGAGCGCCTCCATGCGTTCTTGCAGCAGCATGGCAATCGAGTACGCCTCTTCACCGGTGGAGCAACCCGCCACCCAGATGCGCACCACACCACTGGCGGCAGACTTGCCCGCAAACAGCAGCGGGATCACCTCTTTTTCAAGCGCCTCAAAGGCCTCCGGGTCGCGGAAAAAGTTGGTCACGCCAATCAGCAGGTCGCGAAACAGCGCCTGGATTTCGTCGTTGTTTTGCTGCAGGTAACGCACATAGTCGTCAATCAGGCTGATCTGGTGCACCGACATGCGCCGCTCGATGCGGCGGTGGATGGTGCTGGGTTTGTACTGCGAAAAATCGTGTTTGGTCTGGGTGCGCAGCAGCACAAAAATCCGCTTCAAGGCACTCTCGTTGATGTGTATCGGCTTGTCCGCTTGCAAGGCCGACTTGCCAAAAGCGTAGCTCACATAGGTGGTGAGCTGCTCAGGCATCTGCGGTGCGTCAAGCATGTAGTCGGCCAAACCGGTGGCGATGGCGCTGCGCGGCATGCCGTCAAACTCGGCGCTCTCTGGCGTTTGCACCATCACCATGCCACCGGCATCCTTGATGGCACGCACGCCCAGCGTGCCGTCGCTGCCGGTGCCTGAGAGCACGATGCCAATGGCCCGCTCATGCAGGTCTGCCGCGAGTGATTTGAAGAAAAAATCAATCGGCAGGCGCTGCCCGCGTGGGGCGCTGGGCTCCAGCACCTGCAGGCTGCCGTTCAGCAAGGCCATGTCGTGGTTGGGGGTGATGATGTAGACGCAGTTGGGGCGCACCGTCACCGCGTCGTCCACCTCCAGCACCGGCATCGGTGTGTAGCGGCGGATCAGCTCGGCCAACAGGCTTTTGTGGTCGGGCGCCAGGTGTTGCACCAGCACAAAGGCCATGCCGCTGGCCATCTCCTTGGGCATGCCAGAGAAAAACGCCTCAAAAGCCGCCAGCCCACCGGCTGAGGCGCCTATGCCAACGATCGGAAAACCCTCGGCGTTGGCTGGCTGTGCGGCTGCCTCACTGCTGGCGATTGCGGCGGCGAGGGGTGGCTCGATGGACGCTGGACTGGTTGGTTGGGCAACTGGGCTGGTTGTTTTTTTTGTCATGCTGGCTCCTGGTCTGGCCGGTGGGACGTGCTGGCGCTTTGTCACAGCAACTCTGCGCAGTGTAGGCTTTGGCAGTTTCTATAAAAAACAGAGCTTATCGCCCAGTATTTGCTTGGGCTAGAGGCCAATTTGGCTTGCAGGTGGCGCTTATGTGCGCCAGCGCACACAGGCGTTGGGCTGGCGTGGCTATGCTGGGGTATTTCCTTTGTGGGCTGTGATGGCCCGGTCTTGGTAGGGCATTTTTTGAAGAATATCTCCAAACCCTTTACCTGGCTGGTCGCGGCACTGGTGGTGTCGGGGGGGCTCGCCTATGTCAGCCTAGTGTCGGTGCAGCCCAAGCTGGCCGCGCTGATCATGTTGCTTGTGCTGGTGGCGGTGATGATGGTGTTTTGGGCTTTTGACCGCGGGCTGCACCGCGAGAAAGTCCTTACCCATCTGGAAACCAAACGTCTGCTGGCTGCACAAGAGGACAGCAACCGCCAGTTGCAACAAGCCAACCGGCTGGCGCAAGAGGGCGCCCAAAAACTCGCGGTGACGCTGGACTCGATTGGTGACGCGGTGATTGCCACCGACGCGCAGGCACGGGTGAGCTTGCTCAACCCGGTGGCCCAAAAACTCACCGGCTGGACCCTGGCGCAGGCCCTTGGGCAGCCGGTGGAGCAGGTGTTCAAGATTGTCAGCAAAGCCAGTGGCGAGCCGCTGGCCGTGCCGGTGCTGGCGGCGCTGGCACACGGCACGGTGCAGGGCCTGGCCAACCACACGCTGCTGATGGCCCGCGATGGCGCGCAGTACGACATTGCCGACAGTTGCGCGCCCATCCGCGATGCCGACGGGCTGGTGGTGGGCGCGGTGCTGGTGTTTCGCAACGTCACCGAGGAATACGCTGCCCGGCGCACTGCCGAGGCCGAGCGTGAGCGGCTGGACAAGGTGCTGCGCGACAAAAACACCGAGCTGGAAGCCGCCCGTGCCGCCGCCGACAAGGCCAACCTGGCCAAGTCAGAGTTTTTGTCGGGCATGAGCCATGAACTGCGCTCGCCGCTCAATGCCATTTTGGGTTTTGCGCAACTCATGGCCTCAAGCACCCCTGCGCCTACGGCGGCGCAACAGGCCAGCATCGAGCACATCTTGCGCGCGGGCTGGTATTTGCTGGAGCTGATCAACGAGGTGCTGGATTTGGCGCTGATCGAGTCCGGGCGGCTGTCGCTGTCGTGCGAGCCGGTGTCGCTGCCCGAGGTGCTGCAAGACTGCCAGACCCTGATGGCGCCGCTGGCGCTGAAAAAAGACGTGCAGTTGCACTTTGACACGCCGGTGGCACCATGTTTTGTCAGCGCCGACCGCACCCGCCTCAAGCAGGTGGTGATCAACCTGCTGTCCAACGCCATCAAATACAACCGCCAGGGCGGCAGCGTCACCGTGAGCTGCAGCGAGCGCCTGGCAGGGCGCCTGCGCCTGAGTGTGCAAGACACGGGCGAGGGCCTGCCGCCTGAGCTGCTGGTGCAGTTGTTTCAGCCGTTCAACCGGCTCGGGCGCGAAGGCGGCGAGGAAGAGGGCACCGGCATTGGCCTGGTGGTGAGCAAACGCCTGGTGGAGCAAATGGGTGGTGAGATCGGTGTGACCAGCACCGTGGGCGCGGGCAGCGCGTTTTGGGTGGAGTTGGCGCGCATCGCGGCGCCGCAGTTCAACGATGCCGCTGTGGAGATGCTGCTCTCTCACATCACCCCCACGCTCAACGGCGAGCGCCTGCGCACCCTGCTGTATGTGGAAGACAACCGCGCCAACATGGAGCTGGTGCGCCAGTTGATCGCCCGCAGGCCCGGTATGCGCCTGTTTGGCGCCGAAGACGCGATGCGCGGCATTGCACTGGCGCGGGAGCACCAGCCCGATGTGATTCTGCTGGACATCAACCTGCCCGGCATCAACGGGCTGCAGGCCCTCAAAATCTTGCAAGAAGACGAGGGCACCCGCCACATTCCGGTGCTGGCCCTGAGCGCCAACGCCATGCCCAGTGACATCGAACGTGGTCTGGCGGCGGGTTTTCTGCGCTACCTGACCAAGCCGATCCGGATAGGCGAGTTCATGGATGCACTCGACACCGGCTTGGCGCTGGCACAGACACAACGCGACGCCGGTGTGGGGCGGGAGGTGTTTGATGCCCGATAAAGCCGATGTGTTGGGCGCCAGCATCCTGATCGTGGACGACAAGCCAGCCAATGTGCGTTTGCTGGAGCAGCTGCTGCACAGCCTGGGCTATCGGCAGGTGATGACCACCCAAAACCCGTTTGAGGTGTGTGATCTGCACCGCCACCACCACTTTGACCTGATCTTGCTGGACCTGCAAATGCCCGGCCTGGACGGCTTTTCGGTGCTGGACGGTTTGGCAGCGATTGAAGAAGACGGCTACGCCCCGGTGCTGGCCATCACCGTGCATCCCAACCACAAGCTGCGCGCGCTGGCCGCAGGTGCCAGGGACTTTGTCGCCAAGCCGTTTGACCTGGCCGAACTCACGACCCGCATCCACAACCTGCTGGAAGTGCGCCTGCTCTACAAACAGCTGGCCCAGGCGGTCAACGCGCTGGAGTCATATGCGCTGCACGACGCCCTCACCGGGCTGGCCAACCGGCGTTTGCTGATGGACCGGCTCAACCAGTCGCGGCTGTCCTCGGCGCGCACCCACAACCACGGCGCGCTGATGTTCCTGGACATTGACCGTTTCAAGCAGATCAACGACACCCTGGGCCACGATGTGGGCGACCTGCTGCTGCAGCAGGTCAGCAAGCGGCTGCTGTTGTGTGTGCGCGAGGGCGACTGTGTGGCCCGTTTTGGCGGCGACGAGTTTGTGGTGCTGCTCGACGCCCTGGGCCAGCCAGAGCCTGACGCGGTGCGCCAGACCGACAGCGTGGCGCAGAAGATTTTGCTGGCGATGCAGCAGAACTTTGACCTGCAAGGCCACAGCTTTGAGGCCTCGCTGAGCATCGGCGCGGTGGTGTTTTTGGGTGTGGCCGAGCCGGTGGGCGATGTGCTGAAAAAAGCCGACCGCGCCATGTACCGCGCCAAATCCCTGGGGCGAAACCAGCTGTGCTTTTTTGACCCCGGCATGCAAGCGGCGGTGCTGGCCCAGGAGGCTTTGGTGCACGACCTGCAGCACGGCCTGGCCAACAACGAATTTGCGCTGTATTACCAGATCCAGGTGGATGCCCAGGGCCAAGCGCTGGGTGCCGAGGCCCTGCTGCGCTGGCGGCATGCGCACCAGGGCTTGCTGCTGCCGGGCCAGTTCATCGCGCTGGCCGAAGAGACCGGCCTGATCCTGCCGCTGAGCCACTGGGTGCTGGAGACCGCCTGCCGCCAATTGCTGCTCTGGGCGCAAGACCCGCAAACGGCCCACTGGACGCTGGCTGTCAACATTGGCGCCAGCCAGCTGGCACAGGCGGACTTTGCCGTCAGCGTGGCCTTGGCCCTGCACATCACCGGTGCCCCGGCCAACAAGCTGATTCTGGAACTGACCGAAGAGACCCTGGCGCGCGACGTGGCCGACACCGTGACCAAGATGACTACCATCCGTGCCTTGGGTGTGGGTTTTTGTCTGGACGACTTTGGCGCTGGCCTGGCCTCGCTGAGCTACCTCAAACGCATGCCGCTGGTGCAGATCAAGATCGACCAGGCGCTGGTGCACAGTGTGTTGACCGATGCCAGCGTGGCGGTGATTGCCCGCGCCATCGCCGCCCTGGGCGCCAGCCTGGGCCTGCCGGTGGTGGCCGAAGGGGTCGAGAGCGCGGCGCAGCGCGACTTTTTTCTGGCGCTGGGTTGCAGCGTTTTCCAGGGGCACCACATCGGTGACGTGGCGCTGCCGGGCCAGATGCTGGAGGATTATATGAAAAATAGGCCTCTAGCCCTTGTAAATAAAGAGCAGACAGCTATCACTATGGGAGCAAAACTTTGAAGCCCGAGACCGACGACACCCCACTGTTCCGCACCGCCGATGAGGCAGTGATCTCGGTGGACACCCTCCAGTTGCTGCGCCGACGCGCCCAGGACAGCCACCGGGTCAAGGTCTCGCTGCCGCTGGAGATGCTCAAGGAGATGCAGCCCGAAGACGCGCAGTTGCTCTACCACGAGCTGCGGGTGCACCAGATCGAACTGGAATTGCAAAACGAAGAATTGCGCCGGGTGCAGTTGGAGCTCGAAACCGCCCGCGAGCGCTACTTTGACCTCTACGACATGGCCCCCGTGGGCTACTGCACCGTCAACAGCGATGGCCAGATTCTGGAGGCCAACCTGACCGCCGCCGATTTGCTGGGCGTGTCGCGCAGCGCGCTGGTCAAACTGCGCATCACCCACTTCATGCCGCTGGCGCAGCGCGCCATTTACCAGGACTGTTGCGCTTTGCTCGACACCTTTGGGCAAACCCAGACCTGTGAGCTGCAGATGATCACCGGGGGCGGCCAACCGATCTGGGTGCGCCTGTCGGCCAACATGGCGCGCGGGCTTGAAGGGGTGATCACCCTGCGGGTGATGCTCGAAGACGTGTCCGAGCGGGTGCGGCTGGATGCCATTTTGCAGGTCAAGAACAGCGAGCTGGAGCGCGCCCGCCAACTGGCGGACAAGGCCAACAGTGCCAAGTCCGACTTTTTGACCAGCATGAGCCACGAGCTGCGCTCACCGCTCAACGCCATCTTAGGTTTTGCGCAACTGATGGCAGCGGGCAGCCCGCCGCCAACACCGGCGCAGAAGTCGTCGATCGACCAGATCATCCATGGCGGCTGGTATTTGCTGGACCTGGTCAACGAGATCCTGGATTTGGCCAGCATCGAGTCGGGCCAACTGGCACTGGCCATGGCGTGTGAGTCGCTGGCAGAGGTCTTGGCCGACTGTCAGACCATGATCGAGCCGCAGGCTTCGGCCAGCCACATCGTGGTGCGTTTTCCGGTGTTTGCGCAGCCTTGTCTGGTGCTCTCGGATCGGCGCCGACTCAAACAGGTGGTGATCAACCTGCTGTCCAACGCCATCAAATACAACCGCCAGCAAGGCACGGTGAACGTCACCTTCAGCCTGAGCAAGGCCGGCTGGGTGCGTGTGAACGTGCAGGATGACGGGCACGGCCTGACCCCAGAGCAGATGAAAAACCTGTTCCAGCCGTTTAACCGGCTCGGCCAGGAAGGCGGTGCGCAAGAGGGCACCGGCATTGGCCTGGCGGTCAGCAAGCGCCTGGTGGAGATGATGGGCGGCAGCATCGGTGTCAGCAGCCGGGTGGGGGTGGGCAGTGTGTTCTGGTTTGAGCTGGCGCTGGCGTCAGGGCCGGTATGAAAGACTTCCCGATCGTCTGTGTGGGTGGCTCCGCCGGTGGGCTTGATGCCTACATCCGGCTGCTGCAACACCTGCCGCCCGACATGGGGGTGGCGGTGGTCATCGTCAACCACATCACCATCGCTGCCACCCAGCTGCATCAGGTGCTGCTGCGTTTTTCCAGCATGCCGGTGGTGCTGATCACCGACGGGCTGCCGGTGACGCCCAACTGTGTGTTCATCATCCCATCCAACCGCGACCTGCATGTGCAGGACGGCCTGTTTCAGCTGCTGCCCATCTCCAAGCCACGCGGCTGGCCCGATGTGATCACGGTGTTTTTGCGCTCGCTGTCGCAACATTGGGACGGCAAGCTGATTGCGGTGATTGTGTCGGGCTATGACGGTGATGGCGCGGACGCACTGTGCGGCATCCGCCAGGCCGGTGGCATCACCATCGCCCAAAAACCCAGCACCGCCACCCAACCCGATATGCCGAAAAGCGCCATTGAGAGCGGCTGTATTGACTTTGTGCTGTCGCCCGAAGACATTGCCAAAGAGATTGTGGGCATTGCCCAGATGCAGTCGGGCGCGCAGCCGCCGCTGGTGCCCGGTGTGGCGCCGTAAATTGGTAAAAAGTGCCTCTAGCCCTTATTTTGATTGCACCTATTGCTCTACTAAATAGAGCAATAAAGCGCGTCCATGACTCAGAAGGAAACCGACATGTCACTCTCTGCTGAAATTCTGAAGGCCAGCATCCTGATCGTGGACGACCAGGCGGCCAATGTGCAACTGCTGGAGCAACTGCTGGGTGAGGCTGGCTACAGCAACCTCACCGCCACCATGAAACCCGAGGAGGTCTGCGCCTTGCACCGCAAAAACGCCTACGACCTGATCCTGCTGGACCTGCAGATGCCGGTGATGGACGGTTTTCAGGTGATGGAGGGCCTCAAAACCAACACCGCGGACAGCTACCTGCCGGTGATTGTGCTGACCGCCCAGCCCGGCCACAAGCTGCGTGCGCTGCAAATGGGCGCCAAAGACTTCATCAGCAAGCCGTTTGACCTGGTGGAGGTGAAAACCCGCATCCACAACATGCTCGAAGTGCGCCTGCTCTACAAAAAGCTGGCCAACTACAACCAGCAGCTCGAAGCCACCGTGGCCGAGCGCACCGCCGAGCTGCGCGAGAGCGAGGCGCGCTACCGCAGCCTGACCGAGCTGGCCTCAGACTGGTATTGGGAGCAGGACGAAAACGGCGCCTTCACCAAAGTCTCTGGCCCGGTGCTGGAGATGCTGGGCCTGCAGGTGCCGCCGCTGGCCGGGGAGGTCAAACCGGTGGTGCTGGGCGGCTGGAACGAGGCCGAGCGCGACAAGCTGCGCAGCACCATTGCCGAGCGCCAGCCGTTTCTGGACTATGTGTTCTGCCGTGTCGGTGCCGATGGCGGCCAGCAGTGTTTTCAGGTCAGCGGCGAGCCGATGTTTGACCGGGCCAGCCGCTTTATTGGCTACCGCGGTATCGGCGTTGAACTGACATCGAAACAATGACCCCACAGAACACCCCGGAGCGCACCATGTTGCAGCCTCATCTCCCCAACGCGAACCACCTGCTGGCCGCGCTGCCTGCGGCTGAACTGGCGCTGCTGACGCCCCATCTGGAGCTGGTGCCGATGCCGCTGGGCCAGATGCTGTTTGAGCCTGGCAGCCAGATGCGCCACGCCTACTTTCCCACCACCTCGATCGTCTCGCTGCATTACGTCACCGAGTCTGGCGCCTCAGCCGAGACCGCCGGGGTCGGCAACGAAGGGGTGGTGGGCGTGTCGCTGTTCATGGGTGGTGACACCACATCGAGTTCGGCGGTGGTGCAGACCGCTGGCCAAGCCTGGCGGCTGGACCGCCACACCCTCAAGGCCGAGTTCAACCGTGGCGGCGCGCTGCAGCGCCTGCTGCTGCGCTACACCCAGGCGCTGATGACCCAGATGGCCCAGACTGCGGTGTGCAACCGCCACCACTCGGTGGAGCAGCAACTGTGCCGCTGGCTGCTGCTGACACTAGACCGCCTGCCCGACCGCGAACTGGTGATGACCCAAGAGCTGGTGGCCAGCATGCTCGGTGTGCGCCGCGAAAGTGTGACCGACGCTGCCGGGCACCTGCAGGCCGCCGGTTTTATTCGCTACCGGCGTGGCCACATCGGCGTGCTCGATCGCGCTGGCCTGGAGCGCAGCGTGTGTGAGTGTTACGGCGTGGTCAAAAAAGAGCTGGACCGGCTGCTCAGCGACGTCCAGCCACGTCAGTAGCGGCGCAGCACGCCGTTGTCCACCTGCACCCGGTCGCCCACCCGGATATCGACGTTGGTGCTTTGGGTGAACACCTGGTTGTTGCCGTCGCTCATGCGCAGGGTGAACCGATAGGCGTTGGTTGTTTGGGCGCCTTGTTGGTTCTTTTCGATCGTATGCCCAGCATAGGCGCCACCTGCAGCTCCTAAAACAGTAGCGGCTGTGTTGCCATTGCCACCCCCCACCTGGTGGCCCAGAATGCCACCAACCACCGCGCCTGCAATGGTGCCAACACCCATGCCGCCGTTTGCGGCTGCGGGCTGCTGCACCAGCTCAATCGCTTGCACCACGCCGTATTGGGTGGCGGCGTTGCTGGTTTGCGGCAGGGCGTTGCCAGTCGGGTTGGCGGGTGCGTTGTTGGTGGCACAGCCGCCCAGCAACAGCAGGGTGGTCACGCCAAGAATGGCTTGGAAGTTGTTTTGCATGTTCATGAGGGGCCTCACTTATTTCTTGATGCTCATCTGGTTGCCGACCAGGGTCACACCCTTGATGCCGTGGGCAATTTCCAGGGCGCGGTCGATCTGGCCCTGGTTGTTGACAAAGCCGCTGAGCTGCACTTCACCCTTGTGGGTGGCCACTGTGATGTCCAGGCTTTTGATGTCGGCGTTGTTGAGCAAAGCGGCCTTGACCTCGGCGGTGATCACGCTGTCATCAATCTGGTTACCCACCGTGGCCGCACCTTCCTTGATGCTGAGCTTGTTGCTGATGCTTTTGACACCCTCAATGGCTTTGGCCACGGCCACCGCCTGATCGATCTGGGCCTGGTTGCTGACAAAGCCGCTGAGCATGACCTCACCCTTGCGCGTCTCGACCTGGATGTCAAAACCCTTGATGTCGATGTTGTCCAACAGCGCTGTTTTGACACGGGTGGTGACCACGCTGTCGTCAATCTCGGTGCCCACCGAGATGGTGGGTGTGGCCGCCACCGTGCTGTCCACCGGTTTGCTGCAAGCCACGATGGAGATGGTCATCACACCGGCCAAGGTGGTGGTGACCAAACGCAGGCCAAGGGGGTTGTTCATAAAAAGTCTCCAGTCTGAAAGTGAACCAGGCCCGACTGTGGCCTGCCGCGCCCGACCCGTCGGTGCGACAGCGAACCCAAGCGCGGCCGCCATGTTTTTACGCTGCCGTGTAAAGGTGCCTGTCTGTGTGTGTCTGCGCACAGACGCCGTCTGACGCCGCCCTCAAACTCCTTCGTTTTTCTGAAAGTGACACATGAACGCCATCAAACTGATTGGTATCGTCCTGATTGCAGCTGGCGCACTGGGCTTGGCCTACGGCGGCTTCAGCTATCCCGCAGAGACCACCGCGCTCAAACTCGGCACCATGGAACTCAAGGTGCAAGAGACCAAAACCGTCAATGTGCCGCTGATCCTGAGCGCCGCCGGCATTGTGGTGGGCGCGGCTTTGCTGGTGTTTGGTCGCAGCAAGTAGGCGGCTTGGTAGGCGGATGCGGGTACCCATCCCATCGCCGTTGATCCATGGCACTGGCCAGATGTGCAGTATGCGAGAGCCTGCTTCAGAGAGCCATGGTCAGCGCCATGGACCACCTGCCGCCATTTGCATGGCGCGTTGATGGGGCGGCGATGCAGCGGGCGCGGTCATCGGTCGCTGACGTAGATATTTCCCTTTTTGGCCAGGAGCAGCCTTTCGGGGCATCGGGCAATTCCCATCCCATTTACCGGCAGATCAGGGTTTCGGTTTCGGTCGTTTGGCAGTGCGTAGCCCGTCGCGCGTCCACTCCGAACCGTACAGCTTCACGAGTGCTTTCGTTCAAAAATGAAAAGATCATGACAGTGCGGTAGCGCACATACAGCTGAGCTGAAAGTTCGCATAGTACCCGCTGAGACTGAGTTGCCTGCCTGAAGGGGGCTGCTCAGCATCGCCAGGGGATAAATGCCGTTCGAAGTTGAACTTTCACTCTGTACCGCGCGAGCGGGGTCAAGTAAGTGTTTGCTACACGTTTGCCTTACAAATTAGATAGTTGTTTTTTGCCGCTATGCCGATGTAGGTATGGAAAAGATGTAACTTAGTAACCCAAATTCAAGGAAGCGTGCTCGCGTATGAAAAACCTCAAACTCGGCGTACGCCTCGCCCTTGGCTTCGGCCTGCTGGTCACCATCATCCTGATCACCGCCGTGCTCAGTCTCGCGCGTCTTTCCGCATTGAATGATGGTGCGCACAACATCACGGACAACCTCTATCCCAACGCCCAGGCGGCAACGACCCTGTCCTACACCGTCATGGACATTGCACGCATCACGCGCAACACGATTCTTCTGGAGGACGAAAAAGCGCTGGCCAGCAACAAGGAGGCTCTGGACAAGGACCGTCAGGTTGTCGAGCAGATGACCGCCATACTCGAAAAGATGGCCGACAGCGACAAGGAGCGCGATCTGGCGAAATCTGTGAGGAGCACGGGCGCGGCTTTCATGGCCTTCTCCGACAAGGTTGGCGCACTCGGTCTGGCCAACAAGAATGACGAAGGCAAAACCCTCCTATACGGCCCGGAATACGCGACGCAGGCCACCTATCTCGCAGCGCTCAAGGACATGACTGCTTTCCAAGAGGACAGCATCCGGCAAGGCGGCGTCGAAGCCAACGGCACTTACCAGCAGGCTTCGCTGATGGTGCTGGCTTTTGCGGTGTTGGCTGTCATTTCGAGCGTCGTGGCCGCCTATCTGATCACTCGCTCCATCACCCAACCTTTGCGCCAAGCCGTGGATGCGGCGGACCGGGTTGCGCAAGGCAACCTGAGCGTCCCCATCTTGGTCGGCTCCAGCGACGAAGTCGGCCAGTTGCTGACCTCGCTGCAGCACATGCAGCAGAGCCTCATCAAGACCGTGACCAACGTGCGCAGCAATGCCGAAGGTGTCTCCACCGCCAGCATCGAGATCGCCCAAGGCAACCAGGACCTCTCCAGCCGCACCGAGTCCCAGGCTAGCGCTTTGGAGGAAACCGCCGCCAGCATGGAAGAACTCTCCTCTACCGTCAAACAAAACGCCGACAGCGCCCATCAGGCCAACCAACTCGCGCAAAGTGCTAGCAGCGTGGCCGTCAAGGGTGGTGAAGTTGTCGCCCAGGTGGTTGGCACCATGAAAGGTATCAACGAATCGAGCCGCAAGATCAGCGACATCATCAGCGTGATTGACGGCATCGCCTTCCAGACCAACATCCTGGCATTGAATGCGGCGGTAGAAGCCGCCCGTGCTGGCGAACAGGGACGCGGATTTGCGGTGGTGGCCACTGAGGTTCGTGCCCTAGCTGGGCGCTCGGCTGAAGCGGCCAAGGAAATCAAAACGCTGATCAGCGCCAGCGTTGAGCGGGTCGAACAAGGCAGCGCGCTGGTGGATCAAGCCGGAGCCACCATGACCGAAGTTGTCAGCTCCATCCGTCGGGTAACAGACATCATGGGCGAGATCAGCGCTGCCAGTAACGAGCAAAGTTTGGGCGTCTCCCAGGTGGGTGAAGCGGTGGTCCAGATGGATCAGGCAACCCAGCAAAATGCAGCCTTGGTGGAACAAATGGCCGCAGCCGCCAGCAGCCTGAAGAGTCAGGCGCAGGAACTGGTGAGCACGGTGTCCGTGTTCGATCTCGGCAGCAAAGCCATCAACGGTGGCATATCACGGCATGAAACCGTCAGTGGCTCTCATGCCATCAAAGGTGACAAGCTGCGGGCAACAACAACACTGCCAAAACAGAAGACACGCCCGGCGAACCTGAAGTTGCCAAACGACATCCCAACAGTTGCCGACAAGGAGGGGAGTTGGGAGTCATTTTGAGTTTAAGGGTCAAGTAACAGTTATTCAAAGTGCTATGAACAATGCAACTATTTCGACCTGATCAAACACGCCAACCGTTGACCATTTAAGCCATGACTTGTCACCTCAAACGGCAAACGGCCAGGAGATGCCCGCAGCCCGAGCCTCAGTTGGACGAAACAATTGACCAATTGATCGAATCCCTTGAAAGCATGCAAATAGCTTGGGCGTCGATCTTGCTGGAGTTGAGAGAATTCCAGTCGGCGTTGGAGTTGGCGCAGCAGCTTCAGTTGAAAAACCGGACGCTAGCGCAGCCAAATCAAGGATCGGACCAAGGCAAGTAACGATATCGCTGTTGATCTAACTCGCCAAATCGCAAGCCCGTCGACCAAGATGTGGCGCAAAGCACAGCAAAGAAAGCGCACGCCTCAGCCAGCGCAGAAGACGCTGAATGAGGAAATTCGACGCCTGCAAGCAGATGCTGTATCCGGCAGTTGTGAAGAGTGAATGACCGCTGCAAAGTGACCGCTTACGGGCAATCAGTTTCTTAGGACGAAAGTCAGCTTCCAGCCTTTTCCGACCCGCGTTTTCAGATGCGTGAGATCGAACAGGAGGCTTCTTTGGATCAGATTGGCTGGCTATATGGGCCGGAATAGTCCCGCCAATACAACTGCCGCGCAAAGATAGCTATCGAACCAATATCGGCTACAGGGCTGGAAATCGCCATGGCGATTGGCCTTCAAACCAAGTCGGCACCTTGTCCATCACCTGCAAATACACCTTTGACGTTTCAAACGCAGTCAGCCAGGCACCAAGCGCGGACCACGACTGGCTGGCAAACCAGGGTAGATCGGTGTGCGCAAACTGGCGCACAAAAGGCGCGACGGCCGCATCGGCCAGACCGAAGTGTCCGCCGTGCAGAAAACGCTGAGTCGCCAGGGCATCATTGAGCATGTGCAAAAACACGGCGCCCTCGGCGCGATCGCTTAGGCCATCCGGCAGCGCGTAGCGGTTGGGGTATTTGTAGCGGTCAAGATGCACTTTGAAACGGTTGTCGCACTGGGCAATGAGGGCAAGCGTGGTGCTGAGATCCTGTGCGGATGAGGGTAGCCACTGCCACGGATCACTTTGGCGCAGGGCATACAGCATGATGTCCAGGCTTTGCTCCAGCACAGCACCGTTTGGCAACACCAGAACAGGCACCGTGCCTTTGGGCGAAGCCAACAGCAGCGCGGCAGGCTTGTGGGCGAGCACCACCTCGCGCAGCTCGCATACCATGCCGCTGGCCGCCAGTGCCAGGCGGGCGCGCATGGCGTAGGGGCAACGCCGAAACGAATACAGAACGGGCAGTGGCGGCTGCAGTGGCTGTGCCGCAGTTGGCCCCGATGGCGCCATTAGTCAGCCGCTTTGGTCGGCGAGCAGGCGCTGGCGACGTCGGATGGAACGGGTTTGCTGAGCACGGGTGGTGTGGCTTGGCCAATGTGGGCGTTGCCGCGTGCTTTGGCCAGAACCCATTGGCGCTGGCGTTCCCGGGCCCGGTTTTTTTGGACATCGCTCGTGCTGGCATGGCAGCGTGGGCAGCTCACACCCAGTTCAAACAAGGGCGACTCCTGCGCGCCGTCCTCCAGTGGCATGCGGCAACCCCGGCACAGCTTGTGGGTGCCCGGTGTCAGGCCGTGGTCTACCGACACGCGCTCATCAAAGACAAAGCAAGTGCCTTCCCATAGGCTTTCCTCTGGCGGCACAGTCTCCAGGTATTTGAGGATGCCGCCTTCCAGGTGGTAGACCTCGTCATAACCATGGGCGCGCAGGTACGCGGTGGACTTTTCACAGCGAATGCCCCCGGTGCAAAACATGGCCACTTTCGGCTTTTTGCCATCGGCCGTGGGGCGCAGTTGCGCCGCCTGTTCGGTCCAGGCGGGCAAGGCCGAAAACGTCCGGATCTGAGGGTCTATCGCGCCACGAAAGCTGCCAATGGCCACCTCGTAGTCATTGCGCGTGTCGACCACCACCACATCGGGATCGGCAATCAGCGCATTCCAGTCCTGCGGCTTGACGTAAGTGCCAACGATGTGGGTGGGGTCGGTGCCAGGCACGCCCATGGTGACGATTTCTTGCTTCAAACGCACTTTCATGCGGTGAAACGGCGCTGTCTCAGCGAACGATTCCTTGTGTTGCAGGTCGGCCAAGAGCGGGTCGCTGCGCAAATAGGCCAGCACCGCGTGCACGTCGTCGGGCGCACCCGCAATGGTGCTGTTGATACCCTCACGCGCCAAAAGAATGGTGCCTTTCACCTGACGCTGCTCGCACAACGCCAGCAGGGGAGCCTTGCGCGATTCGTAGTCCGAGAGCGTGACGAATTTGTAGAAGGCTGCGGTGAGGTAAGGGGTGGTCGGCATGGGTGGATTTTAAAAAGGTGGCAATTGACGCACCGTTTGTAATGTCACAAGCCCATGCCTTCGTTGCCCTCACGCCCATGGAACGCCGAGCACCCGAATGCTTTGTCAGCGGCACCGTTTTTGTGGTGCCCTGGGTCTTACAGCCAGCGCTCCCAAATCCTTGCCAGCCATTCCTTGAGCTTGAGTGTCAGCGGGCGCGTGGCCCAGGTTTGGGCGTTGATGGGGTGTGAGGCGGCCTGGTCGATGGCAAAGGCGGCGGTCATCTGGCTGGCGAAGTCGCGCCCCAGGATCACCGCGTTGACCTCGTCGTTGTCCATGAAGCTGCGCCAGTCCAGGTTGCTGGACCCCACCGTGGACCAGACGCCGTCGATCATCGCGGTCTTGGCGTGCAACAGCGCGCCCTGGCGCTCAAAGATCTGCACCCCGCCAGCCAGCAACTGGGCGTATTGCGCCCGCCCGGCGTGGAACACCAGGCCTGAGTCGCTGTAGCTGGGCAAAATCAGCCGCACATCCACCCCGCGCGCCACGGCGTTGATGAGCGACTGAACCAGCTGCGGGTCGGGCACAAAGTACGCATTGGTCAAAAACACCTGCTTTTCCGCGTTGCTGATGGCCGAGATCAGCGTCAGGTAGACCAGGTTGTAGGCGTCGTCGGGCGTGCCGCCAATGGCACGCACGATGTCGCTGCCCACGGCGCTGAGGGTTGGGGTGTAGTTCTTGGCCATCAGCGTCTTTCCGTGTTGTTTGTCCCAGGTTTGCAAAAAGAGTTTCTGGAAGTCGGCCACCACCGGGCCGTCGATTTGCAGGTCGGTGTCGCGCCAGGCGCCGTCGCCTTTGGTCGTTTTGGGGTTGCGGCGCAACACCGAGCCCGACGAATACACGCTGCTGATGTTGATGCCCCCCAAAAACACCGTGCGGCCGTCAATGATCAACAGCTTACGATGGTCTCGGTTGTTGATCAACCAGGCCCCGCCGCGTGAGTCCAGCGGGTTGACCGGGTTGAACTCCAGCACCGCCACCCCGGCCTGGGTCAGTGTCTCAAAAAATGGCCTGGCTGTGTGCAGGCTGCCCACGCTGTCATAGATCAGGTTCACCTGAACCCCCTGGCGCTGTTTGGCCAGCAGTGCCTGGGCAAACACCTGGCCCATGGCGTCGTCTTCAAAGATGTAGGACTCCATGTTGATGTGGTCCCGCGCACCAGAAATCGCTTTCAGCATGGCGGCATAGGTGGCCGGGCCGTCTTGCAGCAGGGTGACCTTGTTGCCCAGCACCAGCGGGCTGTCGTTGATGGCTTGCTCCAGCGCAATCTGTTTGTCCAGGATGTCGAGGTCGCCCGCACTGCGTTTGAGCGCGGCCACGATGGCCGCACTTTTGCTCCCGGAGATGGGGCCCTTGGCATCCTCGAAACGGGCCGCCTGTTCGCTGTGGCGCGCCAAGATGGCCTGGGTGTCGGGCAGTGTGGCGCAGCCGCTGGTGCCAACAAGCAGCCAAAAAACAAGGTGAAGCCGTTGGAAAATGGGGTGGAACATTGGGTGGTCAGGGCAAAGCTTGGCGCAAGGCTAAAGGCTGTCGGGCGCACGGTCAGTGTGCTGGCGCACCGCTGTTGTGTGGCCCACCAGATGTGAAGACGCCCCGTGATCCGATAGGCGAATCCGGGGCGACAAGCTGTTTAGGCCAAGCTCAGGCACAGGTTAGGGGGCACTGATTGGTTTGAACCTCCTTTCCTGTTCGTTGCAAGCGTGGTGTCAAGGACGGATGGCGATCTCGTTGCGCACCGATTTGACGTTGTTGACGCCACGGGCGATGCGCTCGGCCTCGGTCTTTTCCAGCGTGTTTTTGGCAAAGCCGGACAACAACACCACACCATTGAGCGTTTCAACGCTGATGGAAGATGCGCTGACCACTTTGCTCTCGGCCATGCGGGACTTCACCAGGGTGGTGATGCCAGCGTCATCCACATAAGCGCCCACGGTTTCCTGACCACGGCTGACGGCGCAGCCGGTGGCGGTGAGCAGCGCAGCAGCGGTCATCACAGCGGCAAGGGCAAGTTTCATATTCATAAAGGACTCCAGCAATTTGATGGTGAACGCCCCACCATCTTTGGGCGATAAACCGGGCTCACCCCAGTTGATGCCTGAACTGTAAAAGCCGTGGTTGGGGGGCGTCTGTGCGCTGGCGCACCAAAACACCCACCAGGTTTTACAGGGCCATCACAAAGCAGGACTGCGCGGGCAACTCCTGCCAGAACACCTTCTGGCCGGGAGTCAGCAGGCTGGCGCCCCAGGGCGCGGTGGTCTGCTGGGCGGCCTCTGGCGTGGCGCGCATCAGGATAAAACGCATGCTGTGTGTGCCGCGCACCAGCGTGATCTCGGCCTGCGGCCAGTGGCTTGGCAGGTGCGGTGTCAGGCTCAGCGTCTGGGCGCCTTGGGTCAGGCCAAAAATGGACTCGACGACGGCGCGGTGCATCCAGGCTGCCGATCCGGTGTACCAGCTCCAGCCACCTTGGCCGACATACGGCGGCTGGCTGTAGACATCTGCTGCCATCACATACGGCTCCAGGCCATACACCGGCCCGCGTGTGGGGTGGCTGGCGCGGTGCGCCGGGCTCAGGTAGGTGAAGTAGCGGTAGGCGGCGTCACCCCCGGCCTCACTTTGCGCCTGCGCCATCAGCGCCCAGATGCCTGCGTGGTTGTACTGGCCACCGTTTTCGCGCACGCCCGGCGGGTAGGCCTGGATGTAACCAGCGCTGGGCTGTGCATCGGTCAGCGGCGGGTCCAGCAGCTTGATCAGCCCGGCATCCCCATCCACCAGATGGGTTTCCACCGCCGCCATGGCTTGTTCGGCCAGCGCGGGCGGTGCCGCGCCGGACAACACCGCCCAGGCTTGCGCAATCAGGTCAATGCGGCCTTGGGTGTTGGTGTGTGAGCCCAGCGGCTGGCCGTCGTCAAAGTAAGCGCGTTTGAACCATTCACCGTCCCAGGCGGTGGTGGTCAGCGCGGTTTGGATGGCCTGCGCTGTGTCCAGCCAACGCTGTGCGCGTTGCTGGTCGCCACGCGCTTGGGCCAGCGGCGCAAAGTCAGTGATCAGGCGGCAGATGAACCAGCCCAGCCAGACCGACTCGCCCCGGCCTTCCACACCCACCCGGTTCATGCCGTCGTTCCAGTCACCGCTGCCCATCAAGGGCAGGCCATGGCTGCCCAGCGTCAGGCTGCGGTCGATGGCACGTGCGGCGTGTTCATACACCGAGGCGCTCTGGCCGCTGACAGTGGGTTGGTAATACGCATCCTCGGCCCCAGCAGGGATGGCCATGCCTTCCAGAAACGGCACCTGTTCATCGAGCAAACCGGTGTCGCCAGTGGCTTGCAGGTAGTGTGTGCAGGCCAGCACCAGCCACAGCCGATCGTCAGAAAAATGGGTGCGCACGCCGACACCGGTGGGTGCGTGCCACCAGTGCTGCACATCCCCCTGCACAAACTGGCGCGAGGCGTGCAGCACAATTTGCGCACGAAGCATGGCCGGTGCCGCCCAGGCCAGCGCCATGACATCTTGCAACTGGTCACGAAAACCGGTGGCGCCACCGGCCTGGTAAAAGCCCGACTTGGCCCACATGCGGCAAGACACCACCTGGTACAGCAGCCAGCGGTTCACCAGCACATCGAGCAGCGGGTCAGGCGTCTTGACGGTGGTGGCGCCCAGCAGCTTGTCCCAGTCCGCGCGCACCTGTGCCAGCCGTTCGCTGGCCGGTGTGGCCACCGCTTGCGCCAGCAGCGGGCCGATGTGTTCTGCGGTCGGGGTAAAACCGAGCAGGAAACTGCTCTGGACCGATTGCCCGGCTTGCAGGGTGAGCTGGGTGGACAGCGCGGCACAGGGGTCCAGGCCGTCGCCGCTGCCCTGGCCCAGATGGTCAGGCAGCACCAGGCGGCCACGGGCGTCAAAAAACTCGCTGCGGTCGCAAGTCCAGTCTTCGGTGGCCGCGCCGGTCTGACTCATGCTCAAAAAGGCGGTGCCATCACCAAACCCGGCTGAGCGCTCACGCTGGGTGGCTAGCAAGGCGAGTTGCCCGTTGTGGTGCAGGGCGGTGGTGCGCACCGTGCTGCGGTCACTGCGGTTGGCACCCATCAGCCACTCCACAAAACCAATCAGCCGCAGGTGCCGGGTCTTGTGCCCCTGGTTGTGCAGGATGACGCGCACCTGTTTGACGGCGGTGTGGGGGTCCACACACCAGGTGGCGCTCACCTTCAACTCAGCCTGTTGGTGGTCGATGCGGGTGTAGCCTTGTCCGTGGGTGACTTGGTAGTTCAGCGCCGGGTGAACGCCCGCGCCAGGCGACAGTGACCAGACCTCGCGCGTGTGGCTGTCTTGCAGCAAAAACCATTCGGACGGCGGGTCAGACAAAACGTCGTTGGACCAGCCGGTGAGCTGGTTGAGTCGGCTGTTGACGGCCCAGGTGTAGCCGCCACCCGCCTCCGACAGGTGGGCGCCAAAGTCGGCATTGGCCAGCACATTGATCCACGGCCGTGGTGGGCGCTGCCGGGCCGACACGGCAAAGCTGAAGGCCCCCGCATCCGGCGTGAAGGCGCCCACCGAGGGGGTGAGTTGGTGGCTGGCCGGTGCGCTCAGCAGCAGGGCGCTGGTGGCGGTTTGCTGGCGGCGTGCGAACGCGGCCTCTTTCAGATTCAGCCAGTCCTGCACATGGTGGGTCAGTGGGCGGCCATCGGCGCGCAGCACCACCCGCGCCAGGCTGTGCAGGGTGTTGAGTTCGGTATGGCTCAGGTTGTCGGCGCGCAGCAGGTGCAAGCGGGTGGCGCTGGCACCGGCTTTGGCGTTGACATCGGCCGCAAAGCGGTCGCGCAGGGCGGCAATGTCATGGTCCAGCGTCATCAGGTAAGAGGCCGGTTCGGCGTTGATCACCACCAGATCACAGGCCACATTGCCCCACAGCCACAGACCGAGTGACTGCGACAGTGAGCGGATCAGCCCCAGCCCGTGCGCCACGCTGACCTGCACCAGAATGATGGGTCGGTCGCCCGAGATGTCAAAGCGCCACAGCAGGCGCCGGTCGCACACCTCGCCTGCGGCGCTGTTGGGGCGTACCGCGCGTGCTTGCGGTCGGCTCTGGCTCAAGACCAGCAGGCTGGTCAGGGTCTGCATGACCGTGAAGTTCTCGGCGCTGATGCGCAGCGAGCGCAAGCGGATGCCGGTCAGCGTGGCCGACATGAGCGATGCGCGCTGCACATTGCTGGCTTGCCGGTATTTGTCGATCACCGCACGCAAGGTGTCGGCATTGTGAGACACGGCGGTGGCAAAGGTCAGGCGCACCTTGGCGCCTGGTGCGATGTGCAAGGTGGCAGACAGGGCGCACACCGGGTCGAGTCCGGTGTCCAGCGTGATGGCTTGGCCATCTGGCGAGGCGGGCGCGGGGAGCAGTTGGCCCTGCGGCTGGCTGGTGCTGCGGTTGCGTCCTTGCCAGCTGTGGCGGCTGGCACTTAAGCGCACTTGGTGCACCGGGCTGCTGCTGTCGGTGAGAAAGTGCGCGATGCGCAAGCCCTGCTCGGTGACCAGACGCGGCTTGCGCGACAGCAACAGCGCCTGGTGGGTGGCCAGCCATTGGGCGCTGACAAACAGGTTGGTGAAGGCCGGGTGCGCCTCGTCGGCCCGCGCGTCTGAGAGCGCCACCTCAAAGGCCGAGATCAACTCGATCACCAGCGGCAGCTCGCTGTTGTTGCGCAGCTCCACCTGGCGGAACTCGATGTCGTCTTCCGGGCTGACCCAGACCATGATGCGGGTTTGCAAGTCGTCCCATTCGGCGTCAAAACACACCCGGTCGGCATGAAAGGCGCTGCTGTAGTGCGCCGCCGGGTCGGGCGCGGGATGCTGGGTCAGTGCGTACAGCCTGTCTTGCGGGCTGCGGCGCAGGTAGAAAAAGCTACCCCGGTCGTCACGCAGCGCGTCATCGCGGCTGCGGGTGATGCCAATCTGCTCAAAACTGCTGCTGCCCGCCCCATTGGCCCGCAACAACACGCTGTAGCGCCCGTTGGACAGCAGATGGGTTGGCTCCACCGCGCTGGTGCCTGGCAGCAGGTCACGCAGCAGGCCCTGGTTGTGGCGGCGCTGGGCCAGTCGGCGCAGGTTGGCCGGTGGCGCGTACAGGCCAGAGACCTCGCGCGGAATGCGCTCGTGCAACAGGGACGACACCGCCTGCAGGTGGGCATTGGCCATGCCCCAGCGTTGCGCCGCGCCTCGTAGCAGCACATTGGTCAAGGCCACGATCGTCATGCCCTGGTGGTGCGCCATGAAGGTGCCCACCGGCACAAACGGCTCGCTGCCCACGCGCCGCGCCACGGTGTAGTCCAGCGCTTCGATAAACCCATAACGACCCCGTGCACCCAACTGCTCCAGCGTGGCAAAGTTTTCTCGTGCCGGGTGCGGTGCCAGCATGGCGGCCAATGCGGTGGCGTAGGGTGCCACCACCAGTTCGTCCGGCGGCGTGCGGCGCAACGCCAGTCGGGGCACACCCTGCGGTGCGTACTGGTAGGCCAGGGTGTAATCACTGGCGGCATAGGCTGACTCGGACACCCCCCACGGCAGCCCCAGCGTTTTGGCAAAAGCCATTTGTTCGTGCAATGCGGTGTGGCAGGCCTCAAACAACACACTGCCACGCGGTTCCTTGAGCACCAGGCTGGGCATCAGGTACTCAAACATCGAGCCGGTCCAGGAGCGCAGGCCCACATCCGCACCGCGGGCAAAAAACGCCCGCCCCAGGTGCGCCCAATGCCGCACCGGCAGGTCACCCCGGGCCACACCGAGCAGGCTGGTCAGGCGCGACTCGGAGGCCAGCAGGTCGTAAAAACTGGTGTCGAGCTGGTGCTCGGTGACCCGGTAGCCAATGTGCAACAGGTGGCGTTTGCTGGAGTACAAAAACTTGAAATCGGCTTGCCAGGCCAGCGTTTTGAGGGCGTCTGCCATGGCCAGCAAACGCGCTTGGGTGAGTTCGGGCGCACCGGCCAGGGCGTCGAGCCGGGCCGAGCGCCGGGTGGCGCGGTGGTCGGCCAGCAGCCAGGTGAGCTCGTCGCGCTGGGTGACGGACAACTGCCTGCGCTGCTTCAAAAGGGGCAGCAGCCGATTCCGGGCGGCCAGCAGCGCGGCCTGGCTGGCTTGGGTGGCGTCTGGCGCCTGGGCCAATTCCAGGCAAGCCTGGGCGACGGCCAGCAGGTGGCCGCAGAGGTTGCCACTGTCCACGGTGGAGACATACATCGGCAACATCGGCAAGGCAGTCTGGGTGTCGTACCAGTTCATGAAGTGGCCCTGGTAACGCTCCATGCCTTGCAGGGTGGCCAAGGTGGCTTCTAACCGAGCCAGCAGGTCTTGGGTGCCGATCCAGCCAAATTGCCGGGCGCAGGCCACGCTGAGCAGATACATGCCAATGTTGGTGGGCGAGGTGCGGTGCGCCACCATGTCGTGCGGCAGCACCTGCAGGTTGTCGGGCGGCAGGTATTTGTCATCCGGGCCGACACAGCGCTCAAACAGGCGCCAGGTGTCGCGCGCCACGCCTTGCAGGTAGGCTTGGTCGGTCAGCGGCAGTTGCTCTTCTTTGCACAGCGGGCTCACGCGGCTCACCCACCAACTCCAAAGCGGGCCGGCACCCCATAAAATACATAGCACACTCCCCAGTATTTGCAAGGGCTGCGGGCCTAAAAGTAGCATAGGAAGCAGCAGCGCCGCGACCAGCGGCTCGCGCCAGTGCTGGCGCGTCACCGCCACCAGCGACGACTTGGCCTGGGCCTGGGCTGAGGCCGCCGTGGTCCATTGCAGCAAATGGCGCCGACTCACCAGGGTGCGGTAAAGCGCCCGGCTGATCGCGTCCAGGCTGGCCAGTGCCTGTTGCAACAGCACGGCCAGCAGCCACAGGCCGCTGAGCAGCGCACGCGCCAGGTCGATCAGGGCTTCGCGGTAAAAATGCCGTTTGGCAATGTCGTCACGGCTGGGCGACAGGCCCGCCAAGGCCCCCATCAGCGGCCCGGCGGTAAATGCCGCCAGCACCAGCAGCAGCGCCACCCAGGGTGACATGCCATGGCCGGTCAGCGACACCAGCAGCAGCCCAAGCGACATCGGTGCCACCAGCGAGCGGCGCAGGTTGTCGGTCATTTTCCAGAGGTGGATCGGGCGCAGGCCATAACGCGCGGGACGCAACATGATCGGCAGCAGCTGCCAATCGCCGCGCGTCCAGCGGTTCACCCGCGAGGCGGCCACGTCGGCATGGAAGGGCGCGTCTTCGATCACCGAGATGTCAGTCACCGCCGCACAGCGGGCCATCGAGCCTTCGATCAAATCGTGGCTGAGCACCTGGCCCTCGGGCAATCGGCCCGCCAGCACCGCGTGCACCGCTTTCACATGCAGCAGTCCCTTGCCGGTGAAGGTGCCTTCAGAAAACACGTCCTGGTACACCTCGGAGCTGGCCGCGCTGTAGGGGTCCAAACCACACTGGCCGGCAAATAACCAGTGGTAACGGGTGAACTCGCTGAGGTCGGGCAGCGGCGTGGCCACGCGCGGTTGCAAGATGCCGTAGCCGGAGAGCACCTGCTTGCCACTGGCATCGAGCTGCGGCTGGTTGTGCGGGTGGGCGGCCACACCGACCAGCTCGCGCAGCCGCCCCGGCGGCAGCTGCGTGTCGCTGTCAAGCGTGAGCACATAGGCCACCTCAGCCGCCAGGCGCGAGCTGTCACCCAGGTCCAGAAAGGCACTGCTGTCGCCGGTGGCCAGGGCGGTGATCAGCAATTCGAGCTTGCCACGCTTGCGCTCCCAGCCAATCCAGCGCTGTTCGGTCTGGCAAAACTGGCGTTCGCGGTGCAGCAGGATGAAGCGTGGCGCGTCGGTGCCATCCGCCTCGAGTGGGTGACGGGCATTGAGCGTCTGGATCTGCGCCACCGCGCTGGCCAGGTTGGCGGCATCTTGCGGTGTCTGGGCGGTGTCGGCGTCCAGGTAGTCGGTCAACAGTGCAAACTGCGCCTGTGGCTCGGGGTTGGCCAGGTAGTGCAAATGCAGCCGGTGCGCAAGCTCTTGGGCCGAGGCGGCGCCGCTGAGCATGGCCGGAACCACCACCAGCACCCGGTGCGCCGTTGGTATGCCTGCGGCCAGCGCCAGGCGCGGCAGGTGTTGCGGGCGCACCGACTCACTGATCAGCCGGTTGATGACCGCCACCACCGCCTCGGACGCCGGAAACAGCGCCAGCAGCGTCACAAGCAGCAGTCCCCAACCAGCGGGTTGCGGGCTGTGGCGCAACAGCAGCCACAGCAAAACGCTCAGCACCAGCGCCAGGGTGCCCAGATAAAGCGGCAGCGCCAGGTGGCGCCTGAGCAGCAACCTGGCACGCGCTTGCCAGCGGGGCAGGCCCAGCGCCAGCAGCAGATCGGGCTGGCCAGAACCCAGCAGCCAGTGCATGGCCACTGCGCCTGGCTTGTCGCGCGCGGCTGCGCTGGCCATTTGGTCGAGCAGTTGCTGCGCCACCTGCACCTCGCTGCGCTCACTTTGACGGGCCAGCTGTTCGATGGCGTGCAGGCTTTGGTCGCGGGTGGTGTTGTCTTCGGCGGCAAACACCGGCTGGGTCAGCATCAGGCGCATCAGCGCGCTGGTGCGGGCAATGATGTCGGGCCAGTCGGCGTCGCCAATGGCGCGCAGCGAGGTGATGGCGTTGCTGACACTCAGGTTGTCGGCGGCCTGGTCGGCCCCTTGCTGGCCTTGCAGTGTGGCCAGGTCGGGCAGGGCGTTGTTGAGCCAGGTTTGCAGGGCGGCTTTTTCGTCATCCATGCGGCTGATGCGCAGGTCTTGCAAACGCAGCGCCATTTGCAGCAAAAACACCCGCCCCACACCCCGCGCATTGAGCTGACCCAGCAGCGCGTCGAGTCCGTCCAGTGTCAGGTTGTCGATGGCATCAAAACACAGGTTGGCCGCTTCACGCGCGGCCTTGTGGGTGGCAATGCTTTCGGCCAGGCGGCGCAGGTTTTCCACCAGCACCACGCGCAAGGTGGTGGGCAGTGCCCACATTTCGCTCAGATTGAGCTGGCGCACCTCTTCGTAGGCGCTCAGAAATTCGACCAGCAGGGTCTCGTCAAAGGCGCCGTCGGTGTGCGCCACAAAGGCCCAGGCCACGCCGTAGATGCGGGGCAGGCCCGCCAGCGGCTCGTCTTGCAGCAGCGGCAGTTCGCGGTAGTAGCTGCGTGGCAGTCCTTGGCGGATCTCTTTGAGCTGGGCCTCGACCAGGTGAAAGTTGTCAAGCAGCCATTCGGCGGCCGGGCTGATGTCGTAACCGGTGCTGGCCAACGTGCCAATGTACTGGTGGGCTTCGCGCAGGGCGGCGATGTTGTCCTCAATGCGCGGGAAAAACCGGGCCGCGCCAAAGCCCGCGCGGGCGGCGCGGTGGGTCTCGGCCAGGCTGCGACCATGCTGGGCAAAACGCTGCGGGCCAAAAATCTCCGAGCGAATGGGGGTCTGGATGGGGCCGTGTGCGCTGTCGAGCAGCTCACACAGCGCGGTTGGTGCCGCGGGCAGCAGCGTGAGCAGGATGTTGCGCACCATGGCGCTGCTCTAGAAAAGCCAGATGTTCACGCCCATGAAGACGAGGACAAACACCACGCTGGTGACAAAACGCGCCGCCAGAAACCCACCCACTTTTTGCGCGGCACAGTGCAGGCTGACCAAATGCCGGTGGTTGCTCTGGCAACTTCCCAGGTGTTCACCCAGCGCCTCCAGTTCGCCGGGCAGGGTGTCTGCAACGAGGCCGTTGGAGGCGGTGCTCCAGCCATGGGGTGGGTAAGCGTAGTTGATCATGATGGGCCCTGGGTTGGTTTTGACGGATGACGAGGCGCGACTCAAGCGCTGCATCAAGGGCTTTGGGTATCTGTGGCTGCAGTATGGGCAGCGCTGCTGCGGGGGTCTGTGCGTTGCCGAACACACACACCCTGGAGGTGCCCGGCAGGCGTCTGCCGTGACCAAGTCCTTATAACATAGTGGCTGTTTGCCCTTGTCAAATCAGCGCTTTTTGCTATCTAAATAATAGTATCTTTGGGCTGAGTGCGGGCTCGGTTCGCCAACACACAGACCGCTGATGGTGGTGCGGCTACGGTCAGGCTCTGCTACTGGAGAAGAGCATGCCTCATTTGCACCGTGTTGCGGCCCAGGCGCCAGCCGTTCCTGATCTGGCTTTTCGGTTGCCGGTGAAGGTGGTTGCGCTGGCTGCACATCGGCCACCGTTTGGGCCGACCGAGCCACTGCCGCGGGCCACGAGCGACGGGTTGCACGCTGACCAGCAATTTCTGGACATGCTCAAAGCCTACCGCGCCAGCGGCGGTTTGCAGCGTGCGCCCAACATGGCAGCGCGCTGCAAGGCGCACGGCGGCACCGACGTACCAACCCTGGCGCTCTGGATATTGCAGCGCCAGGTGGTCAGCTTTGAGTGGCTGGCGCGCATCTGGTTGCCGGTGTTCCAGTTCCATCGCGCGGACATGGCGCGCCGCAGCGGGCTCGACGAGGTGTTGTCAGAACTGGCGCAGGTGTACGACAACTGGCAGATCGCCTGCTGGTTTGCGCAGCCCAACCAGTGGCTGGCCGACGCGCTGCCCGCAGACCGGCTGGCCAGCGCCGCAGCCGACGTGCTCACAGCCGCCCGCGCAGAACGGTTTACGCCGACTATTGCGACCGCTGGTACTACTTAATAGATAGCTGTATGCCCATGTTTCATAAGGGCTACAGGCCTAAAGTTCATCAAAAAGAGCAGAGCCGGGCATGGCTGGGGTCTATCCGCGTTGCAGCGGGGGCAGGGCGCGTGTGTGTTGGCCTGCTGGCGCTGGCGCTGTGCGGATGTGCGTCGAGGACAGCACCATCGGTTGAGCCACTGAGTTTTGTGTTGCCAACCGCCTGGTCGGGCGCTGCTGGCCAGAAGCCCGTGTCAGAGCAGGCCACACTGGTCGACTGGTGGCAACGTTTTGACGACCCGCTGCTCAGCCAACTGATTCAACAGGCGTTGGCCGCCAACACCAGCGTGCGCGGCGCCCAGGCGGCCTTGCAGCAGGCGCGCGCCCTGCGCGATGTGGCTGGTGCCGCCTTGTGGCCCGCGCTGGGCAGCTCGGTGTCGGCCCGGCGTGGCCGCAGCGTGGAGGTCACCAGCAACACCTTTCAGCTTGGGCTGGATGCCAGCTGGGAACTCGATGTGTTTGGCGCCAACCGCAGCGCGGTCCGGGCGCTGGATGCCACCGCCCAGGCCAGCGCCGCCAGCTTAGGCCAGGTGCAGGTGTCGGTCGCCGCCGAAGTGGCGCTGGACTACCTGAGTTTGCGCAGCACCCAGGAGCGCCTGGCCATTGCCCAGGCCAACTTGGCAAGTCAGCAACAAACCCTGCAAATCACCCGCTGGCGGCTGCAAGCCGGGCTGGTGACCTCGCTCGAAGTTGAGCAAGCCCGGACCCTGACCGAGCAGACCGCCGCCCAGATTCCCAGCCTGCAAACCACCATCGAGCAAAACCGCCATGCCCTGGCCGTGCTGACCGGCCAGCCGCCCGCCGCCCTGTCCGTGGTGTTGGCCGCCGATGGCCCGCTGCCGCTGGCGCCGGATGATTTGGCGCTGGCTTTCCCGGCAGACACCTTGCGCCAGCGCAGTGATGTGGCTGCCGCAGAGTTCCAGGTGGTGGCCGCTGCCGCGCGGGTCAGCCAGGCCGATGCGGCGCGCCTGCCTAGCTTCACGCTGGGTGGCTCGCTCGGCCTGAGCGCGTTGACGGTTGGCGCCTTGACCGATGGTGCGTCGGTGGCGGCTGCCGTGCTGGCCAGCATGAGCTGGCCGGTGTTGGACGGTGGCGCCAGCCAGGCGCAACTGCGGGCGCAACAGGCGGCACTGGGCCAGGCCAACACCAGTTACCAGGCCACCGTGTTGACCGCTTTGACCGAGGTGGAAGACGCCCTGGTGGCCCTGCAGGGTGACCAGCAACGCCAACTGCGCCTGCAAAACGCTTTTGCGGCGGCTGATATTGCCGCCACCCTGGCCAGCCAGCGCTACAGCAGCGGGCTGGTGGACTTCCAGACCGTGCTGGAAACCCAGCGCACCCGCCTGGGCACCCAGGACAGTCTGGCCGTGGCCCGTGCCACCGTCAGTGCCGACCATGTGCGTCTGTACAAGGCGCTGGGCGGCGGCTGGTTGCCCACGAACCTGGACGCCGCACCTGCCTCACACCCCACCCCAACACCACCGTCATGACCAAGCCCAATCTCCCCATTCCCCCGACGCCACCCCCTGCTGCTTCTGGCACACCAGCGCCGCAGGCGCGCGTGACAGCGCCAGCCAACGCAGCCGCGCCCCAGCCACACGCCAACCCCGCCGAGCCAAGCGCTGAGGTGGACCCGGCCACCCTGTTGGATGAACCCTTGCACCGAGCCTGGTACCGCCGCCCGCTGGTGTGGGCGGGTGTGCTGGCGCTGCTGCTTGCCGCTGGCGGCATCTGGTGGTGGCAGGCGCGCAAAACCGCCAACGCGGCACCCAGCTACAACAGCCAGACGGTGGCGCGTGGCGACCTGACACTGACGGTAACGGCCAATGGCACCATCCAGCCCACACGCTCGATCAACATCGGCAGCGAACTCTCGGGCACGGTGCTCAAGGTCAATGTCGACGTCAATGACCACATCAAAAAGGGCCAGGTATTGGTGGTGCTGGACACCGCCAAGCTGCAAGACCAGATCTTGCGGTCTCACGCCGCGCTGGACGCTGCGCAGGCACTGGTGGCGCAAACTGTGGCCACCACGGCTGAGTCGCGCGCCAGCCTGACGCGGCTGGACGAGGTGGCGCGCCTGTCGGGCGGCTTGGTGCCCTCCAAAACCGAGTTGGATACCGCGCGCGCCACGCTGGCCCGTTCGGTGGGGCTGGAGGCCAGTGCCCGTGCCGGTGTGAATGACGCCAAGGCGGCCCTGTCGACCGACCAGATCAACCTGTCCAAGGCGTCGATCAGCGCACCCGCAGATGGCATTGTGCTGACCCGCACGGTGGACCCCGGCAACGCGGTGGCTGCCTCCTTGCAGGCGGTGACGCTGTTCACCGTGGCCGAAGACCTGGCCCGGGTGCGGCTGTGGGTGTATGTGGACGAGGCGGATGTGGGCTCGGTCAAGCTCGGGCAAGACGCCACCTTCACCGTCAGCGCCTACCCGACGCGCAACTTCCCGGCGCGCATCACCCGCGTCGGCTTTGGCTCCACCATCACCGACAACGTGGTCACTTACCTGACCTATCTGGATGTGGTCAATGCCGATTTGAGCCTGCGCCCAGGCATGACGGCCACCGCCACCATCACCGCCACCACCCGCACCAACGTGCTGCTGGTGCCCAACACCGCGCTGCGTTTCACGCCCACGGTGGCGGCCAGCCCAAGCGCCGCCAAAGGCGGTGTGATGGCCAGCCTGACACCGCGCATGCCAAGCAACAGCACCCGCAAATCAGCCGCCGCTGGCGCCAGCACCGCCCTGGCCAAACAGGTGTGGGTGCTGCCGCCAGACGGTGTGCCGGTGCCGGTGGCCGTCACACCGGGCATCAGCGACGGCCACATGACCGAGATCACTGGCGGCGAACTCGCGGTGGGCATGGCGGTGATCACCGACCAGAAAACCGCGCGCAAGTGATGGCCACGCCACTGATCGCGCTGCGGGGTGTGACCAAACGCTACGGCAGCGGTGCGTCGGCGTTGCTGGCGCTCAAGGGCATTGACCTGGACATCACCGCCGGTGAGTTTGTCGCCATCATGGGCCCCAGCGGCTCGGGCAAGTCCACCGCCATGAATATTCTGGGTTGTCTGGACACCCCCACCAGCGGCCAGTATCTGTTCAAGGGCGCCCATGTGGAATCCCTCACGCGTGACCAGCGGGCGCGGCTGCGCCGCCGTTACCTGGGTTTTGTGTTCCAGGGCTTCAACCTGCTGGCGCGCACCTCGGCGCAGGAAAACGTGGAGCTGCCGTTGCTGTACCGGGGCGACAGTGCCAGTGCGCGTCGGGTGGCGGCGGCCAAGGCCTTGCAATCGGTGGGCCTGGGCGGTTGGGAGCGCCACACCCCAGCCGAGTTGTCGGGTGGTCAGCAGCAGCGGGTGGCGATTGCCCGCGCCATCGTCACCGAGCCCGCCGTGGTGCTGGCGGATGAGCCCACCGGCAACCTGGACACCCAGCGCAGCCACGAGATCATGGGCCTGCTGCTGGCGCTCAACCGTGACCACGGCATCACCGTGCTGATGGTCACCCACGAACCCGACATGGCGGCCTATGCGCGGCGCATGGTGCATTTTCTGGATGGCCGCCTGGCCAAGGACGAGGCCAACCCCCACCCGGTCACTGCCGCGCCCACCGATCTGGCCACCGCCGAGACCACCTGATGTTCTACAGCGTTTTTTTGCTGGCTTTGCGCTCAGTGCAGCGCAACATGTTGCGCTCGTTTCTGACGATTTTGGGCATCGTGATTGGCGTCAGCGCGGTGATCACCATGGTGACGCTGGGCAACGGTGCCACGGCGGCGATCCAAGCACAGATTTCAGGGCTGGGCACCAATTTGCTGATGGTGCGCCCCGGCCAGCGCGGCTTTGGCGGTGGCGGGGGCAGCGTGCCGCAATTCACCGAGGCCGATGCCGAATCTGTTGCGGCCCAGATTGGGGGGGTGGCGGCGGTGGCACCGCAAGGCACCACCAGTGTCACTGTGGTGGGCAATGGTCGCAATTGGGCCACCACCGTCACAGGCAGTACCAATGCCTGGTTCAGCGTTGGCAATTGGAGTCTGGCCAGTGGCCGTCTGTTTGCGCCAGACGAGCAACTGGCGGGTGCGTCGGTGTGCATCATTGGCGAGAGCGTGCGCCGGGAGATTTTTGGTGGCTTGCCGGGGCAGATGGGTTTGGGGCAGCGTCTGCGCATCAAGCAGTTCTCATGCGATGTGGTGGGCATTCTCACGGCCAAGGGGCAGGGCGGCATGGGTGATCAGGACGATGTGGTGGTGGTGCCGCTGCACACCTTGCAACGCCGTGTCACCGGCAGCCGCCGGGTCAATACCTTGCTGGTGTCGATGGCAGACGGCAGCAACAGCGTGCCGCTGAAGGCCAGCCTGATCCAACTGCTGCGCGAGCGGCGCAAACTGGCAGCCGGGGATGACGACAACTTCAACATCTTTGACACGCAGCAGCTCGCGCAGACGCTGTCGAGCACCACCGAGGTGTTGACCACGCTGTTGGGCGCGGTGGCAGCGGTGAGTCTGCTGGTGGGCGGCATTGGCATCATGAACATCATGCTGGTGAGTGTGACCGAGCGCACCCGAGAAATCGGTCTGCGCCTGGCTGTGGGCGCGCTGGAGCGGGAGGTGTTGCTACAGTTTTTGATAGAGGCTGTGGTGCTGTCGGCGCTGGGTGGGTTGGTGGGTATCGCCATAGCCACGGTGGCCTCTTATGCGTTGTCGCACTACATGGCCGTGCCCTATGTGTTTGACGTCACCATCAATGTGCTGGCGCTGGTGTTCTCGGCGGGCATCGGCGTGCTGTTTGGCTACTTTCCCGCCCGGCGCGCGGCGCGGATGGACCCGATTGAGGCACTGCGGCACGAATAAGGGGCATGGCGCCCTGTTCATTATTTTTTAATTAACATTGATCCGGATCAAGTGAAATGGTGCATCCCTTTTTGGGATGGCTTGCCCAAAACATCCGTTAGGCGACAATCTAATTCATAGGGTGAAATCAGTGAACCGTTGAATCTTCTGGTACACCGCCTTTGTGGCGCTTGCTAGGTGGATGTCAAGGGTTATCCTGGCCTGGCAGATCTCTCAGACCTTCATTTTCTTTCAAAGGAGTTAACGATGGGTTCAATGGACAAAGAGTTGGCGATGGGCGCTCAGGATAAGAAGTTATCTGCGTGGGACGGCTTCAAACAGGGCAAATGGACACGCGAGATCAATGTGCGCGATTTCATCCAGGACAACTTCACACCCTACACCGGCGACAGCACCTTTTTGGCACCCACCACACCGCGCACCGATGAACTCTGGGGCCAGGTCAAGGGGCTGATGAAGGAAGAGATTCGACTAGGTATTTTGGATGTCGAAACCCGCGTGATTGCTGGCATCGACGCCTCTGGCCCGGGTTACATCAACAAAGATCTGGAGCAGATCGTCGGTTTGCAGACCGACGCGCCGCTCAAGCGCGCCATCATGCCGTTTGGTGGCATCCGCACCGTGCAAAGCGCCCTCAAGGCCTATGGCCGCGAGATGGACCCTGAAACCGCACGCATCTTCAAATACCGCAAGACCCACAACGACGGCGTGTTTGACGCCTACACCAAGAAGATGCTGTCGGTGCGCAGCTCCGGCATCATCACCGGGCTGCCCGACGCCTATGGCCGTGGCCGCATCATTGGTGACTACCGCCGCGTCGCGCTGTACGGCGTGGACCGGCTGATCGAAGACAAACAAGCCCAGTTGGTGTCGCTGGACTTTGACGTGATGGACAGCGACACCATCCAGAAACGTGAAGAAACCGCCGAGCAGATCCGCGCCCTGAAAGAGCTCAAAACCATGGCCAAGAGCTACGGTTTTGACATCGGCCAGCCTGCCAACAACGGCCGTGAAGCCATCCAGTGGACGTACTTTGCCTACCTCGGCGCGATCAAGGAGCAAGACGGCGCCGCCATGTCACTGGGCCGGGTTTCCACCTTTTTGGACATCTACATCCAGCGTGACCTGGCAAGTGGTGCGCTCGATGAGTCCGCAGCACAAGAGCTGATCGACCATTTCGTCATGAAGCTGCGCATGGTGCGTTTTCTGCGTCCACCAGCTTACAACGCGCTGTTCTCGGGCGACCCGACCTGGGTTACCGAAGCACTCGGTGGCATGTCGCAAGACGGCATCCCGATGGTCACCAAGAACAGCTACCGCTTTCTGCACACCCTGTACAACCTGGGTGCCGCGCCGGAGCCGAATTTGACGGTGTTGTGGTCAGAGCGCCTGCCCGCCAACTTCAAGAAATACTGCGCCAAGGTGTCGATCGACACCAGCTCGCTGCAGTACGAAAACGACGACCTGATGCGCCCGCTCTACACCGACGATTACGGCATCGCCTGCTGCGTCTCGGCCATGACGATTGGCAAACAGATGCAGTTCTTTGGCGCCCGCGCCAATCTGGCCAAGTGCATGCTGTACGCGATCAACGGCGGGATCGACGAAAAAACCGGCGAGCAGGTTGGCCCGCCGTTTGCGCCGATTGCCGGGGATTACCTGGACTACGACGAGGTGATGTACCGCTACGAGCAGTTCATGAAATGGCTGGCTCGCCTGTATGTGAACACCCTCAACGTCATCCACTACATGCATGACAAGTACTGTTATGAACGTCTGGAAATGGCGCTGCACGACCGCGACATTCTGCGCACCATGGCCTGCGGCATGGCTGGCTTGTCGGTGGTGGCGGACTCGTTCTCGGCCATGAAATATGCCAAGGTCAAGATCATCCGCAATGACGTTGGGTTGGCGGTGGACTACGAGATTGAAGGTGAGTACCCGCAGTTCGGCAACAACGACGACCGGGTGGACCTGATTGCGGTGGACATCATGAGCCGCTTCATGACCGAAATCCGCAAACACCCGTGTTACCGCAATGCCAAGCCAACGCAGTCGATCCTGACCATCACCTCCAACGTGGTGTACGGCAAGGCCACCGGCAACACGCCCGATGGCCGCAAGGCTGGTGAGCCCTTTGCGCCGGGTGCCAACCCGATGCACGGGCGTGACCACAATGGCGCAGTGGCCTCGATGGCCTCGGTCGCCAAGCTGCCCTATGAGTTTGCGGCGGATGGCATCTCTTACACCTTCTCGATCGTGCCCAAAGCGCTGGGCAAGGCCGACAAGGAGCGCGTCGACAACCTGTGCGGCATTCTGGACGCCTACTTCACCGATGGCGGCCACCACATCAATGTCAACGTGTTCAACGTGGAGACCCTCAAGGACGCGATGGAACACCCCGAGAAGTACCCGCAGCTGACCATCCGTATCTCAGGCTACGCGGTCAACTTCATCAAACTCACGCGTGAACAGCAGCTGGATGTGATCAACCGCACCCTGCACGAGCGTATTTGAGCGGGGGAGGGTTGATGTCGACACAGCATCTGGCTGACATGCGGGCCAGGATGGCGACCAGCGCGCAATCCCCGTCCGAAGCCGCGCCGATCATGGGCCGCATCCACTCGCTGGAAAGCGGCGGCATGGTGGACGGGCCCGGAATCCGATTTGTGGTGTTCACGCAGGGCTGCCCGTTGCGCTGCCTGTACTGCCACAATCCCGACACCCAGGCGCTGCGCGACGGGCGCGAGATGAGTGTGGACGCGCTGGTGGCTGAGATCAGCAAATACCGCTCGTACATGAAATTCACTGGCGGGGGCGTCACCATCACCGGTGGTGAACCGCTGATTCAGCGCGACTTTACCCGCGAGGTGTTTCGCCGTTGCCAGGCGCTGGGCATCCACACCACGCTCGATACCTCAGGCTTTGCCCACCAGAGTGTGGCTGCCGACGTGTTGCAGTACGTGGATTTGGTGATGCTGTGTATCAAGGCTTTTGAGCCCCAAACCCACACCCGTTTGACCGGTGTGCCGCGCGAACCCTCCCTGCGGTTTGCCGAGTATCTGCACAGCATCAACAAAAAGACCTGGATCCGGTTTGTGCTGGTGCCCGGCATCACCGACTCCATTGAGAATGTGGAGGGCCTGGCCCAATTTCTGGCGCCCATGACCAACATCGACAAGGTGGAAATCCTGCCGTTTCACAAGATGGGTGAGTACAAATGGGAGCGCATGGGGTTGGACTATGAACTCAAGGACACACCATCACCGAGCGCCGCACAGGTGCAGCAGGTGGTGGAGACTTTTCGCAAGTACAACCTGACGGTGGACGTTTAGAGAGACAAACATGACAACGATGAAGCTGGGGTCGGCGGCGGCCCTGATGAAACGGCGGCTGACCACCGTTTCCCCCTATGAAACCGTGGTCACCGCAGCCGAGCGCATGGTGAACGCCAACCTGGGCGCGCTGCTGGTGGTCGACAACGACCGACTGGTGGGCATCTTGTCCGAGCGCGACATCTTGCAGCGTGTGGTGGCGCGTCGGCGCGACCCCGAAACCACCACCGTGAGCATGGTGCTCACGCCCAACCCGGTGGCGGTGACCGAAGACACCCCGATGGAGGACTGCATCCAGATCATCCGTCAGCGCGGCTTTCGCCACCTGCCGGTGATCAACGCCTACCGCAACCCGCTGGGCGTGATTTATTCACGCGACCTGCTGGAGCATGTGTTGGGTCAAATCGAAGACTCGTTTCACCAGGAAGGCAACTTGGCTGACATCCTGGGGCCACAAAAAGCCAAGCGTTCCGACTAGGCTGTGGCTTTCGGGCGCAGACCGGCTGGGCTGGCAAGGCGTCGCTTGGGGCCGGTGCGTGCCTTTTGCTTGGGGTTTGAACGCCTTTTTGGCCTCTGGCCCTTGTAAATAAAGGGCTGATAGCTATTGTTTGAATAGTATTTGATGCCGCCGCGGCGCCAGCCTATACCTTCAGGTCAGCCAACGCCTGGGCCGCCATGGACGGCAAAAACTCGATGATCTGGTAGCTGGCAATGCCTTCGCGATGGAATGGATCGCCCTGAACAATCTGCTCGACCTCTGCCCGTGTTGACGCCTGGGCAAGAATGACCCCGCCCGTGCGTGGCTCCTGGCGACCCGACAGCAAAAAGTGGCCAGCTTCATAGTGACGCTCCAAATACGCCCTGTGCTCAGCGACAAACCGGTCAACCTCGGTAAGCGGTTTTTCGTAGTTCAGCAAGATGACAAACATGTCGTGATTCCTTGTGTGTTGGTGTGGTTGCCCGGGCAAAATTTGCGTTTGACGCTCTGCACCACGAAAGGTGTGGTTGATGAGGCAAGTCAATGGAAAATATGCCTCTAGCCTTTTTTTTGTAAGGGATAGTAGCTATTTTTGCTGTAGCTACTGTGGATCGGCAACCTACTCACAACGAGCGCCGGTTGACTCGTCGCGATCGTTTGCTCAGCCCAAAAACGATCAACTAGCTTTCCGAGTTGCCCAAGCTGTGGCAGCCATCAGGGACACCCAGTTTGCCCAACGTGTACCCAGCTGGCCATGATGATGGGGTTCAGCGTAGCCTCAGCCCTTGGTGGTGTGACCCAGCAGCTCCAAACCCATGACGCACAGCGCGAGCCACGCGGTGCCCGACACACCGCCCGTAGGAACGGCGCTTGCAAAATGCACGCAAAAAATGGTCGGCTGACGCAGACCGAAAAGACGATGCCTGCAGCCGTCTGCTTTCTGGTGGCCTCAGGCGTCCACTCCTCATCTGCGGATACACAGTATCTTGATGTAAGTCAAGTTAGAAATAGAATCGTCAACGAGACTCAATCTCAACTCAACCAGTTTTTAGGATTAACCATGTTTGTTAAAAAAGAAGACTTCCGCATTCAAGCCAAGAATTTCGACTTGTCTGATAGCCATAACGTCGTTCGCATCATCTGTGGGCTGTTCATGCTCCCGCATTTCGCCGGCAAATTTGTGGCGGGAAGCCTAACGGCTGGAACCATTGCCTTCTTTGGCAAGGCTGGTTTCAACCCCCCAGAAGTCTGGGCCTACATGGCAGCCTGTGCCGAGCTTGCTACAGGTGTGGCGCTTGTACTCGGGCTGTGCACCCGGTGGGCTGCGCTTGGTGCCGCATTTGTGATGGCCATGGCTGTTTACGCGCTGCAAGTTGTGAAAGGCTTTGGCTGGACCTGGAATACCGGCGGTTACGAATACCCCGTTTTTTGGGGTGTCGCGGCACTGGCGGTTGCCATCACAGAATTCAAACGCGCATCGGTGCCGTCAGCGATTCGATCGCAGACCACAGCTGCCGCCTAACAAGCGGGCTGTAACAATGATCGCTATCCAGTCTGATAGCGATCCCTCAGCCCTGGTGCTGACCTGATACCCTGCGTTTGTCTCAGACACATCGTGACCACAGGCACTTGTGTCTGCTGTTGACACAATAGGCCACACATCACGTCGCCACCTCTGCAAGGGTTTTTTTCAGGAAATACCGCGAGAACCCCACCGGGTAGTTGGGCAGTTCACCAAAACAGCTGTAGCCCAAACGTTCATAAAAGCCGCGCGCCTGGAACTCAAAGGTGTCGAGCCAGGCGCTGTGACATGCCAGCCATACCCGGTGTAGCCCCACAGGCCGCCAAGCGTCACATCCATCTGGTCTTTCACTTGGATAACGAGTGGGCGGCCTTGGCTGGGGCCAGCTTGGCTGTCGTTGTAAGCACGCAGTGGCGCCAGAATGGCTTGTCGGATGTTCTCGTCCGCCACGTCGGTGATTGTGAGTATGTGTGCCATGGTGTTCAAAAATCAGTTTGTGGCCGCCGCAACAGGCCCGCTGCTACCCGTCAGTTCAGTCGCTTGTCGCCAGTGGCAAACGATACCTTGTGGATGAGGCCATCTGTGACTTCGTACACGCACAACATTTCCACGGTGCCAAGTCCTTCAGGAAAATTGCGGGTGATCAACTCCAGATCAACAACGATGTGGCCCATCACGGTGCGGGACAACAAGCGGGCATGCAGGTCAGGTTCAGCAAACCTGGTTAAAAAGCGAGAACGCATGTCCGCATGCTCCTTGGCCAGGCGTTCACCGTGCAGGGCGTACTGCTCGGCATCCATCGCATAGGTGGCCAACAGGGCGTCGATGTCCTTGGCGTTGTAGGCCGCCAGTTGACGCTGGATCACTTCGAGTGGTGTGGTGGGCATCCTCAAAACCTTCAAAAAAAGCAGAACAAGATAAATGCGCCACCTACGCCAATGCTTTGGTGGTCGCCCCTTTTTTAGCGAACACATGGATGTGATGGAAGCCATCGCGCTCCTGAACGTCCCAATCCACCACCGCCAACTGTGCTTGGTCTAACTCCTGTAACAAATATTCAACGCTCGGGACAAAACGGTAGGCTTGACCAGCGCGCTGCGTGCTCACTGGCTCCGCACCACGGGCGCATAAGCTGCAGACAAAGAAGATGCCATCGTGCGCCAGCAGGCGATAGACATTGCCCAAGAACGCCATGCGATCCTTGCCCAGGGTAGCCATCGCCGGTTCGGCGTGCCAATGCGCCTCGTCTTGCCACTGGGCGAAGGTGATCTTGGGCTCATCCTGTTTTGGGCCGATTGGCATGGCGTCGGTGGCTTGCAGGAACGGGTCGTTGAAATGGTTGGCTCGGTCGTCCTGTTGGGCCCCCACCGCGACAGAGAACAAAGATGCGAGAGCACAAAGCAGCCAACGGGACATGGTCAGAATTTTGGAAGAAGGGACTGGAGTTGGATGCTGCGATGCCTGAACGTGTTGTTTGTGGTGGTGTCCATCAACGCCATCAGACATCACTTTTGATGAACAGTTGCTCATTCACGGCCTTGCCCCACTGATGGCCAATCTGCTCCTTGGCCAGCTTGAAACCATGTTTTTCGTAGAGATGCCGCGCCGCTTGGAGTTGGTCAAAAGTCCAGAGGTACACCTTGCGGTATGACTTGCTGCGGCAGAAATCCATGGCGGCGCTCAGCAGCTGATGGCCTGCACCGGAGCCGCGCAGCTTGTCAGAGACGATGAACCAGCGCAGATGCGCGCCTTTGCCTTCGGCGTTGGCACCGTCAATGACGATGGAGCCCTGGATCTCACCGGATGCCACGGCCAGCCACATCCCATCGCGGGTTGAATCCATATTGACGCAGAATTCGGCCAGTTCAGAGGCAACCTTGGCCTCGAACGCCACCCCGAAGCCACTGTGTTCGGCATAAAACGACGCGTGCAATTGGGCGATGCTGCCGATGGCGCCAGGCAGATAACCGGGGTAGAGGTGCATGTCCATGGATGTGTGGCCTGCCAGGTTAAACAGATTAATGAAGAAATATGCCTCTAGCCCTTATAGATAAAGGGGAGGTAGCTACATATGAAATAGCGTCTGGCGTCACGGCTGCCCAGGTCAACCCATCTGGGTGTTGGCTGAGAGTTTGAACACAGACACCACTTCCACCAGATCTTGCGCTTGAGACTTGAGGCTGCTGGCAGCAGCGGCCATTTCTTCCACCAGAGCGGCGTTTTGTTGGGTGGCTTGATCCATGTGGGTTACGGCTTCGCTGATCTGCGCCACGCCCTGGCTCTGCTCGGTGCTGGCAGCGCTGATTTCACCCATGATGTCATTGACCCGGCGAATTGAGCTGACGACCTCTGCCATGGTGACACCCGCTTTGTCCACCAGGGCGGAGCCTTGCTCGACGCGGTTCACGCTGTCGGTGATCAGGTTCTTGATTTCTTTGGCAGCATCGGCAGAGCGGCCAGCCAGGCTGCGCACCTCTGATGCAACCACCGCAAAGCCGCGACCTTGCTCTCCGGCACGGGCTGCCTCAACGGCCGCATTCAAGGCCAAGATGTTGGTCTGGAAAGCAATGCCGTCGATCACACCGATGATGTCGGCGATCTTGCGTGAGCTGTCGTTGATGCCCTTCATGGTGTCCACCACCTGACTGACCACTTCGCCACCCTGGACGGCCACCGTGCTGGCACTTTGTGCCAACTGGTTGGCCTGGCGGGCGCTGTCAGCGTTTTGCCGTACCGTGGTGCGGAGTTCTTCCATCGACGCGGCGGTTTCCTCCAGTGCGCTGGCTTGCTGTTCGGTGCGTTCGCTGAGGTTGTTGTTGCCTTGGGCAATTTCGGCACTGGCTACAGATACCCCTTGGGCGCCTTGACGCACATGGTTCACGATGCTCGCCAACTGGTTTTTCATGGTGGACAGGGCTTGCAACAATTGTGCGGTTTCATCCCGGCCCACCACCTGGATGTTGGCGCTCAGGTCACCTTGGGCGATTCGCGTTGCGACTTCTAACGAGTTCTTCAGCGGCTCCGTGATGCCAACCGTGAGCCACCAGGCACAGGTCACGGCTAAGGCCAGTGCGATCAGTGCCAGCCCAATCACCAGGTTGCGGCTGGTTTGCTGAACATCGGCGATCTCAAGGGCACTGGCATCGAGCTCATTGCGTTGTATGGCGAGAAATTCGCCCACCAGCTTCAAGTAACCCTCGGCGGCGGGGAGATAGTCTTTTTCAAGAACACGGTTGGCCTGCTCAACTTGGCCATCGGCTTTTAATTTGGTGACCTGGTCGCGGCTTGTCAAATAGGCTTTACGCACCTCGGAGATTTTTGCAAACAGCGTTTTTTCTTCTGGGGTGGAAATCAGCGGTTCGATTTTTTTCAGCAGCTCACCCGTGCTTTTGGTGATCTCCGCCGCATTGGCTGCAAAAAAGGTCAGCAGACTCGGATCGTTGCTCTTGGCCACAGCGGTGGTGCGGATCACCGCCACGTTGATGTTGCGGTTCCAGTCGGAGATGTAGCGCTCTTTGGCCAAGGGGGCCTGCATCATGTCCTGGGTGGCCTTGGCCAAGGCATTGAGCTGCACAACGCTGACGGCAGTGATCAGCGCGGCAAAAACCAGCACCACTGCAAAACCAAGCGCCAGGCGCTTGCCGATGTTCAAATTTGCCAATAGTTTCATGTGCGAATCTCCCTTGTGGTGATGGCAAGCCTTTCAAGTACCTGCGCGAGCGCATCGTACTTGGAATAGTTGACTTGCGGGGTCCTCGCACCCGTCAAATGACAAGCCCCGGCAGATGATTCATTCCTGAAACTTCTGCCGAGGCGGTGGCCAATGGCCCAGAACGGTCAGGCAGCTTGTTCCGCGACAGCCACCGTTTCTGCCAAACCCAGGCGGTTGACCCCGCTCAACAGTGCCTTGACTGACGCGGTGACGATGTTGGTGTCCATGCCCACCCCAAACCGTTCTTGCCCGCCAGAGGCAGACACCAACTCGATCAGTGCGCAGGCCTGGGCGTCCCCTGCGTTGGCGCTGGCACGGGTGGAGCGCTCTTCATAGCTGCGCACCTGGACCTGAATGCCCGCACCCTGAAGCGCATGCACGGCGGCGTCGATCGGGCCGTTGCCGGTGCCAGTAAGCAGCATCGATTGGCCGTTGACCTCCAGCCCCAGGCGGATGCCTTGCACATGGGCTTTGCCGCTGGCTGCGGGTTGCTCAAACAACTGGTGCTCCACATAACGCATGGCGGCCACAGGGGCTTCCAGGTAGGTGCTCTCAAACAGCTTCCAGATGTCTTGTGCGCTCATCTCGCCGCCATGGGTGTCGGTGTAGGCCTGCACCTCGCCAGAGAACTCCACCTGCAAGCGCCGCGGCATGACCACGCCAAACTCGGCTTCCATCAAATATGCCACACCGCCTTTGCCAGACTGGCTGTTGACGCGGATCACCGAGTCGTAGCTGCGGCCCACGTCGGCCGGGTCAATCGGCATGTAGGGCACATTCCACAACGCATTCGGGCCGGCGGCCTTTTGGGCGGCAAAGCCTTTCTTGATGGCATCCTGGTGGGAGCCACTGAATGCGGTGAACACCAGGTCACCCACATACGGATGGCGTGGGTGGATGGGCAATTGGTTGCAATGCTCGACCGTGCGGGCCACGGCGTTGATGTCGGAAAAGTCCAGGCCAGGGGACACGCCTTGGGTGTACATGTTCAACGCCAAGGTGACGATGTCTACATTGCCGGTGCGCTCGCCATTGCCAAACAGGCAGCCTTCCACCCGGTCGCCCCCGGCCATCAAGCCCAGTTCGGCGGCGGCGATACCGGTGCCCCGGTCGTTGTGCGGGTGCAGGCTGATGAGGACGCTGTCACGGCGCGCCAAATGGGTGTGCATCCACTCGATTTGGTCGGCATAGACGTTGGGGGTGGCCACCTCTACCGTGGCGGGCAAGTTCAGGATCACCTTGTTGTTGGGTGTCGCACCCCACTCGGCGGTGACCGCATCACAGACTTCGCAGGAAAACTCAAGCTCGGTGCTGGTGAAGACCTCGGGGCTGTATTCCAGCACCCACTCGGTTCCTGGCACTTTGGCGGTGAGCTCCTTGACCAAGCGCACCGACGACACTGCCAGCGCTTTCACCTCGGGTTTGCTCAGGCCAAACACCACCTCGCGAAATGCCGGGGCGGTCGCGTTGTAGACATGCACGATCGCGCGGCGTGCGCCTTTGAGCGACTCGATGGTGCGCTGAATCAGGTGTTCGCGCGATTGGGTCAGCACCTCAATGGTCACGTCATCGGGGATGTGGCCACCCTCGATGAGCAGGCGCACAAAGTCAAAGTCAGTTTGCGATGCGCTTGGAAAGCCGACCTCAATCTCTTTGAAGCCCACCTGCACCAGGGTGCGGAACATGCGCATCTTGCGCTCTGCATTCATCGGCTCAAACAGCGACTGGTTGCCATCCCGCAGGTCACTGCTCATCCAGATCGGCGGCTGGGTGATTGAGCGCGTGGGCCATTGCCGGTGGGGCAAGTCGATGGCGGGAAAAGCGCGGTATTTGGTGGCGGGGTTGGACAACACAGTAAAAACTCCTCAGTCAGGGATCTCGGACAGTGATATGAATCATAGGCCTGTTGCTGGGGAGGATGATTGCGTTATTGCTTTGATATTTATCTTGAAAGGCAGAATATTGCGATAATTTAAATATTTCAGCAATTTTGTTGAATTTCCTGTGGGGGTGATCGTTAGGCTAAACAAGGATGTGGTCGGTGCATGGTTTGCTGCACACCACCTTGGCACTCGGTGCCTGGTAGCAGGCGGCAGCGGCCATGCCGTGAGCGCTTGTTGACCGCGCTGGCCGTCAAAGTTGGCCGTGGTGTGGACGCCCCGAGGCGATCTCGCGCGGGCTAAAAATCTCTCGCCATTGGCCTGCGCGCAGAAGCAAGAAGACGACCTCCGCCCAAGGCAATGGCCGCCCCCACACAACTGACAACACAACCAGCAGCCAGATAGAAAGTGGGTTCCGACTCACCCATGACGACCGACCCGATGCCACCCACCGCCGGAAACAGTGCCACCATGTAGCTGCTGGCGGCAGCACCGATGCGCTCCACCAACTTCAGATAAAACAGCCAGGCAAGGCAGGACGCCACCAGTGTCAGGTAGAGCAGGGCGCCCACGTAGTGCGTAGAGGTGTCAAATTGCCAGTCTTGCCCTTGAAAAACACAGAGCGCAGCCACTACCACGGTGGCCACGCCAAAACCGACGGCGTTGGCGCGCAAAGGATGGATGCCTTGGTGCGCATTGCGGGCAGAGCAGGCGTCACCCACCGATGTCAGCAACATGCCGAGGACGGCGCAACCGAGTCCTTTGAGCGCTGCCTTGTCCATCGTCTGGCCCAGCAGGGGGTACAGCACCAGGCCGACACCGCAGACACCGATCAGCCCGCCAACCAGGACCGTGGGGTGCAAGGGCTGCTTCAGAAACAGCCGCAAGGCCAGCGGTGTGCCAATGGTTTTGAGCGAAAACACCAGCGTGACCAGCGCCGCCGAAATCCAGGTGGTGGCGTAGTACAGCAGCAGGTAACTCAGCGAGAGGTTCAGCACACCAAAAGCCGCCAGATAACCCCAGTCTTTGCGCCCGGGTTGGCCGCCCGGTTTCACGAATGTGACCAGTGCGAAAAAAACCAGCGCGGTGAAGCCCAAGCGGTACAGCAAAGACTGTTCCAGCGGGACGTCATGGCCCTGAATCTTGATGGCAATGAAGTTCAAACCCCAAGCCAGCAAGCAGACCAGATACATCGCGCCATTCAAGACAAACTTCTTTCCGATTTCAAAGGTTCAGCGGGAGCCGTCGATCAACATGGGCTGATGTCTATGTCAGATGCGTTGGCAAGCTGCCATGAGGTGCGTGTGACAGGCTTTCTGGGTAGAAAGCCACTTTTAACCTCTTCTCTGAAAGGCGGCATCTGAGCCGCCTTTCATGCAGCGATGGTGGTGCCGTATCACTGCGCTACAGCACCAGGCACAGGCTACTTGGCCGCAGTGGTTGGTACTGCGTCTTGGGTTTTGCGATCCACAATCACAGAGCTACCCATCTGCACTGGCAAAGTATCCGGATAGTTGTAGCCGTTGCCTTTGTTGTGGTCAACGATGGCACCGATGCCTCCGCCAAAAATGACATTGCCCCACATGCTGCCAGCGGCTCTTGAAATGGCTTTCAGGAGCCCATCCTTCTCACCATCTTTTGCGCAGGCGACTGTCAGGTCTTCAGATGAGCGGTGGACGTTGACGAATCCTGGCGAAACGGCTTCCCATGTGCCTTTGTCATTTTGGAGTTTGCACTTAACGCCATCGATCACCTTCGCATCTTCTCCTTTTGTGGTGAGCGAAAGCTGCTGCATTTCACTTCCGGTGATAGAGGCGCAGCCCGTTGCCAGGACAACAATTGTTCCAAGAATTGCCAATTTAATGTGATGCATCGATTTCCCTGATTGAGTTCATGTGCAATTCAAACGTCTGTTTGAATTGACCTTCTTCTTTCTGTTCAGAAGTTGGGAAGGCGCGGGCATGATAGGGGGATTTCGGTGGGTGAAATCTTTCGTCAGCGAGATATCGGCGGTTCTTTGCGTCAAATCAACTGTGCCAAAGCTGTGGTGGCTGCTTGGCGCTCGACACGGAGCGTTAACCCTGGCGGTTGCTGCCTCGCACTGCCTGTCAGCAGCCCATGTCCGCACGAAGGTCCGGTGGCAGCAAGGCTTGCAGCGAATGCACTTGGCGTTCCAGCACCTCGATGCGTGTCAGGTTGTCCAGCAGGATGGCCACGGTAAACATGTCTAGGTCAAAGTCCAGGCGCAGCTTGGCGGCGTTGCGCAGCGGCACCACCCACTGGGCGCTGAAGGCACGCACTGGCGCGGTCTGACTCACTGGCAGCAGGGCGCAGTATTCCACCAGCTCGTCGAGTTCGGCTTCGGTCATGCCGCAGCAATGGCTCAACTCGGTCAGGGTGACAGTCTCCAGGCTGTCTGGCCAGCGCCACTCGGCAATCTTGAAGTTCATGTTGCGTTCTCCTTGGGCGCCCCGGCGCGCGGGTTGAAGTTTGAAACGCGTGCGAGCTCCAGGTACAGCGCACGCTCTGGTTCGGTCAGGGTGGTGGGTACCTCGATGTCGATGATCGCGTAGATATCGCTTTTGCCCTCCAGCAGCCCGCGTCCGCGCAGGCGCAGCTTGCGTCCCGACCGTGTGCCCGGCGGAATGGTGAGCATCACCGGGCCCTCCAGCGTGGGCGCTTCTACGCTGGCGCCCAAAGCGGCTTCCCACGGTGTGAGCGCCAGGTCAAAGTACAGGTCTAGCCCATCGGGCCGGAACACGGGGTCGCTGGCCAGGTTGATGTGCAGGTAAATGTCGCCATCGGGGCCGCCGTGCTGGCCTTTGCCGCCTTTACCGCGCAGCCGCAGTTTTTGATCTTGCCGGGCGCCCGGTGGCACCGTGACCTCCAGCACCCGCTCGCCCGTGTCATCGCGCAGATTGAGCTTGACGCTGCTGCCGTGGCGTGCGGCGGCCAGGGTCAAGGTGATGCCAGTTTCCAGGTCGCGGCCCTTGGTTGGTACAGCGGCGCGTGCGCTGGTGCCGCGCCCACGCCCCATCGCTGCCAGCAAGTCGGCCAAGTCGATGTCTTCAAATGACTGGCCGCCGCTGGCAAAGTCTTGTTGCCATTGCGGCGGTGGCGAAAACTCAGCGCCAGCAGGTGGGTGGCCCAGTTCGTCATAGGCGGCGCGTTTGGCGGTGTCTTTGAGCGTGGCGTAGGCTTCGGCCGCTTCCTTGAAGCGTGCCTCGGCGTCCGGCGCCTTCGACATGTCGGGGTGGTGGGTGCGGGCAAGTTTGCGATAGGCTTTTTTGATCTGGTCCAGGTCGGCGTTGCGTGGCACACCCAGGGTGTCGTAATAGTCTTTGTATTTCATAGTCTGTTTCTGACGCCTAGGCTCAACTCCGTACAACGCGCCAGCGAGAGTTGTGGGCTGCGTGGGCGGGCTTGTTCCTGGTCCAAGGCATGCCGTGCACCATCAGGACAAGCTTGTCCATCTTGACAGTGGTCTCGTATTTCACGGTATGCGCGTGGCTGGCTCAACGGGCAGTTAGTGGGTGACGGTGATGTGGTCGACCACCTGGCGCACACCGGGCGCACTCCAGGCAGCGTTGCGGGCCAATTCGCTTTCGGCCCAGCTGTGGCTGGTCCCGCTCAGGATGACATCGGTGCCTTGCACCTGCACCGTGATGTCTTTGGCTTCGTCTCGGGCGCGCCGACGCAAGGCGGCCTCGATGTCTTCTTTCACCACACGAAGCGATACCGCCGGTTTCAGGGTGATCTGGTCGCTCACACCGGTCACCCCCATCAGGTAGCGCACAGCTCGGCTGGCAGATTGGCGTTGGTAGTCCCAGTCGACCTCACCCGACAGCGTGACCCAGCCGCCTTCCACCAGCACTTTGACACTGTCGAGCTGCAGCATGCTGGTCCATTGCAGGACGTTTTCGACCGCGCGGGCAATGTCAGCGTCGCTGCGCTTGGCTGAACCAAGCAAATTGACCCGAATGTCCACCGCCAAGGCCCGCACGCCAGCCACGCGCTGTGCGGCCTGCTCGGCATCCCATTTCTCGCCAAAGCTGGTGACATCTCCCGACAAGGTGGCAATGCCGTCTTTGACCGAAACGCCGATCTGCGCCGCATTGACCGACGCTTCCCAGCCCAGTTCTTCAATCACATCGTGTTGCAGTTGGCTGTCAGTTTTCATGGGGTGCTTTCAAGGTTGTTGAGAAAGCCCCAGTGTCAGATGGCCGCTTGGTCTGATCTGTGCGCTGCGACACGCTGCCGGGTGATTTGAGTATCAGGTTGGTGGCAGCGTACCGTTTTGACGGCCGATCTGGATCTGCCAGACCGCCATAGCCATCGCGGCAATCACTGGCCCGAGCACAAAGCCGTTGATGCCAAACACCGCCATGCCGCCCAGCGTGGTGATCATCACCACATAGTCGGGCAAGCGGGTGTCTTTGCCCACCAGAATCGGGCGCAGCAAATTGTCCACCAGCCCAATCACCAGCATGCCATAGGCCACCAGCGCCACACTTTTGCCAAGTTCACCCACCAGCAAAAAATAGACCGCTACCGGCGCCCACACCAAGGCCGCACCGACCGAAGGCAGCAGTGACAAAAAGGCCATCAGCACCGCCCACAGCACAGCGGCGCTGACACCCAGCGCCCAGAAGCCCAGGCCACCCAGCGCGCCCTGGATGGCGGCCACCAGCAGGTTGCCTTTGACGGTGGCGCGCACCACGGTGCTGAAGGTGCCCACCAGCACCTCTTTGTGCTCAGCGGCCAGCGGCAACGCACGGCGCAGGGCCTGGCTCACACTTTGGCCGTCGCGGATCAGGAAATACGCCAAGTACAAGGTGATGAACACACTGGCAACAAATTCAAAGGTGTTCTGCCCGATGCTGAAGGTTTGGGTGGCGATGACTTGCGCTCCCTGCGTCAGCGCGGCAGTGAGGCGGCGCTGCAGTGTGTTGAAGCTGGCCAGTCCGAAGCGATCAAGCACGTTGGTGACCCAGTCGGGCAAGCTGTTGAACAGGTCGCGAAAGTACAGCGCCGGGTTGAGCTCGCCACTTTGCAACTGGCTGTACACCAGCGCCGCCTCTCGTACCAAGGAGGCTGTAATCAGCGCCAGCGGCAGCACCACAATCACCAGCACAACCAGCATGGTCAGCAGCGTGGCCAAGCTGGGCCGGTGGCCCACCCGGGGCAGCAGCCAGTCAAACAAGGGGGTGAACAACAAGGCAATGATCACGCCCCACATGAGGGCGCCGTAAAACGGCAACAAGATGACCACCAGCGCCACTGAGACCAGCAGCAGCAAGACAGGCAGGGCGCGGTTGGTGTCGCGCGAGGGGTGTGGTGTGGGTTCAGGCAGCATTGACTGGCTATTTGGGGGCGGTGCCGTTGGCTGGCGGCTTGGGGTCCAGGAGTTTCATGACTTCGGACAACACCTGTGGCATCAAGCCCGCGAGCAGGGCGGGTGTTGAAATCCAGCGCCAGGGCCGCAGCACCACCGTCAGGCCACCCACCGCAGCGGCGGCCAGCACCAGTGTGTAGGGATGGCGTCGGGCGATGGGCTGCACCAGCAGCTTGGTGGCTTCAGAAGCCAGCAGCAAGGCCACCCGCAGGGGCTGTTTTTGCCACCAGGCTTGCAACACGTCCACCACCAGGCCAAGGCCCGGGCCGGTTTTCAGATGGCCCAGCAGGCCGCCGAGCAGACTCTCCGGGTTGCTGTCGGTGCTGGCCCCGGTGTGGCGGGTCTGTTGCAAAGCCTGGCGCAAGCGCTCACGCGATGTGGCAAGCCGTTCGCACGGGCTGGCTTCAGGGCTCATGGCTCACCTGCCGCACGAAACATCGCCAGGTCTTCATGGATCTGGCGACTCAGATTGGCAAACGACGTTGACCGTGGTGCTTGGCGGGCCAGCAGCAGGCAAACCATGGCCAGCAGCAGTGGCACCGCTGGCACAACCCATACCCACAACGGTTGCGCCGGGGGCGTGGTGGTGAAAAACAGCAAGGTGGTCACACCAGCCAGCACCGCCGCCACAGCAAGGAGACACAAGGTTGCCGCGTACAGCAGCAGCTGTTTGCGCCAAGTGGCGCAGGCCAAGCCGAACTCCTGGTTGAGCAACGCACCGTACGCCTGCGCGTGGTCCACCAGCAGTTGCGGCCGGGTGGCCAGCAGCGCCAGCAAGGGGTTCATCGTGCGCGGCGCCAACAACTCAATCGTGGTGATGGTGACGCGAGCGGGCCACCAAGCTGATCAGCGCCATCAGGGCAGCGCCGGTGGCGGCGGCAATCAGCACGGCTTTGACCGGCTCTTCCCGGATATAGCCCACCGTGCTGTCAGAGGCCTGTTCGGCCTTGACGCGCAACTGGTGGGTGGTTTCACGCACACTGTCGAGCCCACGCTGGGCCAGGCTGCCGACCTGCTCGCTGGCGCGCTCCAGCAGTGGCGTGGTCTGGTGGCGCAGGTCTTGCAGTGAGTTGGCCGCACTGTCGACGGCGCCATTGGCGGCTTGCTGGGTGGCACGGATGGCTTGGTCAGCCGAATGCGAGGCCTGGTCGATCAGGTTGCCAAATTTGTCGGTGTTCGGGGTGGTAGCCATGGTGACTCCTTAAATGGGTTGGGGTATGGGGGCAACTAGCGCCCTTTGAGCGTGCCGAACAGGAAGCTGAGAACGGCCAGGATGATGAAGACAAAAAACAGCACCTTGGCAATGCCCACGGCGCCAGCGGCAATGCCGCCAAAGCCGAACAGAGCCGCAATCAAGGCGATGACAAAAAATACAACGGCGTAATGCAGCATGGAGAATCTCCTGTTGGGTGAGGTGGGTTGTCAGACCGGCGCAACACCGGCCCGACGTTCTTACAACTTGCCGTAGGCGGCTTTGGCTTCCTTGAGGCAGGTGTCTTTGGCGGTGGACGCCAGGGCGTCGCACTTTTCTTCAGCCACCTTCAACTGGGCCGCGCGTTTGTCGGCGGCGGCATCGGCGCGGACTTCCTTGGTCTCGCTGCTGGCCTTGGCTTTGGCTTCGGCAGTTGTTTCATGGGAGGTGGCGTTGGCTGCCGAGGTTTTTAATTGCACTTCAGCGTCTGCTTTGGCGGTGGTGCGGGCAGCTTTGGCTTCCTTCACGCAGACATCCTTGGGGTTGCCTGCCAGGTCATCACACTTTTGCTTGGCCACGTCGTAAGTCGCTTCAGCTTTGGCGACGCTGACTTTGTAGAGGTTTTTGGGGGTTGGTTTGTAGCTGTGGTTCAGCTCGGCCAGGGCCACCGCTTCTTTGCCTTTGGCTTCGGCGACGCAGATGTCTTTGGCGTTGCTGGCTTGTGCGTCACACGCTTTTTTGTCTGCCTTGTAGTCGGCCTTGATGCGCGTCTTGCCAGCGCTGAAGTCGCTGGATGACAGGGTTTGTGCGAAAGCACTGGTGCCCAGCAGCAAACAGGCTGCCATGGCTACGCCACTGAGCAAATGGAGGGGGTTTTTCATAGAAACATTCCTTAAAGTAAGAACCGTCGCGAGCAGCAAAGGCTCCGAAGTCCTGACGTTAAGGTTTGGCAAGCGAGGCGTCTGTTCGCTTGCGCACATTCACAGGCCAGCCGCCAAGCCGCCCCAGCGTTGTTGCATCGCGTTGCTGTACTGCCTGCGGCGATGCGCCTGGCTCGGGCGGCTTGAAGTCAATGCTCAGTGTTTGCGCAGTTTGAACAGATCCAGCGACAGCGCCGTGCCGCACAAAATCACCGCGCCGCAGGTCAGCATCCACGGTGTGATGGACTCACCCAGAAACACCAGGCCGTAGATCAGCGCAAACACCGGTATCAAAAAAGTCACCGTCAGCGTGCTGGCCGCACCCACTTTGTCGATCAGCCGGAAAAACAGCACATACGCGACACCGGTGCACACCACGCCCACCGCCAGCACCGCCAGCCAGGCGGTCATACCGGGGGTGGTGGTTGGCCAGAGCCACAGCGTGGGTAGCGCCAAGCCCAGCGTGGCGCCGATCTGGCTACCGGTGGCCACCGCCAGCGACGGCACCCCCGTGAGGTAACGTTTGGTGAAGCTGGCGGCGATGCCGTAACACAGGCAGGCCACCAGACACGCCACCACCGCCCAGCCGCTGGACAGGCCCGAGGCATCGGGTTTGAAGCTGGCTTTGCCCCAGGCCAGCATCGCCACGCCGACAAAGCCGATCAACAAGCCCAAAATTTTCAGGCGATGCGGCCGGTCTTTGAGCCAGACCCAGGCCACCAGCGCGCCAAACAGCGGCACCGTGGCGTTGAGCAGGGCCGACAAACCGGTGGTGATGGCCATCAGCGCGTAGGCATAACAGGCAAACGGGATGCCGGAATTGATCAGGCCCAGGAAGAAGATCTTTTTCCAGTGCTGGCCCAGCGCCGCCCCCTGGCCGCGCGCCAGCAACAGCGGCAGCAAAAACACTGCCGCAATTCCCACCCGCAGGCCCGCCGTGGGCAGGGGGCCAAATTCGGCGGCACCCAGACGCGTGAACAAAAAGGACGCGCCCCAGATGGCACCCAGCAGGATGAATTCGGGCAGCCAGGCTTGTTTGGAATGGTGAGAAATCAAAGGGCACCTTCAAGTTGCAACAGAGCGGTTTTTCGGTCCAGACCACCTGCGTAGCCGGTCAGGCTGCCGTGGGTGCCAATCACCCGGTGACAGGGCACGATGATAGTCAAGGGGTTGCGGCCCACGGCGGCCCCCACCGCCCGCACCGCGCTGGGTCGGCCAATGCGGCTGGCCAACTGGCCGTAGCTGCAGGTGGCACCGAACGGAATGCTCAACAAGGCCTGCCACACCGCTTGCTGGAAGGCGGTGCCGGTGGCCAGATTCAAGGGCAAGTCGAACTGCTGGCGCTGCCCGGCAAAGTAGTCCTGCAACTGCGCCTTGGCCTGTTGCAACACCGGCTGGCCCGCATCGGACGCGCAGCCTGACAGGTCAGGCAGATGTGCCTGGCCCTCAAACCAGATACCGATCAATTGGTTGGCGCAGGCCGCCAGCAGCATGGTGCCCAGTGGACTGCGCATCTGGCTGGTTTGGGTGTGGGCTGGGAGTTTCATGTGTTTTTGGCCTCTAGCCCTTATATCAAAAGGGCTGGTAGCTATTTAAGTCATAGTGATGGGACGCGATTCCACGGGGCTGGTGGGCGAAGGCAAACTGGCCCAGGCGCGGATCACCGCGTAGCTGCGCCAGGGTTGCCAGGCGCTGGCGGCGGCCAGTGCCGCCTGGGCGGGCTGTGGCTGGCCGCGCACACCCAGCGCGTTGTGCAGCGCCACATCACCGGCCGGAAAGGCGTCGGGCCAGTGCAGGGCGCGCATGCTGATGTACTGCGCCGTCCAGTCACCAATGCCGGGCAGGGCTTGTAACGCGGCGCGGGTCAGATGGGGGTCGGCGCCGGGCTGCAGGTGCAGCGCGCCACTGGCCACCGCGTGTGCCAGGGCCAGGATGGCGGCTTGACGTTGTTTGTTGATGCCGAGTTGGCCCAGCGCCTCGCCGCTGACACCTGCCATGGCCTCTGCTGTTGGGAACAGCCGGTCCAGGCCCGCCATGGGTGTCTGGATCGGCTCACCCAACTGCGCCACCAGCCGCTGGCACAGCGTGCGCGCGGCGGCCACGGTGATTTGCTGGCCCAGCACCGCACGCACCGCCAGCTCAAAACCGTCCAGCGCACCGGGCAGGCGCAAACCATCTGCTTGCGGAAAATCCTTGTGCAACACGCTGTTGATCGCCTGCGGGTCGGCGTCCAGGTCAAGCAGGGCACGCACCCGTGCCAGCACCTGTGGCAAGACCTCGGCCAGCGTGTCACTCACCGTGAGATCAAGCCGGCAATGCGGCTCATCAAACACCGCCAGCAGCCAGCCGGTATGGCGTGTGGCGCCGCTGTGGATGCACAGGGTTTTGGCGAAACCGGGGCGTTTGGGCGCCAGGTGAATCAGCTCGGCGCCACTGATCTGGCGTCTGGCCAAAAACTGCAGCATGGCCGCCACGTCATAGGGCGGGCGGTACGCCAACTTGAGGTGGATGCCGTCGTCGGGGCCACGCGCCCCCGCCGCCGAGCCGCTGCGCCGCAACTGCGTGGGGTTCAGACCATAGTGTTCGACAAACACCGCGTTGAAACGCCGCACACTGGCAAATCCGCTGATCTGCGCCACCTGGGCGGCAGGCAAGCGGGTGTCGGTCAACAGCTGTTTGGCGCACAGCAGGCGCCGGGTTTGCAAGTACTGCAGCGGCGAGACGCCAAACTGCGCCTCAAAAATGCGCCGCAAATGCCGGTCGCTGATGCCCAGGCGCTGCGCCAGCGTCTTCACATCTGGCATCTGCTGTGATGTGCCTGGCGCGGCGTCCATCAACTGCGCTGCTTGCTGGGCCAGGATGCTGGAGGCATCCTGCATCGACCACACTCGGGCACCCGCGCCGGGGGCCAGTTCGGGGCGGCAGCGCAGGCAGGGGCGAAAGCCCGCTTGTTCTGCCAGCGCGGCATGGGCGAAAAAACGGCAGTTCTCGCGTTTGGGGGTGCGCACCCGGCACACCGGGCGGCAATAAATGCCGGTGGAGGTAACACCTGTAAAAAAGTTGCCGTCAAAACGTGCGTCCCGGGCTTTCAAAGCCAGGTAACAGGCATCGTCGTGGTCGGTTGTTTCGCAGGGGATCATGCGCTGGATGATACGGGTTGACCCCGGCTCTGTCGGGGCGTTTTTGGCCGTTTTCGGACATGTCCCTGGCGCTGTCGGCGCCCTACAATCCCCAGCACAAAACCGACCCATCCACGTTCAAACAAGGGACTTCCATGCAGTTATCCGCTTCGATTTTCAAGGCCTACGACATCCGGGGTGTGGTACCCAGCACCGTGAACGAAGCCATGGCCGAAGCCCTGGGCCGCGCTTACGGCACGGTGGCTTTGCGTGAAGGGCAAAAAGTGGTGGCGGTTGGGCGCGACGGTCGCCTAAGCGGCCCGGCCCTGAGCGCTGCGCTGATCCAGGGCCTGGTGTCGGTGGGCGTCGAGGTGATTGACATTGGCAAAGCCACCACACCGATGTTGTACTTTGCCGCTACCACCTTGTGTGCCAGCGGCATCCAGGTCACCGGCAGCCACAACCCCAAGGACTACAACGGCTTCAAGATGGTGATGGCTGGCCGCGCCATTTATGGCGACGAGATCCAGACCCTGCGCCAGATCATGGAGGCCGACAGCTGGGTGCTGCAGGACGGTGGCTCGGTGCGTCATGTGGATGTGTTGCCCGCTTACACCGCACGCATTGTGGGTGGCATCCAACTCGCGCGCCCGATGAAAATTGTGGTGGACTCGGGCAACGGCATTGCCGGTGCGTCCGCCCCCGGCATCCTGCGTGCGATTGGCTGTGAGGTGACCGAATTGCACAGCGAAGTCGACGGCAACTTCCCCAACCACCACCCCGACCCCAGCAAACCCGAAAACCTGCGCGACGTGGTGGCGGCACTCCAAGCGGGCGACGCAGAAATTGGCCTGGCTTTTGATGGTGATGGCGACCGCCTGGGCATCGTCACCAAAGAAGGCAACACGATTTACCCCGACCGCCAGATGATGCTGTTTGCCCGCGATGTCTTGAAGCGTGCGCCCGGCGGCACCATCATTTTTGATGTGAAGTGCTCCCAGCGCCTGGCGCCCACCATCGCTGAGGCCGGTGGCGTGCCGATGATGTTCAAGACCGGCCATTCACTCATCAAGGCCAAGATGAAAGAGATTGACTCGCCGCTGGGTGGCGAGATGAGCGGCCACATCTTCTTCAAGGAGCGCTGGTACGGCTTTGATGACGGCACCTACGCCGGTTGCCGCCTGTTGGAGATTTTGAGCCAATCGCCTGACGGCAATGCGGTGCTCAACGCGCTGCCCACCAGCTTCTCGACGCCTGAACTCAATGTGAAATGTGCCGAGGGTGAGCCGCACCGTCTGGTGGACCAACTGGTGGCCAAGGTCAACTTCCCGGCACCGGCCACGGTCAACACCATCGACGGCCTGCGCGTTGACTGGCCCGACGGTTTTGGCCTGATTCGCGGCTCGAACACCACACCAGTGCTGGTGCTGCGGTTTGAGGGCCACACGCCCGAGGCGCTGGCGCGTATTGAGGCCGACATGTTGGCCCTGTTGCGTTCGGTCAAACCCGACGCGCAGTTTGATACCGCGGCCCATTGAGTCTGGCGGATGCCAAAGACGCCCCGATTCAAAGGCGAGTTGCCTTCGGTGTTACCCCCTCGCCCTCTGGGAGAGGGTGGGGGTGAGGGCAGCGCTTGAAGATACTGATTGTCAAACTGTCTTCACTGGGCGACGTGGTGCACACCATGGCTGCCGTGCAAGACATCCGTTTGGCCCACCCCCACGCACAGATCGACTGGGTGGTGGAGCGTGCGTTTGCCCCGCTGGTCGTGCGTTGCAAAGGCGTGCACCGGGTGATTGCCTGTGAACTGCGGCGCTGGCGCAAAACCCCGCTTGCCGCTGAGACACGCCAAGCCTGGAAAGAATTCAAACAAGAGCTGCAACAGACCGACTACGACGCGGTGATTGACCTGCAGGGCCTGAGCAAGTCGGCCCTGGTGTCCAAGCTGGCGCGGCTGGCACCGGGTGGCAAACGGTATGGCATGGCCAATCAGACCGAGGGTTCCAGCTTTGAGGCCCCGGCGCGCTGGGTGGCCGACGTGGCCATCACCTTGCCAACCCATTGCCACGCGGTCACGCGGGCGCGCCTGTTGTGCGCCCAGGTGTTTGGCTACACCCTGCCTTTTTACATGCATTTTGGGCTGCTGGCCCAGGCAGATAAAGGGCTGGCAGATACAAAAAAGGTAGCATTCCGAACCGGGTTGCAGGGTCTGGTGGCGCTGGTGCATGGCACCTCACGCGCCGACAAATGCTGGCCGCTGGACCATTGGCGGGCCTTGGCGGCGCGGCTGAATGCCGCTGGTTTCATGGTGGCCCTGCCGCATGGCAGCGCCGCCGAAGAAGCCGTGTGCCACGAGATCGCCCGTGACCTGACCCATGTGCAGGTCTGGCCGCGCTTGGCGCTGGATGCCCTGACCGATGCGCTGGCCAACTGCGACGGTGTCATCGGTGTGGACAGTGGCCTGAGCCACATCGCGGTGGCGCTGGACCTGGCCCATGTGCAGCTCTACAACTTTGACACCGCCTGGCGCACCGGCCCACTGGCCGAGCAACAGGCTGAGCACGGTGGCCCAGCGCCGCGCCAGGTCAGTCTGTTTGCCCAACCCAGCCCGACGGTGGACGCCGTCTGGCAGGCCTGGGAGCAGGTGCGGGCGGCAGCGCAGACGCACAAACAGACGAGCCATCACAACCGTCCTTCGAGTTTTGCCAACCTATGATCCGCGCCCTGTATTCCGTCGCCATGTGGCTGGCCCAGCCGCTGCTGATCCTCAAACTCAAACGCCGTGGCGCCAAAGAGCCCGGTTACCTGCTCGCCATCCCCGAGCGTTTTGGCCGCTACACCCAATCGGTGCCGCCGCATGACGGCCCGACCGTTTGGGTGCACACCGTCTCACTCGGTGAAACCCGTGCCGCTGCGGTCTTGATCACCGCGTTGCGCCAGATCTTGCCCGACATGCGCCTGCTGCTGACCCACGGCACCGCCACCGGCCGCGCCGAGGGCGCCAAACTGCTGCAGCCGGGTGACCTGCAGGCCTGGCAACCCTGGGACACCGTGGGCGCCACCCAGCGTTTTCTGCGCCACTTCAAGCCGCAGATTGGTGTGCTGATGGAGACCGAAATCTGGCCCAATCTGGTCGCCACCTGCCACAAGCGCCAGATGCCGCTGGTGCTGGCCAGCGGCCGCCTGAGTGACAAGTCGCTGCGCCAGGCCGAGCAACTGCGTTGGCTGGCACGCCCGGCCTATGCGGGCCTGAACGCGGTCTGGCCACAAACCCCGCAGGACGCCCAACGCTTCAACACCCTGGGTGCGCCGGTGCGGGCGGTGCTGGGCAACCTCAAATTTGATGCCACGCCCGATGCACAGTTGATCAGCACCGGGCGCGGCTGGCGCCAGCAGGCAGGTCGGCCGGTGGTGATGATCGCCAGCTCGCGTGAAGGCGAAGAACTGGCTTTGTTGCAGATTCTCAAGACTTTTAGCCCGTCAGCCCTTATTGGTCAAGGGGATGCAGCTATTGATCATGTAGCAAATAAGATCCAGTGGCTGATCGTGCCACGCCATCCGCAGCGTTTTGATGCGGTGGCCGAACTGATCCAGGCCCAGGGTTTTGCCGTGTCGCGGCGCAGCAGCTGGGGCGCCACTGGCCCGACAGCTCCAGCAGGGTCTCCCAGCATTTGGTTGGGGGACTCCCTGGGCGAAATGGCGCTGTACTTTGGCCTGGCCGATGCGGCCTTGCTGGGGGGCAGTTTTGAGCCGCTGGGTGGGCAAAACCTGATCGAAGCCGCCGCCTGTGGTTGCCCGGTGGTGATGGGGCCGCACACCTTCAACTTCGCGCTCGCGTCCGAGCAGGCGCAAGAGGCCGGTGCCGCACTGCGGGTGGCGGATCTGAGCGCGGGTGTGGCGCTGGCGGCGGCATTGGTGACCGATGTTGATCAGCTGGACCGTGCCCGTCAGGCCTGTGGCAACTTTTCGCAGGCGCATCGGGGTGCGGCGCAACGCCTGGCGCGCGCCATCGTGCATGTGATGAACGCCTCGGTGGCAGGGCTGGTGCGCACCGGGTGATGGCCTGTGCTGGCTGCGCGCGCCAGCTGCGCTGCGGCTTAACGCGCTAGCAACGCGTTGACGGCGCTGATGTCGTCTTCCTTGAGTGAGCCATTGGCCTGACGCAGCTTCAGGTTGCCCAGCAGCACGTCATAACGCGCTTTGGCGAGTTTGGTCTTGGTGTCAAACAGGGTGGTTTGGGCATTGAGCACGTCGATGTTGATGCGCACGCCCACCTGGTATCCCAATTTAGTCGCGTCCAGCGAGCTCTGGCTGGAGGCTTCGGCCGCTTCATATGCCTTGACCTGGGCCAACCCCGACTGCACGCTGAAAAACGCGCTGCGTGTTGCCTGGGCCACGGTGCGCCGGGCGGTATCCAGGTCTGAGCGTGATTTTTCTTCCAGGGCCACGGTTTCCTTGATCCGGTTTTGGACAGAGAAACCGGCAAACAGCGGCAGGTTAAAGCTCAGGCCCACGGTGGCGACCTTGGTGTGGTAATCGGTGGCCAGACTGGAGCTGCCGTCGTTATGGGTGACCGCGTAGCTGCCAACCAGATCCAGCGTGGGTTTGTTGCCAGCTTCGGCGATCTGCGTGTCCAGCTTCGCCACTTCCAGCGCCAAGCGGGCTTGGCGCACGCTGGGGTGGTTGTCTTCAGAGTCGGCCACCCAGGGGGTGACATCGTTGGGTGCGAGGGCTGGCAGCGGCGCTGGCAGCAGCAACGGCCTGGGGCTGGTGGACAGGCCGGTGAGCTGATCCAGCACCAGTGTCTTGACGTGCAAGTCGTTGTCTGCAGCGATTTCCTGGGCCAGGATCAAGTCAAACTGGGCTTGCGCTTCGCGCGTGTCCGTGATGGTGGCGGTGCCGACTTCAAAGTTGCGCTTGGCAGAAGCCAGCTGCTCGGAGGTGGCCGATTTTTGCGCCCTGACAAAGTTCAGCGTGTCTTGCGCGGCCAGCACGTCAAAGTAGGCTTGGCTGACGCGGATGATTAGATCCTGGATGGCGGCATCGAGCTGGGCTTGTGCCAGCGCCGCTTGTTTTTGACCTTGTTCGGCTGTCGCCACATTGGCTGGGCGGTACAGCGGTTGGGATGCGCTCAGGGTGACGCTCTGGCTGCCGTAACCGCGCTGCAGCGAGGCCAGGTCGCTGTCAAGATTGCTGCGGTTGATGGCACTGCTCACGCCGACGGTGGGCAGCAGACCTGCTTTGGCTTGTTCACCTTTGGCCAGGGTGGCGTCGTATTGATGTTTGGCCGACTGGTAGGTGGTGTCGTAGGTTTTGGCCGCCTGGTACAGATCCGCCAGACTTTGCGCCTGCACGGGCAGGGCCAGCCAAGTGCTGATGGCCAGCGTGAGAGGGAGGAGGCGCAGAGTCTTCATGGGGTGTACCGGGTGAGGCAAAAAATCAGTAGGTCGGGATGCTGGTGTCAACGTCTGTCGACCAGGCATGGATGCCACCCGCGATGTTGACCACCTGGGCAAAGCCGTGCGCGTTCAGGAAAGCGGCCACTTGCATGCTGCGCATGCCATGGTGGCACAGGCAGGCCACCGGTTGGTCGGGGTCAAGTTCTGCCAGGCGCGAGGGGATCTGCCCCATCGGCATGGCGATCAGCTCAAAGCCGTCGGCTTGGATGCTGGCCAGCGCCAATTCGTGGGGTTCTCGCACATCCAGTACCACCGGCGTCCCATGCGGCTTGACCGACGCCAGCCAGGCCTGCAGTTGTGAGGGGCTGATCTGATCGATCATGCTCAGAACTTGAAGGCCGACGGTTGTGCGAAGTTTTGCAGGCGCGGGGCGTTGTCGTCCCACTTCTGATCACTCTTGAAATTGGTCTCACTGGTACGGGTGATGACGGTGGCGTGCATGATCGGCTCGCTGCCGACGATGGCGACCAGGCGGCCACCAACCTGGAGTTGCTTGAGCAGAGCCGGTGGCACCTCGTAGACGGAGCCACCCAGAAGAATCACGTCAAACGGTGCTTCTGCAGCGGCGCCTTGGGCACCATCGGCGCAGCGCACTTCGGCGTTGTGGATGCTGGCGCGCTGCAGGTTGGCGCGGGCCAGGTCGGCCAGTTCGGGGTTGATTTCGAGCGAGATCACGCGCTGCGCTTGGCGGGCCAGCAGGGCGGTGGTAAAGCCGCTGCCGGTTCCAATTTCGAGCACCTTGTCAGTGGCTTTGACGGCCGCATCTTGCAGCAGCCGGGCTTGTTGGCGCGGTGCCAGCATGACTTGTTGGCCAGGCAGGGGAATGGCCATGTCGGCAAAGGCCATGGCTTTGTAGGACGCGGGCACAAAGTCTTCGCGTTTGACCGCCGCCAGCAGTTCCAGCACAGCGCTGTCTTCCACCTGCCAGGGGCGGATCTGTTGCTCGATCATGTTGAATCGGGCTTGCTCGACGTTGTGCAGTGTCATTTTGTACTCCAGGGGGTATGTTGCCGGTGGTGAAAGATTTTAGCGGGCTAGTGTGTCTGTGCTGTCTATGGGGGCTGTCTTTACAGAGCGGTCGGCGCCGCGGGTTTCAGCCCCCATTTTTTGCCCAACCAGTGGGCCAGGTCGTCCATGTAGCAGTAAACCACCGGGACCACCACCAGGGTCAGCAGCGATGATGTGATCACGCCGCCAATCACTGCCTGCCCCATGGGGGCGCGCATCTCAGAACCCTCGGTCATGGCAAAGGCGAGCGGCACCATGCCAAAAATCATGGCCAGCGTGGTCATCAGGATCGGGCGCAGACGCACCCGGGCCGCCAGCAGCAGGGCATCGTGTCGGGGCAGGCCGGGCAAGACCTGGCCATCCGCGTCCAGCGTTGATTCACGCGCCCGGATGGCAAAGTCCACCAGCAAAATCGCGTTTTTGGTCACCAAACCCATCAGCATCACCACCCCGATCACCGAGAACATCGAGAGCGTCGAGTTAAACAGCATCAGCGCCAGCACCACACCGATCAGGGTCAGCGGCAGGGTCGTCATGAGGGCCAGTGGTTGAAAGAAGCTTTTGAACTGGCTGGCCAGGATCATGTAGATGAACACCACCGCCAGCACCAGCGCTGAAATGGCGTAGCCAAACGCCTCGCCCATGTCTTTGGTGGAACCGCTGAACTTGTAGCTGTAGCCGGGCGGCATGGCGATGTTGTCCATGGCTTTTCTGATGTCGGCAGAGACTTCGCCAGCAGAGCGGCCGGATACGTTGCCTGAAATGGCCACTTCACGCATCAGGTCGCGCCGGTTGATCTGGCTCGACCCGGTGGACTCCACCACATCGGCCACCTGGCTCAGTCGCACAATTTTTGAGCTGCCATCGGTATTGGTGCTCACCGCAAACGGCACATGGTTGATGTCGGCAGACTGGTTGCGCGCTTGCGGCGCCAGGCGCACATTCACGTCGTAGGTCTGGTCGTCGGGCGCGCGCCAGTTGCCCACGGTTTCACCGGCCACCAAGGTGCGCAGGGTGTTGCCAATTTGGGCCACGCTCAGACCCAGATCAGAAGCGGCGTCGCGCCGGACCTTGACATCCAGCGTGGGTTTGTCTGGTTTCAGGCTGGAGTCGAGATCGACAAATCCCGGCACGTCTCTGATCTTGTCCTGTGCCAGCGCGGCCAACCGAGACAGCTCGCCCATGTCTGAGCCTTGGATCGAGAAGGAGATCTGTTTTTGCCCGCCAATCGGGTCGAGCAGGCCGACGTGGGTGACGGTGATGCCAGGCACTTGGCGCAGGCGCTGACGCAGCAGCACAGACATTTGCTCCAGGCCGCGTTGGCGCAGATGGCGATCTAGCAGGCGGATGTACACATTGGCGTAGATTTTCCCGGCGGCGTTGCCGGTGTTGATGGTGGTCAGTGTGTAGTTGACTTCTGGAAAGCTGCGAACGATCGCCTCCACTTGGCGGGCGCGGTCCTCCGTCACCTCCAGTGACGAACCCACCGGGGTGTTGAAGGTGATGCTGGTTTCGGAAAAATCGGACTTCGGCACAAATTCGGTACCGAGCAGGGGAACCATGGCAATGCTGATGACGAAGATCACGGTCGCCAGTCCAAGGGTGGCCAGTTTGTGGTCCAAGGCCCGGCGCAAGATTGCATGGTAGATGTCTGACAAGGCGTCGGTCGCTTGGTCAAACAGCCGTGTGACGCGACCCAGTGTGCGGTCGTACCAAGAGACGGGTTGGAACCGCTTGCCATGCGCTTCGATGCTCGGGTCGTGCCAAAGGCTGGAGAGCATCGGGTCGAGCGTGAAGCTGACAAACATCGAGATCAGTACCGCTGCCACGATGGTCAGGCCAAACTCGTGGAAAAACTTGCCGATGATGCCGCCCATGAACCCAATCGGTAAAAACACGCCGACGATCGACATGGTGGTGGCAAAAACCGCCAGACCGATTTCGCTGGTGCCGTCGATGGACGCCTGAAACGGGCCTTTGCCCATTTGCACATGGCGCACGATGTTCTCGCGCACCACGATGGCGTCGTCAATCAGCAGGCCGACGCACAGGCTCAGTGCCATCATCGAGACCATGTTGATCGAAAAGCCCAGCACGTACATGAAGAAAAACGTACCGATCAATGCGATTGGCAGCGTCAGCCCGGTGATGATGGTGGAGCGCCAGGAGTTCAAAAACAGGAAGACGATCAGCATGGTCAGTCCGGCACCCTCGATCAGGGTCTGGCGTACGTTGTTCACCGACACGCGGATCTGGCGCGAGTTATCGGTGATCTGGGCCAGCTTCACACCAGGGGGCAACTGTTGTTGCATCGTCTCCATGGTTTTTTTGAGGGCGTCCACCACGGCGATGGTGTTTTCGTCCTGCGCTTTTTGCACATTGAGCAGCAGGGTGCGCTTGCCGTTGTAGAGCGCCAGGCTGTCGATCTCTTCGGCACCGTCGGTGACCTTGGCAACCTGGTCCACACGCACCGGCGCACCGTTTTTGCGTGTGATGATGATGCGCCCGAAGTCTTCCGGGCGCTGCACCCGTGCCGCGATCTGGATCACCCGATCTTGTTCTCGGGAGCGGATGTTGCCGGCAGGGTAGTCCTGGTTCTCACTGTTGACGGCGGTGACCACCTGGGCGGGCGTGATGCCATACGCCTCCAGCGCCTGCGGATTCAGGTAAATGTTGATCTCGCGTTTGCTGCCCCCCACCAGGGTGACCGAGCCAACGCCGCGCACGTTTTCAAGCCTTTTCTTGAACACCTGTTCAGCCCAGTTGGTCAGCTCCACCGGATTCATGGCCTGATTGGGCTGGCTGTCGTCGGGCAACACCGCGACCGACCACACCGCCCGGCTGGCCGGGTCAAAACGCAGCACGCTGGGTTCTTTCACCTCGGTGCGCAAGTCTGCCCGCATCGAGGCGACTTTTTCCCGGACGTCGTCGGCTGCCTTGCGGCCATCCACATACAGTCCAAATTCGATCACAACGACTGACAGGCCTTCATAGGAGCGCGAGGTCAGTGCGTTGATGCCCGAAATGGCGTTGACAGCTTCCTCAATCTTCTTGGTGACTTCGCTTTCGACAATTTCAGGGGATGCACCTGGGTAACTGGTGTTGACCACCACCACGGGAAAATCGATGTTGGGAAACTGGTCTACCTGCAGGCGCTGCATCGAGAACAGGCCCAGCACCACCAAGGCCAGCATCATCATGGTGGCAAAAACCGGGTTTTTCAGACTGACACGGGTAAACCACATCAGTTTGCCCCTTGGGTCTTGCTGGCGACGTTGACGGGTGTGCCTTCGCGCAGCACACCCACGGTGCCCGAGATCACTGTTGCGCCCTCAGCGGCATCCACAATGCTCACCAGCGTCTGGTTGTCGACATCGCTGCGCGGCCCCAGCGTGACTGTGATGTGGCGCACCTGGTGGTCTTGTACGACTTGGATGTAGGGCTGGGGTTTGTCGGTGTGTACTGCGTTGAGTGGCACGGTCAAGGCGCTCAGCTTGCCAATGGACAAGGTGCCCTCTGCAAACAACCCATGGCGCAGTCCGCTCCCAGGTGCCACGGCCAGGTACACCAAGACGGCCCGGCTACCGACGGTGGCGCTGGGGTTGATGCGAACCACTTTGGCCAACACGGGTGTGCTGAGCCCATCCACACGCAGCTGCGCCTGTTGGCCCAACTGCACTTGCATGGCGTCGGCCACGTTCAGCTCGGCCTGTAACTCCAATTGGCTGAGGTCGACGATCTCGACCACATGGGCGTCAATGGCCACGCGCTCACCCGGTTGCGCCAGGCGCTGTGACACCATGCCTCCGATGGGCGCGCGCAGCACGGTGTCGCTCAAGTTCTTGGCTGACACGTCTGCCGCGGATTGGGCCGCGGCGTAGGTGGCTTGGGCATTGGCCAAGTTGGCCTGCGAAGTCACCAGTGCGGTATTGGAAATAAAGCCCTGGGCCACCAGCGCCAGGTTGTTTTCATGCGTGCGCTGAGCAATGTCTACCTGCGCCTTGGCGGCCAGCGCCTGCTGGCGTGCCTGACGCAGTCGGGCGTCGGATTCGGTGGGCTCGATCTGCCCCAGCACCTGACCGGCTTTGACGCGATCCCCCTCGCGCACTTGGAGTCCCTGCAATTCACCTGCCACCCGCGCTTTGACGACTGCGGTGTTGACCGCCGTGATGGCGCCCGAGATGGCCACTGTCAGTGGCAAATCGCGGCGGGTCAGTGGCAACAGGTCGGTGCCTTGAAGGTCGATCGTGACTTGGGTTTTTTGTGCCGTCTGCTGCGTTTGCAGCGCCGCTTGCTTGTCCTGGCGCGCAGACAAGGTGCGCAAGGTGCCTGCCACCAGCACGGCGACAGCCAGGCCAATCAGGGTCCATTTCATCCGAGGTGTCATGCGCTTCAAAGCTCCAAATTCATGTGGGGTTCGGCATCTGTGCTCACCGGGGTCATGCTGAAGCCGCGCAGCAGCATGTCCAGTTGCAGGCTGAGGTATTTTTCTGGATCAATGTGCATCGCCGCATCACAACAAGCACCCAAGGAGTGCTCCCAGACATTCAGAAACAGCAAGGGTGCCAGCACCATGTAAACGCTGTTTTGGATGTCCAAGGGGCGAAATTCGCCGCGTGCGACGCCGCGCTGGAGCACCGATGCGACCAGTTTGCAGCCGGGTTGAATCACCTCTTGCTGATAAAACGCAGCCAGTTCTGGGAAATTGCGCGACTCGCTGAGCATCAGTTTGGGAATGCCTGCCGCCTTGGTGCCGCCGATGTGCTGCCACCAGCTCGACAGGAGATGGCGCAGCATGTCCCGCGAGCTGCCCTCAAAGTGCTGGATGTCCTCGCCCCATTGGGCAAAGTGGCCGGAAATATGTTCACGCACCACGGCTTTGAACAACTCTTCTTTGCTTGAAAAATAGAGAAACAGCGTACCTTTGGACACCCCAGCCAGGCGGGCCACCTCTTCAACCCGGGTTGCCGCAAAGCCTTTGCTGACAAACAGCTCCAGTGCCGCTGCCATCAACTCGCCAGGTCGGGCGTCCTTGCGGCGCAGGCGACGGGCAGTGGGCAAATTGGCAGCAGGAGCGCAAGGCTGGGGCATGAGTTAGTGACTGTTCGGTTATTAGTATAGTCCTGGCCTATTCGGGCCCCTGCCGCCTGGCAATCACGCTCATGCCAGTGTCAGCACCACCGGCGCGTGGTCACTGGGGCGTTCATTTTTGCGGGGTGTTTTGTCGATCTGGCAGGCCGTGACCTTGGGTTTGAGGGCCTGGCTGACCAGAATGTGGTCAATGCGCATGCCTCGGTTGCGCCTGAAGGCCATGTCGCGGTAGTCCCACCATGAGTAGCTCTTGGCAGGTTGTTCAAACAAGCGGTGCGCGTCACGCAGGCCCAGTGCCACCAGCGCCTGCAGGTGGTAGCGCTCTTCGTCGGTGCAGTGGATCTGGTCGCGCATGCCCTCGGGGTCCCACACATCGGCATCGTCAAAGGTGATGTTGAAGTCGCCCATCAGCACTAGGTTCGGGTGGGTCAACAGTTCGCTGCGCAACCAGGCCCGCAGACCGTCGAGCCAGGCCAGCTTGTACTCAAACTTGTCGCTGCCGGGCTCCTGGCCATTCGGGAAATAGGCACAAATCACCCGCAAGCCCTTATTTAATAAGGGTTGTGTGCTCTCATTTAAAGAGTGTTCGGCGGATGTGTCTTCCAGCGGGAAGGTGCCGCTGATGACCCTCGCCATGTCGTCATCAAAGCCTGGGATGTTCTTCACCACGTCCAGCGCAGGCGCGCGCGAGACCAGCGCCACACCGTTGTAGGTTTTCTGGCCAAAACACTGGGCCACATAACCGGCCTGGGCAAACGCCTCATGCGGAAACTTGTCGTCCGTCATCTTGAGTTCTTGCAGCGCCAACACGTCCACCGGGTTGGCCTGCAACCAGTCCAGCACTTGCGGCAGGCGCACGGTGAGTGAATTGACATTCCAGGTGGCCAGTTTCAGGGTCATAAGCTTTTGAACACAATCAATTGAAGGGAGCGCACCCTTGCAGGCGCAGCAGATCACGGTGCGTGTGGCAGACGGGCCGCGACGGCCAGCGCGTGTGGAGCCATCGCCCAGACCCCGCGCACCACATGTCAAACGATTATCGATGAGGAGCTGCGTGCCGCAGTGGGAGGCGCAAGGCGTGGCAGTGTGCCGGTGGCGCTGGGTTTCACCTCGTCTTTACAAAGGTGCAACTTGCGCCTCACACAGGCTCATGAGAATGGACTGTCAAAAAAAAATGAGGCCCGAGCACACTATGAAACTCCGATTTACCGTCTTTGCCGCACTTTTGGTGCTCGGCGCTTGTACTGAGAAACCCCCTGCGGGTCCGCGTGGTCCGGTTGAAGTCGCTGTGGTGACGATCAAAACCGAGCCTGTGGCTTTGCAGACGGAGTTGACGGGTCGCACCACAGCGGCGCTGTCCTCCGACGTGCGGCCGCAGGTCACAGGCATCATCAAACAGCGCCGCTTTGTTGAAGGTGGCTTGGTCAAGGCCGGTGATGTGCTCTACCAGATTGATCCAGCCAGCTACCAGGCCGCATTTGATCAGGCGCAGGCTGCTTTGGTTAATGCCGAAGCTGCAGTCTCTGCTGCCAAGCTGAAAGATGAGCGCTACAAAGAGTTGCTGGCGATTTCAGGTGTCTCCAAACAGGACGCAGATGATGCGCACACCGCTGCTTTACAGGCGGTGGCAGCGGTTGCCCAGTACAAAGCGGCACTGGCCAGTGCGCGCATCAACCTGGATTACACGCAGGTTCGTGCACCGATTTCGGGTCGCATCAGCAAGTCGAGCGTGACGCCTGGCGCCTTGGTGACCGCCAGCCAGACCACCGCGTTGGCCACCATTCGGACCCTGGATCCGATTTTTGTCGACTTGACCCAATCCAGCGGTGCCATGCTGCAACTTCGACGCAGTCTGGCCAAAGGAGATATCCAGGCCAGCAGCACCGATGTGCGTCTCAAGCTGGAAGATGGCTCTGACTATGCCCGCAAAGGGCGGCTGAAATTTGCCGAAATCGCTGTTGACGAGGCCACGGGGGCAGTCACGCTGCGCGCCGAGTTTCCCAACCCAGAAGGCACGCTGTTACCCGGCATGTTTGTGCGTGCCCAACTGGATCAGGCGGTTGACCCCAGGGCGATCTTGGTGCCCCAGCAGGGCATCACGCATGACCCCAGAGGCAATGCAGTGGCCATGGTGGTTAATGGCGAGGGCAAAGTGGAGTCTCGTACTGTGACAACCTTGCGCTCAGTGGGTGACAAATGGTTGATCTCGACCGGTCTGCAAACCGGGGATCGCCTGATTGTCCAAGGGCTGAGCAAGGTCAAGGCCGGTGATCCGGTGAAGGTTGTTGCGTTGGATACGGCCGCCTTGAGCCTGGCTGCGTCAGCATCGGCACCCGCCAAATCAGGCTCTGCCGCTCAGGGGCGCTGATCATGCTGGCCAGATTTTTTGTCTTTCGGCCCATCTTCGCGTGGGTCATCGCGATTGTCATCATGCTCGCCGGGGCGTTGTCTATCTCGACGCTGCCGGTGGCGCAATACCCGGATGTTGCACCACCCACCGTGCGCATCTCAGCCACTTACACCGGCGCCTCGGCGCAAACCGTTGAAAACAGTGTCACGCAGATTCTGGAGCAGCAACTGACCGGGCTAGATGGTCTGCTCTACTTTTCGTCAACCAGCAGTTCTGCGGGCACGGCCAGCATCAATGTGACCTTCCAGCAGGGCACCAATCCTGACACCGCGCAGGTGCAAGTGCAGAACAAATTGCAGCAGGCGCTCAAGCGCTTGCCGACATCGGTGCAGACGCAGGGCGTGACGGTGACCAAGTCGCAAACCGACTTTTTGATGATCGTTGCGCTTTATGACCAAAATGACAAAGCCACGGTTGCTGACATCGCCGACTACCTGGCAAGCAATATTCAGGACCCGATAGCCCGGGTCAATGGCGTGGGCGGCGTGCAGGTGTTTGGCTCGCAATACGCCATGCGCATCTGGCTGGACCCGAACAAGCTGGCGTCTTACAGCCTGATGCCGTCCGACGTGCAATCGGCCATTGAGGCGCAGAACGCGCAGGTCTCTGGCGGCAAGATTGGCGCCATGCCCGCACTGACCGGCCAGCAGCTCAATGCCACCGTCAACGCGCAGTCCAAACTGCAAACCCCAGAGCAGTTCCGCAACATTGTGGTCAAACACGACAGCACGGGTGCAGTGGTTCGCTTGTGTGATGTTGCCCGGGTCGAAATTGGCAGCGAAAGCTACGACAGCATCACGCGGCTCAATGGGCATCCCGCCGCAGGTCTGGCGGTACAACTGGCGCCGGGTGCCAATGCCTTGTCGACCGCCGAGCGGGTGCGTTCCTCGATTGTTCAGTTGCAACGCGGTATGCCGGATGGCTACCAAGTGGCTTATCCGAAGGACAGCACCGCCTTCATCAAGCTCTCCATCGAAGAGGTGGTCTACACCTTGTTTGAGGCGATTGCACTGGTGGTGTTGGTGATGTTTGTCTTTTTGCAGAATTTGCGTGCGACGCTGATTCCTGCGATTGCCGTGCCTGTGGTGCTGCTGGGCACCTTTGGGGTGCTTTCGGTGTTTGGCTACTCCATCAACACGCTAACCATGTTCGGGATGGTGTTGTCTATTGGGTTGTTGGTCGACGATGCCATTGTGGTGGTCGAGAACGTTGAACGGCTGATGCGTGAGGAGAAGCTCTCCCCGAAAGACGCCACCATCAAGTCGATGCACGAGATCACCAGTGCCTTGGTGGGGATTGCCATCGTGCTGTCTGCGGTGTTTTTGCCAATGGCATTTTTCACGGGTTCGACGGGGGTGATTTACCGACAGTTCTCGATCACCATCGTTTCCTCGATGTTGTTGTCGGTGGTGGTGGCGCTGACGCTGACGCCAGCGCTGTGTGCGACTTTGCTGACCGATCATGACCACGAAGGTGGCTCTCGCGGGATGGCGGGGTGGTTTAACCGCAACTTTGACCGTTTGCTGGGCCGTTATGAAGGCCGGGTGGCGCGCATCTTGAAAACGCCGCTGCGCTGGATGGCCATTTATCTGGTCATCGTGGGTGCATTGGCGGTGTTGTTCTTGCGCCTGCCCACCGGTTTCTTGCCCGACGAAGATCAGGGCGGCGTGATGGTGCAGTACACCTTGCCGGAGGGGGCTTCGATCGCGCGCACGATGGAGGTCTCGCACCAGGTTGAGCAGTATTTCCTTGGGAAAGAAAAGGCCAACACCGAAGCGATTTTTTCCCTCTCGGGTTTTAACTTCAGCGGCAGCGGCCAAAACGCCGGGATGGCATTTGTGGCCCTGAAGGATTGGAGCCAGCGCCCAGGCGCAGAAAACCGTGCGGATGCGATTGCCAGTCGCGCCATGAAAGCCTTGTCATCCGTACGTGAGGCCAAGATTTTTACCCTGAATCCACCCGCCGTGCAGGGGCTGGGGCAGTCCGGTGGTTTTGAGTTCCAACTGCTTGCCAATGCCGGCACAGATCGCGACACACTCAAGACCATGCGAAACAGCCTCATGTCTTCTGCCAGCCAGGACCCGCAATTGAGCGCCGTTCGTGCGGGCGGTTTGGAAGACACGCCGCAACTCCAGGTGAATGTTGATCAGGACAAAGCGTTTGCCTTGGGCTTGAGCATGGCGGACGTCAACGACACGTTGACCAGCGCATGGGCCGGCACCTACGTGAACGACTTTGTGGACCGAGCCCGGGTTAAAAAGGTCTACATCCAGGGTGATGCGCCGTTCCGCTCCCGCCCGGAAGACCTGGGTCAGTGGCGCGTGCGGGGCAGCAGCGATGCGATGACACCGTTTTCCTCGTTTGCCACCACCAGTTGGGTGTATGGGCCAGACAGTTTGTCGCGTTTCAACGGCCTGGCGTCTTACGCCATTCAGGGGGCAGCCGCCAGCGGGGTGAATTCGGGCACCGCGATGAACAAGATGGAGGCCATGGCCAACCGCTTGCCTGCAGGCAGCAGTTTTGCCTGGAGTGGTTTGTCGTACCAAGAGCGTTTGGCCAATGGGCAGACGCTGGCGCTCTACACCATCTCGATTTTGGTGGTGTTCCTGTGCTTGGCCGCCTTGTATGAAAGCTGGTCGGTGCCGTTCTCGGTCCTGTTGGTGATTCCGCTGGGGGTGATTGGTGCGGTGCTGGCCGCAACCCTGCGTGGCCTGGAAAACGACGTGTACTTCCAGGTGGCGCTGCTCACCACCATTGGTTTGGCCTCTAAAAATGCCATCTTGATTGTGGAATTTGCGGAAGCCGCCTACCAACGTGGCTCGGGTCTGTTGGCTGCCGCCATGGAGGGCGCCCGTTTGCGCCTGCGCCCCATCCTGATGACGTCGCTGGCATTTATTGCGGGTGTGATGCCCTTGGCCTTGTCCAGCGGAGCGGGTGCCAATAGCCGCATTTCTATCGGTAGCGGTATCGTGGGTGGCACCTTCACCGCAACGCTGCTGGCCATCTTCTTTGTGCCCTTGTTCTTTGTGTTGGTGCGCAAAATGTTTTCAAAGCGCAAGACTTTGCCTGCGGGCGACCACATGTCGCAGCCTGCGGTCGAAACATCCAGCGAGCAAGGAGTCTGATATGTGGAACAAAACACTGATTGCTTTGGCCGTGCCTTTGTGTCTGGCGGCTTGCTCGTCCATGGCTCCGGACTATGTGCGCCCAGAGCCTGCGGTTCCGGCGACTTGGCCCACCGGCGCGGCCTATCCCGCTGCCTCCACTGCGGCAGATGCGCAGACATCGGTTGCAGAGGTGTCTTGGCGCACCTTCATCCTGGATGAAAGGCTGCGCCAGGTGGTCACTCTGGCTTTGCAGAACAGCCGTGATTTGCGCAAAACGATTGCCAACATTGAGTCGGCCCGTGCGCAATATGGGGTGCAGCGTGCGGCCCAGTTCCCGACTGTGAGCGCCAACGTCACCGGCAGTCGTAGCGGCAGCGACCCATCTGGTGATGCTGGCACGACCATCACACAAAGCACCGCAGCCAATCTTGGTCTGAGTGCCTATGAGCTTGACCTGTTTGGCCGCGTTCGCAGCCTGACCGATGCGCAACGTGAAACCTACCTGGCCACCGAGGAGGCGGCCCGCGCAACCCGCATCAGCTTGATTGCTGAGACGGCGACGGCCTGGCTGACCTTGGCGTCTGATCGCAACCAACTGGCTGTGGCCCAGCAAAATCAGGCTAGCGCGCTACGTTCTTTAGAGCTAACCCAGCGCCGCTTGCAAGCCGGTGTCACCACAGCAGTGGATGTGCGCCAGGCCGAAACGGTTTACCACCAAGCGCGCGTTGATGTGGCCAGCAGCACCACCGCCGTGGCACAAGACCGCAACGCACTGGAGTTGCTGGTGGGCCATCCCGTGGCGGATGTGTTGCTGCCAGAGACCTTGCCTGACAGCGCCAATTGCCTGGCCGAAGTCCCGGTCGGCTTGTCGTCTGCGGTTTTGCTCGGGCGCCCTGATGTGCTGCAGGCCGAGCACCAACTCAAGGCGGCCAACGCCAATGTGGGTGCGGCCCGCGCGGCGCTGTTTCCTAAGCTGACGCTGACTGCAGCGGGTGGCGTGGCCAGCACGGCCTTGGCGTCGTTGTTCAGCGGTGGCGCCACCACCGTGTGGTCCGTCGCGCCAGCGCTGAGTCTGCCGATCTTTGATGGTGGCTCCAGCCGCGCCAGCGTGGATTACTCTGAAGCGCAGAAAAAGCTGTACTTGGCCACGTATGAACTGGCGGTGCAGACCGCGTTCAGTGACGTTGCCAACGCCTTGGCACGGCATGGCACCATGCAAAGCCAACTGTCGGCCCAAACCGATTTGGTGACCGCCGCCTCCGAGAGCTACCGCCTGGCAGACGCCCGCTATGCCAAAGGGGTGGACACCTACATCAACGCATTGGTGGCACAACGCACCCTCTATAGCGCGCAAAAAACCTTGGTGTCCACCCGCCTGACCGCACTGAGCAATCAGATCACCTTGTTTCGGGTGCTGGGGGGTGGCTTGGGGGGTGACGACCACTCTGGGTCAGCCGACGCCTTGCCCTGACAGGGCTGAAGCCGGGGTGTTGTGCCTCGGCTTCAAAGCGCCTCAGATGTGAAGCGCGGCAAACCCGCCAACCGCCAGGCCAAACAAGCCAGCGGCAAACATGGCGTATTCGAGCCATTTCTTTTTGGTCAGTAGCGCAATCGCCGCCAAAGCGATCGAGATTTGCAGCACCGTGGTGGATTGCGCCCAGCGGTGGTGCTGGTGCATCTGCTCGTCGCTTTGCTGATCCCACTCGGCGGCTTGTGCTTCGAGCTTGTCGGCGGCCACCTTGATGTCGCCTTTTTCTTTCTCGTAACGGTCTACCTTGGCCTGGTAGCTGGCTTTTTTGTCTTCAGGCGCGAGGTCACGGGCCAGCTCGGCCAGCGACTGTTTGGTGCTTTTGGCCTGGAAGTAATTCCACTGGTTGGAGGCCTCGGTCTTTTTGATGGCTGCGTTGTTTTTGTACAGCCCAGCATTGGCCTGGGTGGCACCGCCCATGTAACCAAACAACGCACCCACGGTGGCGATGATGGCGGTGAACAGGGCGATTTGGTTGGTCATGCGGCTGTGATCACCGTGGCCGCCGCCTTGTTGCGCGTGCTCCAGTTCGTGATCGTGGGGCCCGTGGACGTGAAAACCGTGTTCTGACATGTCTTAAGTTCCTTGTTGACGCTGGTAAGTGACAAAACTGTAGGGCAGGCCGTTCGCTGCGGTGTGCGATTCGCGCGTGGTTTCCCGCCAAGCCGAGCCCAAGATGGGGGCGAAAGCATCACCTTCAAAGGTGGCGTCTATTTCTGTGACCACGGCTTCGCTGGCCTGTGCCAGGGCTTGGGTGTAAACCTCGGCCCCGCCAATCACCCAGGCGGTGCTGTCGGGCGGGCACAGCGCACAGGCCTGGTCGATGCTGTGTGCCACCAGGGCGCCTTCTGCGTGCCAGTTGTTCTGGCGGGTGACCACCACGTTGAGCCGACCGGGCAGTGGGCGGAACTTGGGCGGCAAGGAGTCCCAGGTCTTTCGGCCCATGATCACCGGGCAGCCCAGGGTGCTGCGCTTGAAATGCGCCATGTCTTCGGGCAAGTGCCAGGGCAGGGTGTTGTTGTGGCCAATCACACCATTGCTGGCGCGGGCAAAAATGAGTTTGAGTTGCATCAGAAGGGTTCCGGTGGATGGGGGCGCGCAAGGCTGAATTGTCACCTTGTGCAGCGCACCCTCAGGTCAGCTGGTTGAGCCGTTCGGTCAACCACAACAAGGCCAGCAGCACCAGCACCAGCGCGGGCATGACCATCGGCAGCCCGGCATACGCCGCCAGCAGGCCACAGGCGGCAGGCACGGCGGCGCTGCCTACATACGACAAACCAATCTGCCGCCCGATGACCTTGGCCGACAGCTCGGCAGGGAAACGGCGTGCGGTCTCATGCATCATCGACGGGTAAACGGGCGCGCAGCCCAGACCCATCAGCACCAGACCCGCCAGCGACAGCGGTGCGGGCAAGCCGGGGATGGCAAACACCACCGCACCCAATGTGGCCGTCACCAGACCGAGGCGGATCAGCCGACGGTTGCCCAGCCGGTTGGCCACCAGACCCACCGCAAAGCGCCCGGCGGTGATCGCACCAAAGAAAAACGACACCCACAGACCTGCGGTGGCTGGGCTGGCGCCACGGCTGTTGACCAGAATACTGGCGGCCCACAAACCGGTGCCCGCCTCCGCCGCCACGTACAGCAAAAAACCCAGCGGTGCCAGCCAGGTGGCAGCGATGGACACCGGTTTGATGCGCGCCTGTTGCGCCTCGCTGCGCACTTCTGCCAGTGGTTTGGCGTTTTCACGCTGCCATAAAGAGAGCGACAAAAGCAGCACCACTGCCAGCGACAGCTGTAACGTGGCAATCGTCTGGTAGCCACTTTGCCAGCCTTGGGAGGCCAGCGCGGCGCCCATGATCAGTGGCCCCAGCGTGGCGCCAATGCCCCAGCAGCCGTGTAACCAGTTCATGTGGCGCGAAGAATAGTGCGCCGCGACAAAGTGGTTCAACCCGGCGTCCACCGCACCTGCGCCCAAACCCAGCGGCACCGCCAGCGCCAGCAACCAGCCCATCGACGGTGCCACCGAAAAACCCAGCAGTGCCAAGCCGGTCAGGAACCCGCTGATCATCACCACCGGCCCGGTGCCGAGTTTTTGGAGCACATAGCCGCTGACCACGGTGCTCAGGCCGGAGCAGATGGTCAAGGTGATGGTCAGCAAGCCCAAGGCGGCCAGCGGCTGCTGCAGGTCGAGCCGCATGGCGGGCCAGGCCACCCCCAACATACCGTCGGGCAGGCCCAGGCTGATGAAGGCCAGGTAAATGATGGTCAGCAGGGCCAGGTGCACCAGCGGCACCTTCTTGGTTAGCGGCACGTTCGACCCGCCTTCAAACGGCAACCGGTGCTTTGATGGCCGGGTGGCTCTGGTAGCCCTGGACCTCAAAGTCTTCAAACTGGTAATCAAAAATGCTAGCGGGTTGGCGTTTGATGGCAAGGGTTGGATAGGCAAAAGGCGCGCGACTGAGCTGCAGCGCCACCTGTTCCTGGTGGTTGCTGTAAATGTGGCAGTCGCCACCGGTCCAGATGAAGTCGCCCACATCCAGGTCACACTGCTGCGCCACCATGTGGGTCAGCAGCGCATAACTGGCGATGTTGAAGGGCACGCCCAAAAAGATGTCGGCACTGCGCTGGTAGAGCTGGCAGCTGAGTTTGCCGCGCCCGCCCGGTGTGGTGGGCGGCGCCACATAAAACTGGAAAAAGGCGTGACACGGCATCAGTGCCATCTTGTCCAGATCGGCCACATTCCAGGCGCTCACGATGATGCGGCGGCTGTCCGGGTTGGTTTTGAGGGTGTTGATCACCTGCTGGATCTGGTCGATGTGGCCACCCTCGGGTGTCGGCCAGCTGCGCCACTGCACACCGTAGACCGGGCCCAGGTCACCGTCGGCGCGGGCCCATTCGTCCCAGATGGTGCAGCCGTTGTCTTGTAGCCATTTGACATTGCTGTCACCACGCAGGAACCACAGTAATTCCACAATGATGGCGCGCAGGAACACCTTTTTGGTGGTCACCAGCGGAAAGCCTTCGTTCAAATCAAACCGCATCTGGTAACCAAACACACTGGTGGTGCCGGTGCCGGTGCGGTCGGCCTTGAACACACCGTGGGTGTGGACGTGGCGCAGGAAATCTTCGTATTGGGAGCGGATGGGGGCAGAGGTCATAGGGGAGGATTTTCCTACAAACCCCGCATGCTCAAGTTTCCAGCACCCGCCCGGGGTTCATCAGGTTCTGTGGGTCCAACGCCTGCTTGATGGCGTGCATCATGGTCAGTGCCACCGGCGACTTGTAGTCGACCAGTTGATGCACTTTGAGGCTGCCAATCCCGTGTTCTGCCGAAATTGAGCCGCCAAAGCGAGCCACCGTGTCAAACACCAGGCGGTTGACGGCGGGTTCGTGCTCGCGCAAAAAGTCGGCAGGGTTCACCCCTTCTGGCGCTTGAACGTTGTAGTGCAGGTTGCCGTCGCCCAGGTGGCCAAAGGTGACCAGCCGAACGCCCGGGATGGCGTGCGCCAAAGCGGCGTCGGTGCTGGCCACAAAAGCGGGGATGTTGGAGATCGGCAGCGAGATGTCGTGTTTGAGGTTTAGCCCCTCTTTGGATTGCGCCAGCGAGATGCTTTCGCGCACCTGCCAAAGAGCCTTGGCCTGCGCCAGGTTCTCGGAAACCACCGCGTCGGTGATGCAGCCATCTTGCAAGGCGGCATGCAGCAGCCCTTCAAACAGGTGGCGCGCTTGGGCTGACGAGCTGTGCCCGGCGTTTTCCAACAACACGCACCACGGGCTGCTTTGGAACAGCGGCACCCGCATGTGTTTGAAATGTTTGTCCACCAGGCTCAGTGCAAACTGGTTCATCAGTTCAAAACCTGTTAGCTCCGCGCCCAGATGCTGGTGTGCCAGCGCCAGCAAGCGCAGCGCCGCCGGCATCGATGGCACCGCCGCCCAAGCCGTCAGCTGGGCAGCCGGCAGCGGGTAGAGCTTCATGGTGGCTGCGGTGATGATGCCCAGCGTACCTTCGGAGCCGACAAACAGGTGGCGCAGGTCGTAGCCGGTGTTGTCCTTGCGCAGACCACTCAAGCCGTTCCAGATATCGCCCTGCGCGGTGACCACTTCGAGGCCCAGGCACAACTCGCGCGCATTGCCAAAACGCAGCACCTGGGTGCCACCGGCATTGCTGCCCAGGTTGCCGCCCAGCGTACATGTGCCTTCGGACGCCAGACTGAGCGGGAATAAAAAGCCCTCGGCCAAAGCGCGCTCCTGCACGGCTTGCAGCACACACCCGGCTTCGGCGGTGAGGGTGAGGTTGGCACCGTCCACCGCGCGAACTGTGTTCAAACGCTGCAGACTCAGCACCAGTTGCTGTCCCGTGGCATCGGGCGTGGCACCCACCGCCAGCGAGGTGTTGCCGCCCTGCGGCACGATGCTCAAGGGCCGATCCGGGTGCTGGCTGCGATAGCGCGCACAGGCCTTGACCACCGCCGCGACTTCGGCCGTGTTGCCCGGGCGCACCACGGCACGCGCTTTGCCCGGTGCGCGTTGGCGCCAGTCTTGCTCCCAGCGGCTTAAATCGCCATCGGTGAGCACATGGGCGTCGCCGACGATGGCGCGCAGGTCACTGAGCAGCTTTGGCATCGGTCACCGCTTCCAGTTGCGCCTTGTTGAGATGACGAAAGCGCAGGCGGATGTGCATCGCGCTGGCGGCAAACAGGGACAAACACAGCGCAATCTCGAGCATCGCCAGGTAGTTGCTTGGCGGCCTGTCGCTGTAGGCGCGCACCACGCCTTCGGTGAAATACAGCCAGACCATCAGCGCGACCCAGCGGTGGGTGTACATGCGGTTTTTCAACAAGCCGATCAGCGGCAGACACAGCGGCAACACCTTGAGCGCCAGCAGCGAGCCGCCCGGGCGCACCGGGGCCAGCACCAGCTCCCAGGCCAGGCCCAGCAGGATCAGCCCAAGCAGGCTGCCCACCGCCAGGATGCGGGTCAGGGCGACGGAAGAAGAAGGTGGGGTGGGAGGAGTGGGATTCTGAGCATTCATCGGGATGGCATCATAGCGGCCATGACCGACCTGACCCAAGATATCTCCCACTGGCAACAGCGCCTGGAAACCCTGTTGCACCAGTTGCGCAGTTTCCCCTGGAAAAACACCGCCCACACCTTGCGTGAGCGCTTCCGTGAAGACCGCCTGGGTGTGACGGCCAGTAGCCTGACCTTCACCACCACGATTGCGCTGGTGCCGCTGTTTACCGTGGTGCTGGCGGTGTTCACTGCGTTTCCGATGTTTGCCAAGTTTCAACTCGTGCTGCAGCAGTGGCTGATTGAGAGCCTGATCCCCGACAGCATCGCCCGCCAGGTGCTGGGCTACCTGACGCAGTTTGCTGGCAAGGCCAGCCGCCTGGGCGGTGTTGGGCTGGGCGCCTTGTTTTTGACGGCGTTGGCGCTGATCTTGACGATTGACCGCACCTTGAACGGCATCTGGCGGGTGCGCCAACCCCGGCCGCTGGGCCAGCGGGTGCTGGTGTACTGGGCGCTGATGACGCTCGGGCCGTTGTTGCTGGCTTTGAGCCTGAGCCTGACGTCATACGCACTGTCAGCTTCCAAAGACATGGTGGGCGACTTGCCCGGTGGGGTGCAATTTTTGCTGGACAGCGTGCAGTTCGTCTTGCTGGCTTGGGGCATGGCCGCGCTCTACCACTTTGTGCCCAACACCCATGTGCGCTGGGCGCATGCCTGGGCTGGCGGGGTGTTCGTGTCGGTGGCGTTTGAGCTGGCCAAGCGGGTGCTGGTGTTGTACTTGGCCAAGGTGCCGACCTATTCGGTGCTGTACGGCGCCTTTGCCACTGTGCCGATTTTGCTGGTGTGGCTGTATGTGGCCTGGGTGATTGTGCTTATGGGGGCGGTGATTGCGGCGTATTTGCCAAGCCTGCTGACCGGTGTACAGCGCCGGGCACGCGCGCATGGCTGGCAGTTTTTGCTGGCACTAGAGACGCTGCAGCAGCTTGAACGGGTGCGCCATGGCCCGAGCAAAGGCCTGAGCCTGGAGCAGCTCAGCACCGTGCTGCGTGTGGATCAACTGCAGCTTGAGCCGGTGGTGGAGACGCTGCAGAGCCTGGACTGGATTGGCCTGCTGGCCGAAGAGCGCGCCACCAGCAGTGCGCGGCTGGTGCTGCTGGCGGACCCCGACACCACCTTGCTGGCGCCGCTGTTCAACGCCTTGTTGTTGCAGCAGGAGCCCTCGACCCAGCATTTATGGGAAAACAGCTTCTGGCCCTTGTTAAAGCTTCGTAGTGCGCTATAAAAAGTGATTGTTCGGCGGGCTTGTGTGGGCCTGACTTGTGTGCGCAAGCGAACAGACGGTGTGTTGGCTGCTGGCTAAGCTGGGTCAACGTTTGCAGACAAGTCTTGTTTGTGACGCCAGCGCCATGGCGTCCTGCCATGGAGACCACGTAACGCAAAGGACCTTTTATGAAAAACTCACGCCTCATCAGGGCCGGCCTGCTGGCTGCCGCCGCTTCTTTCACCCTGGCGGGTGTGGCGCAAGCCCAAAGCGCCCCACAGACGCCCACGCCGTCGTACCGCGCCGGTGGCGCTTATTTTGACCTGAATGCCGGACGGTCCGACTTTTCGCTGGGCAATGGCGTTGGCGTCTGGGACTCTGACGAGGGCGACACCGCCTACAGCGCTCACATCGGCAGTTATTTCAATGACAACGTGGGCGTCGAACTCGGCTACACCGACTTTGGCAGCATCAAGCGCGCTGGTGGCAACACCAAGGCACGCGCTCTGAGCTTGAGCCTGGTGGGCAAGTTCCCGCTGTCGCCTTCGTTTAACCTGCTGGCCAAGATTGGTGCCAGCTACAGCGATACCGACACCTCCGCCAACCCGGCCTCCGGTGTGGCGACCGGGTCTGAAAATGGTTATGGCCTGTCTTACGGTGTCGGCGCGGAATACGCCTTCACCCCCAAGTGGTCTGCCTTGCTGCAATATGAGTCGCATGACGTCAAGTTTGCAGGTGACAACAACGAGCGCATTGGCGTGACCACCCTGGGTGTGCGTTACCGCTATTGATGTGTTTGCGGCTGGCCCCAAAACGGCTTGGGGTGGCCATTGGTTGCTCGATTGCTTGAGCATCCGGTTGGTCGCTTGCGCACAAGCCCATGGGTAGCGGATTGGTGCTGCTGCGAGTGCGTTGATGCCCAACCTGTTTACCAAAGTTTCTGCCAAAGTTTGATCAAAGTCAGCCGCTGTCAACAAGCATAGACCTCAGGACTTGCATCTGATGTGTTTGCCATTAAGATCGCGCGCTGGCCATTCCTTCAATTTCTAAGAGAGCAGAAACACCATGAAAGTTGCCGACATCCTGCGTATCAAGGGCAGCACGCTGTACACGGTGTCCCCGTCCGAGCCGCTGCTTCAGGCGCTGGCGGTGATGGTTGAACGTGACATCGGTTCGCTGGTGGTGGTTGAGCATGGCGAGTTGGTCGGCATGCTTACCGTGCGCGAACTCAGCCAGATTCTGGTCAAGACCGGTGGCAGCGTGGGCACCACCATTGTGCGCACCGCCATGGACGACGCCCCGCTGACCTGCACCACCCAGACCGACATGGACGAAGTGCGTCGCATGATGCTGGACCGCCACGCCCGCTATATGCCGGTGATGGACAACCACATGCTGATGGGTGTGATCAGCTTTCACGATGTCGCCCGCGCGGTGGTGGACAGCCAAAACTTTGAGAACAAGATGCTCAAGGCCTACATCCACGACTGGCCCGAAGGCGAAGACACGACTGCGGCGCCCAAGCTGTAGCAGGTCTCAGGGATAATGCCGCCCCATGAGCGGTAACACTTTTGGACAACTTTTCGCAGTCACCAATTTTGGTGAATCCCACGGCTCGGCCATTGGCTGCGTGATTGACGGCTGCCCGCCCGGGCTGACCTTGAGCGAGGCCGACATCCAGCCCGATCTGGACCGCCGCCGCCCTGGCACCAGCCAATTTGTCACCCAGCGCAACGAGCCCGACACGGTCGAAATCCTGTCTGGCGTGTTTGAAGGCAAAACCACCGGCACTCCGATCTGCCTGCTGATCAAAAACACCGACCAGCGCAGCAAAGACTACGGCAACATCGTCCAAACCTTTCGCCCCGGCCATGCCGATTACGCTTATTTCCAGAAATACGGCATTCGCGACCCGCGTGGCGGTGGCCGCAGCAGCGCCCGCCTGACCGCACCGATGGTGGCGGCCGGTGCGGTAGCTAAGAAGTGGTTGTTTGAAAAATACGGCACCACCTTTCGTGGCTGTATGACCCAGGTGGGTGAACTGCCCATTGCTTTTGAGTCCTGGGACCATGTGCCCAACAACCCGTTTTTTGCCCCGGTGGCCGATGTGTCTGCGCTGGAAGACTACATGGCCGCCCTGCGCAAAAGCGGCGACTCCTGCGGCGCCCGCCTGCGTGTGAGTGCGTCGAACGTGCCCGTTGGCCTGGGCGAGCCGCTGTTTGACAAGATGGATGCTGACATTGCTTACGCCATGATGGGCATCAACGCGGTCAAGGGTGTCGAGATTGGCGCTGGTTTTGCCAGTGTGGCGCAGTTGGGTAGCAGCCATGGTGATTCACTCTCACCCGCTGGTTTCAAAGGCAACAACGCCGGTGGCACCCTGGGTGGCATCAGCAGCGGGCAGGACCTGGAGGTGTCGGTGGCGATCAAGCCCACCAGCTCGATCCTGACCCCGCGCGAGTCGATTGACACCACCGGACACAGCACAGAAGTGGTCACCAAAGGCCGCCACGATCCCTGTGTGGGCATTCGCGCCACCCCGATACTCGAAGCCATGCTGGCGCTGGTGGTGATGGACCACGCGCTGCGCCACCGCGCCCAGTGTGGTGACGTGGTCCACAGCTTGCCGCCCATCAATGCCGCGGTCTGATTTGGCCGAAGCATCGGCTTAGCGCCGCTACCTGTTCTCTTTTGCCGCAACGTGAGCTTGCCCTCGCGCGCGAAGGCAATCAATCATGAATCGCGCCAGTGGCTTTGAGGTCCATGAGCCGCAGCCCCTCTAACTCGTCGCTCAGTGGCGGGTAGCTGTGCCAGTCTGGCAGGTTGTAGTGCCACCATTCCGTTGCGTTGTGCACAAAGCCGCTGGCCGCCATGAGGCCCAGCAACAGAGCGCGGTTGCGCTGCGCCAGCAACGACACATCGGTGCGGCCATGGCTGGACTGCACCGTCATGTCGTCAAAGCCGGTGCCCATGTCCAGCGGCTCGCCGGTGTGGTTGGCCAGCGTCAGGTCAACGGCCACGCCACGGCTGTGCATGGGGCCATGGCGGGGGTCGGCCACAAAGTCCGGGTCGGGCAAAACTTTCCACAACAGCCATTGGGCCGCTACCGGGCGGTAGGCATCGAACACGCGCAGCCGCAGGTTTTGCGCTGCAGCCAGGGTCGCGGCGCGCAGCAGCGCCTGCAGGGCGTGCGGGTGCAACAGGGCGAGCGCGTGCTGGTAAATCGGCTGATGGGTCAGGTTGTCTGCCGTGGCATAACGCAGGTCGATGTCGATGGAGGGATGCGAAATGGTTTCGAGAAGCATGGTTTAAGGGGGGCGAGATTTATGCGGGCAGCGCATGCGAAGACATGTGCGTGGCGATGGTTTCTGCCCGGTGGCATCGCAGCATGCGGCTGCCGTCTGCCAGGGGCCTGAGGGCTTGCGGCTGCTCGCAGCCAGGGGCTGCCTGGGCGCAGCGGTCGCGGAAGTAGCATCCCGTCGGCAAGTTGCGGTTGGACGGAATTTCGGCGTTGGCGGCCACGGCATCGGGGGCAGCGTTGCCGATCACCGGAACCGATGCCAGCAGTAGCTGCGTATAGGGATGGGCGGGCCGACCCAGCACGTCGGCAGACTTGCCGGTTTCGACGACTTGGCCCAGGTACATGACGGCGACCTCGTCGGCAATATGACGAACCACCGACACATCATGCGAGATGAACACATAGGTCAGATTGCGGTCACGCTGCAAGTCCAAAAGCAGGTTGAGGATTTGCGCCTGCACCGACACATCGAGTGCCGACGTGGGCTCGTCCAACACCATGATGGCCGGATCGGCAGACAAGGCCCGTGCAATGGCAATGCGCTGGCGCTGGCCGCCAGAAAACTCGTGCGGATACCGGTCAATGTGTTCAGGACGCAAACCGACCTGCTGGGCCAGTTGCGCGGCCATGCTGCGCAGCTCTGCGCGTGGGACGGAGCGCCGCAGAAACACTGGCTCGGTGATCACCTGCCAGACGCGCAGGCGTGCGTCCAGCGACGAGGTGGGGTCTTGGAACACGATCTGCAAAGGGTTGTGCGCCGCGGTTTTGCCCGCGACCTCCACGCGGCCTACCGTGGGGCGCACCAGCCCGGAGAGCACCTGGGCCAGCGTGCTTTTGCCGCAGCCCGATTCACCGACGATGCACAGCGTTTTGCCACGGGCAACGGTCAGATCGACACCATTGAGGGCATGGGCGTAGGCTTTGATGCGGCCCAGCCAGTCGCGGCCGACCGGAAAGCGCACCGTCAAGTCTTTGACCGACAACACGGTAGAAGTGGGGGATTTTGGTGGATTCATGCGGCTTGCTCCTGCAAGGTATGAAGCCAGCAAGCGGCGCGCTTGGCGTGCGGTCCGGGTACTGCTTCATGGACAGATGACAAAGGCGGTTTGCTGGTGCACTGGGCGAAGGCGTGCGCGCAGCGCGCCGCAAAGCTGCAACCCGCTGGCGGCGTGCGCAAGTCCGGCACACCGCCGGCAATCGCAGGCAAGCGGCTCTTGGGCGCGGCATGCTCCGGCAGCGCCTTGAGCAAGGCGGCGGTGTAGGGGTGCGCGGGAGCCGACAGGACCGATGCGGTGCTGCCACTCTCGATCACCCGGCCTGCGTACATCACATAGGTGCGGTCGGTGTACTGCGAAATCACGCCCATGTCGTGGGTGATCAGCAACACGGCGGTATTCGAGCGGCGGGCACGCTGGCGCAGCAGGGTCAGCACCTGTTGCTGCACCGTGACGTCCAGCGCCGTGGTGGGCTCGTCCGCAATGATGAGGGTCGGGTCACCGGAGAACGCCAGCGCAATCAACACCCGCTGGCGCATGCCGCCGGACAGCTCGAACGGATAACGCTGCAGAATTTCTGCGGGGTCTGCCACCCGCATGTCGGCCAGCAGTTGCTGCGCATGGGCCAGTGCCTCGGCACGGCCCAGGGGTTGGTGGCACCGTATGACTTCGGTCATTTGCTGCCCGATGCGGCGCGTCGGGTTGAGTGCGGTCAGCGGCTCCTGGAACACCATGGCGACACGGCCCCCGCGTAACTTTTGCAGGCTGGCGTCGGAGGCGCTCAGCACGTCATGCCCCAGCAGCGAGATGCTGCCGCTGGTGACGCGGTAGGTGCCCTTGGGCAGCAGCTGCATGGACAACATGGCGGTGACCGACTTGCCGCAGCCAGACTCGCCCACCACGCCGACGATCTCGCCTGCGCCCACCTGCAACTGGACGCCGTCCAGCGCGCGCACGGCACCCTGGTATACCGGGAACTCAACGCTGAGGTTCTGGATGTTCAGCACCGTTTCCGGGCTGCTTGGATAACTGGTGTGCATTAGCGGCCTTTCTGCTTAGGGTCGAGCATGTCGCGCAAGCCGTCGCCAAAAAAATTGAAACCCACTGCGGTAAACAGGATGGCCATGCCGGGGAAAGCCGAATACCACCACTGCTCCAGCACGTAGTTGCGACCAACAGCGATCATGGCGCCCCACTCGGCGGCCGGTGGCTGCGCCCCCAGCCCGATGAAGCTGAGTGCGGCTGCCATCAGGATGGCCGAGCCCAGGTCCAGGCTGGCCTGCACGCTGATGGGGGGCATGGCGTTCATGGCCACATGCCAGCGCAAGATTTGCCAGGGCGTGGCGCCAAAGGTGCGCGCTGCCTTGACGTAGCCGGTCTCGCGGATCGTCAGGGTCTGGCCTCGGGCCAGCCGCACATACGCCGGAATTCGCACCAGGGCAATCGCCAGCATGGCGTTCCACAGGCTGGGGCCCAGGGCGGCGGCCAGGGCCATGGTGAGCACCAGCGAGGGCACCGACAAAATGACGTCCATCAGCCGCATGATGGCGGTGTCGGTCTTGCCGCCAATCACACCCGACAGCCCGCCAAGCATGGTGCCCAGCGAGGCAGAGACCAGCACCACAAAAAAGCCAATCCCCACCGAGATGCGGCCGCCATGCAGGATACGGGTAAAGATGTCACGGCCAACTTCATCGGTTCCGAACCAGTGTGCGGCCGACGGTGCGGCCAGCCGGGCGCGCAGATCGATATGGTTGGGGTCGGTAGACAGCAGCAACGGCCCCAGCACGACGGCGAGCAGCACCAGCGTGATCATCAACAAGCCCAACACGGTCATCGGGCTACGCCGCAGCCGATAGGCCACGTAATGCCAGCGCGTGGAATGCGATTTGCCCTGCGAGGGCGTTCCAGTCAAAGCGGCCATGTCAGCCCACCTCCGTGATGCGCGGGTCCAGCGCCAGATACACAAGATCGACGGCCAGGTTCACCAGCACATAGGCGAACGAGACGACGACGGTAAAACCCATGACGGCCGGAAAGTCCAGCGCCTGGATGGAGGCCACCACATAGGAGCCCATGCCGGGCCAGGCAAACACGGTTTCGGTCAGTACCGCGCCATAAAGCAGGTCGCCAAAGGCCAGGCCCAGCACCGTGACCGAAGGCATCAGCGCGTTGGGCAGGGCATGCCGCAGCACCACAGCAGCGGCGGACAAGCCGCCCGCGCGGGCTGTGCGCACATAGTCTTCTTGCAGCTGCTCCAGCATGGCCGAGCGGATTTGCCGCGCAGCGATGCCGACGTGCACAAAACCCAGCGTAATCGCCGGCAGCAGCAGGTGCTTGAGTGCGCTCCAGAACGCTTCGCCGTCCCCCGCCAGCACGGTATCTACGAGGTAGAAGCCAGTGATGGCCGGTGGCACGGCGCCGTCCAGGTCGATCCGCCCGCCACCGGGCAGCCAGCCGAGTTTTCCGTAGAAAAAATAGATCAGCATGAGCGCCAGCCAGAAGGCCGGGGTGGACACACCCGACACGGAGATGGTGCGCACCAGGTGGTCGATCGGGCGGTCCCGCCACACCGCCGACACCACGCCCAGCGGTACGCCGATAGCGATGGAGAACAGCAGTGCCACGATGACCAGCTCCAGCGTCGCGGGGAAAAACGCGCCGATGTCCTCGCCCACCGGGCGACCGGTGCGTATCGACGTCCCCAGGTCGCCGTGCGCGAGGTTCACCATATAGATGCGGTACTGGTCCCAGAGTGGCAGGTCCAGCCCCAGGCTTTGGCGTATGCCGGCCACCATGGCTTCCGACGCGCGGTCGCCGGCCAGCAGTCGGGCGGGGTCACCCGGGATCATGTGCGAAATCGCAAACGTGATCATGGACACGCCGAAGACGACCAGCACCAGGAAGCCGAGACGCCGCCGGAGAATAGTCAAAAAGTTCATTGCAGATGGGTCAGGTATGCACCGGCCACGCGTCTTTAGGGCGCGGCCGGCTACGTAGGTACAAATCAAGCGTCGGGGTGGCTGCCCAAAGGCAGGCCGATCCCTTGTCGAGGGGCGCGCGTGTTATTCCGACTTGGACATGGTGTTGACGTTGTAGATCTGCTCCAGCATCGGGTTGAAGACCAGGCCTTTGACGCTGCTGCGTGTGGCGATCTGGGTGTTCTTCTGAAACAGGTAGACGTAGGCCGAATCACCGACGACGATTTTTTGCGCCTCTTGATACAGCTTGGTGCGCTCGGGCAAAGCGGTGGCGTTGGCTGCACTGGCGAGCAGTGCGTCCACTTTCGGATTGGCGTAGAACGAGCGGTTGCCAGCGGCACCCTGCTTGTCCGTCTCGAACCAGTAGTTCATGAACATGTACGGGTCGGCAAAGTCGGGGCTCCAGTTGCCGATGGCGATGTCAAAGTCGCCCTTGCCAACGCGTTCGCGGAAGGTGGCGTTGGCAATGCTTTCCAAGTTGACCTTGATGCCGATGTCGGCCAGGTTCGACTGCGTGGCAAGCGCAATGGGGTTCCACGAGGGATCTTTATCGGACAGCAAGAAGGTCAGCTTGGTGTCGCGCAGGCCGGCTTTGGCCAGCAGGGCCTTGGCCTCGGCGGGGGCAAATGCTGCGGGCTTGGCATTGGCGTCGTGGCCCCACATGCCCTCGGGAATGGGGCCGTTCATCGCCTTGGCTTTGCCAGACAAAATGCCGTCGATGATGGAGCGCACATCCACTGCGGACACGATGGCGCGGCGCACGTCGGGCTTGTCCAGCGGCGCCTTTTTGTTGTTGAGGTACAGGTAAGTGACGCGCAGGCTCGGGTAGTCGCCGACCACGATGCCCTGGCGCCCGCCCTGTGCCTTGAGGCCTTCCAGTTGGTCGGGTGGCAAGTCTTCTGCAATATCCAGGTCACCCCCCTGGAGCTGCAGGCGCCGTGCTGAGGCTTCAGGCACGAACTTGATGATCACCTTGCTGAACGCGGGCGCCTCGCCATTGGGGTTGGGGCTTTTGTCCATCACGATGCTCTGCCCCTTTTGCCAGCTGGTCAGCTGGAAAGCGCCGCTGCCCATGGTGTGGCTGGCCAGCCAGGCCTGTGCCTTGTCGCCGTTTTGCTCGTATTGCATGACCTTCGGGTTGACCACCGAGGCACCGTCGATCGCCAGAATCGACAGAAACGGGGCAAAACTGGTCTTCAGTTTGAAACGCACGGTGGACGCGTCGACCGCGCTGACCTGGGTGTCGGCGGGGAAGGGCTCAGAAGGGCCCTTTTTCAAGGCCAACAATCGCTCAAAAGAAAACTTCACGGCATTGGCATCCACAGGGGAGCCGTCAGCGAATTTGACGCCGGGCTTGAGCTTGAAGTTCCAGGTCAGGCCGTCTGGCGAGGTTGTCCAGCTTTGGGCCAAGTCGCCTTCCAAGGTACTGGAACCTTTGCCGCTGTCCACCTTGTAGCGCACCAGACGCTGGTAAGCCGGGTACGTGACCGTCCAGTCATTGTTGTCCATCGTGACAGCCGGATCCAGATTTTGCGGGTCGGCCGATTTGCCGATCACCAGCACGTCTTTGGCGGTTTTCGCCAAAACGCCGGTGCCGCTCAATGCAGCAGCAAGGGCTACTGCGTACGTCATCAATAACTTGGTTTTCACGGTTGCTTCCTTTTTAAGGGGGTTGGAGAAGGGGGGAATCAGGTTTGAAATTGACCAAACAGCTCCTGTGCTTCAGACAGAAGTTCGAGTTGTCGGCGCACCGGCTCGCCCAGCTCGTCAATGACGTCCTGCACCAGCATGTGCATGCAGAAATGCAGGGCCATCGTGGGCCGGAAGAAAAAGCCGGATTCGGAGGGCAGGGTGACCACAAAAGGCGTGATGTCGCTTGCCCAGTTGCAATGTTCATCGCAAAAAATAATCACGTTGGCACCCTGGTCACGCGCCACTTTCGCCAGCACCGGGCCGTTGCGTGCGTAGCGAAAGGTGTCGATGATGATCAGCGTGCGCTGCAACGAGGTGTCTGCAAAAAACGAGGCGTACACGCCGTCTGCACCATTCAATTCATGCACGTTGGCACGGATGTAGTTGAGTCGGCTCACCAGCCCGTTGGCAAGGTAGCTCATGGTCTGAAAGCCTGCGGCGAACACACTGTCGGAGTGCGCTATCAGCTCAACAATCTTCGACCACATCGGTGTGTCCCGGTATTCGTAGGCTTGGCGGATCGATGCCATGGCGTCTTTGACATCACCGTCCCGGTCCAGTGGCGTGCGGTGGCGCTGAAACTGGTCAAAGCGGCTGCCAATTGCACTGGGCACCTGGCTTGAGAACCGCTGCTTGGCCTCCCTCTTGACCGCAGCGGCGCTGTCGAATCCCAGCTTTCTGAAAAACCGAGTGACCGTCATCGGGCTCACAAACGCCCGCTTGGCGATGGTGTCCGAGGTGTCGACCAGGATCGCATCCGGGTTTGTGCGCAAGTAAATAGCCACCCGCCGTTCGAGTTTGGTCAAACTCGACAGCCGTTCACTCATGATGGTTTGAAAATCTTTGGTCACTTTAATCAGGATGTAATGCGCGTCTTGCAGGGAAGTGCCGATGGACGTATTCGATGTGATACGTTTATCCCCGTCCATAACAAAAATCGCCCCATGAAGGGGCAGATGGCACGTCGCGTTACGCACCAGAAAGTCACAGTTTTTGGGGCGGCATTGGAAATGCAGAAATTTTTTCTGCACCGTTTTGATATACATCAATAACTGATAGGTTTATATCAGTCAATACCAAAAGGCATGCGGATTCAGCGACAAAGTCCATTTGTGGCTTGTGTTCAGCGCTGCGCCTCAATGCTCTGCGGCTTGCCGGTTGCCCTGCCAGGGTTGGGTGACCTGGCCCATAGAGCTGATCACGGCATGGCCACCTGGCTTCGGTCTTGTGTTTACCCGGCACGCCTGGCACCGTTCCATACCAACCCGGATAATGCGTCCCCTGTGTGATGAATGGAATCTGCTTTATGAAAACGACTTTGTGCCCCTGTGGTCTTGTGATGCATGGGCCAGGCACCTGTGAGCCGGTTGTGGCTGGCCGTGGCTTTGGCTGGATCGGATACTGAACATGGCTTTCAACATCCCCGAATTGCTGGCCCCGGCAGGGTCTTTGAGCATGCTGGAGACAGCGCTGGCCTTTGGCGCCACCGCCATCTACGCGGGTCAGCCGCGTTACAGCTTGCGGGTGCGCAACAACGACTTTGGCGACATTGAGGTCTTGAAACAAGGCATCGACACCGTGCATGCCAAAGGCGCCAAGTTTTTCCTGGTGAGCAACATTTTTCCGCACGGCAACAAGATCAAACACTATGTGGCCAACATGGCGCCGGTGGTGGCGCTCAAGCCCGACGCGATGATCATGTCCGACCCTGGCCTGATCATGATGGCGCGCGAAGCCTGGCCTGAGATGGAAATCCACCTCTCGGTGCAGGCCAACACCGTCAACGCGGCGGCGGTGCGTTTCTGGAAATCGGTGGGTGTCAGCCGGGTCATTTTGTCGCGCGAACTGTCGCTCGATCAGGTTGAGCAGATCCGCCAGGACTGCCCGGACACCGAGCTGGAGGTGTTTGTGCACGGCGCGCTGTGCATCGCGTATTCGGGGCGCTGCTTGCTCTCGGGCTACTTCAACCACCGCGATGCGAACCAGGGCAGCTGCACCAACTCCTGCCGCTGGAACTACAAAACCCAAAAAGGCGTGGTCGATGCCTCGGGCGATGTGCTCACCCAGCAAGCCGCACAAGAGCGTGAACAAGGCGCGATAGAGCGCTCACCCGCTGCCGATCAGGTCTACATGATCGAAGAGAGCCAGCGCGAAGGCAGCTACATGCCCATCGAAGAAGACGAACACGGCACCTATGTGATGAACAGCAAGGACCTGCGCGCCATCGAACATGTCAAGCGCCTGGTCGAGATTGGCGTCGACTCACTCAAGATCGAAGGTCGCACCAAAAGCCCGTATTACGTGGCGCGCACGGTGCAGAGTTACCGCCGCGCCATCGACGACGCCGTGGCCGGGCGCGAACTGGACCCAGCGTTGCTGGGCCAGTTAGAAGGACTGGCCAATCGCGGTTACACCAGCGGCTTTTTCCAGCGCCACACACCCGAAGAAACGCAGAACTACCTGCGCGGTTACTCCGAGTCGGGCCGCAGCCTGTATGTGGGGGACGCGCTTGAATTTGATGCGGCGCGTGGCCTGGTCAAGGTCAATGTGCGCAACCGTTTTGCCGTGGGTGACTGGTTGGAAATCATCCACGCAGGCGGCAACAGCGATGTGTTGCTCACATCGATGGAAAACGTTGACGCCCAGCCGATGACGGTGGCACCCGGCAGTGGTCACACCGTGTGGCTGCCCTTGCCCGAGAGTGCGGTCGGTGCGTTTGTCGCGCGGTATGTCAATCCGCCCGAGGCCGTGGCCCCTTACCCCAGCCCTCTCCCAGAGGGAGAGGGGGCAGAGCAGGCTGCGGCTGGTGACGCGACCGGCGCCAAGGTTTAAGGGCGTTTTGCCCTCTAGCCCTTATAGATAAAGCGCAAGCAGCTATCACTATGGAAGCGGCTTTGATCAATGAAGACGAGGTGGAACTGTCCGCCATTCGCGCCCAGGGTGCGGGCGGGCAGAACGTCAACAAGGTCTCCAGCGCCATCCATCTGCGTTTTGACATTCCCGCGTCCAGCCTGCCCGAGGACGTGAAGGCGCGTCTGCTGGCCCTGCGCGACAGCCGCATCACGCAAGACGGTGTGCTGGTCATCAAGGCGCAGCAGCACCGCACCCAAGAGTCCAACAAATTTGACGCTTTGCTGCGTCTGCAGGAACTGATCAACAGCGTGGCTGAGGCCCCCAAGGCCCGCAAAGTGACCCAACCGACCCGCGCCTCGCGCAAGCGTCTGCGTGAGGCCAAATCACAGCGCTCGGGCCTCAAAGCGCAGCGCGCCCGGGTGTCGCATGACGGCTGAAACCGGCCACAGGCCGTCGTTGCTGGGGATCGCCCGGGTCGAGGCGCACCTGTTTTGGCGCTACCCGAAGCTGCTGCTGGCCGCTGCTGCCGTGGTGTTGATTCCGGCCCTGTACGTGCTGATCTACCTCACCAGCGTCTGGGACCCGGCGGCTCGCACCGGTGACTTGCCCGTGGCCCTTGTGAACCTGGACCAAGGTTTTGTCTACCGCCAACAGGCTTTCAATGTGGGCCACGATGTGGTGGCGCGCCTGACATCCAAGCCCATGTTTGGCTACGTGGAGGTGGCCAGTGAGCAAGAGGCACGCCGCCTGGTGCGCCAGGGTGCGCTGGCGTTTGCGCTGATCGTGCCTGCCGACTTCAGCTCCAACGCGGTGCCCGGCGCCAAGGCCGGGGCGGGCAAGCTGGTGGTCTTCACCTCCGAGGGCAACAGTTACCCGAGCGCCGGCTTGGCCCGGCGTTTTGCTGACGATCTGGGGCGCGAAGTTAATCAGCGCCTCAATGAGCAGCGCTGGGAACTGGTGCTGGCCGATGCCGACGGTTCCCAACGCAGCATCCAGCAGCTGCACGAGGGGCTGCTGCGGCTGCACCAGGGTGCTGTTGAGCTGGCCAACGGCGCTGGGCAAACAGCGCACGGTGCGGAAACACTGGCCACAGGCATCAACCGCTCCGAGCAAGGTGTCAGCCAATTGGCGACGGGCGCCAAAGAGTTAAGCGCCGGGCTGCGCACCATGGCTGACAAACGCCCGCGTTATTCCGACCTCAAACGTCTGGATGACGGCGCGCAGGCGCTGGTTGCAGGCCATGAGGAGCTGGGCAAGGGGCTGGTGCAGCTGCAGCAAGGTGCGCAGCGCTTGCAGCTGGGTATCAACGGTTTTCGGGATGAAGCGGCTGACAGCCTGTTTGTGACCACGCGTGTCATCCAAGGGCTCGACCAACTGGGTGATGGTGTCAGCGGTCTGGACAACGGCTTGAAAACGGCCAACACCGCCCACCAGAAACTGACCGATGGTGCCGGGCAACTGAGCACCGGCGTGAACGCTTTGACGGCCGGTGTGCGCAGCATGAACGATGGCCTGCGCAGCATGGTCAGGCAACTGCCCGACGAGACCCGGCTGGACGAACTGGTTCGCGGCTCGGCCAGCCTGGGCAATGGCGCCCATGCGCTCAAAGGCGGCACCCAGCAGGTGGCCCAGGGCGCGCAGCACTTGGCGGGTGGTTTGGCGGTGCTGGAGGGCGCGTTGCCGGTGTCGATCCGCAAGATGGAGGGCAACGCCCAGGGCCTGGCCACCTCGGTGCTGCCCGCCATGGAGGTGGCCGCCCCGGTGACGAACAACGGCAGTGGGTTTGCCCCCAACATCATTCCGGGTGCGCTCTGGCTGGGTGCCAATCTGGCGGTGTTTTTGATCCAGCTGCGGCTGTTGCCGCTGTTCGCCGCCGAGTTGTCCCCAGCGGCGCGGCTGGTCGGGAAGATGCTGGTACCGGCTGGGCTTGTTTTGCTGCAGGCGGTGCTGGTGTGGGCTGCCATGTTGTGGGTGTTGAACATGGCGGTGCACGACGCCTTGGCGCTGTTCCTGACGGTGGGTGTGGCATCGCTGACATTTTTGGCGATTGTGTTTGCGCTGACACGCGCGTTGGGCGATGCTGGCAAAGCCCTGGCGCTGGTGTTCCTGGCGGTGCAACTGTCGTCGTCGGGCGGGGTGATGCCGGTGGAACTCAGCGGTGGTCTGTTTGCTTTGATCAGCCCGTACATGCCGATCACCTGGGTGGTCAAAGCCCTGAAGGCCAGTTTGTTTGGTGCGTTTGAGGGCAACTGGCTGCATCCGCTGCTCTGGGTGATGCTGGCGGGTGGCCTGGCTTGTCTGTTGGCGTGTTTTATAGGACGCTGGCGGTATGTCAAACTGGTGGCCATGCGACCAGTTCTGGATTTGTAAACCATGTGGACCCAGTTTCTTTTCGGCCAGATCCACCTGGCCTACAAGGCGGTTTGCCAGCCGATGCGCCAATTGATGGTGTGTCTGGCGTGCTGTAGCGCCAGTCTGGCCTGGGCCCAGGCGGTTGCGCCAATACCGGCTGGCGCGTCGCAGGCCACCGATGTGGTGACCTACTGTGTGGACCCAGATTGGCCGCCTTTTGAGCAGATTGATGCCAAAGGCCGCCATGTGGGCATTGCCGCTGACCTGCTCGCGCTGGTGGCCCAGCGCAGCGGGGTGAGCCTGCAGCTGGTGCCCACCAAAAACTGGGACGAGACCCTGGTTGCTTCCCAAGCGGGGCGCTGCCAGTTGCTGAGCTTCTTGAACCAAAGCCCCAAACGGGATGCCTGGCTGGTGTTCACCGACCCGGTGCTGGTGGATGAGAACGTTTTGATCACCCGTGAAGAGCATCCCTTTGTGGCTGACTTGGGCTCGGTCGAAGGTGAGATATTGGCGCTGCCCCGTGGCACCTCGATCGAGGAGTGGTTGCGCCGCGATTTCCCCAAGCTGCGGCTGATGCTGGTGGACAGTGAGGAGCAGGCCTTCAGTGCGGTCAACAATCGCCAGGCGGATATGACCCTGCGCTCCCTCATTGTGGCGGCCAGCACCCTCAAGCGCGAGGGCTGGTTCAACCTGAAGATCGCCGGTCAGGTGCCCGGTTACGGCAACCAGTTGCGTATTGGGGTGTTGAAAGAGCAGACAGCGCTGCGTGACCGGCTCAACATCGGCGTGGCGAGTTTGACCGCGCTGGAACGTCGCCAGATTGTTGACAAGCACCTGGCCATCAACGTGGCCACCGCTATTGATCCCCGGCCCTTGGCCTGGCTGGCGGCACTGCTGATGGCGGTGCTGCTGACCAGCAGTTACTGGATCTGGCGGCTGCGCCGGGTCAATGCCCAACTGCACCACCTGTCGCGCAGCGATGTGCTCACAGGGTTGTACAACCGTGCCGGTTTCACCGAAATCATGGATCGCGAGTTGGCCCGGGCCAAGCGTTCCGGCCAAACCCTGTCGGTGATCTTGCTGGACATTGATTTTTTCAAGCGCATCAATGACCAACTGGGCCACGAAGTGGGTGACAAGGTGTTGCGCGAACTGGCTTTGTTGCTGCGCGCTGTGGCGCGCCATGTTGATATTTTGGTGCGCTGGGGTGGTGAGGAGTTTTTGGTGATCTGTCCGGCAACACAGGAGCAGCAAGCTGTTGTGTTGGCCGAACGCATTTTGGCTGCCGTGCGTATGCATATCTTCAGCACGCCGTGGCCGCTGACCGTCAGCGCCGGGCTCGCCAGCCTGCAACCCGACCAAAACCCCGACACACTTTTCGCCCAGGCCGACGAAGCGTTGTTACAAGCCAAACGGCTTGGGCGCGACCGGCTGGTGGTATTTGATTCAAAGGACTCTCCCTCATGGCCATGATCCAGTGGTTTCCCGGCCACATGCACCTGACGCAAAAGGCGATTGCCGAACGCATCAAAAACATTGACGTGGTGATCGAGCTGCTCGACGCCCGCCTGCCGGGCTCAAGCGCCAACCCGATGCTGGCCCAACTCACGCAGGGCAAACCGGCACTCAAGGTGCTTAACAAACAAGACCTGGCTGACCCAGAGCGCACCGCCTTGTGGCTGGCGCATTACAACGCTTTGCCCGGCATGCGTGCGATTGCGCTCGATGCCAGCATGGCGGCACCGGCCAAGGCGCTGATCGCCGCCTGCCATGAACTCGCGCCCAACCGCGGCGGTTTGGCCAAACCGATGCGGGTGCTCATTTGTGGCATTCCCAATGTGGGCAAGTCAACCCTGATCAACACCTTGATGGGCAAACGCGCCACCAAAACCGGCGACGAGGCTGGGGTCACCAAGCTTGAGCAGCGCCTGGCGCTGGCGCCAGACTTTTACCTGTACGACACGCCGGGTATGTTGTGGCCGCGCATCATCGTCGCCAAAAGCGGCTACAACCTGGCCGCCAGCGGAGCAGTCGGGCGCAATGCGTTTGATGAGCAGGAGGTGGCGCTCGAATTGCTCGACACCTTGCGCACCCATTACCCCGCGCTGGTGGAAGCACGTTTCAAGATCAGTGGCGTGGCGCAGATGACGGATGAGCAGGCCTTGGAGGCGATTGGCCGCCAGCGTGGTGCGCTGCAAGGTGGCAAAAGCATCAACTGGCAAAAGGCCGCCGAGATTGTGATTTACGACTTCCGCTCGGCGGTGATGGGGCGCATCAGCCTGGAGACCCCGCAGGAATATGCCGAGTGGTTGGCGCATGGCCAAACCTTGGATGCCCAGCGCCAGCTCAAAAAAGACGCGATTGAACTGGACCGCAAAATCCGCTTCAAACAGATTCCGCGGCCGGGCTCACGATGAACGTCTCAGTCCAGAGGCTTCAGTGTCACGTCCGAGCACGGGTAGGCCACGCAGGGCAACACATAACCCTCGGCCTTTTCCTCGGCGCTCAAACCCGGCCAGTCAATCTCGTAACGCACCTGGCCGCTGGCCAACTGGCCGATGCAGGTGCGACAAGTGCCGTTGCGGCAGGAGCTGGGCCAGTTGATGAGGCCTGCCTCCAGCGATGCCAGCAAGGGCTGTTCTGGCCAAGCGTCAAAAGCCTGGCCGTCGGGCTGGGTCTGACCGGAAAAAAATGGCGGGGCAGGGGGCGTGGACATGGTTTTTATTGTATGGTTAGAGAAATTGCTCTCTAGCCCTTGTGGTTATAGGGTTAGTAGCTACTTAAAAAATAGCATTTGTGTTCGTTGGATGTTAGAAAGAGTATCAAAAAATGAGTTTGAATTTATCGGTTGTGCCTGATAAAAATGATCCCAACCCGCTGGTGATCTACCACGGGCGCAGCTGCCCAGACGGCTTTGCTTCGGCCCTGGCCGCGTGGTTGTATTACGACGGACGGGCCGAGTTTTTGCCGCTGGACCATGGCGACATCAAGACCCTGGCCGATTTGCCGCCGCTGGCGGGGCGCACCGTCTACATCCTGGACTTTTCATTTGCCGAGCCGCTGCTGCGCGACATCGACAACTGCGCGGCCAAACTGGTGGTGCTGGACCACCATCTGAGCGCTGCTGAAAAGCTCACCGGCTTTCAGTGCCAGCACGGGGTAGTGCACTTTGACATGAAGAAGTCAGGCGCACGTCTGGCCTGGGAGTTTTTCCATCCGCAGCAGCCGGTGCCGGATCTGGTGAAGTATGTCGAAGACCGCGACATCTGGGTTTGGCAATACCCCGAGAGCGCCGGTTTTCTGGCCGCGCTGGACATGGAGCCGTTTGACTTTGTCCGCTGGCAAGCCGTGGCCAACTTCGACAGCAGCCATTTGGCCGCCTACATTGACCGTGGTCAGGCCATGGACGAGAAATTCCGAAAGCTGGCCCAAGCCATGAGCGAGGTCGCCCAGCCCTTGACTTTTAATGGTGTGCCCGGCTTGATGGCCAATGTGCCCAGCGCTTTTCACAGCCTGGTAGGTGACATCCTGTGCGAAAAGTCAGGCACCTATGCCTTGCTGTGGACGGTGGACAAAACCGGTGTGGTCAAGTGCGGCCTGCGTTCGCGCTCGGGCTTCAGCTGCATTGCGCTGGCCGAGAGCATGCATGGCGGCGGCCACGCCCAAGCCTGCGGTTTCAAGATGCCGCGCGAGCGCTTGCTGGAATTGCTGGGCGGCACGCTGACGGCTTAAGCCACCCTGTGCATCGCCACCACCTACCCCGAGCCCGTTGGGCCATGGGGGGTGAGTTGCGATGTGCCGAACGACTTACTCTACGCCGAGAAACTTTGCCAGCGCGTCGGTGTCCATGGCGCCGGTGTGGGTGATGACTTCACCGTTTTTGCGGTGCTTGGCCACCACAAAAGGCACCGAGTCCTGCCCCAGTGTGCTCAGCAGCTGGGTGTTGGCTTGGACGGCTTGCGCCAGTTCGGGGGCAACATCGCTGGAGGCCGAAATGCCGCCAGTACCCGCCAACACCGATTTTTCATGCTCGGTCATGGTTTCCAGCGGCGTGCTGGAAGACAGCAACGTGGCGGCCTGCGCCAGACTCTTGCCTTGGTTAAAGGCCACAGGCACCCAGACGAACTTGACCTTGCCTTGCAGCGCCTTCGAGGCTTCCCACAGGTGGCCGCAATGCGGGCACTGGGGCTCGAACAGCACATACACCGGCTGTGCACTCATCATGGCACCGACGGTGAAACCCTTGCCGGTGTTGGCAACAGTGTCATAGGCTGAGCCGGTCACGGCTGGCGGTGTGGGACTGGCCGCCGCAGGTGCGGTGGTGGACGTGGGCGCGGACGGTTCGGCGGGTTTGGAGCAACCAGCCACAGCCAGGGCCAGGAGGGTGACGATAGGGAGTAACAGGTGTTTGGGTGACATGGACTTGAACATGTGGGCTAAGACGAGGTTCGGCGCGTTGGGTGCCGACCACGTCGGTATGAACATCAATGGACAGCTGGCATTATCCAGCCCGAGGCAGACTGCCAGCAGGATCGTGGTCAAAAGCCTTGTTTCAGCCAGCTGTTGGGTTGAGCGCCTGAGCCAGTTTGGCGGGACCGCGTTTTCATGAAAAATAGCGCGCTAGCCCTTTTAAATAAAGGGCTAGCTGCTATCAATGATGAAGTGGCGGCGGCTCACATCTCGTGGCGACCCAGCCAGCGCTCTTTGAGCAGGTAGGCGTTCACGCCCAGGTCCAGGATCGGGCTGGGGGGCAAGTAGTTGGGCTGACCCAGGGCCAACATGTCGGCCACCAGCGGGTTGTCCACGCCACTGGCCAAATCTGCCAGCGCCGTGCCGGCCACCGTTTGTTTGGAAATGCCCGCACCGTTGCAGCCTACCGCGACATAGACATGCTCGCCAAGCTGCCCCCATTTCGGTGCGCCATTGCGGGTGAAACAAATCAGGCCCGACCAGCTGTGTTCAAAGTCCACGTCCTGCAGTTCAGGGAAACGGGCCAAAAAGAGCTGGCGGTGCTGCGCCTGGTAGCGCAGTGTGTCCAGCGCGAGGTTGGTCGCGGTGGGTGCGTTGCTGACATGCTGGCGAATCAGGATGCGGTGGTCACGGGTGTAGCGCACGGTGGGGCCAGCGACGGCCGATACCGGTGTCAGCCCCCAGTCTTGTGGGTTGCCGATGCGCGCACGCTGCTCAGCGGTCAAGGCTTGGGTCAGCGAGGCGAAGGTGGACAGCCCGATCAGCTGGTTAGATAGACCCGGCAACTGCGCCGCGCAGCCATTGGTGGCGATCACGAGTTGGCGCGCACGGATGGCGCCATAGGGGGTTCGCACCTCCAGCGGCGAGGCAAAGTGGAAGTCCAGGGCGGGCGTCTGCTCGTACAGATCGACGTTGGCAGGCAGGTGATCGGCCAAGCCTTGCGTCAGCCCGGCAGGGTTGATCAACACGCAGCCCGGTGAAAAAATGCCTTGCTGGTAGTAACTGGTGCCCAAGCGCTTGGTCAGCGCGGCTCTGTCCAGCAGCTCATGCGGCACATCGAGCGAGGCCAGCTCTCTGGCGTACTCCTCCATGGATGGGGCCGACTCGGGGCGCACCGCCGCCTGGAACTTGCCTTGTTCGCGCCAGTCGCAGTGGATCTGGTGACGCTGCACCAGTGTTCTCAGGTCTGCGGTGCCAGCTTGGAGCAGGCGTTTGTAATTGTTGGCGGTTTGGAGTGCCGCTACGGTGCGGCCCACGCTGTGCGGGATGTCAATGACAAAGCCGGAATTGCGCCCCGCTGCGTTGTCACCCACCACGCCTGCGTCTATCAAAACCACCCGTTCGTGCGGGCGGTTTTCTGCCACACGCCGGGCAAAAGCCAGCCCGGCATAACCTGCGCCAACGACCAGCCAGTCGGCTTGGTGTTGCCCCCGCAGCGCCGCTGTGGGTTGACGCGCAGGCAACAGAGCCGACCAGCCGTTGATGTTGTTATCCAGGGGCAGGTGGCGAACCTGCACCCGTTTTTTTTCTATCGACAAAAGAAAGCTTCTCCGTATTACCAAGCCGCCAGACCGGTTCCTTTGTAGACCTTGGTCAAGGCGTCTTTCACCGCATCATTTTGGAACGATGCGACCAAGGTTTTGACCCAAGGGGCATTTTGTTTGTCGGTCTTGACGGCAATGAAGTTGTTGTAAGGGTTGTTGGCGATTTTCTCCTGGGCAATGCGCTCCTTGTCGGCTTTGAGGCCCGCCTTGAGCGCCCAGTCGGTGTTGACCACGGCGGCGGTCAAGTCGTCAATGCTGCGGCCCACAATGCCTGCGTCCAGTTCCTTGATCTTGATGTCTTTGGGGTTGGCGACGATGTCGGCGACGGTGGCGAGAATGCCCGAGCCGTCACGCAGTTTGATCAGACCTTGGTCTTGCAGCAACAACAGCGCGCGCCCTTCGTTGGAGGGGTCATTGGGTACACCAATCACTGCACCTTTGGGCAGGTTGGCCACCGATGTCACTTTGCGTGAATACAGGCCGATCGGCCAGACCGCCGTGAAGCCAACCGGGGTGATGTGGTAGCCGCGCGATTTGATCTGGTTGTCCAGGTACGGCTTGTGTTGGAAGGCGTTGGCGTCAACGTCACCACGTTCCAAGGCTTCATTGGGCTGGGTGTAGTCGTTGAAGACCACGGTTTTGATGGTCAGACCTTGTTTGGCGGCCTGGGCGGCAACCACTTTCCAGACGTCTTCGTCCTCGCCACCGATGATGCCCACGCGTACCGTGGTTTGCGCTTGGGCAAGCATGGGTGCTTGCAGAGCGCCAACGGCCAACAAACCGGTCAAAAACAGGCCAAGAGTGGTTCTGCGGCCAAGGGTGCGAGAGGTCGATGTCAACATACTGAATTTCCTTTTTCTATGGATGTTCTCGTGAACTTTCACGGGATGGCGATGTTAGACGTGCGCACCATGCTTGTGAACGAAGATATCTGAATATGCTTAGTTGTTTGGCGCACCGTTTTGGGGCTTGGTCGAGATGTGCCCGGGTGCCTGCGGGTTGGCTCTTGCGAATGGCCTCGGTTACCATGGCGAGCATGGCACGGGCCATATCGCTCCGTATTTCCCGACGACCCTGCGTCAGACCCAGATTCCTATGCCATCCAGCCAAAAAAACCACCGCATTCTTGCTTGTGACAATGCCGACCTGGACACGGCGTTTCTGCTGAGCATGTTGGAGGCCGACGGCTACACCAACGTGACCGGCATCAACGATGCGCGCCAGGTGATGCCGCTGCTGCAGCGTGAAACCTATGACCTGTTGGTGCTGGACATTGATATGCCCTTCATCGATGGTGTGGAGCTCACGCGCCTGATTCGTGAGCAGTTCTCCGAGGCCAGCCTGCCGATTCTGGTGATCACTGCCAGCGCCGACAAAGAGGCGCGCAACCTGGCTTTGTTCCATGGCGCCAATGACTACTTGAGCAAACCGGTGGACTCGGTGGAGACCTCGCTTCGGGTCAAGAACTTGCTCACGATCCGGGACATTTACAAGCGTCAGCAAAACACCGAGCTGGCCTTGGAGCAACAGGTCAACAGCCGTACCGCCAAGCTCGACATGCTGATCAAGACCGGCATCATGATGGCCTCAGAACATGACCGCGACCGGTTGTTTGACCAGATCCTGCGGGAAAGTCAGAAGCTGTTGCACTGTGACGGCGCCACCCTGTACCTGGTCACCGAAGAGAAGGCGCTGCGCTTTGCCCACCGCACACGCGATGACCAACTGCCCGTGGGGGAGATCCCGCTGTTTCATGCTGACACCGGCCAGCCCGATGAACGCTTTGTCTCGACCTATGTGGCGCTGCACAACACCCCGGTGGTGATCGACGACGTTGCGCTGGAGACCCGTTTTGATCTGGGCGGCACCCGACAGTTTGATGCGCAAACCGGTTACAAAACTGTCTCGCTGCTCACCGTCCCGCTGGCCTCCATCACCGGTGACGTGGTGGGTGTCTTGCAGTTCATGAACGCGCTGGATGTTGATACGGGCCAGGTGATCCCGTTTAGCCGGGACACGCTGGCGCTGGTCAAAGCCCTGGCGGCGCAGGCGGTGGTGGCGCTGGACAACCTGCAGTTGATGGAAGCGCAAGAGCAGTTGATGGAAAACCTGTTCCATATGATTGCCACCGCCATTGATGCCAAAAGCCCTTACACCGGGCGCCATTGCAACCGGGTACCGGAGCTGGCGCTGATGCTGGCACAAGAGGCACATGATGACGAAACCCTGTTTGCCGACTTCCGGTTTGACACCGCCGATGAGTGGCGCGAATTCAAGATGGGCGCCTGGTTACATGACTGCGGCAAGGTCACCACGCCCGAGTACGTGATCGACAAAGCCACCAAGCTGGAGACCATCAACAACCGCATCCACGAAATCCGCACCCGTTTTGAGGTGCTGCTGCGTGATGCCGAGATCGAACGCCTGCTGGCGCTGCAAGCCGGGCAAGCTGCCGATGTGGCCGATGCGCAATACGCCGCACGCGCAGCCCAGTTGCACGACGACTTTGCATTTATGGCGGCCTGCAACACCGGCACCGAGCCGCTGACAGCGCAGGATCTGGCGCGCCTGGCGCAGCTGGCGGGCATCACCTGGCTGCGCCATTTTGATGATCGGCTGGGGCTGTCCGTGGCCGAGGCCGAGCGCCGCGCCCATGAGCCGGCAGTCCAGCTGCCGGTGCGTGAAACCTTGCTGGCCGACAAACCGCGCCACCTGTTCGAGCGTGACCCCTTGCACCAGATCGACCCGCGTTATGGCTTCAAGATGGAGGTGCCCGAGAAGCTCTACAACCACGGCGAACTCTACAACCTGAGCGTGGTGCGTGGCACGCTCACCCTGGAAGAACGCTTCAAAATCAATGAACACATGATCAGCACCGTGATGATGCTGGAGAACATGCGGTTCCCGAAGGCGATGCGGCGGGTGCCTGAGTACGCCAGCACCCACCACGAAACGCTGACCGGCACCGGCTACCCGCGCCGACTCGGCGCGGAATCGTTGTCCATTCCGTCACGGATCATGGCGATTGCCGATATTTTTGAAGCCCTGACGGCGCCCGACAGGCCTTACAAAAAACCCAACACCGTGTCCGAGGCGATCAAGGTGCTGTTTGAGCTCAAGCAGCGCCGGCAAATTGACGCCGATCTGTTTGACTTGTTTCTGAGTTCCAAACTCTATGCGCGTTATGCCCACCGGTTCCTCAAGCCCGAACAGATCGACGAGGTTGATATTGCGGCTTACCTAGGCCCGGTGACGCCCTGAGCCTGTTGCGCGGCTGGAGCATGTTTGGTTTAACCCAACCCAAGCGCTGGTCCCTAACCTGGCTGGTGCCGGTAGGGGTGGTGGCGCTGTGCCTGCTGGTCGCGCTGCTGGACCCGCTGCCGCTGCAGATGGCACGCAACGGTTTGTTTGACCAGTTGCAGCGTTGGCAGCCGCGCAGCTACAGTGCCGCGCCAGTGCGCATCATCGACATTGATGAAGAGAGCCTGCAACGCCTGGGGCAGTGGCCGTGGCCACGCACCCGCATGGCTGAGCTCACCACCCGTTTGCAGGCGGCGCAACCAGCGTCCATCGCGTTTGATGTGCTGTTTACCGAGCCCGATCGCACCTCGCCCAAGGCCATGCTGGCCATGTGGCCTGCCTCCACCGCGCTGCGCCAGCAACTGCAGGCCTTGCCAGATCACGATGCCGCGCTGGCCCGAGCCATCGCGGCGGGCCGGGTGGTGCTGGGCTTTGCCGTGGAACGGCATGCGCAGCCAGGTGCGTTGCCAGGTCTCAAGTCGCATTACGTGGCGACTGGTGAAGCGGCTCAGCCCTATGTGCCCGCCTTTTCTGGTGCGATCAAGCCGCTGCCCGAGCTGGAGGCCGCGGCCAGCGGGCTGGGGGCGATTGTTTTCTTGCCAGACGCCGACGGTGTGGTGCGGCGGGTGCCGTTGCTGGTGCGCGTGGGCGACACGCTGGCACCATCATTGATGGCTGAAGCGCTGCGGGTGGCGCAAGGTGCCAAAAACTACACCACCAAAACGGTCGCGCAGGCGGGTGTCGGCCTGGCCGAGGTGCGCATCGGTCGCCAGTCGGTGCCGACCACACCGCAGGGGGAGGTCTGGGTGCATTATTCCCAGCCCGTGGCGCAGCGTTCCATCTCGGCCTGGAAGGTGCTGGCCGGTGCGGTGCCAGACGCTGAGCTGGCAGGCAACATCCTGCTGGTGGGCAGTTCGGCCCAGGGTTTGATGGATTTGCGCTTTAGCCCGCTAGGCACGGCGTTGCCCGGGGTGGAGGTGCATGCGCAGGCGCTGGAGCAGCTGCTCACCGGAGGCGGTCTGGCGCATCCGGCCTGGGCGGACGCGCTGCAGATGCTGCTGGCGCTGTTTGGTGGTTTGCTGGTGGGGTGGATTGCGCTGTCTTATGGGGCTGCGTTGTCACTGGCCGCAATGGCTGGTCTGCTGGTGCTGCTGGGTGCCTTGGTGGCCTATTGTTTCAGTCGGCAGGGTGTGCTCCTGGATGGCGTTACCCCAGGTATGACGGTCATTAGTAGCTATGTTTTTTCTAGCGTGGTGCACCATGTATTGAGTGAACAACGGCAGCGCTGGATACGTCAGGCGTTTTCGCGGTATGTGTCGCCTAACCTGGTGGCCTACCTGATCAAGCAGCCCGGTGCGCTGGAGCTGGGCGGGCGGCGCCAAGAGTGCAGCTTTGTGTTTACCGACCTCGCCGGGTTTACCAGCTGGCTGGAGGGGATGGACCCGGCGGCGGCGGTCAGTCTGCTCAACGACTACCTGGACGGCATGATTGCCATTGCCTTCCAACACGAGGGCACTTTGGACCGCATTGTGGGTGACGCCCTGGTGCTGATGTTTTCTGCACCGGTGCTGCAAACCGACCACCAGCGCCGCGCTTTGAACTGCGCCTGGGAGATGCACCAGTTCTCCAACCACTATGTCGCCAAACTTGCCGCGAAGGGTGTGCCATTTGGCTTGACCCGCATAGGCGTGCACAGTGGCGAGGTGATCGTGGGCAATGTGGGGGGGCAGAGCCTGTTTGACTACCGCGCGCTGGGCGACCCGATCAATACCGCGTCGCGCCTGGAGAGCGCCAACAAACAGTTTGGTACCTTGATGTGTGTCTCCAAAGCCATCCTCAGCCATTGCCCGGAGTGGCCCGCCAGGCCGATTGGCCAGGTGGTGCTCCAGGGCAAAACCCAGCCCGTTGCGGTGTTCGAGCCGCTGGACCCCGAGCGCGGCGGTGATGCGCCCTATGCGGCAGCGTTTGAGCTGCTGCGCCAGCAGTCACCCCAGGCGCAGGGGGTGTTTGAGCAACTGGCCAGTCAACGCCCAGCAGACCCGCTGGTGGCTTTGCATTTGGCCAGATTGCGCTCGGGCCAGGTGGGTGATGTGTTGGTGCTGAGCAGTAAGTAGCATCAGCGCACGATCACTTCGACCCGCCGGTTGCGCGGCTCGTCGGTGTCGTCGAGTGTTTTCACCAACAGGTTCTTTTCGCCGTGTGATTCGATGGACAGCCGGTCTGTGCTGACACCCGCGTCGCTGATCAAGGCCGACACCTGTTTGGCGCGTGTCAAACCCAGCTCGTAGTTGGCTAGTGCCTCTCCTTTGGTGTCGGTGTGGCCAATCACAGCCACATCCACGCCCGGGCGCTGGCTGATGTCTTCCTTGATCTTGGGAAGCTCGGCCTGGGAGGCTTTGGTCAGCAGCGCCTGGCCAGTTTCAAAATAGAGCAGGTAGCTGGCCGGTTTTTTGGGGCTGGCCGCCAGGGCTGCGCCAAAATCCTTTTGCAGTTGCTCGTTGGTCACGGTGAAGGTTTCACTGCGCGTGTTACCCATCACGGTGCCCTGGTTCTTGGTGTCGAGCACCGTGGTTTGTTGCCCGCTGGTGACCACCACTTTGCCCAGGGTGCCATCGTCATCTGGCAGCAACACCACATAGTTTTTGGCACAGCCGGTCAGGCTCAGCAACAGGGCGCCGGCCAGCAACCAAGAACGCCAGGCCACGGTTGGGAGGGTGTGTTTTGTGGGCATGTTTTACTCCGGAACAACCAGTGCAACAAAGTGCGTGCCACGCACACCAATCGTGCCAGTGGGGGTGCGCACCGACACGGCCGAGGGTTTGAGTTTGGCAATCAGGCCAGAGACATAGTTGAGTGAGCCTTTGCCCAGGCTGGCACCAAGTTTCAATTCATCCTTTGCCGGGTTGAACACATACTCATCCACCACAAATTCGGTGTTCGGTCCGATGGAGAGCAAGGTGTTGTCGCGCAGGGTGATGCCCAGACTCGCACCTTTGCCGGTTTTCAGTACATCGCTTGTTTTTACCGGCGTGCCGGGTTCGGCCTTGAGGTTGTGGCCAGTTGTCATCACCGTGGCATCACCCTGCACCGATTTGATGTAGCCGATGACGGACTCATCGGCCAGGGCGGCGGTTGACGTCAGGCAAAGGGCCAGTGCCCACGCCGGGAAATCTGTTTTGATATTCATGCTGTGTCCCTGTCAAAAGTACTGCGTACGCCAAAGCTTGTTTGGGCTCGCGTGATCATGGTTGGCCTGCAGGCTCCCGATTCTTTCCAGTGCAGCGGCATGCATCCTACCAGCGCGCCGCCCGGCGAACCATCGCCGGTGATGAGCGGCGTGTCGTGGCACGGTGGCTCAGAACATCAGCTGGCGCTGGCTCACAAAGTGCCGCGTGGTTTGGTTCACCGGGTCGATGAACCTCAGCTCTTTGGCCAGCAGTTGCAAGGGGCGGGCATGGTCCAACTGGCCCTCGGGGGTGAGGTCTGGGTAGAGCCCGTCATTGAGAATGGGCAGGCCCAGGCCCAGCATGTGCACCCGCAACTGGTGGCGCTGGCCAGTCACTGGCCGCAAAGCGTAGCGCGCCAGTTGGCCTTGCACCTGCATCACCTCGATGTGCGTCAGCGCATTGGGCACACCGGGCACCTCGTGCTGCAGCATGAAATGGCCCGCTTCGGTGATGCGGCTTTGGCGCGTTTGCGGCATGGGCACATCGCTGCGCCAGGGGGCAATCGCGTGGTAGGTTTTGTGCACTTGGTGCTGGCTAAACAGCGCACAGTAAGCCGCACGGCTGGCAAGCTGTTTGGAGAACATCACCAGTCCGGCGGTGTCGCGGTCAATGCGGTGGATGGGCACCAAGTCATCCAGACCCAGCTTGCGTTTCAGCCGCACCAACACCGTCTCGGCCAGGTAGCCGCCCGAGGGCACCACCGGTAAAAAATGTGGTTTGTCCACCACCAGCAAGTGCGCGTCCTGGTACAGCACCACTTCCTCAAACGGAATGGGGGGCTCAAACGGGACTTCTCGGTAGTAATACAGCCGGGTGTGGGCCGGGTAGGGTGCCAAACAGGCTTGCTGTGGGGTGATGGCAGTGCCGTGCTCGTTGATCACGTCGCCGCGCGCCAAGCGCTCCAGCCAAGTGGGGCGGGCCACGTTGGGAAAGCGTTCGCTCAGAAAGTCGATCAGGCTGGGCCAGTGGCCCGCAGGCAGGCCAACACAGCTGGGGCCAACGCCGTTGCGGGCTGGTGGCTTAGCTGGCATGCCAGTTTCCCTCACCCCAACCCTCTCCCAGTGGGAGAGGGAGTGAGCAGCCGATTGGTGTCTCAGGGTGTCCCTCACCCCGGCCCTCTCGCGGTTCGGGAGAGGGGGAGCGCAGTCGCTGCGCGAGTTGAAGGTTAAGTGCGTTCAAACACCAGATCCCAGACACCGTGGCCCAGCTTGAGTCCGCGGTTTTCGAACTTGGTCAGTGGCCGGTAGTGCGGTTTGGGGGCATAGCCCTGCAACTCGGGATGGGACGTCAGGGCGGTGTTTTTGAGCAAGGGCTCGGCGCTCAGAACCGCCAGAATCTGCTCGGCATATTCCTGCCAGTCGGTGGCGCAGTGGATGTAGCCCCCCACCTTGAGGCGGGCTGCCAGCTTGGCCACCAGGGGCGCCTGGATCAGGCGGCGTTTGTTGTGCCGGGCTTTGTGCCAGGGGTCCGGAAAAAAGATGTGCACCCCGTCCAGGCACTGCTCGGGCAGCATGTGGTCGATCACTTCGACCGCGTCGTGCGCACAGATGCGGATGTTGCGCAAGTCTTGTTCACCAATGCGTTTGAGCAGTGCACCCACGCCGGGGTCATGCACCTCGCAGCACAGAAAGTGGGTGTCTGGCAGCAACGCGGCGATGTGGGCTGTGGCCTCGCCCATGCCAAACCCAATCTCCAGTACCAGCGGTTTGCCATTTGTGTCATTTTGGCCTGTAGCCCTTATCGAATCTGGGAAGATTGCTTCAAAATCGAGAGCGTTTTGCTGGTACGGCAGCAAAAAACGCGGCCCCAGTTCACTCAAGGCTTTGGTCTGGCCAGCGGTGGTACGCCCAGTGCGTTTGACAAAACTGCGGATGGCGCGCCGCTCAGGGGTGGCTGGGGCTTGAGGGGTGTCTTGGGTCATGGTGTGGAGGGTCAAAGTGCAGCGGATTGTAGATTTGCCATGAAAAGCGATGAAAATGCGCCGCTTGTCATGATGTCTCTCTGAAAAAACCGATCCTATGCCAGACAACTCTGCGCTTTCTGCCACCGCCTTGACGCCAGAGGGAGATGCTGCACGCCGTTTGCAGGCCATTCTGGATGCTTTGCCGGACTTGCTGTTTGAGGCGGATCTGGATGGGCGACTTCTGGATTACCACTCGCCGCGCACCGACTTGTTGGCGGTGCCCGCCGAGGTGTTCATTGGCAAAACCTTGCACGAGTTTTTCCCCAAAACCACCGCAGACATCTGTCTGGCGGCCTTGTTGGAGGCCCATGCCAACGGCTTCTCCCGGGGGCACCGGATTGAGTTGATGCTGCCCCAGGGACTGGGCTGGTTTGAACTGTCGGTGTCGCGCAAGGACAATGGCCCGGCGCAACCGGTCAGCTTCATTGTGCTGTCGCGCGATGTCAGCCAGCATGTGCTGGCTGAACGCAAGCTGCAGCGCCTGACACAGCTCTACGCTGCCCTGAGCCAGTGCAACCAAGCCATTGTGCGCTGCCAAAGTGAGGCCGAGCTGTTTCCCGTCATTTGCGCGGATGCGGTGAAGTTTGGCGGCATGAAGCTGGCATGGATTGGCGCGCCTGACGCTGCCACCGGGCAAGTTGTGCCGGTGGCTTTCTCGGGGGAGGGCAGTGACTACCTGCGGGGTTTGGTCATCACCACGGACGCCGACTCCCCCAGTGGCCGTGGACCTTCGGGGAGCGCCATCCGCGATGACCGGCCTTACTGGTGCCAGGACTTTATCAACGACCCTTCGACCCAGTTCTGGCACGCGCGCGCCAGAACGTACGGTTGGCGTTCTGCGGCAGCGCTTCCGCTGCATCGTCACGGTCAGGTCGTGGGCTTGCTGACGGTGTATGCCGGCGAGACCCATGCGTTTGACGAAGAGGCCCGCTCGCTGTTGCTGGAAATGGTGATGGACATCAGCTTTGCGCTGGACCGTTTTGCCGACGAGGCAGAGCGTTTGCGCACCCAAGCCAGCTTGCGCCAGAGTGAAGAGCGCTACCGCATGGCGTTTCACACCAGCCCGGACTCGATAAGTATCACGCGCATGTCTGACGCCATGGTGGTGGATGTCAACCAGGGGTTTGAGCACATCACGGGCTGGACGGCCGCAGAGGTGCTCGGCCAATCCTTGCTAACGCTCAACATCTGGCACGATGCGCATGACCGTGAACGCATGCTTGAGGCCTTGCGCCGTGAGGGCCGCTGCCCGAACCTGGAGTTTGCGCTGTGCCGCAAGGATGGCTCTATGCGGACTTGCCTGATGTCAGCTGCTTTGGTGCGTTTGGACGATGTGGACTGTATCCAGTCCATCACCCGCGACATCACCGACAAAAAACGTGCGGACGAACGTATCACCCATTTGGCGCAGTTTGACCAACTCACCGGCCTGCCCAACCGCAGCCAGTTGCAGGCGCGTTTTGATTTTGCCCACCAACTGGCGCAGCGCAGTGGCGAGGGCTTGGCGTTGATGTTCCTGGATCTGGACCACTTCAAAAATGTGAACGACACCTTGGGCCACAGCATGGGCGATCGTCTGCTGGTGGAGGTGGCCCAGCGCCTGAGCGCGGTGCTGCGCCCGGGTGACACCTTGTCGCGCATGGGCGGTGATGAGTTCATCCTGCTGCTGCCTTCGGCGACGGAGGAGACGGCCAGCCAGTTGGCCATGAAGCTGTTGGCCGTGATGTACGAGCCGTTCAAGATGGACACCTATGAACTGGTCAGCACCCTGTCGATTGGCATTGCGTTGTACCCGTATGACGGGCTGGACTTCGAGACATTGTCCAAAAACGCCGATACCGCGATGTACCGCGTCAAGCAGGCCAGCCACAACAATTTTGCGTTTTTCACCCAGGAGATGCAAACGCACTCGGCACGCCACCTGCAGCTCAGCAATGCCATGCATTTCGCCTTGGCGCGTGGCGAGTTGTCGCTGCATTACCAGCCGCAGTTGTCACTGCAAGACGGCCACATCGTGGGTGCCGAGGCCTTGCTGCGCTGGCAGCACCCGGAGCTGGGCAGCTTGTCGCCCGCAGAATTTATCCCGATTGCCGAGGACAACGGTCAGATGCTGGCCATTGGTGAATGGGTGATGCGCACCGCGGTGACCCAGTTCAAGCGTTGGATCGACGAGGGCTTGGCGCCGATGGTGGTGGCGGTGAACCTGTCGGCGGTGCAGTTTCGCCACCCTGATTTGCTGACGTTGGTCTCGCAGATTCTGGGCGAGGTGGGTTTGCCTGCCCAGTACCTGGAGCTGGAATTGACCGAGGCCACGGCCATGGACGATCCATTGGCCGCCATTGAACTCATGAACCAACTCCGGGCACTTGGCATCCGCATGGCGATTGACGACTTTGGCACCGGCTACTCGTCCTTGAGTTACCTGAAAAAGTTCAATGTCTCCAAGCTCAAGATCGACCAGAGTTTTGTGCGCGACATCACAGACGACCAGGACGACAAGGCCATTGTTTCGGCCATCATCAATTTGGCGAGCAGTCTGAACATCAGCACCATTGCCGAGGGTGTGGAAACGGCCAGTCAGCTGGCTTTTTTGCGCTTGCAGGGTTGCGACGAAGTGCAGGGGTATTACTTCAGCAAACCCTTGTCAGCGCAAGCGTTTGAGGCGTTTGTGCGGGCACAGCAGCCAGTGCGCTGAACTGCCCGGAACGCCTCAGGCCTGCAACCACAGGGTGGTCCACTGGGAGGTATAAAACACCAGCGCCTCGGTCAGCGGGCCGGGGTGGGGAAGCAGTCCCAGCGCCTGGGCCGCCTTGTTGAGCGCGGCGAGCGGCTGCTGCAGGTCCAGCGCGGCGGCACCGTTTTGCTTGGAGAGCTTTTCGCCATTGGCACCCAGCACCAGCGGCGTGTGCAGGTAGCGTGGCGTTGGCAGGCCCAGGGCGCGCTGCAGCAGGATTTGCCGGGCGGTGTTGTCCACCAGGTCGGCACCACGCACCACATCGGTGATGCCCTGCGCGGCATCGTCCAGCACCACCGCAAGCTGGTAGGCAAAACAGCCGTCTGCGCGTTTCAACACAAAGTCACCCACGGCGCTGGCCACGTCCTGCTGTTGGCTGCCCAAGCGGCGATCGAGCCAGTGGATGGGCTGGTGCAGTGGCTTGATCTGCGGCGTGGGTGGATTAGAGTTTGCTATTGAATCAGAAGCTTCTGGCCCTTTATTTAAAAGGGCTAGAGGCGAATTTTCTATATAAATATCGGTGCGCAGTCGCCAGGCCCTGGCCGCCTGACCGTGCAGGCCTGCGCGGCAGGTGCCGGGGTAAACCAGCTCGCCGTGGCGTGGTTTGCCGGTGCCGTGTTGGGCCAGCGCCTGCTCAATCTGTTTGCGGGTGCAGCCACAGGGGTAGGCCAGACCACGCTGAACCAGTGCCGCCAGCGCCTGCTGGTAAGCCCCGCTGCGTTGAGTTTGGATCAGCGGCGGCAGGTCTGAAACCAGCCCGCACTGGCCGAGTTGCTGCAAGATGACTTCGCCCATGCCCGCCAGGCAGCGGGTGGTGTCCACGTCTTCGATGCGTACCAGCCAACTGCCGTTGTGGGCGCGGGCATCGAGCCAGCTGGCCAGCGCCGCCACGAGCGAGCCCGCATGCAAGGGGCCGGTGGGCGAGGGGGCAAAGCGGCCGGTGTAGCGGCTCATGGCTGACGCGTTTACCTCTGCCCAACGGTGGTTACAGCACCGCCAGCGCCAGCTCCAGCCCCGACACAAAGGCGTTTTCCACCCGGTAGCCCTGGCACCAGTCGCCGCACAGGCCCAGCCCCAGCTCGGCATTGAACAGGTGGCTTTGCCCCAGTGTTTGGCGCGTTTTGGCATACAACCAGCGTTGGCTATCCACAAACGCGGGTTCGGCGTGGATGCCAGTCACCTCGCCAAATGCCTTGAGCAGCTTGGCTTGCACGCGTTGCGGATCGTCGTGCAGGTGCTCTTGTGACCAGTCGGCACTGGCTTGCACGGTCCAACGCTCAATCGGCGTGCGGCCCGGTTTGCTGGACTCGCGTGCCAGCCAGGCAATGCGGTGGTGTTTGCTGCGCGCGGCACTCCATTGCGGCCCCAGGGTGGACAAGTCGGGTTGCATCGCCTGCGGAAAAGCCAGCATCAACGTCCAGCAGGGTGCCATGTCAACCCCGCCAAGCAAATCAACCCAATCGCTGGCTAACTTTGAATTTTGTAGCAAGCTTTGCGCTTGTGGACTGGGGATGGCCAGAAAAACGGCATTGAAGCCGGAGTACACATGGCGGGCGTCATCGGGGCCTTCGGTGCGCAATTGCCAGTGGCCGGGTTTGAGCGCATCGGGCTCAATCTGGGTGACTTGGGTTTGCAACTCGATTTTGCTGGGGGCCTTGATGTCCTCGGCCCAACCCGCCACCACCGAGGCCATGCCCGGTACACCCACCCAATGGGGCTCGCTCACAGGTGCGCTGGGTGTGCTGACCTGACCCACTTCGTTGATCACCTGCACCGTGTTGGCACCCCAGCGCTTCACCAAGCGGGGCGAGGTTTCCAGCGCCATGACAAAACGCGGGTCGCGCGCGGTGAAGTACTGGGCACCATGGTCAAACGAACCAAAGGCGCTGTCGCGGGTGGCCATGCGCCCACCCAGGCTGCTGCTTTTTTCAAACAGCGTGACGGTGTGGCCCGCTTGCACCAGGGTGCGCGCGCAGGTGACGCCCGCCATGCCCGCGCCGATGATGGCAATGTGCTGGTGGATGCGTGGGGATTTGTTCATGTTGTTGTCTCCAGAAGTAAAAGTGTGCGGGCGTGGTTTTGTTGTTGAACAGGTCAGCTTGTCTTGCGCCGTTGTGACCGACTTTACACGCCCCGGTGGCGCTGCAACAAAGCGGCGCGGGTGGTTGCGTTGCCCAGCGCATCCAGCCACCATTGCAAGGCGCGCCCAGGCGTGGCGCTGCTGGCTCGCCAGGCGTAATTGAGACTGACAACACGGGGTGCGCGCAGCGTGTCGCGCGCCACCAGCCGCCCAGTGGCGATGTGGTCCACCACCATCGATTCGGGCAAAAAGCCGCAGCCCAGGCCGCGGATGTGGGCGTCGAGTTTGTCCTGCATGGTGGCCACGGTCAGCACGTCCTGGCCGCCCAGCAGCCCGATGCTCATGCCCCGGCCCCGGCTGACGGTGTCGGCCACCGCAATGGCACGGTGCTGGCGCAGTTCGTCATCACACAGCGGTTCGGTCGATGCGGCCAGCGGGTGGTGGGGTGCTACCGCAAACACAAAACGCACCTCACCGAGCAACTGGCCATGCAGGCCGATGTTTTGGGTCATGTCCGCCACGCCCAAGGCCAAATCGGCCTGGCCGCTGGTCAGTGCTTCGATTGTGCCCGACAGGGTCTCGTCGCGCAGCCGGATGCGGGTGGGCGGCGCACTGTCCAGGAAGTGTTCACACAACTCCATGACCGTGGCCTTGGCGATGATGGCGTCCACGGCAATGGTGAATTGGGGTTCCCAGCCGGTGGCCACCCGTTTGACTCGGTTGGCCACGGCATCAATGTCTTGCAGCAGGCGTTCCCCCTCGCGCAACAGTTCCAACCCGGCCAGGGTGGCCACGGCCTGGCGTGAGCTGCGGTCAAACAGCAGCACGTCCAGGGCGTCTTCCATTTGCCGCACCCGGTAGGTCAGGGCGCTGGGCACCATGCCCAAAGCGCGCGCAGCAGCGGCAAAGCTGCCGGTGTTGGCAATGGTTTGCAGCATGGCGAGTGCTTCCGGGGTCAAAACCTTGCGTGCGGTTTGCATGGTCGACATTCTTTTGTTCGAACTGTTTGAATGATGCCATCAAAACCTCAGGGTGATTACAGAGGCGTGCCCGGCTAAAGTTGTCATTGTCCCATCCACCCAAGGAGTTACCTTGATCCAACTCAGACCTTCTCAAGAGCGTGGCTATGCCGATCACGGCTGGCTCAAATCTTTTCATAGCTTTTCATTTGCGGGTTATTTCGATCCGGCGCACATGGGTTGGGGCAACCTGCGGGTGATCAACGAGGATCGCATCGCGCCTGGCAAGGGTTTTGGCACCCACGGTCACCGCGACATGGAGATCGTGTCTTATGTGATGTCGGGCGCTTTGGAACACAAGGACAGCATGGGCAATGTGCAGACCATTCATCCCGGCGAGGTTCAGCGCATGAGTGCGGGCAGTGGCGTGCGGCACAGCGAATACAACCACGCCGCCGATGGCACCACCCATTTCCTGCAGATCTGGATCTTGCCCAATGTGCAGGGCATCGAGCCGGGTTACGAGCAAAAGACATTCGACGCCGACAGCAAGCAGGGTTGCCTGCGCTTGGTGGCGTCACCGGACGGCGCTCAGGGCTCGGTCACTTTGCATGCTGACGCACGCATGTATGCAGGTTTGTTTGAAACCGGGCAAACTGCTGAGCTGGCTTTGGCGGCGCAACGCAAGGCCTATGTGTTTCTGGTGCGCGGTGAGCTGGTGGTCAATGGCCTCAAGCTGCGGGCGGGTGATGCCGCGCTGCTGGACGAGGAGCCGCTGCTTACCCTGACAGAAGGCGCGGGCGCCGAGGTGCTGGTGTTTGATTTGACTGCCTGATGCGCCGGCGGGTGTGATCCGGTCTTTTTTGACCAGGGTGTGTGTTGTTTTTAGTTAATCTACACAAGGAGTTGTTCATGGCTAAAGTTGCGGTTGTTTTTCACTCTGGCTACGGCCATACCTTGCGCCTGGCCCAATCAGTTGCTGAGGGGGCTGCTGCGGAATTGGTCGCCATCGATGCCGACGGCAATGTGTCCGAGGCCGGTTGGGCTACGTTGAACGCAGCCGACGCCATCATCTTTGGCAGCCCCACCTACATGGGTTCGGTGAGTTGGCAGTTCAAGAAATTTGCCGATGCGACAAGCAAACCATGGTTCAGCCAGGCCTGGAAAGACAAGGTGTTTGCCGGTTTCACCAACAGTGCCACCATGAACGGTGACAAGTTGTCCACCTTGCACTACCTGTTCACCCTGGCCATGCAGCACAGTGGCATCTGGGTGGGTACCGGCATGATGCCCAGCAACAGCAAGGCGGCACAGCGCAACGACCTCAACTATGTGGGTTCGTTCAGCGGCGCCATGGCGCAGTCGCCGTCGGATGCGTCACCGGCCGAGATGTTGGTCGGTGATCTGGAAACGGCACGTTTGTTTGGTCAACGCGTCGCGCAAGTGAGCGCCAAATTCAAAGCCTGACTCCTTTTTGCGCCTTTTGCCGGGTGGCGGCAAAACCATCCGTTCAATGACTATCCGAACCGGCCCATCGAGGCCGGTTTTTTTGCGCGCGGGTGCTGCAAAAGCAGCTTATCGGCGGCTTTTTGGCGTTTTGTGGCTCTGGCCCATATGATTAAATGGGGTCTAGCTATTGAATAAATAGTTATTCCGTCGGCCAAAGAGGACGCTGGCGCTGGCATCTGTCAGCCTCTGGTGATCTTGGCTGTGCAAAATCCATGTAAAACAATCTGACTGACGTACCCGCCATGCGCCCCGTGCTGCCTCTTTCCCTCCCCTTCTGCGGGCGCCTGTCTCCGGCGGCATTTTTGACCGGTGGCTTGCTGATGGGCGGCCAGGCTTTGGCCCAGGTGCTTGACGCGGTGTCCGAAAAGGACTTTTTGTCCGAAATGCCCATTGTGCTGAGTGTGTCGCGCCTGCCGCAGCGGTTGGACGAGACGCCCGGTGCGGTGACGATTCTGGACCGCAACACCATCCGGCGCTCGGGCGCGCGCGATGTGGCCGATTTGTTACGGCTGGTGCCGGGCTTTCAGGTCAGCAATTCGTTTCAGAGCTTAGCGCCGCTGGTCAGTTACCACGGTGCGTTTGGCGAATACTCAAACCGGCTGGAGTTGCTGGTTGACGGGCGCTCGGTGTATTCGCCGTATTTCATTGGCAACATCGGGCCGGGTTTGGAGACGGTCGCGATCGAAGACATCGAACGCATTGAGGTGTTGCGTGGCTCCAATTCAGCTGCTTATGGTGCGCGGGCCATTTTGGGTGTGATCAACATCGTGACCCGCGACACGGCCGACACACTCGGGGCGCAAGGCGCTGTTACGGTCGGAGAGAACGGCATCCGTGACACCCAGGCACGGCTTGGCTGGGGTGACGGGCGCGGCACCTATCGCCTAACTGCAGATACCCGAGCGGATGACGGCCTGAAGGGGGCCAACGGACCGAACCGGGTGTCGCGCATCAATTTCCGCTCGGATATTCGGCCCGACGGCGCTGATGAGGTGCAGGTGCGACTTGGGGCCTTGAATATTGAGTCATTTCGGGGCACCACCGGCGATCCAGACAACCCACTGCGCCAATTCAGTTTTGACTCAGCCTATGCGCAACTCGATTACAAACGTGTCTTGAGCGCGGATGAGGATGTGTCGCTCAGGCTCTCTCATACCCAGGAGAGTTACTCCGATGCTTTTCCGTACTATTTACAGCAATTGAATCCCAATTTTGCTGCCTCAGATATCGTGATTGTCAGTGGTAGTGGTACTTCCAGCAGTGATGTGATGACCTTGCAGCACACGTTGCGTTATGACGATGCGTTGAGGCTGGTGTGGGGAGGTGAATTTCGCAGCGAGCGCGTTCAATCGCTGGCGCTGTACAACACGGCAAGCACCTTTATCAACGACTCGACCCGGCTGTTTGGCAACCTGGAGTGGCGGGTGGCCACCAATTGGCTGCTCAACCTCGGTGCCCTGGCTGAACACAGCAGTGACACCGGAGACACGCTGGCACCGCGTTTGATGCTCAATTGGCATGTGTCATCCGGGCAGACCTTTCGGGCGGGTTTGTCCAAAGCGTACAGACCGCCGAGCAATTTCGAGAATTTTGCGGATGTCCGGTATTTTTGGAATGGACATCAAATCTTTCAGACTGCACGTGGTTCCGGTCAACTGCAAGCCGAAGAGCTGGTGGGCAGCGAGTTGGGCTACATGGGGGAGTTTCTGGACCGGCGGTTAACGCTGGATGTTCGACTGTTCGACGAACACATCAGCAATTTCATTCGCATCAATAATGGTGGCAGATTGCCAAAATACTACCTCAACGACGAAGATTTTTCGATCCGAGGTGCTGAGTACCAACTCAAGTCCCAGCCTTGGACGGGCGCGCAGTTCATGTTGAACCAGACCTACACCAACATCAACTCCATCAATCCGGGGACGGCTCTGGCCGCACCAAGAATGGCGACGTCCCTGAGTTATTCCCAATCTTTGCCTGGTCAGCTGAATTTGACGCTGACGCACAGTCAAAGCAGTAAATCGACGCCGGTTCGTGGCGATGAGAGTGACGCGCGACCGACACAGCGCACCGATTTGCGCCTGGCCAAAGCCCTGCGTTGGGGAACTCACCGAGGTGAGATTGCGCTGGTGGTGCAAAACCTGGGCTCACCTTACATGGATTACAAAAAAGAATTCTCGTTCCAGCGGCAAGCATTTGTGACCCTACGTCTGGAAGACTGAGCGCGGGTGATGGCCATTTTGTTGCGCTCTGTATTCCTGGCCCTGGCGTTTGTTTTGCTGGGAGTCAGGGCATGGGCGCAGGTGACCGATGGTGCGCCACGGGTGCTCATTGTCAGCAGCGACACAGCGGCTGCATACGCCCAAGCCGCAGAGACTCTGACAGAGAGTTTGGTGCGCCAGGGAGTCGCACGTGCTGATATTTCACAGTCACTGGCAACGGAACTGTCCACGCGACTCAAGTCTGGCTTGCCACCGCGCCCAGCCATTTTTGTCGCACTGGGCACGGAGGCCACCCAGTTGCTGGTGGCTGCCGGTACCCAAGCTCCGGTCTTGAGCGCTCTGATCCCGCGTAGCAGTTTCGAGCGTATCCTGCGCAGCAATGGCAAGGTCACCTCGGCCCGCTTGAGCGCGATTTATCTGGATCAGCCTTTGGCGCGACAGTTGGCGCTGGTTCGGCAGGTGTTTCCTCAGGGAAAACGCTTGGGTGTTTTGTGGGGTGCGGAGTCGTCGCAGAGGGCCTCTGGTTTGAAAACGCTGGTGGCAGCCAGTGGCATGGAACTGCAGGAAGCGAGCGTGATGCAGCCACAGGACTTGCCTGGGGCGCTGGCACAGGTGCTGGCTGGCAGCGACGTGTTGCTGGCTTTGGCAGACCCTGCGGTTTTTAACAGCGCAACGATCCAAAACATTTTGATGTCAAGTTTTCGCGCACGGATTGCGCTCGTGGCTTTTTCTCCTGCCTACGTGCGCGCCGGCGCCGTGCTGGCGGTTTACACCACGCCGGTGCAGGCTGCCAGCCAGGCTGCAGAAGTGGTGCTGCCAGTATTGCACGGTAGGCCTCTGCCTGATCGTGCACTGGAACCCAATGATTTTGAAGTGGGGGTGAATGCCCAGGTGGCGCGCGCTCTTGACCTGTCACCCGATGCGCAGACACTGCGTTCGACCTTGCGGCGCCTAGAGCGCCTGCCATGAAGATGCTGGATATTCGCACCCGTTTGTTGTTGGCGGCCTTGTTGCCACTGGTTCTGATCAGCACCTTGCTGGCCACGGTATTTTTGTTGGCACGTTTTGGTGACATGCAAGCCGCCTACGACCAGCGCAATCGTGCCGTGGTGCGCCAGGCCGCAGTGGCCAGTGAATATGCCCTGTTTTCAGGCAATGTCGTGCAGCTTCAGGCGCTGGCCACTGGCGCCTTGCAAGAGACGGATGTGCGGTGGGTGGCTATTTTGGATGCGCGTGGTGGTTTGCTGGCCAGCGCGGGCCAAGCCGATCAGGCTTTCCCGCTGCCGATGAGCGCGCTGGAAATGCAGGGCTTTGCACAGGATCGGCGCCTCGATTGGCTGGCCCAGCCAGTGTTTTCCAGTGCGATCCAGCTTGACGATTTATTTGAACAAAATGCGTCCGGGCAGGCCCGCCAGCCCCAGCAGTTGGGTCAGGTGGTGATGGTTTTTTCACGTCAGAGCGTGGATGAGCGCAAGCATGAGATGTTGCTCTCCGGCGGCGCGATCGGGACCCTGGGGTTGCTTTTTGGCATGGTTTTGGCGGTGGTGTTGAGTCGTGGCGTGATCCGCCCGATCACCCGCATTACCCAGCTGGTTGAGCGCATTGGCCAAGGCGATTTCGCAGCCGTCGACAAGTTGCGTGAGCAGTCCGGTGCGCGCGGCCCCTTGCATCAATTGCAGCGCCATATCCATCTGATGGCGAACCGGTTGTCGCAAGCCCATGGTGAGCTTGAACAGCAAGTGGATCTGGCCACGCAGGCCTTGCGCGAGAAAAAAGAGGAAGCCGAACAAGCCAATCTGGCCAAATCACGGTTTTTGGCTGCAGCTAGCCACGACCTGCGCCAGCCCACCCATGCACTTGGGCTGTTTGTCTCACGCTTGGCGCAGCTGCCGCACGACCGCCAGACCGGCGAACTGATTCAAAACCTGGACGCATCGGTGCGAGCCATGCAAAACCTGTTGGATGGTTTGCTGGACATTTCGCGCCTGGAAGCCCGAGCGGTGCAAGTCAACAGACGACCTTTTGCCCTGGCAGCGTTGTTTGAGCAGTTGCAGAAAGATTTGATCGACCAAGCCACCGAGAAAGGCTTGCGCCTGCGGGTGCGTTCCACCCAGCTTTGGGTGATGAGTGACGCCACCTTGATCTACCGGGTGCTGCTTAATCTGGTTGGCAACGCGCTGAGGTACACCGATCGTGGTGGCGTGCTGGTGGCTGCGCGGCAGCGCTTGTCTGGTCAGGTCGAGTTGCAGGTGTGGGACAGCGGCATTGGCATCGCGCCAGAACACCAGAAAGCCGTGTTTACCGAGTTTTACCAGGTTGGAAATGCAGCGCGTGACCGCACCAAGGGGTTGGGACTGGGGCTCAACATTGTTCAGCGCACGGTGAAGTTGCTCGATCACCCGCTGGTGATGGTGTCGCAACCCGGCAAAGGCACGCGTTTTGTGTTGAGCTTGCCCGGTGTCATGGCCAGGCGCGAGTCCGTTGAAGAGCTTGTCAAGGAAAACACGGCGCCTGACGATTTACGCGGCCGGTGCGTTTTGGTGGTGGAGGACGATACGCTGGCACGCAGTGCACTGGTGGGCTTGTTGGTCAGCTGGGGAATGCATGTGGGGCAAGCGCGTGGCCCAGCCGATGCACTCGATTGTGTGGCCCAGGGCATGGTTCCTGACGTGATTGTGAGTGACTACCGCTTGCAAGATGGGCACAACGGCTTACAGCTGTTGCAGCGTTTGCAGCAGCAGCTTGGCCAGTCAACGCCCGCTTGCCTGATGAGCGGCGATACCGATCCAGGGGTGATCCAGGCGGCCCACTTGGCCGGGTTGACCCTGCTGTACAAACCCGTTCGTCCTGCCAAGCTGCGCAGCTTGCTGCGCCACTTGTTGATGAATCAGCCTGATCAGCGCGCCATTGGCGCTGATTTGTCGTAACCCCAGCGGCCCGCTTCCAAGGCGGCCTGGGTGCGGGTCTTGACGCCAAAGCCGCGCAAGATGCTGCTGACGTGGTTTTTAACGGTTTCGTCTGACAGACACAGCCGTTCGCTGATGTCGCGGTTGCTGTAACCACCCAGCAGCAGTTGCAGCACTTGCTGTTGACGCGGTGTGAAGATCGGTGCCTTGATCTCTGTGCATGCAGGTGTCTCAGTCTGCATTGGCTGAAATTCCGTCGGCAAATAGACCTCACCGCGCAGCACTTGGCGCAGTGCATGCAGCAGCTCGTCGCTTAAACCTGATTTGGTGATAAAGCCGGCGGCACCTTGGGCCAATACCCGCTGGGCGATGCTGGGGTTGGCCGAGCCCGACAGAATGACCACCGGCAGCTCCGGATGGCGTTGGCCAAAAATTTTCAACGCTGCCAGTCCATTCATGTCGGGCAGGTGGTAGTCCAGCAACACCAAGTCCAGATCGGGGTGCGTGCCCGCCACCACAAATGCCCGTGTGCAGTCAGCCGCCTCCAGCACCTCGGCCGCCTCGTCGGGCGCCAGCCCCTTGAGTACCTGGCACAGGCCTGCACGCACCAACGCATGATCGTCCACTACCAGAATCTTCACCTTGATCGCCTTGCTGCTTTCCTACAATGCAGGTTATGTTTGTTCACTTGCGCCTACACACCGAATTTTCCGTCATTGACGGCACCAACCGGATCGATGAGATTGTCAAATCTGCCGCTTCGGACCAACAGCCTGCGATGGCCATCACCGATCTCAGCAATTTGTTTGGTGCCATCAAATTTTACAAAGAAGGGCGCAAGCGCGGGGTCAAACCCATCATCGGCGCTGAAATATGGCTCGAAGGGTTGGGCAAAGAAGCCACGCAGCTGTCGCGGGTGTTGCTTTTGGTGCAAAACCATGCTGGCTACCTGAACCTGTCCGAGCTGCTGGCGCGCGCCTGGACGCAAAACGCCGCAAAAGCCCAGGCCACGATCAGCCTGGCCTGGTTGACCGAGCTCAACGGTGGCCTGATTTGTCTTTCAGGCGCGCAGGCCGGGCCGGTCGGGCAGGCCCTGTTGCAGGGTGATGAAGCGCGGGCGTTTGACGCCGCCATGCAACTGGCCAGTGTGTTCCCCCATCGGTTTTATCTGGAGTTGCAGCGTGCCGGGCGTCCGGAAGACGAGCCCCAGGTGGCCGCCGCGGTGCAGTTGGCCCAGCGCATGCAGTTGCCGGTGGTGGCCACCCACCCGATCCAGTTTGCGGCACCAGAGGACTTTGAGGCCCATGAAGCGCGGGTTTGTATTGCCGAAGGCGAAATTCTGGCCAACCCGCGCCGGGTGCGCCGCTTCACACGCGAGCAGCATTTCAAAACCGCCGCGCAAATGGCCGAGTTGTTTGCCGATGTGCCAAGCGCCCTGGCCAACAGTGTCGAGATCGCCAGACGCTGTAACCTGAGCCTGGTGTTGGGCAAGCCACAGTTGCCTGACTTCCCGATCCCCGAGGTCAACGGGGTGGTCATGGGCGCCGACGAGTATTTCCGTTATGCCTCGCATGAGGGCTTGAAAGTGCGCATGGCGCACTTGTACCCGGACCCGGTCAAGCGTGAGGCCGAGATGCCGCGTTATGTGGAGCGCCTCGAGTTCGAGCTGGTCACCATCCTGAAAATGGGTTTCCCAGGCTACTTTTTGATTGTGGGCGACTTCATCAACTGGGCCAAGAACAACGGCTGCCCGGTCGGCCCCGGGCGGGGTTCTGGCGCCGGTTCGTTGGTGGCTTATGCGCTCAAGATCACCGATCTGGACCCGCTGCAATACAACCTGCTGTTTGAACGGTTTTTGAACCCCGAGCGGGTGTCGATGCCCGACTTTGACATCGACTTCTGCCAGGGTAACCGCGACCGGGTGATTGATTACGTCAAGGACAAATACGGCAAGGACGCGGTGAGCCAGATTGCCACCTTCGGCACCATGGCCGCGCGCGCGGCGATCCGCGACGTGGGCCGGGTGCTGGACATGAGTTACACCTTTTGTGACGGCATCAGCAAACTGATCCCGAACAAGCCCGGGGTCGCCGTCACGCTGCAATTGCCGCCGCCGGACAAGAAAAAAGACGACAAGATGGTTTACGCCACCGAGGCGGAGCCGATCCTGGCCGAACGCGAGGCCAAGGAAGAAGACGTGCGCACCCTGTTGGAGCTGGCGCGCAAGCTCGAGGGCATGACCCGCAACATCGGCATGCACGCCGGGGGCGTGTTGATTGCGCCGGGCAAACTCACCGACTTCTGCCCGCTCTACCAGCAGCCCGGCAGTGAGTCGGCGGTGAGCCAGTACGACAAAAACGACGTGGAGGCGGTGGGCCTGGTCAAGTTCGACTTTTTGGGCCTGGCCACGCTGACGATTTTGGAGATTGCGCGCGAATTCATCGTCAAGCGTCACCCAGGCCAGGAGAACTTTGCCTTTGAGAACCTGCCGCTCGACGACAAACCCACCTACCGCCTGTTTCAGGAGGGCAAGACCGAAGCCGTGTTCCAGTTTGAAAGCCGTGGCATGCAAGGCATGTTGCGCGACGCCAAACCCACCCGGCTGGAAGACCTGATTGCGCTCAACGCGCTGTACCGACCCGGCCCGATGGACCTGATCCCGAGCTTTGTGGCGCGTAAACACGGGCGCGAGGTGGTCGAGTACCCGCACCCGCTGGTGGCCAACATGCTGTCTGAGACCTACGGCATCATGGTCTACCAGGAGCAGGTGATGCAGACCGCGCAGATTCTGGGTGGTTATTCACTCGGTGGCGCCGACATGTTGCGCCGCGCCATGGGTAAAAAGGATGCCGACGAAATGGCCCGGCACCGCCAGATCTTCCGCGACGGCGCTGCCAAAAACGACATCAGCCAGGAAAAGGCCGATGAAGTGTTTGACTTGATGGAAAAGTTTGCGGGCTACGGCTTCAACAAGTCCCACGCCGCTGCGTATTCCCTGCTGGCCTACCACACCGCCTGGCTCAAGGTGCATTACACCGCCGAGTTCTTCTGCGCCAACATGACGGTGGAAATGGACGACACCGACAAGCTCAAGGTCTTGCTGGAAGATGCCATCAAGATGGGCCTGAGTTTTGAGCCGCCGGATGTCAACCGTGGCAAAAGCCGTTTTGAGCCGGTGTCCGACAAAGTGATCCGGTACGGCCTGAGCGCTGTCAAAGGCAGCGGCCAGCAAGCGATTGAAGCCATTGTGGCGGCGCGAGAGGGCCGCGGCGTCGGGCCGCTGGGTGACACCTGCGGCCCGTTCAAGAGCCTGTTTGACTTCTGCGCCCGGGTCGACCGCAGCCGCATCAACAAACGCACGGTGGAGGCGCTGATCAAGGCCGGGGCCTTTGACGCGATCGACCTCAACCGCGCCAGCCTGCTGGCCAGTGTTGATCTGGCCTTTGAGTTTGGCGCAGCCACCTTGGCCAATGCCAACCAGTGCAGCCTGTTCGACATGGGCGGGCCTGATGAGGTGGGCTCCAGCACCCAGGAGCCGGACATGGTTGCGGCCACGCCCTGGGGCGTGAAAGAGCGGCTGACTTATGAGAAAACCGCAGTCGGTTTTTACTTGTCAGGCCACTTGTTTGATGAGGTGGTTGACGAGGTGCGCCGGTTTGCCCGGCGCGCCATCGACGATTTGATCGACACCCGCGAGCCGCAGCTGCTGGCCGGCATCGTCACCGATTTCCGGGTCATCAACGGCCAGCGTGGCAAGCTCGCGCTGTTCAAGCTGGACGACAAGTCTGGCGTGATCGAGGCGCGTGCTGATGAGTCACTGATCAACGCCCACAAAGACCTGCTCAAAGACGACGAACTCATCATCGTGATGGGCAAACAGCAGCCCGACCGCTTCTCGGGTGGCATGCAGCTCACGGTGACGCAGGTCTGGGACCTGGAGCAGGCGCGTTGTCGTTTTGGCAAGTTTTTGCGCGTGCGGCTACCCAATCAGGCGCAGGGCAAGGCGCCGGATGTGGCGCGTTTGCTCAAGGATTACCCGGCGCAGCGCGAAAAGACAGAGTTTGGTGAGCGGGCGGTTGGCTTGCAGGTGCGCATCGCCTTGACCTGCCAAGACGGTGAACGCGCCGCCAGCGTCGAGCTTGATTTGGGTGAACGTGCCCGCTTCTACCCCAGCAACGCGGCTTTGGCCAGCTGGTGGGCGCAGGCGGCGCCCGGTACAGCGGACATTGTTTATGAGTGAAATTGCCATCTAGCCCTTATTCTTAAAGGGTTGGTAGCTATTAAAAGGGTAGTGTTCTAACGGCCCGTCCCGACAGCGTTTACACTGCAACAGCTTGTCGGGGCGCCAGAGACGAAAGTCGAGGCTGAGACCACTCCTGTGGAACCCGCTGAACCTGATCGGGGTCATGCCCGCGTAGGGAACAACGCAATTGGCATCGGTGCACCTGAGGGCGTCTCACAAGATGTTCCCAGCTCGACCCCGGCACTCCAGGCAGGCTTTTATTGACCTACTGGAGACCGCCATGACATCCCAACCCCTTGCCGTAGACAGCACCCAGATCACCCGGGGCATCACCCGCACGCCGTTTCCTGGCTCGACCAAAATTTACCTCACCGGTTCGCGCCCCGACATCCGGGTACCGTTTCGTGAGATCGCGCTCAGTGACACGCTGATCAGCCGCGACGCCTCACAGCCCCAGCCCGAGCGGGTACCCAACCCGCCTTTGCGCTTGCCCGATGCCTCTGGCGTTTACACCGACCCGGCGGTGGCCATTGACATCAGTCGCGGCCTGCCGTCGCTGCGCAGCGGCTGGATCGCCGAACGGCAGGACACCGAGGTTTTGCCGGGCCTGAGCAGCCGTTACGGCCAGCAGCGCTTGGCTGAGCCCGCCTTGAGCGCCTTGCGCCTGAACCGCCAGACCAGCCCGCGCCGGGCCAAGGCTGGCGCCAATGTCACCCAGATGCACTACGCCCGCCGTGGCCAAATCACGCCCGAGATGGAATTTGTCGCCATCCGCGAGAACCTGGTGCGTGCGCAACTGGCCGAGCGCCTGGCCACCGAGCGCCTGCCCCGACCCGGCCAGGCTTTTGGTGCCTTGATGACGCAGCTGGTGACCCCAGCCTTTGTGCGTGATGAAGTGGCCTGCGGGCGCGCCGTGATCCCGTGCAACATCAACCACCCCGAGAGCGAGCCGATGGTGATTGGCCGCAACTTTCTGGTCAAGGTCAACGCCAACATCGGCAACTCGGCCACCACCTCCAGTGTCGAAGAAGAGGTGGACAAACTGGTCTGGGCCATCCGCTGGGGCGCCGACACGGTGATGGACCTGTCCACCGGCGACAACATCCACGAAACCCGCGAGTGGATTCTGCGCAACGCGCCGGTGCCGATTGGGACTGTGCCGATTTACCAGGCGTTGGAGAAGGTCAACGGCCGCGCCGAGGATCTGAACTGGGACATCTTCCGCGACACCTTGATCGAGCAGGCCGAGCAGGGCGTCGACTACTTCACCATCCACGCCGGGGTGCGCCTGGCTTATGTGCCGCTCACTGCCAACCGCCTCACTGGCATCGTCTCGCGCGGCGGCGCCATCATGGCCAAATGGTGTTTGTCGCACCACCGTGAGAGCTTTTTGTACGAGCACTTTGAGGATATTTGCGAGATCATGGCCGCTTACGACGTGAGCTTCTCGCTCGGTGACGGGCTGCGCCCCGGCTCGATCGCCGATGCCAACGACGAAGCCCAGTTTGCCGAGTTGCACACACTCGGTGAGCTGACCCAAATCGCCTGGCGGCATGACGTGCAGGTGATGATCGAAGGCCCCGGCCATGTGCCGCTGCAGATGGTGAAAGAAAACGTCGACAAACAACTCAGCGCTTGTTTTGAGGCGCCGTTTTACACCCTGGGGCCGCTGATCACCGATGTGTCTCCCGGCTACGACCACATCTCATCGGCCATGGGCGCGGCCAACATCGGCTGGTACGGCACCGCGATGTTGTGTTACGTCACCCCCAAGGAACACCTGGGCCTGCCGAATCGCGACGATGTGAAACAGGGGCTGATCGCCTACAAGATTGCCGCACACGCCGCTGATCTGGCCAAAGGTTACCCCGGCGCGCAGATGTGGGACAACGCCATCTCGAAGGCGCGTTTTGAGTTTCGCTGGGAAGACCAGTTCCGCCTGGCGATTGATCCGGACACGGCCATGGCTTTTCACGACGAAACCCTGCCCAAGGAACATGCCAAAGTGGCGCATTTCTGCTCGATGTGCGGGCCGAAATTCTGCTCGATGAAGATCTCGCAGGAGGTGCGGGAGTTTGCCCGTATCTCTTTCGACAAAACAGGGCCAGCAGGCAGCTCGATGCCACCCAGCAGCGACCAAGTCAGCAGCGCCTTGGCAGACAAGGCGACCGAGTTCCGCCAGGCAGGCCAAGAGATTTATGGATGAAATTGGCCTCTAGCCCTTATGAAAGAAGGGCTGGTAGCTATAAAAATAGGAATTGTCTGATGACCGGCCTGGCCCGGTCAGTCCTTGGGCCGGAACACCAGCAACAGGCTTGAAGGCATGCTGCCGTCGACGTCGCGCGGCAGCACCTCGGTTTTGTCGATGGCGCGGATCACAGCGTCATCCCATTCCTTGACGCCGCTGCTCTTGGTGATTTTGCGGCCAACGATGGTGCCGTCGGGCGCCGCTCGCACCTCGACCTCTGTTGTTGGGTTGCCCTGGATGTCTTCGGTGAAGACGATGTTGGGCTTGATCCGGGCGCGGATGCGTCCGCCATAACTGGCCGACGGGCCAGACGACTTCATTGCGCTGCCGGTGGCGTTGGCGCCGCCGCTGGCACCGGCCAGTCCGGCCATGCGTTGGAGGTTTTTCTGGCGCTGGGCTTCCAGCTGTTTGGCCTCTTGTTCGGCTTTTTTCTTGTCCACAGCGTTCTGCTGCGCCTTGGCGGCCTGTTCGGCTTTGAGTTTGTCTTGCTCGGCCTTGAGCTTGTCTTGCTTCAGTTTGTCCTGTTTCAGCTTGTCTTGCTTGAGCTGTTCCTGTTTGAGCTGCTCTTGCTTGAGCTGTTCCTGTTTGAGCTGCTCTTGCTTGAGTTTGTCTTGTTTGACTTTTTCAAGCCGGGCTTTTTCCAGCTTGTCTTCGCGCTCTTTTTCCAGCTTCTGGCGCAGTTTTTCCTGCTTGAGTTCTTCCTGGCGTTCTTGCTCTTTTTTCTTGCGCAGCTTTTCTTTCTCAAGGGCAATGTCTACCTTGGGCGGCGTGGGGGCCGGTGGTGCCACCACGGGTTCCGGTGGGGGCGCAGGTTTGACCGGAGGCGGCGGCGGGGTTTCGGGTTCGGGTTCAGCCTCTGGTGGTGGTTCCACCAGTTTGGGCGCAGCTTCTTCGGGCACCGCAGACCACAGTTCGGCCTCGGCGCTGACGACCTGGGTGTCGTGTTTCCAGCGCACGCTCCAGGTCAGACCCAGCAGCAACAAGGCATGTACCAGCAGCGCCAGCACCAGCGCACGCAGCATGCCTGGTGGCGAGGGCGGTGCAAACTCCAGTCGATCAGCGCTCACCTGCATGGTCGATCGCTCAGTTGGCCAGTTGCACCGACAGGCCAACCCGTGCCACGCCTGCGCGCTGCAGGGTGTCCATGACCTTGACCACGGTTTCGTACCTGACGTTTTTGTCGGCACTGATCACCACGGCCGGGTTGTCGGCACCGGCTTGCGCTTCTTTGACCACATCGGCCACGTCTTTGAGGCTGACGGTGCTGGTTTTGTCTTTGAGTTTGAGCTTGAGCGACTCGTCTTTGTTGATCACGATCTGCGCCACTTGATCAGGTTGTTTGGCGGCCTTGCCCATGCTGGGCAGGTCAATCATGCTGGGTGTAATCAGCGGAGCGGTGACCATGAAGATGATCAGCAGCACCAGCATCACGTCGATGAAGGGCACCATGTTGATCTCGTTGATGGTGCGGCGACCCCGACCACGGCTCACGACGGCTGGCATAAAACGCTCCCGACTCAGTGGCTGATGTTGGCTTGCACGCCCACATTGCGCTGCAAGATGTTGGAAAACTCTTCAATGAAGGTTTCCAGCCGGATCGCAATGCGGTCAATGTCGCGGGCAAAACGGTTGTAAGCCACCACGGCCGGGATGGCGGCAAACAGGCCAATGGCGGTGGCCACCAGCGCCTCGGCAATACCCGGGGCGACGGTTGCCAGTGTCACCTGGGTCAGCGCGGCCAGGCCAGTGAAGGCGTGCATGATGCCCCAGACGGTGCCAAACAGCCCGACATAGGGCGACACCGAGCCGACCGAGGCCAGGAACGACAGGTGGGTTTCCACCACATCCATCTCACGCTGCAAACTGGCGCGCATGGCCCGGCGTGCGCCGTCCATCAGCGTGCCGGGGTCAGCGATGCGGCGCTCGCGCAGCTTCTGGTATTCACGCATGCCGCTGGCAAAAATGCGCTCCATCGGGCCGGAGGTGCGGGCGTTTTTGGCGGCAGCGGCAAACAGCTCATTGAGGCTGCTGCCCGACCAGAATTCGCGCTCAAAGGTGTCGTTGAGGGTCTTGACTTTGCCCAGAGAAAACAGCTTGCGAAAGATGGCCGCCCAGCTGGCAATTGAGATGCCCATCAGCAGCAGCATCACCAGTTGCACCACCAGGCTGGCGTTGAGCACCATGGAGATGATTGAGAGGTCTTGGTTCATAACAACTTGTCCAGGATAACTTGAGGAATTCGTGCCGGTTTGCCCACCGCACTGACCCAACTGGCCCGTAGGGTGGCTTCGCACAGCAGCACCGGCGTGCTGGGGTGTTGGCGCCAGGCTTGCTGGTGGATGGTCAGGCTGGCCCGCGCTGTGTCTGTGAGTACGGCGCTGAGCAAAAGTTCATCGTCAAGCCGGGCACTTTTGAGGTAACGCACCTGCGCATCACTCACGACAAACATGCCGCCAGTTTCTTCGCGCATGGCTTGCTGGTGGATACCCAAGCTGCGCAGCCATTCGGTGCGCGCCCGCTCGAAGAACTTCAGGTAATTGGCGTAATAAACGATGCCACCCGCGTCGGTATCTTCCCAGTACACTCGCACCGGCCATGTAAACGGTGCTGCATCAGCACCTGCGGGCACTGTCAATGGCGTCGTCATGTCAAAAGCGCCCGCAGTCGGCTGATGGCCTCGTGCAGTTGCGGCAAGGCGTTGGCCGTGGAAAAACGGATGAACTTCGCGGTGTCGGCATGGCCAAAGTCGCGCCCCGGCGTGACTGCCACACGGGCGCGCTTCATCAGCTCAAACGCCAGATCCCAACTGTCTTTGACACCCAGCTTGGTGCAGGCGGCCGAGCAATCGGCCCAGGCGTAAAACGCACCGTCGGGTGGCACCGGCACCGTCAGGCCCAGGGTCTTGAGTTCGGGCAGAAAGTAGTCGCGCCGGGCTTTGAACTCGGCGCGGCGGCGTTCGTATTCCAACAGGCTGTCAGGTTCAAAACAGGCCAGCGCCGCGTGTTGGGCGATGGTGCTGGGGCAGATGAACAGGTTTTGTGCCAGCCGCTCCACCACCGGCACCAAGGCCTCAGGCACCACCAACCAGCCCAGCCGCCAGCCTGTCATGTTGAAGTATTTGGAGAAGCTGTTGATGCTGATGATCTGGTCATCGAGCGCCAGCGCGGTCTGGCCAAACTCGGCCTCATGGCTCAGGCCCAGGTAGATCTCGTCAATGATCGAAATGCCGCCATGCCCTTGCACTACCTCGTGAATTCGCTTCATTTCTGATAGCGCGATGGAGGTGCCTGTGGGGTTGGAGGGTGAGGCCAGCAACACCCCGCGGGTGCGGCTGCCCCAAGCTGAGGCCACCTTTTCGGCGCTGAGTTGAAAGCGCTCCGCAGCGGTGGTTGGGATCAACACCGCTGTGCCATCCGCAGCCGACACAAAGTGCCGGTTACACGGGTAACTGGGGTCGGGCATCAACACCTCGTCGCCCGGGTTGATCAGCGCCAAACAAGCCAGTTGCAAGGCGGCCGAGGCACCGGCGGTGAGAACAATCCGGTTGGCAGGCACGTTCACTGCGAAACGCTGCGCATACCATTGGCTGATGCGTTCGCGCAGTTCGGGCAGGCCGGTGGCGGGGGTGTATTGCGACTGGCCTTGGTGAATGGCACGCGAAGCGGCTGCTCGCACCAAAGGCGGCGCTGTGAAATCGGGCTCGCCAATGTTCAGGAAGATCATCGGCGGCTCAGTTGGGCTGGCGCTGGCTGCGAGTGCCTGCGCGGCCTTGGCCACCTCCATCACATAAAACGGCTCAATGCGCTGGGCGCGCTCGGAAACTTGCATGCTCAGGCAGAGGCGCGCCCGGACGAGCGGTCGGCAGCGACTTCTGGCTCGCGCAATTGACGCGCCAGGCTGTTGAGTACCGCATTCACATACTTGTGGCCGTCGGTGCCGCCAAATTCCTTGGCCAGTTCGATGCATTCATTGAGCACCACGCGCCAAGGCACATCCGGGCAGTGGGCAAACTCGTAGACGCCAATCCACATGCAGGCATGCTCAATCGGCGAGATTTCGGTCAACGGGCGGTCCAGCACCGGCTGAATCAGGGCATCGAGCTCAGTCGCGTGTTCGGCACAGCCGTGTAACAGGGCGTCAAAATGCACCGCATCGGCTTTGGAGAAGCCGGCCAGGTCGCGGGTGAAGAGGTCCACGTCCTCCAGGTTGTTTTTGCCAACCAGCACCTGATACAGCCCTTGCAGCGCAAATTCACGTGAGCGGGAGCGGTCGTTTTTGCTGGCCGCTTTGCGGGCGCCAGTGCTGGTCAAGCCTTTGCGGGGTTGACGGGGAGGGCGTTTGGAGGCGCCGGGGTGGCTTGATTCAGTCATTAGATACTTTCCAGCAGGTTGGCCATTTCGACCGCCACGCGGGCCGCATCACGGCCTTTGTCGGTTTGGCGGGCCACGGCTTGTTCGAGGTTTTCGGTGGTCAGGATGGCATTGGCAATCGGCACCTTGTAATCCAGCGCGACCCGGCTCACACCCGCACCCGATTCGTTGGCGACCAGCTCAAAGTGGTAGGTTTCACCACGGATGATGCAGCCCAGCGCAATCAGGGCGTCATATTTCAGGTTTTCAGCCAGGCCGAGCAGGGCCATCGGCACCTCCAGTGCGCCGGGAACCTGCACCAGGGTGATGTTTTTTTCAGCCACGCCCAAGGCCAACAGTTCGCTGCGGCAGGCTTGCGCCAGCGCGTTGGTGATGTCGGCGTTAAAACGGGCCTGCACGATGCCGATGGTGAGGTCTTTGCCGTTGAGGCGGGGGTCGGTGGCGTCAAGTGCGCCTTGGTCTGCGAGCTGCATGGTGAGAGGTCCGTTAAAGGGTTAAGGCTTGACGTAGCCGACGATTTCGAGACCGTAGCCGGTCATGCTGGGAAGGCGTCGTGGTGTGCCAAGCAACTGCATTTTGTGCACGCCGCATTCACGCAGGATTTGTGCGCCGATGCCATAGGTGCGCAGATCCACCGGGCCATTTTCAGGTCCGTGGCTGGCGCGCGCGGTGCCATCAAACTGGGCCAGCAACTGCGCAGCGCTTTCGCCACAGTTCAGGAATACCACCACGCCTTTGCCTTCAGCGGCCACCCGCGTCAGGCTGGCTTCCAAGCTCCAGGAGTGCATGGCGCGGTCTTTTTCGAGCGCGTCGAGCACCGACAGTGGTTCGTGCACCCGAACCAGCACCGCCTCGTCTGCAGCCCATTCGCCCATGACGAGCGCCAAGTGCACGCCTTGAGCGGTCGTGTCTTTGAAGGCGTGTGCGGTGAACTGCCCGAAGGCCGTGTTGAGCGGGCGTTTGCCGACATGTTGCACCAGCGACTCCACACGGCTGCGGTGGTGGATCAGGTCGGCGATGGTGCCAATTTTGAGACCATGTTCAGCGGCAAACAGTTGCAGGTCCGGCAGGCGGGCCATGGTGCCGTCGTCCTTCATGATTTCGCAGATCACCGCTGCCGGGGTGCACCCGGCCATGGCGGCCAGGTCACAGCTGGCTTCGGTATGGCCGGCGCGTATCAGCACGCCGCCATCGACCGCTTGTAATGGGAAGACATGGCCAGGCTGCACCAAATCAGCGGCAACCGCGTTTTTGGCGACCGCCGCCTGGATGGTGCGGGCACGGTCAGCCGCAGAAATACCGGTGGTGACGCCTTCGGTGGCTTCGATCGATACCGTGAACGCGGTGCCCATCTTGGTGCCGTTGCGCACCGCCATCGGCGGCAGTTGCAGCAGTTCACAGCGTTCGCGGGTCATGGGCAGGCAGATCAGGCCCCGACCGAAGCGGGCCATGAAGTTGATGGCATCTGCGGTGACAAAGTCGGCCGCCATGATCAGATCGCCTTCGTTTTCGCGGTCTTCTTCATCGACCAGGATCACCATGCGGCCAGCTTTGATGTCAGCCACGATGTCTTCGACGGGAGAAATGGCGACGGGTTGATGAGTTGTCATAAAAATAGGGTCCAAATGCACAGAAAGGGCCTGTGCAGCCAAAAAATCAGCGGGTCAGCGCAGCGCTTGAGCCGAGCATGCGCTCGACATAACGCGCAATCAGGTCAATTTCCAGATTGACCTGAGAGCCGCTTTGCAACGTGCCGAGCGTGGTGTTTTGCACGGTGTGCGGAATCAGGTTGATACTGATCTGGCAGCCCTCAGGCAGATCTTGCACCTGATTGACCGTCAGGCTGACGCCGTTGACGGTGATGGAGCCTTTGTAAGCCAAATACTTGCCCAACGCGCTGGGTGCGGTGATCTGCAGAATCCAGCTCTCACCCTGCGGTTCGAAGCGGGTGACCACACCAATGCCGTCCACATGACCAGACACCATGTGGCCACCGAGGCGGTCATTGGCGCGCATGGCCTTTTCCAGATTGACACCACCGATGGCATCCAGCCCCGCTGTTTTACTCAGTGACTCAGCCGATATATCAATGCTGAACTGCTGCGCTGCAGTGTTGAGCGAGGTGACTGTCATGCAGGCGCCATTGAGCGCAATGCTGTCGCCCAAGGTCACATCGTCAAGGTAGCTGGGTGGGCAAGCCAGGGTGAGTCGCTTGCCATGGTTGGCTGATTCACCCAGGGGTTGAACGGCAGTGATGCGGCCAAGGCCGGTGATGATTCCTGTAAACATCGCTGTATTTTCGCAGGGAATCGACCCAATGCCCAAAAATGGCTGGAGCAAACCTTGACTAAAACTGGTCGCGCCCTTGAACCCGGGCCAGCACACGCAGGTCTGGGCCGACCATTTGGGTGCTTTGAAAGACCAGCGGCAGCGCCTGTGACAGCTCGGTCAACGGCCCGAAACTGGCCATATCGCGCCCCTGGCCCAGCAGCTTGGGTGCCAGGTACACCAGAAACTCATCGACCAGTCCGGCACTGATCAGCGCGCCATTGAGGCGCTGACCCGCTTCCACATGCAACTCATTGATTTCCAGGCGCGCCATGTCATGCAACATCGCTGTCAAATCGACTTTGCCATCACCATCTGGCCGATGGAACACCTGGGCGCCACGCGCCTCAAGCATTGACTTTTGATGGTCATTTTGGCCTGTAGCCCAGATATATAAGGGGCGACCAGCTTCGAAAAGATGAGCGTCCAACGGCAGTTCAAGGCGGCTGTCGACCAAAGCGACGGCGGGTTGGCGGGGGGTGTTGACCAGCCGCACGTTCAATGTGGGGTTGTCGGCCAGCACCGTGCCTATGCCGGTAAGTACCGCACAAGAGCGCGCGCGCCAGGCATGGCCATCGGCACGGGCCTCTGGCGAGGTGATCCACTGGCTGACACCATTGGTCAGCGCTGTTTTGCCGTCCAGCGACGCGGCAATCTTCATGCGTACCCAAGGGGTTTTGCGCACCATGCGGCTGAAAAAGCCGATGTTGAGTTCGCGCGCTTGGATGGCCAGCGGGTCATCGGGTGGCAGCACAAGCACCTCAATGCCCGCCGCGCGCATGCGGGCAAAACCCTGACCTGCGACCAGCGGGTTCGGGTCGGTGTTGGTGGCCACCAGCTTGGCAATGCCCGCAGCAATCAGCGCATCACAACATGGCCCGGTACGGCCCTGATGCGCACAAGGCTCCAGCGTGACATAAGCGGTGGCCCCATGAACCGAATGGCCTTGTGCTGCCGCATCACGCAGCGCCATGATCTCAGCGTGTGGCCCGCCCGCTTGTTGGGTGTGGCCCTGGCCCAGAACCTGGCCGCTTGCGCTGGTGATCAAACAGCCTACGCGGGGGTTGGGGGAGGTGAGCAGGAGGCTTTCACGTGCCAGCGCCATGGCGCGCGACGTGTTTGCGATCCCATCAAAAGGGAGTGTGTTATTCACTTTGACTTTTAACTTGCATGGCTAAAGGGATGCTTTGTGCCAGCTGCAACACAGGACATCCCATGTGATGAAGAGGTGAGACAGTAGCAGGAAGTTGATGCCGCGCAGACATTCAGCGCACTGCTTTGAAACTTAGCCAGGGCAATCTGCATCAGTTGTTGATGCAGTCGCCGGCTTGCAGGTGCGCACACGACCCGTCACGGCAACAACCACTTTTCGGGTTTGATCCAGTTGGGCGGAGCCAGAAAGATCGTTGCGCTTGATCACAAAGGAGCCATTCGGCACGGTGTTGGGCGGGGTGATCTTGGCATAGCCTGACGCGTCAAACTGAACGGTAAATCCACTAACGTCGAAATAGCTGGGTAGTCCTGGCTGAGAGGTGACTCGAATGTTTGTGGCATCTGTCGCGTCTCCATTACGAGCAACATCGACAAAAACCACCCAACCTTTGCCCCAGTTGCTGTCGTCAATGGGTTTGACCATGGCATTCATACCTCGCTTCATGGCTTCTGATCTGGCGGTGTTGAGGGATGCCAACAGGCTATTGGCTGCGCTGGTCAACTCTGCGTTGCGTTTGAATGCAGTCATGCTAGGTACCGCGATCGCCATGGCAATGGCAATGATGCTGATGGTGACCATCAACTCAATCAGCGTGAACCCTTTGGAGAAAAGGGACTTGGTGTTCAGTTCCAGCATAAGGAAGGCTTACCGCCTGTACAGGTTTTGGTGCCGGTGCTGAGTAGCTGAAGTGTGCCTACGTCAGTGTCGTCAAAAGTCGGCACGGCTTCGACCTTCACGCAATCTCTGATGTCGATGCTACTGTCGCACACCGAGGCTCGCAACAAATAAGCAGACTGGGCCGAGGTATTCCCTGAATACACCTTGAACGTTGTGGATGCGGTGGCGGGGTTTGTGACGCCAGCAGAATTGTCGAAAGCAAGGTACGTGTTCATCTGGGTCATGTACCGCTCTTGCTGCAGCAGCAGTTCAGTCAGCGCTGCCCGCCCCTCAGCGCGCTTGCCTTTGCGAACGGAGTCTTGATAAGAAGGAATAGCAACTGCCGCCAGGATGCTGATGACAGCCACCACAATCATGAGTTCGATCAGGGTAAATCCGTGAGACCTATTTTTCATGGTGCATTCTTCAAATCTTGGTAGTTATTGATTTGCCGCCAACTCAGACGGCCAACAATGGTTGTGTATGTCGGTTGAGTGCCAACCACCTTTAAACCAGTTGAGCCACGCAGGATGACTTGCCCAACGGTGGTCTTGACACGGCGCCCCGTGCTGTCACTGACCGTCACACTGGAGCCAGCTTCCAGTACAAAAGGTTCCCCCAGCAACCCAACTTGGGAAACCGTTCTGGAGCCATTACCTGTCGCAATATCAGTGGTGTAGTTGTAGCCCGTCCCGCTACCGCAAGCATTTGTGGCCGCATCGGGTGGGATCGTACTGTCAAAGTTCAGCGAATAGCCAAATTGCTTGATGGTTGATATCTGGCGCTCGCCAGCATTGGGGAGGTTGAAGTACCAACCGGCACGCTGGGTGGTATCACCGTCCGTTAATGGCCGACCCCAGGCGAAAGACGGTGTTAAAAGGGTTGTGCCATCTGAGCCAACGCTCCCAGCGCTTAAACGGCCTTTGCTTGGAATCACACTCGTTGCGTCTTTCCCATCGTCGTCCCCGTTATCCAGCACGGCATAGATCGATTGAACCTGGGTTGATGTCGTTACCACGTTGTCGCTGGACTCCATGTATTTGCCGGTACCAAACACCACAATGACACCGCCGTTGGGTCCACGAACCAGAGTTGGTGCGATGGTGATGGGCTGCACCTTGGCAGTTGAGCCTGTTCCATCTTTGGCAATGAACAAGGGGATGGCTTTGGATGAGTAGGTGTATGCAGACAGCAAGTCCAGTGCTGTCTGTGTTGATGGCGTGGTACTGGATGTTGTCCAGCTTTGAAAGCCGAGCAAAGAAAAGTCCATTTTCCAAACATTGCCTTGCAGGTCACCCGCATAAATGAGGGCCACTTCATCGTTGGCACCCCCGGTGACCGCGAAGTTGACCAAACCTGTTGGGATGGTCGAGGTGGGCGTTGAAGATGTTTCGCCATCGTAGTGCAGCGAAATTTTGTAGTAGTTGGTGCCCAGTATCCAGGGAGCAGTGCCCGCTTTGCTCAGGTCAAGCAAGAAAAGCGCTGGTCTGCCTGTGGTGCTCATATGCCCATCATCGACATAGTTGTTGACCCCGCTGGGAATAACCGCAAACCATTTGTAAACAGGCGTTGTGTTAGGGGCACTGGTGCGGAACTTGAGGATCTGGGGTTTGCCAACCACGTTCCCCATGTCCGCATCGTCTTTGTCACTGAACTCCCAAATGACTTTGCCAGCGCCAAAATTGTCTGGATCGGTGACGTCCAGCGCCACGACGCCCTGCCCGCCACCACCCGTTCCGGCGACCAGTACGGTCTTCCAGCCAGAGTCAAGCAAGGCTTCTGATACAGCGGGTGACCCGTCCATGAAACTCTGATGGTTGCCGCTGTTATAGGTGGCGTTGGTTAAGGCTGGCAATTTGGGGCCGAGCCAACTCGGAATGTAGGCAAACAACTCTTCGCCATCGTCCGCATTGAAGGCATGCAACATGCCATCGTTGGCCCCCACAAACACCGCTTTTTTCCGGTTTTTGTAGGCGTTATAGAACGTGACATAGGCCGCTGTTGAGTCTATGGTCGAGGAGGGCGCGCCAGAGTAGGCGATCCCCGAATTGATGATGTCACCCAACAGATGGCCACGTGTGCGGAATGTGGTTCCTTCCAAGGATCGATTACCTCGGAGGAAGTTGATGCGGTCTTGTGCCAATGTATCCGCTGTTGCCGTAGGGGTTGCCTTGGACAAAGCGGTCTGGAGGTCGGATTCAAGAGCACTCAAGGTTTTGAATTCGGTTGCTGTGCCCGAGATGTCCGGGGTCACTTTGCCGATGAAAATCTTTCGTGTGCTAGCCGTGGGGTCAATCGCAATTCTTGAATCCAGTTGGGTGGCGGCGTGCCATTGAGCCGCTAGTGTTGTGCCATCGGCGACGGTGACGGCGTTGGTGGAACTGTCTACAGTGATTGCGAGTGCCACCAAATCACCGCTCCAGTCTGCGGCGTCAAATTGTGCTTGGTAAGCGTAGGCGCTGGTCGCAGGACTTAGGTTTTGGGTCGACGTGGCAGCACTGGCAATGCTGTTACCTTTTTGAACAATATCCTCAAAGATATTGCGCAACGCCAACAACACATCCGCAGCGCTGCTTGACAGAAAGTATTTGTTGGCCAGGTTCGAGCCAGGATAGGTTTCCCAGCCAGAGTTGTCGACGGCGCCGTCACTGTTCAGAAACGGGTTGCCCATGCTGTTAGGTGAATTGTCTTTGAACCCGCCATATTTGGCAGCCAGATAAAGCTGGTTGTTGCGGCGGTAGGTCAGGCTATTTCCGCTGTCGTTATATTCGTTGACATCAAGAGCGTAGGTGGTCACGCGCATTCCGGGGCGCTGGGCTGCGATATTGGTGGTCCAATTGGTACCACGTATGTCATGCGTATTGGCCCAGTAGGCGATACCCGCCATCAGGTAGCTCGCATTGTCCCCTTTGGGTGGGTTGGCATCCTGCAAGTTAGGGTAGATGCTATTGGTATTGATGTCTTTGGGGTTGGCGACATTGGTATTCCTGTCGGGAACACCTTTGCCATCGATATAGGTCACCGAGCTTTTGGCTTCGAATCCCCCGACCACATGGGTCCAATCCCTGAAGTTCGGCTCGTTGTTCGCCAAGCTGGGATCACGCCTGAAATCACCACTGTTGTCTATCGAGTTTCCCGGCACAGACTTGTCATAGTGGGTGTCCACATCACCGACAACCACAATGTTATTTTTCAGGCAGGAATAGTCTTTGGTGTTGGATCCCCCCGCGTGTGGGTCTGTCCATGCCATGGTCAAGCCGGAGCTACCCTTGTCATAAACAGGGAAGCCATCTTTCATGTCTGCTGTGATGTTTGCCGTGGCCGCTGGCGTTGGATCTAAGCCTTGGAGGTAGCGGACTGCCTCGTAATACAACTCGCTGAGCGGATCGTAGCCCTTGTAGTTTCCTTGGACGCTTCCCGTCCGTCCAAACTGGTTAAGGTAATTGATCACTCCGCTTTTGCCTTCGCTGGCGCCTTCTGGGTTGGCTATGAAGACGCCGGTACTTTCATTCCATTCAATTTTTGGATTGGAACCAGAGACCAGGACGCCATTGATGTCGTAGCTCTTGGGCCCCACATATTTCATGGGGGCACGTAACACGCCACCATACCGTGCGGTGGTGCTGTCCATCAGGTAACCAAAAGCGGCTACGCGCAACCGATCGCTGTATTTTTGGAGGTTGCCAACGGGCTTGAAATTGCCGTTAGGGTATTTCAGGCAATAGTCTTCGTTGTTGTATCTGCGGGTCTCAAGCAATGTCCCTGAGTTGGATTCGCAGACTTTGACGCGGGTGTAAAAAAAGTTATCACTCGTTAATGCCCCTGTGGCGGAGGTGATAGGTGTCGGTGCGGCGTCGAGTAGATAACAGTTTTTTGGCACGCCAGTGTAAGGGTCACCAAAAACACTGTTTGAACAAGAAATATTTGTAGCACCCGTACTGGTGCCTGTATACGACCTATACGCCCAGCCATTGCTTGCTCCGTAAACTATGTATTTGGTGACATTTCCCGAAAATGAGCAGGTGCCATTTTCGCTGGCACAAGCTGTTGGCAGGCCAGACAGAAAACCCGTTATGTAGGTGGTCCCTGATGTTTTGCCTGATGGTGCTGGCGGCTGTGTTGAGGTTGTACCTAAATCGCTGTTGTTACCAGGCGCGCCGCAGTTTCCGGTTGATTCGGTACCAAAATGCACTCTGTTCAGGCAGTTGGCGATCTTGATGTCGCCAGTGTATGAGCCCCGCAATGCCGTAGGCACAGCATCGTTGGCCAGAGCTGCTGTCAGTGTTTTGGCTGGGAAATTCGAATCATTGTAAAAAGAACCGTTTTTAAGTACCGCACGCTGCACAACGGTCAAATCGGCTGTGTCCACAATACGGTCGCCACCCGTCAAACCGAGTCGCAACACGTCAATGGCTGAGCTGGTTGCCCAGTTCATGAAGTTGCCACTGAAACCACTTCCTGCACATCCGTGATTGGTCGCTGCGCCAGTACGGTCAAATCGCTTCAAGTCTGCCGTGGCATATCCACTCACCACCGCGGGCGCGTTGTTGTATATGTAACAACTATTGGCATCAAAGTAGCCCAGGTACTCGGTGGTCTGGGCATAGTCGCTCAAATACTGTGCCCCCACAGTCGGGAACTCAACCGACAGCGCCAGCGTCATGGTTGGCTTGTCGGGCGAGCCCTTGGCATACAAAGGCTCGGCCGATAGGCTGATCGCCGGAATGTTGGGTGGGATGACCGACGTGTTGGAGTCGCTAATAGCCACGATTGCAGTAGATGCAAAAACAAGTGCCAGCAGCCAAAGACTGTTTTTGTAGAGATGTCTACGCAACCAGAAACCAATTTTTGGGGCGATTGTCATGCCATCATTCCTTCCTGAAGACCATTTGCACAACGGCCTGAATGTCTTCCCTTGGGCCAAAGCCCATGGCTGTGACCCGGTACAAGTATTTTTTACTGCCAATTGACAGATCACTAAAAGCGTCAGTGTCTTCCACGAGTTCAACCAAATAACGGGGTTTTTTCGCGGGTTTGATGCCTGAGCCTCCGGCGTCAAACGCCCGACCGGTGAAGTCGCCAAATTCCGTGGTGGGCGAATCCGACGATGTGAAATTGGCGGTCAACCAAACGGGTTTGCCCGAGGTGGCTGTCAGACAAAGCCCTTTGCTGACACCACTGCTGGCGCCGCCACAGTCTTGCTGGAAAAGGTATTTGGTCGGGTTGGGGCTGGAGAAAGCGCTGTTTTGGCGACTGCTGGCGTTCAGGTTGGGGCCGCGAATGTCAAATTCGGCTTCAAGCAGGGCGGCTTCGGCCGATTGCCATGCCACTTGGTAATCCCTGTCATTGCGGGCGCTGCGCTCACCCATCAAGGCAATTTGGGCGCCTCCCACACCCAGAATCGAGACGACGATCAGAATCAACATCACGATCAAAAGAGAAGCGCCACGTTGATGAACGGCAAATGCCATTGCATTGGATGATGCCCGTGGCGGATGTATTGACTTAATCAAGTTGGAAGCGCGTGACATCATGCACCGGCCTGAAGAGTTATTGACTTTGTACATTGCGCAGAAACACCGTGAAGGTGACCGTTTGCCGCAGACGTCCATCATTGGGGATGACTGAACCTAGCCTGGGGAATTCCGCGCCCATAGGGGGTGTTTCAGAGCCGGATTGGTCGATACAGTCGGCGGTGGAATCCGGGTTGGTGCCCAAAGGGCACACCTTGTCAATGTTGGCCGACTTCGATATCGCTGAATTGATTGGCCCGCGCAACACCAGGCCAATGCGCAGGCTGCGCACTCGTCTCCAGTTGCTGTAGGTTGCCTCTGAATCGACACTGTCAACGACCATTTGACTGGCACGGATGTACTTGTCGGGCACGCTGTCTATATGCCCACCAAATTGGGTGTTGGCCGTGGTGAAACCATCAACACCATACAGCACCTGCAAACTCTCAACGCCTTCAACAATAGGTTCTGTAACCCACGAACCGCTCGCGCCTAGGTAGGAACACATCAGCGATGGCTCACCTGCCGTGCTTCTAGCGATGTGAAAAACACTGATCATTTGGTCTTGTTTTTTTGTTGCGACGGATGCATCTGCCTTGCCGGCACAGTTGATCATCGATTTGTCAGACACCGTTGAGCCAGCAAAGCTTGCGCTGGTTTGGTATCTCAAAATCAACACATCACTGCCATTGGCGCACGCCGTATCGGTTGGTGAAGTACAACCTGATTGGGAATTGGTGGCGTTGGGCCGCAGTTTGAATGCGGTTGTCAAATTCGGCAGGTTGGAGCTGCTAGAAACAATGGTGTTGTCAAGCCCCAAAATGAAGGGGACAGAGCTTGTGGTTGAGGCGACGTTGAACCCACTGGCGCTGGTGGCTGCCGCAAAATTCACATCCATATAGCCAGCTTGCACCGCCAGGCGCTGAATGAGGTCGGAAGCAAATCGCCCGTTGTCTCGCAGCTGTGATGCGGCATCCACAGAGTTAAAGCCTTGGCGCGCCACAATGAGTGAGGCGATGGCCGCGCCAGCAATCAAGACGCTTAAGGCCAATGCCACCATCAGTTCCACCAATGTGAATCCGCGGTTTTTTGAAAATGGAGTGCTTCTACAGCGCAATGAAGGGCAGGGAGCCTCAGGAGAGTTGCGACGGCGCATCATGTGTTACTCCCGGCCGTGACAGGCAATACCACCGAGGGCACAGTCGCCTTTTGGAGTGCCGCTGCTCCGGTTGACGCTCGATTAGTAGATGTTTTTGTCCAGCCAATCTTGATGACCGCAATTCCACCTGAGTTACTGCAGTTCCATTGTGGAATGCCGGATGCATCAAATGGTGTGCTGTCAAAACAGACGAGTACTCTCGCGCCTGGCAGCTCGGTCTTCAGCCGGTTAAGCCAGTCTCTGACGTCAAACTCCGCCAGTTGAATTTTGGTCGCTGACGAGCAATCGGCAGTTAAGCAGTTTGTTGTCGCGGCAGGAATGGTTGCGGGACTGGCCGTGGAATTATTCCAGTCGATCAGGTAGGGGTTGTTGCTTGTGGCAATGCCCACATCCTTGTTACTGCGCATCAACTCGCCGAGTTCACGAGCGAGGCGAACCGCGGATGACTGAATGCGCGCATCTCTGTTGGCTTGCAAAGCAGCTGCTTGCAGACCCACCATGCCAAGCAGCCCAAAAGAAAGCAAAATAATCGAGATAAGGATTTCGATCAACGTAAATCCAGCACTTCTTTTTACAGAACTGCTGACGACGTATGTGCGGTACCGCCTAATCAATGTCGGCTTAACGCAGAGGTGCTTGTTCATGCATCCAAGCATAGATTCAAGCAACATAAAGGAGAACTCAGAGACCTTCCGTCCGTCTGCTGAAAATAGCCGTTTGATCGGATCGTGGTGTCGATCATTGTCATTCAACGAGGCCTGAAGCCAGTTCAGGCTATGAATCGGTTGCAAAAGTTTGCATGTATGCGACATGCAAGCAGCGTCCACCCGTGACCATCGTCAGGGCTCTGTTTTCTATAAATCTACCGCCCCACCTCATCCACCAGCGTCTTGAAGTCGTCAATGTCTTCAAAGCTGCGGTACACGCTAGCAAAGCGTACGTAGGCGACTTTGTCGAGCTTTTTCAGCTCGAACATCACCAACTCACCAATACGGGTGGAGAGCACCTCGCGCAGGCCCAGGTTCAGCAGCTTTTCTTCGATGCGCTCCACGGCACCATCGACCTGCTCGGTGCTCACCGGGCGTTTGCGCAGCGCGAGTTTCATGGAGCCCAGGAGTTTGGCGCGCTCGTATTCGATGCGCCTGCCGTCTTTTTTGACCACCGCCGGAAAGTTGACATCCGGGCGCTCGTAAGTGGTGAAGCGTTTGTCGCACGACGGGCAGCGCCGTCTGCGTCGGATGAAGCCCCCGTCTTCAGACACCCGTGTTTCCACCACCTGGGTGTCTTGGTGACTGCAGAAGGGGCATTTCATGCCGCTGCTCAGCCGTAGACCGGGAAGCGGGCGGTCAGCGCATGGACCTTGGCGCGTACCGCATCAATATGTGCGCTGTCCCTTGGATTTTCTAGCACATCTGCTATCAAGTTTGCAGTGAGGCGCGCTTCTTCATCCTTGAAACCACGGGTTGTCATGGCTGGCGTGCCGATGCGCACACCACTGGTGACCATGGGTTTTTCCGGGTCGTTGGGGATGGCGTTTTTGTTGATGGTCATGTGGGCGGCGCCCAGCACGGCTTCGGCTTCCTTGCCGGTGATGCCTTTGGAGCGCAAGTCCACCAGCATGACGTGGCTTTCGGTGCGACCGCTCACAATGCGCAGACCGCGCGCAGTGAGCGTTTCTGCCACGATGCGTGCATTGGTCAGCACCTGTTGTTGGTAGAGCTTGAACTCGGGTTGCAGTGCTTCCTTGAACGCCACCGCTTTGGCGGCAATCACATGCATCAGCGGGCCGCCTTGCAGGCCGGGGAAGATGGCGCTGTTGATGGCTTTCTCGTGCTGAGACTTCATCAGGATGATGCCGCCACGCGGGCCACGCAGGCTCTTGTGGGTGGTGCTGGTGACGATGTCGGCATGCGGCACCGGGTTGGGGTACAGCCCTGCGGCGATCAAACCAGCATAGTGCGCCATATCGACCATGAAGATCGCGCCAACGTCTTTGGCGACTTTGGCAAAACGTTCAAAATCAATAGCAAGAGAATAAGCGCTGGCACCGGCGATGATCAGTTTTGGCTTGGTTTCATGGGCTTTGCGTTCCATCGCGTCGTAGTCGATGGCTTCGTTGGCATCCAGGCCGTAGCTCACCACGTTGAACCATTTGCCGCTCATGTTCAGCGCCATGCCGTGGGTCAGGTGACCGCCTTCGGCCAGGCTCATGCCCATGATGGTGTCGCCGGGTTTCAGGAAGGCCAGGAAAACCGCTTCGTTGGCGGACGCGCCGCAATGGGGTTGCACGTTGGCGGCTTCGGCGCCAAAGATCTGTTTGACGCGGTCAATCGCCAGCTGTTCGGCAATGTCGACAAACTCGCAGCCACCGTAATAACGTTTGCCGGGGTAGCCTTCGGCATATTTGTTGGTGAGCTGGGTACCTTGCGCCGCCATGACGGCAGGCGAGGCGTAGTTTTCGCTGGCGATCAGCTCGATGTGGTCTTGCTGACGCTGGTTTTCGGATTGGATGGCAGCAAACAGCTCGGGATCGGTTTGCTCGATGAGAATATTGCGGTTGAACATGGCAGTCCTAAACGACTAAGGGCCTGTATGCCATCTATGTGGTGACACCAGGGCTGCCCAGGCGAACGGCTAAACGCAAAACCCCAATGGATTCTGCGGCACGCTCCCCCGTGGTGTTCCCACATCAGCACCGCCAAACCCGTCTGGGTTGGGGGCCTATCGCCAGTTGCGTACCGGCTGGATTTTACCCGAGCGGACTCAGTTCATTGCCACGGCAGCTGATTTGTCGCCAGTTTTTGCAGAGGGTGCCGGGTGGCCTGGCAATGTGGTTTGCACGCCTGCTTCTTTGGGTGTGATCACCATGGGCAAAAAGGCGGGGACCGCACGTCCCAGTGCGACTTGTTGCAAACGGCTGTATTCGGCCATCACTTTGGCGGTGTAACCGTTGTCACCTTCCTCATTGCCTGCGCCGACGTAGTTCTTGAGGCCCCCCTCAACCGACCCAGCAGCGCGGATGCAGTCCACCAGCACCTTGACCCCTACTTGCAAGTTTGCCAGGGGGTCAAACGCGGCAAATTCACCACCAAAGTTCTGGTACTTGTCGCTGTGCACACGGGTCATCACTTGCATCAGCCCTTGGGCACCCACATGGCTTTGGGCAAACGGGTTGAAGCCCGATTCGACGGCCATCACCGCCAGAATCAGCGCCGGGTCAAGGCGCACACGGCTGCCAACGTCAAAAGCCTCCGACACAATGGCGCTGATGGGTTCCGGTGCCACATGGTATTTTTTGCTCAGCCACAGGGCGACGCTGGCTTGTTGTTTGGGCAGGTCCTTCGGGTTGGTGGCTGTGGCGCGTTCGACGGCAACCGGGTCCTTGACCAGTCCGGTCAATTCGGCTTGGCGTTCCTGCAACCAGCTAAACAGTTTGACTTCGCCAAGCTCGCGCAACTCAGGGCGGGCAAACAGGGCGATGGCGATAAAGATGACAGCCACGCCGATCAGGGCGATGCTGTTGTGGGTGATGTCGAAAAAACCTTTGGCGACGGTCGCGGTGACGCGGCGCAGGTTGTGGGACATGGATTTGGATGCTGACATAGCTTCTCCTTCTTGCGCGGGGGCTCCACTTGCTGCAAATCATGCGGCAGAACTGAACACTCGCCTGGGTTGTTACGCTATCAATTCCTGCGGTTGACTTCTTTCTTGTTGATGCAGAGACTTGATGTTGCCGGGGTCGGCAGCTTGGTTGGTTTCCGGCATGACCGGATTCGGCGGGATTCTAGGCGTGTTTTATATGCCGGGTCAACCATATCAAATTCATTTGATATGCAAAAATATGTGACTTCCTGTGCCCCTATTCACAGCATTTTGCCGGTTAAGACTCCAAAATCACACCATGACTATTGAGAAACCGACCTCCGTTATCCCCCGCAAGTTTGCAGAGAAATCCCGTTGGCTGCGCCGTGGTGCGTGGGCGCTGGCAGCGCTGGCGGCAGTGTGGATGTTGAGTTGGCTGGTGGCTCCCACCTTGTTGAAATCTCAGGCGCAAACCCGTTTGAGCGCTTTGCTGGGGCGTCAGGTGACTGTGGGGCAGGTGGATTTCAGGCCCTGGTCGCTGGAGCTCAGCGTGTCGGACCTGGCTGTGGCGGGTGCTGAGGCAAACGCAGGCCCGCAGTTGACGGTGGGCCGCCTCTATATAGATATGGAAGTGCAGTCGTTGCTGCGGCTGGCTCCGGTGGTGGATGCGCTGGTGGTGCAGTCGCCCCGCTTGTACCTGACGCACATCGGGGACGGCCATTACGACGTGGATGATGTGCTGGCCAAGCTGACCGCGCTGGCTGCTGAACCAGCTCCGGCACCTTCTGAACCGCTGCGTTTTGCGCTCTACAACCTGACGCTGTCTGATGGCGCTGTGACGTTCACCGATGCGCCCAAAAACAAGGTTCACCAACTGAGCCATCTGCAGCTCACGGTGCCTTTTCTGAGCAACCTGGACTCCAAGCGTGAGGTGTTGGTGAGCCCCAAACTCGCTTTTGAACTCAACGGCAGTCGGTTTGACTCGTCGGCCAACACCACCCCTTTTGCGCAGACACACAAGACCGATGCGCAACTGCTGGTCAAAGACCTGGATTTGGCGCCCTACCTGCCTTATTGGCCAGCCAGTTTGCCGGTACGCCTGGGTTCGGCCGTGCTCAACGCTGACCTGCGGCTCGCGTTTGAGCAAACCCACCAAACCGCTGTCAAACTCAGCGGCGAGTTGTCCGCCAGCCAGGTTCAACTGGCTACTGCCCAGGCCGGCACCGAGTTGCTGGCTTTTGACCGCTTGCGTGTGCAGCTCAAAGACATGCAACCGTTGGTGCGGCAGGTGCAACTGGGGCGCGTTGAGTTGACCCACCCGCACCTGAGCTTGCGCCGCAACCATGCCGGCGTGCTCGAGGTGCTGGCGCTGGCCACATCCCAGTCCACCGCGAACACTTCAAAAAACATAGCTGATAGCGCAGGTGATAAAAGGGCTAGCGGCCAAAAAGACATCAAACCCCCTGCGCCAGAGCTTGTGCAGCCCTGGCAGGTGAAGGTCGATGACATCGCGCTGCAGGGTGGAGAACTTACCTGGCTGGATGCGGCGCTGCCCAAACCCACCCAACTCAGCCTGAAGTCGCTGGATCTGCAGGCCCACGCCTTGGTTTGGCCGTTCACCCAGCCGCTGCCATTTGAGGGCAGTGCCAAGCTGGCCAACGCCAGCCTGCACCTCAAAGGCAGCGCCACCGACCAGGCCGCCGAGGTGGCGCTGCAACTGTCTGACTTTCCGCTGGAGGTGGCCGCTCCCTATGTGGACGCGTTTTTGAACCCCAAGCTCAGCGGGCTGCTGAACACCGAGTTGACCTTGAATTGGCGCGCCGCCAGCACCACCCAGACGGCCTTGACCCGCTTGCAACTGGCCAAACTGTCGGTGGACAAACTGGCACTGGCGGGTGACAAAAAAACGCCACTGGCCAGCATCCAGCAACTGCGGTTGTCGGATGTGCTGGTGGATGCCAACGCCCGATCCGTCAAGCTTGGTAACGTCAAAATCACCCAGCCTGCACTGCGGCTGACCCGTGATGCCCATGGGCGCTGGATGTATGAGGACTGGTTTAAGACCCAAGCTTCAGCCCAGCCGTCATCACCCAAGCCAAGCGCCGCGCGGGTCAAGACCGCCAAAGCGGCCAAAACCACCAAAACCCCGAGCGCAGACAAACCCTGGCAAGTGGTGGTGGACAACCTGCAGTTGGGCGAGGGCAGTCTGAACCTGGTGGACAACGCCACAGCCAAACCGGTGCGCCTGGAAGCCACCGCGCTGAATCTGCAGCTCAAAAAATTCTCAAGTGCGGGCCGCACGCCGTTTGACATCGCGCTCTCCGCCCGCATGCGCCAAGGCCACGCCGAGCCGGGCAAACTGAGCTGGCACGGCAGCGGCGCGATGAGCCCGCTGGCCATCAAGGGGGAACTGGTGGCTGAGCGTTTGCCGCTGCACGCGCTGGCGCCGTATTTTCTGGACAGTTTGAATGTGGCGCTGCTGCGTGCGGACACCAGCTTCAAGGGGCGCCTCAATCTGGCCCAGCAGCCGTCCGGCTTGGCTTTGCGCGTGTTGGGTGACGCCCGTCTGGAAGACCTGCAAGCGAACACCCTGTCGCAAGCCGAACCCTTTGTCGCTGCCGAGGAGCTGTTGCGCTGGAAGAGCCTGAGCCTCTCTGGTGTGGATGTGGCGCTGGCGCCCGGCACCGCGACCCGGGTCAATGTGGCCGGCACGGTGCTCAGCGACTTTTATGCCCGGCTGATCCTCAACGAGGCAGGGCGCCTGAATCTGCGGGATGTGATCAAAAAACAGGCTGTAGCCCACGTCAATGCTGGGCGAGAAGCTATTAAAAATGAAGCATCTTCGGCCGCCCCTGTGGCGCCGATGCCGTCCATTGCGGCATCCACCCCGGTAGCGGCCACTGCTGCCTTGGCACCCGTGATCCATTTTGGCCCGATCAGCCTGCTGGGCGGGCGCATCAACTTCACCGACCATTTCATTCAGCCCAATTACACCGCTGACCTGACCGAACTGGTGGGCAAACTCAGCGCCTTTTCCTCCCAAACTGCGGCGGGTGAGATCCAGCTGGCTGACCTGGAGTTGCGCGGTCGTGCCGAGGGCAGCGCCACGTTGGAGGTGCTGGGCAAGATCAACCCGCTGGTGCAGCCGATGGCGCTGGACATCCAGGGCAAGGTGCGTGACTTGGAGCTGGCGCCGCTGTCCACCTACTCGGCGCGTTACGCCGGTTACGGCATCGAGCGCGGCAAGCTCAGTGTGGATGTGGCCTACAAGGTGCAGCCTGACGGCCAGCTCACCGCCACCAACAAGCTGGTGCTCAACCAACTGCGCTTTGGCGCCGCCGTGCCCGGCGCCACCAACAGCCTGCCGGTCAAGCTGGCGGTGGCCTTGCTGGCCGATCGCGATGGCGTGATTGACATCAACGTGCCGATCAGCGGCTCGCTCAACGACCCGCAGTTTCGCCTGATGCCGATCGTGTTCAAGGTCATTGGCAACCTGATTCTCAAAGCCGTCACCGCGCCGTTCAGCCTGATCGCCAACCTGTTTGGAGGCAGTGGCGGCGAGGAGCTGAGCACCGTCAGCTTCGATGCGGGTTCGGCACAGCTGAGCGACCCTGCCAAAGCCAGCCTGGACAAAGTGGCCAAGGTTTTGCAGGAGCGTCCAACCTTGAAGATGACCGTGGTCGGCACCGCCAGCCTGGAAGCCGAGCGAGACGCCTACAAACGCCAGCAACTGCAGGCGCTGGTGCTCGGTGAAAAACGCCGCGCTTTGCCGACCACCGAGGGCCAGGCCGCTGCGACCCCGGTCACGGTGTCGGCTGAGGAATACCCGGCGCTGCTCAAACGGGTTTACCGGCGTGGCGACTTCCCCAAACCGCGCAACCTGGTGGGTCTGACCAAAGATGTCCCTGTGGCTGACATGGAAGCTTTGCTGCTGACCCATCTGGACGCGTCCGAGTCGGCCATGCAAGCGCTGGCGGTCAAGCGTGGGGTGGCGGTGCGCGACTACCTGGCGGGCCTGAAGCTGCCGCCCGAGCGGCTGTTTTTGGGGGCGGCCAAAGCGGTGGCGCCAGGCGCCACATGGCAGCCGAGCGCCGAGCTGAATCTGGCCACAGACTAGCCCCGCGCCTGATCTGACACAAATGTTTTCAAAGTGGCGGCAAAACGCAGCGAAAATAGGGGTTTGCTCCTGCCGCCTTGCTGCAGGCACCTTTTATCTTTGTGCGTGCGATGTCGATGTTTCCCTTTTCAAAAAACAACCCTGCAGAACCCACCTCCGACGCTCCTGCTGCGCCAGCCAAAAACCATGAGGCCCATCCACTGGACAAACTGACGCTCGGCGCATTTTCTGCCCAGACCTCGGGCGAGCGCATGGCTTGCATCCGCGAGTGGCTGGCCACTGGCCCCACACCTGAGCAATTGCAACAGGTGTTCAAGGAACTCAGTGGCAAGGACAAGGGTGCCGCCAAATTGCTGCGCGAAAAGCTCGACGAAATCAAACGCAGCAAGACCCAAGCCACCATCGCGCTCGAATGGGCCGACAAAGCCCAGGCACTGCTGGCTGCGCCCAAACTCAATCTGGCCGATGCCCTGGCCTGGCAGCGCGACGCCGCCAAAGCCGGTGCACCGCTGAGCAAGGAGCCGCTGGCGGGCTTAAAAGCCCAGTTGGTGGAGCGGGTGCGCGCCATTGAAGACCTGCAACACCGGGTGCAGGTGCAGCGCGAGGCCGCCGTGCTGGTGGCCCAGCGCATCGAGGTGCTGTCGACCAAGCCCTGGAAAGATGCCCAGGCCGCTCAGGCGGGGCTGACCCAAGATGTCAGCAGCTGGCAGGCCGAAGCCAGTGCCTTGGCCAGCGATGCCAATTGGCCCAGCGTGGACGCCAAATTTGTGCCACAGCTGCAAGCCTCACAGGCACAGCTGGGCTTGGTCTGGGAGGCGTTTCAGGCCGCATTGACCTCCACCGTGCTGGCCGCCGAAGATGCCAGCGCACCGCTGCCCAATGTGCCGGTGTGGGCCGACGAGTTGCGCGTGTTGCGCGGCATTCCGCTGGAGCCGGTGGTCAAGGCACCGAAACCACCGATTGACCCTGAAATCAAGGCCAAGGCAACATCTGCGGTGGCTGATGCGCTCTCCAAATTAGAGCAGGAAGTGGCCCAAGGTCATGGCAAAGCCAGCGCCGGTGCGGCCAACGCGCTGCGCAATGCCCTCAAGGAATTTGGCCGACTGGTTGACGACAAACTGGAGAACGAGGCCCGCAGCGCCCTGGCCGCCGCCGGTGAGTTGGAAGGCTGGCAACGCTGGCGCGCGGACCAGTTGCGCGAAGAACTGGTGGTCAAGGCCGAAGCCTTGCTGAACCGCCCCGACGGCCAAGCCATTGGTGGTCGCAAAATGCAAGACACCCTGCGCAACCTGCGCGAGCAGTGGAAACTGACCGACCAAGGCGGCGTGCCCAACCATGGCTTGTGGAAGCGTTTTGATGATGCGTGCAACGAAGCGCACAAAGTGGTTGAAACCTGGCTCGAAAAACTCAAGTCAGAAACCGCGGAACACCGCGCCCAGCGCCTGGCGTTGATCGCCGAGGTCAAAGCCTGGGCCGAGGCCAACCGCACCGCGTTGGACGACGACTGGAAGGGCTTCAACCGGGTCCTGCATCAGTTTGGTGACCGTTGGCGCGAATCCGGCCATGTTGGCGAAAAGATGTATGCCGAATTGAACGCGCTCTGGAAAGCCGCCATCGACGAGGCTGCCGCGCCGCTTGAAGCGCTGCAAAAAGTCAGCCTCGCAGCGCGCCACGCGATGATCGACGAGGCCAAGCAACTCGGTGCCCAAGAAATGCTGCGCATCGACGCCGTCAAGGCCCTGCAACAGCGCTGGCAAGCCGAGGCGCACCGGGTGCCGATGGATCGCCGCCACGAGCAAAAACTGTGGGACGCTTTCCGCAAGCCGATTGACGAGGCCTTCAACCGCAAGACCGCAGAGCGCGAAAAGGCGCAAACCGCCCTGAGCGAGCGCGACCGCATCGTGCTCGACGCCTCCAAGGCGCTCCAAGTTGCCAACGCCTCGGGTGACGCACAGGCCATCAAAACTGCCATGGCAGCACTTGACGCTGCTTTGCGTGGTCAAGCGCAAGCCCAGGCAGCGGTGGCTGCTGTGGCCCAGACATCTGAAGAAAAAGCTGCTCAAGCCCAGGTAGAACAAGGGCAAGAAGCTCCTGAAAGCGTAGCAGATGTGGCTGCCACCAATGGCGACACGCCGACCGAATCCGCTGGTGAAGTGGTCCCCGAGGTTGCCAAACCGGTTGCCCGCAAACCAGTGGTGGCCATGCGTGGTGATGACCGCCCCGGCATGAAAAAAGAAGCGCCTGCGCTGCCGACACGCGGTGGCAAGTTTGGCGACCGCAAAGACAGCGGTCGCCCAGGTGGCCGTGACGGTGGGCGCGATGCCCGCCCGGGCGCACGTTCGGATGACCGCGGCAACTCGCGCGATGGTCGTTTTGACCGCGCTCCGGCAGGTGAGCGTTTTGACGCCCCGCGCTTGGGTGATGCCGCCTTCCGCGCCCAGCGCGACGCGTTTGAGCAGGCGCAACAGGCGCTGCGCAAACTGGCCGCACAAGCCCATGGCGAGGCCTTGACCAATTTGCTGACCGCCTGGGAAAAACGCGATGCGGCGCTGGTCCCCAGCGCGCAAGAGCTAGGAAGCCGGGTGGCGCCGGCGGTGCGCACCGCTTGGACCAAAGCCGTGACCCAAACGTCCGCAGGCGACGCCAGCACCGCGCTGTTGCGCCTGGAGATGGCCGCTGAAGTACCCACGCCGGCTGAGCACATCAGTGATCGGCGCATGCTGCAACTGCAATTGCTCACCAAGCGCAACGATCCGTCGCCAGCCCAAACCTGGGGGCAGGACGCTGCGGCGGTGCTGGGTGGGGCGTTTGAGCCCGCTGCGGCACGCCGCCTGCAAAACGTGCTCAAGGTGTTGTTGAAGCCCTGAGTTTTGCGGCCCTTTGCCCAGTCGGGTGAAGCGGCAACCCGTAGTCCGATATGCGCCAGGTACCTGTTGGTATCTGGGCGCATGGTCGGGTGGCCAAGGCCCCCAGTCAGCAGGGCTGATGGAGCGTTGGCTTAGCCCACAAATTTCAGGTAGCCCGAGGCGCGCAGTTCGCATGCCGGGCAGGTGGCGCAGCCGTATCCCCAGGGATGGCGGGTCGTGTGGTCGCCCAGGTAGCAGGTGTGCGTATGCTCTTGAATCAGATTCACCAGTTTGTCGCCACCGCTTTGCTGCGCCATCTTCCAGGTGGCCGCTTTATCGAGCCACATGAGAGGGGTCTCGATCACCATGGGCGCGTCAAGGCCAAGGCTTAACGACACCTGCAAGGACTTCAGGGTGTTGTCACGGCAGTCGGGGTAGCCCGAGTAATCGGTTTCACACATGCCACCCACCAGAACCTCCAGCCCACGCCTGTAGGCGACGGCGGCTGCAAAGGTGAAGAACATCAGATTGCGCCCCGGAACAAAGGTGTTGGGCAGGCCATTGGTTTGCATTTCAATCGCCTTGGATTCGGTGAGCGCGGTGTCACTGATCTGCCCCAGCAGCTTGAGGTCCAGCAGGTGATCGGCGCCAAGCTTGGCGGACCATGCCGGGAAGTTGCGCTTTAGCTCCTCCAGCACGGTGAGTCGGCATGTCAGTTCGATGGCATGGCGCTGCCCATAATCAAAGCCGATGGTTTCGACCGTGTCATAGCGCTCCAATGCCCAGGTGAGGCAGGTGGTGGAGTCTTGCCCACCAGAAAAAAGAACAAGTGCTTTGGCATTCATGGGGGATCCTTTGGGGGCAGTGGCGCTTGGGGTCTGGCTGTCTGCCAGGGTTGATGCCCCAATTTTCGCTCCGATTTTTACGGCGTTTTTACACCGCCACAGAGTCTTTCTTCCCCGTTTTTACGTCCAAAAAAATATGCTTCTCCCATCATTTTTGATAGGAGAAAAGCGCATGGATATTTTGTTTCTGGCTGGTGTTGCCTTGTTGTGGGGCGTGACTGTCCTGCTGGTGGCTGGCTTTGAGCGCTTGGCGCAAGTTGGCAAGGGGACATCCGCATGATCAGCTTGGCCACCATTTATGGCGCGGCAGGTTTTTGCGTGGCGTTGCTGCTGGTTTATCTGGTTTACGCACTGCTGTGTGCTGAGGAGTTTTGATGAGTCCATCTGCATGGGGCCTGTTGGCTCTGTTTCTGGGGGTGTTGTTGGTTCTGGCGTGGCCGTTGGGCCTTTGGATGGCGCGCGTCGCCTCTGGCCAGTTGCCCAATTGGATGCATCGCATCGAGGCACCGCTGTACCGCATGGCGGGCACAGCGGCAGACCGCAGCATGGGCTGGGCACAGTACGCTCTTGCCGTGCTGGCTTTGAATGTGCTGGGGGTGTTGGTGGTGTACTTGTTGCAACGCTGCCAAGCTTGGTTGCCGTTGAACCCGGCAGGCATGGCGGCTGTGTCGCCTGACTCGGCCTTCAACACGGCGATCAGTTTTGTCTCTAACACCAACTGGCAAGGTTACGCCGGTGAGTCCACCATGAGTTACCTGACCCAAATGCTGGCGCTGGCCGTGCAGAACTTCTTGTCTGCCGCAACCGGCATCGCTGTGGTGTTTGCGCTGTTTCGGGGCTTTGCCGCCCGCTCGACGGCGGTGATTGGCAACTTCTGGGTCGACATCACACGCATCACCGCATGGGTGTTGCTGCCGTTGTCGCTGGTGCTTGCGGTGTGTTTGGTGGGGCAGGGTGTGGTGCAGAATTTTGATGCCTACCGCGATGTCAGCACGCTGGAGGTCAACAACTACCAAGCGCCCAAAGTCGGCGCTGATGGTCAGCCTTTGCTGGATGACAAGGGCCAACCGCTGCTGGAAGCCGCCCAAACTGCCACGCAAACCCTGCCTATGGGCCCAGTGGCCTCGCAGGAGGCCATCAAGATGATTGGCACCAATGGGGGTGGTTTTTTCAACGCCAACTCGGCGCACCCGTTTGAGAACCCCACCGCATTGAGCAATTTCCTAGAGATGCTGGCGATCTTCCTGATTCCGGCGGGGCTGTGTTTCACATTTGGTCGAGAAGTGGGCGACCGTCGCCAAGGCTGGGCGGTGCTCGCTGCGATGACTTTGTTTTTTGTGGTGGCTGTGATCGCCGTCACTCCGGCGGAGCAAGTGGGTAATCCGTTGCTGTCTTCTTTGGGTGTAGATCAGTCGAGCAGTCTGTTGCAAGCCGGTGGCAACATGGAAGGCAAGGAAAGCCGTTTTGGCATCAATGCCTCGGCCCTGTTTGCGGCCATTACCACCGCAGCCTCTTGCGGTGCGGTGAATGCCATGCACGATTCGTTCACGCCGCTGGGGGGCATGGTGCCGATGGTTCTGATGCAGTTGGGCGAGGTGGTGTTTGGTGGCGTCGGCAGCGGCATGTATGGCATGCTGATTTTTGCCATCCTGGCGGTGTTCATCGCGGGCCTGATGATTGGCCGCACGCCCGAATACCTGGGCAAAAAAATCGAGGTGCATGAGATGAAGCTCACCTCGATCGCGATCCTGGTGACCCCGATCTTGGTGCTGACAGGCACCGCCATCGCGCTCATGTGTGAGGCGGGCAACGCAGGTATCGCGAACCCCGGAGCCCATGGTTTTTCGGAAATCTTGTACGCACTGACCTCGGCTGCCAATAACAACGGCAGCGCGTTTGCCGGCCTGTCTGCCAACACACCGTTCTACAACACGCTGTTGGGGATCGTGATGTGGCTGGGCCGCTTTGCCATGATCGTGCCGGTGCTGGCGATTGCCGGTGCACTGGCTGCCAAAAAGCGGCTGCCAGTGACAGCCGGCACCATGCCGACCCATGGCCCGCTGTTTGTGTTTCTGTTGATCGGCACCGTGTTGCTGGTGGGGTTGTTGAACTATGTGCCCGCACTGGCGCTGGGGCCGGTGGTTGAGCATCTGATGCTGTGGCCCGCTGCATGAAGCACACCCATGCCAATGTCCCTCACCCCGGCCCTCTCCCGCGTCGGGAGAGGGTGAAACCAGTCGCTGTGCGATCTTTACGTTGAAGGCGAGTCACTTTTATGAAAACAACAACTTTGAGCCTGTTTGATGCCGCTTTGCTCAAGCCAGCGGTTCTGGCCTCTTTCACCAAACTCAGCCCGCGTGTGCAATGGCGCAATCCGGTGATGTTTGTGGTCTACCTGGGCAGCATCGTGACCACCCTGTTGGGGCTGCAGGCCGAACAAGGCGCGGGCTTCATCCTGGCGATTTCGGCCTGGTTGTGGTTCACCGTGCTGTTTGCCAACTTTGCCGAGAGCCTGGCCGAAGGCCGCAGCAAGGCGCAAGCTGCATCGCTGCGTGGCCTCAAAACCAGCACCTGGGCCAAGAAGCTGAAGGAACCGGTGCATGGTTCCACCTGGTTGCCCGAGCAAGCTGAAAACCTGCGCAAGGGTGATGTGGTGTTGGTTGAGACCGGCGAGATGATTCCGCTGGACGGCGAGGTCATCCAAGGTGTGGCCACGGTGGATGAAAGCGCCATCACCGGTGAATCCGCCCCCGTGGTGCGGGAGTCGGGTGGCGACTTTGGCTCGGTCACCGGCGGCACGCGGGTGCTGTCGGACTGGCTGGTGGTGCGCATCACCGTCAACCCGGGCGAGTCCTTCTTGGACCGCATGATCAGCATGGTGGAAGGCGCCAAGCGCCAAAAAACACCCAATGAAATTGCCCTCACCATTTTGCTGGTGGCGCTGACCCTGGTGTTTTTGGTGGTGACGGCCACACTGTTGCCGTTCTCGATCTTCAGTGTGGGTGTGGCGGGCACAGGCACGGTGGTGAGCATCACCGCATTGATCGCCTTGCTGGTGTGTCTGATTCCGACCACGATCGGCGGCCTGCTGTCTGCCGTGGGTGTGGCTGGCATGAGCCGCATGATGCAGGCCAATGTGATCGCCACCTCAGGCCGGGCGGTCGAGGCCGCAGGTGATGTGGATGTGCTGCTGCTGGACAAAACCGGCACCATCACCCACGGCAACCGCCAAGCATCCAGCTTTCTGCCGGCCCCCGGCATTTCTGAGCTGCAGTTGGCCCACTGTGCCAAGCAATCCTCGATGGCGGATGAAACCCCAGAGGGACGCAGCATTGTGGCGCTGGCCCTGCGCCTGGGTGCCAACGAGGCTTTGGCCGGTGAGGTGCTGGAAGTGCCGTTCACCGCGCAAACCCGGATGAGTGGTGTCGATGCCAGTCAGCCGGATGGCAGCACCCGCCATCTGCGCAAAGGCGCGGTGGATGCCATGCGCAAACATGTGGAGGCACTTGGTGGCCGCATGCCCGCTGAAGTCCTGAGGGCTGCCGATGAGGTGTCCCGGCGTGGCAGCACGCCGCTGGCGGTGGCCGATGGTTTGCAGGTGCTGGGCATTGTGGAACTCAAAGACATTGTCAAAAGTGGCATCAAGGAACGTTTTGGTGAGTTGCGCCGGATGGGCATCAAAACGGTGATGATCACTGGCGACAACAAACTCACCGCGGCGGCGATTGCGGCCGAAGCCGGGGTGGACGACTTTCTGGCCGAAGCCACGCCGGAAGACAAACTCAAGCTGATTCGCCAATACCAATCCGAAGGCCGCCTGGTGGCCATGACCGGTGACGGCACCAACGACGCCCCGGCGCTGGCGCAGGCCGATGTGGCAGTGGCCATGAACAGCGGCACCCAGGCCGCCAAAGAGGCCGGCAACATGGTGGACCTGGACTCCAACCCCACGAAGTTGCTGGAGATTGTGGAGACCGGCAAGGCGCTGCTGATGACGCGTGGCTCGCTCACCACCTTCTCGATTGCCAACGACGTGGCCAAGTACTTTGCCATCATCCCGGCCATTTTTGTCTCGACCTATCCGCAACTGAGTGCGCTCAATGTGATGCATCTGGGCAGCCCGAATTCGGCGATTTTGTCGGCGGTGATTTTTAACGCCTTGATCATCATGTTCTTGATCCCGCTGGCTCTCAAAGGCGTGGCCTACCGCCCGGTGGGTGCGGCAGCGCTGCTGCGCCGCAACATGGCCATTTATGGCCTGGGTGGCTTGGTGGTGCCTTTTGTGGGCATCAAACTCATCGACATGTTGTTGGTGGGCCTGCAGATGGCCTAGGGTAAAACCGACTGAATACTATTTTTATGATAGCTATACGCCCTTTGAAAATAAGGGCTAGAGGCCAATTTGTTAATAAATTCAGCCACCCCATCATCTCAAGAACAAATTTACAGGAATTTCATGAAAAACACTTTGAAGCCCGCACTGGTTCTGTTTCTGGCGCTCACATTTTTGACGGGTGTTGCCTACCCGCTGCTGGTCACCGGCTTGGCACAAGGTCTGTTCCCGGCCCAGGCCCACGGCAGCCTGGTGTTTCGAGACGGCCAAGCGGTTGGCTCGACGCTGATCGGGCAGAGCTTTACCGAACCCAAGTATTTTTGGAGCCGCCCATCAGCCACCAGCCCGATGGCCAACAATGCAGCGGCCTCCAGCGGCTCTAACCTGGGGCCACTGAATCCGGCTTTGCTGGATGCGGTGAAGGGCCGGGTCGCAGCCCTGCGTGCGGCAGACCCTGCCAACACCACCGCCATTCCAGTTGACCTGGTGACCGCATCGGCCAGTGGCCTGGACCCACACATCAGTCTGGCTGCTGCGCAGTACCAGTTGGGCCGCGTTGCCAAGGCACGCCAGTTGTCCAACCAGGTGGTGCAAGGCTTGATCGACCAAGCCACGCAGCGTCCCGTGCTGGGGCTGCTGGGTGAGCCGGTGGTGAATGTGCTGCAACTGAATCTGGCGCTTGATGCACACTCTCAGCATGGCAACACCCCTTGACTCCCGACCCGACCCGGACGTGCTGCTGGCGCAAATGCAGAAGGATGCGCTGACGGTGCGTCGTGGCAAGCTGCGCATCTATTTCGGCGCCAGTGCCGGTGTTGGCAAGACCTACGCCATGCTCAGCGCGGCGCAACGGGCACAGCAGGCGGGGCAAAAGGTCTTGGTGGGTGTGGTGGAAACCCATGGACGCCAGGAAACCATGGCCCTGCAAGCCGACCTGGCCTTGTTGCCATTACGCAAAGTGCCGCACCGTGGCCAGGTGCTGTTGGAGCTGAACCTGGACGCCGCCCTGGCGGCCAAACCCGACATCCTGCTGGTGGATGAATTGGCGCACACCAATGCCCCCGGCTCGCGCCATCCCAAGCGCTGGCAGGACGTGCAGGAGTTGCTAGATGCAGGTATCGACGTCTGGACCGCACTCAATGTGCAACATTTGGAGAGCCTGAACGGCACGGTGGGTGCCATCACCGGTATTCGTGTGAACGAGACGGTCCCGGACACTGTGCTGGACGATGCCGATGAAATTGTGTTGGTGGATGTCACTGCCGAGGAACTGCTGGCCAGGTTAAAAGCGGGCAAGGTCTACATTCCCCAACAGGCAGAACGTGCCAGCCAGAACTTCTTTCGTAAAGGCAATCTGATCGCTTTGCGAGAGATTGCGCTGCGTCGCACGGCTGAACATGTGGGTGACGATGTGCGCACCTACCGCGCCCGGCACACCCAAAAGACCCTCAGCAGCCATGCCAGCGGTACACCGGCTTGGAACACCTCGGGCGCGATGCTGGTGTGTGTCGGGCCGCGATGGGGGGCCGAGCATGCGGTGCGCAGTGCGGCGCGTCTGGCGGGGCAACTCAATGTGCGCTGGTTCGCCGCTTATGTGGAAACCCCTGCTTTACAACGTCGAGCAGCCCAAGAGCGTGATCGGGTGTTAACGGTACTCAAGCTGGCCGAGGAACTTGGCGCCAGTACCGCAGTGCTGACTGGCGAAGACGAGGCCCAGGCCTTGATGACCCACGCGCAAACCCTGAACTGCGCCACCCTGGTGCTGGGGCGGCCAGCCAGCTCGCGCTGGCACCAACTGCTGCGGATCTGGCGCCCCACGCTGGCGCGTCAGTTGGCCAATCTTGCCCCGGGTATTGATCTGGTGGAGGTTGGGGCGTCCGACAGCATGCGTAAGCTGCCGCTGGCCGTGCCGCGCCAAGTGCAGGATGAGACCCAGGGTCGTGCTTGGGCAGAAGATGTGTCGCGTTATGCCTGGGCTGCGGGCGTTTGTCTGCTCACCACCTTGCTGGCGATGCCTTTGGCGCGCCTGTTTGACCTGGCCAACATCGTCATGTTGTTCTTGCTGTGTGTGGCGGTGGTGGCGGTCAAGTTTGGGCGGGGCCCGTCTATGCTGGCTGCGGTATTGGCAGTGGCGGCGTTTGATTTTTTCTTTGTGCAACCTCGCTTTTCTTTTGCAGTGACTGACATCCAGTACCTCATGACCTTCTTGGTTATGCTGGTCGTTGGTTTGCTGATTGGCCAGCTGACCGCCAATTTGCGGTTTTCTGCGCAGGTGGCAGCCAGCCGTGAACAGCGGGCCCAGGCACTGTTTGAGCTGACGCGTGACCTGTCGGGTGCTTTGCTGACTTCGCAGGTGGTGGAGTGTGCCGAGAGTCTGGTCAGCCGTGCCTTTGGTGGTGAGGCGCGGGTGCTGTTGCCCGACGCCAATGACCAGCTTGATTTTGGTGCGCATTTGCCCACTTCGCTTGACACCAGCGTGGCGGACTGGGCGTTTCGCCATGGGCAACGGGCCGGTGCCGCCACCGCGACCTTGCCGGGTAGCCCCTGGCATTTTGTGCCCTTGCAGGCGCCCATGCGCATTCGAGGCGTGCTGGCGGTGCTGGCGGCACGCCCCCGTTGGCTGCTGATCCCGGAACAAATTCAGCAACTGGAAACGCTGGCGCGGCAAGTCGCCATCGCGCTGGAGCGCGTCCACTATGTGGATGTGGCCCAAGCAGCGGTGGTTCAGATGGAGTCTGAGCGGCTGCGCAACACCTTGCTGGCAGCCATGTCCCACGACATTCGCACGCCGCTGACCGCGCTGGTTGGGCAGGCCGAAGTGTTGGCGGCCTCTGTTCCCTTGACGGCTGAACAGCGCAGTTCAGCCCAAACCATCAGCGAAGAGGCCGGAGAACTGAGTTCCCTGGTGACCAATATGCTGGAGATGGCACGGCTGGAAAGTGGGCAGGTTGAGTTGCGCAAAGACTGGCAGTCGGTCGAGGAAATTGTGGGCAGTGCGATCCGCTCGGCCCGCCATGCGTTGGGGCAGCTGGTGGTGCGTACCGAACTGCCCGTTGATCTGCCTTTGGTGGAGTTTGATGCCAGTTTGATTGAGCGCGTTTTGGTGAACCTGTTGGAAAACGCTGCCAAATACGGCGTCAAGACTCCCCTGGCCAACCCTGCCATGGTGGTTAGCGCCAGTGTCACCGCGACCACGCTGGTGGTCACTGTGCGCGATTTTGGCCCAGGCCTGCCTGCCCACGTCAAAGGCGCCGAAGATGATCTGTTTGCCAAATTCACGCGAGGGCACAGTGAATCGTCGACACGCGGCGTGGGTCTGGGTTTGGCGATCTGCAAAGCTATCATTGACGCTCATCGCGGCAAGATCAGCGCAGCGCAGGCGGCTGGCACAGGTGCCGCGTTCACCTTCACCTTGCCCAGACAGCCCCCACCACAGATGCCATGACCCAAGCCGTCGTCATCCTGATCGAAGACGAAATCCAGATTCGCCGTTTTGTTCGTGCTGCGCTGGAGGGCGAAGGCTGGCTGGTGCATGAGGCGGACACCGCCCAGCGTGGTCTGGCCGATGCCGGGACGCGCAAACCGGATTTACTGATTGTGGACCTGGGGCTGCCCGATGGCGACGGCCTGGACCTGATCCGCGATGTGCGCGGCTGGACCAATGTGCCGATCATTGTGCTGTCGGCCCGCACCAATGAGGCTGACAAGATCGCTGCGCTGGACGCCGGCGCCGACGACTACCTGACCAAACCCTTTGGCCTGGGGGAACTGATGGCACGGGTGCGTGCCAACCTGCGTCGGCCCAGAACGGCATCACCCGAGGCGCAGAACGATACGGATACACCGGCCAGTCCGGTGTTCCGGTTTGGTGATGTGGAAGTCAACCGGAGTGAGCGGGTGGTGCGCCGCGCCGGGGTTGAGGTACATCTGACACCGCTGGAGTACCGCCTGCTGGCGGTGCTGATGGCGAATGTTGGGCGGGTGATCACCCACAAGCAGTTGCTGCGCGATGTGTGGGGGCCAGCCCATGCTGAGCAAAGCCACTATCTGCGCATTTACATGGGGCACCTTCGGCAAAAACTCGAAGCCGACCCGGCCCAGCCGCAGCATCTGCTGACCGAAACCGGGGTGGGGTACCGCTTGCTGGCAGAGGTCTAGGAGTCTGGGCGGCAGAAGGGCATCGGCTGCAACGGCTGGAGAAAAGTCCCACTTCGCACCCATTTTTCCGGCGGTAGCTACGGCTACCGTCCTCAAAAGTGGGTGCAAACTGGCCTCTTTTCCCACCCGTTTCGCTTCGATTTCTTCTACCGCCCAGACTCCTAGGCGACTGGCCGGTCGCCTTTTGTCACAAGCCCAGCAACGACGGTGTCGTTGTTCGCGCTGAGACAACGCAAGCGGTCTGGGTGTGGCCGCTCAGGGTTTAAAACGTTCTGGTGCTTTGCCGTTGGCCAGCCGCAGCACCTGTAGTCGGGCCGGGGTGGCACCTGCATCCCAGTCGCTTAACACCAGTCGGCGTTTTGGCGGCTGCCCCGTGGGGTTCAGCAGATGATCTGCGGGTCGGTGGGTATGGCCGTGGATGAGGGTGTCGGCCTGCGCCGCGTCCAACCATTGCAGCGCGGCAAGGGTGTCCACGTCGGCATAAGGCGCGCCACTGCTTTTTCGTGATTCGCTTTGGGTCCGCAGGCCACGCGCTATGGCCTGGCGCTCAGTCAGCGGTTTGGCCAGGAAAGCATCCATCCAAGCGGGTGAGCGCACGGTGGCGCGAAACTGCTGGTAATCGGTGTCACCCAAACACAAGGCATCCCCATGCGATAGCAACCAGCGCTGCTTGTCAAACACGAGCACCGTCGGGTCGGACAGCAGGGTCATTGCGCAGCCGCTGGCAAAGCCTTCGCCGAGCAAAAAGTCGCGGTTGCCGTGGATGAAAAACAGCGGTATGCGTTGTGCGGTGGCTGCCAGCAACTGCTGGCATTGGGCTTCGAAGCCCCGTGACTGGTTCGCTGGCCCGCTGGCCAGGTCGTCACCCACCCAGACTTCAAACAAATCACCCAGGATGAACAGCGCGTCTGCGCTGCAACTGCCCAGATACTGTTGCCAAGCTTCAAACGTGGCACGCTCACTGGCTTGCAGGTGTAAGTCAGCAATAAAGTCAATGCTGCGCCAGCCGTTTGGCGCGGTGAGAACCGGCCAGTTGAAGGATGGCGCAGCGGCGGCCAAGGTGCTTTGCCAGGGCGTTTTACAGCGCCACAGCCTTTTCGATCACCACGTCTTCGACTGGCACATCGTCGTGGTAACCACGGCGGGCGGTCTTCACGGCCTTGATCTTGTCAACCACTTCCTGACCCGCCACCACCTTGCCAAACACGGCGTAGCCCCAGCCTTGCTGGCTCGGTGCGGTGTGGTTCAAAAAGCCGTTGTCTGCGACGTTGATGAAGAACTGGGCAGTGGCCGAGTGCGGGTCACCGGTGCGGGCCATGGCCACGCTGTAGTTCACGTTTTTCAGGCCGTTGTTGGCTTCGTTGGTGATGGGTGCGTCACAGCTTTTTTGGGCCATGCCGGGTTCCATGCCACCACCTTGGACCATGAAGCCGGGGATCACACGGTGAAAAATGGTGTTGTCATAGTGGCCCTTGGCCACGTAACTCAAAAAGTTGGCCACCGTCTTGGGTGCCTTGTCCTGGTCGAGTTCGAGGGTGATGACGCCATGGTTGGCAATGTGGAGTTCGACTTGGGGGTTGCTCATGATTTATTTCACCAGGGTTGCAGAGTTGATAAGAACGGGCGTTTTGGGCACGTCCGTGGGGAAAGGGCCGCCCGCGCCGGTCGGGGTGAGCCTGATTTTGTCGATCACATTCATGCCGGAAATCACCCGGCCAAACACGGTGTAACCATACAGTTGCGGGGCATTCACGAGTTTGGCGCGCGCTATGTTTTCATAGACTTGACCCTGGTACTCAAAACGTGGCACCGGGTCGCCAGGTGGAATCAAGATCGGATCCAGAAACGCATTGTCTTTGACATTGATGAAAAACTGCGCTGTGGCCGACTGTGGATCGCCCGTGCGGGCCATGGCCAGCGTGCCGGTGACGTTGCGCGGTCCACCTTTTTCAAGCGCTTGGCGGCCTTCGTGCACTACCGGTGGGCGCGTGGGTTTTTCAGCATATTTGGCGTCGTAACCACCACCTTGCACCATGAAGTTGGGAATGACGCGGTGAAAAATCGTGCCGTCGTAGTGTTTGTCACGCACGTATTGCAGAAAGTTGTCGACCGTTTTGGGTGCCTTGTCGGGGTAGAGTTCCACCACAAAATCGCCCGCCGAGGTGGCGAACTTGACATGTGGTAAAGCCTCTGCCAAAGCAGAATTTGCTACTGAAAAAGTAGCTAGAAGCGCAATGGATGAAAGGGCCTTGGCGCTATTTTCTTTGAAGTTCACAGTCGGCTTCCTTCGTAAATGATGGTCCATTGACCACCGCGGCGAGCCCAGTATTGACGCTTGCTGTCGCCCGTGAGTTGGCCCACAGCCACTTCACCAAATGTCACCACCATGGTTTCTTCTTTGTCTTGCCAATGCAGCAAGGACAAGTCCTTGATCTGCAACTCGCGGCCTCGGGCCTGTGCCACTTCGCGCGCCAGGCCGGGGAGCCAGTCACTCCGGGTTTTACCGCCACTGTTGAAGTCACTGGCGTAAAAGGCATTGAGTTCGGTCAGATTGCCGCTGGATTTGGCTTTGCGCCAGGCGTTCAAACGCGCCTCAAAGGGTCCACGCTGGGTGCTGGCCTTGTCTTGAGGCACCCAGTTGATCTGGTTGGTAATGACCACCGGGGTACTGCGGATGGCCACGGTCTGGATGATGCGTTGCAAGTCAGGGTTGGCCAGCACCACACAGCCATCGCTGGCCAGCGGTGGCCGGGAAAACTGGTTGGACGGCGTGCCGTGCAGCCAGATCCCACCACCGGTTTTGCCACGCCGGATGTCGAGCATGTTGGGGTAGTTGATCGGCAATGCGCCTGCACCGTAAAAATCTTTGAGGTTTTTTGGGTCGAGCTGGCTGGTGATGAAATACACCCCTAAAGGGGTGCGTTGGTCGCCTTCCGTGCTTTTGCCGACCCCCAATTTGCCGACCGAGATGTAGTAATCGTCGATCAAGGTTAACCCTGCGGCGCGGTTTTCAAACAGGTACAGGCGGGAATGCGCTGCGTCAACCGCAATCGCATGTTTGCTGTTGGGTGAGAGCCGCAAAAATTCTTGGGGCACATAGCCTTTGGGGGGGCGTTCTTTCAGCGCCTTCAGGCGCGCTGCAGATTCGTCACGCAAGGATGTCAGGCCTGCTGCATTGGCTTGAAGCTGGTTGGCTGGCACATCGCCAAAACGCGCGATGGGCCGAGTACGCGCCGACAACAAGTCGCCGTAAACCAGTTGGGCCAGGGCGAAATGAGGGTAGTCACTTACCAGCCGCTGTGCCTGGTCGAGCGCCGCGCGGGTGTCAGAGCGGCCAATCAAGCGGTAAATCTCGATCAGCCGGGCCTCCGCCAGACCATCTTGCCCTGCCGGAGCTGCAGCTTGTGGCGCCGGTGGCTTGGGTTTGGCTGATGCCTTGGCATGGGCAGACGTCAAGCCAGCGCCTAACAGGCAGAGACAGAACAGGGCGCAGACAGGTTTCAATAACATGCGATGGACAGGCATAGCTGGCAGCCCGTGGCGCGGTTGCCCGCTGTCACTGGGTGCGCGTGATTTCAACGGCCTGTGGATTCCCGAGTGATCAGCCAAGCGTGGGTCGATTTCTTCAGGTTCAAGGTTTTTTGGCTCGACACCGACAGGCTGTCGGCTTTGTAGGCCTGGCGGAAACTGACCTCGGCCTGTTCACCGTTCACGTGCACCTTCAGATTACTGAGGCTGACGCTGATGCTCTTTTTGCCAGCGATACGCTCGTGGCGCTCTTTTTGCCAAGCCGCGCGCGACTGTTTGCCTGTCGGTTCAAATTCTGGGCTGTAGGCTTTCAGGTAAGCCTCCACGTTTTTGTTGGACCAGGCTTTGGCCCAAGCCAGTACCGCAGATTCGACGGCCTTGCGGGTCTCTGCAGCGTCAGCTTGCACCGACGAGGCGGGTGCGACGCTGCTGACCGCTGGCGCGGTGGCCGCAGCCGTCGATGCGGGCGGTGTCACCACCGGTGCCGCGGGCTTGGCTGCGGGTGGGGTTGAGGTCGCCGGCGTTGCTACGGTTGGTTTGGCTGTTGGTGCAGCGGGTTCTGGTGTCGGCTTTGCGGCGGCTGTCACCACCGGCGCTGTTGCCGAGTTGTGGGTGTTGCCCAAATTGGGCTTGAAAACGTCACCAATCAAGGCCAGCTTGGGCGGCACCACGGCATTGTTGCCATCCAGTTGCAGCGCCTTGTTGTAGGCCTGGCTGGCCAGTCGGGCATACACATCGCCCAGGTTTTCATGGGCGGTGGCGTAGCTCGGGTTGGTGCGAATGGCCATCTCCAGCGCCGTGCGCGCTTTGTCATATTGACCCTGCGCGGCGTACAGCACAGCCAGGTTGTTGTAGGGCTCGGGCAGCTCTGGATAGTCCTGGGTCAACTGGGTAAAGGTGGTGATGGCTTCAGCGGTCTTGCCCAGGTTGCGCTGGATCACGCCTTTGAAAAAGCGCATCTGCGGGTCGGCCGGTTTGTTGGCCAGGTAGCTGTCCACCCGGGCCAAGGCTTCGCTGAATTTGCTGGTGCGCACCAGTTGACTCACGTCGCCGTAATCATCCGCATAAGCGCTCAGTGTGACACAGGCACCAGCCAGAACCAGCCATCGAAGTGATTTGTAAAGAGCGTTGGAAGGCTGTTTCATGGACACGGAGGTTTGAGAAAGAGAAAGGGGCCGCGAAGCCGGCGCAAGCCAGCAGGGCTTTATACTGCCTTCCATTGTAGCGGAGGGTCTGCTTTTTAAAGCGCTTTGCGGATCAGCCTGGTCCGGACAAACAACCTGTGGTGCAAGCCGCCGCTCCAACAACATCAGCTTTGACAGCACCAACCCGTATTGAATTTTTGGAATCCATGAGTTTGCGCATTTTCAACACGCTCTCGCGAGAGCTGGAACCCTTTTCCCCGATTGAGCCCGGTCATGTGCGCATGTATGTGTGCGGCATGACAATTTATGACCTGTGCCACATCGGCCACGCGCGCATGATGATGGCCTTTGATGTGGTGCAACGCTGGCTCAAAGCCAGTGGTTACCGCGTGACGTATGTGCGCAACATTACCGACATCGATGACAAGATCATCAAACGCGCGCTGGAGCGTGGCATCCCGATCCGCGCGCTGACCGACGAGATGGTGGCCGCGATGCACCACGACATCGCCCTGCTGGGCATTGAGCCACCCACGCTGGAGCCACGCGCCACCGAACATGTGCCGCAGATGCTGAGCCTGATCCAGCGCCTGGAGGCCAAGGGCCTGGCCTACCAGTCCAGCAGTGGTGATGTGAACTTTGCGGTGCGCAAATTCCCTGGCTACGGCAAGCTCTCTGGCAAGTCGCTGGACGAGTTGCGCGCGGGCGAGCGGGTGGCGGTGCAGGACGGCAAGGAAGACCCGCTGGACTTTGTGTTGTGGAAAGCGGCCAAGCCCTCTGAGCCCGAGGACGCCAAATGGGACGCTGGCGAGCTGGGCTACGCCTACAGCAAGGGCCGTCCCGGCTGGCATATTGAATGCTCGGCCATGAGCTGCCAAGCCCTGGGTGAAACCTTTGACATCCACGGCGGTGGTGCTGACCTGCAGTTTCCTCACCACGAAAACGAAATCGCCCAAAGTGAAGGCGCCAGCGGCAAACCGTTGGCCAAATTCTGGGTGCACAACGGTTTTGTGCGGGTAGACAACGAGAAGATGTCCAAGAGCTTGGGCAACTTTTTCACGATCCGCGACGTGCTGGTCAAGTTCGACCCCGAAACCGTGCGCTTTTTCTTGCTGCGCACGCACTACCGCACCGCGCTCAATTACAGCGACGTGCATCTGGACGACGCCCGCAGCGGCCTCAAACGCTTGTACACCGCGCTCGATCTGGCCGCGCCAGATGGCGTGACGATCGACTGGGCCGAGCCGTTTGCCGCACGTTTCAAGGCCGCCATGGACGACGACTTTGGTACACCCGAGGCGGTGGCGGTGTTGTTTGAGCTGGCCACCGAGGTCAACCGCAGCCGTTCGCCCGTTTTGGCGGGTCAACTCAAGGCGCTGGGCGCTTGCCTGGGCCTGCTGCAAGGTGACCCCAAAGCCTTTTTGCAGGCCGGTGCCGGGCTGGATGACGGTGCGATAACAGCCCTGATCGCCCAGCGCGCTGCCGCCAAAGCTGCCAAAAATTTTGCCGAAGCGGACCAGATTCGCCAGCAACTGCTGGCCCAAGGCATTGTGCTCAAAGACTCGGCAGCCGGAACAAGCTGGGAAGTCGTCAAGTGATGTTTTATATGTGTTTTATGCCTCTGGCCCTTGTTGAATAAGCGATGGTAGCTACAGAATTACTAGTGAGCGAGGTGCTCGCGCCCGCCTATTGGGCCGACGCCTGCAAGCACCTGATGAAAAAAGACCGCGTCATGAAACGGCTGATTCCTCAGTTTGGAAAACACTGTCTGCAAAGCCGGGGTGACGCCTTTGTCACATTGGCGCGCAGTGTGGTGGGGCAGCAAATTTCGGTCAAGGCCGCACAAACCGTGTGGGACCGTTTTGCTGTGCTGTCCGAACACATCACGCCAGCGCAGGTGCTCAAGCTCAAGATTGACGACATGCGTGCCGCAGGCTTGAGTGCCCGCAAGGTCGAGTACCTGGTGGACTTGGCGCTGCACTTTGACAATGGCGCGGTGCATGTGGACGCCTGGACCGGCATGGATGACGAGGCCATCATTGACGAGCTGGTGGCCATCCGCGGCATCGGCCGCTGGACGGCCGAGATGTTCCTGATCTTTCACCTGATGCGCCCCAATGTGCTGCCGCTGGACGATGTGGGCTTGATCAATGGCATCAGCAAGTGTTATTTTTCGGGTGACGTGGTCAGCCGCAGCGATGCGCGCGAGGTGGCGCTGGCCTGGGCGCCGTACCGCACGGTGGCCACTTGGTATATTTGGCGCTCGTTGGACCCCCTACCGGTCACCTACTGAGCGGCCTTAAAATAGGCCGTTGTTTTTCCTGATGAGCCCAACCCGGTGCGCCGGGCGACAGCCATCCCAACAGATGACATGGAGCTTTTGTGGCTAAAAAAACATTCCTGGATTTTGAGACCCCGATTGCCGAGCTGGAAAACAAGATCGAAGAGCTGCGCTATGTGCAGACCGAGTCAGCGGTGGATATTTCAGCTGAAATCACCCAGCTGGCCAAAAAAAGCCAGCAGCTCACCAAAGACATTTACAGCGATCTGACGCCCTGGCAGATCACCAAGATTGCCCGCCACGCTGAGCGCCCCTACGCGCTGGATTACATCAGCGACATCTTCACCCACTTTGTCGAGCTGCATGGCGACCGGCATTTTGCGGACGACCTCAGCATCATCGGCGGGCTGGCCCGCTTCAACGGCACGCCGTGCATGGTGATCGGCCAACAAAAGGGCCGCGACACCAAAGAGCGTGGCCTGCGCAACTTTGGCATGAGCAAGCCGGAGGGCTACCGCAAGGCCTTGCGGTTGATGAAAACCGCTGAAAAATTCCATTTGCCGGTGTTCACCTTTGTGGATACACCCGGTGCCTACCCCGGCATCGACGCTGAAGAGCGTGGCCAGTCCGAAGCCATTGGCCGCAACATCTTCGAGATGGCGCAGTTGGAGGTGCCGATCATCGTCACCATCATTGGTGAAGGCGGCTCGGGTGGCGCATTGGCGATTTCGGTCGGCGACCAGGTGCTGATGCTCCAATACTCGGTTTATTCGGTGATCAGCCCAGAAGGTTGTGCCTCCATTCTCTGGAAAACCTCCGAGAAGGCGCAAGAGGCGGCCGATGCGCTTGGCATTACGGCGCATCGCCTTAAAGCTTTGGGATTGGTTGACAAAATCGTCAATGAACCTGTGGGTGGTGCGCACCGCGACCCCAAGCAGATGGCGACCTTCCTTAAACGCGCCCTGACCGACGCCTACCGCCAACTCAGCGACCTCAAGACGCCCGACTTGCTGCAACGCCGTTTTGACCGGCTGCAGAGTTATGGCCGTTTCACCGACATCAAGCAAGGCAAATAAGCCGCTTGTTAGGCGCCCCGGACTTGCATCGGGGCCGCAGCGGGTTGGTCCCATGGCAGCAACCCGTCAACTCACTTTCCTATTCTTTCCCAACCCATGACCTGCTCCTTTGAGCAAGCAATGGCCGCTTTTTCACCGGCTATGCCGCTGGTGGTGGGTTACAGCGGTGGCGCCGATTCCACGGCACTGTTGCTCTCGTGCGCCCAGAAGTGGCCGGGGCAGGTCAGTGCGGTGCATGTCAACCACGGTCTTCAAGCCGCCGCCGCCGATTTTGAGGCCCATTGCAGAGCCGTTTGTGAAGCACTGGCTGTGCCGCTGACGGTGCAAAAAGTGCAGGCACAGCCGCAGCCCGGGCAAAGTCCCGAGGATGCTGCCCGACGCCACCGTTACAAAGCTTTTGAGGCTCTAGCCCTCATGAATAAAGGGGGTGATGCTGCGTTATCTATAGCTATAGCGCACCACGCCGACGACCAAATCGAAACCCTGCTGCTGGCCCTGAGCCGCGGCGCTGGGCTGCCGGGCTTAAGCGCCATGCCAGCCGCCTGGACACGCGCTGGCATCCACTACCACCGACCCTTGTTGCGCGTCAGCGGTGCCGAGGTGCGACGCTGGTTGGCCGGGCAGGGCGCCGCTTTTGTGACCGACCCCAGCAATGTGGACGAGCGTTATACGCGTAACCGCATTCGCGCTCGTGTTCTGCCAGCACTGGAGATCTGTTTCCCCCAGTTTCGTGACACCTTTGCCCGCAGCGCCGTGCATGCGGCGCAAGCGCAGACGTTGTTGCTGGAAGTGGCCGCGCAGGATTTGGCGCAGGTAGGTGTACCGCCACGCATCAAAAGCCTGCAGTTGCTCAGTCTGCCCCGCCTGGCCAATGTGCTGCGGTTTTGGTTGCTGAGTTGCCACCAAGCCACCCCCACTGCGGCCCAGCTGGATGAGCTGATGCACCAGATCGCCGCTTGCCAGACGCGCGGTCATGCACTGCGTTTGAAGGTCGCCAACGGCTTGTGCGAGCGCCGTGGGGTGGTGTTGCATTGGTACAATCCCGCAGTTCTTAACGCCTCCCAATCCCCACCATGTCTTTGATAGTTCATAAATACGGCGGCACCTCGATGGGCTCAACCGAGCGCATTGGCAATGTCGCCAAACGCGTTGCCAAATGGGCACGCGCCGGTCACCAGATGGTGGTCGTGCCCAGCGCCATGAGTGGCGAAACCAACCGTCTTCTGGGACTAGCCAAAGAGTTGGCACCGTCCAAAATGACCGATGCTTACTACCGTGAGCTCGACATGCTGGCCGCCACTGGCGAGCAAGCGTCCAGCGCGCTGCTGGCGATTGCGCTGCAGGCTCAGGGGCTGGAGTCGGTCAGTTACGCTGGCTGGCAGGTGCCGATTCGCACCAACAGTGCCTATACCAAAGCGCGCATCGAGTCGATCGACGACCAGCGTGTGCGCGCCGATCTGGCCTCAGGCAAAGTGGTCATCGTCACTGGCTTTCAGGGGCTGGACGATCTCGGCAATATCACTACGCTGGGCCGCGGCGGCTCGGACACCTCGGCGGTGGCTGTTGCGGCGGCCATGAAGGCCGACGAATGCCTGATCTACACCGACGTTGATGGTGTTTACACCACCGACCCGCGCGTGGTGCCAGAGGCTCGGCGGTTGCAGACCGTCAGCTTTGAAGAAATGCTGGAGATGGCCTCGATGGGCTCCAAGGTGCTGCAGATTCGCTCGGTCGAATTTGCGGGCAAATACAAGGTCAAGCTGCGGGTGTTGAGCAGTTTTACCCCTTGGGACATTGATATTGTTGAAGAAGCCAAGTCTGGCACGCTGATTACTTTTGAGGAAGATGAAAACATGGAACAAGCCATTGTGTCCGGCATTGCGTTCTCTCGTGATGAGACCAAGATTTCGGTGCTGGGTGTACCCGACAAACCCGGTGTGGCCTACCAGATTCTGGGTGCCGTTGCCGATGCCAATGTTGAAGTGGACATGATCATCCAGAACATCAGCAAGGATGGCAAAACCGATTTCAGCTTCACCGTGAACCATGGTGACTACGTCAGAACCCTGGACCTTCTCAAAAACGAGCTGTTGCCCAAGTTGGGTGCGCAAGAGGTGGTGGGCGATACCAAGATCAGCAAGGTGTCCATTGTGGGCATCGGCATGCGCAGCCATGTGGGTGTGGCTAGCACCATGTTCCGTGTGCTCAGCGAAGAAGGCATCAACATCCAGATGATTTCCACCAGCGAGATCAAGACCTCGGTGGTGATCGACGAAAAGTACATGGAACTGGCTGTGAAAGCCTTGCACAAAGCTTTTGGTCTCGATCAATCACCTGTTCGTTAAAAATGCCTCCAAGTCGTGACATAATCGCGGCTCTGAATTTCAGGAAACGTGACCGAGTGGCCGAAGGTGCTCCCCTGCTAAGGGAGTATGGGGTGTAGAGCCTCATCGAGGGTTCGAATCCCTCCGTTTCCGCCAGTGATAAGGTTTTTGGTTTTGCCCAAAACCCGCTGAAAAAGCAAAAGCCCCGTAGCTTAAAAAGTTACGGGGCTTTTTTGTTGCTTGTTGGAAAAGTGGGCTGTAGTCGAGCGATTTGGACGTTCAAGCCGCGTAGTTTTGCACCGCCACAAAATGGCAGGCGGTACCCATGGCAACAAAGCCGTGCCAGACTGCGTGTGAGTACCGAATCCGGGAGTCGAAAACAAAAAATATCACCCCCACCGTGTAGGCCACGCCACCAGCGACCAGCCACATCACCCCGGGCAGAGGTACTCGCTCCAGCAAGGGCACAGCGGCCACCACAACCAGCCATCCCATAGCAAGGTAGAGGCCGGTTGACAGCCAGGGATGCGTGAGTCGGTTCAAGACTTTGAGCGTGATGCCAACGGCTGCGAGCAACCAGACCACGCCAAACAGGCTCCAGCCCCAGGCGCCACTTAGCGCGCCTAATGCAAACGGGGTGTATGTTCCAGCGATGAACAGATAGATGGCGCCGTGGTCAAGCTTCAGGAAGACGCGTTTGGCGCGCCCCCCCGGCAGGGCGTGGTAAAGCGTTGATGCCAGGTACAGCAGCACCATGGTTGCGGCAAATACAAGGGTGCCCACAAAACTGGCTGCACTTTGGTGCCGCGCTGACGCAACCAAAAACGGCACACTGGCCACTGCGCCAATCAAGGCAATGCCGTGGCTCACGCTGTTGGCGATTTCCTCGCCCAAGGATTGAGAGCGGTTTGTCATGCCGAACATTGTGCATCTCTGCGATGACATCAGGCAACATAGGGGTAAGCGGTGAACGTGTTAGACGCCACTTTTGACCGATAGCTGCCTCAAACTTGAGAAAAGGCTGAAATGTCGATTCAAACCGATGGGTCCGGCATGAAAATGGCGGCTCATGCCAACCAACCACCTGCCCAATTCCTTTTCGCCTGATCCGGTGATTGACAGTTTTGTTGATGCGCTGTGGTTGGAGGACGGTCTTTCAAAAAACACACTTGCTGCGTACCGACGTGACCTCACATTGTTTTCAAATTGGTTGGCAGAGTTGGACCGTCTGCTGGTGAACGCGACCCAGGACGACATCAATGCCTATTTTGCGGTGCGGCATTCGCAAACCAAGGCGACCACCGCCAACCGGCGCCTGACGGTGTTTAAGCGGTTTTTCCAATGGGCATTGCGTGAACATCTGATCAGCACCGACCCGACTCTGAAGCTGCTTTCTGCCAAACAACATCTGCGTCTGCCCAAGACGCTCACGGAATTTCAAGTTGAGGCTTTGCTGGCAGCTCCCGACGTCAGCACAGCGCAAGGTACACGCGACCGAACCATGCTGGAGTTGATGTATGCCAGTGGGCTGCGGGTCAGCGAGTTGGTCTCTCTGCGGGTCTTCAACATCAGCCTCAATGACAACGTGCTGCGGGTGTTTGGCAAGGGCAACAAGGAGCGTCTGGTGCCCTTTGGCGAGGTGGCCAGCCTGTGGCTCAAGCGTTACCTGGCGCAACCGCGTGGCGAGTTGCTGGCTGGGCATACCACTGACGACTTGTTTGTGACCCACAAGGGTCCAACGCCGGGTACCGCCATGAGCCGTGTGATGTTCTGGATGCTGGTTAAAAAATATGCAGCGGCAGCGGGGATCACCTCACCGATGTCGCCGCACACCTTGCGCCATGCGTTTGCCACCCACTTGATCAACCATGGGGCAGACTTGCGCGCCGTGCAGATGCTGCTGGGGCATGCTGACATTTCCACCACCACGATTTACACCCATGTCGCGCGTGAACGGCTCAAAGTGTTGCACGCACAACATCATCCGCGCGGGTAAAGCCGAGGGGAACTCAAGCCGTGAAGTTGTCGGACCAGGCCAACGCCTGCAGGTGGGCCCAGTTCACTTGGTCCCCGGTTAGGTGCAGGGCGTTGGCGGTGTCTGCAAACAAGGTGTCGTCGGCGTTTTCACAGGCCAAAGTGAGCTGCAGAAATGGTGCCAGCACACCTGTCCCGCGCAGCAAGGCGTCGGTCACTGATTGCGGCAGCGAGATTGACTCAAGCGCCTCGCGCATCGGCATGCCCAGCATGGTGTCGAGCAGCGAGAAGATGCCCACCACAAATGCGTTGTCACACTCTTCGGGCGCCAGTAATTCGGCTGCCAGCAGCTCCATCAGCCGACCACGTACCACGGCGGCGTAACCCACTGCTGGTGTGGCACCTGCCGCACCTGAGGTGGTCATCAACAGTGCCGCCCAGCGAAACAGTTTTTTCAGGCCCAACAACATCACCGCATGGCGGAACGAGGTGATCTCGCAACTCAGACCAAAACCGGCGGAATTGATAAAACGCAGCAGGTTGAAAGACAAGGTCGGGTCATGTTTGAACACCTTTTCAATTTCGGCCGTGCTGGCCTGGTTGCGCACCAGGTTGATCAAGTGAATGATCGCTGCCTGGGCAGGGCGGATGGTCTGGCCTTTGACCAGTATCGGCCGCGAGAACCAGTAGCCTTGAAACAGTTTGGCACCGGCCGATAACGCTGCCTCGTATTCCTCAAGGGTCTCTATTTTTTCCACAATGAGTTGTATGCCGGGGTGTGCAGCCAGGCCCGTAACAATGGCTTTGAGCTGGTCTGTCGTGACGCGGTTGTGCTCCACCTTGACGAAGGACGCCAGCGGTAGCCAGTTGGCATAAGCTGGCTGCATCACGGTCTGGTCAAACGCCAGCCGAAAGCCACGCCGATGCACATCAATCATGGTTTGCAGGAAAGTCTCAATGTCTTCGGGTTCAGATTGATCCTCGGGCATTGGCGGAATTTCAAGCACCACGCGGTCCGGTTCAATCAGTTCAAGATGGCCCCCGGCCAGTGTTCGATGCGTGCAATTGATGAAAATTGTTTTGCTGGTGTTGCGCATCTCGCTGTCGGCGTTGGACAGCAGGTTGAACAGCAGCGCCGCATCACTGGCAGCAGAGTAGCCATTGTTGTTTAAAGATCGGTCAAACAATTCATAGCCAAAAACCGTGCGTTTGGCATCCAGAATAGGTTGTCGAGCAATCGCCATGGTGGAACTCGTGGTGGTCGTTTTGAGATCTGGTCGCGCGGGTAAATCTGACATGAAAGGCCTTAAAAATTGGGTGCTCAGGCAGGCTGCGGTGTACCACACAACGCAGCCAGTTCGTTCTCGCTAAATCCGGCGGCGCGCCGTGCAGGCATGTTGAAAGGGCCTTTGGGTGCCGGGGCTTCGTACCCATGTGCGAGTTGGGTGTGGGTCTGTGCCGGGTCCTGGCCACGCTCGGCACACAGGTTGTTGAACCAGCGGTTGCCGATGGCGACATGGCCGATCTCGTCACGCAGGATCACATCCAAAATGGCGGCGCCCGCTTGGTCTCCTACAGACACCAGCTTGTTCTGAATGGCTGGTGTCACATCCAGGCCTCGTGCTTCCAGCGTGCGTGGTACCAGTGCCAGGCGGGCCAGCACATCGCCTCGGGTTTTGGCGGCCACCTCCCATAACCCATTGTGTGCGGGAAAATCACCATAGGCGTATCCCAGCGACTGAAGGTGAGTTTCTAACAGTTCAAAGTGCAGCGCTTCCTCCATTGCCACCTGCCACCAGTCGCGATAAAACATCTCCGGCAATCCGTCAAAGCGCCAAATGATGTCCAGCGCCAAATTGATGGCGTTGGCTTCAATGTGCGCCAGCGCATGGATCAGGCTGGCACGTCCCTGCGGCGTGCCCACGGCGCGCTTTGAGAGGGCACTGGGGTGCACCAGCTGCGGATGCTGCGGCCGTCCGGGCACGCCATCCGGCTCTGGCAGACGGGCATGGGTGTCTACGAGCCAATCCTGCCCGTCAAGCGCACGGATGGCTCTGGCCTTGTCGTGTGCGCTACTGAGCAACAGCAGTTGCAGGGCCTGAATACGCAATGACTTTCCCTCGGCCTGTCCATCAGCCAGATGCTGTGTGGGCGCGGTTACTTGGCAAGTAGCGGGGCTAGTTAGGGTCATGGTGAGCTTCTCAATCCTACAATTCTAGGTAACTAAACCTGAAAGAGACCAATGGCAGTGTATGAAGTTGATGGCGTTTGCCCCACGGTGCCCGAGTCGGCCTGGGTGGCTGACAGCGCCCAGGTCATGGGTGATGTGGTGCTCGGAGAGGACGTGGGCATCTGGTTTGGTGCGGTGGCGCGTGGCGACACGGCAGCCATTCGCATTGGTGCGCGCAGCAACATCCAGGATTTGTGCGTTTTACACGCTGATGTGGGTCTGCCCCTGACCATCGGCTCTGGCGTGACGGTAGGCCACAAAGCTGTGCTGCATGGTTGCACCGTGGGTGACAATAGCCTGATTGGCATCGGCGCGGTGGTGCTTAATGGTGCCAAGATCGGCCAGGGCTGCTTGGTCGGAGCTGGTGCATTGGTGACGGAGGGTAAGGAATTTCCGGATGGCTCTATGATCCTGGGTAGCCCGGCAAGAGTTGTGCGCCAGCTCACAGCCGAACAATTGCAAAACCTGCGCCTGAGCGCTGACCACTACGTGGCCAATGCACGCCGCTTTCAAGCCAGTTTGCACAGAATCGCCTGACTTCCATAGGACCCCTAACTTGTCTGAAATTCATAAATTCCTTTTTGATGGCCTGCCTGTACGCGGTGTCCTGGTGCGCCTGACCGATGCTTGGCGCGAGATTCTGAGCCGCCGAGCTGCCAACACCACCCATGGCGCTTATCCGCAACCCTTGCAAAACTTGCTGGGTGAAATGACTGCCGCCGCCGTGTTGATGCAATCCAATATCAAGTTTGATGGCGCATTGGTGCTCCAGATTTTTGGTGATGGCCCGGTCAAACTGGCGGTGGTGGAGGTGCAGCCTGACCTCGGCCTGCGCGCCACAGCCACGCTCAACGGCTCGCTCGATGCAACGGCCAGTCTGAGTGAGATGGTGAATGTGGACAACCAGGGTCGCTGCGCCATCACCCTGGACCCGCAAAACCGCCAACCCGGCCAGCAGCCCTACCAAGGCGTGGTACCGCTGTTTGGTGATCAGCACGAGAAGCTTGAAAAACTCAGCGATGTGCTTCAGCACTACATGTTGCAAAGTGAGCAGCTCGACACCACCCTGGTGCTCGCCGCCGACGACCAGGTGGCCGCAGGTCTGCTGATCCAGCGCCTGCCGATGCAGGGTGTCGGTAACCTGGAAGGTACGGCTGCGCGTGCACCCGAGGATGACATCGGGCTCAACGAGGACTACAAGCGTATCGCCATCCTGGCATCCAGCCTCAAGCGCGAAGAACTGCTGACGCTGGACGCCGACAGCATCTTGCACCGACTGTTCTGGGACGAAAGTGTGCTGCGATTTGAACCCTTGTCCGGGGACAAGGGGCCACGCTTTTCATGCACCTGCAGCCGAGAACGGGTCAGTCGCATGTTGCTGAGTCTGGGCGCGCCAGAGGTTGACAGCATCCTGCAGGAACGCCCGGATGTGGAGGTGGGGTGCGATTATTGTGGTCAGCAGTACCGTTTTGATGCGGTGGATGCCGCGCTGATTTTTCGCCAGCCTGAGCAACTGCCGCCCAGCAGCCCAGAGGTCCAGTAAGCGCGCAATCAGATCAGGCGGTTGTCGCGGTTCAGTGCCTGATCCAGCCGGGCCAGCAAGGTCCCCAGTTTTTCAGATGGGGGGCTGGCCTGCGCAGGCGCTGTATCAGCGACAGACAGCACCTGCAAAGCGCTCTGATCGGTCAGGTCAAATGCCAAATTTAACGCGGCCAAGACCGCAATGCGGTCGCGGGCACGCACCTTGCCACCATCACGAATTTTGCACATGGCGGTGTCGACCCGCTCCACCGCATCGAGCAGCCGCGCATCGCCACCGTCAGGGCAACCCAGCAGGTAGCTCTGGCCCATGATTTGCACTTCCAGCTGTTTCATGGCTCACTCCGCGATGCTGCCGTTTTGAAGGCAGGCTTGACTGTGCTGCTGCCCGCCTCGGTGGGCAAGCGCTCCAACAACGCGTCGACGCGGGCGCGTGCTGCACCCAGACGTGACTTGAGCGAATCCCGCTCTTGCGTCAACGCGTCAACTTGTTGGCTGAGCAAGCTGTTGGTGCGCATGAGCTCTTCATAACGTACCAGCAAGCGCTCAACACGTTCGGTGATTTGGTCAATTTGTGACAGGTCCGACATAGATGCGCATTGTAGGGTTTGAGGAGCCTCACCGGGTCGGCGGCTGCTTTCAGCAGACCGTGTCTGTACTCGGCTGTGTGGTTCTTTCGCCGCACAACACGGCGGCAGCTTCCTCGCGTTGCAGGTGCGCCACCAGCGGTTGTTGGTCGTCACGTTGACCCCAGCTGTCAAAGTACAGCAAATCCTGAATCGGCAGGCGTGGCAGCCAGCCCGCGGTTTCCAGTTCAGGTTTGTCCTTGAAGTGGCTGACATAACCGACACACAAGTAGGCGATTGGTGTGATGTTCGGGGGGATGTTCAGCGCTTCCTGCAGTGCGTTTTCGTTGAAGATGCTGACCCAACCCACGCCCAAACCTTCTGCGCGTGCTGCCAACCACAGGTTTTGCACAGCGCACACGCTGCTGTAGAGGTCCATGGTGGGAATGTGGGTGCGCCCGATCACCACCGGGCCGGTGCGGGCGCGGTCACAAGTGATGCAAATGCCCACGGGCGACTCCACAATGCCCTCGAGCTTGAGCGTCTGGTAGGTGGCCCGTTTGTCGCCCTCAAACATCTCAGCGGCCTGGGCATGGGCCACAGCGAAGGCGTCGTGCACCCGGCGCTTGACCGCATAGGATTTCACCACCAGAAAGTTCCAGGGCTGCATGAAACCCACCGAGGGTGCGTGATGAGCCGCCGTCAGCACCCGGCTCAGCACCTCGTCGGGCACCGGTTTGGGCAAAAACTGGCCACGCACGTCGCGGCGTTGAAAAATGGCTTGGTAGACCGCAGCGCGAGCTTCTTCTGAGAAGGCGTGTGTGTCCTGGGTGGCTGGTGCCGAGATTGATTTCATGACATTCCCCTGTCTGGTTGAAACAAATGGCGCTGCCTGGCCGTGCAGCGTGTGATGTTTCAGGCCGGTCTTCTGACTTGGAATCACTTGAACCATGCGCCTTCCCGGCTGGCGCCAGTGGCATAAAACGTGGTTCATCATCCTTACAGCGTTGGGCACGTGGCGGACTTGCACCGCCTTCCCGATTCTCCCGAAACCTGGCGGTCACGGGCACCTGAAGGCGGCGATGATAGCCGAGCGCCACGGTAGAATTCGCCCGTTGGTGCTCGCGGTGTGGTTCACACACCGCAGTTCAACGGGAAGCAGGAGGGGCCGTTTTCACAAGCCATCCCTAACCTGCGCTGCCCCCGCAACGGTAAGTGAACGAATCGTCAAGATTTAGCTGCCATCAAGACCACTGAATGTCGTTTTAGACATTTGGGAAGGTGATGGCGGTTGATTTCACCAGCCCGGATACCGGCCAACACGGTGGTTGTTCGCTCCTGAAAAAAAGCGAGCATCCGTGACGCTCATGCACTTTCGGGGACGATGGTGAGAGCACTTAGATGGTTCTTTTCAACAATGAAGTCTTCTGTTTCTTCTGTGTGTCTGCGTGCACCTTTGCGCCTGGCTGCGTCTGTCGTGGCTGTTTTGTCTGCATCCCCTGTGTTGGCGCAAAGCCAATCACAGGGCACTTTGGGGGAGGTGGTGGTCACGGCGACACGGTTTGCTGAATCCGCTGACGCGTTGCCGTTTGGTGTCAGCGTGATTACCCAGGATGACATCGCGCGCAGTGGTGTCAGCACGGTCAATGAGGCCTTGATCAAGCTGCTGGGTGTTTCGGGCCGCTTGGATGATTATGGCGGTGGTGATTACAGCCTGGACCTGCGTGGTTTTGGCACCACGGCTGCCAGCAACCAAGTGGTGATTGTGGATGGCATCAAACTCAATGAGGCGGATATGGGGGGAACTCGGCTGGCTGGGATTGCGATTGACTCGGTGGCCAAAATTGAAGTGCTGCGCGGCAGTGGATCGGTGTTGTATGGTGAGGGCGCTACCGGTGGTGTGATTGTGATCACCACCAAAGCCGGGTTGGGTTCCGAGCGCCGCAACCAGGCCTACCTTTACACCGCAGCGGGCAGCTACGGCCTGCGTGAAGCCAGGGCAAGCGCCACCTTGGCGTCTGGCGGTTTTTCTCTGGACATGACCGGCAACAAGCGTGAGGCAGACAACCACCGGGACAACTTCAAGTCAGATACCGACGGCACGTCGGTCAAGGCGCAGTGGAGTAATGACTGGTTGCGTGTCGGCGCTAGCTACGCCCGCGACGATTTGGAGACGGGCTTGCCAGGCGCATTGAGCGCAGCTCAGTATGCCGCTGATCGAACACAAACAACCACCCCCAACAACACCGCCAAGATCAACAACACGCGCCAGTCGGTGTTTGCTCAAGCGGATTTGGGTGCGTGGCAACTGGCGTTGGATGCGGGTCAGCGTTACAAATCCTTGGACAGCTTGACCAGCGGGCTATCGACCTATCACTACGACATTGATGCCAACACCTTGGCGCTGCGCGCCCGCCACGAATCAGCCTGGGATAAAACCCGCAATGCCGTGACCTTCGGTTATGACCAGTCTGACTGGGAGCGCACGGTTGCTGGGACATTTGGTTCGGTTGGCTCTCAAAAAAACCAGGCGTTCTATGTTCAGGATGAGCTGACCTTTGCCAAGGGCACCCGCGTGTCGCTGGGCTACCGCTCGGAAAACATCAAGCAGACCGGAACGTCATCGGCGCTCAACACAGAGCAGGATCAAAACGCCTGGGAGTTGGGGTTGACCCAGCCGCTGTCTGAGGCGTGGTCGGTCTACGGCCGGGTGGGCAGCAGCTTTCGCTTGGCCAATATTGACGAATTGGGCTTTATCTTGCCCGGTGCCGTTTTGCAGCCGCAAACCTCGCGCGACTTTGAACTGGGTAACCGCTGGCAATATGCTAACGACCGGATTGAGCTGCGCTACTACCGCAACGATATGCGCAACGAACTGGGATATGACCCCACGGTGACCAACACGAATTCGTACACGGGCTTGGGTGCCAACGTTAACTTCGACCCCACCTTGCGTCAGGGGATTGAGTTGGAAAGCAAGCACAACCTGAGCAAGACCTTGGCGCTGCAGACCACATTGGGCGTGCGTGAGGCCAAGTTCACAGAAGGAGCTCACAACGGCATGATGGTGCCCTTGGTGGCAGCCAAAACACTGGCAATCCGCGCAGACTGGAAGCCCGTGCCTAATCACACCCTGAATGCCGGGCTGGTGATGGTGTCGTCACAATTCGTGGATTTCAACAACCAGTGCAAGGTGCCTGGTTACGCCACGGTCGATGCGCGTTATGCCTACCAGTTGCGCAACATGGAGTTCTCTTTGGGGGTGAACAATTTGCTGGACGTGAATTACTACGCAACGGCCTATACCTGTACCAGCGGAGTCACCAACGGCATTTACCCCGAAGCGGGCAGGGCATTCACGGCGGCTTGGCGTGTTAAGTTCTGATGTTTATCCCGCCTTGTTTGTTGATGCACCATCTGTTTTCGCACTAGGGTCTGATTGACCATGCCTTTGCCACCATGACCACTTGCCCCGCTATCCTCGTCGCCGCTCCTGCCTCCGGGCAGGGCAAAACCACTGTGGTGTCCGCCTTGGCGCGGCTGCACGCGCGCCAGGGGCGTCGGGTGCGGGTGTTCAAGTGTGGGCCGGATTTTCTGGACCCGTATTGGCATGCGCTGGCCAGCGGTGCGCCGGTGTACCAGCTGGATTTGTGGATCAATGGCGAGGCCGACTGCCGTGCCCGGCTGGCGGCTGCGGCGGCGGATGCCGACCTGATCATTGTGGAAGGTGTGATGGGCTTGTTTGATGGCAACCCCAGCGCGGCGGATCTGGCGCAGCGTTTTGGCTTGCCGGTGCTGGCGGTGATTGATGCCGGTTCCATGGCGGGCACCTTTGGGGCACTGGCTTTTGGCTTGCAAAACTACCGGCCGAACCTGCCCTGGGCCGGTGTGTTGGCCAACCGGGTGGCCAGCCCCCGCCATGCGCTGATGCTCCAAAACAGCATGCAAGCGCCTGAACACTGGCTGGGCGCGGTGATGCGCAATGCCGCCTTGTCGCTGCCTGAGCGCCATCTGGGCCTGACCGTGGCCAGCGAGGTGGAGGATGCGCTGGAGCGGCTCGATGCTGCGGCCAATGCCCTGGCGGCCACGCCGCTTGGGCAGATGACGCTACAAGATTTGCATCGGTGGCAGGTCGAGTTTGACGCCGTTGATGCGGACACCCACCCTCATCCCAGCCTTCTCCCAGAGGGAGAAGGGGCGCAGTCCAGAACGCCACAAAAATCGGCTTTAACGAGTGACGGCGAAGGGGCGCAGTCAGCGGCAACGCTGGTGCTGGCCAAACCGCTGCTGGGCAAAACCATTGCGGTGGCGCGCGACGCTGCGTTTTGTTTTATCTACGCCGCCAACCTGGATTGCCTGCGCGATCTGGGGGCTGATTTGGTGTTTTTCTCACCGCTGGCCGATGCCGCGTTGCCTGCTTGTGATGCGTTGTGGATTCCCGGCGGATACCCGGAGTTACACGCCCAAACCATTGCGACCAACACCTCGCTGCGTGACAGCCTGGCAGCGCACATCGCGGCGGGCAAACCGGTCTGGGCTGAGTGCGGCGGCATGATGGCGCTGTTTGACACCTTGATCACCTCGGACGGTCAGCAGTATGCGCAGTGGGGTCTGTTGCCCGGCACCGTCACCGTGCACAAACGGCTGGCGGCGCTGGGGCCGCAGCAGCTCAGGCTGGCCAGCGGCACCTTGCGTGGCCACACTTTTCATTACTCCACCACCGAGACCACGCTGCAGCCGCTGACCCGCACCGCGCGGCCAGACACTGACCCGCTGCCCGACGCAGGCGAGGCGCTGTGGCAGTGCGGCAGTGTGCGCGCCAGTTACTTCCACGCCTGGTTTGCGTCATGCCCGCAAGCGGTACTCGCGCTGTTTGCCAGCGCCCCACTTGAGACGGAGCCCCAGCCATGAGCGCCTTGACGATTGCCCGCAGCGAATTGATTTTGGGCGGCCAAAAAAGCGGCAAAAGCGCGCGTGCAGAGTTGTTGGCGCGTGACTGGCTGGCGCAGTCCAGCAGCCACCGTGCGGTGATGGTCGCCACCGCCCAGCCCTGGGACGACGAAATGCGCCAGCGCATCAGCCGCCACCAGGCCGATCGGCGGGTCCGGGTGCCGGGCATGAGCACGGTGGAAGAACCGTTGTGCTTGGCTGAAACCCTGCAAGCGCACAGCCGCGCCGACACCCTGATCGTGGTGGACTGCCTGACCCTGTGGCTCACCAACTGCCTGATGCCGGCGGATGCGCCAAGCCAGCCACTTTCTCAAGAATTAATGAAAAATCAGCCGCCAGCCCTTATTTATCAAGGGCGAGTAGCTCTGCTTTTGGAAGCAATCCAACAAGCGCCGGGGCCGCTGGTGTTTGTGGGCAACGAGATCGGCCTGGGGGTGATCCCGATGGGGCGCGAGGTGCGTGCGTTTGTGGATGCGCTGGGCCTGCTCAACCAAAGTGTGGCGTCCGCATGCGAGCGTGTCACGCTGATGGCCGCCGGTTTGCCTTTGCGCTTGAAGGAGCCCGCATGATGCTGGCACGGCTGCGTAGCCTGTTTCAGCCAGCTCGGTGCGTGGTGCTTCTGCTGGCGCTGATCGGCATCAGCGCGGCGCAGGCCTATGAGGTGGTGGACGACCGGGGTGTGGCGGTGAACTTTGCCCAGCCGCCGCAGCGCGTGGTCAGCCTGCTGCCGTCGCTGACCGAGACGGTGTGTGAACTTGGCCAGTGCGCACGTCTGGTGGGGGTGGATCGGTATTCTGACTACCCAGCCAGCGTGCAAAAACTGCCACAACTCGGCGGCGGCATCGACCCCAACATCGAGGCCATCGTGGCCCTGCGTCCGGACGTGGTGCTGATGGCCAACACGCCACGCAGCGCCGAGTTGTTGCAGTCGCTCGGGCTCAAAGTGGTCGCGCTGGAGCCCAAAACCCATGCCGATGTGCAGCGTGTGTTGCTCAAAGTGGGTGCGGTGCTGGGCGTGCCCGATGCCGCCAAAATCTGGCGCGCGATTGATGCCGCGGTGTCTGCTGCAGCGCAGTCGCTGCCCGCTTCGGTGAAAGCCACCCGGGTCTATTTCGAGGTGAACCAGGGGCCTTATGGCGCCAGCGAATCCTCGTTCATTGGCGAGACTTTGATGCGCCTGGGTGTCAAAAACATTTTGAGTGCCAAGCTTGGGCCGTTCCCGAAGCTCAACCCCGAATTTGTGGTGCGCGCCAACCCGGACCTGATCATGGTTGGTGAGCGCAGTGCCGACGGCCTGGCCGAGCGCCCGGGTTGGCAGCGTGTGCGGGCGGTGCGTGAGCAGCGGCTGTGTGTGTTTGCGGCAGCGCAGGCCAACATCCTGGTGCGCCCCGGGCCACGCATGGGTGAGGGCGCCCGGCTGATGGCCCAGTGTTTGACCGACAAGGCCCCACGATCCACCAGCATCGGGGGACAGCCTTGAGCACACGGCGCCTGCCTTGGCTGGTCTGGAGCCTGATGCTGCTCAGCTTGGTGCTGCTGTTGTTGGGCGTGTGTGTGGGCAGCACCGGTTTTGAGAACCTGATCGGCCCGCTGCTGCAGCCGCAGCACGATCCGGAAGCCAGTGCCATGGCAACACAGATCGTGATGGACATCCGCCTGCCGCGTGCCCTGGGCGCCTGGGCGGCGGGCGCTTTGCTGGGGCTGGCTGGGGCGGTGGCACAGGGGCTGTTTCGCAACCCGTTAGCCGACCCCTATCTGCTGGGCAGCGCCTCGGGTGCCTCGCTGGGTGTGGCGCTGTGTATGGCGGCGTTGAGCTGGGGCGGTGTTGCGGGCCTGCCGGGTGGCGGCATGATCCACGGTGGTGCCATGGCGGGTGTGTTGTCCAGCAGCCTGCTGCTGCGCCTGGGTATCACTGGCGCTGCTTTTGTGGGCGCGGTGTTGTCGGTGTTGCTGACGCTGGCGCTGTCGCGCGGGGTGCAAAACACGCTGCGCCTGCTGCTTGCCGGGGTGGTGGTGGGGGTGGTGCTGGGCGCGGCCACACAGATGGTGTTGTTGCTGTCGCCCGATTCGCTGCAGGCTATGCAAGGTTTTATGCTGGGGTCCACCGCCTTTGTCGGCTGGGCCGCTTGTGGGGTGATGGTGCTGGTTTGGCTGCTGTGTATGGTGGTGGCCCGCCTGCTGGGCCGGGTGCTGGATGGCCTGAGTTTGGGCGAGGCCACGGCGCGCAGCCTGGGCCTGCCGCTGGGCAGCTTGCGCATCGCCCTGGTGGTGGTGCTGGCGCTGGCCACCGGCACGGCGGTAGCGCAAACCGGCTTGATCGCGTTTGTGGGGCTGGCGGCGCCGCATCTGGTGCGCTCGGTCATCAAAACCACCCATGCACATTTGCTGTTGCTGGCCAGTTTGACCGGTGGCATCTTGCTGCTGGCGGCTGACACGCTGGCACGCTGGCTGATCGCGCCACAGGAGCTGCCGGTGGGGGTGCTGACCGCGGTGCTGGGCGGTGGTTATTTGCTCTGGCTGATGCACCGCAATGGCCGCAGTTTTGCCGGGGGTGGCGCATGACAGTTGCTACACTTTGCATAGCTATTGAGGCAAATAATATAAGGGCTGGCATCGGAAATGCCGAGATATTGCATGGTATCTCCCTGCGCTTGCCGCAAGGCCGCTGGACCAGCATCGTCGGCCCCAACGGCGCGGGCAAATCGACCCTGCTCAAGGTGCTGGCCGGGCTGATGCCGCACACCGGCAGCGTCAGCTTGCTTGGGCACGATGTGCACAGCCTGCCCAGCCGCACCCGCGCCCGTCAGCTGGCCTGGCTGGGGCAAAACGAATCGTCGGCAGATGACCTGACCGTCTGGGACGTGGTGCTGCTGGGCCGCCTGCCGCACCAGGCCTGGCTGGCCGGGCCCGGCCCGCAAGACCTGGCGGCAGCAGAGGTCGCGCTGAAATCCACCCAGGCTTGGGACTGGCGCCAGCGCAGCCTGGGGCAACTCTCTGGCGGCGAACGCCAGCGGGTGCTGTTGGCGCGTGCGCTGGCGGTGCAAGCGCAGGTGCTTCTGATGGACGAGCCGCTGGCCAATCTGGACCCGCCGCACCAGGCCGACTGGCTCGGTGTGGTGCGCTGCCTGCTGCAAAGCGGCGTCACCGTGGTCAGCGTGTTGCACGAGATTTCGATGGCGCTGCAAGCCGACGAACTGCTGATCCTGGCCGCAGGCCGCGTCACCCACCAGGGCGCCTGCGCCGACCCGACCACCCACCGTGCGTTGGAGGCGGTGTTTGACCAGCGCATTGGCGTCTACCCGATCCACGACCAGTGGGTGGCTTTGCCACGCGCTGCTTTCAACCCCCAAGCTGTTGTCACCCACCATGCAAATTGAAACCCCGCCGGTCAAAGGCGCCAAAGACAAACCCGAAGGCGAGCGCCGTGGCCTGATCATCGTCAACACCGGCGACGGCAAGGGCAAAAGCACCGCCGCTTTTGGCCTGGCGCTGCGTGCGCATGGGCGGGGCAAAGTGGTCAAGGTGTTCCAGTTCATGAAGGTGCCCACCGCGCGCTTTGGCGAACACCGTTTGTTTGAACAGCTGGGCATCCCGATCGAGGGCTTGGGTGACGGCTTCAGCTGGAAAAGCCAGGATTTGGCGCACTCGGCCCAGCTGGCGCGTGATGGCTGGCTGCGGGCCAAAACCGCCATTGAGAGCGGCGACTATTTCATGGTGACGCTCGACGAGATCACCTACCCGCTGATCTACGGCTGGCTGCCTTTGGAAGATGTGTTGCAGACGCTGCGCAGCCGCCCCAAGGACGTGACCGTGGTGTTGACCGGGCGGCGCTGCCCGCCAGAAATCATCGAACTGGCCGACACCGTGACCGAGATGACCCTGATCAAACACGCCTTTCAGGCCGGCGTGCCCGCGCAGCGTGGGATTGAAGATTAAGGAAGACTGAGTTTCCGCAGGACGCCCCCGCTTATGAGCTACATCACCTGGTTTCTGGACCACGACAGCAAACACCGCAAGATTGTGGACCGGCTCAAGCAAGACGGCCTGTCGTCTGAGCAGATCATTGACTACTTTGCGTTTGACAACATGGTGGCCCAAGAGCCGGACTTTTGCCTGCTCTACGCCGAGCCCAAAAGTGCCACAGCATCGCCTACCTCAACTGCTACATGTGCGCCTGCCCGTTTTTCCGCTTCAACGACGAGGGTGTGCCAGACGGCGAGGGCCTGCTGGTCAAAAGCCAGTGCGCCATCCACTCCAGCAAAGCCGACCGCTTTGTGTTTGAGGGCGTGGTGCATCTGGACTGCTCACGCTGCACCGTGCCCCACACCCGGACCTTCATCAAGAACAATTTCAGCGAGACTTGGCATGAGATGATGAAAAACTGTGCCCCACCGGAGCCAGACGCCCACGCGCATGACGTGGCGGCAGTCGCCCGGTAGTGGCTTTTGGCCCGTGACGGCATTCTTTGAACCCCCTTTTTTGCAAATCCCATGACCCAAACCACCACTGACTTCACCACCAGCCCGCTGCACTTTCACGCCTGCCTGGACAAACACCCTGAGCGCCCCGCCTCTGGCCAGCCGGTCTGGACGGTGGAGCAGGTGCTGGCGCTGTTTGATCTGCCGTTCTCCGACCTGATTTTTCAGGCCCAGACGGTGCACCGCGCCCACTTTGACCAGAACCTGATCGAACTGGCCACGCTGGTGTCGGTCAAAACCGGCGGCTGCCCGGAAGACTGCAGCTACTGCCCGCAGTCGGTGCACTTTGACACCGGCGTGCAGGCCAGCAAATTGATGGGGGTGGAGACCGTGCGCAGCGCCGCCTTGGCCGCCAAAGAAGCCGGGGCCAGCCGTTTCTGCATGGGCGCCGCCTGGCGTGCCCCCAAAGACCGCGACATCGAAGCAGTGGCCGAACTGGTGCGCACCGTCAAAGCCACCGGTCTGGAGGCCTGCGCCACCCTGGGCATGTTGTCTGACGGTCAGGCCCAAACGCTGCGCGACGCCGGGCTGGACTACTACAACCACAACCTCGACAGCGCGCCCGATTTTTACGGCGACATCATCTCCACCCGCGACTACCAGGACCGCCTGGACACCCTGGCGCGGGTGCGCGAGGCGGGCATCAGCGTGTGTTGCGGCGGCATCGTTGGCCTGGGCGAATCGCGTTTGCAGCGTGCCGCACTGGTGGCCGAACTCGCCAATTTGTCACCCTACCCGGAGTCGGTGCCGATCAACCACCTGGTCAAGGTGGCAGGCACCCCATTGGCCGACCAGCCGGATCTGGACCCGCTGGAATTTGTGCGCACCATTGCGGTGGCACGCATCACCATGCCAATGGCGCGGGTGCGCCTGTCCGCTGGCCGCCAGAGCATGGGTGACGCGGTGCAGGCCCTGTGTTTTGTGGCCGGTGCCAATTCGATCTTTTACGGCGACAAACTGCTGACCACCGACAACCCGCTGGGCAGTGAAGACCAGGCCCTGCTGGCACGTTTGGGCTTGCAAACCGGCAAGCCGCTGCCCCGGGCCTGATACCGATGAGTGTGTTGGTTCCCGCCCTGGCCTTGGTGCTGGCTTTGCTGATCGACCGCCGCCTGGGCGAGCCACCGGTGCGCCTGCACCCGGTGGTGTGGATGGGCAACTACCTGGGCTGGGCTGGGGCACGCTTGCAGCGTGGTTTGCGCTCGGCCGTGCCGGTGGCAGTGTCGGTGAGCAACGCGCCGCTGGCAGATGCCGCAGACTACAAGGTTTTTTGGCTTGGAGCCCTTTATTGGCTTGGGGGAGTAGCTCTGTTTACCGTAGCGGCCGTGTGGCTGGAGCAGGGCGTCTGGATGCTTGGCCGCTGGGCGGCAAGTCTGGCCACAGACGCTGGTTTCGCCGGGTGGTTGGCCAGCGCTGTGGTGTCTGTGCTGCTGGCGCTGTTGCTCAAACCCATGCTCGCCTGGACCATGCTCCAGAGCGAGGTGGTGGCGGTGGAGGGCGCTTTGGGCCAGTCCCTGCAAGCCGGGCGCGAACGCCTGAGCTGGCTGGTCAGCCGTGACACGGCCACCTTGAGCGAAGCCCAGGTGCGCGAAAGCGCCATTGAATCGCTGGCCGAGAACCTCAACGACTCGGTGGTGGCGCCGATTTTCTGGTTTGTGCTGCTGGGTCTGCCCGGCGCGGTGGCCTACCGTTTTGCCAACACGGCGGATGCGATGTGGGGCTACAAAGGCATGTACAAAGGCCAGAACTGGGAGTGGGCCGGCAAATGGGCGGCACGCGTCGACGATGTGCTGAACTGGCTGCCCGCCCGCCTGACCGGCCTGCTGCTGGCGCTGACCTGCGGCGTGGGCTGGCGCGAGCTGCGCCGCGAGGCCATCAAAACCCCATCCCCCAACAGCGGCTGGCCGATGGCCGCGATGGCGCTGGCTTTGAACATCCACCTGGGCAAACCGGGCGTGTATGTGCTCAACCCGGCGGGCAACGCACCTTTGCCCGCGCAGACACACGATGCTGTTGTGAATGCGTCAAAAGTGCTTCTAGCCCTTATGCCTATTGCTTTAGTTGCTCTGGTTGTCAGAGCGAACCTTGTTCTATGACCACGCCCAACCCAAGTCCCTGGATGCACGGCGGCGCCGACGCGCTGGGCGCGGCGCGCTTTGATTTTTCGACCAACAGCAACGCCTGTGGCCCGTGCCCGCAAGCGCTGGCAGCGGTGCAGGCCGCAGACGCCAGCCATTACCCCGACCCGGCTTACACCGCTTTGCGCGAGAGCCTGGCAGCCTTTCATGGTGTGGCCCCCGAGCGGGTGCTGCTGGCAGGCAGCGCCAGCGAAGCCATCTTTCGCCTCACCGCCTGGGCGCGGCAGCAGGGCGTGGCTACGGTGCATCTGCCGACCCACCACTACGGCGACTACGCCCGAGCCGCGCAAGCCTGGGGCTTGTTGCGCAGTGACGACCCGGCGGGGGCCTTGTGCTGGGCGTGTGAGCCGTCCAGCCCGCTCGGGCAGGCCCACGCCCACTGGTTTTTGGACAGAGCGCGGCTCACCGTGCTGGATCGCGCCTACGCGCCGCTGCGTTTGAGTGCTGCCTCCTCCTTGGACGCGGCGCAGTTGGACCAGCTCTGGCAGCTGTTCACCCCCAACAAGGCGCTCGGCCTGACCGGCGTTCGTGCAGCGTATTTGATAGCACCTAACCCTTTTAAAACAAGGGCTAGAGGCCAAAAAGACCTTGATATCGCCAGTCTCAACCTGCTGGCGCCCTCGTGGCCGGTCGGCGCCCACGGTGTCGCTATGTTGCAAGCCTGGGTGACGCCCGAGGTACAGGCTTGGCTGGCCCAGAGCCTGACGCTGCTGCGCGACTGGAAAGCCCGGCAGATCAACCTGTTGCAACAGCTGGGCTGGCAAGTGGCCCCCAGCGAAGCCAACTATTTTTGCGCCCAGCCACCGCAGCCGATCAACCTGACCGCGCTGCGCCAACACGGCATCAAACTGCGCGACGCCAGCTCGTTTGGCCTGCCCGGCTGGTACCGCCTGGGCGTGCTGCCTCCGCAGGCGCAGGAGGCGCTGGCGGCGGCGCTTCAAAACCTGACAACACCTTCAACCACTTTGGAAACCTCCACATGAGCGCCAAATGCATCATGGTGCTTGGCACCACCAGCGGGGCCGGCAAAAGCTGGCTGGCCACCGCACTGTGCCGCCACTACGCGCGCCAAGGATTAAAAGTCGCCCCGTTCAAGGCGCAAAACATGAGCAACAACGCCCGGGTTGTGGCCCCCACGCTTGTCGCTTCGCGTACTGCGCTGCCCCCCGAGGGGGACGCGTTTTGCCTTGGGGCGGCCCGGCGGCAAAACGAGGTGGCCTGCGGTTCTGGTGGTGGTGAAATCGGCTCCGCCCAATACTTCCAGTCGCTGGCCGCCAAGGCCCAGCCCGATGTGCGCATGAACCCGCTGCTGCTCAAGCCCGAGGCCGACACCCACAGCCAGGTGGTGCTGATGGGCGAGGTCAGCGATGAACTGACCGCTTTGCCCTGGCGCGGGCGCAGCCTGAAGGTCTGGCCGCAAATCGCCGCCGCGCTCGACGCCTTGTGTGCTGAGAACGATGTGGTGGTGATCGAGGGCGCGGGGTCGCCGGCTGAGATCAACCTCTCAGGCAGCGACATCGTCAACATGCGGGTGGCGCAGCACTGCAACGCGGCCTGCCTGCTGGTCACCGACATCGACCGGGGTGGCGCGTTTGCCCACCTGTACGGCACCTGGGCGCTGTTGCCGCCCGAGCAGCGCGGCCTGATCAAAGGTTTTGTGCTCAACAAGTTTCGCGGCGACGCCAGCCTGCTGGCACCGGCGCCGCAGATGCTGCAAGACCTGACCGGCGTCCCCACCGTGGCCACGCTGCCGATGTGGTGGCAACACGGCCTGCCCGAGGAAGATGGCGTGTTTGATGACCGCTCGGTCGCCAAGGGTTCGGTGAACCTCACGGTGGCGGTGATCGCCTACCCGCGCATCAGCAACCTGGACGAATTCCAGCCCCTCAAAAACATCCCCGGCCTGCGTTTGAAATGGGTGCGTTCACCGACCGAACTGGCGGGCCTGAGCAGGTCTGACTGGGTTGTGCTGCCCGGCTCCAAAAGCACCAGTTCCGACCTGGCCTGGCTGCGCTCCCAAGGCTTGGATGCCGCTGTGGCACAACATGCCGCGCGGGGTGGGGCGGTGCTGGGTGTTTGCGGCGGGCTGCAGATGCTGGGTGAAGCGCTGGTGGACACCCATGGGGTGGATGGCAACGCGCCCGGCCTGGGCCTGCTGCCGCTGGTGACCCAGTTTGACGTGGCCAAAACCGTGCAGCACACCCACACCCGTTTTGCTGCCGACATGCAAGGCTTGCACCCCGGCGCAGCGGTCAACCCCTGGGCGGCACTGGCCGGTGTGTCGGTGGCTGGTTATGAAATCCACCACGGCCAGACCAGCCAGCATCCGGCCATGGCGCAGGCCGGTGATGTGGCGCGGGCGGTGCTGCCCGATGGCCAGGGCTGGCAAAACGCCGCTGGCAATGTGTTGGGCATTTACCTGCACGGTCTGCTGGAGCACCCGGCGGCGCTGCAGGCGCTGTTTGGCGCGCGTCTGAATGGGCCGGTGCCGACGCTGGAGACGGTGTTTGAGCGCATGGCCGACTTCATTGAAACCCATTTTGAGCCGGGCCTGCTCGATGCCCTGGTGCGCTGAAAAGGGTGCGATTCAAAGTGTTGTGGACTTGTTCCCTCTCCCTCTGGGAGAGGGTTAGGGTGAGGGCAGGTGTTTGACTTTTTGCCTTGTTCCTTGTCTATTGACCCGGCGGCAGCCCTCACCCCCGCCCTCTCCCAAAGGGAGAGGGGGAAAAAAACCAAGAAACACATCAGTTTGAATCGCACCCTGCGGTGAAATCAGGCCTGCGCGGGCTGCTATGATTCTGCGCTTCAGGTGCCCGCAGGCCATTGGCCTGCAGGAGAATCGGGAAGACGGTGTGAATCCGTCGCGTGCCCAACGCTGTAAGGCTGATGCCCTTCACAAATAGCCACTGGCTGCCAAGCCGGGAAGGTGTGATCGGGGCAGATGACGCCAAGCCAGAAGACCGGCCTGATGTTGTTTTGGGTGCTGCAAGGCCGGGCAGCGCCTCCATCATTCACGCACAGGGGACTGCTATGAATACCACACTTCCTGTCCTGACGGACATCTCTTCGCCTGCTCTGACCACGACACTGCAGGACAAAATCAACAACAAAACCAAGCCATTGGGTTCTTTGGGCCGCCTCGAAGACCTGGCGCTCAAGATCGGTCGGATCTTGGGTGATACCAACCCGACGCTCGTTGCACCGCAGATGGTGGTGTTTGCCGCCGACCACGGCCTGGTGGCGCGTGGCGTGTCGGCTTTCCCCAAAGAGGTGAGCTGGCAGATGGTGGAGAACTACCTGGCCGGTGGCGCAGCGGTGAGCGTGTTTTCTAAACAAAACGGCATCGCCTTGAAGGTGGTGGACTGCGGTGTGGACCACGACTTTCTGGCTGGTTTGCCCGCAGGCACCCAGCGCCCGGGTCTGATCGTGCGCAAGGTTGCAGGTGCTGAGGGCGGCACGGCTGACGCTTCGGTGCAACCCGCCATGACGATGGCGCAGTGCCAACAGGCGCTGCAAAACGGCATGGATGTTGTCAAGAGCCTGCCCGGCAACGCGATTTTGTTGGGTGAGATGGGCATTGGCAACACCTCGGCTGCGTCGCTGTTGCTCGCGCGTTTGACTGGGCTGGACATCGCGGTGTGCACCGGCGCGGGCACCGGGCTGGACGCTCCGGCGGTGGTGCGCAAAACCGCCGTGCTGCGCGAGGTGCTGGAACGCCATGCGGGCGTGACCGATCCGCTGGAGGTGCTGGCCGCCCTGGGTGGCTTGGAGATTGCCACCATGGTGGGTGCGGTGATGCAGGCTGCTGCTGAGCGCCGGGTGGTGGTGGTGGACGGCTTCATTGCCACCAGTTCGATCCTGGTGGCGCATGCACTGCAGCCGCTGGTGTTGCAGCGTTGTGTGTTTTCCCACCGCTCAGGCGAGCGCGGCCATGAGTTCATGCTGCAGCATCTGGGTGTGCAAGCCTTGCTGGACCTGGGTCTGCGTCTGGGTGAAGGCTCCGGTGGGGCGCTGGCCTGGCCGCTGCTGCAATCGGCCTGCACCATGTTGCGTGAGATGGCCAGTTTTGAGTCGGCCGGTGTGGCGGAACAAGAGAACAAACCCACCGCCAACGTGTGATCTCAGCGCTTGCGCTGCCAGTTGAGCCATTGCCATTGGCTGTTGGCAATTGGCAGCGCACCGAGATGCCACACACTCAGGCGGGGATGGGCCCAAGGTTTGGGCCGATTTTAAAAAGCGAAGCGTCATGAGGCCCGGGCCTTGGGCCCGTCCCCGCCAGCGTGTGCTGAGGGCGTTTGTCTATTTGGAACCAGAAATGCGAAAACCGGTCAGTGGCCAGAACCGGGCCGCGGGCAGGGCGGACGCCGAGGCCTCATGACGCTTCGCTTTTTAAAATCGGCCTCGACATCCACCTTGCCCACGACCCTTGCTGTTGCTGGACGCGTTGGGCATCGAAGCCCATGCGCAAACCCAATCCACGGTCAGTGTCACGACCTCAGCCAGTTTCACTGCCGCACAATTCTTCACGTCCGGTCACTTTGGACTTTGCCATGACCCAATTTATTCGCCATTTCCTGCTGAGTCTGCAGTTCTTCACCCGCATCCCGATCACTGGGCGCCTGTCCAACTGGGTCGGCTACAGCCCGGCCATGCTGCGCGCCAGTGCCGGGCATTTTCCCGGCGTGGGGGTGCTGGTGGGTGGGCTGGCGGCGGCATTCACCGCTGTGCTGCTGATGGCGCTGCCCGCCACCGGCTCGGCACCACTGGTGGCCGCTGCGCTGGGCACCGCGCTGTCGGTGTTCATCACCGGGGCATTTCACGAGGATGGCCTGGCCGATGTGGCCGATGGCCTGGGCGGCAGCGCGGACCGGCAACGCGCGCTGGAAATCATGAAAGACTCGCGCGTGGGCGCCTTTGGCGCCATCACCGTGGCGCTGGCGTTGCTCTCCAAGGTGACGCTGCTGGGCCTGCTGGGGGACGTCAGTGGCCCGCTGATGGTGGTGGCGCTGTTTGTGGCGCATGTGGTGTCGCGCACCTGGCCGCTGCTGACCATCCGTCTGCTCTCGCATGTGGGCAACACCGCCACCTCCAAATCCAAACCGCTGGCTGACCAGATCAGCCTGAGCGCATTGGTGATTGGATTTTTATGGTGTTTTGTGGCTCTGGCCCTTGCTGCATATGGGCAAGTTGTTACCGATTTCATAGCGATTGATCTGGATACCAGCAGCCTGCTGATCGCCTTTGCCAAGGCGCTGGTGGCCTCGTTGCTCGCCTGGGGCTTGATGACGCGCTGGTTCTGGCGGCGGCTGCAGGGTTTCACCGGCGATTGCCTGGGTGCCATCCAGCAGGTGTGTGAGCTGGCGTTTTACCTCGGGCTGGCGGTGAGTTTGTGAACTTGCTGCTGCTGCGCCACGCCCAGCCGCTGGTGGCGTCCGGGGTGTGTTACGGCGCGCTGGATGTGGCAGCGGATCTGGCCGCCACCCAGCAGGCGGCGCAGACCCTGGCGCCGGGTTTGCCGTCCGGTGCGCAGTTGTGGGTATCGCCACTACAAAGATGCGAGCTATTGGCCCAGACAATACAAGGGCTGCGGCCAGATTTGACCTACAAAACAGATGCCCGGCTGGCCGAGATCAATTTTGGCTGTTATGAGGGCCAGCGCTGGGCGGACATTGCCGCTGACGCTTATGCGGCCTGGACCGCTGATTTCTGGCAACACCGTTTTGGTGGCGCCGAGAGCCTGGCCGAGCTGATGGCCCGGGTCAGCAGCGCCTGGGGAGATGCCTTGGTGGCAGAGCAGGCGCCGGTGTGGGTCACCCATGCCGGGGTGATCCGGGTGGCCAGCTTGCTGGCACAAGGGGTGCGGCGCATTGATCAGGCGCAGGACTGGCCCAAATCCGCGCCAGGTTTTGGTCAGCGTTTGGTGTTGCCGCTCCACCCGCAGCCCGGTTCAACGTCGGTGGCCTGAACACTTTAAACGCAGAACATTGACACATCGGTCATGGCGCTGGCCTCTGGCCCGGTGGCCATCAGGGTGATGGCATCAAGCGCCAGGGTTTGCATCAGCAGGCTGGGCAGCTGCTCGACGCTGCGTGGTGTCAGCGTGTCGCTGTCAGCCAGCCGGGCTGCCAGGTGCAACACAGCGGCCAGCCGCGACAGGTCGACCGAGATCAGCGGCTGTGCGCTGTTGCGCAGGCCGCGCACCAGCGGCTGAGGCAGGTCCCACTGGCGCGCCAGCTCGGCGGTGACTTCGCCTTCGTCAAAGCCGACCAGGCTGCGTTGCAGCTGCCAGCGTTCGGCGCTTGTCAGGGACTGGGTGTTGAGTGCGCGCCCGAGTTCGGGGTGGGCTTGCACCACGCTCAGGCCGCCCAGGCGCAGCATCATGCCGCACAGCCAGGCTTCCTGGTCGTCGACGTCACACAGATCGGCCAGCCACTGGGCATAGCCCGCGCAGCGCAGGCTGTACTGCCAGAACGCCATGCGGTTCAGGTCGGGCGGGAACGGGCTGGCTTGCGCCATGCACAGCGACAACGCGCGGGTGCGCACCATCGACAAGCCCACCAGGCTGACCGCGCGCTCAATCGTGTCGACCTGGCCAGACATGCCAAACATGGCGCTGTTGGCCATGCGCAGCAGGTTGGCGGTCAAGGTGGGGTCTTTTTTGATGATGCGGCAGATGGCAAAGGTGTCTGCTTTGTCCTCGCCCAGGGTCTTGATCAGCGCCTGGCCCGCCTCGGGCATCACAGGCCAGACCACAGAACGGGTCAGGCGGTTCAGGTCGCCAAACGGAGCACGGTCAGATGTGGGCATGGGCTCAGCCTTCCAAAGTTTTGGGTTTGAAATCGCAGTAGGGCGCCACCGCGCATTGCCAGCAGCGCGGGGTGCGTGCCTGGCACACATAACGCCCGTGCAGGATCAGCCAATGGTGCGCGTGTGTCAGATAGGTTTTGGGGATGCGCTTGAGCAGCGCCAGCTCAACGGCCAGCGGGGTTTTGCCCGGCGCCAGGCCGGTGCGGTTGCCCAGGCGAAAAATATGCGTGTCCACCGCCATGGTGGGCTCCCCAAAAGCGACGTTGAGCACCACATTGGCGGTTTTGCGGCCCACGCCGGGCAGGGCTTCGAGCGCCTCACGCGTGCGCGGCACCTGGCCGCCGTGCTGCTCAACCAGCATCTGGCAGGTTTGCAGCAGGTGTTTGGCCTTGCTGTGGTACAGGCCGATGGTCTTGATGTGCTCTTCCAGGCGCGCCAAGCCCAGGTCGAGCATCTTTTGGGGTGTGTTTGCTTCCAAAAAGAGAGTGCGTGTGGCTTTGTTGACGCTGACATCCGTGGCCTGGGCCGACAGCAGCACGGCGGTGAGCAACTCAAACTCGCTGGCGTACTCCAGCTCGGTCTTGGGGTGCGGGTTGGCGTTGGCCAGGGTGGCAAAGAAGGACTGGATCTGCTTGGGGGTCATGACATCAGGGGGGCGGGCTTATCGGTCACAATTTACCCCAAAGCCATTTTGTTTTGTGTTCTCTTAGTGAAAGTCCTGCGTCATGCAATTTGCCGATCGTCTCCAAAACGTTGAAACCTCCGCCATCCGTGAACTTTTCAAGCTGCTGGGCAAGCCCGGCATCATCAGTTTTGCTGGTGGTTTCCCAGACCCGGCCTTGTTTGATGCCGAGGGCATTGCCCAGGCCAGCGCCACGGTGTTGGCCAACAACCCCGGCCCGGTGCTGCAGTACGGTGCCACAGAAGGCTACGGCCCGCTGCGTGAAGGCATTGCGCGCTTCATGGGTGGCAAGGGCGCCACGGTGGCGCCAGAGGGCCTGGTGGTTACCACCGGCAGCCAGCAGGCGCTGGATCTGCTGGGCAAATGCATGATTTCGCCCGGCGACAAGGTGATCGTTGAAGCCCCCACCTTCTTGGCCACCATCCAGTGTTTTCGCCTCTATGGCGCGCAGGTGATTGGCGCACCGATTGACGCCAACGGCGTGGACGTGGACAAACTCGAGGCCCTGATTGAAGAACACCAGCCCAAACTGGTGTACCTGATCCCGACCTTTGGCAACCCAAGCGGCGCCACCCTGAGCCTGGCGCGGCGCAAACGCATCCTGGAGATCGCCGTGCGCACCCAGACGCTGGTGGTGGAAGACGATCCCTATGGCGAGCTGTACTTTGACGCCGCGCCACCACCGAGCCTGCTGGCGCTCACCGCGCAAGTGCCCGGCAGCCGCGACTGGCTGGCGCATTGCGGGTCTTTCAGCAAAATTTTGAGCCCCGGTCTGCGCGTGGGCTGGCTGATTGCGCCGCCCGAACTGTTGGCCAAGGCGGTGATGTGCAAGCAGTTCAGCGACGCCCACACCAGCAACCTGACCCAGGCCATCTGCGCCCAGTACCTGACGATGGACCGCCTGGGCGGCGCCCTGGCGGCGGTGCGCACCACCTACGCCGAGCGCGCCCGTGTGATGGCCGAGAGCCTGCGCCGCGAGCTGGGTGAGGCGATTGATTTCAACGCACCGCAAGGCGGCATGTTCTTTTGGGCGCGGCTCACCGGTGCCAACGGCAAAACCGCCAACGCGGGCGACTTTGCCAAACGCGCCATCGAGCAGCTGGTGGCCTTTGTGCCCGGCGCACCGTTTTACGCGCATGACCCGGACCTGGCCACGCTGCGCCTGTCGTTTGCCACCGCCGATGTCGCCAAGATCGAAGAAGGCATTGGCCGCCTGAAGCTGGCGCTGGCCTAAACTTTGCGGTCTTTTTGGCCTCTAGCCCTTTCTCTGATTGGGCTAGCAGCTATTTAAAACATAGTGATTGGTGGGCGGCGCGGTAGGGCGCCGGCCTCTGGATCAGGCGACCAGCGGGTCCACATGCACCTGCAGCCACCACTCCAGCAGCGCCAGGTGCCATAACTTGCTGCCGTTGATGCGGGTGAAGGCGGTGGGCGCTTCTGGCTCGGCCAGCAGTTGGTCCACATAGTCGCGCTGGTAAAGACCACGCTTCAGGCAGGCGTCTGACAGCAATATTTCGCGCATCTTGTCCAGAAACGCACCGCGCACATAACGCAGCGCTGGCACCGGAAAGTAGCCCTTGGGGCGGTCGATCACGCTGTCTGGGATCAGCCCGCGTGCGATCGCTTTGAGCGGGTATTTGCCACCTTCTTTGAGTTTGAGCGCGGGCGGCATGCTGGCGGCCAGCTCGACCAGCTCGTGGTCCAGGAACGGGGTTCGCACCTCCAGGCCCCAGGCCATCGGCATGTTGTCCACCCGCTTGACCGGGTCGTCCACCAGCAAGGTGGTGGCGTCAAAGCGCCAGACCTCGTCCAGAAATACATCGGCGTCCGGTTTGGTCAGCTCAGCCGCCACCAGCGCAGAGGTCACATCATCCACCTGGAACGCGGGTGTGATCATCTGCAAATACTCCGCGTGGTCGCGGTCAAAGTAGTGCTGGCTGAAGCGCTCCAGCGGTGTGCCTTGCGCCGCGTCCATCTCGGGGTACCAGAAGTAACCACCAAACACCTCGTCCGCACCCTGGCCAGACATGACCACCTTGACGTCTTGCGAGACTTTTTCACTGAGCAGGTAAAACGCGATCACGTCGTAGCTGGCCATCGGCTCGGTCATCTGCGCAATGGCTTCGGGCAGGCGGGTGAGCACCTCGCTGTTGGGGATGCTGTACTGCCTGTGGCGCGTCTTGAAATGCGCGGCCACCTGGTCGGAGAACTCAAACTCGTCGGCCTTCTCCGTCCCCTGGCCCATGTCCTCAAAACCGATCGAGAAGGTGCGCAAATCAGGCACATGGTCAGCCAGCAGGCCCACCAGCAGGCTGGAGTCAAGCCCACCGGAGAGCAGCACACCGACCGGCACGTCGGCGGCCAGCAAGCGCCGGTCGACACTCTTGCCCAGCGCCTCGCGGGTGGCGTCCAGCCACTGGGCTTCGGACAGTTCTTGTGCGGGGCGGGTGGCGTCCAGCGTCCAGTAAACCTGTTGAACCTGGCTGCCGTCCGGGTTGACCAACAAGGTGCTGGCGGGTGGCAGTTTGCGCACACCTGCCAGCAGGGTGCGCGGTGCGGGCACCACGGTGTGCAGGGTGAAGTGGTGGTGCAGCGCCACCGCATCCAGCGTGGTGTCGACCCCGCCACCGGCCAGCAGCGCGGGCAGGCTGGAGGCAAAGCGCAGGCGCTGCTTGTCCTGGGTCAGGTACAGCGGTTTGATGCCAAAACGGTCGCGCGCCAAAAACAGCTGGTTGCTGCGCTGGTCCCACAGACCAAAGGCAAACATGCCTTTAAAACGTGTCACGCACTGCTGGCCCCAGGCGTGGTAACTCTTCAAGATGACCTCGCTGTCGCCTTCGCTGAAAAACTGGTAGCCCAGAGCCAGCAGCTCGGTGCGCAACTCGCGGTAGTTGTAGATGGTGCCGTTGAACACCAGCGCCAGTTGCAGTGCACGGTCCACCATGGGCTGGTTGGCCTGCTCGCTCAGGTCGATGATCGACAGGCGTCGGTGGCCAAAGGCCAGCGGGCCGTGGCAGTAGCTGCCCGCACTGTCTGGCCCACGGCGTGCCAGTTGGTCCGACATGCGGCTTATGGCCCCCATGTCGGGCGCTTGGCCGTCAAAACGAAGTTCTCCACACATCCCGCACATCAGTCAATCTCCGAATCGGGCACCACAATGACCGGTGCGAAGCCGCCACCGGGGGTGCGAAAGTTGGTGGTTTGCCCGCTGTACATGCGTGCGGCCAGCAGTTGCACCTGGCCAGCGTACGCAAAGGCACGAATGTCAAATTTGAGGTCGGTCGGCACACCGTCGACCTCGATCAGGCGCTCGGGCGGTGGCACCAGCGCCTGCGCCACAAAGTCGCCCGCCAGAATCTCCGCCCAGACCCGGCGGGTGAGTTTGTCGCCCCGGTAGGCGGCTTTGGCACCGTAACCGGCCACCGGCTTAAAAAACAGGTGGCGGCGCTGCGCCCACAGTTCATCAGCGCGCTCGGGCGTGACCAGCCGGGTCATCGGCACGCAGGCCCCCAGCAGTTTGCGGTCTGCTGCGCTGGCGCCCCAGGCGGTCAGCAGCGTGTTTTGGCTCAGCGCGATCAGGTTGCGTTTGTCGGCCAGCAGCGCATGGGCGTGCGGGTGCGGGGTCAGCACCACGGCACCGGCTTCATAGGCCAAGCGCAGCGCCAGGTGGGCCGGGTCTTCCAGGTAAAAGTCGGTCAGGCGGTTGTAGACCAGATCCACCGGCGTGCCCTGGTGCAGCAGCTGGCCGTCTTGCCAGCGCAGTTCACTCGGGTCAGCCACATGCGCGGTGAGGCCGTGCTGGGCAAACAGTTGGCGAAACAGCTCGAACTCGGGCGCCAGGTATTGCGCCTGCGGTGCGCTGTCCACAATCAACACGTTGTGCCAGGGCTGGGCACCGCGCTGCAGCCGCCATTCGGTGGCAAACATCTCGAACAGGTCGGCTTGCAGCTTGGCTGCATGGGCGCAGGTGTCAAAGGCGGGTTCAGGCGTGGCGCAGCAGGCCTCTTGTGCCCGAGCCAAGGCGGTGTTGAGCAGCAAGCCGCCGGCATTGGTGTTGATCTCGATCAGCTTGGGGCCGCTGTGGCTCAGGTGAAAGTCATACCCCATGCAGACACTTTGCGGCCCCCAGGCGCGCTGCGCGATGGCCTGGGCGCGACCCAAAGCCTGGGCCTGGTAACCAGGCACATGTGCGACCCGTTCAATCGCGGCAACCAACGCGACGATCTGGGCCTGAACCGCTGTGGACACATAAACCACATGGCTGGAGAAAAGGTGTGGCCGGGTTGCCTGAATTTGGGCGCTCAGGCCGTGCAGGCTGGGGTCGGCTTCGAGCTGCACGCGCAGCTGCTGGTGGTTGAGCGTGCGGCAAAAACAGTCGCGGTTGAGCGCGTCCGCCCGGCTGGGGCTGAGAGTGGGTTCGGGGGGGAGGGCGGTGGTCATGTCAACGCAAAAACGCGGAGGGCATCACAGCGTGAACCTCAGCGGCAGCCCGCATCAAGGGCGGGCCAAGCATCAGGAGTGATCATGGGGTGATTTTGCCTGAGTCCCGATACCCGATGACCAGGCTGCGTCATGATGCCCGTCGCGCCAGACGGCTTTGCGGCTGGCGGCCCAAAGGCCAGCTAGAACGCTTGCATGCTATACCAATCATAGTGATCAGCCCTTTTGATAAAAGGGCTAGAGGCCTAAAAGGCTTGATATCTGCGGCACAATCGCGCCATTAACATCTTCAGAGGCCAGCATGGGTTATTCGATTCTGTTTGTGTGCATGGGCAACATCTGCCGCAGCCCCACGGCTGACGGTGTGTTCCGCCAAAAAGTGGCTGACCACGGCCTGAGTCACGCCGTGCTGGTGGACTCGGCTGGCACCCACAACTACCACCCCGGCAGCCCGCCCGATAGCCGCGCTCAGGCCGCTGCCGCGCGGCGTGGGTACGACCTGTCAGCCCTGCGCGCCCGCCAGATCAACGCCGCCGACTACGCGACCTTTGACCTGATTCTGGTGATGGACCAGAACAACCTGGCCGTGCTGCAAGACGACTGCCCGCCCGAGCACCTGCACAAGCTGCGCCTGCTGACCGAGTTTTGCCAAGTCCACCAAGCCTCCGTGGTGCCCGACCCGTATTACGGCGGCGCGGACGGTTTTGAACAGGTGCTCGATCTGGTGGAAGACGCCTGCGAAGGGCTGCTGGCGCATGTGCGGCAGCAGGTGTGAGGCCGTTGGATAGCTGACAACCTCAAACCAAAACAGCCCCTAGCCCTTGATTTATCTGGGCTAGAAGCTACGTAAAAAGTAGCAAACTGCAGAGACGACGAGTCAAATCCCCAATGGCAGCGTCCTGGCGTCAAAACCCATGGATTGCATCTCACGCCTGAAATGTGTCATAGCCAACGGAAACGCTTGGGCGACCAGCATGTATTGGTATGGCTCGGTTTCAATATCAGCCTGCACGGTTTTTTCGGCCACACCTGCCGGGTAATCGAACTTGGCCGCGTACTCGGCTTTGAACATGGCCAGGTGTGACTTGTCGCTCTCGTTGTTGGCTTTGGCGTTCAATTCGATCTTGACGACGGCCTGCAAAATGCCCGCATCCACCGTGGGTACGGCCAGACCCACTTCAATGTTCTGCTCCAGTTCAAAAGTCCAGCTCCCGTTACCCATCGCCGGAGACCTGTTTTCTCCGCTGAAAGCCAGCGCGCGGAAAGAAACGAGCTTGGGGCGCGGTGGCGTTATTTCCATCGTCTGTCTCCTGCTTCATATGGACGCAAGGTGAGTTTGGCCGGTCCACGCGGCGTGTCACCGCGGTAGTCCTGCATCACAACAACATTGGTGCTGCTCCGGGTGGCCACGACAACCTTGGGTAAGGTGAACTCCTCAACCATGCCTTTCTCTGCCACCAGCTCCCAAAAAGCGGCCTCGCTACGACGCACCAAACGCAGCAAGGTGTCCATCGATTCCGACTGCGACACGTCGTCGTTTTCGTATTTGCTGAATGCCACCGGGCCACCGCCAAACAGCTTGGCCGCTTGACCCTGGGTTAGTTTGTATTTGTCACGCAACGCACAAATCTCGGCACCGGTCAGCAAACCGTCCACCGACTTGCGAAACGCCATGATGGCGCGCTTGTTCAACTTGCTTTCGCGAGTACCTGCAAAGTCCGAGTGGCAACTGTCACATAGCCGGAAATGCGAAGGCAGCAGGGCTGTTTTCCCCTTGTATTCGCTCTCAAACTGATCCACATGATCTGTCAGGTGACCTTCGCCGCAAATCGGGCAGAGTTCTTTTGAGTCCATTTTTATCTCCACGTCTAGCTGGTATGGCAGGAAACCACCAAAACCACATTGCCAGTTTTGCCAATGGCAAACTTCAAAAAATACACAAACCGCGCCTGTTGCCCGGTGGCGGGTATCACCTCCAGCCGACTCACCTGGTAGGCATCACAGGCGGCCAACTGACCACGACCGTTTTCACACCATTCCGAGTCAATATAGTCCTTGGCCTGAAGGCACTGAACCAGGTTGGCGACTTCGGCAATATCGCCTGAGAAAAACTTGTCCACGTCCTTTCGGCACTTTTGAGTCCATGCCAGAAGCTTGTTGTCATCCGCCACCAAAGCCTGCACGCGGGCCAGGTCGTACAACGGCCCCCGCGCAATCTTGATCCGACCAAATTCCGTTGGCGGATCTTGACTGTACTCGGAAAGGATGAGGAAAGTTACCATTATGGTAATTTATGAGGGGGTTGAGGGCTTGGGAGCGCTTTGTTTTTACGAGTCTTTTCCCCACACCCGGTCAATCGCCGCTGTGATCTTGGCTTCCATACGGCGGATCAGTTCGCGGTTGGCGGCGACCAGGGCTTGCTCGCCTTCGATCTCGGCGACGATGCTGCGCTGGGTGGCCAGGTCTGGCAGTGGGATTTCGACTTCTCGGATCAGTTGGGCGTTAAGGTTGCTCTGGTTGCCGCCGCGTGACTCACTGATGGCGCGCAATTCTTCGTACTTCCCGGCGAGTGACCAATAGAGAAAGGCGCGGTCGATTTCTGCTGAGGTGACCTCGATGGCGGCGCAAGCTTGGTTGGTGCTGGCGTCGATGCCGAGGATGGCGACCCGCCCGCGTGTAACACCTTGCCCGTACATCGCCATAAGGATGGTTCCCGCCGGAAACATCCGGGCGGCCGAGTTGGCAAGGCCGGCTGGAGTGATGAATTCCTCTGCGCTTTGGATGACGTTGAAGTCAATTTGCCCCGTTTTGATCCAGGGAATATCGCCGCCCCAATAGTCCGCGTTGGAGCGTTCCGGTGTGCCGCCCGAGCGGATGCTTGCCACGTCACCAACCTGCACGACCGGCCATGTAGGGCTGACGACGATATGCGGCTTGTAGTTGTCGAGCACCTGCCGGGCGCCGTCGATGATTTTTTGGTAGCTCTCAATCTCAGCCACGATTTGGTGTTGGACTTCGAGGGGAGGGAGGGGAATTTCCAGTGCGCTCAAGTAGTCGAAACTTACCCGTGGAAGCTGCGCGCCTCCAATGCCGTGCAATACCTGAACATTGAACTGCTGTGAGCGCAGTAGCTGGGTCAGGTATTCAGGACTGGCTCGGTGACCTGTTCGCAAGACAAATATGTCGGTGGAACAAACCCCTGCCATTTCTGCCCTGTAAACCTTATTCAGATTCGGTCGAAGCTTTCCATACAAGATGTCGTTTGGCTCGAATCGTGACTTCAGACTTTTGATGTCGCTGGCAGTAGCAACCACTTCGCCAATCAAGCAGCCAGTGTTGCTTTCAATGTTCTCCAGTCCGACATAGGTGAGTTGTCCATCGGTTTCAGATGGATTCATGGAGTCATTCACGCGACTGGCAATCTCGGAAACTGCAACCAACGGGAAGGCATGGGTCTGGCTGAGGGCAGCAACATACCTCTCTCCACTCAAATTAAAGTCCCCACCCGCCCCAATCCGCTCCCGCGCCACGGCCTGCGCCATCACCCCGTCGCCCTCAAAAGCCGCCGGAGCCGTCATCCAACTGCGCAATAACCGCGTCGCCTCGGGCAAGTCGCTGTTGACCACCGCGCGACGTTGCGCGCCCAGGTTAAAGCCGTCGTTTAACACTTTGACAAACAACACTTGGTCGGTCTGTTTGTGCACGCGTTTGTCCAGGATCAGGATGCTGGTTTTGACGCCGCTGTAGGGGTTAAACACGCCTGCGGGCAGGCTGACCACGGCCACCAGTGAGGTGTCGACCAGCATCTTGCGCAGCGCTTTGTAAGCTGTGCCGCTCTGGAAGATGATGCCTTCGGGCACGATGATGGCGGCGCGGCCGGTGGCAGTCAGATGCTCGGCCATGTAATCCACAAACAACACCTCGCTGCGGCTGGCCTGCACGGTAAAACGTTTGTGCGGTTTGATGCCGCCCTTGGGGCTCATGAAGGGTGGGTTGGCCAGGATCACATCGGCCAGCTCGTTCCATTTTTCGTCGCTGGTCAGGGTGTCGTACTCGACGATGTGCGGGTCGTGAAAGCCGTGCAGGTAGAGGTTGACCAGGGAGAGGCGCACCATGTCGGGCGAGATGTCGTAACCCCGGATGTTGTTGGCGAGCCGGATGCGTTCGTCGGGTGTGAGTGTTTTTGGCCTCTGGCCCTTATCTTGATTGGGTGTATCACTACTCTTTTCAAAGTGGCCGGTGGTGGGTGTGTTGGCCGCCAGGATGTGTTTCCAGGCCGAGATCAGAAAACCGGCCGTGCCGCAGGCCGGGTCGAGGATGGTCTCATTCTTCTTTGGGTCGATCACCGCCACCATGAAGTCGATGATGTGGCGCGGGGTGCGGAACTGCCCGGCATCGCCCTGGCTGCCCAGCACACTCAGCAGGTATTCAAACGCGTCACCCAGGCGCTCGGAGTGGTCGTAGGTGAAGGTGTTGATTTCTTTGAGGAAACTCTTGAGGGTTTCCGGGTCGCGGTAGGGCAGGTAGGCGTTCTTAAAAATGTCGCGGAACAGCTCGGGCAGGCCGGGGTTTTGCCGCATGCTCTGGATGGCTTCGGAGTACAGCGCCAACACCTCAAAACCACCCAGGCCGGGTGCCAACAGGCGCGCCCAGCCAAAGCGGGCGTAGGCACCGGCAAAAAAGCTGCGTTTGCCGCCCAGTTCTTCGGCCTCGGCGTCCATGTCGTCCATGAACTTGTAGATCAGCGCGATGGTGATTTGCTCCACCTGGCTTTTGGGGTCGGGCACTTTGCCGACCAGGATGTCTCGGCAGGTATCAATGCGGCGTTTGGTATCGGAGTCAAGCATGTGTCAGTTATTTTTGGGTTTGACCAGCAGGTCGGAGAAGCGCGTTTGCAGCACTTGGCGCGTGTGGGCCAAGAGGGCTTCGGCCTGGGTGATGCATTCACTGACCACACCGTCACTGACGGGGTCGCCTTCGTAGTCGTTCAGGTTGCGCTGTTTGCGCAAGGCATCCAACACGATGATGATGTCGTTGGGTAAACCCAAGGTGAGTGGCAGGGCCTGCAAAGCAGTTTGGTGGTGGCCGGGTTGGCTGGTGGATGTGCGGTAGCCATTGGCCCACAGGCCCAGCATGGCGCATTGCATGATGCATTTGTAGGCGGCGTCAAAGCGGTTCTCGGCGCTGAGTTGTACGAGTTTGGCATCTGCTAGGTTGCGCGCGGCGGCAGCCAGCAAGCGCTGCACGCCTTGGGGCGTGGCGTTAAAGACCAGCAGCCTATGGATGGCCAGCAAGTTGGCTAAGGTCATGGGTGGTTCCGGTTAGAAAAATCTTGGGGTTAGCCAGCAGGTCGAGCACAAAAGGGTCTTGCTCGTCCACGCGGCGTTTGAATTCGTTGGCGTTGTACACCACGGGGTTGATATCGCGGCCCAGTTCCGCTTGAGCGGGGTGGGTGGCGCGCACCACGTCGGCAAAACCGATGTTGCCGATGATCAGCAGGTCAATGTCGCTGCTGGCGGTTTCGGTGCCGCTGGCGACCGAGCCGAAGATGAGCGCCAGTGGTGGGGCCAGCGGCGCAAGCGCTGTGGCCAGAACTTCGGCGGCGCCAGTGGTTTTGCGCAGCAAGCCTGCCAGTTCAGGGAAGACAGGGCATTGTTGGTTGGCTTGGTAACGCACCTGGTTGCCTTGTGTTTTGCGCAGCAACAAGCCGGTGGCGGCCAGTTTGGCCAGCTCTTTGTGCAAGGTGCCGGGTGCGGTGCCGGTTAATCGGGCCAGTTCGCGTACGTGGTAATCCGTGTCCGGGTGCAGCAGCAGCAGGCTCAGGGCTTTTTTACGGTAGGTGCCAAACAGGACGTCAGTCAACATTTTGTAGCCTTTGTTGCTTCGATTGTAGCAATTTAAGCTTCGTATCCAATGTCCGTGAAGTCAGTCTTTAACGCGATAAGGACTGGGAACACGGACATGTTGCCAGCTACATGAACTGGTTCAGCGGCACATAGTCCTTGACGTATTCGGGGATGCGGGTGCGCCAGACCAAGGGCACGGCCTTGAAGTCGCTCATGCCAAAAGCGGGGTAGACGTTGAGGTCGGTCAGGCGCTGGGTTTCAATGATGTCGCGCAGGCGGTGGTCGGTGGCGTAGGCTTTGAAGTAGTACTTCATGGCCTGCACGGCGGCGGCGGTGCTGTCAGCACTGAAACCCGTGGCGTTTTGCTGGTCGAGCAGGAATTTGTCGAACTCGTCTTCCAGCAGTTCGTCTTTGCTCTTGAAGCCGGGGATCAGGCCAAAGGTTTTCTGCAAAATTTCCTTGAGGCCCAGGCGGCGGTCCACACCGGCGGCGCGGCGCAACTTGTCCAGATTGAAGTACTCGGCGGGTTTGTCAAACAGCTCGGTGGTGATGTAGTGGATGGCCTGGTCCCACTGGGCGTCGCTGACCTGCTGGGCAATGATGGGGTCGGCCAAGACCCGGTCCTCAAACTTCTCGAAGAACATGCGGTCGACCTTCATGCCCTGGAAGCCGACTTGTTGCTCGACCTGGCTGGTGATGTTGTCGGGCGCGGTGTGTTCATAACTATTGCCGCCGCCGGGTGGTAGTGGGCCGGGGCCATCATCGCCGCCTTCAGCCTGACCAACGCCTGGACGGGGCAGCTTCAGCACCTCGTCGTAGTTGAATTTTTCTTCAAAGTACTCGCAGGTGGCAAAGAAGTCGAACAGTTTGTAGGCGGTCTTGTGCGGCGCGGTGACCTGTGTTTTGAGTGCCTCGTCTTGCAACTGCTCCCGGAAATCGTGTTTGCGCGTGCCACGGCCTTTGATCTGGACAAAGTCAGACGGTGAAAACACCGGGCGCATCAGCGCCAGGTTGAGCAAATCGGGACAGTCGTAGCCGGTGGTCATCATGCCCACTGTGACGCAGATGCGGGCTTTGCTGGTTTTATAGGCTGCCAGCACGTTGGCGCTGCCCAACAGGTTGTTGTTGGTGAAATTGATGGTGAACTGCTGTGCGTCCGGAATCAGCGAGGTGACTTGCACGGCAAAGTCAGACTGGTAAAGCCCTGGGTACAAGCTGTCGGCCAGATCATTGAGCAGTTGAGTGAGTTTGCTGGCGTGGTTTTGGCTGACGGCAAACACGATGGTTTTGCCAAACTCGTTGCTGATCGGGTCACGCAGACCGTGTTTGAGCAGGGTTTCGCAAAACAGGCGGTTGGTGGGTTCAGAGAAAAACTGTTTCTCGAAGTTCTTTTGTTTAAAAACCTGTTCGCTGGTTTGCTCGCCAGCGGGGGTATCCGCGATGACCACGGCGGCATAACCCTGGTCGGACAGCAGTTGGGTGGTGACGGTGGTGCGCGCATCCACCACCAGCGGATTGATCAGAAAGCCGTCTTTGACACCGTCCAGCAAGGAGTAGCGGTAGGTCGGTTCACCGGACTCGCAGCCAAAGGTGCGGTAGGTGTCGAGCAGCAGGCGGCGCTCGCTTTCATGGGAATCTCTGCGCGGGTCGCGGGTGCTGGGCTTGGCGGCGTCAAACTTTTTGAGGTAGTCCTTGGGTGTGGCGGTCAGGCCGAGCTTGTAGCCCACAAAATACTCAAACACGGCGCGGGCGTTGCCACCGATGCTGCGGTGCGCTTCGTCAGAGATCACCAGGTCAAAGTCGGTGGGTGAAAACTGCTTGTACTTGGCGTTGAACAACAGGCTTTGCACCGTGGTGACGACGATCTCGGCCAGGCGCCAGTCGTCGCGGCTTTCTTTGTAGATGACGCTCTTGTAGTCGTTCTTTAACAGGGCGATGAAGGCCTTGTTGGCCTGGTCTTCCAGCTCCAGCCGGTCCACCAGAAACAGCACCCGGCGCGCATTGCCGGTGCGTAAAAACAGCTTGATGACGGCGGCGGCGGTGAGGGTTTTGCCGGTGCCGGTGGCCATTTCGAACAAAAAGCGGGTTTGGCCTGCCTGGACCGCTGTTTGCACCGCGTGGGCGGCGCGCTGTTGGTAGGTGCGCAGAAAACGCAGGCGGTTCTTTTGCTCAAAGGCCTCGCGTTCGGACGCTTTTTGCCAACCGGCCTCTTGGTCGTAAGCGGGCATTTGGGTGCGGGCAATGTAGTCCAGCGGCACCACCTCAGACACCAGGCGCGCCGGGTTGGGCTGGAACTTGGCGTAGCCTTTGACCGAGTTTGGCGCGGGGAACGCGGTGATGATGTGTGGGTTGCCGTGTTGCAGATCCCAGAAGTAATGCAGGTTGCCGTTGCTCAGAATGACAAAACGGCAGTTCCAGGATTTGGCGTATCTGCGGGCCTGTTCCTTGCCAATCAGCGGATTTTTGTTTTCGGCCTTGGCTTCCAGCACGACCAGCGGGAGGCGCTGCTCGTCGAGCAGCAAAAAGTCGATGTAACCGTTGCTGCTGGTCTCAAAGTCGTTGCCAAAGGCATCCACCTGCGTCTGGGTAAGTCTGACCTTGGGCTCTAAGGCGATGTTGGCCGCACCGGACGGTGTGTCAAAAAAGCGCCAACCGGCAGCTTCGAGCAACTGGTTGATCTTGATACGCGCCTGGGCTTCTTTGGGCATGACGCCATTCTAGGCGGGCATTTCACCGGTCCGAGCGCAGGTTTGTATAGAAATAAGCTCTAGCCCTTATGTATAAAGGGCTGTGCGCTATGGATTACGGAGTGTTCTGGCTGGCGCTTGGGAGCACCGTGATCGCCTCAAACTGCAAGTGGTGCATGAACTCACGCAGGATCAGCAAGGTGGCGGCAAAGGGGTTGCTGGCGGGCAGGGTGTCTGAGGAAGCGGGGCGCCCCAGCGAGAGTTGAGCCAGCCGCTCAAAGCAGCGCTCCATCGCTTCCAGTGACAGTTGCATCTGTTCACTTGCGGCCACGCCGGACAGCAGGGCGACCTCGCGCAGTGCCGCATCGGTGGTGACGAGCGTGGCTCCCGCAGGGATGAGCCGTCGCGCGCGGGTGACCTCGTCTTCGACGGTGACGATGGCGTTTTCCAGTTCCAGCGGGCTTGGTGGGGTGTGCCGGAAGTGATCGCGCGCGGTGGACTCTGCACCAATGGCCAGGCTAATCGATGCCTCTGGCACGCTGGTTTGGCCGACGGCCACATCGGTCTGTTCGGCGCCAATGGTCAGCAGCACCAGGGTGCCCGGCGCGGGCAATTGAGCGCGTGCGGTGGTAAACAGGGTGGTCAGTTGGGTGCCAACGTCAGGTAAAGACATGGTTTTCTTTCTGTTCAGAGTTCATGCGATGCTGGTCAGCCAGGTCAAAAAATCGCCATGTGCCGCTGGACTGATACCGTGGCCCATGGGGTACAGGTGCAGCTGATGGTGCACACCCAGCGTGGTCAGCAGCGCGTCAGAGCGGTGCGCCCAGGCCACGGGCAGCGTGTTGTCCAGCTCACCATGGCTGACAAACGCCTGGAGTTGTGTGAGTTGTTCCGGGCTGGCCAGGTGGGGCGCCAGTTCCGGCAGGATGCGCCCGCAGAGCAAGCCGAACCCAGCCACCAAGGCTGGCTGGCTCAAGGCCACACTGGCGCTCAGGATGCCGCCCTGGCTGAAACCGGCGATCACGGTGTGGGTTGGTGTGACCTTGTGCTGGCGCTGCATTTGCTGCACAAATTCAATCAACGCCAGATGGCTGCGTTCGGCTTCTTCGGCGTGGATCACTGGCCCGTTGCTGGTGAATGTCAGGCGAAACCAGGCGTACTGACTCGGCCCCAGTGGGATGGGGCCGCGCACCAGGATGATCAGGGTGTCTGGCGCCACGCCTTGCGCCAAATCGGCCATGTCGGTTTCTTGGGTACCCAGGCCGTGTAGCAGGATCAGCAGGCGTGCGGGCTGCGTCGGCGCGGGTTGCACCTGTCGGAAAGACAGACCCGTGTGCGGTTCGGTTTGTAATTCGCCCACGGCGGATGGTCTGGTGCTCATGCCGGTGCGCCCCATACATAAGATTCCATGGACAACACGCCGTGCAGGATGCTGTCGTCGATCAGTTGGGCTTGCTCTTTGCCACTGGCGCCGTAGGCCACCAGCAAGGGCAGAAAGTGTTCTTCTGACGGATGGGCGCGTTGGGCGTGGGGTGCCAGTTCGCGGTAGTGCAGCAGTGTTGGGGTGGCTTGGTTCATGATTGCCGAGCGTACCCAACTGGCAAATTCCTGCACATAAGGCTCCGCCTGGGTGGCGTAGGGGTTGAACTCGTAGAGGTTGTGGGTCATGCTGCCCGAGGCCAGGATGACCACACCTTGGTGGCGCAGGGGCGCCAGCGCCTGGCCCAGTTGCAAGGCCTGGGACGTGCTCAAGGTACGCGGGATCGAGACCTGGAACACCGGCACCGAGGCATCCGGCAACAGATGCATCAGCGGCACCCAGGCGCCATGGTCCAGCCCACGTTGTGCGTCGGTGCTGGTTGGGATACCTGCTTCGTTGAGCAAGCGCACAGCTTCCATGGCGATGTCAGGTTGACCGCTGGCTGGGTACTGCAGCTGGTACAGCGCGGCTGGAAAACCGCCAAAGTCGTGCACGGTGGCGGGTTGGGCCGAGGTCATGACCTGCACATCACGCGTTTGCCAGTGTGGCGACACCACCAACACGGCTTTGGCGCCGGTGAGTTGTTGGCCGAGGGCTTGCAGGCGCGGGCCGAGGGTGCCAGGCTCAATCGCAAAGGTTGGCGCGCCGTGGGAGATGAAAAAAACAGGGGCTGATGTCATGGTGTCATCCTGAAGGTGCTGGCGCCGGGTTGCGCGAGTCATAGGATGAACTTTATTGAAATATTTTCAGATGATAAATGGCGATAATTTAGATTGATTGTTTCATTTGGAGAGACAGTGGATCGTTTTCTTGAAATGCAGACCTTCACCGCGGTGGTGGATGCGGGCAGTTTTGTCAAAGCTGCGGACGCGCTGAACTTGTCCAAGGCTGCGGTGTCGCGTTATGTGGTGGATTTGGAAACCCGCCTGGGTGTGCGTCTGTTGCACCGCACCACGCGCCGCTTGTCCCTCACCGAGGAAGGTCAGGTGTTTTACGCCCGCAGCAAAGCCCTGCTGAGCGGTTTGGACGAGGCAGAGGCCGAGATCACCTCGCGCAGTGACCTGGCCAGCGGCCTGTTGCGCATCAGCGCCCCGGTGACTTTTGGCATCTTGCATTTGGCGCCGCTGTGGGGCCTGTTCAAGGCGCAGCATCCCAAGGTGTCGCTGGACATCAGCTTGTCAGACCGGGTGGTGGACCTGCTGGAGGATGGTTACGACCTGGCGGTTCGCATCGGCACGCTCGAGAGCTCGACCCTGGTCAGCCGCCAGCTCAGCAGCACCCGGCTGGTGTTGTGTGCCTCACCGGCTTACCTGGCCGCCCACGGTACACCGCTGCATCCGGTGGAGCTGGCCCTGCACGCAGTGATTGCCTACAGCTACTGGTCGGGCCGAGATGAGTGGCGCTTTGATGGGCCCCAGGGACTTGTGAGCGTCAGCACCCAGCCCTGCATTCGTACCAACAGTGGCGACACCTGCCGCGCTGCGGCGCTGGCGCATCAGGGCGTGATCCTGCAACCGACTTTTCTGGTTGGCCCCGATCTGGCGGCCGGCACGCTGGTGGAGCTGATGCCGCAGTACCACGCGGGTGAGTTGGGGATTTATGCGGTGTATCCAACGCGCCAGCATGTGTCAGCCAAGGTCAGGCGGCTGATCGATTTTCTGGCCACGCAGTTGGCTGGGCGCGGACCGGCCTGGTGAGTTGTGGTGTCGGCGGCACCATTCTTTGGGATTTCCGGTAGCAAGTAGGGACTTGTCATCCGCAAACGGTGAAAAGGCTTGCAAAATCACCCTCATGCACGACCCAGCCAGCTCCATACCCTCATTTCTTCCGCCTGACGCCAGCCAGCGCGCGGTGTTACACAACGAGGTACACGCCCGGCCATCAGCGCGCATCCGCCTGCCTGCATTGGTGGTGGATGTGGCGGTGTTGCATGAGGGCGTGACGCGTGACATGGCTTGGGAGCATCTGCGTCAGCTGCCGGGCCAGGCTGACTTGGCGCAGGTGAGCATGCAGGACAACTTTTTGCGTTTGCGACTCGATGGCTGCTCCGTCAAATGGGAGCGCCACAACGAATTTTCGCGCTACACCATTGTGCAGCCGCTGCCAGCCCACGCCATGCTGGATGCGGTGGCGCCGGAGCTGATGCAGCATCTGGCGGTGCCTGTGTCCTGGTTGCGCCAGATCCCTGGGCAAACCGTGTCTGCGATCCAATTGGTGATGCTCAACGCGCCACTGGACGACGCGCCGGCCTTGATGGCGCAGGCGATGAGCTGGCTGGGGGCGCGCACGGTGGTGGCGTCGCTGATGGGGAGCAACGCCTTGAATGTGACTTCGTCGCCGGGACCTACCGCGCAAGCACGGGGTTACCAGCATCCGGCTGGGCATTCCTGGGCGTTGACGCAGTTCAAGCTTCAAAGTGACGGTTTTGAGCGCATGTTGGTGATCGCACCGGAAGGCACCAGCCAGACCCGCGCCGGGCGCATTGCTGGTCGCTTGCTGGAGCTGGAAATCTACCGTCTGATGGCGCTGCGTGGCCTGCCGATTGCCAAAGAGTTGGGGCCGATGCTGACCCAAGCTGAAAACGAACTGGCCGCTATCACTGCACGGCTGGAGCATAAAACGGCGTCTGACCAGGAGTTGCTCGACACCTTGGTGTCTTTGGCCGCCCGAGTAGAACGGGCCACGGCCGAGCACATTTACCGGTTTTCGGCCAGCCAGGCGTACTACACGCTGGTGGGTCAGCGCCTGACCGAGTTGCGTGAAAAAGCGATTCCGGGCACGCAGATGATTGGCGAGTACCTGCAACACCGCTTGTCGCCTGCCATGGCCACGGTCGCTGCTACCGCGCGGCGCTTGTCATCGCTGTCCGGGCGGGTGGCGCGTGCCAGTGATTTGCTGCGCACCCGGGTCAATATTGCCACCGAGGCGCAAAACCATGAGTTGCTGGCCAAGCTCAATCGCGGCCAGCAGATGCAGCTGCACCTGCAAAGCACGGTGGAAGGGCTGTCGATCGCGGCGATCTCGTATTACGTGATCAGTCTGCTGCTGTACGGCGCCAAGGCGCTCAAGGCAGCAGGGTTCCCAATCAACCCCGAAATTGCCGCAGGTGTGCTGGTGCCAGTGGTCTTGTTGGCGGTGTGGCGCATCACCCGAAAAATCCATGCCAAGTTGGTCAAGAAGCGCTGAGCCAGCGTAGAAAAAGAGGGCCATAGCGCCCCTTGGGGTGTTGCTCAAGGAGGCAGGGCGCCGAGTTGAGTGTCTGGGAGCGCCCTCTAAAAGCCTGCGCATCAAGAGGTTGCCTGAGTGCTGGCTATCATTGTTAACAGCGTGAAAGCCATCATTGGTGATGGCTATTGACGGTATCCAAACAATCCATTGGTTCATTGCCTGCAACGTCGTAAAGTAAACCGCTTGCCTCGTCGTGTTCAACTTTTCAAAAATGCACCTTGCTCCAACCCTTCAATCTCGCCGGTGGACAAGCCGTTGCCGTTATGCGTGAACAAGCCGTCCGATTGATACCCGTTAGCGCGACCTCAGGGAGTTGGCGCAAGAGTTTGTTTGCCCACATCCGTGCGCACCGTGTCGCAGCCGGGGGGCTTGGCTTGGCGTTGTTGGGCGTGCTGGCCTTGTTGGTGCAGAGTTTGTTTCAATTGGCCACCATGGAGGTTGGACCTGGTTTGCACTATGCCGCCCTGGGTGGTTTGGCTGGGCTGGTCGCCACTTCGTTGGGTGCATTGCCCGCGTTGGGGGTGCGCAGTGTGCCGCAAATGCTAGAGGACAGTTTGTTAGGGTTTGCTGCGGGCATGATGTTGGCCGCGAGTGCGTTTTCCCTGCTGTTGCCAGGGTTGGCGGCTGCAGCTGACATTTTGGCTAGCAAATCACTGGGCGCGGCTGTTGTGGTGCTGGGAATGGCGTTGGGCGTGTTGTTGATGTTGGGTCTGGACGAGTTCACGCCCCATGAACACGATGAGACCGGGCCATGTGGCCCTGCGCCCGAGCGCTGTGACCGTGTCTGGCTGTTTGTGTTTGCGATTGCCTTGCATAACCTGCCTGAAGGCATGGCCATTGGGGTGAGTTTTTCACAGGGCAATATGAGTGTGGGGTTGCCGTTGACCACCGCGATTGCCTTGCAAGACATCCCGGAGGGGCTGGCTGTGGCTTTGGCTTTGCGCAGCGCGGGTTTGGCTCCAGGGTTCGCGGTTTGGGTGGCAACAGCCAGTGGATTGCTGGAGCCTTTGGGCGCATTTCTTGGCGTGGGGTTGTCCAGTGGCTTTGCTTTGGCTTACCCGATTGGTCTGGGGCTAGCGGCAGGTGCCATGCTGTTTGTGGTGTCGCACGAAGTGATTCCGCACACTCATCGCAATGGCCACCAGAAGCCTGCAACTGTTGGCCTGATGATTGGTTTTGCGCTGATGATGGTGCTTGATACGGCGTTAGGTTAGTTTTTTAAGGAGAAAGATGAATGAGTAAGAAAAAGCTGAGTTTGCCCAATATGGACATTGGCATTGATGTCAAACAACGTGAGGAAATTGCCAAAGGGTTGTCTGCGTTGTTAGCTGACAGCTATACCTTGTATTTGATGACCCACAACTTCCACTGGAATGTGACCGGGCCGCAGTTCAACAGCCTGCATCTGATGTTCATGGGCCAGTACACGGAGCAATGGAATGCACTCGATCTGATTGCTGAGCGTATCCGGGCTCTTGGCTTTCCGGCGCCAGGCACCTACAAAGAATATGTCAAGCTGGCCTCGATCAAGGAGGTTGAAGGCGTGCCCAAGTGGTCCGACATGATCCGCCATCTGGTCGCCGCACAAGAGGCCACAGCGCGTACTGCCCGTAAGTTGTTTCCGGTGGTGGATGCCGCCAATGACCAGCCGACCGCCGATGTGTTGACCCAGCGCATCGACATTCACGAGAAAACCGCCTGGATGCTGCGCAGTTTGCTGGAGGACTGATCAGCCAAGCAGCGCCTATGCGCTGCTTTCAAGCGGTTCATCGATCAAGCTGATCAGGCGCTGCAGCAGGTCCGGGTTGGGGTCGCTGCTGGCAGATCCTGTGCCAACGCAGGTTGATCCGCCTGGGCTGACGCTGCCCACTCGTAGATTTCCACTGTGTGTGGCTGGCATTTGCCGCAGCCACCGCCGCAGCTGGTGCCACTGGGCAGGCGGCGGACTCGCCCCTTGCGTTTGAGCATGCTCAGCATATTGCGCAAGGCTTCTGCATCGGTGTCCAGCGCCTGCGCCATGTCATGCACACTGGCGCGTTGGTGTTGTTGCAAGTAAGTACTTAGGCGAGAAATGATCATGGTTGATGTCTCCTTTGGGTCAAGCCGCGCTTGGTAAGGCGGCTTTGGAACCAGGGGCCGTCGCTTGGCGCCCAAGGTGGCGTAGCACACCCAACACCACAGCAAATACCACGAGAACACCCGTGATCCACGCCAGAGAGGCGATGGGATGGCGCTCGTAGATGGCACCTTGGTAGGCGATGGTGGACAGGCCATAAGCCATGCCGGTGGTCCAGGCAGCCACAAACAATGTCCAGCGGGTGCCACTTTCCTGGTACACCACGGCAATGGCCGCCGTGCACGGGAAGTACAACAAAATGAACAGCAGGTAGGCAAAGGCACCGGCAGCACCATCAAATCGGGCGGCCATGGCACCAAAGGTGGCGACGGACACCTTCTGCTCTTCGGCTACCGCAGCTTGGTCGCTGACATCACCGATGTCCAGCCCCAGCGGGTCAGCCCACTTGCCCAGTGCGTCGACCAGGTTGGTTGGAACGGTGGCCCAGGCGGTCGCTAGCCCATCAAGCATGTCATAAGGTGTGGCCTCTTCCGGTGTGTCTCCTGCGGCTTTGGCGTCACTTTCAGCCAAGGCGCTGTAAGCGGCGTTGAGCGTACCCACCACCGCTTCCTTGGCCAGCACACCGGTGAAGATACCCACGGCAGCTGGCCAGTTGTCGGCGTTTAAGCCGAGCGGCGCAAAAGCTGGGGCGATGGTGCGACCCACTTCGGCCAGGGCCGACTTGTCACTGTCTTCGTTGCCAAAGCTGCCATCGGTGCCCACTGCGTTGAGAAAGTTCAGCACCAGCACCATCGGCACCACAATGCGCCCGGCTTTGATGATGAAAGCTTTGAGCCGGTCCCAGGTGTGGAACAGAATGCCTTTGAGGGTGGGCAGATGGTAGGGCGGCAGTTCCATGATGAACGGTGCCACGTCGCCCTTGAGCAGTGAATTTTTCAGGATCAAGCCGGTCAACACCGCCACTGCGATGCCAATCAGATACAGGCCAAACACCACGTTTTGTGCGTTGCTGGGGAAAAATGCTGCAGCAAACAGCACATACACCGGCAAACGCGCACCGCAGGACATGAATGGCGCCATGGCAATGGTCAGCAAGCGGTCACGCCGGTTTTCCAGCGTGCGGGTGGCCATGATGGCAGGTACATTGCAGCCAAACCCCACAATCAGCGGTACAAAGGACTTGCCCGGCAGGCCGACCCAGCGCATGAACCGGTCCATGACGAAGGCCGCCCGTGCCATGTAGCCAGAGTCTTCCAGCACCGACAGGAACAGGTACAGAAAGCCGATCACCGGGATGAAGGTGGCCACCGTCTGCACACCACCGCCGATGCCTTTGGCCAACACCACGATCAGCCACTCAGGCGCACTCATGCGGTTCAACACCTCGGTCAAACCATCCACCAGCACGACTTTGGCCGCTTGGTCAAAGAAGTCGATGAAGGCACCACCGATGTTGATGGTGAATAAAAACATCAAATACATCAGCACCAGGAAAATCGGGATACCCAGCGCCCGATGCAACACCACCCGGTCAATCCGTTCGGAGGCATCGCGGGTGAGTTTGCTGGTGGTTTTGACCGCTGTCTGTGCCACCCGGTTGGCCAGGCCATACCGTGCGTCAGCGACCAGAATGTCGAGGTCGTCTCCCAGCGCCACGGCAAACTTGTGGGCCAGTGCGGTGATTTCAGGTCCTGCCGTTTGTTGCGCCAGATCGTCGCCACTGAGCAGGCGCACCGCCAGCCAGTCCGCTCGCGTGGACAGTTTGCCTGGCCGTGTATTCAGCTGTTGCGCCAGTTCATTCACCGCACGCTGCAGCTCGTCTGAATACACCACCCGGGCAGTGGCACGTGGTTGCTGCTGTGCCGCTTGGTTGATGGCAGCTTTGAGTTCTGTGATGCCACTGCCTTTGCTGGCCACCACCGGCAGCACCGGGCAACCCAGTTGTTCAGCCAGTTTGGCAGCGCTGACCTGCATGCCTTTGGCTGCTGCCATGTCGGTCATGTTGAGCACCAGCAACAGAGGCACGCCCATCTCGATCAGTTGCGTGGTGAGGTAGAGGTTGCGCTCGAGGTTGGCGGCGTCAACGATGTTGACCACCAGCTCGGCCTCGCCACTGTGGACGTAATCACGGGCAACCCGTTCGTCGAGCGACACCTCGCCGTCGACCACATCCAGTGAATAGGTGCCGGGTAGGTCGATGACCTCAAATTCCGTGGCGTCGAGTTTGTAGGTGCCGCTTTTTTTCTCGACGGTGACGCCAGGCCAGTTGCCGACATGCTGGCGTGAGCCAGTCAATGCATTGAACAGGGTAGTTTTGCCGCAATTGGGGTTGCCTACCAGGGCTAAGGTAAATTGTTTCATGCGAGCTTCTCCACAAGCAGCGTTTTTGCCTCGTCTTTGCGCAGAGATAGCGCGAAGCCGCGCAGCCGGATTTCAACCGGGTCGCCCAATGGAGCCAGTCGGGTCAGACTAATTGAGACTCCGGGTGTGATGCCCATTGACAGGAGTTTGCGCCGGTAACTGGCGCCTCCTTCGCCGTAGCCCAGTATCCGGGCGGTGTCGCCTACCTGCAAGTCGCTCAAACATGTCATTGGTTCTGCTCCTAAGAATAAAAAAACGTCCAGATCTCAGACCGGAACTACCAGTACGCGGTGCGCCAGTCCCGCAGCCAAGGCATAACGGCTCTCGCCACGCTGCACCACCAGTCCTGCGCCTTGGTGCAGTACTACGCGAATTTCTGCCCCCACATTCAGTCCCATCTCGGTCATGCGTCGGTCCATGCCGCTGCCGCGCAATGCAGCTACCCGCACGGACGCACCCGGCGCCGCCATGCTGAGGGGGAATGCAGATTGCGCTGTGTTACTTGTCGGCGCTGGCCCATGGCCCGGGGCCGCGGTGATTGGTTCCGCCGATCTGTGTGTGAACTCGGCATCGGCTGGGGTGCTTGAAAAAGCGGTAGATGTGAACATGGTGACACCGAGACAGATGGAATGGCATGTATCCTAATGGGAATGATTCGTATTAGTTGTGATAAAAATCAAACAATCGGGAATTAGGCTTGTGCCAATGAACAAAACTGCAGGCTCGCCAGTCCAGTGTCATACCGGTGTTCAGAGGTCGACACGCCGGTGAATCGAGGGGCGTGTAGCCCCCTTTTTTTGCTGTCTTCCAGGCGGATGTGTGGCTGCAGCATGGTTGACGAGATGATCCAAGTCAGTTGCCAGTAATGACTGGGGTGACCGATGACGCACAGAGCATACGTGCTATTGATGCAAATAAGAAGTAATCGCATTTGAGCTAAGATGGGTAATCGACGCTCATACGGAGCGTTTTTTTATGAATGGAGATGCGGAATGAAGACCATCACACTTTCCTTGTTGGTCGGGGCTGGACTTCTGGTCAGCGCTGGTGCACGGGCCGACGAAGCATTGGCCAAAGCCAAGGGTTGTCTGGCCTGTCACTCTGTTGCGGTCAAGATGATTGGGCCTGCCTATAAGGCGGTGGCCAAAAAATACAGCGGCAAGAAAGATGCGGAAGCTACCTTGACACAACACATCCTCAAAGGCACGCCGATGCCTGCGGGCATGGGGTGGCAAAAAGAAGGGCAGGCCAGCTTGCCTTTTATGCCGCCCAATGCTTCGGTGAGTCCCGCAGACGCCGCCAAGCTTGCCAAGTGGGTCCTTAGTCTTAAATAGAGGTATGCAAAAAGTGTAGCGTTCAAGCCTTTTTGAATAAGGGCTGAGCGGTGTTTTTGCTAAGTATCTGAGAGCTCGTCGCGGTACGGCTTGATTTTTGACGATCGCTGTGTTGACCTTGGCTTTTTCGCTGCCGGGGTGGTAAAGAAACGATGAAATGTCTGTATTTTTAATGGAATGAGAATAACTCGCATTTATAATCAAGTTGTTTTTCACGCCATTGGAGTTGTTTCATGAACACACTTTTTATTCTTGGTGGTAGCGCGGTCATGGTGTTTGTCGCTGCAGCTTGGGTGTTGCGCAAGTGAGATCCTTGATGCAACGGCGATCCACCTGGTTGTCCATGAGTGCCACTGATCGACGCATATTCGTGGTTGTCGCTTATGTGTTGGCTTTTCACGTTTTGGTGTTGTGGGCGCTGCAAAGTGGTCTATTGCGCAAAGCGGTTGAATTGGTTGTGCCTGTCAGCATGGTCAGCGAGTTCATCGAGCCACCTGCGCCTCGTGTGACGCCGCCGGCTCCGCCGACAGTTGTCAAACATCAGCAAGCTCAGCCTATGAAGGCGCCGGTTGTGGCGCAAACCTTGGCGGTGCGGTCAGAGGCGCCAGCGCCCGAGGCTTGGACGGTACCGGTCGCACCTGCTGCGCCCGTGGCGCCCATCGCGAATGTGGTGGAGCAGCCTGCGCCAGTGACACAAACAACCGTAGTGTTGCCGTCGACCGATGCCGACTATTTCCAAAATCCCAAACCGGTATATCCATTTGCCAGCAAGCGGCGTGGTGAGCAAGGTTTGGTTATTCACAGTGTGTTGATTGGTGTCGATGGTTTGCCAGTGAGTGCCAAGCTGGTTAAGTCCAGTGGTTTTGAGGCACTTGATCAGGCGGCCTATGCCGCAGTGATGCGCTGGCGTTATGTGCCAGGCAAGCGCAATGGCGTGATCACAGCCATGTCTTTTAATGTGCCCATCAACTGGGTGCTGCAGTAATTTAAAACAGGAGTATTACCAATGGAATCGCAATTCGGCATCGTCAATATCTGGACCCAGGGTGACTGGGTGACCAAAGGGGTGGCGGTGTTGCTGCTGATGATGTCAATGGTCAGTTGGATCGTGATTTTGCTGAAGGCGTTGGATATTCTTAAATATCAAAAGCAGGCTAGGCATGCTGCTGACTTCTGGCACAGCGAAGACTTTGCTACCGCGTTGGACAAATTGGGTGCGGATGCGACCGATCCTTTTCGCCAGATTGCGCTTGAGGGCCGTGAAGCCACTTTGCATCATCGCAACAGCAAGGTTCACCTGCACGACAGTTTGGATGTCAGTGACTGGGTGACGCGGTGTTTGCGCAACGTCATGGACGAGATCACTGCCAGGCTCCAGTCCGGCTTGGCCATTTTGGCTTCAGTTGGTTCAACAGCACCGTTTGTTGGTTTGTTTGGCACGGTTTGGGGCATCTACCATGCCTTGGTCAGCATCGGGATGTCGGGTCAGTCGACCATTGACAAGGTGGCTGGGCCAGTGGGCGAGGCGCTGATCATGACGGCGCTTGGATTGGCGGTGGCGATTCCGGCGGTTTTGGGCTACAACGCTTTGGTGCGTGGCAACAAGGCTATTTTGAACAAGCTCAGCAGTTTTTCGCATGATTTGCATGCCTTCTTTGTGACGGGTGCGCGTGTGAATTCGCATGGTGTGAGCAATGTTGTGGTCATGAAGAAGGGTGCTTGATCATGGCCATGGGCAACCAAAACGATGCAGATGATGTGATGAGTGAAATCAACATGACGCCGTTGGTGGACGTCATGCTGGTGTTGTTGATCATCTTCATCATCACCATTCCGGTGATGAAGCATTCGGTGAATGTGGATTTGCCAGTGGCAACCAGCAAACCCCAGGTCATCCAGCCGCAGACGATTCGTCTGACGGTAGATGCGCAGGGCCAGTATTACTGGAATGACGCTCTGGTCAGTGAGTCTGCCTTGCCAGGTCTGATGCAGACAGAGGCTGCGCATGAGCCGCAACCCGAACTTCATATTCGGGGCGATCAAGCGGTGCGTTACGAGCGCGTGGCGCAGGCTTTGGCTGCGGCACAACGTGCGGGTCTACGCAAAATTGGTTTTGTCACGGAACCTGGCCAGTGATGACTCAGCAGCATGTTCAAAACACAAGGTCTGAGGCCTCCAGTCAGGCATCACTGGTGCTGCCGTCTGTCGGTCTTCCTGGGCTAAGCCTGCCTGCACCCGTGTCCAGTGCGAGTTTGTTGCGGGGAAACAAGTCATTAACGATCGAGCACGACGGCGTCATTTACCGCTTGCAGGTCACAAGACTGGGTAAGCTGATTCTTACGAAGTAGTTGTTTGAACAGAGCAAGTCCCGTGTCTGGGACTTGCTCTTGTTCTGGTTATTGCGCTGAGGCAGCGCAACGGCTTAAGCCATATCTGTCTGTTGCAACTCTGACAAGGCCCGTTTGAGGCTGGCTGTTCCGGGGTTTTCCACAAACACGCATTGTTTGCCAGTGCGTTTGCAATGGTCTTTGACCCGCCAATAGGCGTTGTGGCTGATGCATCCGGTTTGGCAGATCACGAGATCGGCCGCTGCCAGCGTCGTGTCCAGCTTGGTCAGACTTTCTTCTTCTCCGCCGTCGTGGTGCGCAAAACGCGCGCCAACACTCTCGATGATGTCTCGATACTGCGGCACGCTGGCAGGGCGTCCGCCCACGCACAGCACCGAACGATCTTCAAGGTAAACAGTTTTTTGTGCAGCTGCGTTGGCTTCCGTGAGCGCGCTGTCTGCCTGTGGTGTGAGGCGTTTGAGTTCGGCAGCCTGCGTTTCGATCAGCCGAGCGTTACGTTCATTGTCTTGCTGCGCTTGTAGCAAAGCGCGCTCCATCGCCTGGATGTGTTGGGCTTGCGATGCCAGCTCTTGGGCTTGTTTGGTGCGGCAAGCCAGGTCTGGTATGGATGCCTCTAGCGTAGCGAGTTGCTGTTGTACGCTGGCCAAGCGTGTGTCACGAATGATCACCTCTGAGCGTAGTTGCAGCACTTGGTCTTGCAGCGTCTTGAGGCGATTGGCGCCCTCGTTCGCCAAGTTGGTAATTCTTTGCTGAGCGCTGGTCAGTTCGCGTGTCAGATCGGCATTTTGGGTCGTCAATGCTTGCAAGCGCTGCAAGTCAGCGCGTTGCGCCGCACCCACTTGGTGTTGCAGCATGTGGACTTCGGCAAGAACCTGACACTCCAGCTCAGGCGTACAGCGTGGGTGCGTCAGTGTGGCCCAGAGGGGACCAGCCAAATCCTTTTGAGAAGCATCACACCACCAGGTGCTCAGCGCCTCTGCCGTCTTGATGCTTGCCGCCTGGCGTATTGCCAGTGCGTAACGTTGCTCCAGCTCTCGTTGCATGCCGTCTGCCAGCGGTGTGCGGCTGGAACACTGCCCAACTGCGCCAGAGTGCAGCGCGTAATCTGTATCGACGTTATGCCCCCGAAACGTCTTATTGACCACCCGCCGCAAGACGGGAATCGGCAAGCAAACACCGACCACCGGGCAAAAAGCGCGGTTTTCCAGTTCCCACAGCTTGCGCCGACGCGAGCCCGAGGTGGTGACGCTGCTTGCCGCAGCGTCTTTGGCTGGGCTAGCCTGTGAGGTGGAAGGTTTGTCAACAGTTGGAGGGGTGTGGCACACAAGGTTCTCCTGTTTCAGTGCTAACGAAGCGGCCCGCCCAGGCGTGTTGGGCAACTGAACAGGCTACGGCGTGTCAAATGAGAGTTATTCCTATTGACGTCAGAATTATGCATGAATTTCTAGCAAGTGATAACTGTTCTCATTTGTGCAGTGGGAGACCCTGGGTAATCCATGCCTGAATGGCTGTCACCAAAGACGTTATTCCTGCGGACATGCTGATCACGATGCGTGCCCGTCGGTCTGCGCTGTCGCCGTACCCGCAGGAGGGTGGAGGTGTTCCGGTGCGACCGATAGCTTTGGTTTGATTGGTTGATGACACGCTTGCCGCCTGGTCTCACCATGCGGAGGCGGTGACTTTGATTGAACTGGATCAGGGGCTGACCAAGTGCATCAGTTACGCAAGCAGCAAGGCAGAGGTGCGCTTCGCTCTCGAGTGAAGATTTGATAAAAAATTGCGTGCTAGCCCTTGTTATAAAAGGGAAGTTTGCTATTTATTTGATATCTATTTCAGGGCGTGGCGCTAGCGGTGGTTAACTGGTTGTGCGTGCAGTTGGCGCTGTTTCGCACACTGCATCGGTCGTGCTTTGGGCCATTCCAGAATCAGCGGCGCCTCAATGATCGGCTCCACCAGCCTGTTACCGCGGCGGCCTCTTGGGTTGCCGTCTGTGCGACGCGCTGTCGCGCAAATGCCGCAATGCCGGCGCGCTGGTGCGCTCAAATTTTCATAAAGTTCATCCGTTTGATTTAAAACAAACCTAGGGTTTACGCGCTAACGGATATTCGGCGTTCTGTGTTGGTCGTTGTCACAAGTTAGTCCGAATAATGAAAATCAATCTTCCGGTTACCCAGCGTGAGTTTGAGCTCGAAGACGGCGTTACGCTGGTGTCGACCACCGACACCAAAGGTGTTATCACCCACTGCAATCAAGCATTTGTGCTGGCCAGCGGCTTTGACTACGCTGAGTTGCTCGGGCAACCGCATGACATCGTGCGACACCCGGATGTACCGTCCGAAGCGTTCAAGGACATGTGGGGCACCATCGGGCGCGGCAGGCCGTGGTCGGGCATTGTGAAAAACCGCCGTAAAAATGGTGACCACTACTGGGTGCAGGCGAACGTGGTACCGGTGATGGAAAACGGTAAACCCAGTGCCTACATGTCGGTCCGGCTCAAACCCACACGCGCACAGATTCAGGCGGCAGAGCAGGCCTACGCGGTGCTGGATGCGCAGCGTGCCAGCGGCAAGGTGGCGGTGCGGCTGCATGCCGGTGGGCTGCGCAAGGTGGGATGGCGTGACTTGCCCGGTAAATTTCACCGTATCACGCTCAGTCAACGCACTGGCTTTGGCTTGGCGTTGATGCTGGCGCTGACGGTGTTGCCGACATGGGTGATGGCGGGGCAAGACGTCCAGACGCTGCTGGCCGCCCAATGCGCGGGTGCAGTGGTGGGGGCGGCTTTGTTCTGGGCCTGGTTTCGCCGGGCTTTGGTGCTTCCGATTGCCCAGGCCACCCGTTTGGCCAATGACTTGGCTTGCTGCAACCTCAATGGCCAGATTGACTTTGACAACACCAGTCCATTGGGTGCCTTGATGCGCAGGCTGTGGCTGAGCAACCTCAACATGCGCGCGATCGTGGCCGATGTCCGCGCCGAGGTCAAAGGCGCCAATTTGGCAGCGCAGGGCATCCATCAGGGCAGCGTGGAGCTGTCCAGCCATACCGAAACACAGGCCAACGAGGTTGAAAAAACCACCTCGGCGGTGCGCGACATTGCCGATACCGTCAAGCGCACTGCGGATACCGCACATGCTTTGTCATCGTTAAGTTCCAATGCCAGCGCCATGGCGACCGAGGGTGCGCAGGCGATTGATCAGGTGGCGGCCTCGATGCATTCCATTGAAGCGTCATCAGACCGCATCACCGACATCATTGGCGTTATTGAACAGTTGGCCTTTCAAACCAACCTGCTGGCGCTCAACGCGGCGGTTGAGGCTGCGCACGCCGCCGAACATGGGCGCGGTTTTGCCGTTGTGGCGGCTGAGGTGCGGGCGTTGGCGCAGCGCAGCACTGCCGCTGCACAGCAAATCCGCGATTTGATTCACCACTCGGTCGAGCAGGTATCTCAGGGGACCGAGACGGTGGATGTGGCCGCCAAAACTGTTCGCACCGCTGTGGAGGCGGTGTGTGAGGTGACCGCTCGCTTGGGTGAAATCACCCAAGCAACCCAGGACGAGGCCCAGGGCGTGGTGCAGATCAGCGAGGCCATGCACCTGCTCGACACCGTCACCCAGCAAAATGCGGATCTGGCCCATCAGGCCAGTCAGGACTGTGATGGACTCAGAGAGCGTGCCGACACGCTTGTGCGGGCCGTCAAAGTCTTCACCTTGAACTGAGTTGTTTTTAATATCAAAAATGTGCTTTAGCCCTTTTAAATAAAGGGGTTAATGCTATTTTTTGAATAGTATTTATTCGGTTTTCCCCGTGCTGTGACCAGGCGTTTTCTACGGTGCAAACGTGCAGTTCGGTCACATTCGTCACCCATTCTTTGCTGACTCTGAAGACGTCTAGACGCCGTTTAATGGTCAGTGCGGCGGGTTTTTCTGCCCAAAGCGGTGGCAAGCCAGGTATTTCCCCAAGCTTTGAGCGTGCTGCGCACGGCTGGTATGTCTCTGCGCAGATGTTTCTTGATCCATGTCTAGAAGGTGAAACAATCGGTGCTGTTTCAGAGCACGTCAAACTGCCACTTCCATCGATTGCAGGGTGAATGGCCCGCACCTCGGTTTTGGGGAAGCAGTCCGATGACGAAAGTATCTACATCCATTGAAGAAATGTGTTTGTTGAGCCGACCTGAACGGTGCGCGTGTGCTGTGAGCACGGTGATGCACGGCAGCGTTGGCAGCCCGATTGCACAGGGTTGATATGCAAAGAACCTTTGGCGCAGATGGATGCGTTGTCGCCGTGCCTTGTGCCGCCCATTTTTTGAGGAATGACAAATGAATGCCGAACTGAAGGATGTGAAGAAGGTGATACCCATCACCCCGGTGCCTGCCGAACCCGAGACGAAGCTGGTCTCTCTTTACGCTGCCCAAGAAAAAATCTACCCGCGCAGCGTCAAAGGGGTTTTCACCAACTGGCGCTGGATCATGGTGTGGGTGACCCAAATCGTCTTTTATGGTCTGCCTTGGGTGGAATGGGGCCAGCGTCAGGCCGTTTTGTTTGATCTGGGTGTGCGCCGCTTTTACATCTTTGGTTTGGTGCTGTATCCGCAGGACTTCATTTATCTGACCGGTTTGTTGATCATTTCGGCCTTGTCGCTGTTTCTTTTTACGGCGGTGGCGGGGCGTCTGTGGTGTGGCTATGCCTGCCCGCAGACGGTGTACACCGAAATCTTCCTGTGGGTCGAAAAGCTTGTGGAAGGTGACCGCTCGGCACGTATGCGCCGTGATGACGGGGATATGACGGCTGGGAAACTGGGGCGCAAAACCCTTAAACATGTGCTGTGGGTGTTGATTGGCTTGTGGACGGGGTTCACCTTCGTCGGGTATTTCACCCCCATGCAGCTGATGCTGACTGAGTTGTCCAATCTGTCTTTTGGCCCTTGGGAGACGTTCTGGGTGCTGTTCTACGGGTTTGCCACTTACGGCAATGCTGGCTTCATGCGTGAGCAGGTGTGTAAACACATGTGCCCCTACGCACGCTTTCAGAGCGCCATGTTTGACAAGGACACCCTGATCGTGACCTACGATGCCGAGCGTGGTGAGCCCCGTGGTGCACGCTCCAAAAAGGCAGACCCGACCAAGCTCAACCTGGGCGCTTGTGTGGACTGCACGTTGTGTGTGCAGGTGTGTCCCACCGGCATCGACATTCGCAACGGCTTGCAGTACGAGTGCATTGGCTGCGGTGCCTGTGCCGACGTGTGTGACACCGTTATGGACAAAGTTGGCTACCCGCGTGGTCTGGTCAAGTACTCGACCGAAAACGCGATGCTCAACAAATGGACGCAAAAGCAGACCCTTCGCCATGTGCTGCGGCCTCGCATTCTGATCTACACCTGTATCCTGCTGGTCATCATTCTGGCGATTGTGGTCAGTCTGCTCAATCGGACAGCGTTCAAGGTCGACGTGGTGCGGGATCGCGGCGTGATGGCGCGGGTTGTCGACGCTGGCAAAACCGAAAACGTCTATCGGCTGCAGGTGATGAACGCTTCAGAAGTCGCACAGCGCTACCGTTTTTCTGTGGAGGGTCTGCCGGGCTTGTTGCTCACCTCCGATGACACACTCAGTGTGCCTGCGACCGAAGCGCGGACATTGCCGGTTCGCGTGCAGTTGCCTTTCCAGGGGGCAACACCTGGCTCGCACGAGATCCATTTCAAGATCGAGTCGCTGGACACTCCGGGTGTGTTGCTTGAGAAATCAACTTTCATCGTGCCAGAGTAAATGGGGCCCAACTGGCGCGCAGTGCAGCCAAGCTCGGGGAGCCGTGCCAGTGTGCACTGTGACTGGGCAGGTGCCGGTCGCGTTGTTCCGCCACGGTTGTCTTTTGTGACATGCCTCGTTGCCGTGGCCTGCACCTTATGACAGTCTTTGACAGTGTGCTGTGGGAGAGTCTTTTGGGGGCAGTGATCGGGATCGTGCTTGCCTTTACGGGTGCCGGAGGTGGTATTTTGTCGGTTCCTTTACTGATGTTTGGGTTGCATCTTTCGGTTCAGGAGGCGGCTCCCATCGGTATGTTGGCGGTCTTCTCCTCGGCATTGCTGGGTGCTGTGTTGGCTTGGCGCGAGACACTGGTGCGCTACCGTGCCGCTGCTTTGATGGGCGCTGTTGGCATGGTGATGGCGCCAGTGGGGGTTTTGCTGGCGCAACACATGCCTAGTCAGCCTTTGATGCTGGTGTTTTCTGGTGTGCTTTTCTACAGTGCGTGGCGCGGTCTGGCGGCCCCATCCCCATCCTTGGACAAGGCCCCTTGTGTGTTGAGTACCTTGGACCGCAGGTTGATCTGGACGCTTCCTTGTGCACAGATGCTGGCAAGCACAGGCGTGTTGTCGGGGCTGCTCAGCGGCTTGTTGGGCGTTGGCGGCGGTTTTGTGATCGTGCCCGCCTTGTCGCGCTATACCAATTTGGCGGTTCGCAGCGTTCACGCCACTTCTTTGGCGGTGATGACCCTGGTGTCTTTCAGTGGGGCGGTGTCTGCCGTGGTGCATGGCGCCATGAATTGGGGTGTTGCGCTGCCTTTTGCCAGCGGTGCCATCCTCGCGCTGCTGTTGGGTAGGCGTTTCGCCAGCAAGGTCCACCCAAAGCGGCTCCAACAAGCATTTGCTTGGTTTTGTATGGGGGTGGCTGTGCTGATGCTGCTCCGCGCCGTGGGGGTGATGAGGGCCTGAGGGCGCCACTTACAATGATTTCAGACACAAGGTAGACACATGAGAATTCTGATATCAAACGACGATGGTTATCAAGCGCCTGGCATTGTTGCGCTGTATGAAGCGCTCAAAGATGTGGCTGAGGTTGAAGTGGTGGCGCCGGAGCACAACAACAGCGCCAAATCCAACGCGCTCACCTTGCATTCGCCTTTGTACGTGCATCGGGCCGCGAACGGTTTCAGGTATGTCAATGGCACGCCTGCGGACTGTCTGCACATCGCCCTGACAGGTTTGCTGGACTACCGTCCGGATTTGGTGGTTTCCGGCATCAACAACGGCGCCAATATGGGCGATGACACCATTTATTCCGGCACGGTCGGCGCCGCCATGGAAGGGTACTTGTTTGGAATTCCGTCGATTGCGTTTTCACAAGTTCAGCGCGATTGGTTGCATTTGGATGCTGCAGCCCATAAAGCACGGGACTTGGTGCTACAAATGTCGCAGCAAAATCTGCTCGGCAGCAGCGCCTGGTTGCTCAATGTGAATATTCCGAATTTGCCCGCAGAGCAGTTGGGTCAGGTCAAGCTTTGCCGTCTGGGGCGCCGGCATGCAGCCGAGCCTGTTATCACCCAGCAAAGCCCGCGTAACGAAACGATGTATTGGATTGGTGCCGCTGGCGCGGCCAAGGACGATGCCGAAGGCACGGACTTCCACGCCACCGCACAAGGTCATATTGCCATCACACCGCTCAGAATCGATCTGACCGACCACGAAAGCCTGGGCTATTGGGCCCAAACCGCTGCGCGTTTGTCAGCAGGGATGGGGTCTGCTTGATGGCGGACAACCGGCAAGCGAGTGTCAAAACCCGTCCGGGGTTTCCGGCGCGCCTGGGGCCAGGTACGGCAGCTGCGCCAGCGCCGCGCTTGACCGGTGCGCAGCCAGCACCCGCACCGACAGGGCTAGGCATGGATTCAAGCGCGGTGCGTTCAAACATGGTCAAGAAACTGGCCCAACAAGGCATTGCCGACTCGCGCGTGTTGGTGGCCATGGGGACGGTGGAGCGGCACCGGTTTGTTGATTCGGCACTGGTCAACCAAGCTTATGAAGACACCAGTTTGCCGATCGGACTGGGGCAGACCATCTCCAAACCCGGGGTGGTGTCGCGCATGCTGGAACTGTTGGTCCAGGCAGGCATCCCCAAACTGGGGCGTGTGCTGGAGATCGGCACGGGTTGCGGTTACCAGACTGCCTTGTTGAGCCACTTGTGCACAGAGGTGTATTCGATGGAGCGACTGCGCGGTTTGCATGACAAGGCGCGGGAGAATCTGCGGCCTTTGCGTTTGGCCAATGTGCATTTGTTGTTTGGTGATGGGATGCTTGGGTATGCCAAGGGCGCGCCGTATGCAGGCATCATCGCCGCCGCTGGTGGGGAAGCCTTGCCAGCCTCTTGGCTTGATCAACTGGCCGTGGGTGGGCGCTTGGTTGCGCCCGTGGCTGCAGGTGCGACAAGCCCCGGGCGTCAGGCGTTGGTGGTGGTCGATAAGACCCCGCAAGGTTTAACCCACACTGTGATGGAGGCGGTTCATTTCGTGCCTTTAAAATCGGGCATTGCATGACAGGGATTTTTATGATGCGTGTGTATCGACGAGTTGGTTGGGGAATAAGTGTCGCGGTGGCGGCGCTGGTATTGGCAGGTTGTGGTTCCAAGGCCATTAACCGTGCCCCGGTGGAGGATCGCCCGGTGAAGCAAGCCCCTGTGGCGGCGCCTGCTGTGGTTGTGCCAGTCAGTCAGCCCGCAGGGTTTGAGAATGCTGGCAAACCAGGTTACTACACAGTCAAGCCCGGTGACACCTTGCTGAGGATTTCCCTTGAGCATGGCCAGAGTTTGCATGATGTTGTTCGCTGGAACCAACTCGAGAACCCTAACCGCATAGAAGTTGGCCAGGTGCTGCGCGTCGTGCCACCGATCAATAGCGAAGTGGTGACCAAGCCGGTTGCCAGGCCGCAGGTGGTGGCAGCACCAGCTTCGGCACCCCAAGCTGCAGCGTCGGAACCACCCGCTCCTGCGGCCAGTGCACCGGCTAACAAGCCTGCATTGGCTGAAGATGACATCAACTGGATCTGGCCCGCCAATGGCACGATTCTGGCCGGGTTTGATGATGTCAAAAACAAGGGTGTTGACATAGGTGGCAAGGCTGGCGAGCCCGTGTTGGCTGCGGCCGATGGGCGGGTGGTGTATGTGGGTGCTGGCCTGCGTGGCTATGGCAATCTGATCATTCTGAAACACAATAATGTGTACCTGACGGCCTATGCCCACAACCAGACCTTGCTCGTCAAAGAGGACCAATCGGTGCTTAAAGGGCAAAAGATTGCTGAGATGGGTAGCAGCGATGCTGATCGTGTGAAGTTGCATTTTGAGGTGCGTCGCCAAGGTAAGCCGGTCGACCCCACCAAGTACCTGCCAGCACGTTGATCTGCGCCCCGGCTTGACCCGGCTGGGGTTGAGGAAACGCGTCTTTTTTGTCTTTGATCCATGACTGAAACAACTGACACCGCCGCTGTGGCGGTTTATCCTGACCATTGGCTGCACGTTGAGTCGCTCGACCTGGACGCTCAAGGGGTCGCCCACAAGGCGGATGGCAAAGTCGTCTTCATCGAAGGTGCGCTGCCTTTCGAGTGGGTCAGCGCCAACATCAATCGCCACAAAAACAACTGGGAGCAGGGCACGCTGACCGATGTGCATCGCGTCTCGCCCCAGCGTGTGCAACCCGGTTGCCCGCATTTTGGGTTGCACACCGGGGCGTGCGGGGGCTGCAAGATGCAGCATTTGCACAGCGCCGCGCAGGTGGCGGTCAAGCAGCGCGCCCTAGAGGATAACTTGTGGCACCTGGGCAAAGTCAAGCCAGTGCAGATGCTTCGGCCGATCGAGGGGCCGACCTGGGGTTACCGTTACCGCGCTCGGTTGTCTGTGCGCTTTGTGCGTAAAAAAGGCACGGTTCTGATTGGTTTTCACGAGCGCAAAAGCCGGTATGTGGCCGACATGGGTGTTTGCCCCGTTTTACCGCCGCAGGTCAGCGCCATGCTGATGCCATTGCGTCAGTTGATTTTGTCGCTAGACGCCGTTGAAACCTGTCCACAGATTGAGTTGGCCTGCGGTGACAAGGTCATCGCCTTGGTGTTGCGCCATCTTGAGCCGCTCAGTCAGGCTGATCTGGACCGCTTGCGCGTTTTTGCTGCAGACCACTCGCCAGTTCAGTGGTGGCTGCAGTCGAAGGGGCCGGAAACGGTGTGTCTGCTCGATGAGGGTGGCCCGGTGCTGTCTTATGCGTTGCCCGAGTTCGGGATCACGATGCCGTTCAAACCGACTGATTTCACGCAGGTTAATCCGCAGATCAATCGGGTGCTGGTGTCTCGTGCCTTGCGTTTGCTTGATGCGCAAAAGAGCGATCGCGTCATTGACTGGTTTTGCGGCTTGGGCAATTTCACCTTGCCTCTTGCGACCCAGTCGGGTGAAGTGTTAGGGATTGAAGGTAGCGAGGCGCTGGTGGAACGTGCTCGCCAGAATTATGTGGTCAATCGTGAACAAGCCCTTGTTAAACGTGGGTTGTGCACTACAAGTTTCGTAGCGCGCAACCTGTTTGAGATCACGCCTGAAATGCTTGTGAAAGATGGTGTTGCTGACAAATGGCTGGTCGATCCGCCGCGTGAAGGTGCCTTTGCGTTGGCTTTGGCATTGGCCGAGTTGCATCGTCAACGTCTGGGCACTTCCGAGTTGCCGCCGACGCCGGGTGCACAAGCCTGGACGCCGCCTCAGCGCATCGTCTATGTGAGTTGTAATCCGTCGACCTTGGCCCGTGATGCAGGTCTGCTGGTGCATCAGGCGGGGTATCGCTGCACTGCTGCAGGTGTTGTGAACATGTTCCCGCACACAGCGCACGTTGAGAGCATGGCCGTTTTCGACTTGGTCGAATAGTCGCTGAATCCGTTTGTATAGGCCCAGCCGCTGTGGGTGGCGCGGTGTCAGTGGGTGGCAGCCTTGGCTTTGCCCTTGGGTTTGGGCTCGTCGATGATTTCTTCCACGGGTGCCGAAGCCGGTGGTGTTGCAGCAGGCACCGCCACTTCGGCGCGTTGGCCTTCAAGCTTGTTTTCGCGCATGTAGGCATCCATTTCCAGCCAACCCGCATAAATGGCGGCCTTGTTGACCCCCTTATTCAGCGCGTAGCAGTCTTCAATGCCGCGCAAGCCGTTGCGGCAGGCTGCGCCCACCGCTTTGGCATCGGCCTCTTTCTGGGCAATCCGGGGATCAGGCCCCAAGCCCAGCTGGTCGCAAGCTGACAGCAGTAGGGCGACAAACAGAATCAACAGGCGTCTGGACATAGAAGTTAAGCGCGAAATGGGAATAGACCGACAAGTGGTGATTTTGATTCAATCACAACGCCCAATCAACGAACCATGAAAAAAGGCCCGGATGGGCCTTTTGTTCTGGCGCTAGAGGTCAGGATCAGTCGCGTTCGCCGCCAAGCATACCCAGCAGGGCCAGCAGGCTTTGGAACACATTGATCACGTCCAGATAGAGTGCCAATGTGGCGGTGATGTAGTTGGTTTCACCGCCGTCAATGATTCGTTTGATGTCGTACAGCATGTAAGCGCTAAACACACCAATCGCCATGACCGAAATGGCCATCATGCCAGCACTGGAGCCGACAAACATGTTGATGATGCCTCCAACCATGATGGCCAGAGCACCCACAAACAGCCATTTGCCCATGCCAGAAATGTCGCGTTTGATGACGCTAGACAAACTGGCCATGGCGAAAAACACACCAGCTGTGCCACCAAAAGCGGTCATCACCAGTTCAGGTCCGTTCTTGAAGCCCAACACCATCGCGATCATGCGCGACAACATCAAGCCCATAAAAAAGGTGAAGCCCAACAGCACGGGTACACCAGCGGCTGAGTTCTTGGTTTTTTCAATGGCGAAAATGAAGCCAAAAGCGCCACCCAAAAACAAAATCAAACCTAAACCACCACCCATGTACTGGGTCATACCGGTGGCCACACCAAGCCAAGCCCCCAACACCGTTGGCACGAGGCTGAGTGCCAGAAGCCAGTAGGTGTTGCGTAAAACGCGGTTGCGCTGCTGAGTGTCAGCGCCCAAGCCGTAGCTGCGGTCAATCGATTGAATGTGATCGGTCATGCCAATACTCCTTTACTGCCGGAAAACGTGGATACCGCATGAGTTTAAGCGTGAGTCGCCACGTTGACCAAGAATTTGGGGGGCAAGTTCCTACTTTTCGTGAGGCTACTTGTGACCAGAACAGATGCTTACCAAAGTGAGATCACCGTTATGCTTGGGTTTTCTCAACACGAAAACTTCTACCAATGAAAACAAAAATGTTCCTGGAACTATCTGATGTCAAACTGATTGCCGACGCCGCTGAATCCGAGGCACTGCGCAATCAGTGGGCTGTGACGATTGCCATCGTGGATGATGGCGGACATCTGTTGTGGCTGCAGCGTCTGGATGGCGCTCCGGCCTTGAGTGCACACATCGCGCCAGCCAAGGCGCACACTGCGGCGCTGGGGCGGCGTGAGAGCAAGTCGTATGAAGACATCATCAACGGGGGGCGAACCGCTTTCTTGACTGTGCCAGGTGTCGACGGCTTGTTGGAGGGCGGCGTGCCGATTCTTCGGGATGGCCTGTGCTTGGGTGCTGTTGGCGTCAGCGGGGTCAAATCCAGCGAGGATGCACAGATTGCTCGCGCGGGTATCGCCGCATTGGATATTTAACGATTGCTCGCTCAATCAGTTGGACAGCTTGAACGTGATCGGGACATCAAACCACATGTCTTGCACTTGCCCGTCAACTTTGCCAGGGACATAACGCCAGTTCAAAGCCGCTTTCAGCGCTGACTGGTCCAAGCGTTCAAAGCCGCTTGATTGGGCTATCCCTCCCTGTAGCGCCTGTCCATTGCCGCCAATCAACACCCGAACCACCACTTTGCCGATCTCATGCAGTCTTCTGCTCAGTGCCGGATAGTTGGGCGGCGGGTTGTTGAGGTAATCGGCTTGGTTGGATGGCAAACGTATTTCACCTGAGGCCGCATTTTTGCCGACGCCACCTGTTTTGGCGCTTGGGTTTGACGCGTGTTCAGAGGGATCAGTCTTGGTTAAGGGGTCAATGTCTTCGCTGGGGCTCAGCTTGAATGTTGCGCTGGTGGAGGCGTCCTGCTGCGCGTTGACTGTGGATGTTGACAACTGATTCGCTCTGGCTTCGATCTCTTTGTTTTGTGCGAAGGGGATGACGTGTTGCAGGGGCGAAGGATGGGCAACTTGGGTGGCCCCAGGTGGCGTGGATTGGCGCTCCAGAATCTGTCGGGTTTGAACAGGTGTCTGTGCAGTTTGCATGGGTTCTGGGCACAAGTTCACCTGTAGGCTTGCCATCAGAGCCAGATGAACGCACAACACGCCCAAACTGACAAGAACGAGTTTCAAGCCGGAGTCGTTTTGTTGGGTCGTACCAGCGTGTTCGCACATCGCAGGCAGGTCAGTAGGTCAAGCGTTCTGGTCGCAGCTCTTGCAAAATGGTGGTTGATATTTCTTCAATGGACTTGGTTGTGGTGGACAGCCAGCGAATACCGGATCGGCGCATCATGGCTTCAGCTTCCTTCACTTCGTGGCGGCAGTTGGCCAAAGATGCATATTTCGAATTGGGACGACGCTCATTGCGTATTTCGCTGAGTCGCTCGGGTTGGATAGTCAAGCCAAACAATTTTTTGCGCTGTGCCTTGAGCACGCTTGGCAGATCTTGCCGCTCGAAGTCCTCTGGAATCAGCGGGTAGTTGGATGCTTTGAGACCGTATTGCATGGCCAAATACAGCGAGGTCGGCGTTTTGCCGCTCCGGCTGACGCCGACCAAAATCACATCAGAGCCTTCCAGATCGCGATTGGATTGGCCATCATCGTGCTCCAGTGAAAAATTGATGGCCTCAATGCGGGACTGGTATTTTTCACTCTTGCTGGAGTCGCTGAATCGACCAATGCGGTGGTTGGATTTGAGACCCAATTCCTCTTCCAACGGATGCACAAAGGTGCTGAACATGTCCATCAACATGCCTTGGCAGTTGCTCTTGATGACCTGGAGCAATTCGGTGTTAGCCAATGTCAGGAAAACAACCGGTTGATGGTTATCAATCGTCATCGCATGGTTGATTTGCCGCACGGCGGTATGCGCCTTGTCCACACTGTCAATGAATGGGAGTCTGACTCGGTGCAGGTCAACTTCGAATTGATTCAGGATGGCATTGCCAAAGGTTTCAGCAGTGATGCCAGTGCCATCAGAGACAAAAAAAACAGTACGGTTGGGCATGGTGCGGGCGTGCATGAGTAGGGTGATTGATGTGCGTTGCATCAACAACAGCATATTTAGCCGGGTGATTCAACTGTGCGCAAGCCTACAATTATTAACTGATTGATTTTTCGCGCAGCGTCTCGTCCGAGAACACCACAACAAACGGGAAGGGGCTGCGTGTTGACCGCCGTTGTGTAGCGAACGGAGGTCATGGCCAGTTTTTTAACTTCTGGAGTTTTATCATGACCGCGCTTTTTGCACCGACCGATCTGGTCGTCCCCTTTGAGAAACTACGAATGACCGACGTTGACTCGGTCGGAGGCAAGAATGCCAGCTTGGGGGAGATGATTTCCAATTTGCCGACGGGTGTGAATGTGCCCACTGGTTTTGCCACAACCGCGCATGCATTTCGTGAGTTTCTGGCCTTTGGTGATTTGGATAAAAAAATCAATGATCGCCTGGCAGGTTTGGACACAGACGATGTCAATGCTTTGGCGATTGCTGGTGCCGAAATCAGGTCCATGGTGGAGAACCAACCTTTTCCCGCGGATTTTGAACGTGACATTCGTGCGGCGTTTGCGGTTTTGTGTGGTGACAACCCCAATGCATCGTTCGCTGTGCGATCTTCAGCTACGGCAGAAGATCTGCCTGATGCATCCTTTGCGGGCCAGCAAGAAACTTTCCTGAATGTGACGGGCATCGACGAGGTGTTGCACAAAATGCGAGAGGTGTTTGCCTCTCTCTATAACGATCGCGCCATCAGTTACCGGGTTCACAAAGGTTTTGCGCATGAACATGTGGCGCTCAGTGCCGGTGTTCAACGCATGGTGCGCTCCGACCTTGGGGCCGCAGGTGTGATGTTCACCTTGGACACCGAATCGGGATTTGAGGATGTGGTGTTCGTCACATCCAGTTATGGCTTGGGTGAAACGGTGGTGCAGGGCGCCGTCAATCCAGATGAGTTTTACATCCATAAGCCAATGCTCAAAGCGGGGAAGCTGGCGCTGATTCGGCGCAATCTTGGCTCCAAGTTGATCCAGATGCAATTTTCGACGCCAGAGGAAAAGGCTGCCACTGGCAAACTGGTGAAGACCACGGATGTCCCAACCGAGTTGCGCAACCGCTATTCACTTACCGATGCAGATGTTCAGAAGTTGGCCAGCTACGCGTTGGTCATTGAAGCGCATTACGGTCGACCGATGGATATTGAGTGGGGTAAAGACGGTTTGGACGGTCAGCTTTATATTCTGCAAGCGCGCCCGGAAACCGTGAAAAGTCAAGCGGTGGGCAAGGTGGAGCATCGCTATAAGCTCAAAGGCAAAGGCACCGTTTTGGCCGAAGGGCGTGCTATTGGTCAAAAAATTGGAACTGGGCCGGTCAAGGTGGTGTACAACATCAGCGAGATGGACCGTGTGCAGCCTGGTGATGTACTGGTCACCGACATGACGGATCCCAATTGGGAGCCGGTGATGAAACGGGCCTCAGCTATTGTGACCAATCGCGGCGGACGCACTTGCCATGCCGCCATCATTGCCCGTGAGTTAGGGATTCCTGCGGTGGTGGGCTGCGGCCATGCTGATCAGGTTCTCAAGGATGGCATGTTGGTCACAGTGAGTTGCGCAGAGGGGGATACTGGTTTTATCTATGATGGTTTGCTGGAGACGGAGGTCTCTGAGGTCCAGCGTGGCTCCATGCCTGAGATTCCGGTCAAGATCATGATGAATGTGGGGAACCCACAGCTCGCGTTTGATTTCTGCCAGTTGCCTAATGCGGGTGTGGGCCTGGCACGGTTGGAGTTCATCATCAACAACAACATTGGCGTGCATCCCAAAGCCATTTTGGACTATCCCAATATCGATGTTGATCTCAAAAAGGCGGTGGAGTCGGTCGCGCGTGGTCATGCGTCACCCAGAGCCTTTTATGTGGATCGGGTGGCTGAAGGCGTTGCAACCATTGCCGCTGCCTTTTGGCCCAAACCTGTCATTGTGCGGCTCTCCGATTTCAAGAGCAACGAGTATCGCAAACTGATTGGTGGTAGCCGTTACGAACCAGAAGAAGAAAATCCGATGCTGGGCTTTCGTGGAGCCGCACGGTATGTCAGCGCCGATTTTGGCGAAGCCTTTGCTATGGAATGCGAAGCATTGAAGCGCGTGCGTGAGGTGATGGGCTTGGTCAATGTACAGGTGATGGTGCCATTTGTCCGAACTCTGGGTCAAGCCAAGAAAGTGACCGAGTTACTGGCAGAGCATGGCCTCAAGCGAGGGGAGCTCGACCTGAAGTTGATCATGATGTGCGAGATTCCTAGCAACGCCATTCTTGCCAATGATTTTCTTGAATATTTTGATGGCTTTTCGATTGGGTCAAACGATTTGACCCAGCTCACCTTGGGTTTGGATCGTGATTCTGGTTTGGAGTTGTTGGCCAAGGATTTTGATGAGCGCGATCCCGCCGTCATGGCCTTGATCAGCCAGGCTATCACGGCCTGTCGAGCCCAAGGAAAGTACATTGGTATTTGCGGCCAGGGCCCAAGCGACCATCCTGACTTCGCTGTCTGGTTGATGCAGCAAGGCATCTCGTCGATCTCCTTGAACCCAGATACCGTGGTTGCTACTTGGCAGAGTCTGGCTAGCCAATAGCAAACACCTATAGAGCTCGGCACCATCAGGTGCCATCATCATTTGATGATGAAGCCTGAAAAGTCCATGCAGTTAAGCCAACCGATTGCAAGCTTCACTCGCTTGCAAGGTTGGCTTTTGCTTATCTGGTTTTTGGGATCTTTTGGCGTTGTCTTTTTTGCCCATGATCTTCAGCAAATAGTCGTCGGTTGGCCAATTGCGTACTGGTTTGCCGCACAGGGTAGCTTGCTGATTTTTATCCTGATTGTTGCCGTTTACGCCCGGCTCGCCAACCGGGCGGATACTGGGCCGGTGTTTGTTGATCCAGACTTTGGCAAATACACCCGACGCATTCACAAGCGTTTTTTGGCGTATGTCGCCATGTTTCTGTTTTTTTTGTTGGCGTTGGGCTTCGCCGAGCGTCTCGGATTAAAAAGGATATGGGTTGGCGCCATTTTCTTGTTTGCGACGGTCTTTTTGTATGCCTTGATCGGCATCTATGACCGCACCTCCAAGGCCTCTGAGTATTACGTGGCTGGGCGGCGTATCCCGGCGATGTACAACGGCATGGCTGTTGCTGCAGATTGGATGAGTGCGGCGTCGTTCATTAGCATGGCGGGCGGCTTGTATTTGCAGGGGTTCTCGGGTTCAGGATCTCAGCCCGGTGGTTTGGTTTACGTGTTGGGTTGGACTGGCGGATTCTGCTTATTGGCATTGTTAGTTGCACCTCATTTGCGCAAAATGAATCTATATACGGTGCCAGATTTTTTCGGGCGTCGCTTTGGCGGGCGTTGGCCTCGCATCATTGCCGCTTGGTCCGCTGTGTTGTGTTCGTTCACCTATGTGGTGGCGCAGATTTATGGCGTTGGATTGATCACCTCACGCTTGACCGGTGTGCAGTTTGAGATTGGTATCCTGTTGGGGCTGGGGGGCGTTTTGGTCTGCTCTTTCCTGGGCGGCATGCGTGCAGTGACCTGGACCCAGGTGACGCAGTATGTCGTGTTGATTTTGGCTTTTTTGATTCCCGTGTCTTGGCTTGCCTACAAGCAGCTCGGCAACCCTATGGCACCGGTTGTCTATGGTCAGCAACTGCCCAAAATTGCCGAATTAGAACAACAGTTGAAGATGTCTGCTGCTGAGCAAGAGGTCGTGGCTGAATATGCTCGGCGCTCAAGAGACTTTGCACTCAAGTTGCGAAACTTACCGCAGTCACTTGAGGATGATAAAAATTGGCATCGCGCCGAAATTCAAAATTTGACCCAGGCGCATGCGGATGAGGGGCAAATCGTCGCGGCCAGACGTGCTTTGGCGGCGCTCCCGCACGACGAGGCAAGCGCGCGTGAACGATGGACTCGATCGATGCAGGAGAACTTCGAGCGCGCCAAGCCACTGGCCGGTATGCCTGAGCAGACGCGCCCATTCGCTGGCGACCCAGATGGGACGCCAGATGAGAGAAAACTGTTTCAAACCTCTCGGTTGAATTTTCTGGCCTTGATGTTTTGCCTGATGGTCGGTACAGCAGGGCTTCCGCATCTGTTGACACGTTTTTACACGACCCAATCCGTCGTAGAAACCAGAAACTCTGCAACATGGTCACTGGTTTTTATTGCCCTGTTGTACTTGGCTGCCCCTGCCTTGGCGGTGCTTGTTAAGTTTGAAATCATGGGGCATCTGGTCGGACAGCACTTTGGTGATCTGCCGCCTTGGATTTCACAATGGGCTCGGCTGGACCCCTCATTGGTTTCGGTCAGTGACATCAATGGCGATCAGATATTGCAGTTTGCCGAACTCAGGCTGGGTCCTGATATTGTGATGTTGGCCACACCGGAAATTGGTGGTTTGCCTTATGTGATCTCTGGCCTGGTGGCTGCGGGTGGCCTGGCCGCCGCACTTTCAACCGCAGACGGTTTGTTGCTCACCATCGGCAATGCGCTGGCACATGACTTGTTTTATAGCGGCAGCAGCGACAGCTCAGGCGCGGTCAGCCGCGTCATGTTGTCTAAATTTGCACTGCTTCTGATGGCGCTGCTGGCCGCCTATGTGGCAGCCCAAAAGCCTGCGGATATTTTGATTCTGGTGTCTGCATCGTTCTCGCTAGCCGGAGCAGCCTTTGTGCCGGTGATGGTTCTTGGCATCTTCTGGGTGGGCGTCACCCGTGTGGCTGCGGTCTCCGGCATGCTCTGTGGCCTGGGTGTCACGGTGTATTACATGGTGAGCAATGTGCCGGGCGTGCGCGCCTATTGGGGCATGCAAGGGTCGGGGCTTTGGTTCGATATTGAGCCGATTTCTGCTGGTGTGTTTGGCATCAGCGCGGGGGTTATTGTGACGCTGCTAGTGAGTGTCGTGACTCGTCTGTTCAAGCAAGCGGGGGAGACCTAACCACATAGCCCCCACTAAAGCTATAATCATCGGCTAACCTTGCCACACCCCAAATAGACGCTGGGGGTGGTTTTTCGCCTCATTGGAGGTACTTCCACAAGGAGTTTCAATGCGTCATTATGAAATCATCCTCATGATCCACCCGGATCAGAGTGAACAAGTTCCCGCCATGCTGGAACGCTACAAGGGCATGATCACCGCTGGTGGTGGCAAAGTGCATCGTGTTGAGGACTGGGGTCGTCGCCAGTTGGTCTATATGATCAATAAACTGGCTAAGGCACATTATCTGTGTGTCAACATCGAAGCCGATCAGGCTGTGATGGCTGAGCTTGAGCATGCATTCAAGTTCAATGACGCTGTGTTGCGTCACCTGACTGTGTTGAAGAAAAAGGCTGAAACTGGCCCTTCTTCTATGATGAAGACCGTTGAGCGCGAAGACGCGCGCAAGACACAGCAAGCTGAATACCAGGCTTGAGGTCCTTGCCAACCAGCATGCAGTGAGCCTAACTAATCAACTGAATCTGAGTGCGAGTGTTCTCGAAATTGATGTTTTGAGGTACACCCCGTCCGGAGTTCCTGCTGTTAACTGTCGACTTGAGCACGAGTCAGAGTTACAAGAGGCAGGGCAGTCAAGACAAGTGAGGGCAACTGTCAAGTCGGTAGCATTTGGCGCAGTTGCAGAGCAACTTGCCAAGCAGGATATCGGCAGCAGCTGGCATTTCAAGGGCTTTGTGGCAACACCGCGTGGTGCAAAACACGTTGTGTTTCACATTCAAGAATTTGCACAACAGTAACGCATTTCAAAATATTTAAGGAGTCCATCATGGCCGGACCAAAACGTTTCAATAACAAAGACAAGCGCCCAAAGCGCCCCGCGCAAAATCTGCTGTTCAAGCGCAAGCGCTTTTGCCGCTTCACCGTGACCGGTGTGGAAGAGATTGACTACAAAGACATCGACACGCTGCGTGATTTCATCGCCGAAAACGGCAAGATCATTCCCGCACGTCTGACCGGCACCCGTGCCATTTTCCAGCGCCAGCTCAACACCGCTATCAAGCGCGCCCGCTTCCTGGCCATGTTGCCTTACAGCGATCAGCACAAGATCTAAGGACTACCTACCATGCAAATCATTCTGCTCGACAAGGTGGTGAACCTTGGTAATCTCGGTGAAATCGTCAAAGTTAAAGACGGTTACGCCCGCAACTTTCTGATTCCGTCTGGCCGCGCTCGTCGCGCCACCGAAACCGCCAAGAAAGAATTCGAAGTTCGCCGCGCCGATCTCGAAAAAGCTGCTGCAGCCAAATTGGCTGAGGCACAAGCCTTGGGTGAAAAACTGGCCGGTACCACCTGCAAGCTGACACAAAAGGCTGGTGTGGATGGCCGTTTGTTCGGTTCAGTGACCAATGCCGACATCGCTGAAGAGCTGACCAAGTCCGGTTTTGCCGTGACCAAGGCTCAGATCCGTATGCCGCTTGGCCACATCAAAGTGGTTGGCGACAACACCGTGGGTGTGGCATTGCACACCGACGTGGTGGTGGACATCACCGTGTCGGTCTACGGCGAAACCGCTTAAGCCGCAGACGCTGCTTGACAAAGCCGCCCGGGTGCAAACCCTGGCGGCTTTTGTATTGGTGCGATCACCGCTTGTGCCTTTGCACAGCTTGTGCACAGTTTATACAGACGTCACCCCCAGCTTGTTACTCGACACCCCATCCACCACGGCTTAGTATTCAAGCTTCAAGGAATCTCCCATGTCTGCTGTTTTTCCCGCTCTTCAAGATGACCTGGTCCCAGACCGCCAAGTGGCGCAGCTGCGTATACCGCCGCACTCCATTGAGGCTGAGTCCAGTGTGCTGGGCGGGTTGTTGCTGGATAACGCTGCTTGGGATCGGGTGAGTGACGTGCTCACCGAACAAGATTTCTACCGCTATGAACATCGTGCGGTGTTCTCGGCGATGACCACGCTGATCAATGCCTCGAAACCTGCTGACGTGATCACGGTTTTTGAGCAGTTGCAGAGCTTGGGCAAGGCCGAAGAGGTGGGCGGGCTCAGTTACCTGAACGCGTTGGCGCAGTATGTGCCCAGCGCTGGCAACATCCGCCGTTACGCAGAAATCGTGCGTGACCGCTCGATCCTGCGCAAATTGGTTTCCACCAGCGAGGAAATTTCAGCCAACGCCTTCAATCCCAAGGGGCGACCGGTGGCGTCCATCCTGGACGAGGCAGAACAGAAGATTTTCAACATCGGCGAGGAGGGCTCGCGCACCAAGCAAGGCTTCCAGAGTATGGACACGCTGGTGGTCGACTTGCTCGACCGGGTCCAGGAGATGGCCGACAACCCGAACGACGTCACCGGCGTGCCCACAGGCTTTTATGACCTGGATCGCATGACAGCGGGGTTGCAGGCGGGTGACTTGGTGGTGTTGGCGGCACGGCCATCGATGGGGAAGACGGCGTTTGCCATCAACATCGCCGAGCATGTAGCCATGAACGAGGGCCTGCCAGTGGCAGTGTTCTCAATGGAAATGGGGGCGGCGCAGTTGGCGGTGCGGATTGTGGGCTCCATCGGACGCATCGACCAGGGCCACCTGCGCACCGGCAAACTCACCGACGACGAATGGCCGCGCTTGACCGAGGCCATTGAAAAGCTGCGCACCATTTCCTTGAACATTGATGAAACCGCGGGTCTCACGTCCAGCGAACTGCGGGCCAACGCGCGCCGCCTGGCGCGTCAGTGTGGCCAGTTGGGCCTGATCGTGGTGGACTATTTGCAGTTGATGAGTGGTTCCAATGGCAGTGACGGTGAAAACCGAGCCACCGAGCTAGGCGAAATCTCGCGGGGTTTAAAAATGTTGGCCAAGGAGCTCAAATGCCCCTTGATTGCCTTGTCGCAGTTAAACCGAAGTGTGGAGCAACGCCCCGACAAACGCCCGATGATGAGTGACTTGCGCGAGTCCGGCGCCATCGAGCAGGATGCCGACATCATCATGTTCATCTATCGCGACGATTACTACAACCGCGAAACCTCCAAAGAGCCTGGTGTGGCCGAGGTGATCATTGCCAAGCAACGTAACGGCCCGACCGGGACGGTCAAACTGGCATTCCTGAAAAACATCACCAAGTTCGAGTCTTTGGCCAGTGGCGGCACGGGCGACTTTTAGGCTGGCTGACACGGGTCTGTGCGGCCCCGTTCAACTTTTCTACATCAAAATAGCCTCTAGCCCTTATGTTGTAAGGGCTAGCAGCTATTCAATTTAAAGCACTTCGCTGGCAAAGTCGGCCAGCCGCGAGCGTTCACCGCGGGCCAGGGTGATGTGACCACCATGTGCCCAGCCCTTGAATTTGTCCACCGCATAGGTCAGGCCCGATGAACCTTCGGTCAGATAGGGTGTGTCGATCTGGGCGATGTTGCCCATACAAATGATCTTGGTGCCCGGGCCCGCGCGGGTGATCAAAGTTTTCATCTGTTTGGGTGTCAGATTCTGGGCCTCATCGATGATCACGTACTTGTTCAGGAAAGTGCGCCCACGCATGAAGTTCATGCTTTTGACCTTGATGCGGCTGCGGATCAGCTCGTTGGTGGCGGCGCGGCCCCATTCACCGGCTGCGGTGTCGGTTTTGCCGAGCACTTCCAGGTTGTCGTCGAGGGCGCCCATCCAAGGGCCCATTTTTTCCTCTTCGGTGCCGGGCAGGAAACCGATGTCTTCCCCGACGCTCACCGTGGCGCGGGTGACGATGATCTCGGTGTAGCGGCGCTCATCAAGCACCTGCGTCAGACCCGAGGCCAGCGCCATCAGCGTTTTGCCGGTACCGGCGGTGCCGGTCAGGGTGACAAAGTCCACATCCGGGTCCATCAGCAGGTTCATCGCGAAGTTCTGCTCGCGGTTGCGGGTGGTGATGCCCCAGATTGCATTTTTCAGGTGGGTGAAATCGCGCAGGGTTTTGAACACCGCCACCTTGCCCCGGATTTCGGTGACCTTGGCGTACAGGCTGGGTTCACCGGGCGACTCAAAATAGACAAACTGGTTGACCAGCAACTGTGGCACCACCGGGCCGCTGATGCGGTAGAAGGTGTGGGCGCCTTGTTGCCAGCTCTCCACCGATTTGCCATGGGTGGTCCAGAAATCAGAGGGCAGGGCGTAGGCACCGGAGTACAGCAGGTCACCGTCTTCCAGGGTTTTGTCATTCTGGTAATCGTCGGTGGACAGGCCCAGCGCACGCGCCTTGACGCGCATGTTGATGTCCTTGGACACCAGCACCACTTCGCGTGGTGCGTGTTGTTTGCGCAGCGCTTCCACCACACCCAGAATCTGGTTGTCGGCTTTGCCTTGCGGCAGGCTCAGTGGCAGGTCGTAATTGAGCATCTGCGTCTGGAAAAACAGACGCCCGCGTGCTTCGGTATGGCCGGTGGCGTCCAGTGGCAGCCCGGCGGTAATGTCCGCATCCTTGTGTTCGGCCAGCGCGTCCAGTGAGCGGCTGGTCTGGCGGCCATTGCGCGCCACCTCGGTCATGCCTTTTTTGTGGGCATCGAGCTCTTCGAGCACGATCATTGGCAGGAAGATGTCATGTTCTTCAAAGCGGAACAGGCAGGTTGGGTCGTGCAGCAACACGTTGGTGTCCAGCACAAACAGTCGCGTGGGGCCTTCGAAACGTTTGGATTTGGCGCGGGGGCGTTCAACGGGCTTGGCGGCGGCGACCGGGCGCGTGGTCTCAGCGGTAGCAGTGAGCTGTTTCGCTTCAGGTTGCTGGACAGGTTTTCTGGTCCGAGTGCGGTTGGCTGGCGTTGGAGTGGCCTGGCTGGCGGTCAGAGCTTCGGCCACCTTAAGCGCGTCTGGTGTTTCGGTGCTGATTGGGGCTTTCACCTTGGGACGTGTTTTTGCAGGGGTTTCATACTCTTGCTGGGACAGCAAAGCGGCACGTTTGGTGGGAGCGGAGGGCAAGGGCATGAAAACTCTCGAAGTGATGAGGTGAAGGATGGCTCAAAAACAAAACAGCCGCCATGTCACCAGGGCGGCTGTTTTATTGGTAGCTTGCGTGACTGTCAACAACATGCAAATCATTATGCACGACACGTCTGACAGCGGCATCGAAATTTTTTTTGCGGGCTTTGTGCTCCGGGATGGGGAAAGCCTGGAGAGATCAGGCTGCCAAGGCCGCCTTTTTGAGGTTCTTGACCGCTTCCAGGACTTCGTCCACATGGCCGGGCACTTTCAGGCCGCGCCATTCTTCACGAAGATAACCGTCGGCGCCGATCAGAAACGTGCTGCGTTCGATGCCCTTGACCTTCTTGCCGTACATGATCTTGTTTTTGACCACGCCGAACATGTGACACATTTTTTCTTCGGTGTCGGCAATCAGTTCAAACGGCAGTTCCAGTTTTTGCTTGAAATCGTCATGCGATTTCATGTTGTCGCGCGAGACGCCAAACACAATGGCGCCCGCTTTGACAAAGTCTTTGTACTTGTCGCGGAATTGCATGGCCTCGGTGGTACAGCCCGGGGTGTTGTCTTTGGGATAAAAGTACAAAACGACGATCTGCCCGAGGTGAGAAGCGTTGGTGACCCGGATACCGCTTGTGGCAGTGGACTCGAATTCGGGGATGGGTTTATTGACAACAATCGCCATGGTTCTTCAATCTCGTGTGACAGGATGCGTCGATCTCTCAAGTCGCGGACACTATCCTTTTTTTGTAGCGCTGCTGCGCCCTCGACTACGAACTGAGGATTTTAACGCATTAGCAGTGCAACGGCCACGTATCTTCCCTCAGCGGCCAAGATGTTGTATGTGCGACAAGCGGCCTGACTGTCCATGGTTTCCAGACCAATTTGGCGCTGGATCAGGGCCTGGGCCAGGGCAGGTTGGACAAAACGCAGGCGTTCACCGCTGCCAAAAATCACCAATTCGGGCTGCAATTGCGCCAGTTGGTCGAAATGACTGGCCGTGAGGTCTTCAAAGCGCTGGCAGGCCCAATCGAAGCGCTCGCCGCGTGAGCCAAGGACGAAGCTGTGAGTGATCTTCTCGCTGCCGACTTGCACCCAGCCGGGACCGTAGGCGGTGATCGACTGGATGAGGGGCTTGTCGGGATGTATTTTCATGAGGCTTTCGAGGTGTCAGGCGCTTTGTTTGCCTCGGGTGCGCTGGTGCAAAGACTTGTGGTCAAATTATAGGTTTCGCTCGTGCGCGGCATCTCCCGGAGGGACTTTGAAAACCATACGCAAATCAGCCAAGCTGGCCAATGTGCTTTACGACATTCGTGGTCCGATCATGGACGCGGCGCGCCAGATGGAAGATGAAGGCCAGAAGATCATCAAGCTCAACCTGGGCAACTTGGCGGTGTTTGGTTTTGACGCGCCTGAAGAGATCCAGCAGGACATGATTCGCAACCTGCCCAACTCGGCGGGTTATTCGGACAGCAAGGGCATTTTTGCCGCGCGCAAGGCGGTCATGCACGAGACCCAGAAGCAGGGCATTGTGGGTGTGACGCTGGACGACATCTACCTGGGCAACGGCGCCAGTGAACTCATCACCATGGCCACCAATGCGCTGCTCGATAACGGCGACGAGCTGCTGCTGCCGATGCCTGATTACCCGCTGTGGACCGCCTCCACCAGCCTGTCGGGCGGCACACCGGTGCACTACCTGTGTGACGAGGCCAATGGCTGGATGCCCGACCTGGACGATATCCGTGCCAAGATCACACCGCGCACCAAAGGCATTGTGGTGATCAACCCGAACAACCCGACCGGTGCGTTGTACAGCGACGAACTGCTGCACGGCATTGTGGCCATCGCGCGCGAACACGGTCTGGTGATCTTGGCTGATGAGGTCTACGACAAAGTCCTGTACGACGGTGTCAAACACACCGCGCTGGCCAGCCTGTCCAACGATGTGCTGACCCTGACCTTCAACTCGCTGTCCAAGAGTTACCGTTCCTGCGGTTACCGGGCAGGTTGGATGGTGGTGTCCGGCAACAAAAAGGCTGCCGGTGATTACATCGAGGGCCTGACCATGCTCTCGAACATGAAGTTGTGCTCCAACGTGCCAGGCCAGTGGGCGATCCAGACCGCGCTGGGTGGTTATCAGAGCATCAATGACCTGGTGTGTGAAGGCGGGCGCTTGCGCCGCCAGCGCGACCTGGCTTATGAGCTGATCACCGCCATTCCGGGCGTGAGTTGTGTCAAGCCCGAGGCTGCGCTGTACATGTTCCCCCGGTTAGACCCGACGCTTTACCCGGTGACCGATGACCGCCAGTTTTTCCTGGAAGTGCTGCGCGAGACCCGGGTGATGCTGGTGCAGGGCACCGGCTTCAACTGGCCACAACCGGACCATTTCCGCATTGTGTTTTTGCCACACGAAAACGATCTGCGCGAGGCGATTTCCCGCATTGCCAAGTTTCTGGAAGGCTACCGCAAACGCCATAGCAACTAGTCACATACTCTGTTTTTGAGAGCTGGTGGCGCTTATTTATCAAGGGCTAGAGGCCAATTTAACCTGTAACTATTGAACAAACATGAAACCTATACAAGTTGGACTTCTCGGCATCGGTGTGGTGGGCTCGGGCACGTTTAATGTGCTGCAGCGCAACCAGGAAGAAATCAAACGCCGCGCCGGGCGCGGCATTGAAATCACCATGGTGGCCGACCTGAATGTGGCGCGTGCCCAGGAGCTGGTTGGCCCCGGCGTGACCGTGGTCAGCGATGCCCGCGCGGTGATCGCCAACCCAGACATCGACATCGTCATCGAGCTGATTGGTGGTTACGGCATTGCCAAAACCCTGGTGCTGGAGGCGATTGCCGCTGGCAAACATGTGGTGACCGCCAACAAGGCTTTGTTGGCCGTGCATGGCACCGAGATTTTTGCCGCAGCCTCTGCCAAAGGTGTGATGGTTGCATTTGAAGCGGCGGTGGCCGGTGGCATCCCGATCATCAAGGCGCTGCGCGAGGGGCTCACCGCCAACCGCATCCAGTGGATTGCCGGCATCATCAACGGCACCACCAACTTCATCCTGAGCGAAATGCGCGACAAGGGTCTGGATTTTGGCGTGGTGCTCAAAGAAGCCCAGCGCCTGGGCTACGCCGAAGCCGACCCAACCTTTGACATCGAAGGCATCGACGCCGCCCACAAAGCCACGCTGATGAGTGCCATCGCTTTTGGTGTGCCGGTGCAGTTTGACAAGGCCTATGTTGAAGGCATCACCAAACTCGGTGCGGCCGACATCAAATACGCCGAGCAACTGGGTTACCGCATCAAGCTGTTGGGTATCACAAAGCGTCGCCAAGGCGACGCGACCAAACTCCAGGCCGATGGCATTGAACTGCGTGTTCACCCGTGCCTGGTGCCTGCCAAACGCCTGATCGCCAATGTGGAAGGCGCCATGAACGCGGTGGTGGTCAATGGTGATGCGGTGGGCAACACCCTGTACTACGGCAAGGGCGCGGGCTCGGAGCCTACCGCCAGCGCGGTGATTGCCGACCTGGTGGACATCACCCGCCTGCACACGGCTGACCCGACACAACGGGTGCCCCATCTGGCATTCCAGCCCAATGCCATGAGCGACCTGCCGGTCTTGCCCATGAGCGAGGTGGTGACCAGTTATTACCTGCGTCTGCGGGTGGCTGATGAAACCGGTGTGTTGGCTAAGGTCACTGGCATTTTGGCCGATGCCGGTATCAGCATCGACGCTGTGTTGCAGCGTGAAGCCGATGAGATCGGTGGCGAGGCAGCTGTAGGCCAGGTGCCACAAACCGATGTGATCATTCTCACCCACGACTGCATGGAAGCCTGCATGAACGCTGCCATCGCCCAGATGCAGGCGCTGCCCAGCGTGCTGGAACCCATCACCCGCATCCGCAAGGAAGAACTGGCCTGATGAACTACCTCTCCACCCGCGGCGACCACAGCCCCAAGCGTTTTTGTGACATCCTGCTCGAAGGCCTGGCGCCCGATGGCGGCCTGTACCTGCCGGATCACTACCCGCAGGTGGATGACGCCACCCTGAGCCGCTGGCGCAACGTTTACCATGTGCAGGGTTACGCTGAACTGGCGTTTGAGATTTTGTCGCTCTACATTGACGACATTCCCGCTGCCGACCTGCGTGCCATCTGCGCCAAGACCTACACCGCCGAGGTGTTTGGCACCGGCGAGATCGTGCCGCTGCGCCATCTGGACAACGGCATCTGGCTGGAAGCTCTGTCCAACGGCCCGACGCTGGCGTTCAAAGACATGGCGATGCAGTTGCTGGGCAACCTGTTCGAGTACGAACTGGCACGCCGGGGTGAGCAACTCAATATTTTGGGCGCCACCAGCGGTGACACCGGCAGCGCCGCCGAGTACGCGATGCGTGGCAAAAAAGGCGTGCGTGTTTTCATGACCAGCCCGGCTGGCCGCATGAGCCCGTTCCAGCAGGCGCAGATGTTCAGCCTGATGGATGACAACATCATCAACATCGCAGTCGTTGGTGTGTTTGACGACTGCCAGGACATGGTCAAGGCGGTTAGCAACGACCTGGACTTCAAGCGCCAGTACAAGATTGGCACGGTCAACTCGATCAACTGGGCACGGCTGTTGGCGCAAGTGGTTTACTACTTCGCCGGGTACTTCCAGGCCACCGAAACCAACCACCAAAAGGTCAGCTTCACCGTGCCCAGCGGCAACTTTGGCAACATCTGCGCCGGCCATGTGGCGCGCATGATGGGCCTGCCGATTGCCAAGCTGGTCGCCGCCACCAACGAAAACGATGTGCTTGACGAGTTTTTCAAGACCGGGGTCTACCGCGTGCGCGCTAGCAGCGACACGCATGAGACCTCCAGCCCGTCGATGGACATCTCCAAGGCATCGAACTTCGAGCGCTTCATTTTTGACCTGCTGGGCCGTGACGGCGCACGGGTCAAGGCGCTGTTTGGCGACGCCCTGGCGCGCAGCGGCCAGTTTGACCTGAGCCAGCATCCGGCCTTCAACGACATCCGCCTGCGCTACGGTTTTGTCAGCGGCAAAAGCACCCACGCCAACCGCCTGGCCACCATCAAAGACAGCTTTGAGCAGCACGCGATGGTGATCGACCCACACACCGCCGACGGTGTCAAGGTGGCGCGTGAGCAGCTGCAGGCCGATGTGCCGATGATCGTGCTGGAAACCGCTTTGCCGATCAAGTTTGCGGAAACCATTGTTGAAGCCACTGGCCGCACGCCGGATCGCCCGGCCAAGTTTGAAGGCATCGAGGCTTTGCCCAAACGCGTGATCACGATGGCGGCCGATGTGGACGCCATCAAGCAGTTGATCATCAGCCGGTGCGCCTGACGCCTGAGCCAACGGCGGTGTTTGCCCCCCTGAAGTCGCTTGACGAGGCGCTGGCCGAGTTGCTGGGTTGTGCCCAGACTTTGGTCGGTATCGAGACGGTATCGACGTTCGATGCCGATGGCCGGGTGCTGGCGCGGGACCTGGTGTCGGCTTTGCAGGTGCCGCCCCATGACAACAGCGCGATGGACGGTTACGCCGTGTGTTGTGCCGACTTGGCTGCGGGTGTGGCCCTGCCGGTGTCGCAGCGCATCCCGGCGGGTTGCAGCCCAGAGCCCTTGGCCGCGCAAACGGTGGCGCGACTCTTCACCGGCGCGCCCCTGCCAGCCGGTGCCGATGCGGTGGTCATGCAAGAAGACTGTGCGCTGCAGGACGACGGCCGGGTGCGGGTAACCGCGCCAGTAACCGCCGGGCAGTGGATTCGCCGCAGCGGCGAAGACGTGACCCGAGGTGCCACCATACTCTCAAAAGGAGAGCGCTTGTCCCCCGCAGCGCTTGGGCTGGCGGCCAGTATTGGCATGAACCAGTTGCAGGTGGTGCGCCGCCCGAAAGTGGCGCTGTTGTCCACCGGTGACGAGCTGGTCATGCCCGGCGAGGTGGCACCACAAGACATGCGCCCCGGCGCCATCTACAACTCCAACCGCTTTGTGCTCAAAGCCTTGCTGACCCGCTTGGGTTGTGAGGTGACTGACCTGGGCATCGTGCCGGATCAGCGCCAGGCCACCATCGACGCGCTGGCTGCCGCCGCGCAACAGCACGACCTGATTCTGACCAGCGGCGGCGTTTCGGTGGGTGAAGAAGACCACGTCAAACCCGCCGTGCAGGCGCTGGGCCAGCTGAGCCTGTGGCAGATCAACCTCAAACCCGGCAAACCCTTTGCGTACGGCCAGGTGGGCCGCGCTGGCGCAGCGGGGCAGGGTGCCCATTTCATCGGCCTGCCGGGCAACCCGGTGTCGGGCTTGGTGACCTTTTTGCTGTTGGTGCGGCCTTTTTTGTTGCGGCTGCAGGGGGTGACCCAGGTTGCTCCTTTATCCATAGCGGCTACCTCTGGATTTACCTGGGCTAGGGCCGATAAGCGCCGTGAATTCTTGCGGGTGCGCTTGAATGCAGCGGGCGCGCTGGAGCTGTTTCCCAACCAGAGCGCGGGGGTGTTGACCTCGGCGGTTTGGGGGGACGGTCTGGTGGACAACCCGCCGGGCCAGACCATCGCGCCGGGAGACACCGTGCGCTTCATCCCGTTTACGGCCTTGTTGTCATGAGAGTCACCGTCAAATATTTCGCCTCCATCCGTGAGGCCATTGGCTCTGGTGTGGAAGTGCGCGAGACGCAGGCCAACACGCTGGGTGCCTTGCGCGACGAACTGATCGCGCTGGGTGGCGGCCACGCAGACAGCTTGGCGCGGGGCCGCGCGGTGCGGCTCGCGCTCAGCCAAGTGATGGCCGACGAATCCGCCGCGCTGACAGAGGGGGCAGAAATCGCCTTTTTCCCTCCAGTCACCGGCGGCTAAACCGAGCCGACCTGATCCAGCAAGGCCACCAGACGCTGTTCAGCCGCTGAGCTGGCGGCCATCATTGGCAGACGCAAGCCGTTGTGAATCAGGCCCAGGTGCGCCAACGCTGCTTTGATCAAGGCGGGATTGGGTTCGGCAAACACGGCTTGTACCAACGCAGGCAAGGGCTCCCAAAGTTGTTGTGCCTGCACAGGCTTACCCCGGCGCATCTCTTCCAGCACCTGGACAAAGCGCGCGGTGCACAGGTGTGCGCTGGCGGCAATGGCACCGACGCCCCCCTGGCGCAGTGTGGCCAAAATTTGTGTGTCTTCACCGGCCAGCACCTGCAGTCGGCCATCCTGGATCAGTGCCTCAGTTTTTGCGGCATCACCACCACAATCCTTGATGGCGCAGATGTTCGGATGCTTGGCCAGCACCAGCAAGGTCTCCAGCGTCAACTGGGAGCCGGTGCGGTAGGGAATGTCGTAGACGATCAGTGGCTTGGTGGCGCAGTCAGCCAGCGTTTTGAACCAATGTTGCAGGCCCGCTTGTGAGGGGCGGATGTAATTCGGTGCGGGCACCAGCAAGCCAGCAATCGGCTGTTGGCTGAGCACGTTCACCCATTTCAATGTGTGTTCCAGGTGATAGCCCGACAGGCCCATCACCACCGGCAGTCCCGCGCTCGATTGCAGCACGTTGTCCAGCACCGCCAGTTGTTCCGATGTGTCCAGCGCTGCGGCTTCACCCGTGGAGCCACAAGCCACAAAACCATGCACGCCTTGGTTGGCGAGGTGTTTGACCAGCCGGGTCAAAGCAGGGTGGTCTACCGTGCCATGGAGAAACGGGGTGATCAGGGGAATCCAGAGACCCGTGAAGTCAGGGCGAGTTTGCATGCGTCATTCCTTTAAGAAAAGACCGATGGGAAAACCATCGTCAGATGCGCACGAAAACCAAAAGAGAGGAAGGGTGTTTTTGGTGGTTCCGTCGCTCATCTGAGGACGGAACCACAGCTCCGGTCAGATGAGCTTTGGTTTTTTAGATTTGGATGCCAGCGCAAGACCGCAGACGGCATGGCGCAAGGCCAGAGTGCTGTGGAGGAGGGAGGTGGCAAACATGGCGGGAGTTTAGCAGTCCGTGTTGGCTGGCTGGTGACCTGCCGCGATGCCACAATTCCGTCATGACCGATTCACACTTCCCCCGCGTAGTCATCCAGGCCCAAGATTTTGACGTTGCCGCCGAGATCGCCAGCCTGCGGGCGCAGGACGGCCGGGTTGGCGCGGTGTGTAGCTTTGTTGGCACCGTGCGCGATCACACCGCTGGTCAGTCAGGCCAAATCAGCAGTTTGGAGCTGGAGCATTACCCCGGCATGACCGAACAGGCGATTGAGGCGATGATCGACGCCGCCCTGCAACGCTTTGACATCTATGGCGCGCGCGTCATCCACCGCATTGGCCTGTTGTTACCGCTGGATCAGATTGTGCTGGTGGCCGTGACCTCTGCGCACCGGGGTCAGAGTTTTGCCGCCTGCGAGTTCTTGATGGACTACCTCAAGACCCAGGCGCCGTTCTGGAAAAAAGAAACCACGCCTGAGGGTGCCCGCTGGGTCGACGCCCGCGTCAGCGACGACGCGGCGCTGGCCAAGTGGGGCATTGCCGCCAGCAACGCATGAGGTTTTTGGCACTTGCACCACGACGCGGTTCGCCCCACAAGAGCCCTTTTGCCCACTGACTCGAAGCAGACACTCTCCCACTGACCGGTGCCTTTCTCGGCATGGCTGGTGTTGTTGGTTGATGCTTGGCCCCCATTGGTCTTGATGGGGGCAAGCGGCCTGAGGGGCTGTGACTGAGTGCTTGGGATAACTGTGCCGCCGGTGCTTAGAAAGTGCCGACTTGCCCGGCAGCCAGCTTGAACACCGCCACCGTGCTCACCAGTTCCTGCGCCTGGCTCTTGAGGCTGGATGCGGCAGCGGCCATTTCTTCCACCAAGGCAGCGTTTTGTTGGGTGGCTTGGTCCATCTGGGTAACGGCTTCACCCACTTGGCTCACGCCTTGGCTTTGCTCGGTGCTGGCAGCGCTGATTTCGCCCATGATGTCGTTGACGCGGCGAATTGAGCTGACGACCTCGGTCATGGTGGCACCGGCCTGATCGACCAGGGCCGTGCCTTGTTGCACGCGCTCGACGCTGGCGCTAATGAGTATTTTGATTTCCTTGGCCGCTTCGGCGGAGCGCCCCGCGAGGGCGCGCACCTCAGAGGCCACCACCGCAAAGCCTCGGCCCTGTTCACCGGCGCGAGCAGCTTCGACCGCCGCGTTCAAGGCCAGGATATTGGTCTGAAAAGCGATGCCGTCAATCACCGCGATGATGTCGCTGATCTTGCGACTGGAGTCAACGATGCCGTTCATGGTGTCGACCACCTGGGCAACAACTTCACCGCCTTTGATGGCGACCGAGCTGGCGCTTTGGGCGAGCTGGTTGGCCTGGCGGGCGTTGTCAGCGTTTTGTCTGACGGTGGAGCTGAGTTCTTCCATGCTGGCGGCGGTTTCTTCGAGCGCGCTGGCCTGGGACTCGGTGCGGTTGGAGAGGTCTTGGTTGCCTTGGGCAATCTCGGCGCTGGCGGTGGCCACTGATTCGGAACCTTGGCGCACGCGCTGGACCACCCCCACCAGGCTGGTTTGCATCCGGGCCAAGGATTGCAGCAGGTGGGCGATTTCATCCTTGCCTCCCTGAGGCAGGGTTTGGCTTAAATCACCTTCACCAAAACGCTCTGCGGCGGTGCTGGCCAGCGCGATGCCTTTGGCGATGCCGCGCGAGATGCTCCAACTGGCGAAAATGGCAATGCCGACGCACAGGGTCAGCAGGATGCCACCGACCAGGTAGAGCTGGCTAAAGATGGCTTCGATGTTGTGGTTGATGTCGCGGACGTTGTCAATTTGGCCATCGACCAAAGCTTGGGTCGCGCGAATGTAATCGGTAGTAGCGGGGACCAGCTTGTCGCGAACCAGCGCCTGGGCACCCGCGTCATCCCCGGCTGCCTTCAGGGCGTTGAGCTTCTCGCGCGTTGCAAGATAGCCTTTGCGTACTTCACCCACCGCATCAGCCCGTTTGAGGGCAGCTTCATTTTTGGACAGGGCCAGGAACTTCTTTTGTGTCGCACTGGTTCCCGCAGTGGTGGCGGCCATGTCGGCTTTGAAGAAATCGAACATGGCCGTACCGGGAGAGTAGGCCGCAGCCAAGGAACGTGCTGAGTTCTGGCGGACATCACCTTGCCACTTTTCTGCCAAGTCCAGAAGTTCTGTCTCGGTCTGCATCAAATCGGTGGCTTGCGAGACCTGTTGCATGCGCCAGGCGGCAAACGCCGACAGCACCAGAAAGGCAAGTGCGATGCTCGCAAAACCCAAGCTGAGTCGGGTGGAGATTTTCAGATGATTGAACGAACTCATAGCTTGATTCCTTGATGAACTGTTGGCTGGCCGCTCAATGCACCAGAGTAGAAAACAGGCCCAGGTCGGCACTGGACATGAGTTTTTCGATATCGATCAGGATCAGCATGCGGTCTTGCAGCGAGCCAATGGCCATCAGGTGATCGGTGCCGATGGTTGATGAAAAATCGGGCACCGGGCGCAACTGCTCGGGCGTCAGGGTGATGACGTCGGAGACACCGTCCACCACCATACCCACCACCCGCGTTCCGATGTTCAGAACAATCACCACGGTGAAAGTGTCGTAATTCACCGGATTAAGCTTGAACTTGATGCGCATGTCCACAATCGGCACGATCACCCCCCGCAGATTGACCACCCCCAAGATGTGCTCGGGCGCATTGGCCATGTGGGTCGGGCGCTCAAACGAGCGGATCTCCTGCACCCGCAAGATGTCGATGCCGTATTCCTCAGCACCCAGTTTGAAGGCCAGGAACTCGCTGATGTGCAGCGCCTGCGAACTGGATGGCGAGCTGCTGGAGCCTGGTGTGCTGTGAGGCACTGTTGCTGTCATATTCATAAAAACACCGCCTTTTAATTATCGATAAATATCAATATTTAACAGTAGTGTATATTTTTTGGAAATTTCTTGCACGGCGTGACGTGTAATGCCCTTCGCGACCCACCGCAATGCGTGGCCACATTGGCGTGACGGATGACAAGCGTGTAATTGGGGCAGCCCGGCCGCCCAAAAGGGTTCGATCACCGCCCCCGCTTGAAAGCACCCGCACGGCCCCCATGTGCGAAGCAATTCACATTGTTTGGAGTGCGCCATGCGTATCGAAAAATTCACCACCAAGTTTCAGGAGGCCCTGGCCGATGCGCAGTCGCTGGCTTTGGCCAATGACCATGCCTACATCGAACCGGCCCACCTGCTGGTGGCGATGATCAAGCAGGACGACGGCCCCAAGGCGCTGTTGCAGCGCGCTGGCGTCAATGTGCCGGGGCTGCTGTCCGGGGCAGAGGCAGCGGTCAAGCGGCTGCCGCAGGTCACCGGGCAAGACCAGGTGCAGGGCGGCCCCGAGCTGGGCAAGATCCTGCAGGCGACCGAAAAGGAAGCCATCAAACGCAACGACCAGTTTGTCGCCAGCGAGTTGTTCCTGCTGGCGCTGAGCGAAGCCAAAACCCCGCTCGGTGAACTGGCGCGCAGCAACAGCCTGAACCGCAAGAGCCTGGAGACCGCCATCGACGCGGTGCGCGGCGGCCAGAATGTGGACAGCGCCGATGCCGAAGACCAGCGCGAATCGCTCAAAAAATACTGCATTGACCTGACCGAGCGCGCCCGCCAGGGCAAGCTCGACCCGGTGATTGGCCGCGACGACGAAATCCGCCGTGCCATCCAGGTGCTGCAACGCCGCACCAAAAACAACCCGGTCCTGATTGGTGAGCCGGGCGTTGGCAAAACCGCGATTGTGGAAGGCCTGGCGCAGCGCATTGTGGCCGGTGAGGTACCCGAGTCGCTTAAGGGCAAACGCGTGTTGTCGCTGGACATGGCGTCCCTGTTGGCTGGTGCCAAGTTCCGTGGCGAGTTTGAAGAACGCCTGAAAAACGTGCTTAAAGATTTGGCCAAGGACGAAGGCCAGACCATTGTCTTCATTGACGAGTTGCACACCATGGTCGGTGCGGGCAAGGCCGAAGGCGCGATGGACGCGGGCAACATGCTCAAACCGGCGCTGGCGCGGGGTGAACTGCACTGCGTGGGTGCCACCACACTCGATGAATACCGCAAATACATCGAAAAAGACGCGGCGCTGGAGCGTCGTTTCCAGAAGATCATCGTGGGTGAACCGACGGTAGAGGCCACCATCGCCATCTTGCGTGGCCTGAAAGAGCGCTACGAAAAACACCACAATGTCGAAATTACCGACCCGGCCATCGTGGCAGCGGCCGAGTTGAGCCACCGCTACATCACCGACCGCTTTTTGCCAGACAAGGCGATTGACCTGATCGACGAGGCCGCCAGCAAGGTCAAGATCGAAATGGACTCGAAACCCGAAGTCATGGACAAGCTCGACCGCCGTTTGATCCAGTTGCAGATCGAGCGCGAAGCGGTTAAACGTGAAAAAGACGAGGCGTCCCTGAAGCGGTTGGAGCTTATCAACGACGAAATCACGTCGTTGCAAAAGGAAATCGCCAGTCTGGACGAAATTTGGCGCGCTGAAAAAGCCAGCGCGTTGGGCAGCGGCGAACTGCGCGAGCAGATCGACAAGCTCAAATTCCAGATCGACGAACTCACCCGCAAAGGCGACTTCAACAAAGTGGCGGAGTTGCAATACGGCAAGCTGCCCGAGCTGGAAAAGCGATTGAAAGAAGCCCAGGCCAAGGAAAGCAATCGGGTGGAGGGCTCTGCGCCACGCCTGTTGCGCACCCAGGTTGGCGCCGAAGAAATTGCCGAGGTGGTCAGCCGCGCTACCGGCATTCCGGTGAGCAAGATGATGCAGGGTGAGCGCGACAAGCTGCTGCAGATGGAAGCCAAGTTACACCAGCGTGTGATCGGTCAGGACGAAGCCATTGCGGCGGTGGCCAACGCCATCCGTCGGTCACGTTCGGGCCTGAGTGATCCGAATCGGCCCACCGGCAGTTTCTTGTTCCTTGGCCCCACGGGTGTCGGCAAAACCGAGCTGTGCAAGGCGCTGGCAGGGTTCTTGTTTGACTCCGAAGACCACCTGATCCGGGTTGACATGAGCGAGTTCATGGAGAAACACAGCGTGGCCCGTCTGATTGGTGCGCCTCCGGGGTATGTGGGTTACGAAGAGGGCGGTTATTTAACCGAAGCCGTGCGGCGCAAACCCTACAGCGTGCTGTTGCTTGACGAGGTTGAAAAAGCCCACCCGGACGTGTTCAACGTGTTGCTGCAGGTGCTCGACGATGGTCGCCTGACCGACGGCCAGGGCCGTACCGTGGACTTCAAGAACACGGTGATTGTCATGACCAGCAACATCGGCTCGCAAATGATCCAGGCCATGGTGGGGCAGCCCTATGAGGATGTGAAAGACGCGGTGACGGACGAGCTCAAAAACCACTTCCGCCCCGAGTTCCTGAACCGCATCGACGAGACCGTGGTGTTCCACAGCCTGGACGCGCAACACATTGCCGACATTGCCAAGATCCAACTGGCGGTGCTCACGGCACGGCTGGCGCACATGGAGCTGGGCCTGCAGGTCAGCGACGCGGCGGTGGCCGAGTTGGCCAAGGTCGGCTTCGACCCGGTGTTTGGTGCGCGGCCGCTCAAACGGGCGATCCAGCAACGCATCGAGAACCCGCTGTCCAAACTGCTGCTGGAAGGCAAGTTCTTACCCAAAGCCACCATCCATGTCGATGTGGACACGATCCGCGCGCCAGGGCAGTTCAGCTTTTCGCCCGACGCAGCGGCTTGAGGTGATTGCCGAGGGGGTCGAAACCGATGCCCAGCGGGAGTTTTTGGCCAGCGCAGGTTGCCATGCTTATCAAGGTTATTTGTTCAGCCGTCCCTTGCTGGTTGGAGACTTTGAAGCCTTTGCACTCAGGACATAGTCGTTCGGCCTATGCCGTTTCAGGCAAAAAAAAGCCAGCGCAAAGCTGGCTTTTTGAGGAGTCTAGAACGACTTACTTGGCGATATCCACACCATAGAAGCTATGACGGGCAAAGGGACTGAGCTTGAAGTCGATGACTTCCTTGCGCACCGGCGCAATCTGTACCGCATGGGCGATGGTGAACCAGGGGGCTTGTTCCTTGAAGATCACCTGGGCTTTTTCGTACAGCTTGGCGCGCTCAGCCGGGTTAGAGACCACCTTGGCTTTTTGCACCAAGTCTTCAAACGGTTTGTAGCAGAACTTGGCGACGTTAGAGCCATTGTTCTTGGCAGCGCTGCAACCCAACAATGTGCTCAGGAAGTTGTCCGGGTCACCGTTGTCACCATTCCAGCCCAACATGCCCATCTGGTGCTCACCAGCTTGCATGCGTTTGCGGTATTCACCCCATTCAAAGCTCTTGATGTCAGCCTTGATGCCCACCTTGGCCAAGTCAGCTTGCATCAGCTCAGCGATGCGCTTGGCGTTGGGGTTGTAGGGACGTTGTACCGGCATGGCCCACAGGTCGGTCGTGAAGCCATCTGGCAGACCCGCAGCGGCCAGCAGTTTCTTGGCTTCGGCTGGGTTGTAGGCGTCATCCTTGATGGATTTGTTGTATGACCACTGTGTGGGGGGGATCGGGTTGATGGCTGGAATGCCAGTACCCATGTAAACCGCGTCCACAATGGCTTTTTTGTCGATGGCCATGTTCACAGCTTTGCGCACGCGCACGTCGTCAAACGGCTTCTTGGTGGTGTTGTAAGCCAGGTAACCCACGTTCAGGCCAGGTTGCTCCAGCACCTTGACGTTGGCGTCTTTGCGCATGGCAGGAATGTCGGCCGGGTTGGGGTAGGGCATGACATGGCACTCACCCTTTTGCAGCTTGGCCCAACGCACGGAAGCATCAGGGGTGATGGCAAAAACCAGGTCATCAATCTTGGCTTTGCCGGCCCAATATTGTGGGAAAGCCTTGTAGCGGATGATGGCGTCTTTCTGGTATTGCACCAACTCAAATGGGCCGGTTCCTAGTGGTTCCTGGTCGAGTTTTTCCGGGGTGCCAGCTTTCAGCATGGCAATCGCGTATTCCTTGGACTGAATACCAGCGAACTGCATGGCCAGGTTGGACAGGAAGGGCGCTTCAGGCGCATTCAGGGTGATCTTGACGGTGTAGTCGTCCACCTTTTCAACTGTTTTGAGCAGCTTGGGCATGCCCATGTCACCAAAGTAGGCGTGGTTCGAACTGGTGACCTTGAAGTAAGGGTCGCTTTCTTTCCATTGGCGCTCAAACATGAACAACACGTCATCGGCATTGAAATCGCGGCTGGGTTTGAAGTTTTTGTTGGATTGCCATTTCACGCCATGGCGCAGGTGGAAGGTGTATTCCAGACCGTCCTTGGAAATCTCCCATTTTTCGGCCAGCCCGGGCACCACCTTGGTGCCGCCACGCTCGAAGTTGACGATGTTGTCGTAAATCTGTTCGGTGACGTCAAACGAGGTACCGGTGGTGTTGATGCTGGGCGCAAAGTTCTCCGGGCTGCCTTCCGAGCAATACACCAGGGTTTTGGCCGAGACCGGCGAGAGCGCCAGCAAGGCGGGCAGCGCCAGCGCACACAATGCCGTTCGCTTCAGTGGAAATTTGGTAAATGTCGTCATAACGGAAATCGTCATCTTGTGGACTCCTGACTAGTGAATGCTGCTTAAGCAGCGGGTTTGGAAAATTGTTCAGCGAGGTGACAAGCAACTTTCCTGCCTGCCAGCTCCCTGAGCACCGGTCGTTCAGATTGACATTGTGCGGTGACGTGCGGGCAGCGGGTTGAGAAAACGCAACCAGTTGGCGGATTCAGCGGCGAGGGCAACTCACCCTTGAGCACAATGCGCTGTCGGGATACGCCTGAGCCAGCCATACCCGGCGTAGAGGCCAGCAGTGCCTGGGTGTAGGGGTGAAGCGGCTGGGCAAAAATGGTTGCCTTGTCACCTTGCTCCATGGCGTGGCCAAGGTACATCACCAGCAGATCGTCGGCAATGTGGCGCACCACACCCAGATCGTGCGAGATAAACAGGTAAGCGAGCCCAAGCTCACGCTGCAGATCGGCCAACAGGTTCAGCACCTGGGCCTGGATTGACACATCCAGCGCCGAGACCGGCTCGTCCGCAACAATCAGCGCGGGCTTGAGCATCAAGGCACGGGCGATGGCGATGCGCTGGCGCTGGCCGCCCGAGAACATATGCGGATAACGGTCGTAGTGCTCTGGGCGTAGCCCAACCAGCGCGAGCATGGCGCGGGCCTGCTCGGCGCGATGTGCCGCCGACAGCTCGGTGTTGATTTCCAACGGCGCTTCCAGGATGGCACCAATTTTTTTGCGCGGGTTGAGTGAGCCATACGGGTTTTGAAATACCAGTTGCACCGTGCGCCGCAAAGCATGGCGTTCCTTGGTGCTGGCTGCCATCACATCCACTTTGCCCAGTTTCAGGTCGCCCGCTGTTGGTGTCTCAATCAAGGACACCATGCGCGCCAGAGTTGACTTGCCGCAACCTGATTCACCGACGACGGCCAATGTTTTGCCGGCGTGGACGGTGAAAGACACCCCACTCACGGCCTGCAACTGGTCGGCTGCGCGAAATGCGCCATGGTTGATTTTGTAAACCTGTTTCAGGTTCTGTGCGATCACCACCGGTTCGGTGGCGGCGGCTTCGATGTTGGAGATATGGGTTGCCTGGCTCATGCCGCCACTCCTTGCTTCGCAGGTGCTGTGGCCAGCGGTGTATGGCAGCGTACCAACCCGCTTTGCCAGTCGCGCAGCGCAGGGCGCTGGTCGCGGCAGTGGCTGTTGGCGTACATGCAGCGCGGCGCAAACAAACATCCCTTGGGGCGGTCAAACAGCCCCGGCACCATGCCAGGAATGGTGGCCAGGCGCGTCATGCCGTCACTGCGCTCAGGCATGGCCGCCAGCAGGGCGTCGGTGTAGGGGTGTTGCGGGTTTTCAAAGATGGTTTGTGCGTTGCGCTCTTCCATGATCTGACCGGCATACATCACTGCCACGCGCTGCGCCATCTCGGACACCACACCCATGTTGTGGGTGATCAGCACCAGCGCCATGTTGCGCTCTTTCTGCAGGTTGCGCAGCAGGTCCAGAATTTGGGCCTGGATGGTCACGTCCAGCGCCGTTGTTGGCTCATCTGCTATCAAAAGTTTTGGGTTGCAGGCAATCGCCATGGCAATCATCACACGCTGGCTCATGCCGCCTGACAACTGGTGCGGGTAGACACCTAGGCGGCTCTCAGGCGCAGGGATGCCCACTTGTTCCAGCAACTCGATGGAGCGCTTGCGTGCAGCTGCCTTGTCCATGCCCATGTGCAATTTCAAGGTTTCTGCCATCTGAAAGCCCACGGTAAAACACGGGTTCAGGCTGGTGGTCGGGTCTTGAAAGATCATCGCCATGTCTTTGCCGATGAGGCGGCGACGCTCGCGCTCTGACAGCTTGAGCAAGTCGTGGCCGTCAAAGACCAGTTTGTCTGCCGAGATCTGACCCGGGAAGGACACCAGGCCCATCAGCGCCATCATGGTGACGCTTTTGCCGGAGCCCGATTCGCCCACAATGCCCAGTACCTCGCCAGCCTCCAGCGACAGGCTCACGCCGTCTACGGCGTGCATCACGGCTGTCTTGGACGGAAACCGAACAGACAGGTTTTTAATTTCCAGAAGTGCCATCTCTAAAACTCTTTTTAGCGCTTGAGTTTGGGGTCAAACGCGTCGCGCAGGCCATCACCCAACAGGTTGAAAGCCAGCACAGTGATCAAAATTGCCAGCCCGGGGAAGGTCACCACCCACCAGGCGCGCAGAACGAACTCACGCGCGTCGGCCAGCATGGTGCCCCACTCGGGCGACGGCGGTTGCGCGCCCAGGCCCAGAAAGCCCAGGGCGGCAGCGTCCAGAATGGCGGTTGAGATACCCAACGAGGCTTGCACGATGAGCGGGGCGGTGCAGTTGGGCAGCACCTCGCTGAACATCAGCCGCAGGTGGCCCGCGCCATTCATGCGTGCCGCCGTCACATAGTCGCGCGACATCTCCGAGATGACCGCCGCCCGTGTGATCCGCACGTAGTGCGGCAGCACCACAATCGCCACCGCCAGCATGGCGTTCATCAGTCCAGGCCCAAGAATGGCCACAATCACAATCGCCAGCAGCAGGCTCGGCAAGGTCAGGATGATGTCCATCAGGCGCATCACCACGACCTCAAAGACGCCACGGAAATAGCCCGCAGTGAGCCCCAACACGGTGCCCAATGTCACCGACAGGGCCACGACTGCCAAGCCGATGGTCAGCGACAAGCGGGCACCGTAGATCAGGCGTGACAGGATGTCGCGGCCAATGGCGTCGGTGCCCAACAGGTGCGCACTTGAGCCGCCGGTTTGCCAAGCGGGAGGCACCAGGAACACGCTGGGGTCGGTGATGTCCGGCGCATAAGGTGCGATCCACGGTGCAAATGCGGCCATCAGCAGCACCAGCAGCACAATCACCAAACCGCCGACGGCGCCTTTGTTGGTCGAAAAATAATCCCAGAATTCGCGCAAGGGATGCTGGGGGCTGTGAGAAACGGGTTCAGCGAGCGTCGTCATGGTCGTTGTTTTTTTAGTGGCGAATGCGCGGGTTGATGATGCCGTAGGTCACATCCACCAGCAGGTTGATCACCATCACCATACAGCCCAGCAGCAAGATGCCGCCCTGCAACACCGGGTAATCACGTCGGCCGATGGCTTCGATCATCCACTTGCCAACACCGGGCCAGGAAAAAATGGTCTCCGTCAGGATGGCGCCGGTGAACAGCACACCGATCTGCAGCCCAATCACGGTAATCACCGGGATCAGTGCATTGCGCAGTGCATGCAGGCCCACCACCCGAAGGTTTGACAAGCCTTTGGCACGGGCGGTGCGGATGTAGTCTTCCCCCAGCACTTCAAGCATGGCTGAGCGGGTCATACGCGCAATCACAGCCAGCGGATTGGTGCCGAGTACGATCATCGGCAAAATCAAATGGGTGACGGCCGACCAAAAGGCGTCCCGGTCACCGGCCAGCCAAGTGTCGATCAGCAAAAAGCCAGTGACCGGCTCAATGAAGTATTCCACCGCGATGCGCCCCGACACGGGCGTCAAGTCCAGTTGCACCGAGAACAGCAGGATCAGCAGCAGGCCCCACCAGAAAATCGGCATCGAGTACCCAGTGAGCGCCCCCCCCATCACACCGTGGTCAAGCACCGAGTTGCGCTTGACCGCCGCCAGGATGCCTGCAGGTACGCCAACGATCAGGGCGAACAACATGGCGCACAGCGCCAACTCCACAGTGGCGGGGAACAGCGCGGAGAACTCCCTGATCACGGGCTCGTGGGTGATGATCGAGTTACCCAAGTCGCCTTGGAGGACGCGGCCGATGTAGAGCCCGTACTGAACCATCACCGGTCGGTCCAGGCCATAAGCTTTGAGCAACTCTGCATGACGCGTCGCATCAATGCCCCGTTCTCCGGCCAGAGTTTCAATAGGATCACCCGGCACCATCCGGATCAGGAAGAACGCAACCAGCGTCATGCCGATGAAAGTCGGGATGATCAGACTGATGCGGGTTAGCAGGAAACGAAACATCGCAGCGTGTAATTTTGGTTGATCTAACGTCTTGCCACAAAGAAAAAGCCGACATGATGTCGGCTTTCCATGCTGTCGGCAGGGCTAATTATTTCAGATTTATTTAAGGTGTTTGCCGATCAAGCCAGCCATTTCAAACATTGTGACTTGTGCCTTGCCGAAAACTTCTTTCAGTTTGGCATCGGCGTTGATCAAACGCTTGTTGACTGCGTCTTGCAGTTTTTGCTTTTTGATGTAGACCCACAACTGTTTGACCACCTCGGTGCGAGGCAGGGGTTTGGCGCCCACGACGGCAGCCAATGCGGCGCTGGGTGTCAGGGCCTTCATGAAAGCGGCGTTGACGGTGCGTTTTTTGGCGGGTGCTTTTGGCGCTGCAGCTTTTTTAGCGGGGGCGGCTTTTTTGGCAGGTGCTGCTTTTGCAGCAGCTTTTGCAGGCGCAGCCTTCACTGCTTTGGCGGGAGCCGCCTTCTTAGCCGGTGCCGCCGGCGCAGCCTTTGTGACTGCCACTTTTTTAGCGGGGGCGGCTTTGGGGGCTGGAGCAGCTTTCTTTGCTGGCGCTTTTTTTGCAGTTGCCATGGTGTTTTGTCCTATTGGAAGTTAATCAATCACCAGCAAGAAACGCTCGTGTGCTGGTTGAGCCGCATGCTACTGGAGAAAAACCCCTTTTCCAAGGGGAAAAGCGATAAATTTGCCCAGTTGCTCATGTTTTTTGTAGCGCACCGTGCCACTGTGGTGGTGCTTGGCAGTCCGTGGTCTGTTGACCGGTGCCAAAGCGGCTTGTTTTTCTTTATCATTTTTGTCTTTTGTGAGGGTGATCACCATGAATTCCGTCCCATCCACCTGCGACCTTTGCGACACCCACAAGCAGGCCTGTGCCGAGGCGTTTGCTGTGTTGCCGCCCGTGTTTCGTGACTTTGGCGCCCGTCTGGCTTTTGCCGGGCCGGTGAGCACGGTCAAATGTTTCGAAGACAACTCGCTGGTCAAGGCTGCAGTGGAGAGCCCCGGCTGGATCGACACGCCGCAGGGGCGCGTGGCCAAGGTGTTGGTGGTGGACGGAGCTGCCTCCTTGCGCCGTGCGCTGCTGGGCGGCAATCTGGGCGCTGCTGCAGCCCGCAATGGCTGGGCCGGTGTGGTGGTCAACGGCTGTGTGCGTGACGTGGCTGAGTTGGCTGTGCTGGACGTGGGTATCCGCGCGCTGGCCTGTGTGCCGATGCCCACCGAGAAACACAACCAGGGCTTGGCCGACGTGGCGGTGCAGATTCAGGGTGTCTGGGTGCGCCCGGGGGATTGGCTGTATGCCGATGCTGACGGCATGGTGGTGAGCGCCACGCAGCTGGATTGAGTCCGTGTGGCAGCGGTTGCTGGGCCCAATGCTCAGGCCTTAGCAGGGGCTGAACGGCTTGGCAGCGTGGCCAGCACCACACCTGAGAGGCACAGACCAAACGCCAGCACCTGCATGCCCGTCAAGGTTTCACCCAGCACCAACACGCCCACAGCCGCGGCTGCGATCGGCAGCATCACGGTGAACACACCGGCCTGTGACGCGGGCACGGTTTTCAGGCCGGTCATCCACAGCCAAACGGTCCAGACGCTGGCGGCCAGTGCGTAGAACACCAGCAGCAGCCAGCTGGGCGCGGCCACGCTGGCGAAATCAAAGGCCCAGGCCGCGTACAGGCCCATCGGGGTCATCAGCGCAAACCCCCACAGGTTGATCAGCGCGGTGATGCGTTTGGGTGACACGGTGCCGGTGAGCTTTTTGCCAATCACCGCGTACGAGGCTTCACACACCACCGCACCCAACACCAGCAGATTGCCCAGCCATGAGGTCTTTGAAGTCAAATTGGCATCCAGCCCTTGTAATGCATGGGCTGATAGCTCTGATTTTGAGAGTGAAAATAGTCCGATGCCAATCGCCGCCAGTGCAATCGCCAGCGCCACGCGCCGGCTGATGCGCTCCCCCAGGAACACCCGGCTCAGCAGCGCCACCACGGCCGGGATCGCCGCCATGATGACGCCCGCAGAGACCGCGGTGGTCAGGCTCACGCCAAACAGCATACAAATCGTGAACAGAAAATTGCCCAGGAAGGACTCGAGAAAAATCAGCCGCTTGGTCCCACCGCTCATCGGCGCCTCGTTGGCGGGTTTGACCAGCCAGTGCGGCATGGCCAGTGCGCCAATGCCAAAACGCAGCCAGGCCAGCAAAAACACCGGCAGCACCGCTGCCAGCGGTTTGCTCAGTGCCACATAACTGCCCACCAGCGACATGCTCAGGGCCAGAAACACACAGGCCAGCCACCGGGGCGGCGCCGCAACTGCTTTGAAAGTCATGGGGAAAACTCGTTCACATCAAAGCCCGGATGATGCCTGAAGCCGATGGGCCTTTTGCCCGCTGGCCGCCCAGGGTCAGTGGCCAAATTCCTGCCGTGGCCGCTGCTTGTGGAAGGTGATCGGCATGCCCTGGCTGGCCGCTGCCAGCTCTTGACGGGATTGCTTGGCCACGGCGGGTTTGATCTTGCCCATGACATGCATCTCGCAGGGTTTGCAGTCAAAACGCAGCGTGAGTTTTTCTTTGCCGTTGACCAGTTGTAACGGCTCGGCTTTCACAAAACCCTGCACGCCGGTCACGCCCTTGGCTTGTTTGGGGCACAGGCTCAAAGAGAAACGCACGCAGTGTTTGGTGATCATCAGGCTGACTTCGCCCATCTCCTGCACCGACTCATAGGCTGGTGCGATCACCTTGACACCGTGTTTGGCATAAAAGGCCCGGGCCGCTTTGTTGAACACATTGGCCAGGTAGCTCAAGCTGTCCTCGGGGTAGGGCGCGGGTGGCGCCACCGGCTGGGCGCGGGGCAGGCGGGTGAAGGCGGCGGCACGGGCCGCCTCCAATTGCGCCACACCATCACGGCGCAGGGTGTTGAGCAAGGAGCTGGGGATCACTATGGCGGCGAATCGGCCTCTGGCCCAGGTAATCTCTGTGCTGATGGCTATGAAGTTGGTAGTGCCCAGGCGGCTCAGCTGGCTGTTGATTTGCGCCACGGCGGCATCGGCATCAAGCGCTTGTTGGCGTTGAGCGGCGGCAAAAGGCTGCTGCACGGTGGCGCTGTGACCGTCTTCGTCGGTCAGGGTGAGTTGCACGTCTTCAGGCAGCACCTGCAAATGGGCCCAGAGGCCGATGCGCCGGTCACTCGACTTTTTGTCCAACTGGCGCAGCCAGTGCAGATCGCGGTTGCGGTTGACTTCCACCCCGGCGCGCAGGTCTTTGAGGGTGGACAGCGCATCTTTCGGGAACACCCGCCAGCGCGCCTTTTTGGCGCTGATCAGCTCGGCGCGGTTGATGGCCAGGCCGACCAGCTCTTTTTGCAGGTCGTAGTAACACAGGCCGTCGCCGTTGTGCAGCTCGGTGGTGCGGCTGGTCAACTCCAGCTCGACCCAGTTCGGGCCGGTTTGTAACACATGGCCAATCGGTTGGCCCGGGTTTTTGGGGGTGTCAAAGGCGCCAATATCGTCCTGGCGGCCGTTGACAAAGTAGTCGGTGAACTCGCGGTTGAAGTTCTGGTTCGGGTCAGGTGTGAAGCTGAACGTGGTGGTACCGCTGCTGGCGCGGGCCAGCGGCTGCTCCGAGTGCTGGCGTGCTTCAATCACCCCATCGAGCAGCGTGCGGTAGTGCGCGGTGATGTTTTTGACATAGGCCATGTCTTTGTAGCGGCCTTCGATCTTGAAGCTGCGCACCCCGGCGTCCACCAGGGCGCTGATGTTGGCGCTTTGGTTGTTGTCTTTCATGCTCAAGACGTGTTTGTCGTGGGCGACAAAACGGCCCTTGTCATCGATCACCTGGTACGGCAGGCGGCAGGCCTGGCTGCATTCACCGCGGTTGGCGCTGCGCCCGGTGTGGGCGGCACTGATGTAACACTGGCCGCTGTAGGCCACACACAGGGCACCGTGGACAAAAAATTCGATGGCACATTTGTCAGCCGAGGTGGCGGCGCGGATCGCGGCGATTTGTTCGAGCGTGAGTTCACGCGCCAGCACAATTTGCGACAGGCCTGCGTCCTGCAAAAAACGCGCTTTCTCAGGCGTGCGGATGTCGGTCTGGGTGCTGGCGTGCAGCTGGATAGGGGGCAGGTCCAGCTCCAGCAGGCCCATGTCCTGGATGATCAGCGCGTCCACCCCCGCGTCATACAGCTGCCAGGTGAGCTTGCGTGCTGGCTCCAGCTCGTCATCGCGCAGGATGGTGTTGAGGGTGACAAAAATCCGGCTGTTGAAGTGGTGCGCATGGGTCGCCAGACGGGCGATGTCGGCTACCGAGTTGTCGGCGCTGGAGCGCGCGCCAAAACCGGGGCCGCCGATGTAGACGGCGTCGGCCCCGTGGTTGACGGCTTCGATGCCAATGGCGGCGTCACGCGCCGGGGCTAACAGTTCAAGTTGGTGGGGGAGCAAAGACATGGCCCGAATTATCCCAGCGCGCTGGCTGGTGCTGCCCGCGCGGGCGATGGCCCCAAGCGCTTGCGCCGGGTGTGGATGGGCTGGCTTAGCGCCAATGCAGTGGGTCACGCTCCAACAAGCCGCCTTGCCGGGCGCGCTGGCTTGCGTGATAGGCCCGTGCCTGTAGCCACTCCGGTGCGCCGATGTCCTTGAGCGCCTCTGCGCTCAGACCGTCCAGTGAGTTGAGTTGACTGTCGTCGTGCCGGGAGGGGCGTGGTGCCCGCCACGCTGCCCAGAAGCGGCGCACGGCAGCGACCCAGCGTGCCGTGATGCTGGTGGTCTGGCGTTGTGGCAATGCGCTGTTGGCACAGGGCTGGGCGATGGTGTTCATGAGAATCTCCAGGGTTTGGGTGAAGGTTCTGGTAAGCTTATCTGCTGTATTCATCGGTAGATATCGATGATTTATGGATTAATCGTTCACCAATGTTTACCAAGCTATGCCCAGATTGCCTTTGAACATCCTTCCGACTTTTCGTGTGGTGGCGCGCCTGGGCAACCTGCGTGCGGCCGCGCAGGAACTGCATCTGACCCACAGCGCGGTCAGCCAGCAGATCAAATTGCTCGAAGATCAGCTGGGTTTTGAGCTGTTTGACCGGCGCGGGCGGCGCATTGTGCTCAATGCGGCTGGTGCGGCTTTGCTGCGGCATGTGGAGCCCGCGCTGGACCGCCTGGATGAAGGTTTGCGCGCCGCCGTGGCCACCGCCTGCGGCGAGGCGCAACGTATTCGCCTCACCGTGTTGCCCTCGTTTGCACAGCGCTGGTTGTTGCCGCGTATGTCACGCTGGCGTGAGCGCCACCCAGAGATCAACCTGGAGATCCACGCCACGCAGCAAATGGTGGATCTGGTGCGAGAGGGCTACCACGTGGCGCTGCGTCAAGGGGCGGGGCCGTGGCGCGGCTTGCAGGCGGTGCAACTGATCGATTCACCGCTGATTGCGCTGGGTTCACCCGCAGCAGCACGGCGCCTGCAAGGACGTGGCACCGAAGCGTTGGCCGAGGAGCCGCTGCTGGGGCAGGCTTCGTGGTGGGAGCGCTGGTTCGCACTGGGGGGCTGCCGGGTGTCTGCCAACCCGGTGGCCACCTTCAACGATGCTGGCCTGATGCTGCAGGCGGTGGAGCAGGACATGGGCATTGGGCTGGCGCGCGAGGTGCTGGCGGCGGACGCACTGCGCCAGGGACAACTGGTGCGCCTGTCACCCTGGGCCTTGCCCGACAACAGTGTGTACGCCTTCTGGTGTGTTTTTCCACCCGAGCTAGTGGATTGGCCGCCCTTGCTGGCTTTTCGTGCCTGGTTGCAAGAAGAGCTGGCCTTGTCGCTGAACGGGCTGGATAAGGCGGTCGCCACACCGGTCTGAGGGGGTGGCTGGGCGCCAGACGGCGTGCCAAGACCAAAAAAACGCGGCCCATGGGGCCGCGTTTTTGCATCAGAGCCGGATGTCTTATTCGATGCGCGCTTTGGTGCGCAGTTCATTTTGGTAGTTGGCCAGCTTTTGTTGTTGCAGCTGTTGGGCAATTTGCGGTTTGACTTCTTCAAACTTGGGCAATTGGGCGTCACGCACGTCGTCCAGGCGGATGATGTGGTAGCCAAACTGTGACTTCACTGGCGTGTCTGTGATCTTGCCCTTGCCCAGTTTGGTCAAGGCTTCGGCGAATTCGGTCACATAGTTGCTGGCAGGTGCCCAATCCAGATCACCACCATTGGCACCGGAGCCTGGGTCTTTGCTGAGCTTTTTGGCCAGGTCTTCAAACTTGGCGCCTTTTTTCAGCTGGCCGATGATGGCCTTGGCTTCGGACTCTTTTTCGACCAGGATGTGGCGCGCTTTGTATTCCTTGCCGCTGTTGGCTGCCGCAAACTTGTCGTATTCGGCCTTGATGTCTTCGTCAGAGACGGTGTTGTTCTTTTGGAAGGTTGTGAACAGGTCGCGGATCAGAATGGTTTGGCGCGCCAGATCCAACTGAATTTTGTAGTCTTCGGTGGTGTCCAGACCTTGTTTTTGGGCTTCCTGGATGAAGATTTCACGGGCGATGACTTCGTCCTTGATCTGTTTTTCAATCTCTGGCGTGACTTCACGGCCAGAGCGGGCGATTTGCTGGCTCAGGGCCTGGACGCGTTCCAGGGGCACCGCTTTGCCATTCACGATCGCCAGATTCTGAGCGTTCACCAAGGGCGACAGGCCCGCCACCAAGGCGGCCAGTGCAAAACTTGTGACGAGTTTGTTTTTCATGGAAATTTCCTGAGTTTGGGATGAAAAGTGTTTGGGGGTTGAGACCCGCTTTAGTTGGGGGTCGGCAGGTGGGCTTCAATGGCCAGTGCATGCAGGCCCTGGTCCAAAAAATCTTGCAACGCATCATACACAAGCCGATGACGCGCTACTGGCGTTTTGCCGGTAAATAACTGTGAAGTGATGCGCACCCGAAAGTGGCTGCCAAAGCCGCTGGCATGGGCGCCCGCATGGCCGCTGTGCAGGGCACTCTCGTCAATCACCTCCAGCGAGATGGGTTGCAGCACCTGTTGCAGGCGCTGTGTCAACAGCGCCGCGCTGGGGCGCACCGGCGGCTGGTTCATGGTGTGGGCTCGCTTTTTTCTTCGGTCAGATACCGTGCGATGTAAAAGCCCTGGCCCACCAGAAAAGCGATGGGGAACACATAGCCCCAGATCTTGAAATTGACCCAGGCTTCGGTGCTGAAGTACGCCGCCACATACCCGTTGATGATGGCCATGAAGGCGCTGTAGCCCACCCACAGCACATTCAGGCGCATCCACACCGGCTCGGGTAGGCTGAGTTGGCTGCCCAGCAGCGCCTTGAGGAAGTTTTTCTTGTAGACCCACACCGCCACCGCCAGGCCAATCGCCATGGCTCCGTACAGCACGGTGGGTTTCCACTTGATGAAGCGTTCGTCGTGCAACACCAGTGTCAGCGTGCCAAACACCAGGATCAGCGCCAGCGTGATCTTGTGCATGGCGGTCAGCTTGCGGTCAATGCCGTAGATCAGCGCCATCTGCAACACGGTGGCACCCATCAGCACCGCGGTGCCCACATAGATGTCGTAGAACTTGAAGGCGCCGAAAAACAGCAGGATGGGAAAGAAGTCGATCAGTGTTTTCATGTAGCCTTGAAGTTTAACGAGGCCGAGTTCATGCAATAACGCAGGCCGGTGGGGCCGGGGCCGTCGTCAAACACATGGCCCAGGTGGGCGCCACATTGGGAACATACCGTCTCGACCCTTGTCATGCCGTGGCTGTGGTCGGTGATCTCTTTGATGGCGCCGGGCACCGCCAGCGAAAAGCTGGGCCAGCCGCAATGCGCGTCGAACTTGGTTTCGGCGTCAAACAGCTTGTTGCCGCAACAGATGCAGTGGTAGCTGCCATCGGCCCAGTGGCGGGCATATTTGCCGGTGAACGGGCGCTCAGTGGCAGCATGGCGGGTGACCTGGAAGGCACCCGGTTCGGCGCCCAAGTCGCTCAGGACGGTTTGCCACTCGGCATCACTTTTCTGGATCGGGAATGTCATGTGTCAGCCTCCATGGGGTTATGAACTGCAACTGATGCTGATCTGGCTGGCCCAGTCTGGCGGAAAACTGGCCAGCGCCTCGAACGAGGGGTGCTCATCATAGGGCGCAGACAGCACCGTCAGCAAGTCGGCCACGCCGCTGAAGTCTTTCTGCCGCGCGGCCTCAATGGCGTTTTCGCCCAGGTAGTTGCGCAAAACGTACTTGGGGTTGATCTTGAGCATCAAATTGGTCTCTAGCCCTTGTTCTGATTTGGTATATAGCTCTTGATAACGTAGCATCCAGAGGTCAAAACCGGTGCGATCCATGAACAGGTCGCGTACCGCTGCAAAGTCACTGTTGGCACGGGCGTGGCTCAGGCGGCGCCAAAAGATGCTGTAGTCGACCCGGCCCTGCGCCAGCAGGGCCAGTGTGTCGCGGATGAATGCGGGCAGAAGTTCATCGCCATCGGTGCGCTTGAGCCCCAGTTTGGCCGCCATCAGCTGCTGGTAGGTGCTGGTGAACACCGGCTCGAAGGCGTCCAGCGCCCGCTCGGCCAGGGCGGGCTGGCCAATCAGCGGCATCAGCGCATTGGCCAGCGCGTAAAGGTTCCAATGCGCAACCTCAGGCTGTTGGTCAAAGGCGTAGCGGCCAGACTGGTCGGTGTGGTTGCAAATGTGGCCTGGGTCGTACACGTCCAGAAACGCAAACGGGCCATAGTCCAGCGTCAGGCCCAGGATGCTCATGTTGTCGGTGTTCATCACCCCATGGCAAAAGCCCACCGCCTGCCAGTGCGCCACCATCACCGCGGTGCGTTGGACCACCGCCTGCAGCCAGCTGGCGTAGACGTTGCCGTCCAGCGCGGGCGCATTGCGGCAGTCCGGGTAGAAATGGTCGATGACAAAGTCGGCCAGGGTGGCCAGTTCAGAGCGTCGGTTGCGGCTGGCAAAGTGCTCAAAATGGCCAAAGCGGATGAAGCTGGGTGCCAGGCGCGCCACCACGGCAGCGGTCTCAACCTGTTCCCGCCGCACCGGTTGGTCGGACCCGGTGACACACAGCGCCCGGGTGGTGGGAATGCCCAGCGCAAACATTGCCTCACTGCACAAAAACTCGCGGATGCTGCTGCGAAGCACCGCCCGGCCATCCCCCATGCGGGAATAAGGCGTCAGGCCCGAGCCTTTGAGTTGGATTTCCCAGCCATTGGCTTGGCCCAGCAAAATCGCCCGGCCGTCGCCCAGTTGCCCGGCCCAACTGCCAAACTGGTGCCCGCTGTACACGCTGGCCAGCGGCTGGCTGCCGGAAACGGGCAGATTGCCGGACAGCGCCTGCAACAGTTCGGGCGAATCCATGGCTTGCGCATCCAGACCCAGCAGTGTGGCTGCGCCCGTGCTACGTCCAACCCAATACGGCTCGGGCAAGGGTTGGGGCGCCAGCTCGGTGTAAAAAGCCGACCCCAGGCGATGAAACCGGTTGTCCCAGACCAGAGGTAAGGGCAAGGGTTGACGGGGTGGTAGCGCAGCGTTCATGGCCGGATTGTGGTCTGACAGGCACAAACCCTGTGCACGCAGGGTCATCTGAGCAGCGGGCCGCCAGCCGTGGTCAACGGGCTGGCGGCGGTGGCTGTGGGTGCCTGGTTTCGCAGTACGATGTGCAGCTAAACCTAACCACAAAAGGAGACGGGAGATGCTGGGACTGATGCAAAACCAAGCCTTGTCGATTGCGTCTTTGATCGACTTTGCCGAGCGCCACCATGGCGCGGGTGAAATTGTTTCGCGCCGGGTCGAGGGTGACATCCATCGCTACACCTACCGTCAAGCGGCGCAGCGTTCGCGCCAGTTGGCCAACGCGCTGGATGCGCTGAAGCTGTTGCCCGGTGAGCGGGTGGCCTCCATTGCCTGGAATGGTTACCGGCATTTTGAGATGTATTTTGGTGTCAGCGGTTCGGGCCGGGTGTTGCACACCATCAACCCGCGCATGCACCCGGACCAGATCGCCTGGGTGATCCACCATGCCCAAGACCAGCTGCTGTGTTTTGACCTGACGTTTTTGCCCATCGTCCAGGCCATTCACACCAAGTGCCCCAGCGTCAAACACTGGGTGGCGCTGTGTGATGCCGACAAACTCCCGGTCGACAGCGGCATTCCCCACCTGCTGAGCTACGAGGCACTGCTGGCCGCACAAGCCACCCGCTACACCTGGCCCGAACTCGACGAAAACACCGCGTCGAGCATGTGTTACACCAGCGGCACCACCGGCAACCCCAAGGCGGTGCTCTACAGCCACCGCTCCACCGTGTTGCACGCCTACGCGGCGGCGTTGCCCGATGTGATGGCCATTTCGGCGCGTGACTCGATCCTGCCAGTGGTGCCGATGTTTCATGTCAACGCCTGGGGTATCCCTTACAGCGCCGCACTCACCGGAGCCAAGCTGGTGCTTCCGGGGCCGGGTCTGGACGGCAAGTCGGTGTATGAGCTCATTGAGCTGGAGCAGGTGACCTACGCCGCAGGTGTCCCCACGGTGTGGCAGATGCTGCTGGGCCATGTGCAAAGCAAGGGGCTCACTTTCTCCAGCCTGAAGCGCACGGTGATTGGCGGCTCGGCCTGCCCGCCGGCCATGATCAGCACCTTCAACGACGCCTATGGTGTGGAGGTGTTGCACGTCTGGGGCATGACCGAGTTGAGCCCGCTGGGCACGGTCTGCTCGCTCAAGAACCAGCACCTCAAGCTCTCCGACGCCGACAAGATGAAGGTGCGCCTCAAACAGGGGCGCGCGCTGTACGGCATTGACATGAAGATTGTGGATGGTGAAGGGGCTGAGCTGCCCTGGGACGGCCACAGCTGTGGCGACCTGCTGGTCAAAGGGCCGTGGGTGCTGCGTGAGTATTTCAAGGGTGAGGGCGATACAGCGGCCATCAAGCCACTGGTGGATGGTTGGTTTCCCACCGGCGACGTGGCCAACATCGACGCTGACGGCTACATGCAGATCACCGACCGCAGCAAGGACTTGATCAAGTCCGGTGGCGAGTGGATCAGCTCCATCGAGATCGAAAACATCGCGGTGGCCCACCCGGCGATTGCCATGGCAGCATGTATCGGCATCCAACACCCCAAGTGGGACGAGCGCCCGGTGGTGGCGGTGGTCAAAAAGCCGGGCATGGAGGTGTCACGCGATGAACTGCTGGCCTTTTACCAGGGCAAGACCGCCAAATGGCAGATCCCGGACGATGTGGTGTTTTTGGATGCCATCCCGATGGGCGCCACCGGCAAGATGCAAAAGAGCAAGTTGCGCGAGCTGTTCAAAGACTACGTGTTGCCAGACTTGCGCGAGGCGCAAATCGCTCCTTGAACTGCATGGCATTGGTGACCCTGTCCCTGTTGAACGGCCTGAGCTACGGCTTGCTGTTGTTTTTGCTGAGTTCCGGCCTGACGCTGATCTGGGGCCTGATGGGTGTCTTCAACTTTGCCCATGCCGCGTTTTACATGCTGGGCGCTTATCTGGCCTACAGCCTCTCGGCTTGGCTGGGCTTTGGGTGGGCGCTGCTGCTGGCGCCTCTGGCTGTCGGGCTGCTGGGCGCCGGGTTCGAGCGTGTTGGCCTGCGCCGGGTGCGCCGTTTTGGCCACATGTCTGAGTTGCTGATCACTTTTGGGCTGTCGTACATGCTGGTCGAGCTGGTGCAGGGTCTGTGGGGACGCAGCGCGGTCGATTACCGGGTGCCGCCTTTGCTGGACGGCGCGCTGTTCACCGTGTTTGGCAACCAATTTTCGCTGTACCGCGCTTTCATCATGGCTGTGACGCTGGCGGTGCTGGGTGCGCTGGCGCTGCTGGTGCGCACCCGCACCGGGCTGGTGGTGCGTGCCGCGTTGACCCACCCCGACATGGCGCAGGCGCTCGGTCACAACGTGCCGCGTGTCTTCACGCTGGTGTTTGGTCTGGGTTGCGCGTTGGCCGGGCTGGCCGGGGTGCTGGGCGGCAGTGTGTTTGTCACCGAGCCGGGTATGGCCCAGGCACTGGGCGGGGTGGTGTTTGTGGTGGTGGTGGTCGGCGGGCTTGGCTCCTTGCGCGGGGCGTTTTTGGCGTCGCTGTTGATCGGGCTGCTGCAAACCTGTGTGGTGGCGCTGGATGTGCCGCTGCTGCCCACCCTCAAGCTCAGCCAGCTGGCGCCGGTGTTGCCCTATGTGGTGATGGTGCTGACTTTGGTGGTGCGGCCCAATGGCCTGATGGGGAGCGCACAGCGTCATGCCGGGTACTGAGTTGGGGTCCAGCCGGGCGGGTCTGCGCTGGTTGCTGCCGTGGTGTCTTTACGCGCTGCTGCTGGGGCTGGCGCCGCTGTGGTTCGACAGCAGCCTGAGCCAGTCGCTGCTGAGCCAGATGGGCATCGCCATCATCGTCTGCCTGAGCTACAACCTGCTGCTGGGCCAGGGTGGTTTGGTGAGTTTTGGCCACGCGGTGTACTCGGGTATGGGCGCCTATCTGGCCATGCACACGCTCAACCGGGTCAGCGGCGGCTGGCCGCTGCCGGTGAGCCTGATCCCGCTGGTGGGCGGTTTGGGCAGCATGCTGCTGGCGCTGCTGCTGGGTTGGGTCAGCACCCGGCGTGCGGGCACCGCGTTTGCCATGATCACCTTCGGTGTGGGCGAGCTTATTTGGGCGGCGGCGCTGGTGCTGCCGGGATGGTCTGGCGGCGAGGGCGGTCTGTCTGGCAACCGGGTGGCGGGCAGTGCGCCATTCGGGCTCACATTGGGCCCGCAAATCCAGCTTTACTACCTGATTGCGCTGTACACCTTCATCTGCACGGCGCTGATGTATGCCTTGACGCTGACCCCGCTGGGGCGGCTGCTCAATGCGGTGCGGGACAACCCCATGCGCGTTTCTTTTATGGGCTACAACCCGCAGCGGGTGCGCTATCTGGTTTTTGTGATGTCGGCATTTTTTGCTGGTATCGCAGGTGGATTGTCGGCCTTGCACTATGAAATTGTGAGTGCTGATGTGTTCTCGGGGCAGCGCTCGGGGCTGCTGCTGTTGTTCACCTTTCTGGGCGGCAGCACGCTGTTTGTGGGGCCGATCCTGGGCGCGGTGCTGATGGTGCTGGCGCTGGGCGTGCTGCCCGGCATCACACCGGCTTGGCTGCTGTATCTGGGTGGGGTGTTTGTGGCGATGGTGATGTATGCGCCCGGCGGCTTGGCGGCGCTGCTGGTGGCGTTTTGGCGGCAAGCCGGGCAGGGCGCCTGGCGGCGTTTGTGGCTTTGGCAACTGGCTCTGTTTGCTTCAATGTTGATAGCTATCGCCCCAGTATTGGCAGGGGTTGAGATGGTGTATCGCCTGCAACAGGTGGACATGCTCGGTGCCAGCCTGGTGTTTTTGGGCTTGCCGTTGGACGTGCGCAGCCCGGTGAGTTGGCTGGCCACGCTGGCGGTGGCGCCCTTGGGTGCGGCCTTGTGGTTACTGAGCCGCCGCGCGCTGGCGCAGAGGGCTGCGTCATGAGCCCACACATCAATGCGCCCGCAGGCGCGGCACTGGCTCTGGTGGCGCTGCACAAGTCGTTTGGCCCAACCCAGATCATTCACAACCTGGACCTGGTGGTGGCGCCTGGGGAGCGGGTCGCCATCATCGGCCCCAATGGCGCGGGCAAGTCCACCCTGTTTGACCTGATCAGCGGCCGTTGTGCACCCAGCAGCGGCCAGATCTGGCTGGCGGGCCAGCGCATTGATGGCAAAAGGCCGCATCAGATCAACCGCCTGGGGCTGGCGCGCAGCTTTCAGATCAGCCAGCTGTTTCCCACCCTGAGCGTGTTTGACAACCTGCGCTGCGCGATGCTGTGGCGTCAGGGCCTGGGCTACAGCTTTTGGCGCTTGCTCAGCGGCCTGACCGACACCAACGCCCGTACCCACACCCTGATGCAACAACTGCAGCTTGACGGCCAGGCCAACACCCCGGCCCAACAGCTCAGCTACGCCCAGCAGCGCGCGCTGGAGCTGGGGCTGACCCTGGCCAGCGACGCCCCGGTGCTGCTGCTGGACGAACCCACCGCTGGCATGAGCCGCGCTGAAACCGCCCAGTTCCTCGCCTTGATTGACACGCTGACACGCGGCAAAACGCTCTTGATTGTGGAGCACGACATGTCCGTGGTATTTGGGCTGGCAACCAAAATCGCTGTGTTGGTGCAGGGTGAGCTGCTGGCTTTTGACGCGCCCGATGCGGTGCGGGCCAACCCGCTGGTGCAACAGGCCTACCTAGGCACGGCGCTGCCCACGTCTGCGCTTGCCAGCGGCCCGCAGCACCGGCCCTCACCCCAACCCTCTCCCGGTTCGGGAGAGGGCGAGAACAATCGTTCCGCGAGCCTTGTGTCCAAGGGCTGATTCAGATGCTGCAGATCCAGAACCTGAACGCAGGCTACGGCAAAAGCCGGGTGCTGCAAGACGTTTCCTTGCAGGTGGGGGCGGGCGAGCTGGTGGCGCTGCTGGGGCGCAACGGCTCAGGCCGCTCCACGCTGGCCAAGGCCGTCATGGGGCTGGTGGCTGCGCAAGGCAGCGTGCTGTGGCACGGGCAGCAGCTGCTAGGCCAGACCACCTTTGCCATCGCCCGTGCTGGCCTGGGTTATGTGCCCGAGAGCCGCGACATCTTCCCGGACCTGACGGTCACTCAAAACCTGCTGCTCGGCCAAAAAGACGGGCGACAAGCCAGCCGCTGGTCGCTCGATGACATGTACCACCTGTTCCCCCAGCTGCAACAGCGTGCCAGCGTCAAAGCGGGTGTGCTCTCAGGTGGCGAGCAGCAGATGCTCACCCTTTGCCGCACCCTCATGGGCAACCCCGAGTTGATCCTGATTGACGAGCCCACCGAAGGCCTGGCACCGCAACTGGTGGCGCAGGTGGCGCAGTTCCTGACCACGTTGCGCGCGCGCGGCGTCTCGGTGCTGCTGATCGAGCAAAAACTCAGCATCGCACTGCAGGTGGCCGACCGCTGCGTGCTCATGGGCCAGGGCCGGGTGGTGTTTGAGGGCGCACCCGCTGCGTTGCTGGCCAATGAGGCGCTGTGCCAGGCGTGGCTGGCGGTGTGATGGTGTACCGCTGCCGAGGATCGCCGGTTTGTATATGTTGATAACATCCATCCATGATCGATTTTGACGCGATACAGGGCTTTGACTGGGACGAAAGTAACGGCCGCAAGAACGACAAACACGGCGTTTCCATGAGTGAGGCCGAGCAGGTTTTTTTCAACGCGCCACTGCTGATCTCTGCGCCTGCCGCAGCACCTGTTGGACGGCATCAAGACCGCTGCCAACTCGCGTGATGTGCCGTACCAGTCGCTCATCACAATTTGGTTGCAGGAAAAACTGCATACGTTGTAAGCGCAAACTGTCCCTCATGTTTTCATGACCCCGCAAGACCTCATTGCCAAATGCAGTGCACCCGCTGGTGTGGCCGCATGATTTCCCAGACTGCCATCCCCGCTTACTGGTATCTGATCACCCGCTTTGGTGAGGTGCAAAACCTGCTGCCTGCGGCGCTGTGGGTGTGCCTGGCGCTGGTGCGCACGGATGCCACCCGGCCCTTGGCGTACCGCTGGTTGTTTTTGCTGGTGTTGGTGACGCTGTTGGACACCGCCTCCAAGGTGGTTTTTATCGGCTGGGGTGTGGGCATGGCCAGTTGGAACTTCACCGGTTTCTCGGGGCATGCCATGTTTTCTGCGGCGATTTACCCCTTGCTGATGGCCACGCTGGCTGCCCGGCTGTCACCGGGCTGGCAAAAGCTGGCGCTGGGTCTGGGCTTCATGCTGGCCGCTGTGGTGGGCGTGTCGCGGCTGATGGTGAATGCGCATTCGGTGTCCGAGGTGGTGCTGGGCTGGCTGCTGGGCAGCGCGGTGACATTGCTGGCAATCGCCAAGCCGGAGCTGCCGCGGGTGGCTTGGCGCCTGTATGTGCCGGTGTTGCTGGCGGTGTGGATGGTGATGGCGCCGCTGCTGTCGCCGCCGCTGCCAACGCATTGGGTGGTGACCCGGCTGGCACTGCTGCTGTCTGGCCGTGCCCAACCCTACACCCGGCTCGATTTGCATCGGCATAAGCACACCTTGGTACCGCCGCATCCGGTGCAGGCCAGGGTGCTTGACTGAGCCGTTTTGCCTGCGTTGCACGCTTCTTTCTGGACTTATCATCATTTGTATGCTGACACACATCGTTTTCTGGAAACTCAAGGACCACGCCGAGGGCGCGGACAAGGCCACCAACCTGGCGCGCGCCAAGGCGCTGCTTGAATCCTGCGCCAATCTCACGCCGGGCGTGCACCGGTTTGAGGTGGCCACCGCCCAGCCGGGTCAGGAATGCACTTATGACCTGGTGCTCAACTCGCAATTTGAAGATGCCGAGGCACTGGCGGCTTACCAGAACCACCCGAAGCATGTGGCCATCAAGCCGTTCATCGGTGCCATCCGGCTGGAGCGCCAGTGCATGGACTACGTTTTTCCTGCGCCATGAGTGAAGCTTCCAACCTGTCGTTCACCTCGGTGCCTTATGTGTTGCGGGTGATTCTGGCGCGCCCGGTGTTTTGGGGTGTCTGGTTGCTGGGCGGGGTGGTGGCCTGGATCGTCCCCGCGCCTGATGTGCAGCCTTGGCTGGTCAAGACTATTTTGGGCTGGAACGCCGGGGCAGGGGTGTTTTTGTTGGGGTCGGCCTGGCAGATATTTGGCCAACCACGCACCAGCGTGCGGGTGCTGGCGGTGTTGCAGCAAGACGGCAGGCAGCTGGTGTTGGCTCTGGCGTTGGCCGCTGTGTTGCTGTGCCTGGGTACGGTGGTGGCACAGTTGGCGCTGGCCCGCGAATTGCCTGCGCCGCAGCGTCTGGCACACACCGCGCTGGCCGGGTTGACACTGCTCAGTGCCTGGGCGGTCACCCAGGTGGTGTTTGCGCTGCACTATGCGCAGGCTTATTTTTATGCGCAGGTGCAGGGCAGCGCTGCGGTGTTGACCTGGGCCGAGGAGCGCTTGACCGATTACCGCCGTTTTCTGGCTCTGGCAGTGAGCCTGGGCACGCTGGGCCGCTCTGGCCGGGCCAGCCTGATCAGCCCTGAGTTGCGCCGTCTGGCCAGGCTGCAGCGGATGTTGGCGGTGTTGTTTAACCTGAGCTTGTTGGTGGTGGTGGTCAATCTGGCCGCTGGGCTGTTCTGGCAATTTTGATGGCGACTTTGCCTGATACCCCTGCCGAAGAATCACCCTATGTGCTGCGGGTGTTGCGTTCGCGCCCGCGTTTGTGGAGCTGTCTGGCGGCGGGTTTGCTGACGGCCTTTCTGATTCCGCAGACCACGGTGCAGCCGTGGGTCACACGCGCCATCATTGGCTGGAACGTGGGCGCGGTGGTGTACCTGCTGCTGGCGGCCAAGATGATGTTCTGGTCGTCGCACGAGCGCATGCGCAGGCGCGCCGTGTCGCAAGACGATGGCAAGTTCCTGGTGCTGCTGCTGGCGATCATCTCGGCCCTGATGTGTGTCTGGGCGATCGTGGCCGAGCTGTCTATGGTGAAAGATCTGGCGGGCGAGTTACGCCGCAGCCATGTGGCGCTGGCCGCGCTCACGCTGGTCAGCTCCTGGGCGTTCACCCAGGTGACTTTTGCGTTGCACTACGCGCATGATTTTTATGTGTCGGTGGCGCAGGGTGCCCCGGGTGGTCTGGACTTTCCGGGAACCCATGCACCGGACTACGCCGATTTTCTGTACTTCGCCATCGTGATCGGTACCTCGGCGCAAACGGCGGATGTGAGTTTCAGCAACCGCTCCATGCGGCGCACCGGCACCTTGCATTGCGTGCTGGCGTTTTTCTTCAACACCACCTTGCTGGCGTTGACGATCAACATCGCCTCCGGGCTGTTTTGACAGCGCCTCAGTTCAGGCGCAGGGTGCCCACGCCCACCAAGCCAATCAGGCCGATGGCGATCAGGTAAATCGCAACGATGTAATTCAGCAGCTTGGGCATGAGCAGGATCAGGATGCCTGCCAACAGCGAAATCAGCGGGGCGAGTCGGAGATGCAGGTTCATGCGTTCAGTTGCTCAACAAGATTTGCAGGATGACCCCGGTGGTGATGGCCACCAGCAGGTAGTCGCTGCCGTTTTGCACCCAGTGGTAACCATGCGGAGGTGCGGACAGGTGGTGACCGCGCCAATCATTCACCACGTATTGGCGGGCATGAAACTTGGGTGGCAGTCGGCCGCCACGGCGAAATGCATGGTCAGGCCCGGCGCCACGCTCGTCTGGCCCGGCGGCGTGGTAGTTCTGTTGCCAGTCGTTGTGGCCCGGGTTGTTGTGACCTTGTGGCTGGTGCTGGTTGGGGCCTCGGTGTTGATCAGGGCCTGCGCAGTCGGGGCCGTTGCGGCAATCGCGGTTGTTTTGCGGTCCACCGTGCTGGCCAGGGTTAAAGCCTTGAGCCAAGGCACTGCCTGTGGCGCTCATGGTCAAAGCCAAGGCAATGCCCAAGACTGAGAATTTGTTCATGGTGTGGTTTCCCCCAAAGTTACTGAAAAAAAGCGAGCTTGATCTCGCCGTGCTCTCGTACCGCACAGCTTGACTGTGCACTGGGTACGAGGCGCTGACGATGGTACCGCGTGGCGTTTGTGTCTGTGTGCTGGCGGGCATTGCCTGTGTAAGCCAGCGTACCGACAGCGCCGCGCGGGCGGTGTAGGCTGGCTTGCCCTTGCACCTCATGGGCAGCAGGCTCGGTTTTCTCCCTTGCCCGAGTCTGCTGTTCTGAGGGGGCACAGGCCTGTGCACGGCGCTGTTGTGCGCCAGATTTCCTGCAAAATGGGTCCAGCCAAGGATTTCTGCCATGCCACCGACCCTCCAACACTCGATTAACCTGAGCGGCAAAACCGCGCTGATCACCGGCGCTACGCACATCCCGGGCTTGCAGATCGCCCGCGCGTTGGGCGAAGCGGGTGCACGCTTGATGTTGAGCGACCGCCAGCCCGATGCGCTGGAGGCCGCCTGTGCCGATTTGCAAGCCAGTGGCCTGGACGCCCGCTGGGTGGCGGCAGATGGCGCGCTGCAGGCTGATCTGCACAAGCTGGTGTCCGAGACACTGCAGCGCATGGGCGATGTGGACATCTTGGTCAACGGCGCAGGTGCCAGCTGCGAGGCGCCTACTGTTGACCCGGTACAGACCTGGGACCAGCTGATGGCGTTGACAGTGCGCGGATCGTTTTTGCTCAGCCAGCTGGTTGGCCAACACAGCATGCTCGTGCGCGGTGGACGCATCATCAACCTGCTGCCCACAGCGGGCCAGAGCGACCCCGCGCTGAACCTGGCCGGTGCGACCGCGCGTGGCGCGGTGATCCATGCCACCCAGGCACTGGCGGCGCAGTGGCAGTGCCACCGTATCACGGTGAACGCCGTGTCTTGGGGTGAATCGCAAGAAGCTGGCGAAAGCCTCCAAGGCATCACGGTGCTGCTGGCGTCCGATGCGGGGGCCTTTGTGACTGGCCAGTGTTTTACTGCGGCCAGCCCGGTTTGTTACAAGGTACAGCCATGACCGACATCACCCTGCCCAGCACCGACTTTGGCGCAGACATCCCGTTTGTCCGGCACCTGGGTTTTGTGCTGACCGTGTTTGCCGACGGCCAGTCAGAGGTGTGCTTCACGCCCCAGCCTGAGCACCTCAACTCTTACCGGGTGGCCCACGGTGGTGTGGTGATGACGCTGCTGGATGTGACCATGGCGATGGCAGCGCGCGCCGCACCCGGGCGCACCGGCGTGGTCACGGTAGAGATGAAAACCAGCTTCATGCGCCCGTCGCATGGTGCGCTGGTGGCGCGTGGCACGCTCAAGCACCACACCGCCACCCTGGCTTTCACCGAGGCCACCGTGTTTGACGCACATGGCCAAGCCTGCGCCCACGCCACCGGCACCTTCAAGTACATCCGGCGCCTGCCGGTGGGCAGTAAAACGGTGCACGGCTTCCAGAGCGAGCAGGCCCAGTCAGATGCCTGATTATGTGATGAAAATGGCTTCTAGCCCTTGTAATAAAAGGGGTGATAGCTATATTAGTTGTAGTAACTCTTTGCTTTAAAAGGACTTTTGACCATGCCACTGAACCAACAAATCCTGCTCGACAACCGCCCGCAAGGGCAGGCCACAGTCAGCAACTTCAAGCTGGTGAGTCAGCCCACGCCGGAGCTGCAAGACGGCCAGGTGCTGGTGCGCCACCATTACCTGAGCCTGGACCCCTACATGCGGGGCCGTATGAACGACAGCAAAAGCTACGCCGCGCCGCAGCCGCTGGGCGAGGTGATGCAAGGCGGCACAGCGGGTGAGGTGGTTGCGTCGCGCCACCCCCAGTTCGCGGTGGGTGACACGGTGGTGGGCATGGGCGGCTGGCAAGAATACAGCGTGGTCAATGCCACCACGCCCGGTGCGCTGCGCAAGGTGGACGCCAGCCAGATTCCCTTGAGCGCTTACCTGGGCGCGGTGGGCATGCCGGGTGTCACCGCCTGGTATGGCCTGGTGAAGCTCATCGCCCCCAAAGCCGGTGAAACCCTGCTGGTGAGTGCCGCCACCGGCGCCGTGGGCAGCGCGTTTGGTGCGCTGGCGCGGGCACGCGGCAACCGGGTGGTGGGCATTGCCGGTGGGCCAGAGAAATGCGCTTATGCGGTCAACGAACTGGGTTTTGATGCCTGCATCGACTACAAGCTGCATGCCGATGCGGCCTCGCTGTCGGCGGCCTTGGCGCAGGTCTGCCCGAACGGCATTGACGGCTATTTTGAAAATGTGGGTGGCCTGGTGCTGGACGCGGTGCTGCCGCAAATGAACGCCTTTGGCCGCATCGCCCTGTGCGGCATGATCGCCGGTTACGACGGCGCGCCGCTGCCGCTGCGCCATCCGGCGCTGATCTTGACCCAACGCCTGATGGTGCAGGGGTTCATCGTCAGTGAACACCTGGACATCTGGCCCGATGCCCTGAAAGAACTGGGGCAACTGGTGGCCAGTGGTCAACTGCGAGCGCGGGAATCCATTGCCCAGGGTCTGGCTGCTGCGCCCGAGGCGTTTTTGGGCTTGCTCAAGGGCAAGAACTTTGGCAAACAATTGGTCAAACTATGCTGATCCTGCACCACTACCCGATGTCGCCGTTTTCGGAAAAAATCCGATTGGTACTGGGTTTTAAACAGCTGGCCTGGCAGTCGGTGATCATCCCGACCATCATGCCCAAGCCCGATTTGGTGGCGCTGACTGGCGGCTACCGCAAGACACCGGTGCTGCAAATCGGTGCTGACATGTATTGCGACACGGCCCTGATCTGCCGGGTGCTGGAGCAACGCGAGCCCACGCCCAGCCTGTACCCCGACAGCATCAACGCCGCCCTGGCGGACACCTTGGCGCAGTGGGCCGATGGCACGCTGTTTTGGGCCGCCATGGGCTACAACCTGCAAAAAGCGGGCCTCGAGGAGTTGTTTGCCAGCCAGCCCGCGCAGGCGGTCAAAGACTTTGCGGCTGACCGCTCGGCCATGGCCAACGGGCTGTCGCGCCCGCGCGCAAGTGATGCCACGGTGGCTTACCGCGCCTATTTGCAACGCTTGGCGGCGATGCTGACGGGGCAGGCCTTTTTGCTGGGCCCGCAGCCGTGTCTGGCTGATTTTGCGGCTTACCACCCCTTGTGGTTCACCCGCACCCAGGTGCCGGGCATGGCCTCGATCTTGCATACCGTGCCCGGGGTGTTGGCCTGGATGGACCGCATGGCGGCCTTCGGTCACGGTGAAATGAGCCGTTTGAGTGCTACAGATGCAATAGCTACTTGTGCTTTAGATGCAAGGTCTGGAGGCCAAAATGACTCTGAATTTCAAGACGACCACGGGATCCCGCTGGGCAGTCAGGTCAGCATCACGGCTGAGAGCTTTGGCAGCGAAGCCACGCTGGGCGAGCTGGTTGAGGCGACCCGCCATCACTACACCTTGCGCCGCGAAGACCCGCGTGCGGGCGTGGTGCGGGTGCATTTCCCGCGCATTGGTTATGTGCTCAAACAGGAGGTATTACCGTGACATTCAAACTGTGGTCGATTGGCACCAGCGCTGGCGAGCAGGGTGACGTGGCCCCGCCGGTCTGGCGTTTGCTGGCATTTGATGACTTGCGTGTGTACGAGCTGTACGAGGTGCTGCGCCTGCGCAGCGAGGTGTTTGTGGTGGAGCAGCAATGTTTGTTCCACGACATGGACGGCTCCGACCAGCATGCGATGCATTTGCTGGGCGTGCAGCATGGTGAGTTGCAGGCGTACGCACGTTGTTTTGAGGCTGGCGTGAAGTTTCCCGAGGCCAGCTTCGGGCGGGTGCTGACACGCCCAAGCGCCCGTGGCCATGGACTTGGCCATACGCTGGTCGAGCAGGCCATCTCGGCCATCACCCAGGTCTGGGGGCCGCAGGCGATACGCATTGGCGCCCAATTGCAGCTGGCAGACTTTTACGCCAAACACGGTTTTGCCGATACCGGCAAACACTACCAAGAAGACGGTATTGCGCACCTGGAGATGCTGCGCCCGGTGTGAGCTGGCACCTGACCACGGCGGTGTTAAACCGTCGGGTGTCTCGGGCAAGGTAACAAGATGTCGAAGCGGGTACCGCTGGGGCTGGCACTGAACTTGATGTGCCCGGCCATTTTGTCCACCAATTGGCTCACCGTGGTCAGGTCAAAGTTGGCGGAGCCGAGGCTGCTGGGTGGCTGTTCGTACAACCGGGCCTGGATGACCTCCTTGACGCTGGCGCCGCTGTCGGCCACGGTGAGAACGGTGTAGACGCCGCCATCGCGCTGCATTAGCCCGCCGCCGTTGATCACGATCTGCCCACCATCGGGCATGGACTCGCAAGCGTTTTTAATCAGGATCAACAGGATTTGTTTGATTTTTCCGAGCGCGCCTTGCACCCAGGATGCGCGGTTGGGCAGCTCTGAGCTGATGTCGATGTTGCCGGGAATGAGCTGGCGGTGTTGCAGCAGTTGCACGGTATCGCGCACCGCCAGCGTCAGATCGACCTGTGTTGTGGCGCTACCTTGGTCGGTGCGAGCCAGGGTTTGCACCAGCAGGTTGACCGCCTGGGCAACACGTTTGAGTTCGAGTTCTTGGGCCTGTTTGGCTGTCAGCGTCTGACCCGAGTGGTTTTTGTCCGTCTGGCGGCGCCGCGACAGGGCCAGGCCGGCATAGACACCAAATGCTTGCAAGGTGGGCAGTTGGGTTTTGAGGTGCTGGCTCAGCTCTGTCGGCACATTGGCGGCCAGCACGCCCAGGCAATGCTGGGCGGTGAGCAGTGGCAACAGCACCACCTCGTTGCAGTCCATCACATCCAGCAAAACGCTCGGCGACAGGCCTTTGCGCCTGGAGAACACCACTTTGCGTTGCGCCACGCATTGCGCCAGCGCAGCATCCCGGGCCACATCGAACGACAGCGGTGTGGCGGCCAGATGCAGCTCGTTCATGGACACCGGCACCAGTGTTTGCTGGTTGTCACGCGCGAGCATCACCAGGGCATCTTCCAGCTGAAGCAGGGCGCTGGCGTGTTGGCGCATGGAGGTGAGTGCGGCGTTGGTGCTGGTCAGGTTGATCAGCGTCATGGCCATTTCATTGAGGACACTGCGGTCCAGCACATCGCGCGCCAGTTCGGTTTGGGTGGCGTCCAGCGGTTGCGGCCGGGTGGGGGCGTGGCCTGCTTCGGGCGGTGTGTCGGTGTCGGAGATGTCCAGGCTCAGGTCGCGTGCAATTTGCGCAACCTGCACGTCGGTTTGATGCAGCAGTTCGGTGATCTGCTGCTGCGTCAAGCCCTGTTCTGCGGCCCAGGATGGGGGCGCCTCGGGCGGCTCGGGGGCCAGCGCCGCCAGCTGGTGCGCCAGCTGTATCAGGTGCGACAGCGCTGGGGCATGCTGCTGTTGGGCGACATCACTGTGGTGGCTCTGCACGGCGGCCACCATGGCGCTGCTCAGATGCCAGTGCTCCAGCAGCCAGGCCCCCGCTTGGGCGTGCGAGGTGCCCAGGAGGCGCTGCTCTTGCTGGCACAGGCTGGCGTCGTCGGGCAAACTGAACAGTTCGGTGTAACGCTCTGGCACCGCTGTCAGCAGCGCCAACCGGCCCACGTTGTGCAACAGGCCAGACAGGTAGGCTTCGTCGGTGCCGGGGATGTCGCGCTGCTCGGCCAGGGTGCGGGCCAGCACGGCCACCGTCAGGCTGTGTTTCCAAAAGCTGCGCAAATCGGCAGCACCGGTTTGCCGGAATGCGTTGAAGGTTTGAAACACCGACTCGCTGATCACCAGCACCTTGATCAGCGCCATGCCCAGTGTGCTGGTAGCTTGCAGCAAGGTGAGTGTTTTGTTGCTGCTGCGGAAATACGCCGCGCTGTGTGCCACGGACAACACCTTGGCCGACAGGCCGGCGTCGCTGGCAATCAGTTCGGACAACTCGCTCATGTCCACATCGTCTGACTGGCACAAGGTCATCAAACGGATCAGCGTTTGTGGCGGGCTGGGCAGCCGCGCGACCAGCAGGCGCTGGTGGATGTCTTCAGGCGGTAGGTTCACAACGGTTCCTTCATGAAGCTAGCTTGAACGCCGGAAATCTGGGGCTTCGGTGGAGTTGGGCTTGACGCTGTCGCTTATCTGGGTATTTTCGGCGCAGCCGAACCCACCTGCAGAAGCGGCCACGGACAAAATTGGTTGGCGAGTGTTAACAAGTTGGCACCGTCGCATCTGGCATCGGGTGTGTGCCGGCGCTTCAAGGGGTTTGTTGATGACGCAGCAAACCCATCAGGTCGTTTTGCCGCATCGGCCGGTGGAAGTAATAACCCTGAAAGGTCTGGCAACCGGCTTGCTCCAGATAGCGTTTTTGGACCTCGGTCTCGACGCCCTCGGCCACCAGTTTCAGACCCAGACCCTTGGCGATCGAGATGATGGCCAGCACCACCGGGAACTGCAGAGTCTCGTCTTCAATGGGCATGACAAACGAGCGGTCAATTTTCAGCACATGGATCGGGAAGCGGTGCAGATACGCCAACGACGAGTAGCCCGTGCCAAAGTCATCAATCGCCACCCGCACCCCGAGCTGACACAACTTATGCAGTTGGTCAATCGCCGCTTGTGGGTTGCGGATGCAGATGTTTTCGGTGATTTCGACTTCCAGCTGCGAGGGCGCCACCTGGAAGCGCTCCAGGGTGAGCTTGAGTTTGTCAAAGAAGTCACCCCGGTCCAGGTAGTGGGGCGACAGGTTGATGGACAGGTAAGGGCGCGCATCACCCAGCGTGTTCCAGGCCAGCAGATCGCGGCACACCGCTTCCAGCATCCAGTCGGTGATGGGGATGATCAGGCCACTTTCCTCGGCATATGGCAAAAACGCGCCGGCACCCAGGAAGCCGCGCTGCGGGTGGTTCCAGCGCATCAGTGCTTCAGCGCCGATCACCTTGCCGCTTTGCGCATCGACCTGCGGCTGGTAATACATCTCCAGTTCACCAGCGGCCAGCGCTAGGCGCAAACCACTCTCGACTGAGATTTGCTCAAAGCTGTGGTTGAGCATGGACAGCTCAAAAAACTTGTAGCCGTTGCGCCCGGAGAGTTTTTTGGCGTGCATGGCCAGATCGGCATTGCGGATCAGCTCGTCCACGCTCTCGCCATCTTTGGGGTACACCGCCACCCCAATGCTGGCGGTGATGTGGATGGTTTGCCCGCCCAACGTGAAGGGGGCACGCAAGGCGTCCAGAAAGGCCTGGGCCACGCGAGTGGGGTCTTGCACCGAGTCGAGCTCGGGCAGGACCACATTGAATTCGTCGCTGCCAAAGCGCGACAAGGTATCGCTGTGGCGCAGGCAGTCTTTGAGCCGTGCTGTGGCCAGTTGCAGCAACTCATCGCCCAGCTGGTGGCCCAGTGAGTCATTGATCACCTTGAAGCGGTCCAGGTCAACAAACATGACGGCCAGGCCACTTTTTTTGCGCTTGGCCTGCAACAGCGCCAGGTTCAGGCGGTCTTTGAACAACACGCGGTTGGGCAGGTCGGTCAGGATGTCGTAATAGGCTTGGTAGGCAATCAGCTCGTCGGCACGTTTGCGGTCGGTGATGTCGCGGGCCACGCCGTAAATGCCCATTTGCTCCAGGTTTTGCGGCATACCCTCAATGCGCATGACCTGGCTGGTGAACGACACACTCATGAGTTCCACGCTGAAGACCCGGCCCTCTTCTTCCAGGTGGCGGGACTTAAGGCGCAGCTCGATGTTGCGCGACCAGCGCTGTTGCTGTTGCCCGTCGCTGAACACAAATTTGGCACGTTCCAGGTCGCGTGAATGGACCATCTCGGCGTAGTGTTTGCCAATCAGTTCCTCGGCCTGGATGCCCAGCAGTGGGAAAACCCGGTTGTTGATAAAGGTCAGCTTGCCCTGGTGATCAAGCGTGAAGATGATGTCTGGTGAGCTGTCCACCAGGTAGCGGTAAATGCGTTCTGAGCTTTCCAGTTTGCCGGCGATTTGCTTGTTTTCGGCTTCCAACTGGCGCTGATGCAAGGCGTTTTGCACCGCTTTGATCAGCTCTTCGCGGGGATAGGGCTTGCGCAGGTAATCGTAGGCACCGCGGCGCAGTGCGCCGATGGCGGCCTCAATGCCAACATCGCCGCTGGTGACGATCACATTGGCATCCATCTGGTGCAGGTTCATGTAGTCCATGACCTCGTGCCCGGAAACGTCGGGCATGCGCAGGTCCAGGATCACCAGGTCAAAGGCTTCTCGGTCCAGATGTGCAATTGCTTCGGTGCCGTTGCTGGCCGTGACCAGGGTGAAACCACGGTTGCTGAGCAGGTCGCACAAGCTCTGCAGCAGCCTGGGCTCGTCGTCGACCAGCAGTAGTCGGGCTGCTCTATGCATGATTTGGGTGCTTTGCAGCCCGCGCGAGGCCAGTGCGAAATCCCATTGAAGGGCGCTTAAATTGCTCATTGAACCAGACTTGTTGCATGCCATGCCGGCAGCTGAATTTCAAAGACGGTTCCCAGTGCAGAACTTTGGCAGGTGATGGCCCCCTGAAGCTTGAGCACCAGACCATGGACGATGCTCAAGCCCAGGCCACGGTTGTCGCCCGCCTTGCTGCTGCGCACCGGCGTGAACAGCTTGGCCCTCACCTCCTCGGGCAAACCAGGACCGGAATCCTTGACCAGCAGTGAAACATAGTCGGTGCCGCCACGACGGGCGGTGCCGTTGTTGATCACCTCGATGCGACCACCCTTAGGCATGGCCTCGACCGCGTTTTTGATCAGGTTGACAAAAATTTGCTTGACCACGCCACTGTTGCACGACATCAGACTGGGCGCTTCGGGCAGCACCGCCGCAATCTGCACCGAAGTGGGCAAAAACCGGCTGTCGCGAAACAACCGAACAATATCGCTGATCACCTTGTTGACGTTGATCACCGCATCTGGCGCAGGCGGTGCCACTCGGGCAAACTCTTTGATGATGCTGCCAACGCGGTCGATTTCTTCGTTGAGGATTTGCAGTTCGGGCCCCACCGATTCCTGGCGCGCCAGCTTGTCATCGAGCACACCGAGGTAGTTCTTGATGATGGACAAGGGGTTGCTGGCCTCGTGCACGATCTTGCGCGAATTTTTGAGGTGATCTTCCTGGACGCTGGCAATGCGCCGGTCGATCTCGCTGCGTTCTTTTGCTGCAGACTGCAAAGCACCTGCGGCTTGGGCGGCAAAAACCTGTAGAAATTTTTCCTGGCGCTGCAACTCGGCCACGCGCCACGATGGCACGCCGGCCACCAGCAAACCCAGGCTGCGGTTGTCAGCCACCAGCGGCAGGCAAAGCAGGCAAGAGGTGTTGAAGGCGCGCAGCAATTGATCTTCCGCCAGAGTCAGGCTGCTGTGGCCGCGCTCCAGAAAGGCCAAATGTTTGCTGCTCACCGCATTGGCCAAGCCACCACCGGCCAAGCTGATGGAAAAGTCCAGCAAGCGTTGGCGCTGCTCACCGACCGAGGTGCTGACCAATGTGCGGCCATGGTTGTTGATCAGGAAAACCGCGCTGTCATCCAGGTCAAACAGGATGCCCGCATTTTGCCGAACACAGTCCAGCAAGTGCGCACCGTCTTTCTGGCGCGCAAAAGTCTGGCTCAGTTCGGCTGAGAGTGCGCGGTTACGGATTTCTTCAGTCAGGCGTTGCTGCACCGAGGTGCTGGCCACCGGTGCGATCGGTGTTGCCACCGATGCCAACAGCTCTGGCATGCCCGACAAATCAATGCCCAAATGGTCAGCAGACAGCATGACCTGTGCCTCGCAGCCGTCGTAAATGTCCAGCAGCTTGGCATCGCTGATCCCACACAACGCCCCCATGTCCGGCGCCAAGGGGGTGCCTACCGGGTGATCGCTGAGCAAATGGGCCAGATGGATGATCCGAATCAGCGGGTGTGCCGTTAACACCCGTGCCGGGTCTTCGTGGTGGTAGAGCACCGCATCGGCCAGGAAGGAGTCCATCTCCCAGCGCTCAATCAGCCAGGCACCGGCCTCGGCATGAGAGATTTGCAGACTCTTTTGCTCTGCCGTGCACAGGTTGCCGTCATCGGCGGTATGGAAGTTGAAGCTGTAGGTGTCTGGTGCCGCGGCCAGCAGCGCCAAGCGGCCCACATCGTGCAGCAGGCCAGCCAGGTAGGCTTCTTCGAGTTGCGGGTATTGCATGGCTTGGGCCAGCTCGCGTGCGACCACCGCCGCAGTCAAAGAGTGCTTCCAAAAGGGGCGCAGATCGGTGCCGCCCGTGTGGGGGAAGCCGCCGAAGGTCTGGAACACCGATTCGCTGATCAGCAGCGACTTGACGAGGTCTGCACCCAGTGTGGCCAAAGCCTGTGGCAAGTCGAACTTGCGCCCGCTGCGCTGGAAGGCTGCACTGTTGGCGACCCGCAGCACCCGGCTGGTCATGCCGGCGTCATTGGCGATCAATTGGGCAAGCTCAGCAATTCCGACATCCTCGGCCTGGCACAGGTCGATGAGCTTGATCAGAATCTGCGGCATGGCAGGCAGGCGCGCCACCAATAAGCGGTTCCGGATGTCATCAGGATGAGCTGAATTCACAAATAACTCTATGCATGTTGGCCCATCTGGGGGGCCGGGGTTATGTCCAAGGTCGCAACGACGAAGTCAATATAACAGCATGCCGTGAATTTTTACCGGGAAGCTGCAGTTTGTGTAGCAGTTTTCTTGAGCTGGATCATGTCCAAGGCTAAATGTCATCGGTGCCAAACGCTATCAAATTACCATTTTTTAGAGCTGGGAGCCACTCTGGCTGGCTTCTGCGGGGACCTGCTGGGGATGGCCCAAGTGTTGCGCACAAGCGACGCCATCCGGCCCCTTGTGGCACACTCCCGCACCTGTTCGTTTTGGGGCTGGCCCATGGGCTGGCTGGTAGGCTTGTTATGCAGAAAATCATCGCGCAACTGGCGCAAGAAATACGGGTTCAGGAACGCCAGGTGGCGGCCGCTGTGGAGTTGCTGGACGGCGGCGCCACGGTGCCATTCGTCGCGCGTTACCGCAAAGAGGCCACCGGTGGCTTGGACGACATCCAGCTGCGTGAACTCGAAGCGCGCTTGGGTTACCTGCGCGACTTGCGCGACCGCCGTGCGGCAGTGATCAAGAGCATCGAAGAGCAGGGCAAGATGACCCCGGCGCTGCTGGCCGCCTTGAGTGCCGCACCCACCAAGCAAGAGTTGGAAGACTTGTACCTGCCGTTCAAGCAAAAACGCCGCACCAAGGGCCAGATCGCCCGTGAGGCCGGTATCGAGCCGCTGGCCGACGCCTTGTTTGCCGACCCGAGCCTAGACCCGATGGCGCAAGCGCAAGCCTATGTGAAGGCGGAGAAAACCGAGGCGGGCGACGACTTCACCACGGTGCAGGCGGTGCTGGACGGCGTGCGCGACATCCTGAGCGAACGCTGGGCCGAAGACGCCGCGCTGGTGCAAGACCTGCGCGGCTGGTTGTGGGAGCAGGGCCTGTTCAAGAGCAGCCTGATGGCGGGCAAAAACGAGTCTGACCCCGAGGTGGCCAAGTTCCGCGATTATTTTGACTACGACGAGCCGATTGGCCGGGTGCCATCCCACCGGGCGCTGGCGGTGTTTCGTGGTCGCAGCCTGGAGATTCTGGAAACCAAGCTGGTGTTGCCGGAGCCGCCGGTGGCGGGTGGTCAAGCAATAAATCAGCCTCTAGCCCTTGCCGATAAAGGGTCTGCAGTTACAAAAACAAGAGCAAGCCAGGTCGTGTCGCTGGCTGAGGGGCGCATTGCCCTCAAACTCGGCTGGAGCCACAAGGGCCGCGCGGCGGACGATCTGATCCGCAAATGTGTGGCCTGGACCTGGCGCGTCAAACTCAGCCTGTCCACCGAGCGCGACCTGTTTGCGCGCCTGCGCGAAGCCTCCGAAGCGGTGGCGATCAAGGTGTTTGCCGACAACCTGCGTGACCTGTTGTTGGCCGCGCCAGCCGGCCCACGGGTGGTGCTGGGGCTGGACCCGGGCATCCGCACTGGCGTCAAGGTGGCGGTGGTGGATGCCACCGGCAAGCTGGTGGACACCAGCACGGTGTACCCGCACGAACCCCGCAAGGACTGGGACGGTTCCTTACATGTTCTGGCCGCCTTGTGCCAAAAGCATGGCGTGAACCTGATTGCGATTGGCAATGGCACCGCCAGCCGAGAGACCGACAAATTGGCGGCTGATCTCATTAAATTAATGGCTAAATCGGCTGCAGCCCAGGCAGATAAAGGGCAGATAGCTATTGAAAAAGTAGTGGTTTCTGAGGCCGGTGCCTCGGTCTACTCGGCCAGTGAATTTGCCTCACAAGAAATGCCCGATGTGGATGTGAGCCTGCGCGGTGCTGCCAGCATCGCCCGGCGCCTGCAAGACCCGCTGGCCGAGCTGGTCAAGATCGATCCCAAATCGATTGGTGTCGGCCAGTACCAGCATGACGTGAACCAGAGTGAACTCGCCAAAACCCTGGAGGCGGTGGTGGAGGACTGTGTCAACTCGGTCGGTGTCGACCTGAACATGGCCAGTGTGCCGCTCTTGAGTCGTGTCTCGGGCCTGAGCGCCAGCGTGGCCAAGGCGGTGGTGCGCTGGCGTGAGGCCAACGGCGCTTTTGCCAGCCGCCAGGACTTGCTCAAGGTCACCGGCCTGGGCCCCAAGGCGTTTGAGCAAAGCGCCGGCTTTTTACGCATCCGGGGTGGTAGCAACCCGCTGGACATGACCGGGGTTCACCCCGAGACTTACCCAGTGGTTGAGCAAATTTTGGCCAAAACCGGCAAGCCGGTGGCTGAGCTGATGGGCCGCGCCGAGATGCTCAAAACCTTGCGCCCCGAGTTGTTTGCCAACGAGCGGTTTGGGGTGATCACCGTCAAGGACATCTTGGCCGAACTCGAAAAACCGGGCCGTGACCCGCGCCCGGACTTCAAGGTGGCGCGTTTCAACGATGGTGTCGAAGACATCCGTGACCTCAAAGAGGGCATGGTGTTGGAGGGCACGGTCAGCAACGTGGCCGCCTTTGGCGCGTTTGTCGACCTGGGGGTGCACCAGGACGGCCTGGTGCATGTGAGCCAACTGGCGCACAAATTTGTCAACGACGCCCGTGAGGTGGTCAAGACCGGTGACATCGTCAAGGTGCAGGTGGTGGAGGTCGATGTGGCACGCAAACGCATTGCGCTGACCATGAAGCTCGGTGCACCTCCGGCACGCAGCGGCGGCGCTGGTGACAACCGCTTTCAAGGGGCCAGTGCGCAGCAGCGTGGGCGTGGTGTGGGCGCGGCGGCACATGCGCCACAATCCACCGCCATGTCATCTGCATTTGCCAAACTCAAAGGCTTGGGAAACTGACTGTCCTGGCAAATACCACCGCCAAACCATGAGAAGTTCCCAGGCCAGTTTCCCTCACCCCGGCCCTCTCCCGCTTTGGGAGAGGGTGAGAGCAGTCGCCATGCGATCTTCACGTTAAAACCCATGGAACCCACCGCGCTGTTGTCGTCACGCTTTGTCATGCCCAGCAGGCCTCGGGCGTTGGCACTGTTGCTGTTGGAGTTGGGGCGGCCCGAGCCGGACCTGCGGCGTGTGGATCAGCTGGTGAGTTCCGACCCGGCTCTGGCCATGCGCTTGTTGCAGGCAGCCAATGCCAATTACTTCAAGCTGACTGGCCAGATCCACGGTGTGAGTGAGGCGCTGGCGGTGTTGCGGCTGGGTCAGGTGCAGGCCATGGTGGCCTCGGCGGCTGCGGTGCCTGCTTACCAAAGCAGCCCAGACTTTGACATCACCCAGTTCTGGGCGTACAGCCTGGACTGCGCCAAGATGGCGCGCTCGCTGGCTGGGCTGCTGCGGCTCAACCAGCAGGCGGCGTTTACCTGCGGGCTGATCCATGGGGTGGGCGAGTTGGCCATGCGTGCTGGCATGCAACAGGCGGTGGCGCTGGACGCCAAAGCCCGTCCGCTGGACCTCAAGCGCAGCCGGGTCGAGCGCCGCGCTTTGGGGTTTTGTTTCACCGAGGTCAGTGCCTGGTTGTCACGCCAGTGGCATTTGCCCACCTTAATTCACGATGCGCTGCTGTTTGCCCATGACCCGTTTCACCATGAGTCACACGAACCGATGGCCGGGGTGGTGCATTTGGCGGTGTGGCGTGCGCGCGCGCGCCAAGCCCGTCTGAGCGAAAACGCGATGACGGTGAGTTTTCCGTCGCTGGTGGCCGAGGTGATGGGGCTCGACATTGACCTGGTGCTGCAGCAAGACCCGATTGACTGGTCGCTGCAGGAGCCGGGACGATCCTTGTTGTAGTTTGGTGCTCAGGGGCCGGTGAGCGCCAGGGTTGGTGCGCTGCCCTGGCCGTTCAGTTTGAACATGGCCACGGTTTGCACCAGATCGTGGGCCTGCACCTTCAGGCTACCGGCAGCGGCGGTCATTTCTTCCACCAAGGCTGCATTTTGCTGGGTGACTTGGTCCATCTGCAGCACCGCTTCGCCAATTTGCGCCACGCCATGGCTTTGCTCCAGGCTGGCGGCGCTGATTTCGCCCATGATGCTGGTGACCCGCTGGATCGACGCCACCACCTCTTGCATGGTGCTGCCCGCTTGGTCCACCAGGGCGTTGCCACGCTCAATGCGTGTCACGCTGGTTTGGATGAGTGTTTTGATCTCACGCGCCGCCTCGGCACTGCGGCCAGCCAGAGAACGCACTTCGGAGGCCACCACCGCAAAGCCACGGCCCTGTTCGCCAGCGCGGGCGGCTTCCACCGCCGCGTTGAGGGCCAGGATGTTGGTCTGAAAGGCAATGCCGTCGATCACCGCAATGATGTCGCTGATCTTGCTTGAGGCCTCGTTGATGCCGCGCATGGTGTCCACCACCTGGCTGACCACCACGCCGCCTTGTTGCGCCACCTGGCTGGCATTCACCGCCAACTGATTGGCTTGATGGGCGCTGTCGGCGTTTTGTTTGACGCGGCTGCTGAGGTCTTCCATGCTGGCCGATGTCTGCTCCAGCGAGCTGGCCTGGGATTCGGTGCGGGCTGACAGGTCGAGGTTGCCTTGGGCAATTTCGGTGCTGGCATTGGCCACCGCCTCGGCACCTTGGCGAACCTGGCTGACCACCCGCACCAGCTTGTTTTGCATGCTGTGCATCGCGGTGATTAACTCACCCACCTCGTCGTCGACCGCTCTGGTTGCGGTGGTGGTCAGATCCCCCGCAGCAACCCGCTGTGCCAGCGCACAAGCGGAAGTCAGTGGCACGATGGTTTGTTTCAAGGTGGTCCAGATCACCACCAGCACCGACACCAGGGCGACCAGCAGCATCATCGACACTGACCACCAGGTGGCCAGCTTGGCATGGTCATGGGCGCTTTGTGTTTCGGTGGCCTCTGCCGCGCTCAGGGTGGTCAGCACTTTGCCAAGGGTGGCTGCCGCCGCACGGTCGACCCCTTTGGCGGCGCTGTCGCCCGCCAGGTAGTCATGGTCGGCGGCCTGGTAGGCGGCAAAGGCTTTTTGGTAGCCCGCCTGCGCGGCGGTCATTTCGCCCTGCAGCTGGCTGACCAGCGCTTTGGAAGCCTCATCGTCAGCGACCAAATTTGTCCAGGTTGGCCGGGTCTTTGCCGCGCAGCAGGACGTTCTTCCATTCCTGAATGGCGACGGAGAAGTCGGCGGCAATCTCGGCCCCCTTTTTGCCGCCCGCGACATGGTGCAGCACGTTGTTCTCAAACTTGGCCACCGCACCATTGAGCACCACAATGCCGCAAATGCCAGCCATCAGGATCAACAGCGCACCAACCGCAAAACTCAAAGGAATCCTGAAACGTAACCTCATGGGTAACTCCTGCTCAAGGATGAATAACAAGGGGAGAAACTGCAACGCGATGCCAGGCAGGTGATAACGCCTTTGGTCACAGTCAAAGATGGGTGGCGCATGTTACTCCGCGTTACGTTCCAATGCGGCCTGAAACGGGCGGATGGGTTGATCTGTATCAAACCCCATGAGAGCGTTTGTGGCGTGTACGTGGCTCAGCCTGCGGTTGTCGCCTGAACTCTTGTGTTGTCGCCCATCTTGCTGCGCATGCCTGTGTGACACCCGCTTTGCTGAATGGGTAGGGTGTTTTTGCAAATTGCTATTGAATATGTAGCTATTTGTCCTTTATGGAAAAGGGCTTAAGGCCAAAATGTCTCGCGGCTTGCATCTCCGGCCAATGGCTAGTGCCAGACCACCCAGCAGGGCCATGCCAGCGGCCATTACCCAGATCACACCTTGGGCATGGGTTGGCCCGGCAAACAGGCCGACCAGCAGCCCCGCCATCGGTTGTGTCAGATTGTTAAGCAGCACAATCAGCCCGGTGGTTTTGCCCAAGTCGGTTGCGGGGATGACCTGCAGTCGGCGCGTGCGAATGTAGACGCTGAACATCTTATCGAACCCAATCACCATGAGAAACCCAAGCGCGTAAGTCCATGGTCCACCGCTGACGGCGGTAGCGACTGCGCCCAAAAGTATGCCAAGGTACGCGACCAGCCCCATGCCACCCAGCGGCATTGACAGGCGTGCAATCACCAGCAAAATCACCACGGTGGTGATGGCTCCGCCGGTCTGGAGCAGGGCGTAGTCGCTGCTGGACTGGTGCAGCGCGCCGGTCACCATGGCAGCGGAAGTTGCCAGCGTCACACCCACCACCAGGTTGACCCCGGCTGCCAGCACAATGAGTTGTTTCAAACCGGGCAAGCGCAGCACATGGGCGAGCGCGGTCCGGTAAGGCTGCAGCCAGTGGCGGGTTTGCGTGGCATTTATCCCTGCGGGCTCGTCCAACTGGACCGGACTGGCCCAGCGCCAGACCTTCATGGCGGCATCTGCAGCCACGAACAGGCCCGCAGTGACACCCAATACCGCCACCCACGACCACCAGCCTAGTGCCAGCGCCGCCAGCAACGGCCCCAGGACCATGCCCAACTGGTCCGCAATCTGGGCATGTGCCAGGACACTTTCGGTTCGCCAGCCCCGAAACACCTGGGGCAGCATCACTTCGCGTGCCATCAAACCTTGGGTGGTCAACACACCACAGACCGCTGACACCCCCACCAGCCAAGCGACCTGACCGGTCAGGCCCGAAGCCATACAACCCAGGACACAGGCCAGTGCGCGTGCGATTTGGCTGATGCGCAACAAGCGCAAAGGCGGGATCCGGTCACACAAGGCGCCGCAGATCGGAAACGACAGAAAGCGCGGTAAGGTCTCGACAAAAAAAGCCACGCCCGACCAGGCGGTACTTTGGGTAACCTGGAACACCACCAGCGGCACCAGAAACAGCAGCATCTGGTCGGCCAGACGCGAGAGGAAAAGCGATGTGTAAAAAGCGGTGTGGTCAGTGCGCATGAAGCGCGCCCGGCCGTCAAGAGACCGGGCGCCCGGTCAGGATAGCCGTGTTTTGCACCAAAAAAACCTGCAGCAGGGTTCTTTTGGGTTACCTGATCGTGTTGGTCGTCAAGGTATCAGAACGTGACGCCGGACACCAAAATGATGTTGGCGTAGGGGGTGGATTCCCCGGTCCGCACCATGGCGCGAGCGCTGCCACATAACTTTTTGAACGCCTCATGGCTGATGGTCTGGGGCGTCAGTTCCAGCTGGTTGGTGTACCAGGCGGGTGGATGGCCTGCGGTCAACGCTTCGGTGGCGATCACTGTGCGCTCGATCTGCAATTCAGACAAAACCGCTTTCAAAACATCTTCCAGTCGCGGCGTGCCCAGCGTGACGGCCAGATCAATGCGTTGCGGAGCGTTGGGGCCCACCGGGATCGGCAAGCCTGCGTCACCGATGACGAGCATGTCACCATGGCCCATGGTGGCAATCAGGTGGGAGAGTTCTGCGTGAAGTAGTGCGTGGCGTTTCATAAAGACATCCAAGGAGGATTTGACAAGGTTTGCAGGGTTTGTTCGCGTGTGGGTATTGATGGCTGGGCCCCCACGGTTTGAACACACAGTGTGGACGCTTTGATGCCCAGATCAGCGCTCGCTGCCAGGCTTTGACTGTTGGCCAATGCCACAGTGACGGCGCCCAAAAAGGTATCACCTGCCGCGGTGGTGTCCACCACATTGACTTGCGGTGCTGGGTGGTAGGTGCTGCCATCGGCATCGGTGGCCACCGCGCCAAGCGCACCCAGTGTCACGATCACCTGGGAGACACCTTTGCTGCGTAACTGACATCCAACTTCTGCGGCCACTTGGGGGGAGGTGTCAGGTGAGAGGCCGGTCAGGAAGCGCGCTTCGGTCTCATTCACGACCATCACATCAATCAACGGCCAGAGTTCTTGCGGCAAGGTTTTGGCCGGTGAGGGGTTGAGCACCACCTTGCAGCCCAGGCTGTGCGCCACCTTGGCCGCTTGCAACACCTGCGCCATGGGCACTTCAAATTGCATGACCAGAAATTGCGCATCGCGCAACTCCTGGGTCAGTTGGGATTCATCCAGGCTGAGTTTGCCATTGGCGCCGGCAATCACCACAATGCGGTTGAGTCCACTGTCTTCCAGCATGACCATGGCGACGCCAGTTGATTCCTCGGGATCAACCACCACCCCGTGGACCGCAATGCCATCTTTTTGGAGCGCCTCACGCAAGACATGGCCATGGTGGTCGGGCCCAACTCGGCCCAACATGCTGACTCGCGCACCCTGGCGCGCACAGCTCACGGCCTGGTTGGCACCTTTGCCGCCAGGCACATACCGGATGGAGTTCCCCTGGGCCGTTTCGCCTTCGGCCGGAGCCTGTGGCACGGCGATCACGAGGTCCATGTTCAAGCTGCCAAGGCAAACGACTTTGGGTTGCATTTTTGTCATGTTGATGATGGGTTGGTTGGGTCGCGCCAGTGGTCTTAGCGCAGGTTGGCGGTGGAATTGCGCACAATGAGTTCGGGTTGCAGGATCACCTGTCTGGCCTGTATCCGCCCGCCCTGAATGCGTTCGAGCACCATGTCGACGGCTGCAGTCCCGATGCGCTGTTTGGGTTGGGCAATGGTGGTGAGTGCGGGGCTGGCAAATCTTGCCAGCTCGATGTCATCAAAACCCATCACCGACATCTGCTGCGGTATCTGGATACCGGCTTGGTGGGCCGCGCTGAGTGCGCCGATGCCCATCAGGTCATTGCATACAAAAACCGCGGTAGGTGCAAGCGGTGACGCCAATATGCTCTGCATGGTGCTGAAGCCGCCCTGGCTAGAAAAGTCACTGTGCCATAACAAGCCAGACGATTCTGCCGACAACCCTGCTTGTGCCAGGGCCGTGCGCCACCCTTCGATGCGCTGCGCGCTTGAATTCAAATTGGCGGGGCCAGCCAAGCAGGCAATGCGTTGGTGTCCCAAGCTAATCAGGTGATTGGTCGCCATCAAGCCACCCAGCACATGGGCTGTTTCCACCAGATCACAATTGACATCTTCAATTTCACGGTCGAGGAGCACCGTCGGAATTCTTAGCCCTTGCAGCAAACCCCGCAAATCTTTGTCTTCGCCCGTTGAGATGATGATCATGCCGTCGATGCGCTTTTCAGACAGCACCTGAAGGTAGGCACTTTGCCGATGTGGCTCGTCATCGGTGTTGCACAAAATGAGTGTGTAGCCAGCCCCAAAACAATGGTCCTCCACGCTGCGCACGATCTCGGCAAAGTACGGATTGGAGCAGTTGGGAATCAACATGCCAATCGTTTTGGTTGAATTGCTTTTGAGGCTGCGTGCCACTGCGCTGGGCACATAGTTCAATTCACGAATGGCCGACTCCACCTCATGGCGCACTTTGTCGCTGACAAAACGTGTGCCGTTGACCACATGCGAGACCGTGGTTGTTGAGACCTTGGCTCTGAGTGCAATGTCTTTGATGGAGGCCATCAGCGAGTGTGAGACGTTGTTTAGCGAGTCATGCCGCGCTGTTGGCGCAAGGTATCTATGATCACGGCGACCACAATCACGCAGCCGGTAATGATGCGTTTGCTAGGGTCGCTGACACCTATTTGCGCCAGGCCAGCCTCCAGCACAGCGATGATCAGGACCCCAAAAAAGGTGTTGATCACCGAACCACGCCCACCCATCAGGCTGGTGCCACCAATCACGACAGCGGCAATCACCTGCAGTTCAATGCCGGTGCCTGAGTTGGGGTCTGCGGCTTCCAGTCGGGCCGATTGCATCAGGCCCGCCAAGCCAGCCAGCAAACCCGTGGCTGCAAATACCGCAATGCGAATCGGATTGGGGTTGATGCCTGCCAGGCGCATGGCTTCTTCATTGGTGCCGATACCCACCACATAACGGCCAAACACGGTCTTGGTGAGCACCACTTGTGCCACAAATACCAGCGCCACCGCAATAAAAAATGCGCTGGAGATACCTGCCACCCACGGCACTGCCAGGCTCGCCATGGCATCGCCGACATACTGCGTGCGGGAGTCGGTCAAGACATACGCACCACCGCGTACGGCTTCGAGCATGCCCAGTGAGACGATGAAGGAGGGCAGCCGCCAGGCCACAGATATCCAGCCAGTGAAGGCTCCACACAGCAAGCCAACAGCAAGACCCAGCAATGCGGCCGGCAGGCTACCCCAATGCCATTGCAGAATGGCGTTGGCTGCCGCTGCTGCAGAGAAGGCCAGCACCGACCCAACGGACAGATCGATCCCGGCGATGATCAGGACAAAGGTCATACCGACCGACATCACCAGCAAGGCCGGAATTTCATTGGCGATGGCCAGAAAGGTCGCGGCACTGAAAAAGTACTCGCTCAGAGTGCTAAAAAAGATCACCATGCCCAGCAGGACCGCCGCGAGTCCCAGGTAGGTGCCCAGTTGGCTGCGTGCCGTGCCAGTGGTGCTTTGCTTGATGGATGTAGTCATAAGAGGAAGTCGTAAAAAAGGGCAGGGATGGTTAGCTGGTTCAGGCTGCCACCGGCACCGCTGGTTGAGAGTTATCGTTAAATGCGGCTGCCAGCAAAGACTTTTCAGTCCACTGGCCTCGCTCAAAAATGTTGACCAGCTTGCCACCACTCATGACACCGATGCGGTCAGCCATTTGCATCAGTTCGCGCAAATCGCTGGACACCATGAGCACGGCTTTGCCTGACTGGGCCATCTGCTCCAGTTCGGTATAAATATCCGCTCGGGCGCCCACATCCACGCCACGCGTTGGCTCATCAAGCAATAGCACGTCGCAGTTTCTGTGCAGCCAACGCGACACAATCACCTTTTGCTGGTTGCCGCCACTGAGGGTTCCGACGTTTTGCTCCATGGAGTTGCACCGCACGGATAAGCGCTGGATCAACACTTTGACAATGCTGATTTCCCGGGCACGTTGCAGCCAACCCGCTTTGGAGACTGCGCCAACATCACTCAAGGTGGTGTTGACCCGAATGGGTTGAGTCAATAACAAGCCCTGCGACTTCCTGTCTTCGGTGATCAGGCCAATACCAGCGGCAATGGCCGCCAGTGGCTCAGACCATTTTTTGACCTTGGCGCGCACGGGTTGTCCGGGGGCATTGTGAAATACGGTGATCTCACCATGCTCGTTGGCATCGGCACCGAACAGCAAACGCACGACCTCGGTACGCCCGCTGCCAACCAGCCCAGCCAAACCCAACACCTCACCCGCATACAGGTCGAGACTGATGTCTTTCACCAAACGGCCCCTGCCAATGTTTTTGGCGCTGAGCAGCAGGTTGCCACGTGGCCGACGTGGCCGGTCCAGATCCTGTGAGACAGAATGCCCCACCATCAGTTGGATGATGTCGTCTTCAGTGACGCTATCGATTGGGCAGACATTGACCAATTTGCCGTCGCGCAAGACCGCCAGGGTATCGGCAATGGCTTTCAACTCCTCGAGTCGATGCGACACGTAAATGATGGCCACTCCTTGCGACTTGAGATGTGCAATCTGTTCAAACAAATGGCGTGTCTCACTCGGTGTGAGCATGGCAGTTGGCTCATCGAGAATCAACAACCGGGTGTCATCCTGCAGATTGCGGGCGATTTCCACCATTTGCTGCTGGCCAATGCCCAACTGTGACACCAATGTGTTGGGGTCTATCGCCTGCATGCCGACTTTTGCCAACTTTTGTCTGGCCAATGTATTCAGCCGATCACGCGCAATCCAGCTGGCTTGCCATCTGCCACGGTTCGGGATGTCCACCAGCAGCAGGTTTTCCGCCACTGTCAGCGTGGGAACCAGGCTGAGTTCTTGCATGACCATGCGCACACCCAGACTCTCCGCGTTACGCCGGGAGGTTGGTGAGAACACTTTGCCTGCGAGTTGCATCGTGCCTTGGCTGGGTGATTCAAGTCCACAAATGATCTTGGACAAGGTGCTTTTGCCCGCACCGTTCTCGCCGGTCAGGGCTAACACCTCACCCGGATGCAAGTTCAGGCTAACGCCCTGCAAAACGGGTGTGACGTAGGTTTTTCCGACGTCATGGATGGTCAAAACTGGCTCAGTGGCGGCGTAGGAAGGCGGCATGGCATGGGCCTGTTCATGTTTTTAAGTTTCGAGATGTCGGGCCCGGTGCGCCTGCTGCTGGCAGACCCCGGGCCCGTCGAGAAGCTGCCAGTTTTGTTGTTGACTGACAGGTCTTCTGATGCAACGTTTAAAGCAAGACGTGGATTACTTGCTGTCTTTGGTTACCAGAACGACATCGGTCTGGATGGACGCAGGCATTTCAGATTGTTTTTTCTTTTCGCTGATGGCTTTCAAAGCGATTTCAATGCCGAACACGGCTTGTTTGGCGGCATACTGGTCTGCTGTCGCCAACATGCGACCGTCCTTGAGCATGGGTTTGACGGCGGCAATATTGTCGTAACCCACAACCATTACCTGGCCTGTCTTGCCTGCGGCCTTGACCGCAGCGACCGCACCGAGTGCCATGCTGTCATTGCCTGCCAGCAAAGCTTTCAGATCCGGATGCTCACGCAACATGCCTGAGGCGACAACGTTGCCCTTGTCAATTTCCCAGTCTCCGGATTGCACGCCAACGACGGTCATGCCTGCTGCCTTCATGGCATCCTGAAAACCCAGAGTGCGTTGCTGTGCATTAAAGGTGGTGGAGACGCCTTCAATGATGCCGACTTTGTCGCTTGGTTTGAGTGTTTTCGCAAGGTAGTCACCAACCAGCTTGGCACCAACACGGTTATCCGGTCCTGCAAAAGGGATCAGGATTCCCTTCTCTTTTTGGACTTCGGGGTCGAGCCTGTTGTCGATGTTGACAACCAAAATACCTTTATCGATGGCCGTTTTGAGCACTGGCACCAGGGCCTTGGAGTCGGCTGGCGCAATCACGATGGCATTGGCTTTTTGAGCAATCATCTGCTCGACCATGCGAATCTGGGCGGCTGTGTCGGTCTCATTCTTGATGCCGTTGGAGACCAGTGTGTACTTGCTCGCGTTGTTCTTGTTGTGGGCCTTGGCGCCGTCTTCCATGGTGCGGAAGAACTCGTTGGCCAATGATTTCATGACCAGGGCCACTTTGGGCTTGTCTTGCGCATAGCTAGGTGTGGCAAACAGCCCACCTAGCAAACCAACAGCAATAGTTGCTTGTACAGCGCGACGGGTAAATTTCATGAGAGGATCTCCTTAAGTTTTAACTGGCAATCGGTCACTGACGCAGTGAAGACAGCGCAAGTATTTCGCCATCTTCAAGACGAATTCTACGTTCGCAAACGTTTGCGCAAACGTTTGCTTTCTAGGGGAAACCCTTGAATTTGCCCAGTACTTGGTGAGAACACCTGGCTGAAAACCTTAGGTGGGTGTGGGACTCGGTCATGGCTTGCAACGCCAGCCCTTGGCTTCTGCAGTGCAACCTCTTGTTGTGATGAACCTCGATTGATCTTTGGTTTTTGGCAGGCAGCACATGCGGGATGGGTGGCAATTCGTTGGGGGGGATACCCTATACTCATCCCGTCACTTTTGACAATGCCCGGAGCGGCAGTTCGGCGTCCCAAACCGTTGCTGGTTCTCCCGGATAGATGGATGCAGCCATGGATCAAATTCCGATTTTTCTTCACGCCCTGCTTGATCAAACAGGGGTGATCCATTTCTCCTTGGGCAACTTGGTGATGATTCTGGTCGGCGCGATCATGATTTATCTGGCCATCAGCAAGCACTACGAGCCGTTGCTGTTGATTGGCATTGGCTTCTCTTGCATCGTCGCCAACGTGCCGGGGCCGCCAGATGATGTGCCCGGTGGCCAAGCGATCTCAGCACTGTTGTATGCGGTCAAGGAAGGCGGCTTGTTTCACTATGCCTATGAGGGGGTCGCCAAACTGATCATTCCTCCGCTGATTTTTCTGGGCGTGGGTGCCATGACCGATTTCGGGCCAATGATTGCCAACCCCAAGCTAGTGATTCTGGGTGCTGGCGCGCACCTGGGTATTTTTGTGGCACTGATTCTGGCCAAACTGTTGGGTTTTAGTCTGGCTGAAGCCGGTGCGATTGGCATCATCGGTGGTGCCGATGGCCCGATGGCGATTTTTGTCACCATGAAGCTGGCACCCCATCTGCTGGGACCGGTATCGGTGGCGGCGTATTCCTACATGGCGTTGATGCCGATGATCCAGCCCCCCGTGATGCGGCTGCTCACCACCAAGGCCGAGCGCCAGATCAGTATGGCCGACCTGCGCAAGGTGACCAAGCTCGAAAAAATTGCGTTCCCGCTGGTCATCGCCATCGTCGTCAACCTGTTCTTCCCGCCAGTGGCACCGCTGATCACCATGCTGATGTTTGGCAATCTGCTCAAAGAAGTCGGTGTGACCGAGCGCCTGGCCAAAACTGCTGCGGGTGGCTTGATGAACGTCATCATCCTGATCCTGACGGTGGCGATTGGCTCCACCATGGCTGCTGACAAATTTCTGACCTGGCAGACGCTGCAGATCGTTGGGTTGGGTTTGGTCGCCTTCATGTTTGGCACCGGCTCAGGCGTGCTTACCGCCAAGATCATGAACCTGTTCCTGAAGGTGAAGATCAACCCACTGATTGGCTCGGCGGGGATCGCCTCGGTGCCAATTGCAGCGCGTGTTTCGCACATCGTGGCGCACGAAGAGAACCCGAAAAACTTCCTGATCTACCATGCTATGGGGCCCAACTTGGCTGGGGTTTTTGGCACTGCGATCTCGGGCGGGATCATGTTGGCATTGATTGGTGTGGTCTGACCCGTAGGAGCGCAAACATGACACCTCTTATCCCTGACAGCCTTCAAGGTGCGTTGATTCTCAGCTTGATTGATTTTTTGCTGAGTTTTGTCGTCATATCTTTCATTGGGCTGCTTCTCACGGGCTTCCCACTGCTGAATCGTGTTGCTGATTGGGTTGCCTTGCGTCGATCTGTCGCGCCGCAAGCTGTGTCTGAGCCCACGGCGCCTGTGGCTGATCAAGGCATTCAAGAGGAGGACATCGCCGCCGTCATGGCCGCTATTTCTGCCATGGTCGGTGGCGAGCACCGCATCTTGCATATTGAACCGACCCCACATGGTGTCGGCTGGCTTGCTGCTGGCCGCCAGGCACAGCACCAGTCTTACCAGCCTCCGCGTGGTCCGAAGCGCTAGGCCCTTACAGCGACTGGTCGGTTTGGTCGGTCTGCGCGCAACCGATCAGTTCGGGTTGTTTAGTTGTAAGCCCGTTGCGCCAATGCTTGCGCCAGCACCTGCGCTGGGTTGATCAGACGCCAAGAGGCGGCTTCTGGCGCATCTTCCAGTGCCAAGGGGATCTCGGTACAACCCATGATCAGAGGAAGGGCGCCATGGCGTATTCGCAGGCATTGCCCGACGTCGACAAAACAGGTTCGGGCGTAGGCCAAGTCGCCCGTCTTGACGCCCTGGTAGATGCCTTGCATCAAGGTGTCGCGCTCGGCCTGCGTCGGGCAGTGACAAATGATGCCAGCTTGCGCCAATGCCTCGTCATAAAGCGCCGTGCGGTAGGTGCCTTGTGTGGCCATCAGTCCGACCTCATTGACGCCCGATCTTTTGAGCTGATCCGCCACCTCACGGGCCACATGCAGCAATTCAACATCGGGATGGTGTTGCTGTAGCGCAGCATGCCAAGCATGGGCGGTGTTGCAGGCGATCGCAATGGCTTTGGCACCACATGTTTGCAGTCGCTCAACCGCATCTTGCAGCGCGGGCAAAGGTGCGTCATGCCCGTTGCACAAGGCTTCGGTCCGGTCGGGCACCGGAACCTGTGCCAGCCAGTGTTCTGGATAAGCCTGGTCGATCACCTTGGCCCCGGCTTGTAGCAGGTGAGCATTGCAGGCGTTAACAAACAGGCGGACAAAATCCGCACCAGCGGCTGGACCCATGCCACCAATGATGCCTACAGTGCGGGTACGAAGTGGTGTCGAAGCGTTCATCGCAGCATGGTCGACATGGCCGACAAAGAGTTGATCATGCGAACAGCGGCTTCGACCGTAGGTGCGTCGAACGCCAGCTCGTCACCTTGTAGCCGGCGCAGGGTTGGCCATTGGCAAAACAGGTCTGCCAGGGCGGGCGTGGTGGTCTGGATTTGTACCGTGATCGGTACCTTGAGTACCAAGGGGCGCAGACTTGAGCGGCGAGCCAACGCATTGGCGACACCCGTTCGGATGTCTGTGCAGGCTTGTGCCGGTGACAGGCTGATGCCGCTGTTCTGCCCGTAAGCACGTTTGGTCTGGACGAACTCAGTTTGTGGGAACAGGGTTCGGTGCTCCTCAATAAAAACATCATCTCCGCTGGCCATCGCCACCGGGACACCATATTCACCGGCGAGCGCACCATAAATGCCAGCTTCACCCAATTCCTGGCCATTGAGGAACACGCGTGCGAAGGCGAAGCTGTTGATCGTATGCGCCAGAATGCCTCGGCCTTGGGCGCGCGAGTGGTAACCGATCATGCACAGTGCATCAACGCCTTGTTCAACACCGGCCACCATACTCAGGTAGCGTGGTTTGCCTTGCACCACTTGAGCCCGCGGGTCGAGCAGATCCGGCAGCAGGTTGCGAAAACTGCCATGTGAGTCATTGACCAGAACCTCGCTGGCTCCGCCTTCGAATGCGCCTGCTATTGCCGCATTGGCTTCCTCCGTCATCAAACGGCGGGCGCGTTCGTACTCGCCATTGCCCGCCCGTGTTTGTTCGGTGTGATAGACGCCCGCTACGCCCTCAATGTCTGTGGAAATCAGGATTTTCATGGTTCGAACTGTGAAGTGGTGGAGATTCGCCGCTCGGGCAACAAGTCGGCCAGGGCGTGGCGTTGGTGGTTGTCTCGCCCGGTCACGCTGCAGGCATGCCATAAGGCATGCAGGATGGCTTGTTCGGTACTGTCTGCTGCGGCTTGAAACAGGTCGTCGAGTTGTACGTCGTGCAGCATGGCTAGCGCTGGCATCGGCTGCTGCGCGTCTTGTGGGACGGTATAAGCGGTTGAGAAAGCTAACGCGATGTCACCGCTGCCATGACCAAACACTGAGCCGGTGCGTGCCAGACCCACGCCTGCACGCAGCGCCAAGCGCCGCAGTTGGCGGGCATCCAACGGTGCATCCGTAGCCAGCAACAAAATGATGGAGCCTTTCTCGGGTTCGTCGATTTGAGTCAGACGCTGGGCCAGCAAGGGACCAATTGCCTCACCCGCCAGAATCAGTTGCCGCAGTTGGCCGTAGTTGGCCAGCACCAACGCGCCTACGGTGTACCCAGCGCAGCAGCGTGAGGCGGTCCCAATGCCACCTTTGAGGCCAAAGCTTGACATGCCACGGCCCGCGCCCACGGCGCCTTGGCTGACATCGGCCTGGGCTTGATCACAAGCGGTCTGGTAGTGTTGCTCGGTAATGGCCAGGCGCTGGATGTCGTTAAGGTAGCCATCGTTGCATTCGAACACCAGCGGGTTGACCGTGGGCAGACTGCGTCCGGTCTCAGGATTCGCGGCGATGCACTGGCGAATCTGTGCTTGAGCGACGGCTGCCACCGAGAACGTGTTGGTCAATGCGATCGGCGTTTCCAACAGACCGAGCTCCTCAAGCTGCACCAGGCCGATACTTTTGCCAAAACCGTTGAGCACCGCTGCAGCCGCCGGAACCCGCTGGGCAAAGAGGTTGCCGTCATGGGGTTTAACCACCGTGACACCGGTTTGCACTGCGCCCTCGTCCAGCGTGCAATGCCCAACGGTCACCCCGGCAACATCGCTGATCGCGTTGCGTGGACCGGCGGGTAACTGGCCAATGTACGGCGGGCTAAGGGAACGACTCACAGCAAGATCCTTTGGTGATTCTTACGCTTACTGGCGATCAATCTTCGGGTCCAGTGCGTCACGCAGACCATCACCCAGCAAATTGAAGGCCAGCACGGTGAGGAAGATCGCCAGACTGGGGAACAGTGCAACATGGGGTGCATTGACCATGTCGGCACGGGCTTCATTGAGCATGGCACCCCATTCGGGTGTTGGCGGCTGTGCCCCCATGCCCAGAAAAGACAGACTGGCTGCGGTGATGATGGAGGTGCCCAGCCGCATGGTGAAGTAAACGACGATGGAGGAAATGGTGCCGGGCAGGATGTGGCGCACGATGATGGTCCAGTCGGATGCGCCCACGCTGCGCACGGCTTCGATGTACGTCATGTGCTTGAGCGTCAGCGTGTTGCCGCGCACCAGCCGGGCAAACGCCGGCACACTGAACACCGACACCGCCACCACCACGTTGATCATGCTGCTGCCCAAAATCGCCACCACGCCGAGCGCCAGCAAGATGCCAGGAAAGGCGAACAAGACGTCGGAAATACGCATCACAATGCGGTCCCACCAGCCCTCGTAGTAGCCCGCCAGCAGGCCCAGTGTGGTTCCGATCAGACCGCCGATGGCGACCGACAGGAAGCCGGTAGCCAGCGAGATGCGTGCACCCACCAAAATGCGGCTGAAGATGTCGCGACCCAGCGGGTCCACACCCAGCAGATGCTGCCAGGATGGTCCTTGGTTGAGCCGGTCATAGTCAAAGAAATTTTCAGCGTCGTAGGGTGCAATGTAGGGAGCCAGCAAAGCCAGCAACAGCAGCAGACCCACAAATACCAATGCCGCCAGGGCGACGTGCTGGGTTCGAAATTTTCGCCAGAACTCACTCCAAGGTGTGCGCACACGTTCTGCGGTATGTTGCTCAGTGGTGGTGATAGAGGATGTGGTCATGGCCGTGTCACTTGTAGCGGATGGTGGGATTGATGAAGCCATACAGCAGGTCCACAATCAAATTGATCAAAATGAATTCAAGTGAGAACAGCAGCACCAAGGTTTGGATCACCGGATAGTCGCGCTGGGTCACCGAGTCGACCAGCAGTCGCCCCAGGCCGGGCCAATTGAAAACAGCTTCCACCACGATCGAGCCACCCAGCAGGAAACCAAACTGCAAACCCATCATTGTGACCACCGGGATCAGCGCATTGCGCAGGCAATGCTTGGCGATCACCACGCGTTCACTCACACCCTTGGCGCGTGCGGTGCGCACAAAGTCTTCCTGGATCACCTCGACGAAGGAGGCTCGGGTGAAACGGGCCATCACCGCTGCCACTGCCGCCCCGAGCGTCAGTGAGGGCAGGATGTAGTGTTTCCAGCTGTCGGCGCCGACAGTGGGCAACCAGCCCAGGTAGACCGAGAACACCTGCATCAGCAGCATGCCCAAAGCAAAAGCGGGGAAAGAGATGCCTGAAACGGCAATCGTCATGCCCAGGCGGTCGGGCCACTGGTTGCGAAAAACCGCAGAGACCACACCAATGGTCATGCCAAAGACCACGGCCCAGGCCATGCTGCAGATCGTCAGCAGCAAGGTGGGCGAGAAGCGCTCGGCGATTTCGGTCGCCACCGGGCGACGCGAACGCATGGAAGTGCCAAAGTCACCGTGCAGCATGTTGCCGAAGTAGCGGACAAATTGCTCGTGCAGCGGAAGGTCCAGCCCGAGTTGCTGGCGTACCAGTTCGACCGTTTGAGCATCCGCATCTTGACCGGCCGCCAGCCGCGCTGGATCGCCCGGCAGCATATGCACAAACAGGAACACCAGCACGGCGACGATCAGCAGCGTGGGCACCAGACCCAGCAGCCGTTTCAGAAAATAGTTGAACATGTAGGTGAAAACCAGTCAGGGTTGGCGCGCCGACGGTGATCGGCGCGCGACACAGGCAACGTCTTATTCAGCGACCGAGATCTCGTCGGCGTTGATGTTGCCGTCAGGCATCACAAACACGCCGGAGAGACGTTTGCTGGTGGCATAGAGGTTTTTCTCGGTCACCAGCGGCGCCCAGGGCAGGTCTTTCATGATCTGTTCCTGCGCTTCGCGGTAGAGCTGCGTTTTTTCCTTGTCGTTGGTCGATGTCAATGCTTTGGCAATGGCCCCATCCACCTTCAGGTTGCTGTAGTAAGCGGTGTTGTTGAGTTTGGGTGGCCAGGCTTCTGTTGCCAGCAGCGGGCGCAATGCCCAGTCGGCTTCGCCAGTTGAGGAAGACCAGCCTGCGTAGTACATGCGAACCTTGGCGGTTTTGGCATCTGGCGCAGTTTGCACCCATTCGGTCCGTTGACCGGGTTCCAGCGCCTGCACCGAGAGCTTGATGCCAACCTGTGCCAGCTGTTGTTGCACAAACTGGATGGTTTTTTGCGAGGTCGTGGTGGTGTAAGCACCCCACAGGACAGACTCAAAACCGTTGGCGTAACCGGCTTCTTTCAAAAGCTGGCGTGCCTTGGCGGGGTCATACGGCCAGGCGGGCATCTTGTGGGCGTAGAGCACACCCTGGGGAACGACACCTTCTGCTGGTACAGCGAAGCCGCCGAATGCCACCTTGGCCAGCGCTTCTTTGTTGATCGCGTAGTTGATGGCTTGACGAACCTTGAGGTTATCAAACGGCTTTTGCAGCATGTTGAAGCTGATGTAGCGCACGATGATTGACGGGCTGCTGGTCACCTTGAGCTTGGCGTTGCTCTCCAGGGCAGCGGCTTGCTCGTAGGGCAAGGGGTAGGCAAAGTCAGTCTCGCCAGTTTGCAGCATGGCGGCGCGGGTGTTGTTCTCCAGCACCGGTTTCCAAGTGATGCTGTCGACCTTGGGGTAGCCCTTTTTCCAGTAGCCGTCGAACTTCTTGACCTTGACGAAGTCGGTCTGTTTCCATTCTTCAAAGGTGAAGGGGCCGGTACCCACTGGGTGGAAGGCGATGTCCTGGTTGCCGTATTTTTTGAGCGCGGTGGGCGAAATGATGGCCGCTGAAGCATGGGCCAGCGAGTTGATGAAGGGGCCAAAGGGCTCTTTCAAGGTCACCCGAACCGAGTACGGCGACACAACTTCAACCTTGGTGATGCGGTTGAACTGGTTGTAGCGCGCCAACTTGTTGTCTGGGTTGGTCACACGGTCCAGGTTGGCCTTAACGGCTTCGGCATTGAACGGTGTGCCGTCATGGAACTTGACGCCTTCGCGCAGCTTGAAGGTGTAGACCAAGCCGTCTTTCGACACTGCATAGCTTTCGGCCAGCACATTGTGGACTTTCAAATTCTTGTCAAACTCGAACAAGCCTTGATAAAAGGACTTGGTGACCGCAGTGGTGAGCGTGGTGTTGGTGTTGTAGGGGTCCAGCGTCTCGGGCTGGCCACCGATGGCCAACACCACGTCGGTGGCGGCCAGTGCCGAGCCGGCCGCAGCCAGGCTCAGAAGTGCCAGCAGATAGCGTGGCTTGAATGTCAAAGCAGGTGTCATGAGGTTTTCCTTGGTGGTTGAGGGAGTCTGGATCAGTATTGGTGGCTGATGCGGTGCTGGGCAACAAAGTGGCCGGGGCTGATTTCAGCCAAGGGGGCAAGCTGGGGCTCATCACCAACAGCGCGCACCGGGCTTGGAATTTCGTCGGACATCAGGGGGCGAGCACGGTTGCGCCGCGTTGGGTCAGCCACCGGTACCGCTGCCATCAGCTTGCGGGTGTAGGGGTGTTGCGGGTTCTCGAAGATGGCCCGGCGCGGGCCGATCTCGACGATCTGACCCAGATACATCACAGCCACCCTGTGGCTGATGCGTTCCACCACCGCCATGTCGTGCGAGATGAACAGGTAGGCAATCCCCAGTTCGCGCTGCAAATCCAGCATCAGATTGACGATTTGGGCCTGGATCGAGACGTCCAGTGCGGACACCGCTTCGTCGGCAATCACCACCTTGGGGTTCAGCGCCAACGCCCGGGCAATCGCAATGCGCTGACGCTGGCCGCCCGAGAACTCGTGCGGATACCGCTGGGCGTGTTCGGCCGACAGGCCCACTTTCTCCAACAACCAGGCAACCCGTGCCTGCGCCTCGTCGCCTTGGGCAATTTTGTGGACCAGCAGCGGCTCCATGATGGAAAACCCCACGGTGACGCGCGGATCCAGCGAGGCAAAGGGGTCTTGGAAGATGAACTGGATGTTGCGGCGCAGGCCTTGCAGCGTGCTGTTGGGCAACTCGCGGATGTTTTGTCCGCCAAACTCCATCACCCCGCTCTGGCTCTCCACCAAGCGCAACAGCGAGCGGCCGGTGGTAGATTTGCCGCAGCCTGATTCGCCCACCAGTGCCAGGGTTTCGCCGGGTCGCAGATCAAAGCTGACATGTTCTACCGCATGAACACGTCGCGTCACCCGGCTGAGCAAACCGCTGCGGATGTCAAAACGCGTGACCAGATCTTTCACCCGCAAGACCGGTGGTGCGTCATGCTGCACCGTGTCTTGGGGTTGGGCGGATGCGCTCTGGGCTTGCCCTTCGGTGAGCAGCAGGTCAAATTTCAGAGGCAGGTCGCTGCCTTGCATCGCGCCCAGGCGGGGCACGGCTTTGAGCAAGGCGCGTGTGTAGCTGTGTTGCGGTGCGGCAAAAATCGACTCGGAGACACCTTCTTCGACTTTTTCACCGCGGTACATCACCAGCACACGGTCGGCCACCTCGGCGACCACACCCATGTCGTGGGTGATGAAGACCACACCCATGTTCATGTCGTTTTGCAGGGAGCGGATCAACTGCAGGATCTGAGCTTGTATCGTCACATCCAGCGCAGTAGTTGGTTCGTCTGCTATTAAAAGTGATGGCTTGCAGGACAGTGCCATGGCGATCATCACCCGCTGGCGCATGCCGCCTGAGAGCTGGTGCGGAAAGCGGTCCAGCACGTTGCGGGCTTCTGGAATGCGCACCACGTCGAGCATGCGCAAGGCTTCAGCACGCGCAGCACTGGCGCTTTTGCCCTGGTGGATGCGGATGGATTCGGCAATCTGCTCGCCCGCCGTGAACACCGGGTTGAGCGATGTCATCGGCTCTTGGAAGATCATGGCGATCTCGGCGCCGCGCAGGCTGCGCATGGCGCTGTCGCGGGTCTGGGCGAGGTCCAGGACGTTCCCATTGCGCTGGCGAAACAGCATCTGGCCGTTAAGGATGCGGCCACCACCGTGTTCGATCAGACGCATCAGGGCCAGGGAGGTCACCGATTTGCCGGAGCCTGATTCGCCCACGATGGCCAAGGTTTCACCACGATCAACATGAAAGGAGAGGTGGCGCACAGCATCGACCGTGCGTTCAGAGGTGGTGAAGCGAACCGAGAGGTCATGGACATCCACAACCCGGTTGTCGGACAAGCTCAGAGGGCGGGTGGCGGTATCAGTGGCGATAGATGGCATGGTGCGCAAGGTGGTAGCGGTGGCAGGACGGCGTTTAGCGAAAGATCGCGGTGTGCGGGTTTTCGCCGACGCGGGCGTAACCCCGGTACATGCCTTCGGTGTTGAAAGAAAGACTCAGGTTGCCCTCAGCGTCCACCGCTATCAGGCCGCCCTTGCCGCCGATGGCGGGAAGGGTCTGCATCACCACCTGCTCGGTTGCTTCGTGCAGCGACTGGCCGCCGTAGGCCATGCGCGCGCAGACGTCATAGGCGGTGGCGGTGCGGATGAACATTTCGCCGGTGCCGGTGCACGAGATCGCTGCGGTGCGGTTGTCGGCATAAGTCCCTGCGCCAATCAGCGGTGTGTCACCAACTCGGCCAGGGCGTTTGTTGGTCATGCCGCCGGTGGAGGTGGCCGCCGCCAAATTGCCTTGCGCGTCCAGCGCGACCGCACCCACTGTGCCGAATTTGCGGCTTTCGTCCAGGGGCGATACCGGGTTGTTGAAGGTCAAGGCAGACGCGCCATCGTGGTCCAGCACCGTTTGGTTGGCGGCTTGTGCCAGGCGCAACTGGGCCAGACGTGCGTCGGTGGAGAAGTGCTCTGGTGACACCATCTCAAGGCCACAATCTTTGGCGAACATTTCGGCACCTGCGCCGATCAGCATGACATGCTCGCTTTGCTCCATCACGGCGCGAGCGGCGCGCACCGGGCGGCGGATGTGACTCACGCCAGCGACGGCGCCAGCTTGCAGGGTTGCCCCGTCCATCACCGCCGCGTCGAGTTCATGGGTGGCATCGCGGGTAAAAACGGCACCAACGCCCGCATTGAACAACGGGCAATCCTCCAGCATCTCTACCGCCAGACTGACGGCCTCCAGCGCGCTTGCCCCTTGGGCCAGCCGCTGTTGCGCTGCAAGCAAGATGGTCTCGAGTGCGCTGTGGTAGGCCGCTTCTTGTTCGGGGCTGATGTGGCTGCGGCTGAGGGTGCCAGCCCCACCATGGATGGCGATGACGGGCCGGACAGGGGTGGTGTTCATTTCTGGGGTGCTGTTCATTTGGGTGTCTTGGGGAGGCTTGCTTTTTTGGGGCGCACCAGGGTTTTGTCCAGGGGGCGCAAGCGACTGGCGTGCGGACCATCCAGCCAAGGCAGCACCGATTCGGCCAGTCTTGTGGCGGCTTGCAGCGAGCCCTTCGCCGAGTGGGACACGGCGCTGGTGAGGGCTTCGATCAAGGCCAGCACGCTGACTTCGGAATTGGCAAAGTACTGGCTATCGGCCTGCGCATAGAGCGCGACGGTGGCCAACGGTGCCAGGGGCGATGTCGAGCTGTCGGTCAAGGCCAGCACGGGCGTGCCTGCTTCGCGCGCACGGCTGGCCAGCAGCACCGTGTCCGAGAAATAGCGCGGAAAGGCGATGGCAATCACCAGGTCTTGCGGCCGCAGGCGCGACAGCACCCGTGCGCCGTAGGACGAGCTTTCAATGCTTGCCAGCAACTGGACGTTCTCGCAATGGATGTCCAACTGGCGCTGCAGCAAGCCACCGAGCCAGCTGCTGCTACCAAAACCGATGATGTAGATGCGTTGGGCGCCAAGAATGGCTTGCACTGCTTGTTCACAACTGGTGGTGTCAAGTGCCTGGCGCGTGGCTTCCAGGTTGCGCATGATGTCGGTCAAGGCGGTGTCGAACACATCTGCCACGCTGGCGGGTTGCTCGAGCTTGCTGCGCAGTTTTTCCACTGGCGCCAGAGTGGCTTCAAAGCCCAACACCAAGGCCGCCCGGAACTGGGCGTAGCCCTCAAACTCCAGTGCCCGAGCAAATCGGTTGGCGGTTGCCAACGAGACTCCCACCGTCGCTGCCAGCTCGTCAATGGGCATGGTGGCCACTTGCAGCGGGTGTGCCAGCACGTACTCAGCCACCTGTTGGTGTGCTCGGGTCAGGGTGGGCAAGGCAGTTGCAATGCGCTTGGCCATAGAGGGGTTGCCGGGAAATGTTGCCATCAGCGCGATCAGGTGGTTGAGGTTGGTTTGCTAAATAATTTTCACTTTTTTAAAGTATATAGATAATTTTTTCTCAAGATTGAAAATCTTCTGATCACCGTTTTTTTCGTGGATTAGTGTGTTTTGTAATTGTTTTTGGTGCAGATGCACCAACGTGGTGCTTTTGGGGTGATCAAGCCAAGGTGGCTGACGCCAGTGGTGAGTTGGTCTTGCGTGATCCTTGGCAGAGGGGGGCTATGACGCCCTAACAACTCGCTGGCTGGTTATGCAAAAGACGCAGCCACGTCACTGTGGAACTTCGCTGGCTAGGAGTCTGGGCGGCAGAAGGGCATCGGCTGCAACGGCTGGAGAAAAGTCCCACTTCGCACCCATTTTTCCGGCGGTAGCTACGGCTACCGTCCTCAAAAGTGGGCGCAAACTGGCCTCTTTTCCCACCCGTTTCGCTTCGATTTCTTCTACCGCCCAGACTCCTAGGCGCTAGCATGTCGGGCATGTCTGAGCTTCAAGGCCCTCGACCCCATTCGTCAGCGCTGCGACTGGCGCCATGGGCGCCTGCGCAACTAGGGGTGCTGGCGGGCAGTGCCCTGCAGCTGCTGCAGTCCACGCTGTGGCCCATCCAGACTTATGCGGCTTTTATGCTTCTAGCCCTTTTATCGTCTGGGGTGATAGCTCTTTATTTGAGAGCATTTAGGCGCACGTCGGTGCTGGCCGTGTTTTTGGCGATGGCGCTGCTGGCTTGGGGTGTCACCGGCCTGCGTGCCAGCGTGTTTGCCAACACGGCCTTGTCGCCCGCGCTGGAGGGGCAAGACATTGCGGTTCGTGGTGTGGTGGCGGGTTTGCCGCAGTCTTTTGAAGGGGGTGTGCGATTTCGCTTTGATCAAGACTCCGCACAAATGAACGGGCAGCCAGTGCAGTTGCCGCAGCGCTTGGAGCTGGCTTGGTACACCGGCTGGTTCGGGCGGGGTGACGGTGCCAATGATGACGCGGGCGAATTGCAGCGCAGCCCTGCCAGCTTGCAAGCCGGTGAACGCTGGCAGTTCACCGTGCGGCTTAAAGCGCCCCATGGGGGTATCAATCCGCATGGGTTTGATTACGAACTGTGGCAGTGGGAGCAGGGCGTCCAGGCCACCGGTTATGTGCGCGCTGGCCACAAAGACCCACCACCCCAGCGCTTGGCGCAGACCTGGCAACACCCGGTGGATGCGCTGCGTCAACAGGTGCGTTCGCATATTTTTGCCAGCGTGACTGACACCCGTGCTGCGGGCGTGTTGGCCGCGCTGGTGACTGGCGACCAGGGCGCGATCGAGCGTGTTGACTGGGATGTGTTTCGCGCCACCGGCGTGGCGCATTTAATGAGCATTTCAGGTTTGCATATCACCATGTTTGCCTGGTTGGCCGCAGCATGGATTGGCTGGTTGTGGCGGCGCTCACAGCGGCTGTGTCTTTGGCTGAGTGCCCCGAGTGCTGCGCTGGTGGGTGGGGTGGTGCTGGCAGCGGCTTATGCGCTGTTCAGCGGCTGGGGTGTGCCCGCCCAGCGCACTGTGCTGATGCTGGCCACCGTGGGTTTGCTGCGGCTTTTGGGGCTGCGCTGGCCGTGGCCGCAGGTGTGGCTGTTGGCCTGTTTGATGGTGGTTGTGCTGGACCCCTGGGCCATGTTGCAGGCGGGCTTTTGGCTGAGTTTTGTTGCCGTGGGTGTCTTGTTTGCTTCAGATTCAGGAGCGGTTAGCCCTGAAGATAAAAGGGCTAGAGGCCGATTTGTTGCCATGCTGCGTGAGCAGTGGGTGATCACCCTGGCGCTCACACCTTTGACGTTGCTGCTGTTTGGGCAGGTGTCGCTGGTGGGGCTGCTGGCCAACTCTCTGGCGATTCCGGTGGTAACGCTGTTGGTGACGCCGCTGGCCATGTTGGGGGTGGCAGCACCGGGCCTGTGGACCTTGGCAGCCTGGGCCATCCAACTGCTGGGTGAGGTGTTGCGGTGGTTGGCGGCTTGGCCGTGGGCGGTGTTTTGGGTGGCTCAGGCGCCTTGGTGGGCCAGTGCGGCGGCTGTGCTGGGTGGCGTTCTGCTGGCCTTGCGGGTGCCATGGAGCCTGCGCCTTGCGGCGCTGCCGCTGGTGCTGCCTGTGTTGTTGTGGCAGTCACCCCGGCCGCCGGTTGGCCAGTTTGAGCTGTTGGCGGCAGACGTCGGGCAGGGCAGCGCGGTGCTGGTGCGCACCCATCAGCATGCTTTGCAGTACGACGCTGGCCCACGCTTTAGCAGCGAGAGTGATGCGGGTCAGCGTGTGCTGGTCCCACTGTTGCGGACGTTGGGGGTGCGGCTCGACACCTTGATGCTGAGCCACCGTGACAGCGACCACAGTGGTGGCGCCCAGGCGCTACTGACGATGCAGCCGCAGGTCCAGCTGATCAGCTCGATGGCAGGCGAAGATGGCCTGGTGACGCGTCGCCCGGCGACGCGTTGTGTCGCTGGCCAGCGCTGGCAGTGGGACGGCGTTGACTTTGAGGTGTTGCACCCCCAGGTCGCTGACTACGGGCAGCCCCAAAAAACCAACGCCATGAGCTGCGTGCTGCGCATCTCCAACGGCCAGCGCAGCGCACTGCTTGCTGGCGACATTGAGCAGCCCCAAGAAGCCCAACTGGTGCAGGCGCAGGCCAATTTGCCGCCGACGCAGGCTTCACCATTGCGCGCCGATGTGCTGCTGGTGCCGCACCATGGCAGCAAAACCTCAAGCAGCGCCGCCTTTTTGGCGGTGGTGCAGCCACGCATTGCACTGGTGCAAGCCGGTTACAGAAACCGCTTTGGTCATCCGGCACCCCCCGTTTTGGTGCGTTACCAAGAGCAGGGTGCCAGGTTGGTAGATACGCCCCATTGTGGTGCCGCGACCTGGCAGTCATGGTTGGCGGACGATGTGCGCTGCCAACGCGAGGTCGACAGACGGTATTGGCATCATCTGGTTCCGTGATGTGGCGCATGGCCTGTCTTTTGTGTTCTTGCTTGCCATGGCGATGTGCCACACAAAGGGTACTTGCATCAACAAAGAACAGAACATTCGATGTCGGCTGGCGGTTATTGGCCTAAAGATTGCTATCCTTTGTCCAGGAGAAGAAATTCATGCAGAAATTCGATGAGATGTACACGCATTTGCCCTATGAGTTCTTCACCCATGGCGCGCAAATCCGCGATCACTACAAGATTTACGATGAATGGCTAGCCCGGCAACCGGGCGACATGATGGCCAAGCGTCGTGAAGAAGCAGAAATGATCTTCCGCCGCGTCGGCATCACCTTTGCGGTGTATGGCGACAAAGACGAGGATGGCTCAGGCACCGAGCGACTCATCCCGTTTGACCTGATTCCGCGCATTGTCCCGGCGCACGAATGGCGCACCCTGGAAGCGGGTTTGGCCCAGCGTGTCAACGCCCTGAACCGTTTTCTGCATGACATCTACCACGACCAAGAGATTCTGAAAGCCGGGCACATCCCGCGTGACCAGATTGAGAAAAATGCCCAGTTTCGTCCGCAAATGATGGGTGTGGATGTGCCCAACCAGGTCTATTCACAAATCTCCGGCATTGACATGGTGCGTGCGCCCGATGCCCAAGGCAAGGGTGAGTACTATGTGCTCGAAGACAACCTGCGTGTGCCCAGCGGTGTGAGTTATATGCTGGAAGACCGCAAGATGATGATGCGCCTCTTCCCCGACCTGTTCAGCATGCACCGGGTGGCGCCGATTGCCCATTACCCCGATTTGTTGCTGGAAACCTTGCGCGAGAGCAGCCCAGCCACCACCGCTGAGCCCACCGTGGTGGTGTTGACGCCCGGCATGTACAACAGCGCCTATTTTGAGCACGCCTTCCTGGCGCAGCAGATGGGTGTGGAGCTGGTGGAAGGCCAGGACTTGTTCTGCAAGGACAATTTTTGTTATATGCGCACCACGCGCGGCCCACAGCGGGTGGATGTGATTTATCGGCGTGTGGACGATGATTTTCTTGACCCCACGGTGTTTCGCCCCAGTTCCACGCTCGGTTGTGCCGGTTTGTTGGAGGTCTACAAGGCCGGGCATGTGAGCATTTGCAACGGTGTGGGCACCGGCGTCGCCGACGACAAGTCGATTTACCCCTATGTGCCCAAGATGATTGAGTTCTACCTCGGTGAAAAACCGATCCTCAACAACGTGCCCACCTACATGTGCCGCAACAAGGACGACCTGGGTTATGTACTTGCCAACATGAAAGACCTGGTGGTCAAAGAAGTGCATGGCGCCGGTGGTTACGGCATGCTGGTGGGGCCCGCGGCAACCAAGGCGGAGGTCGAGGACTTCAAAAAAGCGGTGGCGGCCAACCCGTCGGGTTACATCGCCCAGCCCACACTCAGTTTGTCGAGTTGCCCGACCTTTGTCGAGAGCGGCATTGCACCGCGCCACATCGACCTGCGTCCCTATGTGCTCAGTGGCAAGTCGGTTCAGATGGTGCCAGGTGGCCTGACCCGTGTGGCTTTGAAAGAAGGCTCCTTGGTGGTCAACTCATCCCAAGGCGGCGGCACCAAGGACACCTGGATTCTGGAGGATGACCGTTCTGCCGCCGCCCATGCCGGGCAGTCGCAGAGCCTTGCCAGCGGAGAGGCAACCGCATCCTGAACGCCCAGACCACCCAAGAAAGCCATTTATGTTGTCACGAACCGCTGATCACCTGTTCTGGATGAACCGTTACACCGAGCGTGCCGAAAACACCGCACGGTTGCTGGATGTGAACTACCAGACCTCGCTGCTGCCGCAATCTGAGGCGGTCGCACTGTCTGGCTGGCAAGGGTTGCTGTCCATCAGTGAGCTGATGTACAGCTACCAGGAAAAACACGGTGAGATCAAATCCCGCAAGGTGATGGATTTCATGGTCAAGGACGAAAGTAACCCATCCTCTATCTTGTCTTGCCTGACCGCCGCGCGTGAAAACGCCCGCGCGGTGCGTGGTGCGCTCACCACCGAGGTCTGGGAAACCCTCAACCAGACCTGGCTGGAAGTCAAACGCAAGGTCAAGGACCGTGAATTTGAAGAAGACCCCGCACAGTTTTTTGACTGGGTCAAATTCCGCTCTCACCTGTCGCGCGGTGTCACCGTGGGCACCATGTTGATGGACGAGGCGCTGTATTTCATGCGTTTGGGTACCTTCCTGGAGCGCGCTGACAACACCGCGCGCTTGGTGGACGTCAAGTTTCACGCTGTGAAGAGCGACTTTTATGGCACCGTCAATGTGAAAGACCAAGAGTACGATTTTTACCATTGGAGCGCTATTTTGCGTAGCGTCAGTGGTTTTGAGGTGTACCGCAAGGTCTACCGTGATGTGATCAAGCCTGAGCGTGTGGCTGAGCTGCTGATCTTGCGCCCCGACATGCCACGCAGCTTGCACGCCAGCCTCAACGAGGTGGTGGGCAATCTCAAGATGGTGGCCAATGACCAGTCCGTCGAAACCTTGCGCCGCGCTGGCAAGCTGCGAGCCGAGCTGGAGTATGGCCGCATTGACGAGATCCTGGCGACTGGCCTGCATGCCTATTTGACGCAGTTCCTCGATCGGATCAATGACCTGGGTGCCCACATCAGTCGGGACTTTCTGATCCCGACGCCAGTTTGAGGCCGCTGCGACGAGCGATGCGTGCGCAGATCCGGCGGCTGTTCAGGCCGATGGCGGCTTGGCTGGGTCGCCTCAGTGTCAGCCGCAAGCTGACACTGATTTACCTGCTGGACCTGACAGCAGTGATCTTTGTCTCTGGCATTCTGATCAACGAAAAATACCTGGCGATCGATTTTGCTCGCAAGGAGATGGTGGGCATCACCTACACCAACGCGGTGCGCGATGTGCTGATGCCCCAGATGGGTACACCCAGCCTGGCGCAACTCGATGTCACTGCCGCCAGACATCGATTGGCGGCACAACGGGCTCTGAATGACGAGCGCCTCAACGCGCAGGCCGACAGCCAGGCCTTTGCGGCCAGTCTCGAAGCGCCTGGCGCCGCTGCGAAGGCAGCTGCATCGTTCAAGCCGGTGATCACCCGAGCCCGTGCGCTGATCACCACGGTGGGCAACCAGTCCAACCTGATCCTCGACCCCGATCTGGACAGTTACTACACCATGTCGCTGGTGGTGCTGCGTTTTCCTGAGCTTGTTGATGTGCTGCTGGATACCGCCCAGGCGGTTGGCCGACAGCCGCCGAAGTCTGTGCAGGCCTCGTCACTCCACAGCACCACCTTGCTGATTCTGGCCGGTCGACTCGATGCCATTCGCCAGGGCATCAGCTCCGACTACGCCCAGGCTCTGGCCGCCGGTGGTCCGGCACTCAGGATGGCTTTGCAGCCCGAGCGTGACAAACTTGAGACCCAGTTGGCTGAGTTGCTCAGTCAGGTGCAGCGGGCATCTGAACAAGGTACCACCGAACAGGAGCGCCAGATCTACGCCGCAAGCCATGGCGAAGCGCTCGATACGCTGAACCTCGCCTGGGTGGATGCATCGCGCGCGCTGGACGGCTTGCTGCGGGCGCGTGTGGCGGCCCTGTTTCACAAGATGTGGCTGCATCTGGGCACTGCGTTGGCGTTGCTGATGGCCATTCTGAGCGTGGTGTTTACTGTCGCACGACTGATTGCCAGACCCCTGAAGCAACTGGCGGTTGTTGCCAACGATGTGCGTGAGAGTGGCAACTACAACCTGCGTGCGCAGTGGGACAGCCAGGACGAAATCGGCCACCTGGTGCGCACTTTCAATGGCATGCTGGCGCAACTGGATCAGGACCGATCAGCGCGCGAAGACCTCGCCGCCAACGCCCGGGCGGCATTGGCCCAGGCTGAGTTGCTGGAGTCCATTCCGGTGGCGATGATGGTGACCTCCATCCCCGAACATCAGGTGTTACATGCCAACGAAGCCGCCCAACCCTGGCTGGCGGGGTGCACCACCGACCCCTGGTACAAGGGCTTGGAACCCGGTGTGCGTTCGCGCTTTTTTCAGCAACTCTCTGACCGTGACCAGATCAACGAGTTCGAAGTGCGCTGGCTGGGTGGTGTCGAGCCATCCTGGGCGGTGTTGTCGGCGCGGCGACTGAGCTTTCAGGGCCAGGATGCGGTACTGACCACCTTCACGCCGATCAATGTGCTCAAGGTCATGGAGCAGCGCATGGAGCTGTGGGCCAAGGTGTTTGAGGCCTCCAGCGAAGGCATCATCATTTTGGACAGCCAGCAAAAGGTGCTCAGTGTCAACCACGCCTATTGCCGCGCTACCTCTTACGACTTTTATGAGGTGGTCGGTGAGCATCTGGGCCGTTTATTGGGCCACGAGCAGCACCACAGTGCCGATGATTATCCCGACGCGATCGATGCCGCTGTGTTGGCCGACATCACCCGCACCATCCACAAACGCAACGAGTGGCAGGGTGAGGGGCTGCTGCGTAAGCGCACCGGTGAGACCTACCCGGCCTGGCTGATGATCTCGGCGGTTCGCGAGTCATCTCAGCAAGAGGACATCTCTCACTACATCTGCATCGCAGTCGACATCACTGACCGCAAACGTACCGAGGCGCGGGTCAAGTTTCTGGCACACCACGATGTGCTGACCGAGTTGCCCAATCGCGCGCTGTGCGTCGAATTGCTGGAGGCCGCCCTCAAGCAGGCCAGCAGCAGCGGAGAGTGTGTGGCGGTGCTGTTCATCGACCTGGACCGTTTCAAGATCATCAACGACACCCTGGGGCACCACATTGGCGATGGGCTGTTGCAGTCGGTGGCACAGCGTCTGCAGCAGTCGGTGCGCTCTGGCGACCTGGTCAGTCGCCTGGGCGGCGATGAGTTTGTGGTGATCTTGCGCAACCTGCAGGATGGTACGCAGGCACGTTGGCAGGCTGAGCAGCGGCTCATCCCCTTGATTCGCCAGCCGCATCAGGTGCACGGCCATGAACTGCGGGTGTCATGCAGTGTGGGCATCGCCATTTTCCCGACCGATGGCCATGATCTGGTGGAGCTGATGCGCCGCGCGGATGCCGCCATGTACGAGGCCAAAACCTCAGGGCGTGATGCCGCTCGGGTGTTTGATGTGTCGATTGACCTGGCCATCCGTGAACGCCAGTCTATGGAGCAGCAGTTGCGCTTGGCGCTGGAACGCGGCGAATTCGCCTTGCATTACCAGCCTCAGGTCGACGCACGCACCCAGCAGGTGGTGGGGGTGGAAGCCCTGCTGCGCTGGCACAACGCCGAGCTGGGCGATGTCTCTCCTGCCAGATTCATCCCGGTGGCAGAAGAGTGTGGTCTGATCCAGCCGATTGGCCGCTGGGTGATGAATGAGGCGTTCCGCCAAAAAGCCGCGTGGCAGTTGCTGGGGCTGGATGCGTTGGATGTCTCGATCAACCTCTCAACGGCCCAACTGGCCGATCCCGAATTGCTGGGCCTCATACAACAGTGTATTGCGCGCCACAACTGCGACCCCGCGTGCATGGTGCTGGAAATCACCGAGTCCCACCTGATGGCCGATCCAGCCGCTGCCAGTGACAAACTGCGTGCCATCAAAGCACTTGGGCTGCAACTGTCGATTGACGATTTCGGAACGGGTTACTCCAGCCTGGCCTACCTCAAGCGGTTTCCTATTGACGAGCTGAAGATTGACCAGTCTTTTGTGCAAAGCATGCTTGATGATGAGGCTGACCTGGCCATCGTGCGTTCCATCATTGCGCTTGGCCATGCGTTGGGACTGCGTCTGGTGGCCGAAGGCGTTGAGAGCTTGCAGCAGGCCGTGCAACTCAGGGCGATGGGGTGTGACGAATTGCAGGGTTATTATTTTTCACGGCCGTTGAGCGCCCCCGCGTTTGAGCAGCAGGTGTTCCTCGGGCAGATATCTTTTGATCAAAGATCCCCGCCTGTTTGATCTGACTTGGCCATTCTTCACTGGTTCTTGGCAATAATCGACCAAGGAGTTTTTTTGCATGTCTATTCGAGCCTTGAACCGAGAACTGGATGCTGCGCGTGATGCCGGGCCGGTCAAAGATATTGTCATTCCCCCGTGCCCGCAATTGCTGGTACAGCTGCAAAACGAGCTGGCCCAGGCTGACCCGAACCCGCAGCAGGTGGCTGAGATCGCTGGTGCCGACGTGGCCATGGCCGCCGCACTCATCAGGGTGGCCAACAGCTCGCTGTACGCGCGCCGTGAGCCAGTCCAATCGGTGGCTCAGGCCATTGCCATGCTGGGGGTCAAACCCACAGCCACCATCCTGACCGGTTTTTTGCTGCGTCATTCGATTCGCATTGACCCGACGCTGATCGAACACTTCTGGGAGTCGTCCACCCGTCGCTCGTTGGCCATGGCCCATATTGCCGGGCAAATGTACGGGCTCGATCACGAAGTGTGCAAAACCTGTGGTCTGTTTTTTCACGTCGGCATTCCGGTGATGCTGCAGGGCGTGCGCGGCTACAGCGGCACTTTGGTGGAAGCCATGGCGCGCCAGGATCGCACCTTTGTCCAGACCGAAAACGCGGCGCACCGAACCGACCATGCGGTGGTGGGCGCGATTGTGGCCAAAACCTGGCGTTTGCCCGCCGAGGTGGTGTATGCGGTGCGGCTGCACCACGATTTCTCGGCCTTGACCGCCAGCCATGTGCCGCTACAGGTGCGCCAGTTGGTGGCCATCGCCGCCATCGCCGACCACTTGGTGGCCCGCCACGAAGGCGTCAAAGACCAGCGGGAGTGGGAGCAGTTTGGCGCACAGTGTCTAGATTTTCTGCAGATTGGCGCCGAAGAGGTCGAAACCTGGGTGGACGAGCTGTACCCGATTTTTGAGGGTGTTATTGTCACCTAGCCCTTATAAAATAAGGGTAGGTAGCTACTTTTAAGATAGCTTTCTCACGGGCTGGTGGGTGCTGTGTTGGCCGGATCGCTCTGGTTGGCTGCTTTCAACACCGCTTGCCCGAGTTCAATCACGGCCATCGCGTAATAACTGCTCCAGTTGTAGCGGGTGATGGCATAAAAATTTTCGGTGCCAGCGACGTAGCTGGGTGGGGCGTCACCGTTTTGCAGCTCGATGAGTGCCAGCTTGCCGCTGTAGGCTTGCGCTGCGGGCTCCAGCACCACACCTTTGGCCAGCATCGCCGCCGCCGTGAATGTTGGCAGGATGTCTGGCGCCAACAGCGCTGGCAGGTCCAGCCGGGTGGTGTCAAAACTCAGCGCAAAACAAGTCGGTTGCCCGGTCTTCCAACCATAGGCGGCCAGGTAGTTGGCGACCGAACCGATGGCGTCTGCCGGGCTGTTGAACAGGTCGATCTTGCCGTCAGCGTCAAAGTCCACCGCGTATTTGTGCCAGCTGCTGGGCATGAATTGCGGCAGTCCCAAAGCGCCGGCATAACTGCCGCGCCACAGGCCGGGGTCGATGCCACCGTGTTGCATCATGCTCAGGAACTGCGCCAGTTCCTCTTTGAAGTATTGGCTGCGCGCGCCAGCGCGCGGGTGGCTTTGGGGGAAGTCAAACGCCAGCGTGGCCAGCGCGTCGAGCACGCGGTAGTTGCCCATCTGTTGGCCGTAGAAGGTTTCCACACCGATGATGCCCAACAAAATGTCCACCGGCACACCGGTTTGCGCCTGCGCGCGCTGCAGGGTGTCGCGCTGGGTTTGCCAGAAGGCCACGCCAGCGCGGATGCGTTTGGGCTCGACAAAACGGCTGCGGTACACCTGCCAGTTCTTGGCCACGCCCACAGCTGGCGGTGTCACCGCCTGGGCGATGGCCTGGATGTAATGCGCCTGACCCAGCGCCTGGCGTACCCAGGCCGGGTCCAGGTCGCGTTGGCGTGCGATGTCGTCGGCAGCTTGCATCGCATCGGTGCGCTGGGCGTAGCTTGGGCCGGGCACCGGGGCGCTGGCCACGGTTTTGGCCACTTTCTTTTTGTGATGGGTGTGATTTTTGGCGTTGGCCGCCATAGGTACGGAGGTTGCAGCTATCAAAATCAGTGCAATTAGGGTTCTCGAGGCAGGCAAAGGCATGGTCAGTATGTGGTTTCAGGCAGTCCAGCGCAGTCGCTGGAATTCATGCTGCAGTGTAGTGAGCTGGCGTTTGAGGCTGTTTTGCCCGTTCTGTGGTGCATAACGCAGCGCCTCCAGACGCAGCAACCAGTCGATCAAGGCCTGCTGGTTGTTGGATGCCACGCCCGCTATACCCAACTGCTTGGCTAACTCCCGTGGTGTGCTGTTGTCTGGCGCTGGCAGCCCGGTGCGTTGCAGCCGGGACCGGGCTCGCTGCAGCAGGCGCAGCCACGGGTCTTGCCGGTGCCGCGCCCAGGCGCTCCAGGCGGCACCAACCAGACTCACCCCCACCACGATGGCACACAGCAGGACAATCAGGTCTTCCCAACTCGGGGCTTCAAAGCCGATGGTTTTGAGCAAATTGAGCTGGCTGGCTTGGGTGTAGTTCAGCACCCACTGGTTCCAGCGGTTGTTGAGCGCGTCCCAGGTGGCGCGCAGGTTCAAGGCAAAACGTGGGTTGACGTTGCCCAGGATGGCATTGGCCAGTACGCCACGTTGCGGCGCCAGCCGGGCAAAACTGCCCGTGCGCGCTGGCGCCACCACCGATGTCGGATCGACACGTTGCCAGCCCTGACCTGGCAACCAGACCTCGGCCCAGGCGTGGGCGTCACTTTGGCGCACCGTCCAAAAGCCGTCCACGGCGTTGCGCTCGCCGCCTTGGTAACCGGTGACCACCCGCGCCGGTACACCCGCGCCACGCATCAGGATGACAAACCCCGCCGCGATGTGTTCACAAAACCCGGCCTTGCGGTCAAACCAGAACTCGTCGGCGCTGTCTCGGCCATACACACCGGGATCAAGCGTGTAGACAAAACCGCCTGTGCGCAAGCGCTCCAGCGCAGCTTGCACCAGGTAGGCATTGGCGCCATCACCCGCGGGGGCGTCACGTTTGAGCGCTTGCGCCAGTGCTTGGGTGCGCGGGTTGAAGCCACCAGGCAGGGCCAGGTACGGTGCCAACTGCGCTGGGTTCTGGTTCACGCCGTAACTGAACTGCGGGTAGCTGGTGGCCTGGTAACGCAGCAGCTCGGTGGCATGGCGGTCTTGTTGCCACTGCAGCTCGGTTGTTATGCGGGCGCGGCCCTGCGGCAACTCAGGGGCGTTGGGGGTGGCGTCCAGTGTCAGCAGCCAGCTGCGTTGGTTGGGCTCCAGCGTGACCTGGTAACGGATGCCCGGGCCTTGCACTGTCAGGTCGGCGGGGGCGCGCAATCCGGCCAGCGACGCGTTGGGGCGCCAGCGCACACCGTCAAAGTTGGATAGCACCGGGCCGCGAAAGTACAGCTCGCGCTGTGCCGGGGGCGATCCATCAAAGCGGATGCGCATGGCCACGCTGTCATCCAGCGCCAGGCTGGCGATGTTGCCTACTGTCATCTCGTTGGATAAACCGCTGCGTCCGGTCACCGCGTCGGTTGGCAAGCCCCACAGCGGCGCCATGCGCGGAAACAGCAGGAACAGCACCACCATGATGGGCGCCCCCAGCAGCGCCATGCTGCCTGCCAAACGCGCCGACTGCCACAGGGGCGGGCGCCCCACCGGCAGGTGGGCGTTGACCAGCGCCGTCAACAAACCCCACAGCGCCACCAGCATGGTCGCTGCGGTGATAAGCGATTGCGAGTAGAAAAAGTTGGTCAGCATCAGGAAAAAGCTGAGGAAAAACACCACAAAGGCGTCGCGTTGGGCGCGTAACTCCAGGGTTTTGAGCGCCAGCAACACCACCACCAGCGTCACCCCGGCGTCGCGCCCGAACACGGTATTGAACGACAGCAGCGTGGCACCCACAGCGATCACCAGCAAGCCCAGGCGCCACCAGCGCGAGGGCAGGGGTTGACCACGCCAGGCCAGCACCCCGCGCCAGAGCATCACCAAGCCAGTCAGCGGTCCACACCACAGTGGCAACTCGCCCAGCATCGGTGCCACCACCCAGCCGATCACGACCAGCAAAAACAGCGTGTCGCGGGTGTCACGCGGCAGCTGGGTCAGGGTGTTTGGCAACTTCATGCTAAATGGCATGGCAAGGCCACCCAGAATGATGGAAAGTGCCATGCCAGTTTCCCTCACCCCGGCCCTCTCCCGGTTCGGGAGAGGGTGAGAGCAGTTGCTGCGCAATTTTCACGTTAAAGCCAGCGCACGCAGGCAGCGTTGCAGGTGCAGCGGGCCGTGGTCGGGCGGGATGTCTTGGCCCGCCAGCCGCAGGCCGTAGCGCAGGCCCAGTTGGTCGGCGCGCAGCACCCAGGCACACAGGCGGCTGAGCTGTTGTTCGGGGTGTGACAGTCCCGTCAGCTCGCGGCTGAGCCAGAGGTCGTGCTGCTGCGCCGCCACGCTGTCGCGGCTGACCAATGCCCCAGTTTTGGCGGCTTGTTTCCAGAGGATGTTTTTTAACGGGTCGCCGCGCCGGTAGGGGCGGATGCTGTCGCTCTCGCCGTGGTGGCGCGGTGCGGTGCGTGTTGGGTTGTGACTGGTGTCGGATAAACCATCGGGCAGGGGGGGCGGTTTGACCTCGGCTTGTGGGTAGACCAGCAGCTGCGCCGCAGGCCGCCACAGCGTCCAGACCCGAAAGGTGCCCAGTGGAAACAGGGTCTGCGCACTCAATGTCGGCAGCGGGTGCAGGCCGCGCTGGCCAGCTGGCCAGGCCAGTTGCACCCGCACCTGCGACAGCGGCGCCAGATCGGCATGAACCCAGTGTTGGGCGCTGTGAATGGCCAGCGCCAAGGCCGGGCGTGCGCGCCTGTTGTGGTTCAGAAGTTGGATGTCAAATACCGCAATAGCCCCCGAAAATACTGCGCTAGGTGCTATCAGGGTCATAGTGATGCCGCGCAGGTTGGCGTGACTCACATGCATCGCCACCAGTGTGCAACCCGCCAGCAGAAAGGTCAGCAGGTAACCCAGGTTGAGCTGGTAGTTGATCGATGCCAGCAGCAGCACCAGCAGGGTCAACCCCAGCATCCAGCCTGCACGCGTGGGCAGGATATAGACCGTGCGCTGGGTCAGGGTCACGCTGTCAGATGCTGGCAAACGAGCCTGCCACCAGCGCTCAAAGCGTGCCTGCAGCGACGCAACCGGATTCCAGACCAGTGCACCTGTGACGCTTGGACGGCCAGGCCACCAGGTGCGTCGCCTGGCGAGGGAGGCCTTTGAGGTGCTTCGGGCGGGAGCCATTCAGGTGTCGTCGCCGGACTTCAGGCCAGAGCACCCGTGGCACTGGCTTGACCAGGCCACCGGGTGCGCCCCCTTGAGGGGGAGGCGCCGAAGGCGCTTCGGGGGGAACTTCATTGCAGTGGCACCGCGTCCAGCATCGCTTGCACCTGCGCGCGCGCGCCTCGGTTGGCATCGGCGCAGGGAATCAGCCGATGCGCGATGGTTTGCGGCAGGATCGCGCGCACATCGTCAGGTGCTACGTAGTCGCGCCCACTCAGCAGCGCCCGCGCTTTGGCGGCGCGCAACACCGCAATCCCGGCGCGTGGGCTCAAACCCTGCACAAACCAGCGCCCGGAGCGGGTGGCAGCCAGCAGGTCCTGCACATAGTCCAGCAGCGGCCCACTGGCAAACACCGCCAGCACCTGGTTTTGCAACTGCAGTAACTCTGCGGCGCTGAGCAGGCTGGGCAATGCGTCCACCAGGTCGCGCCGGTCGGCGCCGTCGAGCAGTTGGCGCTCTGCCTCGCGGCTCGGGTAACCCAGCGAGATGCACATCAGAAAGCGGTCCAATTGGGACTCGGGCAGCGCGTAGGTGCCCACCTGGTCCATCGGGTTTTGCGTGGCGATGACAAAAAATGGGGTCGGCAGCGGCCGTGTCTGGCCGTCGATGCTGACCTGCTTTTCCTCCATGGCTTCCAGCAGCGCGCTTTGGGTCTTGGGGCTGGCGCGGTTGATTTCATCGGCCAGCAGCACCTGGGCAAACAGCGGGCCAGGGTGGAACACAAACGCGTCCTTGGACCGCTCAAACACCGACACCCCGAGCAAGTCGCTGGGCATCAGGTCGGAGGTGAACTGCACGCGTGAAAACTGCAAGCCAAAGGTGCGTGCCAGCGCATGCGCCAGCGTGGTCTTGCCGACCCCAGGCACGTCTTCAATCAGCAGGTGGCCACCCGCCAGCAGACACGCCACGCAATCCTGTGTCTGGTCCGTTTTGCCAACAATCACCGTGTTAAGCTGGTTGACCAGGGCTGTAAGCTTTGCGTGTGTATCCATCAGGTAACCTTACCAAAAAAATCATTCCAGGAGGCAAGCCTGTATGTCAATGACCGGATACTTTACACACCCGAGCTTTCGCAAACACGAAATGGGTCCGGGGCATCCAGAGTGTCCTGAACGACTGGATGCGATTGATGACCGCCTGCTGATCAGCGGTCTGGACGTGGCGCTGGAGCGCCGCGAGGCCACCCCAGCGTCCACCTCTGACATCGAACTGGCGCATGGTCGTATGTATGTGGCCGCCATCCGTGGACTCAGCGCTGAACTCAAGGAAGACATCGCTGCCGGTGGTGCCGACCACCTGCAGATCGATCCCGACACCAGCATCAACATCCACACCTGGACTGCCGCTTTGCATGCGGTGGGTGCTGCCACGGATGCGGTGGATGCCGTCATGGCTGGCGAGATGAGCACCGCCTTCTGCGCCGTGCGCCCACCTGGGCACCACGCCTGCCGCGACAAGGCGGGTGGATTCTGCTTCTTCAACAACGTGGCGATTGCTGCCAAATATGCGTTGGAGCGGCATAACCTGCAGCGGGTGGCGATTGTGGACTTTGACGTGCACCACGGCAATGGCACCGAAGACATCGTCAAGGGTGATGACCGTATTTTGATGGTGAGCTTTTACCAGTACCCGTTTTTCCCGCTCGATTGGGTGCATTCCAACGCGGCCAACTTGGTCAATCTGCCGGTACCGGCCTACACCAAGGGCATGGAGATCCGCGAAATGATCGAGGCCGCTTGGATGCCGCGCCTGGAAGAGTTTCAGCCTGAATTGATTTTGATCAGCGCCGGTTTCGATGGCCACCGCGAGGACGACATGGGCCAGCTCGGCTTGGTGGAAAATGACTATGCGTGGATGACCAGTCGCATCATGGATGTGGCGCGGCGCCATGCGCAAGGTCGTGTTATCAGTTGTTTGGAAGGTGGTTATGTGATGAGTTCTTTGGCACGTAGCGTGGAGGCGCATATCCGGGTGCTTGCGGATGTCTGATACGCAACCGGATGATTTGCACGGCTGGTTGCAGGCGCTGGCGCAGACCAGCACGTTGATCGAGTTGGCGGTGCTGGCGGCGTGTGCGCTGCTGGCTTGGTTGTTGTCCACCCTGGCCGCCAAGGCCTTTGTTGGCCGGGATGCCCGCAGCATCACCTTTGGTCGGCGCATTGTGGACGGCGTGTTGTTCCCTGCTTTGTGGTTGGCTCTGGCCTATGTGGCGCGCAAGCTGTTGACCCATGTGGTGCCGCTGGCGGCGTTCAAGATTGCCATACCGGTGTTGCTGTCGCTGCTGGTGATTCGCTTGGGTGTGAAGGTGCTGCAGGCGGCGTTCAGCGAGACGCCGTTGATCGTGTTCCTTGAGCGAACCATCTCTTGGGTTGCTTGGCTGGCCATGGTGTTGTGGGTCAGCGGCTTGCTGCCGGTGGTGATGGACGAGCTCGATGACATCAGCTGGAAAGTCGGCTCCAGCCAGCTGTCGGTGCGCAAGGTCATTGAGGGGTCGCTCACCGCTGGCTTGGTGCTGATCATCTCCTTGTGGATTTCCTCGGCATTGGAGGCCAAGCTGTTGCGCCATGCCACAGGCGGCGAGCTGAGCCTGCGCAAGGCCTTCAGCAATGCGGCCAAGGCACTGCTCATGTTTGTCGGCTTGTTGATTGCCATGTCGGCCGTGGGGATTGACCTGTCGGCGCTCTCCGTGCTCGGTGGCGCGGTCGGTGTGGGCATTGGTTTTGGCTTGCAAAAGCTGGCAGCCAATTACGTCTCGGGGTTTGTGATTCTGGCTGAGCGCAGCATGCGCATTGGCGACACGGTGCAGGTGGATAACTTCAGCGGCGTCATCACCGAGATCAACGCGCGCTACACCGTGATCCGTTCGCTCAGCGGGCGCGAGTCGATTGTGCCCAATGAGATGCTGATCACCAGCCGGGTCGAAAACCTGTCGCTGGCCGACCCCAAGGTCTGGCATTCCACCACCGTGTCTGTGGGCTACGACAGTGATGTGGAACTGGTCACCCGACTGCTGTTGCAGGCAGCGACCACGCAGGAGAGGGTGCTCAAAGACCCCGGCCCGGCGGTGGCGCTGATGAACTTTGGTGCGGATGGGCTGGAGTTCCGGCTGGGCTACTGGATTCGTGATCCTGAGAACGGCAGCGACAATCTGCGCTCGTTGATCAATCTGTCGATTTTGCACTTGATGCGCGACAACCAGATTGAGATTCCCTTCCCCCAACGTGTCATCCACCAACGTTCTGCTTGAGTTTGGCATGGGGTATTGGGTATACTGAAAATAGAACGATCGTTCTTTTATCGGTTTTTTGACGGATGGGGTATCGGCCGAGTTGGCTGGTTGATGTGCCCGAATAGAATGCCCAGGTTGATGTGCACGTCATTTTCATTGGCAAGTGCGCTATGTTTTTTGCAAATCAATTTCACTTTGGAGAGACGTTTTTATGAAAGTCCTGGTCGCAGTCAAACGCGTGGTGGACTACAACGTGAAGGTCCGGGTCAAGTCGGACAACACCGGTGTAGATATCGCCAATGTCAAAATGAGCATGAACCCGTTTGATGAAATAGCCATCGAAGAGGCGGTTCGCCTGAAAGAAAAGGGTCTCGCCACCGAGATCATTGCGGTGTCGTGCGGCGTCACCCAATGCCAGGAAACCTTGCGCACGGCCATGGCCATTGGTGCCGATCGGGCCATTCTGGTGGAAACCGCGGCCGAATTGCAGCCGCTGGCGGTGGCCAAAATCCTCAAGGCCTTGGTTGATAAGGAACAGCCCGGCCTGGTGATTCTGGGCAAGCAAGCCATTGACGACGATTGCAACCAGACTGGCCAGATGCTCGCTGCCTTGGCCGATTTGCCGCAAGTCACTTGCGCCAGCAAAATTGAAGTCGCCGATGGCAAGGCCAGCATCACCCGTGAAATCGATGGTGGCGCTGAAACACTCAGCGTGACCCTGCCAGCGGTCATGACTGCCGACCTGCGCCTCAACGAGCCGCGCTACGTCACCCTGCCCAACATCATGAAGGCCAAGAAGAAGCCGCTGGAGATCATCAAGGTCGAAGACCTGGGTGTTGATGTGGCGCCACGCATCAAAACCCTCCAGGTCGCCGAGCCACCCAAGCGCAGCGCCGGCATCAAGGTGCCTGACGTGGCCACGCTGGTCGACAAACTCAAAAACGAAGCCAAAGTCATCTGACTGCGGCCGCATGCACACAGATTGAAGGAAGACACATGACCTCTCTCGTCATTGCCGAACACGACAATACCTCTCTGAAACCCGCCACACACCACACCATCACCGCCGCAGCCCAGATTGGCGCCGAGGTGCATGTGCTGGTGGCTGGTGCCAACGCCGCTTCTGTGGCAGCCGCTGCTGCGCAGGTGGCCGGTGTGGCCAAAGTGATCCACATGGATGCCGACTTCTTGGCCCATGGGGTTGCCGAAAACGTGGCAGCCCAGGTGCTGGCGCTGGCGCCGCAGTACAGCCACATCTTGTTTGCCGCTACCGCCTCCGGCAAGAACATCGCCCCTCGGGTGGCGGCCAAGCTTGATGTGGGCCAGATCTCTGACCTGTCCAAAGTGATCAGCCCAGACACCTTTGAGCGCCCGATCTACGCTGGCAATGCCATTGCGACCGTTCAAAGTTTGGATGCGATCAAGGTTCTGACCGTTCGTTCAACAGCTTTTGACGCTACAGCCCAATCAGATAAAGGGTCGGTAGCTATTGAAACGGTAGCTGCTGTGGCAGTCACCACGGCGGCGACTTATCTGGGTAGCGAGATCGCCAAAAACGACCGTCCCGAACTCACTGCCGCCAAGACCATCGTGAGTGGTGGACGGGCCTTGGGGTCGCAGGAAAAGTTCAACGAGGTCTTGGTGCCTTTGGCCGACAAACTCGGTGCCGCCATTGGCGCCAGCCGCGCGGCGGTGGACGCTGGTTATGCTCCCAACGACTGGCAAGTCGGCCAGACCGGCAAGATCGTGGCGCCCCAGCTCTATATCGCGGTGGGCATCAGCGGTGCCATCCAGCATTTGGCCGGTATGAAAGACGCCAAGGTGATTGTGGCCATCAACAAAGACCCTGAAGCGCCGATCTTCAGTGTGGCCGATTACGGCTTGGAGGCCGACTTGTTCACGGCGGTGCCAGAACTGGTCGCCGCGCTGTAAAGCAAGTTGTTCAGAAGGGCATCCAGGTGATGCCCTTTTTTTCGCCAGCACAGCGAGGCGGGCGCGATCAGTCAACACGAACGCAGGAGACAAACCATGAGTTATGTAGCCCCTCTCAAGGACATGCTGTTCAACATTCAATACCTCGCCGGTATTGCGCAAATCGCGCAACTGCCTGCTATGGAAGATGCCGGGCTGGATACCGCGCAGGCTGTGCTCGAAGAAGCCGCCAAATTCAATGAGAGTGTGTTGGCTCCGCTCAACTGGGAGGGTGACCAGAACCCGACCCGCTGGCAAGACGGCGCGGTGATCGCCACCCCCGGCTTCAAGCAGGCGTTTCAGGCCTACACCGAATCTGGCTGGCAGGGCTTGCAACACCCGGTGGCTTATGGTGGTCAGGGGCTGCCCAAAACCATTGGTGCGGCCGTGGGGGAAATGCAGAACTCGGCCAACATGAGTTTTGCTTTGTTGCCGCTGCTCACCGATGGTGCCATTGAGGCGCTGCTGACGGCGGGCTCCAAAGAACTCAACGCCATCTACCTCGACAAACTGGTCAGCGGCCAATGGACCGGGACCATGAACCTGACCGAGCCGCAAGCGGGCAGTGACCTGGCGGCGGTGCGCACCAAAGCCGAGCCACAGCTTGACGGCAGTTACAAGATTGTGGGCACCAAGATTTTCATCACTTGGGGTGAACACGATCTGGCAGACAACATCGTGCATCTGGTGCTGGCCCGGGTGAACGGCGCGCCCGCTGGTGTCAAAGGCCTCAGCCTGTTTGTGGTGCCCAAGTTCTTGGTCAATGCCGATGGCTCGCTGGGCGCCCGCAATGATGTGGCGTGTGTCAGCATCGAGCACAAACTGGGCATCAAAGCCAGCCCCACCTGTGTGCTGCAGTTTGGCGATGCGGGTGGTGCCGTGGGCTTTCTGGTTGGACAGGAAAACCGAGGCCTGGAGTACATGTTCATCATGATGAACGCCGCCCGTTTCGGTGTGGGCGTGCAAGGTATTGCGATCGCGCAAATGGCATATCAAAAGGCGGTCGAGTTTGCCAAGGAACGCATTCAGAGCCGTCCGGTCGATGGCTCCTTGCCTGCTGCCGGCCCCATCATTCACCACCCCGATATCAAACGCATGCTGATGACCATGCGCGCTTACACCGAGGGCTGTCGCGCCTTGTCGAGTGTGGCTGCTGCCGCTTACGACGTGGCACACCATCATCCTGACGCGCAGGTGCGTGCGCAAAACGAGACCTTCTACGAGTTCATGGTGCCGCTGATCAAAGGCTTCTCGACCGAGGTGAGCCAAGAGGTCACCTCGCTGGGGATACAAGTGCATGGCGGCATGGGTTTTATCGAGGAAACCGGCTGCGCCCAGTATTACCGTGACGCCAGAATTCTGACCATCTACGAAGGCACCACCGCGATCCAGGCCAACGATCTGGTGGGGCGCAAAACTGTACGGGATGGCGGCCAAACCGCCCAGGCGTTGGCGACGCAGATCGCCAGCACCGAAGCGGCGTTGATCGCCAGCGCCACACCTGATGCGCTGGCCATGGCGCAGCGCCTGGCCGCTGCACGACTGGCATTTCTGGCAGTGGTGGACTTTGTGGTGGCTAACACCAAGACGCAGCCCAATGCGGTATTTGCCGGCAGCGTGCCCTACTTGATGCTCGCAGGCAACCTGATGGCAGGCTGGCAATTGGGCCGCGCTTTGCTGGTCGCGCAAGAGGCTGTGGCACGGGGTGAGGATGTGGGGTTCATGCAGGCCAAGATCGCAGTCGCCCGCTTTTATGCGGACCACATTCTGACCAAGGTACCGAGCCTGCGCGACAGCATTGTGGACGGTGCGGCCAGCGTCACGGCGCTGGCCTTGGACGCGTTTTAAGTCGGCTTGGCTACCTGGTTCAGAAGCGGCAGCCAAAGCCATCTGTGCCTCGGGCTGTGGCATCTGGCGGGACGCGTCAATCGCTCTCATAAAAAGAGCTGCTTCCCCTTTTAATAAAAGGGCTAGCGGCCATTTTCTAGTTAATTTCTGGAGTTCTCATGTCACGCTTGCCTGCTCCTTTGAATGCCTTACCTTTCCCGGTAATTGGTTCCCCCTTGTTCATCATCAGCAACCCCCAGTTGGTGATTGCCCAATGTCTTGCGGGCGTGGTGGGCAGCATGCCAGCACTCAATGCCCGGCCTGCCGAGCAGTTGGAGGACTGGCTGATCGAGATCACCGAAGCGTTGGCGGCCCACAACCAGGCGCACCCGGAGCAACCCGCCGCGCCTTTTGCCATCAACCAGATCGTGCACAAAAGCAATCAGCGGCTTGAGCACGACATGGCGCTGTGTGTCAAATACAAGGTGCCGATCATCATCACCAGTTTGGGCGCCCGCGAAGACATCAATGCCGCCGCCCACGCTTATGGCGGCGTGGTGTTGCACGATGTGATCAATAACACCCACGCGCACAAAGCCATCGAGAAAGGTGCCGACGGCCTGATTGCGGTGGCGGCCGGTGCCGGGGGGCACGCCGGCGTCAAAAGCCCGTTTGCCTTGGTGCAGGAAATCCGCCAGTGGTTTGACGGCCCGCTGGTCCTGAGCGGGTCGATTGCCACGGGTGGCGCGGTGCTGGCGGCCCAAGCCATGGGTGCGGACTTTGCCTACATCGGCTCGGCCTTCATTGCCACCCACGAGGCGCGCGCGTCAGAGGCTTACAAACAGGCGATTGTGGCCAGCGACTCCGACGACATTGTCTACAGCAACCTGTTCACCGGTGTGCACGGCAACTACCTGGCGCCCAGCATCCGCGCCGCCGGACTGGACCCACAGCACTTGCCCGAGAGCGACCCGAGCGCGATGAATTTTGGTGGCGACAAGGCCAAGGCCTGGAAAGACATTTGGGGCTGTGGCCAGGGCATTGGCGCCGTCAGCCAGGTGCAAAGCACCGCCGACTTTGTGGTGCAGCTCAAGCGTGAGTACGCCGCTGCGCGAGCACGTTTGTTGATTGGTGTTGCATAAGAAATAGCCCTCTGGCCCTTTATATATAAGGGTGAGTAACTATTGTTTTTGTTGTTTCTGTGTTTGAACCACTCAGCTCTGTCAGTGGCAACCAGCTTCTGGCCCACCAAACCTGTGTGGCCAAGTTATCTTGTGCCGTGGGTGTGCGATCCCTGTACTGGCGCGCGCACAGGGGGAGGGCGGTCTCACCGGGTCACCTGGTGCTGACGAAAAAAAGCCACGCGGTTTTGGAAGAACTGCGTGGCTTTGGGTGACGGGAATGGGCTCCCGGTAGTTGGTAGTTAGATCAGCTGAAAAAGCTCTTTAGCCGATCGGTCCAACTGTCACCTGTGGGCGAGTGTTTGCTGCCGCCCTTTTTCAGCGACTCATCCAACTCGCGCAGCAGCTTGCGCTGATGCTCGGTGAGTTTGACCGGGGTTTCGATCAGGATGTGGCAGTACAGGTCGCCGGGATAGCTGGAGCGCACCCCCTTGATACCCTTGCCGCGCAGTCGGAACTGTTTGCCGGTTTGGGTGCCTTCGGGGATATCGATAGCAGCCTTGCCAGCCAATGTAGGCACGTCGATTTCGCCACCCAAGGTGGCTGTGACGATGCTGATCGGCACCGAGCAATGCAGGTCGTCGCCATCGCGCTCGAAGATATCGTGTTTGCGCAAGCGAATCTCGATGTACAGGTCACCCGGTGGGCCACCATTGGTGCCTGGTTCGCCATTGCCTGCGCTGCGGATGCGCATGCCGCCGTCGATACCAGCCGGGATTTTGACTTCCAGCGTTTTTTGCTTCTTGATCTTGCCCTGACCGTGGCAGGAAGGGCAGGGTTCAGGAATGACCTTGCCCGTGCCGCGGCAGGTGGGGCAGGTTTGCTGCACGCTGAAAAAGCCCTGACGCATTTGCACCGAGCCGGTGCCGCTGCAAGTGCCGCAAGATTTGACTTGACTGCCGGGCTTTGCGCCACTGCCGTGGCAGGTGTCACAGTTGTCCCAGCTCGGGATGCGGATTTGGGCATCCTTGCCCTTGGCCGCTTCTTCCAGCGTGACTTCCATAGCGTAGCTCAGGTCGCTGCCCCGGTAGACCTGGCGGCCACCGCCCGCACGGCCACGTTGCTGGCCGAACATGTCGCCAAAAATGTCACCAAACGCCTCGGCAAAACCGCCATAGGCTTCCGCGCCACCCGCGCCACCGCGCATGTTCGGGTCCACACCAGCAAAGCCATGCTGGTCGTAGGCCGCACGTTTTTGCGGGTCTGACAGCATTTCGTAGGCTTCTTTGGATTCCTTGAACTTTTCCTCAGCCGCCTTGGCCGCATCACCTTGGTTGCGGTCTGGGTGGTGCTTCATCGCATGTTTGCGATAAGCCTTTTTGATCTCGTCGTCTGAGGCGTTTTTGGGAACACCCAGAACTTCGTAGTAATCTCTTTTTGACATGGTCTACTCGTGCCTGGTTTCAATACAAACGCCGCGTTGTTCCCTTGCGGTGATCAACGCGGCGCGTGTTGCCTGTGTCAACAAAAGTGTTGAAGCGCTAGCATTTACGGCTTTTTGACTTCTTTCACTTCGGCGTCAACCACATTGTCGTCTTGCGCTGCGCTGCCACCTTGCGCGCCAGCATGCTCAGCCGCTGCTTCGGGCTGTGCCGCTGCCGCTTCCTTGGCTTGCATGTCAGCGTACATCTTTTCGCCGAGTTTTTGGCTCACGGTCATCAATGCGGTGCTCTTTTCATCGATGGCCGCCTTGTCGTCGCCTTTGAGCGCGTCTTCCAGATCTTTGACCGCAGCTTCGATCTTTTCCTTCTCAGCGGCGTCAATTTTGTCACCGTACTCGGTCAGGCTCTTCTTGACGCTGTGCAGGCTGGCTTCCGCCGTGTTTTTGGCCTGCACCAGTTCAAGCTTTTTCTTGTCGTCAGCCGCGTTGAGTTCGGCGTCTTTCACCATTTGCTGGATTTCGGCTTCGGACAGACCCGAGTTGGCCTTGATGGTGATCTTGTTCTCTTTGCCGGTGCCCTTGTCTTTGGCGCCCACATGCAAAATGCCGTTGGCGTCGATGTCAAACGACACTTCAATTTGTGGCAAGCCGCGTGGCGACGGTGGGATGCCTTCCAGGTTGAACTCGCCCAGCAGCTTGTTGCCAGAAGCGATCTCGCGTTCACCCTGGAACACCTTGATGGTCACCGCGGGCTGGTTGTCGTCTGCGGTCGAGAAGGTTTGTGCAAACTTGGTCGGGATGGTGGTGTTCTTGGCGATCATCTTGGTCATCACGCCACCCAGGGTTTCAATGCCCAGAGACAGCGGTGTCACGTCCAGCAACAACACGTCAGTACGGTCGCCCGACAACACCTGACCTTGAATGGCGGCACCCACGGCCACGGCTTCGTCAGGGTTCACGTCCTTGCGAGGTTCCTTGCCAAACAGTTCCTTGACCTTTTCTTGCACCTTGGGCATGCGGGTCATACCGCCGACCAGGATCACGTCGTTGATGTCGCTGGCGCTCACGCCTGCGTCTTTCATGGCGGTGCGGCAAGGGGCAATGGTGCGTTCGATCAATTCGTCCACCAGAGACTCAAGCTTGGCACGGGTCAGCTTGATGTTCAGATGCTTCGGGCCCGAGGCGTCAGCTGTCACATAGGGCAGGTTGATGTCGGTTTGGGCGCTGCTGGAGAGTTCGATCTTGGCCTTTTCAGCCGCTTCTTTCAGGCGTTGCAGGGCCAGCACGTCCTTGCTCAGGTCCACGCCTTGTTCTTTTTTGAACTCGGAAATGATGAAGTCGATCACGCGTTGGTCAAAGTCTTCGCCACCCAGGAAAGTGTCGCCGTTGGTGGAGAGCACTTCAAACTGCTTTTCGCCGTCTACGTCGGCGATTTCGATGATCGAGATGTCAAAGGTGCCGCCGCCCAAGTCATACACCGCAATTTTGCGGTCGCCCTTTTCGTTCTTGTCCAGGCCAAAAGCCAGGGCAGCTGCGGTGGGTTCGTTGATGATGCGTTTGACTTCGAGGCCAGCGATGCGGCCAGCGTCTTTGGTGGCTTGGCGTTGGGCGTCGTTGAAGTAGGCAGGCACCGTGATCACGGCTTCGGTGACGGCTTCACCCAGGTAGTCTTCGGCCGTTTTTTTCATCTTGCGCAGCACGTCGGCGCTGATTTGTTGCGGTGCCATGCGATTGCCACGGACTTCCACCCATGCGTCGCCATTGTCGGCAGCGGCAATTTTGTAGGGCATCAGGTCGATGTCCTTTTGCACTTCTTTTTCGGTGAACTTGCGGCCAATCAGGCGTTTGACAGCGTACAGCGTGTTCTTGGGGTTGGTCACGGCTTGGCGCTTGGCCGAGGCACCCACCAACACTTCGCCGTCTTCTTGGTAAGCAATGATGGACGGGGTGGTGCGAGCGCCTTCCGCGTTTTCAATCACTTTGGGGGTGTTGCCCTCCATGATGGCGACGCAGCTGTTGGTGGTGCCCAGATCGATGCCGATGATTCTTCCCATGGTGAACTCCTAAATAGTCAGATGTATGTAACTTGTAGACAACTTGTTTGATTTCAAGTTGGATAAATGGTTTATTTGGGTGCTGAAACCGTGACCAGCGCCGGGCGCAACACGCGCTCCGAAATCAGGTAACCCTTTTGCAGAACAGTGACCACGGAGTTGGCTTCGTGATCGGATGGCACCACACTGATGGCTTGATGCTGGTGCGGGTCAAATTTGCTGCCAGGCTCGGGGTTGATCGCGATCACCTTGTTACGCTCCAGCGCTGCGAGCAGCTGCCGCAAGGTGGCTTGTGCACCCTCACGAATCTGTTCCAGCTTCGCATCTTTGATGGCCAGACCCGCTTCCAGGCTGTCGATCACCGGCAGCAGGCTGTCGGCAAACCCTTCCAAGGCGAACTTGCGCGACTTGGCTACTTCATCTTCGGCGCGACGACGGGCATTCTCCACATCGGCCTTGGCACGCAGGTATTGGTCAGCCAGTTCGGCACTTTTGGCTTGCAGGTCGGCCAAGTCGGCTTGGCATTTGGCCAGAACCTCGGATTCGTAGTTGGCCAATGTCTCCTGGATGTTCTGAGCATCAGCCGCAGGGGCTGCATGGGCGGATTTGTCCGCAGAGGTAGGTTGGGGTGTTGGGTCAGACATGCGGTGAAGCGAGTTTTGAAATGACGATGGTGTGAGGTGGGGGTGTGGTCTGCAATTTCAAGAGCAACATGTTGAATAAATTTCATGCGCCTGTATGTCGGGTGGCGCCATGGCCTTGCACAAATAAAACGGGCACCTGTTGCAGGTGCCCGAACTTGTCGCGTGCCGACGCTCAGGACAGCTTAAGCAGTTCAACCTCAAATTTAAGCGTGGCGTTGGGAGGGATGACGCCGCCCGCGCCGCGAGCACCATAACCCAGGCTCGACGGAATGATCAACGTGCGAGTACCACCGACTTGCATGCCTGCAACGCCTTCATCCCATCCTCGAATGACTTGGCCCGCGCCCAGGTTGAACACAAATGGTGTTCCCCGGTCTTTGCTGGAATCGAACTTTGCGCCTTGGACGCCATCTTGAAAAAGCCAGCCGGTGTAATGGACGGTGACACGCTGGCCGCTGGTGGCTACATCACCAATGCCGACGGCTGCGTCTTCGTACTGGAGTCCTGATGGGGTTGAGATCATGAGAATAGATGTTTAAAACGGATTGGAGAGACTGAAAACAGGGGTCTTCAGACCTTCTTTTTGGCTTGGGTGGAAGCCCACTTGGTGGCAAAAGCGGATAGGTCACCCATGCGCTTGAGCAAGTCGGCTCCCAATGGGGTCACCAAATAACCAGTGCTGCCGTGATCAAGCAGGCCCGCTTCGCGCATTTCTTTGATTCGGGTGTTCAGCGTGTTGGGGGTGATGCCGCCCACGCTGTCTTGCAATAGTCGGAAGGTTTGTGGGTGACCGTCTTTGAGCGCCCAAAGCACGCGAATGGCATAACGTGATTCAAGCAAGCTTAGCAGCTGGCCAATAGCAGCATTTTCTTTTGTACTCATGGGCATCTCTCCTTAGGACATAAAATTTCTGCCGAGGGCGTAGCTGCATTGGGCGGTGCACAGCCATGCTACTTCCTTTAAGTCGGCGCGAAAAGTCGACTATATCGCAATTTGATGAACTGCTACATGTTTTGTAGCTTGGGAGCATCAGTTGCCAGCGCGAAATTCATGTACAGTTAAAAAGTGCCACTGTTGCCTGAGCCGTCAGGGCGCCCTGGCTCGCTTGTCTTGACGGGTCAAAACCATTTAAGGTCATTTTATGATCATCAACTTTGAGCAAGTCCACAATTACTATGAGCCGGTTGTGTTTGAAGCAGTGGCCAAAATGTCCGGGATCCATGCCGACTTCAGCTCTGACATGCTGGCAGATGTCGCCTGCGTCGCGCTGAACCGGTTGCCGGCGCGTTATGTCCGTCATGATGTTGACATGATGTTTTACCTGACGGAGCGGGAACGCCGCGCTATTGACGAGTCGTTGCAAGAAGCATTGCATTTTGCATTTGACTTTGTCGGCGAGCGCTCTCTGGCGCAAGCCCATTCCGTTTAAACCGCTGTCAGTTTGTTTGGCTTTTGGGTTGCCACCCCCGGCAGTTGATCTGGTCTGAAGTAGTGACGCCTCGGATTGCCCAAATGATTGGGGATAATCCGGCATCTTGAAAAAACGCACCTCCTCACTTCCTGAAGTTAATTTTTCTGACGACGGCAGCATTCGTCATCTGCATTTAGGCAGCGAATGGATTCAGGGTTCCATGTATTTGGAAGACGCCATTGGTCTGGTTCACGAGTATGTTCAGCGCATGATGGCCTGGCTGCTCTTTGTGGACCCCGATACCGTGAGTGATCGCCAGGCCATGCAACTGGGCCTGGGGGCTGGGTCGCTGACCAAGTTTTGCGCGAAGGAACTGCGCCTCAAAGCCACCGCGATTGAGCTCAACCCGCAAGTGTTGGCTCTCTGTCGCAGTCATTTCAAGTTGCCAGCCGACAACCCAATGATGCGTGTGGTACTGGCCGATGCTGCACAGGAAATACTCAATCCAAAGTGGTGGGGCACAGTCGATGCCTTGCAGGTGGATTTGTATGACCGCGAGGCCGCAGCACCGGTGCTCGACAGTCTGCCGTTTTACAACCACTGTCGTCGTCTGCTGACGCCAGAGGGGTGTATGACGGTGAATCTGTTTGGCCGAGCCTCTAGTTTTGAGCGCAGCGTCGAAAAAATGTCTGCCGCGTTTGGTAAGGACGCTGTCTGGGCCTTCAAACCAACGCGCGAGGGTAATACGGTGGTGTTAGCCCAGTACACGCCGTCGCGGCCCAAGCGCGAGGTGTTGATGGCCCGAGCCAACGTCATCGAGGCTCGCTGGGGCTTGCCAGCTGCCAAATGGGTGCGGGTATTTAAGCCGATGTTGTTATGACCCCTGCGCCTGCTGCCAAACACCGTACCGAAGCCCACTCAGGACCACTGGACTGGCGCAGCTTGGTTCAATGGCTCAAAGCGGATGGCACCATCAGTGCGCAGGAAGCCCAGCGCATCCATACCCGTTGTGCGCAGGCTGAAAGCGCGCAGCACCCCTTGTTGCGGCTTGCCAGCGTGGCGGTACGTCGTGCCGCAGATGACAAGCCGATGGACTTGGAGTCACTCACCCACTGGCTGGCCGGGCATGTGAAGCTGGCCTACCTGCGTATTGACCCGCTCAAGGTGGATGTGGGTAAAGTGGCCGACACCATGAGTCCGGCCTACGCCGAGCGGCACAAAATTTTGCCAGTGCAGGTGACTGCCCACGAGATTGTGGTGGCCACGGCTGAGCCTTTCATGACCGATTGGATCGGTGAGGTGGAGCGCCAGGCGCGGCGCACCGTGCGCCGTGTGGTGGCCAATCCGCAGGACATCCATCGCTACACGGCCGAGTTTTTTGCATTGGCCAAGTCGGTGCGAGCGGCTGCCAAGTCGGGTGGCAATGTCGGCTCCAGTTTTGAACAACTGGTCGAACTCGGCAAAAACAACAAGCAACTCGACGCCAACGACCAGAGTGTGGTGCAGGTGGTGGACTGGTTGTGGCAATACGCGTTTGACCAGCGCGCCAGCGACATCCACCTGGAGCCGCGCCGTGAGCAAGGTGTGATCCGCTTCCGCATTGACGGTGTCTTGCACCCGGTTTACCAGATGCCGATGGGTGTGCTCACTGCGATGACCGCACGTATCAAGCTGCTCAGCCGGATGGACGTGGTGGAAAAACGTCGCCCGCAGGATGGCCGTATCAAGACCCGCAACCCCGGCGGTGCCGAGGTCGAAATGCGGATATCAACCCTGCCCACTGCCTTTGGTGAAAAGATGGTGATGCGGATTTTTGATCCCGAGACCACGGTCAAGGAACTCGACGCGCTGGGTTTCTCCAAACACGATGCCGAGCGCTGGGAGGCGCTGGTGAAGCGCCCCAACGGCATCATTTTGGTGACCGGCCCGACCGGCTCGGGCAAAACCACCACGCTGTATTCGACCCTCAAGCGTGTGGCCACCGAAGAGGTGAACGTGAGCACGGTGGAAGACCCGATCGAGATGATCGAGTCCTCGTTTAACCAGACCCAGGTGCAGACCCAGCTGGACTTCGGCTTTCCCGAAGGGCTGCGCGCGCTGATGCGCCAGGACCCGGACATCATCATGGTGGGTGAAATCCGCGACCAGGCCACTGCCGAGATGGCGGTGCAGGCGGCACTGACCGGGCATTTGGTGTTTTCCACCTTGCACACCAATGACGCACCGTCGGCCATCACGCGTTTGATGGAACTCGGTGTGCCCGCTTATCTGATCAACGCCACGCTGCTGGGTGTGTTGGCACAGCGGCTGGTGCGTACCCTGTGCCCGCTGTGCAAGGCGCCTGACGCAGCGACTTCGCGTGAGACGTTGGAGCAGGCGGTCAAACCTTGGCAGCTCAGTGGCAGTTACAAACCGTTCAAACCGGTGGGTTGTGTCGATTGCCGCATGACGGGTTTTCGGGGGCGCATGGGGCTGTACGAGCTGCTGGTGGTGTCGGAGGCCTTCAAGGCTCAGGTCAACCGCGAGCCCAATTCGGATGCGCTCAAGCGCCAGGCCATCAGCGACGGCATGCGTCCGCTGCGTCTGGCGGGCGCATTGCGGGTGGCGGAAGGGCTGACGGTGCTGGAGGAGGTGCTGTCCAGCACACCTTCGCCAGAATATTGATCTGATCACAGGAGTCGTTGGGATGTCGGTTGAGTTGGACAAAGATGTTTATGCGGGCGGTGTGCTGGCCCTGGTGGGCTCGGCATTTGCCTGGGGGGCCAATACCTACACGGTGGGCACCAGCGCCCGCATGGGGCCGGGGTACTTCCCGATGGTGCTGGGGGTGTTGCTGGCGGTGCTGGGTGTGCTGATCTTGCTGCGTGGTTGGCGCAAAGCGCCTGATCAGCGTCTGGCGGTTGGCCCCTGGGCCTGGAAGCCGCTGTTTTTCATCGTCTCTGCCAATCTGTTGTTTGGTGTACTGCTTGGGGGCCTGCCCAGCCTGAACTGGCCTGCCATGGGATTTGTGGCGGCGATTTTTGGTCTGACACTGGTGGCTGGTCTGGCCGGTGAACGTTTTAATCTCAAAGAAAGTCTGTTGCTGGCTGCTGTGTTGGCGGTAGGCAGCTACTTGGCGTTTGTGGTGGTGTTGCAGCTGCAGCTTCCGGTGTGGCCTGTTTTGCAAACGGCGCAGGGGGCGTGATGGACCTGATCACCAATTTGTCGATGGGGTTTGGTGTGGCTGTCACACCGATCAACCTGGTGTACGCGTTTGTTGGCTGCTTGCTAGGCACCCTGATTGGGGTGCTGCCCGGCATTGGCCCGGTGGCCACGATTGCGATGCTGCTGCCCGCCACCTACGCCTTACCGCCAGTGTCGGCGCTGATCATGTTGGCGGGCATTTATTACGGCGCGCAGTATGGCGGCTCCACCACCGCGATCCTGGTGAACCTGCCGGGGGAGGCGTCCTCGGTCGTCACCGTCATTGATGGTTACCAGATGGCGCGCAAAGGTCGCGCCGGACCAGCGTTGGCCGCTGCCGGCCTCGGGTCGTTTTTTGCAGGCTGTGTTGGCACGCTGATCCTGGCGGCCTTTGCCGGGCCGTTGACCGAGGTGGCTTTCAAGTTTGGCCCAGCCGAGTATTTTTCGCTGATGGTGTTGGGGCTGATTGGTGCGGTGGTGCTGGCCTCGGGCTCGCTGCTCAAGGCGGTGGCGATGATTGTGTTGGGCTTGTTGCTGGGCCTGGTCGGCACCGATGTGAATTCGGGGGTGGCACGGTTTGCGTTTGACATTCCTGAACTGACCGATGGCATTGGTTTCATCGTGATTGCCATGGGTGTGTTTGGGTATGGCGAGATCATCTCGAACCTGTCGGTCAAAGAAGAGCACCGTGAGGTGTTTACCTCAAAAGTGCAGGGCTTGATGCCCACGCGCGAAGACTTCAAACGCATGTTGCCCGCGGTGCTGCGTGGCACCAGCATCGGCTCGGTGCTGGGAATTTTGCCGGGTGGTGGTGCCTTGCTGGCCGCGTTTGCCGCTTACAGCGTTGAGAAAAAAACCAAGTTGCATCCGGGCGAGGTGCCCTTTGGTGAAGGCAATATCCGGGGCGTGGCTGCGCCCGAGTCGGCCAACAATGCGGGCGCCCAAACCTCGTTCATCCCGCTGCTCACCTTGGGCATTCCACCCAATGCGGTGATGGCGTTGATGGTGGGTGCGATGACCATCCACAACATCCAGCCCGGCCCACAGGTGATGACCAGCAACCCCGAGCTGTTCTGGGGCCTGATCGCCTCGATGTGGATCGGCAACGCGATGCTGGTGGTGCTGAACCTGCCGCTGATTGGCATCTGGATCAAGCTGCTGTCGGTGCCGTACCGTTGGCTGTTTCCGGCGATTGTGCTGTTCTGCGCCATCGGCGTGTACAGCACCAACAACAACACCTTTGACATCTGGATGGTGGGTTTGTTTGGCGTGATTGGTTATGTGTTCATCAAGCTCGGGCTGGAGCCCGCTCCCTTGTTATTGGGTTTTATCCTGGGCCCGATGATGGAGGAAAACCTGCGTCGTGCGCTGCTGCTTTCACGCGGTGACTGGAGTGTGCTGGTGACGCGGCCGCTGTCGGCTGGTTTGCTGGCTGCCGCAGCGGCGATGCTGCTGGTGGTGTTGCTGCCAGCCATCAAGCGTCAGCGTGAAGTCGCCTTTGTGGAAGATTAGTTTTGATGGTTTGTTTGGAAATTTATAAGAAATCGGCCTCTAGCCCTTATGAATAAAGGGCAAATAGCTCCACAAAACATAGCATTTGGGCTGCTGCTGGCAACCCTGGGTGCCATCGCGTTCAGTGGCAAGGCGATCATCGTCAAGCTGGCCTACCGCTATGGCGTGGACGCGGTCACGCTGATCATGTACCGCATGTTGTTTGCGCTGCCGATTTTTGTGCTAATGGCCTGGTGGGCGAGCCGGGGCAAGCCACCCTTGACCCGGCGCGATTGGTGGGGTGTGCTGGGCCTGGGTTTTTCGGGCTACTACCTGGCGAGTTTTCTGGACTTTGCCGGGCTGGCGCACATCAGTGCGTCGCTGGAGCGGCTGATCCTGTACCTCAACCCGACCCTGGTGCTGATTCTTGGGCGGCTGCTGTACCAGCGCCGGATCACCCGGTTTCAGGCGCTCGGCATGGGCATCAGCTATCTGGGTGTGCTGCTGGTGTTTGGCCATGAGATCGGGTTGGCGGGAAGCAACGCCGCCTTGGGTGCGGCCTTGGTGTTTGGCAGCGCCGTCAGTTATGCGATCTACCTGAGTTTCAGCGGCGAGTTGGTTAAACGGCTGGGCTCACTGCGTTTGGTTGGTTTGGCGACCTTGGTGGCGTGTCTGCTGTGTATCGCCCAGTTTGTGCTGCTGCGCCCCATGAGTGCCGCACTGGTGGCCCCGGAGGTGATTTGGCTGTCGGTGGTTAACGCCACGCTGTGCACGGCAGCACCGGTGTTGATGGTGATGATGGCCATTGAGCGCATTGGCGCATCCCTGGCGGCGCAAACCGGCATGGTCGGCCCGATGTCTACCATCGCCATGGGCGCCTTGATTTTGGGTGAACCTTTCACGGGGTGGGTGGCTGCGGGCACGGTGTTGGTGATCGCGGGCATTTTTGTGTTTATGCGCAGCCGCTGAAAGGGCCATTGGCAGGGAAAATGCTTGCACTGGAAGCGGGTCTGGTGTTGTTTATTTTCAGGAGAAACAGATGGTCTTGAGTTGTTGGGGGCAGAGGGTTCGCACATTCACACAAGCGGTGTTGATGTCGTCGCTGATGGCTGCAGGCATGGCGCAAGCGCAGACTGGCCCGATCAAGCTCATGGTTGGGTTTCCTGCTGGCGGTGGCACCGATGCGATTGCCCGCATCCTGGCCGACAAACTCAAGGAACCTCTGGGTGTGTCGGTGGTCGTCGACAATCGGGCTGGTGCTGGTGGCCAGATCGCTGCGCAGGCGCTCAAAGCTGCCGCAGCTGACGGCAACACGCTGTTTTTGTCGCATGACCACACCATCTCCATTTTGCCGCTGGTGGTCAAAAATCCGGGTTTTGATCCACACAAGGATTTTGTTGCGGTAGCTGGTATTGCCACCTTTGTGAATGCCTTGGCGGTATCCGGCGGCACACCTGCCAAGACCATGGCCGACTACGTGAGTTATGTGCGTAAGCAAGGTGGGCAAGGCACGGTGGGTGTTCCTGCGCCTGCCTCGGTGCCGGAGTTTTTGGTCAAGTTGATTGGCCAGAAATACAAGTTGGATTTGCAAGGTGCGCCGTATCGGGGCAGTGCGCCGATGATGGCCGACATGCTGGGCAACCAGATCAATGCGGGTGTCGGTTCCATACCGGACTTCATCGAGAATCAAAAGGCTGGCAAGATCCACGTTATAGCGGTGCTTGGCGGCGCGCGCCAAGCGGCTTTACCGGATGTGCCCACCTTTGCCGAACTGGGTTTGTCCGGGTTCGAGGATATGCCGTATTACGGTATTTTTGCGCCCAAAGGCACGCCGCAGGCGGTGGTCGATAAACTCTCTGCCGCCGTGGCCAAGGTGGTGGCCCTACCTGATGTACGGGAGCGCTTGACCACCATGGGCCTGACAGTGGGCTACATGACCCAGGCCCAATTGACCAGCCGCGAACGCGCTTATTCGGCCACTTGGGCACGAGTCATTCGCGACAGCGGCTTCAAGGCACAGTAGCCACTCTGGGCCAACACTTAGCGCCGCGATGACACCACAATGCCACCGGCGATCAAGACAAACGCCAGGGCATGGTAGAGGTGCGGCACTTCGCCCAAAAACAGGCTCGATAACACGGCGGTGAACAGCGGGATCAGGTTGATGAAAAATCCCGCGATCGACGGGCCGGTGCGCGCCACACCGGCGCCCCAAGCCCGGTAGGCCAGCAAAGCAGGCCCCACGGCGATGAACACCAGCATGCCGGCCAGTGGCCAACTCCAAGTCAGGCGCCCCCAACCTAGCCCCCATTCAACCCCGGCTGACAGCGCTGACCAGCCCAAGCCAAACGCCACCTGGCTCATCAGGAAGGCTGACCAATTGTTGCGGATGGCGACCGGCTCGGTGGTGGGGTGTCCCAGCATCCAGCTGTACAAAGCCCAGGCGGCTGAGGCCAGCAGGACGTAAAAGTCGCCAGGCACCAGTCGGACTTCCCGCAGCACATCCAGTTGTCCACGGCTCATCACCAGCATCACACCGCCAATCGACATGGCCGCACCCAGCCACTGGCGCCGTGAAATGGCCGCGCCAAAAAACACCCGGCCAATCAGCAGCATCCACACCGGTGTGACCGATCCAACCAATGTGACATTGATGGCGCTTGAGGTGTTGAGTGCCAGGTATAGCAGCGCGTTGTAGCCGCCAATGCTCAGCAGCGACATCGCCGTGAAGCGGCGCCAACTCGGCCACAAAGCACTGCTGGGGCGAAGCACTGATCCGGCCAGTGGCAGCAGCAGCACAAACGCGATGCACCAGCGCAAAAGATTGAGTGTCATGGGCGAGACCATGTCGGCAATCACCCGGCCCAGTACTGCGTTGCAGGCCCACAAAACCGGGGGCACAGTCAGCAGCAGCGCGGCGGTGGGGGTGAGGCGGGTGTGGCTCATAGGCACAGGCAAGTGGGCAAACGCAGGAGGGGAGAGGCGATGTGCACGCGATTGGCAAAGCGGCTTGGCCATTCTCGCAGCAAAACGAAAAGCGACGGTTTCATGGCAACATCCAGACTTACCGAGTAACCAAGAGAGCTTTGCATGACCCAATACACCTCACGCGCCATCCAGATCGACCAGCATGGCGGCCCCGAACAACTCAAACTGGTGCAGATCAGTGTGGGTGAACCTGGCCCGGGCGAGGTCCGCATTCGTCACCATGCGGTCGGTCTGAATTTCATCGATGTCTACCATCGAATCGGCCTGTACCCCATGCCAATGCCCGCACGCCTGGGAATGGAAGCGGCAGGCGTGATCGAGGCGGTAGGCGAGGGCGTCACCCATCTGCAGGTGGGTGACCGCGCCGCTTATGCCAGTCCACCGCCCGGCAGTTATTGCGATTTGCGCGTGCTGTCTGCCAAATGCATTTGCAAGCTGCCTGACGCCATCAGCTTCGAGACGGGGGCGGCGATGATGCTCAAGGGTCTGACCGCTCAATACTTGCTCAAGCGCACACCGCAACGTGGTTTGCAGCCGGGCGACTTTGTGTTGTTTCATGCTGCCGCTGGTGGTGTCGGCCTGATCGCTTGCCAGTGGGCTCGTGCCATGGGCTTGCGTCTGATTGGCACCGCCGGGTCAGCGAAAAAGTGTGCTCTGGCCCTTGAAAATGGTGCGGAGTTTGCTATCAATTATGCAGAAGAAGACTTTTTGGTCCGCGTCAAGGAAATCACCGCTGGCCAAGGCGTCAAGGTGGTTTATGACTCGGTGGGCAAAGACACCTGGGACAAGTCCCTCGATTGCCTGGCTCCTTTGGGGTTGATGGCCAGTTTTGGCAACGCCTCTGGCCCGGTTGCACCCTTTGCGCCTGGCATCCTGGCGCCCAAAGGTTCCCTGTACGTGACACGGCAAACCTTGTTCAGTCACATGACCACGCGCGAGAACACCCAGGCGATGGCGGATGACTTGTTTGCTGTCGTGAGCAGTGGTCAAGTCAAGATTCACATTGACCAACGTTATCGCTTGGAAGATGTGCAGCAGGCGCACCGCGACCTGGAAGCCCGCAAGACCACGGGTTGTACCGTCTTGACGTTGTAAAAAGAGGGTTTGGACCCAGACGCTGAATGATGTGGCGTCTGGCGTAAAAAATTTTGTGCAATTTTTTGGTTTTATGGACAGTGACTGTATTTTCGGTTTATAATTTCTTTCTCAGCGGCTGTAGCTCAGTTGGATAGAGTACTTGGCTACGAACCAAGGGGTCGTGGGTTCAATTCCTGCCAGCCGCACCAGACGACAAGCCCTAGAACAGAAATGTTCTAGGGCTTTTTCGTTTTTAAGACGCGTTCATCTGGAAGATTTCTGGGAAGTGCGCTCCCCAAAAATTCACCACGCGTTTACATCTCGGTGCTACTTAGCTCAAGTCGAGATGGTGAAGTATTTTTAGATCGCTGAACTTTCAGCACGGCTGGAGTACGTCGTAACTGTTTGAACACCGTTTCGAGTTGGCTGAGATCTCGCACGCCAATGACAAACCGCAGTTCCATCACACCATGTGATGATTCATTGGTCATGTCAACCTGAGTGATGTCTGCCTCGCCAGCTGCCAATGCACTTGCCACACTGGCGAGCACACCTTTGCCGTTGGTAACGGTCACCACGATGCCGGTCTCGAAGGTTCGCGCGGGTTCATCGGACCATTCGACGTTGATAAAACGCTCACTGTCCTTGTTGTGCAGTTTTTTGGCCACCAGGCAGTCGCCCATGTGGATCGTCAGGCCTTCGCCACGTCCAAGGTAGCCCACGATACTGTCGCCAGGAATAGGGCGGCAACAGTGCGCAAATCGCACCGAGGTGCTTTCGCTGCCATCAATGGACACGCTGGCTTGAGCGATGTTGTCGCCAGTCACAAAGCGTTCCCGGGTCAGTAACAAAGCATCAGGCTTTTCCCCACTGTCTGCGAGCAACTTGGCCAAACGCTTGGCGACGATGCTGGCAATGCGTTTGCCCAAACCAATGTCTGTCATGAGTTCGGATTGGGTTTTATTGCCACTGAAGCGTAACAATTTGTCCCACACCGTTGACTTGGGGCCCTTGTTATCGGGTAGATGCTCTATGCCTTCGGCGCGCAGCGCCTGGAGCAGCATTTTTTCGCCCAGATTCTCGGACTCTGTTTGCGCCAGGGTCTTGATATGCTGGCGAATTTTTGAGCGGGCACGGGCAGTCCTGACAAACCCGAGCCATGCCGGGTTGGGTGTGGCATCTGGTGATGTGATGATCTCGATCACATCACCATTTTTCACCTCGGTACGCAGAATAACTGGTTCATTGTTGATCTTGGCCGAGAAGGTGTGGTCACCCACATTGCTATGAATTGCGTAGGCAAAGTCGACCACGGTGGCGCCGCGTGGCATGGCCATGATCTGACTTTTGGGTGTGAACACATAAACGGCATCTGGAAACAGGTCAACCTTGACGTGCTCCCAAAACTCTGTGGCGTCACGGTTCTCGTCCTGGATGTCCAACAGGGACTGCAGCCACTTGGAGCTCATGTGGTCATTTTGGCGAACGTCATCGTGTGACGTTTCCTTGTACATCCAGTGCGCAGCCACACCTGTTTCTGCCACCAAATGCATGGTCTCTGTGCGAATTTGAAACTCGACGTTGATACCTGATGGTCCGACCAGCGTGGTGTGTAGCGACTGGTAACCGTTGATCTTGCTGATGGCGATGTGGTCTTTGAACTTGCCGGGGACGGGTTTGTAGAGTTGGTGCAGCAAGCCCAAAGCGGTATAGCAGTCGATCAGATGCGGCACGATGATGCGAAAACCATAGATGTCAGTCACCTGGGCAAAGCTGAGATTTTTCTCTTCCATCTTTTTGTAGATGGAGAAGATGGTCTTTTCACGCCCGGCAATCCTGACCGTCATGTCTTGCTGCGCGAATGTGGCATCCAGGTCGGCGTGTACTTTTTGAATCAAGTCGCGACGGCGGCTGCGCGCTTTGGCCACTGCCTTGGTCAAAATCGCGTGTCGCCAAGGGTTCAGGAATCTGAAGGACAGATCCTGCAATTCCCGGTAGGTCTGGTTCAGTCCAAGGCGGTAGGCAATGGGGGCATAGATGTCGAGTGTTTCTGAGGCGATGCGTGACCACTTCTCGCGAGGTGCATCTGCCAGGGTGCGCATGTTGTGGGTGCGGTCGGCGAGTTTGATCAGGATGACGCGTACATCGCGCGCCATGGCCAGAAGCATTTTTCGAAATGACTCAGCCTGATTTTCTTCGCGGGTGTTGAAGTGCAGCTTTTCCAGCTTGGTCAAGCCATCCACCAGTTCTGCCACCGAAGTGCCAAAGCGTTCAATCAGGTCTGACTTGGCAACACCGCAGTCCTCCATGGCATCGTGCAGCAGGGCGGCCATCAAGGCTTGGGCGTCCAGTTTCCATTCTGCGCATTGGGCTGCTACAGCAATGGGGTGGGTGATGTAGGGCTCTCCGCTGTTTCTCAATTGGCCCAGGTGGGCTTCGTCAGCAAAGCGGTAGGCTTGACGAACGCTGGCCAGGTCGGCCGGGCTCAAATAGCCCAATTTACCGGTCAGATTGGCCAGACTGGCGGCTGCGGCATTCACCATCGCCGAATTCGGTGTTTTGGGCGCGGTCTGGCGTGTGTTCACAATAGGGTCTGGCTTGGCTTGGGTGCTCATGCCCTGAATATAGCCTGCGCGTCAGCCTCTGGTGCAAATGAAACAAAAAAGCACCGCAAAGCGGTGCTCAGTATTGTTTAAGTGCAAGTCAGATCAGAGTGGCACTTTTTTCAGCATCTCAATGCCGATTTTGCCTGCAGCAATTTCGCGCAAAGCGGTCACGCCAGGTTTGTTTTTGCTCTCAACCTTGGGGCTGTGACCTTGGCTCAACATGCGGGCGCGGTAGGATGCAGCCAATACCAGCTGAAAGCGATTGGGAATCTGCACCAGGCAGTCTTCAACGGTGATACGGGCCATGACTTCTCCAAAACCAGGTGGGTGCACTAGGAAATATGCAGTGCTTTGAACGTTTCAGCCCTGGCACGGCGTTGTGCCAGGTACTTGAGTCGCTGTGCGTGGACGATGGATTTGAGGTCAAACACCGCCCGGTCAAACAACTCATTGATTATAACGAAGTCAAACTGGTGCGCCTGCGCCATCTCTAAGGCGGCGTTTTGCAGGCGCACTTCGATCACCGCTGGTGTATCTTCACCACGTCGCTCAAGCCGGGAGCGCAATTCATCCCAGCTGGGAGGCAAGATAAAAATGGTGACTGCGTTGGCAAACACCTTTTTGATCTGTAACGCGCCCTGAAAGTCAATCTCCAGAATCACATCAGCGCCCTGGCTCATGCGTTCTTCGATGGCTTTTTTGGAAGTGCCATAGCGGTTGTTGTGAACGTGCGCCCACTCGACAAACGCGTCCGACTGAACCATGGCATCAAACTCAGGCTCAGACACAAAAAAATATTCGCGGCCATGCTTTTCCTGACCACGTGGCGCACGGGTGGTGTGCGACACCGAGGGCTGAACCCGCGAATCAAGTTCCAGCAAAGCCTTGACCAGGCTCGATTTTCCAGCCCCACTGGGGGCTGCCACTACAAAAAGGTTTCCGGGGTAATCCATAGGCTTATTCTATGTTTTGCACTTGCTCGCGCATTTGCTCAATCAGCACTTTCATGTCCACCGAGATATGGGTGAGTTCTAACGTGGCGGATTTGGAGCCTAGGGTATTGGCCTCGCGGTGCAACTCCTGAATCAGAAAATCCAGTCGTTTACCGACCTCACCGCCTTTTTTGAGCAGACGCTCCAACTCGTCCAGGTGTGATGCCAGCCGGGTCAGTTCTTCCGCCACGTCAATGCGGATGGCAAATGCCGTGGCCTCGGTCAGCGCCCGGTCTTGCGCCATCTCTGATTTGGCCTGGCCATCGGTGAACTCCATGGCCTGTGCCCAGCGATCGAGGAACCGTTGACGCTGTTGCGCCACCAATTGCGGAATCAGGGGTTCGGCCTGTGACGCCAGGGCGCGTAGCTGTTTGATGCGGTCAAGCAGCATCGCGGCCAGTCGGGTGCCTTCGCGTTTGCGTGCGGCCATCAGCGCGTCAAGCAACTCGTCAGCCAGCTGCAGCGCGTCAGCTTGCCAGTCTTTGCCGGGCTGGGATTCGGCAACAGCCAAGCGGATGATTTCAGCCACGCTGAGTGCCTGCGCAGACGGCAGCCACGCTTTGACGTTGTCCTGGATGGCGTTGAGGCGTTGCAGCAGACGGGGTGACGGTTCAGAGACCGCATTGACCGTCGTGCTTTCAATGGACGCACGCAACTCCACCTTGCCGCGTTTGAGCCGTGCGTTCAACTTCTCACGCAGTGCGGGCTCGCACGCGCGAAGTTCCTCAGGCAGGCGAAAAGACAGGTCCAGAAAGCGGCTGTTGACCGCCCTGATTTCCATGCCTAATCGGCTGCTTGCGCTGCTCTTGTTGTCGCCTTCGGCGGCCTCTTTTGCGGGGTTATGCTGGGCGCTGGCATAACCGGTCATGCTGTAAACTGACATTGCGGTGCTCTTCAAATAAGGTACTTTTGAGAATAACCCGGTTCTTACCCCGCTAGCGCGCCCCTGATTGAAAAATATGTCCAAGGTCAAGCCGTCCCCATTGCCCCCCGGCAGCCTTATTGGTGGTTATCAGGTCGTTCGCAAGGTGGCGGCGGGTGGCTTTGGCGTGGTTTATCTGGCAACGGACAACGACGGTCAGCAAGTCGCCATCAAAGAGTATTTACCCGCATCGTTGACGACGCGCGAACCTGGCGAGTTGACGCCCCAGGTGGCGCCAGAAAAACTCTCTCTTTACCGGCTCGGTCTCAAGAGTTTTTTCGAGGAAGGTCGTTCGCTGGCACAAATCTCTCACCCCTCGGTGGTGAGTGTGATGAATTTTTTTCGGGAAAACGACACGGTCTACATGGTGATGAACTACCTGGAAGGCGCCAGCCTGCAGGATTTCATCTTGACCGCGCGCGACCTCAAGCAGCCCAAGGTGTTTCGCGAGTCGACCATTCGCTCCCTGTTTGAAGAGATCTTGCGTGGCCTGCGCATCGTGCATCAGCACAAGATGCTGCATCTGGACATCAAACCGGCCAACATCTTCATCACCGATGACAACAAGGCGGTGCTGATCGACTTTGGCGCCGCGCGTGAGGTGCTCAGCAAAGAAGGCAACTTCATCCGCCCGATGTACACCCCCGGTTTTGCGGCGCCCGAGATGTACCGGCGCGACAGCACCATGGGGCCCTGGACCGACACCTATGCGATCGGCGCTTGCATGTTTGCCTGCATGCAGGGGTATCCACCCAATGAAGCCCCGCAGCGGGTGAACACCGACCCGATGGCTGCGGCCTGGAAGCGCTTGCAAGGCATCTACTCCGACAATCTGATCGAAGTGGTGCAGTGGTGCATGGCGCTGGATCCATTGGCCAGGCCGCAATCGGTGTTTGCGCTGCAGAAAGAACTCAACAGCCCCGGTGAGCGGCGCTACACCCGCCTGAGCGTGGGTGACAAGGTGCGCATGCAGTTTGACAACCTGGTCACGGGCACCAAAAAGACGGTGCTCAAGGCCACCGAGCCCAGTAAAAAGAACGCATGAAGTTCTCCGTTTTTCAGGTCAGCCGCAAGGGTGGGCGTGACAAGAACGAAGACCGCATGGGTTACTGCTACACCAGCAGTTCGGCCCTGTTTATGCTGGCCGATGGCATGGGGGGGCATCCCGAGGGCGAAGTGGCGGCCCAACTCGCCATTCAGACGATTGCCGCGTTGTTTCAGAAAGAGGCCAAGCCCGAACTGGCTGACGTCTGCGGTTTTCTGGACAACGCGGTGCGCTCAGCGCACCGGCAGATCCAGCGCTACGCGATGGGACGCGCCATGATGGACGCGCCGCGCAGCACCATTGTGCTGGCAGTCATCCAGAACGGCGCCCTGCATTGGACCCACTGCGGTGACTCACGGCTGTACGTGCTGCGCCAGGGGGCATTGCTCACCCGCACCCGCGACCATTCGCTGCTGGAGCAAGACCTGATGGCGCCCCAGGCCTTGCGACACGACACGACCAAAAAGCGCAATGTGTTGTTCACCTGCCTGGGCTCACCCACCAAGCCGCTGTTCACGGTGGAGGGCCCGATGGGGCTGCAACTGGGCGACCGCGTCATGTTGTGCTCCGATGGCCTGTGGTCCGCCGTGCCAGAAGCCACGCTGGTGTTTGAGCTGCTGCACAAACCCGTCGATGAGGCGGTGCCCGACCTGGTGGAGCAAGCGCTGCGCTTGGCCGGCCCGCAGTCTGACAACGTGACCTGCTTGGCGCTGGCCTGGGAAACCCCTGACAACTTCGCATCCACCCGAGGGTCGATCACCACCGACTCGATCCTGGACGGCGTGTTTGCCTCCACCGTGCAAGCGGGCTGGCCAGACTCTGCCGCAGATGATCTGGACGACGAGGCGATCGAGCGCGCCATTGCCGAGATCAACGAGGCCATCCGCCGCTCGGCCCTGAAAAAAGCCTGATTTTTGTTTCAAAAGGTTCTGACATGACAGTTTATTCACGCCCCAACGCCCGCGCTCTGGACGCGCTGCGCCCGGTCACCATCACCCGCCACTACACCATGCATGCCGAGGGGTCGGTGCTGATTGCGTTTGGCAACACCCAGGTGCTGTGCACTGCCTCGGTCGAAGAAAAAGTGCCTGGCCACAAAAAAGGCTCAGGCGAAGGCTGGGTCACCGCCGAATACGGCATGTTGCCGCGCGCCACCCACAGCCGCAGCGACCGCGAGGCCGCGCGTGGCAAACAGTCGGGCCGCACGCAAGAAATCCAGCGTCTGATTGGCCGCGCCCTGCGCAGCGTGTTTGACCTTAAGCTGTTGGGTGAGCGCACCATCCACCTCGACTGCGACGTGATCCAGGCCGACGGCGGCACCCGCACCGCTGCCATCACCGGCGCCTTTGTCGCGGCACAGGACGCGGTGAACTGGTTGATCGGCCAGGGCAAGATTACCCAATCGCCGATCCTCAACTCGGTGGCCGCCATCTCGGTGGGGATCGTGCAAGGCACGCCGCTGCTGGATTTGGAATACGTGGAAGACTCGGCCTGCGACACCGACATGAACGTGGTGATGACCGGCGCCGGCCATTATGTGGAAGTGCAGGGCACCGCAGAGGGTGCCGCCTTCACCCGCGCCGAGATGGACAAGCTGCTGGCGCTGGCCGACAAAGGCATTCGTGAGCTGATCCAACTGCAACAAGCTGCTTATTAATTTGATAGCTATCAGCCCTTTATGTATAAGGGCTAGAGGCCTATTTCTTCTATGAAAATTGTTCTGGCATCCAACAACCCCGGCAAACTGGTTGAATTGCAAGCCATGTTTGCGCCGCTCGGGTTCGAGCTCATCACCCAAGGCAGCCTGGGCATCCCCGAGGCGCCCGAGCCCTACCACACCTTCATTGAAAACGCGTTGACCAAGGCGCGCCACGCCGCCCAGCACAGCGGCTTGCCCGCCGTGGCCGACGATGCTGGCCTGTGTGTGGATGCTTTTGGCGGCTTGCCCGGGGTGCAAACCGCCTATTACGCCACCCAGTTTGGTTACCCCAAGAGCGATGACAACAATGTGCGCGCGCTGCTGGAACAGATGGCGGGGGTGGACAACCGCCGTGCCGCGATGGTCAGCACGCTGGTGGCGGTGCGCAGCCCCGAAGACCCCGAGCCGCTGGTGGCGGTGGGCCGTGTCGTGGGGGAGATTGCGCGTGAGCGGCTGGGCTCCAACGGCTTTGGTTTTGATCCGGTGATGTTCATCCCCGAGTTTGGCCAGACCTTTGCCCAGCTGCCCACCGAGGTGAAAAACGCCCACAGCCACAGGGGTAGGGCGGCGGCTGCCATGGTGGCGCTGATGCGTGAGCGCTGGTTGTGAGTGGTGCGGACGCGACGAGCTTTGTTTGGTAGTCCAGGGACACGAGGCACCAGACGGCCCCTGTTGGACTACTTCGTTGGTGCAACCCGCGAGTCGGAGCCTTTGGGCGGCTTCCTCATACTGGGGTACCAGAAATCGTCAGCCGCCCAAAGTCCCCGCCTCGCTGGACGCTCACCAAGTCAAGCGCTTGGCTACTCAGCGAACAAGGCTATGAAGTCATCACCCATCCTGCATTCTGCTTTTGGACTTCCAATGCTGGCATTCCGACAGAATCGCGTGGTAGCCGCAGGGGGCGACCGCCGATTTCTGGTACCCCAGTATGAGGCGGGTGCCCCCTGCGGTTGCCACGCGGGGCGAACCACAACCCAAGCACCACAAGCGTATTCTGACCAGCGTCCCCCAAAAAGATGATCCCGATCCAGCCCGAACCCAACCTGCCTGAGCAAACCGTGTTGCCGCACGACATCCAGCACTACATGCGCCCCGGCACGCTGCAACTGGGCAGCCTGCCGCCGCTCTCGCTGTATGTGCACCTGCCCTGGTGCCTCAAAAAATGCCCGTATTGCGACTTCAACTCGCACGAGCAGCGCCAGGCCGACCTGCCCGAGCAGGACTACCTCAACGCGCTGATGGCCGATTTGGAGGCGGCGCTGCCGCTGATCTGGGGTCGCAGCGTGCAGACCGTTTTTATTGGTGGCGGCACCCCCAGCCTGTTTTCGCCAGCGGCGATTGACCAGTTGCTGGCGGGCATCCGCGCCCGCCTCAAACTCGCGGCCGATGCCGAGATCACGCTGGAAGCGAACCCCGGCACCTTTGAGAAAGACCGTTTCAAAGCCTTTCGCGCTGCTGGCGTCACCCGCCTGTCGGTCGGTGTGCAGAGTTTCAACGATGGCTACCTGCAGACCCTGGGTCGTGTGCACAATCGCTCGCAGGCCCTTTCTGCGCTTGAGGAAGCTGCTCTTAATTTCGATACGTTTAATCTGGACCTGATGTACGCGCTGCCGGGCCAGACGCTCGATGAGTTGCGCACCGATGTGGCCACCGCGCTGTCGTTTGCGCCGCCGCATCTGTCGATCTACCACCTGACCATCGAACCCAACACCTACTTTGCCAAACACCCGCCCGCCGTAGTCGACGACGACCTGGCGGCCGACATGCTGGACCTGATCACCGAGCTGACCGGCCCGGCTGGTTTGCAGCGTTACGAGGTGTCGGCCTACGCCCGGCCCGGTCACCGCTGTGCCCACAACCTGAACTATTGGCAGTTTGGCGACTACCTGGGTATTGGCGCCGGAGCCCACAGCAAGCTCAGTTTTGCCCACCGCGTGCTGCGCCAGGTGCGCCTGCGTGACCCGGCGCGTTACATGGCACAAGCGCTTGCGGGCAGCGCCATTGCGCAAGAGAACGAGGTCAAACGCTCTGAATTGCCGTTTGAGTTCATGCTCAACGCATTGCGGTTGGCCGACGGTTTTGCGCTGCCGCTGTTTGCCGAGCGCACCGGCCTGTCCATCAACGCCATCTCGGCGGCATTGCAGGAAGCCCAGGCGCGAGGTCTGATGGACAGCGACCTGGCCCACGCCCGCCCCACGCCGCGTGGTTTTGACTTCTTGAACGATCTGCAGGCGCTGTTTTTGCCCAAAACCTGAGACTGCACGGCACACACCTGTCAAGTCAAGGGCTGCTGGCGTCGATAACAGACACAATGGTCAATCGACCACGGGGTTTGGCGACGTCCGTCGCTGGGCAGCAGTTTAGGAGAGGCAACACACCATGTTTTCGGTCTACGGCACACAGGGGCGTTTGTTTCGCGGCAGTTTGGAGCAGTTGCGCCAGGTGGGGGGTGTGAGTGCACTTGCGCGCACCCGCAGCCAGCCGCCGCTGGGGCAGGACGGGCAGGACCGGCTGGCTGAGTCGTTTGGTGCGTTTGTTGAGTCCGCTGCCAACAAGGCCGAGGGCCGCAGTGCCGGTTCGGAGGACAGCCGCCGCGCCGCGCTCTCAGCCTACGCTGAGACCCGATCAGGCAACACGGCGCGCCACCCGCTGAGCCAGGTGAGTGACCTGATGAGTCCGCAAATCATCAGCCTCAAAGACAGCGCCACGGTGTGGCAGGCCTGGCAGATACTCAGTGAAAAAGGGGTCGGCCAGGCGCCGGTGGTGGATGGCAACGGCCACCTGGTGGGCCTGCTGACCCGCGCCGATTTGCTCAGCCCCGAACGCCTGCCGTCGCCCGACAGCCATGCGCTGGCCTGGCGTGCGCTGATGCTGCAAAACGTCACCAGCATCATGGTCACGCCGGTGCCCAGCGTGGCGCCCGACTCTGACATTCGCCGGGTGGCGCAGGTGCTGCTGGACACCGGCTTGCCGGGTCTGCCGGTGGTGGATGAGCAGGGGGTGGTGGCTGGCTTTATCTCGCGCTCGGACATTCTGCGTGCGGTGGTGACCGATCCGCCGCTGGACCTGTGGGGTTAGCTGGTTGATGTGCAGTAAATCAGGCTTTTGCCCTTGATTTATCTGGCTATATAGCTATTGATATAGGAGTAATAAAACGGGGTGCCAAGCTTAGCTGGGTGCGCTTTGGGTCGCAGGGGGCGTGGTGGCAGCGCCTTCTGAAGCGGCCGGTTTCGCACTGCTGCTGCGCAGCGTCAGGCCACCGGCTTGACGTGTGGGTTCGCCCAGTGCCGCGCGGACGATCTTGGTGCTGTAACGCTTGCGCAGCTCCTGCACCATGGGTGTCAGTTCTGCTGCGTTTTTGATTTTGTCGGCATAGCGGTGCATCACCAGATAGGCGGTCTCGATCAGTTTGCCGCTGAGTGTTTCCTGGCCATGGCGGATCAGTTCAATCACCGCTGCCTGTGGGTCACCACGCATGCTCATGGTCATGGCGGTCTCCGCCAGCTTGAGGATGCTGGCGTGCGCGTTGCGCACCAGCTCTGCATAGGGTGGATACATTGCGGCTGAGCCAGCCAGCAGCTCGGCCATGGCACGGGTGCCGGCAAAGCGTTTGCCCAGGGTGTCCACCACCACGTCGACCTCGTCGAGCTGGATGGTTTTGTGCGCCAGTTGGGCCAGCAAGGCCAGCAAGTTGGCGGCCGATTCAAAATCAAAATCAGGTGACTTGATGCGCTGGCATTGGCTGCGAATGGACGCCACCGCCTGCGCCACTTTGCCGTATTCAATGAACTGCAAGGTTTCAACGATGCCGTTCAGGCGTGGCAGGCGGGTGTTGTTGGGGCGGCGCTCCATCAGGCGCGCAAAGTCATCGCTGCAGCGTTGCAGGCCTTTGCGGTCACCCCGCTCGAAGCGCACCAGCGCCAGCAGCACCAGCGTCTGGCAGTCAAACATTTTGGAGTCCAGCCCGATGCGGGCTGTGCGGTCCAGCAGCGCTTCGGCGCCTTGGCGGTCACCGCTGTAATAACTCATCAGGCCCAGGTTTTGCAGCCGGGTGATGGAGTCTGGCGTCAGGTCGCAGGCCATCTTGTAGGTGCTCAGCGCGGCGTCAAATTTGCCTTGCTCGAACTGGGCGCGGCCCATCACGTCGTAGGCGTCGGTGTAGCTGGGGTCTTCGCTGATCAGGTTTTCGAGTGCACTGACGGCGCGGTTGACCTGGCCTTCGTCCATCAGCGCCCGTGCCACGCCGAGTTTGGCCCAAGGCAGTGTTTTGGCCGCCACCACCGCCTGGTAGAGTTTTTGTGCCTGCGCGTATTTGCCCAGACGCAGCATCAGCTCGGCGCCAACACGCGCGGCATACAGCCAGAACAGGCCTTTGCTCTCAAACCGTTGTTGACACAGGTGGGCGGCGGCTTCGAAATCTTCTGCCTCGATCGCGCTGAAGATCTCTTGCAGCGAGGTTTTGCGAAAACGCGCCTGGCGCAGCCGCTCGCCAAGCTGGTTGGCCTTGTGCGGTTTGAGCAAGTAGCCGTCCAGCGCCGATTCAGCGGCTTCAGCCACTTTGGCGTAGGTGGCCTCGCCCGTGACCATGATGAAGACCGTGGAGAACGGCAGCAGCTGGTTGCGCCGCAGGTCATCAAGCAGGTCCTGCCCGGTCATGGTTTCGCCGTCGAAATGCAGCTCGCACAGCACCACGTCAAAGTTGCGCAGTTCAAGCTGGCGCCGGGCGTCCTGCAAGCGGGCGACCTGCACCACGGTGCCCATGCCGAAGTCGCGCAACTGCGACACCAGCACCGAGCGCGAGGTGGGGTTGGCGTCAATCACCAGCGCGTTGCTGGTGGACAGATCGTCATCAGGCAGGTCCATGGCTCTGTGCGGCTGGGGAGCCAAGCCCTTGTTGTCTGCTCACCTTGTTGCCTCCTTGCGATGCTGTTTCCAAAATCATAGCACCGGCCGGTTGGCGGTTAAGCCGGCGCGGTGTCAGCCGGTGACGAGCAGGCCGCGCACTTCGATAAACCGCACCACCTCGTCAAGCCCGGCCAGGGTTTTCAGGTTGGTCATGACAAACGGTTTGAGCCCCTTGGGGGTGGTGCGCATGCGGGTGGTGTCTGCTGCCATCACCTCCAGGTTGGCGCCTACATGCGGCGCCAGGTCGGTCTTGTTGATGACAAACAGGTCGCTCTTGGTGATGCCGGGGCCGCCTTTGCGCGGGATTTTTTCACCCGCTGCCACGTCGATCACGTAGATGGTCAGGTCTGACAGCTCGGGGCTGAAGGTGGCGGCCAAGTTGTCGCCGCCGCTTTCCACAAACACGATGTCGGCATTGGGAAAGTCGACCAGCATGCGGTCGATCGCTTCCAGGTTGATCGAGCAGTCTTCACGGATCGCGGTGTGCGGGCAGCCGCCGGTCTCCACCCCCATGATGCGCTCGGCAGGCAGGGCACCACTCACGGTCAGCAGGCGTTGGTCTTCCTTGGTGTAGATGTCGTTGGTGATGGCCACCAGGTCGTATGTCTCGCGCATGGCTTTACACAGCATTTCCAGCAGCGTGGTTTTGCCGGAGCCGACCGGCCCGCCAATGCCCACGCGCAAAGGTGGCAGTTTTTTGGTGCGGTTGGGGACGTGGTGCAGGGGTGTGGTCATGGTTGGTTTGCTATGTAAAGTGGAGCTATCAGCCCTTTTGATACAAGGGCTAGGAGCGAAAAATCCTTGAATACTGCGATTCATGCCGGGCGCTCAGGATCGCCAGCATGGGGGAAAAAGCTTGTCGGTTCTCATCATCCAGAGCCAGCGCCAAGTCGACGGCTGCCGGGATATTGGCCGCCAGGGCAGAGAGGATGCGCTGGCCAGAACTCTGGCCCAGCGGCACTGCCTTGATCGCGGCTTGCATCATGTTCTCGGCCCAGCCAAAGGCATTGGCCAACAGGCAGTCGCGCAGCGGCGCACCAGTTGCGCTGGCGGCCAGCGCAAAGGCCAGAGGGTAGGTGGGTTGCAGGCTGGCGAGCAGGGCAATTTGCTCAGGCTGAGCGGTGGTGTGGTTGCGCAGCCACTCGAGCAGGCTGCGGCCCATTTGCTCAGTTTGTGCCCGTAACTCGCTGCTTTCGCGGGTCTGCAACACCCAGGCATTGAGCTGGGCGATGCGGGTGTGGTCGGCTCCCTGCCAGGCCGGAATGGCCTGGGCGATCACCGCCAGATCAGCGCGCGCCAGGCTGGTGTGGAGCTGCTCCACCAGCCAGTCGGATGCTTCTGTTTCGGTAGTGACCAGCCCAGCATCGACGGCGGCTTCCAGACATTCTGAATACGAAAAACCGCCAATCGGCAAGGCCGGGGAGGCCAGCCACATCAGCTGCATCAGGCTGCTGTCGTGCATGCGTGCGGGGCTTTAGTGGTGGTGGCCGCAGCCCGGGCCGTGCACATGGGGCTTGGGTGCCTCTGGGCTGGCCGGTGGTGTGTGCACATGGTCGTGGCTGTGATCGTGGTCATGTTCATGCCCGTGGTGGTGGCCGCCAAAATGGCCGCCGGTGGCGTAGGCGCCGTTTTCGGGCTCAAAAGGCTCGATCACCTCGGTCACGATCAGGTGCATGGCGCGCAACATGTCGGCCAGCACATGGTCGGGTTCGATTTTGAGGTGATCGGGTTTGAGCTCGATCGGCACATGCCGGTTGCCCAGGTGGTAGGCGGCGCGAATCAGATCAAACGGCGTGCCGTGGTTGGGGCAGTGGGTGATTTTGAGCACACTTTGCGCCGCCGCCCAGACCTTGATCAGCGAGCCGTCATGCGCCACCAGCACGTCGCCACCGCGGGCCACCGTGCCGCGTGGCAAAAAGATGCCCAGCTGGCGGCCAGTGGAGTCGGTCGCGTCAAAGCGGCTTTTCTGGCGGACGTCCCAGTCCAGCTCGACAGTGCTGGCACGTTTGAGCAGCACTGCTGCCAGACCGGCGCCTTGGGGGATGAGTTTGGAGACGTGGAGCATGGTGAGGGCGCAATGGGGATAAAAGGCGAATCGTACTGCTGGATTGGTGTTGGGGCCATCAGCACCGCGCGGGTTGGTCGGCTGTCAGCGCCTTGCTCATGAACACACTGTACGGATCCAGCACATAGCTGGCGAACGGGCCACACTCGACAAAACCTTCGCTGGCATAGAGTTTCTGGGCCGCCACAAAAGGCGCCGGGGTGCCGGTCTCCAGGCTGATGCGCTGGAAACCCCTGGCCCGAGCTGCCGCCAGGATGTGCCGCAGCATGGCGCGGGCCACTCCTTTGCGCAGATGGGCGCGCGCGGTGCGCATGGATTTGAGTTCGGCAAACTCGGGGCTATGTTGCTTGAGCGCGCCGCAGCCCATCAGTTCATCGCCGTCCCAGGCGGTCCAGAAGGTGATGGACGGGTGGCGCAGGGCGTCCAGGTCAAGCGCATGCACACTTTCTGGCGGGGAGCTTGAGTGCATGTCGTCCAGATGCTCTTGCAGCAGGGCTTGGATCGCGCTGCCTTGTAAATCGTCGATACGGATGTCCATGCGGCTCAGAACAGAAAGTAGCGTTGCGCCATCGGCAGGCTCACCGCAGGCTCGCAGGTCAGCAGCTGGCCATCGGCGCGCACGCTGTAGGTCTGGGCGTCGATCTCCATGGTGGGCAGGTAGTGGTTGTGCACCATGTGCTGTTTGCGCACACCGCGGATGTTTTTCACCGCACTCAAGGTTTTTTGCAGGCCAAAACGTTCTTTGATGCCCGCATTCAAACCCGCCTGCGACACAAAGGTGAGGGAGCCACGCGCCAGTGCGCCGCCAAAGGCGCCAAACATCGGCCGGTAATGCACCGGTTGGGGTGTCGGGATGCTGGCGTTGGGGTCACCCATGGCGGCCATCGCGATGAAGCCACCTTTGAGGATCAGCGCCGGTTTGACACCAAAAAACGCGGGTTTCCAGACCACCAGATCGGCCCATTTGCCAACCTCGATGCTGCCCACCTCGTGGCTGATGCCGTGGGCAATCGCCGGGTTGATGGTGGTTTTGGCAATGTAGCGTTTGGCGCGGAAGTTGTCACACCGAGAGTTATGGTCTGCCGTACTCGGCAGGCCACGCATCGCCTCCCTCTCCCACTGGGAGAGGGATTGAGGGTGAGGGTTGGCGGTCGCAAAACCCTCACCCCGGCCCTCTCCCTGCGAGGGAGAGGGGGTAGATGGCGGCGCCAGCCAGCCGCGTTGTTGCTTCATCTTGCTGGCGGTCTGCCAGGTGCGGATGATGACCTCACCAACCCGGCCCATGGCCTGGCTGTCGCTGCTCATCATGGAAATCGCGCCCAGGTCGTGCAACACGTCTTCGGCGGCGATGGTTTCCTTGCGGATGCGGCTCTCGGCAAAGGCCAGGTCTTCGGCAATGCCCGCGTCCAGATGGTGGCAGACCATCAGCATGTCCACATGCTCATCGAGCGTGTTGACGGTGTAGGGCATGGTCGGGTTGGTGGAGCTGGGCAAAAAGTTGGCCTCACCCACCACACGCAGGATGTCGGGCGCATGGCCACCACCGGCGCCTTCGGTGTGGAAGGCGCACAGGCCCCGACCCTTGGTGGCGGCAATGGTGTTCTCGACAAAACCGGACTCGTTGAGCGTGTCGGAATGGATCGCCACCTGGGTGTCGGTCTCATCGGCCACGTCCAGGCAGTTGCTGATCGCGGCGGGCGTGGTGCCCCAGTCTTCGTGCAATTTGAGGCCGATGACACCGGCGTTGATCTGCTCGTGCAGCGCGGCGGGCAGGCTGGCGTTGCCCTTGCCCAGAAAACCCAGGTTCATCGGGAAGGCGTCGGCCGCCTGCAGCATGCGCTCAATGTTCCACGGGCCGGGTGTGCAGGTGGTGGCAAAGGTGCCGGTGGCAGGTCCGGTGCCGCCGCCCATCATGGTGGTCACACCGCTGGCCAGCGCTTCCTCGATCTGCTGCGGGCAGATGAAGTGGATGTGGCTGTCGATGCCACCGGCGGTGACGATGTTGCCTTCACAGCTGATGACCTCGGTGCCTGGCCCGATGATGATGTCCACGCCGGGTTGAGTGTCGGGGTTGCCAGCTTTGCCAATGGCGACGATGCGGCCACCTTTGAGGCCGATGTCGGCCTTGACAATGCCCCAGTGGTCCAAGATCAGCGCATTGGTCATCACGCAGTCGACCGCGCCCTCAGACCGCATCTTCTGTGACTGCGCCATGCCGTCGCGGATGGTTTTGCCACCGCCAAATTTCACTTCTTCACCGTAGCTGCCTGCGGCCAGGGTGTAGTCCTGCTCCACCTCGATGATCAGGCCGGTGTCGGCCAGGCGAACCCGGTCACCGGTGGTGGGGCCAAAAATCTCGGCATAGGCGCGTCGTCCAATCGTGGCCATGGTTGTTCTTTCAGTGATGAATGTGAAAAGGGATCAGGGGTAGATGGCAGGGCCAGGTCTGTGGGTGGCCTCGTGGCTTGGGGGAGCGTGATTTCGTTCGTGTCCCCCGGCCTGCGGCCTCCTCCTTAACCTCACTGCATCACGCTCCCCCAAGCCTCGCGGCGGGAGGCGCTGTTGGTACTTCGTCCGTGGAGTGCCACAACCGCTTCCAGTGCTGACTGATGGGCTGCTCTGCGCAGCGGCATGAAGGAGGAGGCCAAAGGCCGGGGGACAGCCGCGGAGCAGAGCAACCCGTCGGTCGGCACCACCAAAGACGCTGAGTTAAGCGGTCTTGAATTCAGCAGGCCCATCAAAGTGCCCCCTGCGTCAGCCCACGAAAACCATAAATGATGCGCTCACCTGCAAAATCCACCAGCTCCACCGTGCGCTGCTGGCCGGGCTCAAACCGCACCGCCAGACCCGAGGCAATGTTGAGCCGCATGCCCTGCGCCGCCGCGCGGTCAAAACTGAGTGCGCCGTTGGTCTCGGCAAAGTGGTAGTGCGAGCCAACCTGAATCGGCCGCTCCGAGGTGTTGGTCACCACCAGGGTCAAAGTGCGCCTGCCGGTGTTGAGGCTGTGTTCACCCTCGTCGGTGAAAAGTTCGCCGGGGATCATGTTTGCGCCCTCAGACTTGACTGAACAAAACCAGACCGGCGACGCTGAGCAAGCCGCCCAAGCTACCGAGCACGGTCGCGCTGCGATTGTTCAGCCAGCGGCGAATGCTCAGGCCGATGCTCACACCACCCAGGTGCAACATGGCCGTGGTCAGCAAGAAACCAGCGGCGTAACCCGCAAAGCCGCTGGCCGGTGCTTCCGCACCGTGCGCCAGGCCATGCAGCGAGGCGGCTGCGGCAATCAGTCCCAAGCCCAAAGCCTTGGGCATGGGTGTGCTGGCCAATACCAACATGGCGCCAAACAGCGTGACGGACAGTGCAATCGCGTGTTCCAGATAAGGCACGGTGAACCCGCTGGCTCCCAGCGCTGCACTGACCACCAGCGCTGCCATGAAGGTGGCTGGCCCTTGCCAGGTTTTGTGGGTTGGCAGGGCGCTGACAGACCAAATGCCCACGGCCAGCATGGCCAGCAAATGGTCCGCGCCAAACGGATGAGCCAGTCCTTCCATCAGACTGTGTGTGCCATGGCCTGTATGGGCGCTAGCCCCCGTGGACAGGGCGCAAGCTGCTATCAGAAACAGAGTGTTTTTCGACATTTTGAACATGGCGTTTTCCAAAGATGAGTTATTGATAGCGGACGGTGGCGAACTGGGTAAGCCGGGGGGTGTTCATGGAATCGGTTGATGGACGGTCACCAGCTTGGTGCCGTCAGGGAAGGTGGCTTCAACCTGGATGTCGGGGATCATCTCGGCGATGCCGTCCATCACATCGGCGCGGGTCAGCACGGTGCGGCCTTCACTCATGAGCTGGGCCACAGTCTTGCCGTCGCGTGCGCCTTCCATCACAGCGGCGCTGATCAGCGCCACCGACTCGGGGTAGTTGAGTTTCAGGCCACGGGCCTTGCGCCGTTCTGCCAGCAGGGCGGCGGTGAACAGCAAAAGTTTGTCTTTTTCACGAGGTGTCAGTTCCATTTCGTTTCACTCAATGCTTTTAATAATTGGCTCGCGGGACCGTCCATGCTGATCGAACGCGAGGGGTGAGTTCCATGCGAGTCATTATGCAAAAGCTGTGCCGTGCAGCTCAGTGGCTGGCCGCGTGGCACGAAAACTGCACGTTCCAGGCAGTGACTACCGATGCCTTTCCCCCTTCTGCCGACGTGCCCGCTTTTGAGTCAAAAGCGCCGCAGCGCATCACCTTGGTGCGCCGGGACTACAACGGCTGGGTCGCGCGCGAAACGCTGGAGGACTATGCCTTGCGCTTCACGCCACAGCGCTTTCGCAAGTGGTCGGAATGGCAGGTAGCCCAGACCGCGCTTGGGGGGGCTGCTGCGTTTTTGATCCTGGAGGCGGTGGGCGCCACCTTGTTGGTGCAGTACGGCTTTGTCAACGCGTTCTGGGCCATTTTGGCCACCGGGCTGATCATCTTTTTGGCCGGCTTGCCGCTCAGTTATTACGCCGCCCGGTATGGGGTCGACATGGATTTGCTGACCCGGGGCGCGGGGTTTGGTTACATCGGCTCGACCATCACCTCACTGATCTACGCCACTTTCACCTTCATCTTTTTTGCGCTGGAGGCCGCCGTGATGGCCTACGCGCTGGAGCTGGCGCTGGGCATCCCGCCGCGCTGGGGTTACCTGGTGTGCGCGCTGGCGGTGATTCCGCTGGTGACCCATGGCGTGTCCACCATCAGCCGCTTGCAGGTTTGGACCCAGCCGCTGTGGCTGGTGATGCTGGTGGTGCCGTTTGTGTATGTGTTGCTGCGTGACCCCAATGCTTTTGCGGGGGTGATGCACTATGTTGGTGACAAGGGGGCTTCTGACGGTTTTAGCTTGCCGCTTTTTGGTGCGGCATTAACGGTGGGTGTGGCGCTGATGACCCAGATGGGCGAGCAGGCCGATTACCTGCGGTTTATGCCCGCCAAAACCCGCGCCAATGCGCGCCGCTGGTGGCTGGCGGTGCTGGCCGGTGGGCCGGGCTGGGTGGTGCTGGGGGTGCCCAAGATGCTGGGGGGCGCGCTGCTGGCTTATCTGGCGATCCAGAACGCAGTGCCCTCCGAGCGCGCGGTCGACCCCAATCAGATGTACCTGGCGGCCTACGAATACGTGTTTCCGCACTACGGCTGGGCGGTGGCCGCCACCGCCTTGTTTGTGGTGCTGTCGCAGCTCAAGATCAATGTCACCAATGCCTACGCCGGGTCACTCGCCTGGAGCAACTTCTTCTCGCGCCTGACCCACAGCCATCCCGGGCGGGTGGTGTGGGTGGTGTTCAACACGCTGATCGCCTTCATGCTGATGGAGATGAATGTGTTTGCCGCACTGGGCGAGGTGTTGGGCCTGTTTTCCAATGTGACCATCGCCTGGATGATGGCGGTGGTGGCAGATTTGGTCATCAACAAGCCGCTGGGTTTGTCGCCCAAAGGCATCGAGTTCAAGCGCGCCCATCTGTACGACATCAACCCGGTGGGTGTGGGGGCGATGGTGTTGGCCTCGGCGCTGTCCATCACCGCGCATCTGGGTGCGCTGGGGCCACTGGCACAGGCTTTTTCGGCGCTGATCGCCTTGGGGACAGCGCTGATTGCTTCGCCTTTGATAGCGTGGGCGACGGGCGGCAAGTATTACCTGGCGCGACCCAGCCCTCATCCCAACCTTCTCCCTGAGGGAGAAGGGGCCAAGACAGACAGCGGCAGTTACCAGCGCTTGCAGGTGAGTACCTGCGTGATTTGCGAACGCGAGTACGAGGGGCCAGACATGGCCCATTGCCCGGCCTACCAAGGGCCGATCTGCTCGCTGTGCTGCACGCTGGACGCGCGTTGTGGCGACCTGTGCAAACCCCACGCCAGCCTGACCAGCCAGTGGCAGGCTGCCCTGCGCTGGCTGTTGCCGCAACCCACCTGGGCGCATCTGGACAAGGGGCTGGGCACCTTTTTGATGCTGATGCTGGTGATTGCGCCGCTGCTGGCCAGTGTGTTTGGGCTGCTCTATCACCAGGAAACCCGCACGCTGACCCAGACGCTCAGCAGCCCGCAGGCGCTGCAGTCGGCTTTGGAAGTGTTGCGTTCGGGGTTTTTGAAAGCCTACATGGCCTTGATCCTGATTGGCGGGCTGGTGGCGTGGTGGGTGGTGCTGGCGCACAAGAGCCGCCAAGTGGCACAGGAAGAGTCCAACCGCCAAACCCATCTGCTGCTGCGCGAGATTGATCTGCACCGCCAGACCGATGAAGCGCTGCAGCGCGCCAAACAGGTGGCCGAGCAGGCGCGTGCCGCAGCAGATTTGGCCAACCAGGCCAAAAGCCGATACATCAGCGCCATCAGCCACGAGCTGCGTACACCGCTCAACAGCATCCTGGGTTACGCCCAGCTCATGGGGGAGGACGCGGGCATCCCGCCCCACCGCAAGCAGGCGGTGAGTGTGATCAAACGCGGTGGCGAGCATTTGCTGTCTTTGATTGAAGGCACGCTGGACATGGCCCACATCGAAGCCGGGCGCTTGACGCTGGTGGTCAAACCCCTGGCGTTTGCCGACTTTGTGAACGACATTGCCAGCCTGTTTGAGTTGGAAGCGCAGGCCAAGGGCCTGACGTTTCGCTGCGAGATCGGCGGCAGCCTGCCTGCCGTGGTGCGCGCCGATGAAAAGCGGGTGCGCCAGATTTTGATCAACCTGGTGGGCAACGCCATCAAGTTCACAGCCCAAGGCCATGTCACTCTGCGCGTGAGCTACGCGCGTGAGATGGCGGTGATCGAGGTGGAAGACTCCGGCCCGGGTTTGACCGAGCAGGAGCTAACCCGCATTTTTGAGCCATTCACCCGCGCCCAAGGTGCGGGCAGCGCCGCACCCGGTGCCGGTTTGGGCCTGACCATCGCCCGCATGTTGACCGACCTGATGGGCGGGCAGATGACGGTGAGCAGCACACCCGGCGTGGGTTCCACCTTCAAGGCCAAGTTGTTTTTGCCAGAGGTGCGCAGCGCACTGGATGCCTCGGTGTATTCACCCGCCTCCAAACACCAGAACCGGCTGTTTGTGCGCCGCCCGCGTCGGGGCTACATCGGGCCACGTCGGCGCATCCTGGTGGTGGACAACGAGGAAACCGACCGCGACTTGCTGGTCAAACTCTTGCAGCCGCTGGGTTTTGAGGTGCGCACGGCTGCCAGCGGCCACGATTGCCTGGACCTGCTGGCCGCTGGTTATTTGCCAGAGGTGATTCTGATGGACCTGGCCATGCCTGGTATCGACGGCTGGGAGACCATCCGGCGCTTAAAGGTGTTATTGGCCGATAGCTCTTATTCCGCGCCATTTGTTGCTATTGTTTCTGCGAATGCCTTTGACCGTGGGCTGGACAACGACCTGGGGGTGCCCAGCGAAGACTTCATCCTCAAACCGGTGCGCCATGTCGATCTGCTGGACTGGTTGGAGCGCCGTTTGAAACTGAGCTGGCTCGAAACCGCGCCACCGCCCGAAGAAGACGCCCCGCGCCAGACCACCGAGCCGATGGGCCCGCCCAAGCCGCAGCTTGATGCGCTGCGTGAGATGGTGGTGCTGGGGTATTACCGCGGCATCTTGAACCAGCTTGACAACATCGAACTGAGTCACCCGCACTGCACTGACTTTGTGGCGGGCATGCGTGAACTGGCCAAGCAGTTCCAGTTTGAAACCATGTTGGGACAACTCAGCAGTTATGCCAAGCAGAACTAATTTACAAAGCGCGATGCCCCGGCCGATGCTGGACCGCACGCTGGACCGTGCCAACAGCGATGTGGTGCTGATCGTTGACGACGTGCCCGACAACTTGGCGGTGCTGCACGACGCGCTGGACGAATCCGGCTACACCGTGTTGGTGGCCATCAACGGCGAGGCGGCCTTGCAGCGCGCCGCCCAGGTGCTGCCCGACATCATCCTGCTCGACGCGATGATGCCCGGCATGGATGGCTTTGAGGTGGCGCGCCGCCTCAAAAGCCTGCCGCAAACCGCGCACATTCCGATCGTGTTCATGACCGGCCTGACCGAGACCGAGCACCTGGTGGCCGCGCTCGAATCCGGCGGGGTCGACTACGTCACCAAACCGATCAAGCCCAAAGAAGTGCTGGCGCGCATGGCGGTGCACCTGCAGGGCGCGCGTGAGCGGCGCCAGGCCCGCAGCGCACTCGACGCCTTTGGTTACGCCAGCATCACCGTGCGGGTCAGCGACGGCAAACTGATGTGGCAAACCCCGCTGGCGCGTGAGTTGTTGGCCCGTTATTACGGCACCGACGCGCCGATCACCCCGGAGCCGGTGCTGACTTGGCTGCGTCGCCACGTTGAAGCCCGGGAGCTGCTGGCCGAGCCGCCCCGTCTGAGCATCGAACACGGCGCCAGCCGCCTGACCTTTCGCATGCACCAGCAGATTGGCGATTCGGAAGGTGGTGGGGATTGGCTCATCATCATGCAAGAGGTGAGTGAGCAAAGCGTGATTGAGGCGATTGCCCTGAGCTTCAAACTCACCCCGCGCGAGGCCGAGGTGCTGTACTGGGTGGTCAAAGGCAAGATCAACCGCGACATTGGCGACATCCTCGGGTCCAGCCCGATGACCGTCAAAAAACACCTGGAGCGGGTGTTTGCCAAACTGGGGGTCGAGACCCGCACCGCCGCCGCCGCCATGGCCATGAGCCGCATCAAACAGCTGCACCCGCAGTTTGAAGGCTAACCGGGCCAATCTCTTGGGCGCAGGCGGGGGCTTGACCGCCTGCATGCTGCGTTGATGGCTCGCGCCGAGGGGTATTCACACAGCCTCCAAACGAGTCAAAACCTAAAATTGACCTGGCGAAGACCTGTGCCAGCAATAAATAATAAAAGTTGATATTATTTATCAATAAATGTTTAGGTCGAATTCGTTATTGAATTCAGCGGTGTCGGGGCGTGGTGGGGCAAGCCACACTTGACCCAAGGGTGTGGCTGATGCAACAGTTCTGGCGTCACACTGGGCACCCGCCTATCCATTTAGACAAGTCAACTCAAATACAAATGGAGCCAGCACTATGGGGCTAAGAAGCCATCTCTCTCTTTACCTCGTTGGCTTGTTGTCCGTGCTGGCTGGCTTGTTGCTGCTGTTGGTGCAGTGGCAAGGGCAGCACAAAACCGCTCAACTCGACGAATTGGCCGCGCGCGTGGCCATGCAGCGCTTGATGACCACCCTGCAGGACAGCACCCTGTCGCTCAATGGCACCCTGAAAACCTGGGCCTACCGTAGTGATTTGCCAGACTACTTTGCCGGGCGCCTGCCAGCAAGTCGGGCCAAAGACATCGGTGTAGAGGCTTTGGCCTATGCGGGAGTGGACTTTCTGGCCCTGATGGACATGAGTGGTTTGCTTCAAGGCGCCATTGAAGTCCCCGGTGTGGATGGTGCAACACCCATGACCGACGAGTTGCGGGACAACTCCCACCTCTACCCGGCCTATGTCAAAGCGTTCTCAGAACGCCGATGGCTGTGGTGCTTACAAGGCCAAGTCCCTCATCGCCTTGGTGTGTTACAGCACGACCTTGAGCACAGACCACCAGGGGCGCGCACGCAACCGCGTCCTGATTGGCAAATGGCTCACCGACGAGATGCTGCATGAGATGGCCAAAGTCACAGGCGTCCAGTTTGAACTGCAAGACGTGCCCACACCTGTGTTGAGCGCCAAGTCCCAGGAACTCAAGAAGACCATGTTCAACACAGAGGATGTTCAGGTCAGCCGCCACGGCAACACGCTGGAGCTGCAAGTCCCAATGGCTGACGCATTTGGCCGCCCCCTTGCCGATGTGCATGTGACCTGGTTGTGCCGTATATCAGCGTACGAGGACAGCCACTACCACAACACCCGAGCGTTGACGATCCTTCTGGTGCTGGTGAGCGGTGTGATTCTGATGGTGTTGCTTGACAAAGTGGTGGTCAAGCGGCTTAACCTGCTGCGCTCAGAGCTGTCGACCATTGTGGACTCGCGCCACTGGTCGGGCGCTGTATCGGTGCGTGGCGAGGATGAGTTGGCCTCTCTGGCGCGCTACACCCGCGAACTGGTGGCCATCGTGCGCAATCAGGTGCAAGACCTCAAAGAGCAGTCTCAAACCGACCCCTTGACTAGCCTGCCGAACCGGCGCGCATTCAACGAACGTTTGGAGTACACCCTGGCGCTGCATGCGCGCCAGCAACTGCCCGCAGCCCTGATCTTGATCGACATCGACTATTTCAAGAAATACAACGACGCCTACGGCCACCCAGCAGGTGACGAGGCGCTGAAGAACGTCGCCCAAAGCTTGCGCACCGCACTGCGCCGCGACCTGGACATGCCAGCACGCCTGGGTGGCGAAGAGTTCGGCGTGCTGCTGCAAGGTGCCAGCGCCGAGCAAGCCGGTGTTGCCGCCGAAAACGTCCGCGCCTGCATGCAAGCCATGGCCCTACCGCACCGCAACAACCCGCCACTGGGCGTGATGACCATGAGCCTGGGCGTGGCGGTGGTGCAAGACGGCGACGACCCGATCACCCTTTACCGCCGCGCCGACCAAGCCCTCTATGAGGCCAAGGCCCAAGGGCGCAACCGCGTCTGCCTGGCTTGAAACGCAGCCTCTGCGCCAGCAGGCCTGGTTTCAAAGAATTCAATCAGTAGCAACCCAAGCCGCGTGGAAAACCACGCTTGTGCGAAGATGGCCGCTGCTTGAATCTGACATTTTGGAAGGGGTGGTGGCATGGCAATAGGATGGCTCTCAGTTTTGAAAATGGTGCCCTGGGGCGACGTGATCGAGTCCGCCCCCAAGGTCGCCCAAGGCGCCAAAAAACTTTGGAACACGGTCGGCAAAAAAACCGCAGCAGACACCACCGCACCCAACACCCCAAGCGAACCCGCCCCCAGCCGGACCAGCCTGCAGGCCCAGGTGACCCAACTGCAACACTCGGTGGCCGAACTGCAACAGCAGATGCTGGAGTCCAGCGCACTGATCGGCTCACTGGCCGAACAAAACACCCAACTGATCGCCCGCGTAGAAGTCAACCGCAAACGTTTGTTGGCCTTGGCGGTGGTGGTTGTGGTGCTGGTGGGGGTGATTGGCTTTAAGCTATTTTGATAGCTGGTGGCCCTTTATTGATAAGGGCTGGAGGCTGATTTGTTGCATATTGCGGGAAGCACGCAAGCGCGCTGGCAATTTGCGCCATCGGCCTTTTACATCCTCGTTATTTAACTTCATCAGGTACAAACATCTATGCTCAACCCACTCTTTGCGCAGCTGTGGTGGATATTTCCTCTGCTGATTGCGAGCGCTGTCGTCAAAACGCCATGGTTCAAGGGGATCTTTGGCGAATGGCTGGTCAGGGTGTCTGCAAAGCTTCTTCTCGACTCAAAGGAGTACAGACCAATTCACAACGTCACGCTCAAGACACCCGATGGAACAACGCAAATTGATCACGTGTTTGTGTCACGATTTGGTTTGTTTGTGGTTGAAACAAAAAACTACAGCGGCTGGATTTTTGGGGATGAACATCAGCCCATGTGGACACAGAAAATTTTCAAGACGACCAACAGATTTCAAAACCCGCTGCGTCAAAACTACAAGCATGTCAAAGCATTGGCAGCTCTGCTAAATCTATCGCCGGAGAAAATCCACTCCGTTGTTGTTTTTGTCGGCGGCAGCGAGTTCAAGACGGAGATGCCAGCAAATGTCACTTACGCGGGTGCATATATTTCTTACATCAAGTCAAAAACCGAAGTTCTCCTATCGCGATCTGAAGTTGAAGCAGTGACCACAGCAATTGGTACCGGCAGAATGGCTCCGTCGTTCGCCACAAATCGTGAGCATGTGCAGAATGTTCAGCGCCGATTAGATCCCGATGCGCCAAGGTTGTGTCCAAAATGCGGCGAGAAAATGGTTCTGCGCACAACAAAAAGCGGAGATTTCGCGGGTAGCAAATTCTGGGGGTGCTCTGCTTTTCCAAAATGCCGAACGATCCAAAAAGTCACCTGACACGGCGGTCAAATGCGCTCAGCAGGATCACTCCCGACTAGCGCCGCTGAAGCGCGAGTGATCCTGCTACAACGCAAAGTACCTGCATGAAGTATTGGCTGGCGCCGGTTCAGGACGGGCGCCTTGGGCATTTGTGCCGCATCCCGCAGATGCTCGCGTCCAGCGAATTGATCGGCTCGCCGACCGAACAAGACACCCAACTGGTAGCCCGCGTGGAAGTCAACCACAAACGTCTGCTGGCATTGGTAGGGGTGGTTGTGGTGCTGGCAGGAGTGATCGGTTTTAAGCTATTTTGATAGCGAGTAGCCCTTTATGGATGGTGGATAGAGGTTGATTTGCCATTCATCGACTTTTCAGGGGGATGGTCGCATTCACCCAGCTTCCGTTCCATAAAAGGCCGCCAATTCATCGCGTATATGCTAAATTTTTAGCATGGACTGGGAGATCAAGTACCACGACGAAAAGTTGCAGGCGGAGGTGCTTGGCTTGCCTGCGGGTACGCTCACCGCTGAACTCTGACGTACCAACAACCAATCCAATCATTTGGATGCCAACGGTCTGGCAACCGGGCTGTCGTCTTTCACTAGAATCAATTGATCGAACATCGTGACGTAGATCATCAGGGAGCGATATGGAAAGTGATCAGTGGGCGCTGCAGCCGCAAGAACAATTTTTTGCATCAAAGAAGAGTTCACTCAGGCAATTTCGTATGGGCATTTGGGGCGGCACTGTGATCGCAATCGCTATGGTCGCAGCAGGCTCAAAAAGCGGATTCAGCTGGTTTGGTACATTTTTTCTGCTGGGTTTTGCAGGCGTGCTGGATTGGTTTATGCGCAAGCAAATGCACAGTGGGAAGGTATTCGCCACTGTAGATGCCAGAGGGATAACCTCTCCAGCATTCAACGGAAAATTAAAACGGTTCGAGTGGAAAGACGTCGCTGAGGTTTTGCATACCAGTGTTCAAAACGTTCCGGTACTGCAACTCGTGCTGAGGGCATCATCAGAACGCCCTGACAAGCGCAATTTTTGGACGGGCCAAAATCTCGCCCGCCCAATGCTGAATTTGGCAGCCCTTGACGACGCTACGCAGGACAAGCTATTCCAGTCAGTTCAGCGATACGTACAAATCGGCGAGGCTGGTATCACTTCTCCGAAGTTTGAGAACCAGATTGCATCCGAGAAAGAATTTCAAAACCGTCTTAAATCATTTGCACCCGTGCCGTGGTTGACCTATAGCCTCATTGGTATCAATGTCGCCGTTTGGCTGGCATCGCTCCTTCAAGGTGCGGGTGTGGCGGGGAGTTCGGTCGAACTGCTGTTGGGCTGGGGCGGCAATGCTGCATCTGAGGTGCAACGCGGACAATGGTGGCGACTTTTCAGTGCCATGTTTTTGCACAGTGGCCTGATGCACGTTGCCCTGAATATGCTTGGACTCTACAGCGTGGGAGTCACCGTGGAGCGCATTTATGGACGGCTTCTGTATGCATTGATCTATTTTGGGTCTGGTCTGGTGGGCAGTGCGCTTAGCCTGCATTTCGCGGCACAAACGGCTGTGTCTGTTGGCGCTTCAGGTGCTGTTTTCGGCGTTACCGGTGCACTCTTGGTAGGAATGCTGCAACACCGCGATCATTTGCCTAAAACTATCAGCAAACAAGCGCTGAGCACAATGGCGTTCTTCATTTTGTATTCGCTAGCTCAGGGATTTGCTAAACCCGGTATCGACAATGCCGCACACGTCGGCGGCCTACTTGCTGGCGGTTTGTTAGCTTACATTTTGCCTGGGCGTTTTGACTTAAAGAAGTTCGTTCGGGTTCACAAGAGTCGCGCTCTGGTTGGGCTATTTGTTGCCATCGGAGTGACCACCGCATTGGCAAGCCTGGCGCCAACGGCGCAAGTGGATCAGCGCGGGGGAATACTCTTTGCCGACGGAATGCGCAAAATGAGCGCTGCGCTCAAAGCCATGCAGCATGAAAATGAACAAGTCAAGGCAGGAAAAATTTCCGAACTCGAGTCCGATGATAGAAGTCGAACGGTTTTTGCTCCCATGATGCGCGACGTAGTAGGCTCTCTCGAAATAGCGAAGCTGTCAAGCACTGATCCTCGTCAGCCTCTCCTTCATGATGCTCAGCGTATGGCAGCGCTTTTAGTCGAGCTATTGGAAATGCCATCTGAAATTCCCGAAGGCAGCGCCAAACCCCAGCCAGTTAATCTGCTGCGAGCGGCAGAAATTGAACGAGAAATGCAGCAGATTTCCCAGCGCTTCAAAAAGTTACAAGGCGGTGCGCAGGACCGGATGCAGCATTGATCTTGAAATCACGAACAGTGGGCGAATTCGGGTCTCACTGTCATGAGATTTAGTTCAGAATGATTCCCCCAAGAAATATGTGAAAGGTTGGCTAGTCGCTTCCTGCATCAAGCTGTACGACATCCCGTCCCACTGAAGGCGGGTGGTGGGCTTGCCGGGCGCAGAACCCATTCGCGTGATGACGCCGGTGATGCCCCAGCATCAGGCGCGACACCTCATCAGTAAGCCAACCCACACAGTCGCCCGCGAGGGGGCCGGAGAACGGCAAGCCCGCCGCCCGCCTGGCGCCACGCGAACCAAGGGCGCCCGCGAACCAACGACCTCAAACACAGAAACTCACGCCCCAAAGAGCGTGAACCGGCACCCCACCTCACTACACTCGTTGTCGCCACCGCCCCGTATCGCCAACATGTTGAAACCTGATGTGAACCCTCCCGCCAACCCGGCCTCTGAAGCCAACAGCCCACGCGGCTTCATGGTCTTGCACGGCAACCGGCTGGAAGACCTGCGCGACCTGCTGGTCAACTATGTGGCGGCGCATCCGCTCAGTCCCCTGGAGCCCGAGGTTTTCCTGCTGCAAAGCAACGGCATGAAACACTGGCTGGAGTTGGCGCTGGCCCAAGACGGCGCCCTGGGCATTTGTGCCGCCACCCGCATGGAACTGCCCAGCAGCTACCTCTGGCAGATGTACCGCGCGGTGCTGGGGGCCGATGCGGTGCCCGAACACATGCCGTTTGACAAAAGCGCGCTGCTCTGGCGCCTGGTGCGCCTGCTGCCCGCGCTGTGTACGGCTAACCCGGTGTATGCCCCGCTGCAGCGTTATCTGTCGGGCGACAACCCGGCGCGCAAGCTCTACCAACTGGCAGAGCAACTGGCCGATGTGCTGGACGCGTATCAGAGTTACCGCGCCGACTGGCTGTCTGACTGGGCCGATGGGCTGGACCAGCTGCGTGGGCCGTCGGACAAGCCGTCGCCGCTGCCGACCGAACACGCTTGGCAGGCGCAGCTGTGGCGCGATATCCGTGCCGATGTGGGCGCAGACTTGATGGAGGCCTCGCGCGCCAGTGTGCATGAACGTTTTCTGGCGGCGCTGACGCAGTGGGTCAGCTCTGCCCATGGCAGTGGCCAGCGCCCACCCGGCGTGCCACGCCGTTTGATGGTGTTTGGCATCTCGTCGCTGCCGATGCAGGCGGTGCAAGCGCTGGCGGCGCTGGGGCAGGTCTGCCAGGTGATGCTGCTGGTGCAAAACCCGTGTCAGTATTTCTGGGGTGATGTGGTCGAAGGCCATGCGACCCTGCGCGCCCAGGTGCGCCGCAGGCAGTTGGGCAAGCCGCAACAGGTCACCACTACCGCGCTGCCTGCCGTGAGCGCCCAGCCGCTGCTGGCGTCCTGGGGCAAACAGGGGCGTGACTATTTGCATTTGCTCGACGGTTTTGACGAGCCCGAGTCTTACCGCGTCCACTGGAGCCGGGTTGATGTGTTTGTGGACCCGGCTGAAAGAGAGTCGCCCGCCACCCAGCTGGCGCAACTGCAGTCCGCCATTTTTAACCTGACACCACCGCCCGACGCGCCGCAGGCCCAGCCGGACGACGGTTCGCTGCTGTTTGTCACCAGCCACAGCGCCCAGCGTGAGTTGGAGGTCTTGCATGACCAGCTGCTGGCCTGGCTGGAGGCCGACGCCAGCCTGCAGCCGCGTGAGGTGATGGTGATGGTGCCCGACATGGCCGCTTTTGCGCCGCACATCCACGCGGTGTTTGGCCGCTTCACGCCGGGCCAGCCGCGTTACATCCCGTATTCGGTGGCCGACACCACACCGCGCCAAAGCCCGCTGGTGCAGGCCTTGGAGCAGTTGCTGAACCTGCCCACCAGCCGCCTCTCGCTGGCCGACTGGCTGGGCTTGTTTGAAGTGGCCGCCGTGCGTGAGCGTTTTGGCCTGGACGAGGCCGCCGTGCGCCAGATTCAGCAGTGGCTGGCTGCCGCCGGGGTGCGCTGGGGGCTGGACGCCAACCACCGCCTGGCCTGGGGCCTGCCAGCTGGTGCACAGGGCTTGGCGCAAAACACCTGGGCCTTTGGCCTGCGTCGCCTGCTGCTTGGGTACGCGCTGGGCAGCAGTGGGCTAGTGCCAGACCAGGCGCCAGACGCCAGCAGCGGCGCCATCTGGTGCGACACACTCGCGCAACCAGCACTCAGCGGTCTGGACGCCCCGTTGGCGGCAGGCTTGCTGGACTGGCTCGATGCCATTGAACAGACTTTGCCCATCTTGCAGCTGGCGCACACGCCAGAACAGTGGGGTCAACATTTGCAAGCGCTGGTTGAGCGCTTTTTTGCCCCGGCCGATGACGCCGACGAGCGTGCCATCGAGCGGCTGTTGACACCGTTGGCCGATTGGCAGCAAGCCTGTGAGGACGCGGCGCTGGACACACCGCTGCCGCTGGAGGTGGTGCGTGAACACTGGCTGGCCAACATCACCGAGGCCGGGCTGCAGCAGCGCTTTTTTGGCGGTGGTGTGCAGTTTGGCACCTTGATGCCGATGCGCTCGATCCCGTTCAAGGTGATTGGCCTGTTGGGCATGAACGACGGCGCCTACCCGCGTGTGCAGGCCGCGCGCGACTTTGATCTGATGGCCAGCAGCTGGCGCGCCGGGGATCGCTCGCGCCGCGAGGACGACCGCTACCTGTTTCTGGAGGCACTGCTGTCGGCGCGCCACCGGCTCTACATCAGCTGGCAAGGCCACAGCGCGGCCGACAACAGCAGCCGCCCACCGTCGGTGCTGGTGGCGCAGCTGCTCGATGTGGTGAACACCAGTTGGTCGCCAGCGCGGGTGCCGCAGGCGCAACCTTTGCAGCCGTTTTCTGACGCCTACTTTGAGGCCGGTTCGGGCTTTGAGACCTTTGACGCCGATTGGGAGGCAATTCGGCCTCTGGCCCTTATCCATCAAGGGCAGACTGCTATGAAGAGTGAAGTGACAGAGTCCATGGGCAGCACACTGGCCGCAGCCGCCCCCAGCGCCCTGACGCTGGTCGATTTACAGCGCCTGTTGCGCCAACCGGTCGAGGTGTTTTTTCGCCAGCGGCTGCAGGTCGAGTTTGACGAACTGGACGAGCTGGAACAAGAAGACGAACCCTTCGCGCTAGACCACCTGCAGCAGTACCAGGCCGGTGCCGCGCTGCTGCTAGCCAACGGCAGCGCGGCGGCCTTGCGCAGTCTGCACGCCGCAGGCCAATTGCCGCTGGCGGGTTTTGGCAACCGGGTCGCGGCGGAGCTGATGGACAAGGCGCAGACCGTGTTGTTGTCGCGCGCCGCTTGGCTGCAAGCCTACCCGGTGGCGCTGGCGGCTATCCCGATCGAGCTGAACTTGCCTGTGGGCCAGCCCCTGACCGGCACGCTCAATGGCCTGTGGTCGCAAGGGCAGGGCGGTGATGCACCTTGCCTGCAACTGGCCGAGCGCACCGGCGCGGTGTTGCAGGGGCGGGGCGCCAACTTGGCTGCACGCCACCATGTGCTGGTCGGCCTGTGGCTGCGGCATTTGGCGGCCTGTGCCAGTGGTTTGCAGATCACCAGCGTGCAGCTGGGGGTGGACGGCCAGGTGGTGTTCAAACCTGTGACGGCGGACGCCGCTTTGGCCACCTTGGGCCGCCTGGGCCAAGCCTATGCCCAGGCCTGGGCACAACCGCTGCCAGTGGCCTGCAAAACCGCCTGGGCCTACCTGCTGGCCGAGCGCCAAAACCAGGCGCTGCTGGCCGCAGGCAAGCCGACCAAAGACCCGATTGATGCCACCCGCGATGCCTTTGAAGGTGGCCAGCGCGGGGGTGAACGCGCCGAGTCGGCTTACCTGCAGCGGGCGTTTGGGTCTTACGACGAACTGTTGGAGCCCCTGCCACACTGGGCGCAGCTGCTTTATGGTGAGCTGCTGGCCCAGGCCGAGGTGAGCACGGGGGTGGCACCATGAGCAGCAGCCCCAACACGACGTCGCCGGTGACACACACCCTCAACCCCTTGACCCTGCCGCTGCATGGCCTGCAGCTGATCGAGGCCTCGGCCGGCACGGGCAAAACCTGGACCCTGGCCGCGCTGTATGTGCGCTTGGTGCTGGGCCATACCGCCGAGTCCGACCAGCTGGGTGTGGCCCTGTACCCGCCGCAAATCCTGGTGATGACCTTCACCGAAGCCGCCACCGCCGAGCTGCGTGAACGCATCCGCGAACGCCTGGCGCTCTCCGCCCGGTTTTTTCAGACCGGTGATGCACCCAAGGTGGATGACTTTTTGCGTGATCTGCGCACCAGCATCGCCCCCGAATACTGGCCAACCTGTGCCCAGCGCTTGGACATGGCCGCGCAGTGGATGGACGACGCGGCCATCTTCACCATTCACGGCTGGAGCAGCCGCATGCTCAAGACGCATGCGTTTGACAGCGCCAGTCTGTTCACCCAAAACCGGGTTGAGGATGGGGAGCGCCTGCAACTGGTGGCCACCCAAGACTACTGGCGCCGCTGGTTTTATGCGCTCGATGCCCAGACCCTGGCCGCGCTCAAACCCGTGGGTGACACCCCGCAGGCGCTGCTCGACAAACTCAAAGGCCTGTGGCGTGACACAGATCGCGCCCCGCAAACCGGTGTTGCCGCACCGACCCCACCCGATGTGTTGCTGGCCCGCTGGGCGACTTGGCAACAACGCCGACAAGAACTTGAAACCCCCGCGCGCCAAGCCTGGACGCCAGAGGTCATTCAGGCCGTGAGCGATGTGGCCGCCGCCAAGACGCTGAACAATTACCGCGCCAACTGGTTGCCCGGCTGGCTGGCCCAGATGGCCGACTGGGTGCAGGGCGCCGACATCGACCCGGCCACGCTGGAGCGTTTCACCACCCGCACCTTGGTGGCCAAAGGCTGGGCCACGGCTGACAAATGGCCGGTGTTTGCCAGATTGGAAGCCCTGACTGACCACCTGAGCGCCGAACCCGATGTGGTCACTGAATTGCTGGCCCACGCCGCGCAAGAGGTGCAGCGCGCCTACCAACGCGCCAAGGCGCAGGCTGCGCAGTTTGACTTTTCTGATCTGCTGCAAAACCTCTACCGCGCCTTGCAGGCACCCGATGGGCGGCTGGCGGCAGCGATTCGCGCCCAGTACCCGGTGGCGCTGGTCGATGAGTTTCAGGACACCGACCCCTGGCAGTTTGGCAGCTTGCGCAAAATTTATAGCGATCAGCCCAATGAAGACAAGGGCCAGAGCCCGATTTCTTCTGAAAATGTACTGACGTCAGAGGGTACCGGCCTGATCATGATTGGTGACCCCAAGCAGGCCATCTACAGCTTTCGCGGCGCCGATCTGGCCACCTATCTGTCAGCGCGCGAGCAGGCCCAGGGCATCTACAACCTGCCGGGCAATTTCCGCTCCACGCCCGGTGTGGTGGCGGCGGTGAACCGGATGTTTAGCCAAGCGCAGCAGCCTTTTGGCAGCGTGCCGTTTGTCAAGGTGGACGCGCGCAACCCCAGCATCCTGCCGCTGCAAGTGGCCGGGCAGCCCCAGGTGGCGATGACGGTGTGGCATTTGCCCTTTGCCAAACCCCCGACCAAAGACGATTTTCTGAGCCAGATGGCGGCCGTGTTTGCCAGCCAGATGGTGGCGCTGTTGCACAGTGGCGCGGCGCAAAGCGGCGACATGGCGGTGCTGGTGCGCAACTGGAGCGAGGCCGACGCGATTCGCCAGGCGCTGACGCAGCGCGGGGTGCGCAGCGTGTACTTGTCCGAGCGCAACAGCGTCTTTGGGAGCCAGCAGGCCACCGATTTGTGGCGCATCGTGCGTGCGGTGGCCAGCCCGGGATCGAACCGGCTGGTGCGCGCGGCGCTGGCCACACCCACCTGGTCGCTCGGCTGGGCGCAACTGGACGCGCTGTTGGCCGATGAGGCCAGTTGGGACGGCTTGGTCGAGCAGTTCCTGCAATGGCAACGCGTGTGGCGCAGCCAGGGCTTTTTGCCGATGCTCTACCGCCTGTTGCACGACCAAGGGCTGGCCCAGCGCCTGCTGCAAGACCCAACGCAGGGCGAGCGTGCGCTGACCAACTTGCTGCACCTGGGGGAGCTACTGCAAGCGGCCAGTCTGCAGCTGCAAGGCGAGGGCGCTTTGATCCGTTACCTGGAAGCGCAGTTGCGCCGCCCGCAAGCCAGTGGTGAGGCCGCCCAGCTGCGGCTGGAGAGCGACGCCAACCTGGTGCAGGTGGTGACGCTGCACAAATCCAAGGGGTTGGAGTACCCGCTGGTGTTTTTGCCTTTTATCTCGCTCTACCGCGCCGAAGACAAGGACAGCGGTCGTGACGATGCCGAACGCCTCAGCGAAGACATCCGCCTGCTCTATGTGGCGCTGACCCGCGCCAAACAGGCGCTGTGGCTGGGTGTGGCGCAGGTCAAGGGGGATGTGGACGGCAAGCCGCCCCAGGTCAAAAGTGCGGTGTCTGCCCTGCTGGGGCGCAGTACCGCGGACGATTTGTGGGACAAGTTGCAAACCTGGGCCTGTGCTGACATCGCGGTGTTAACCGCGCCCGAGCCCAATGACGCTGTTTACCAGCCGGAGCTGGAGGTCAAACCACCTCAGAGCGCCCGGGTGCCGCAGCGCCAAATCTACAACCGCTGGTGGAGCGCCAGTTTCAGCGCCTTGACCCGCGATCTGCCGCACGGCGCATCTGCAACGCTGCCCAGCGAGCGCGATGAACGCCTGCTGGACGCCCAGACCGACAGCGTGGCAACCGATGACGACCTGGGCCTGACCGATGCCGCCGCAACTGCTGGCGACTTGCTGACCGAGGCGCCACCTTTCAACGACTTCCCGGCAGGCAGCCGCTACGGCACGCTGCTGCACGACCTGCTGGAGTGGCAAGCCACCCACGGCTGGCCCGCTCAATCTCCCTCACCCCAGCCCTCTCCCGGTTCGGGAGAGGGTGAAAGACCTCGCGGTGTGACTGGTGCGCAAGTCGGTACCCAGGCCACACTGCAACTGCAATGGCAACACCTGTTGGCGCGCCAAAGCCAGCGCCACCATCTGAGCGCCAGCCACAGCGCTTTGCTGGACGGCTGGGTGCGCTTGATCATCACATCAAATCTGCCTCTAGCCCTTATAAATCAAGGGTCATCAGCTATCAATTTAGGAAATATCAAAGCCACTGAGCACTGGCCCGAGATGGGCTTCAGCCTGCCGGTGCACAGCCTGGGCAGCCAACCCTTGGACGCGCTGATCACCCGCCATGTCTGGCCAGAGCAGCCGCGCGCGCCCTTGCAACGCCGCCAACTGCAGGGCATGTTGACCGGTTTTATGGACCTGGTGCTGCTGCACCAGGGGCGTTATTACGTGCTCGACTACAAATCCAACCGTCTCGCCAGCTACCTGCCCGCGCAACTGCAGCAAGCCATGCTGCAGCACCGCTACGACGTGCAGGCCGCGCTGTACCTGCTGGCGCTGCACCGGCTGCTCAAAAGCCGTTTGCCCGATTACAACCCGGCCCAACACCTGGGCGGCGCCTTGTACCTGTTCCTGCGCGGCATCGACCAGCCTGGTTGCGGCTTGCTGCACCTGAAAGCGCCGGTTGAATTGATCGAGGCGCTGGATGAGGTGTTTTTGCAATCACCGACGTTGGAGCAGCAGGATATTCGTCAATGATGTTGCCGCTAAACCACCAATCCTGTGTCCTTCCCGTGGTGTTCGAGACAGGCGTCGAAACTGCGCCGCATTCTGTCTTTGGAAGCTGCTTTTTGATTGGGTATCAAGGACGAGTATTTGTAATCACGGCACGACACATCCTGCGCCCAGACGGTGAGCTCAGTCCGATGTGTGTGCGAAGCCCGAGTGGAAGACTTTTACCTCTGAAGGACGTTTACTTTGCCCCCACAGCCGAGGTGCCAGATGACTTTGCTGACCTGGCTATTGTGGAAGTCAATATGAAACAGTTGGAAGGAGATATGGGGGAGACACGCATATTTCCAATACGAAGCGATGATGAGGATTGGCAACCATGGCGCTTTGTCTCGCGCTTTTCAGTACTTGGATTTCCGAATGATCACACCTTCGTGGACTATGAAACCGGCGAAATCGTCGAGGGGCTGGTCGAATTGGTTGGTGGATATGACAAGCCAGCGCAATCTACCCATTTGCACGAACTCGCGGTGGAGAGCCCGCCACCTCTCGAATCGTATTCAGGGTTCAGCGGCGCGCCAGTTTTCATGCTGAAGCGTTCATTGGGCGCGCTAGCAGTTCCCATACTCTGTGGCGTGGCGATTCAGGGAACTGCTGCCTCACGGATAGTCCGGTTTATTGAGCGTTCGGTTCTTGTCAGTATGCTGGAAGCCAAATTGGCCAAGCGGCTTCGCCAACGATGAGTCAGCGCAATGTGCAAAGTGTCAAGCCGGAACGATTTCTACAGATGCCAAATCACGGTCAATCAGCGATTCGATGATGACCTCGCGGTTATCCAGTAACACCTTCAAAGTAGCGGCCCGGGATTGATTCAAGGTTTTTAAACGGATGACCTTCGGCGGCTGGCCCCAGACCAAAGACAACTCTTGAAAGTCCGCGTCACGGGTGACGATCACGTAACCGTCTTCTTTGGCCTTGTGCCAAACCTCTTTGTCTGTGGCGGACTCCATGCCGAGCAGTACTACTTGACTGCTGTCGGGGTAGTCGTGCAGTAAAAAAGGCACCAAACGGCGTGACAGATTTTCGTCAAGCAGGAGTTTCATTGCACTCTCAGCGAAACAACCTGGTGCTCCCTGTCTGCCGCATACGCCAACACGGCAAGAATGTCTTCTGATGTCAACTCCGGGAAGTCATCCTGAATTTCTTGCTGGCTCATTCCGCTCGACAGCATGGATAGAACGTCATACACCGTGATGCGCAGCCCACGCACGCACGGCCTGCCGCCGCGTTTACCGGGTTCCAGTGTGATTCTGTTCATGTCAGGCTCCAAGTTGATTCGCTTTGAAGATTCATTGTGCCGCAGTCTATGACTAGGTGTAGCGCTCCGCGTTGGGATACTGCTTTTGATGAGCGATGGACCAACTCTGGGCTGACCTGGAATGGGGCGGTATGGCATCTGATCGAATTCGCTAGGTACACAACCAAAGATTGAAAAATTGGCCGCGTAAAGCCCTGTCCAAAAGTTATCCTCTAAGGGATGCAAACCCCTTGCCTTTGCCAAGCCCCAGCACCTAGTCTTTTCGGGTTGCCAGAAGGCTCCTTGACCGAGCCGGAGCTACCGCTCACCGCGCTTGACCTCGCTTTTGCACGTTACCTGCAACAAGCCCAACCCAGCGAAGATGTGCGCCACGCTTGGTTAGCAGCTTTGGCTAGCCACCAGTTTGGACGTGGACACGCGTGTCTGGATTTGGAGCTGTTGCGCCACAGCGGCGCCTTGGCACTCGGCTGGGAAGCGCGCTGGCAAACTACGTTGCCACCTGATCTGGCGCAGGCCGCCAGCACGCTGCCATGGTGCCAGGGCGAGGCCAGCCCGCTGGTGCTGGACGGCCCACGCCTGTATTTGCGACGCAACTGGTTGGCCGAGCAGGGCATCCGCAGCTCGATCCTGGCGCGGTTGGCCCAGCCTTGCGCCGTGCCAGACGGCTTGGCGCAGGCGCTTGACAGCTTGTTTGACCGCCTGCCAGCGGCCAACGCGGACCAACCCCCCGCGCCAGACTGGCAAAAGGTGGCCTGTGCTCTCGCGGCGCGGGGGCATTTCACGCTGATCACCGGCGGCCCGGGCACCGGCAAAACCACCACCGTGGTGCGGCTGCTGGCGCTACTGCAGTCGCAGTCCGCCCGACCTTTGCGCGTCGCTTTGGCGGCACCCACCGGCAAGGCGGCGGCGCGTCTGGGTGAGTCGATCACCCAGGCGATTCAGCGGCTGCCGCTGGCCATGCAGGCGCACATCCCGACCCAGGCGCAGACCCTGCACAAACTGCTGCAGGTGCGCGCCGCCGTGCTGGCCACAGCGGCGCCCCAGCTCGCGCTGGACGCGGTGGTGGTGGATGAGGCCTCGATGATTGACCTGGAACTCATGGCGCGCCTGATGGCCGCCGTGCCGCTGTCTGCCAGCCTGATCCTGCTCGGTGACAAGGACCAGCTGGCTTCGGTCGAGGCCGGTGCGGTAATGGGGCAGCTGTGTGCGGGTGCCCTGGCTGGTGGTTACAGCGCGGACACGGTGCAATGGTTGCAGGCCCACACCGGCCAGGATGTCAGCGCCTGGGCGGGCGCTGGCTCGGCCCTGGCGCAGCAGACGGTGATGCTGCGCCACAGCCACCGTTTTGCCGCCCACAGTTTGATTGGCCAGTGGGCCAGTGCGGTCAACGCGGGGGACAGGCATGCGGTGGCAGCGCTGTGGGACGGTGCCCCGGTGTGGCACGCCAGCCAGCCAGCCAGTGTGACCCGGCTGCAGCCCGGCGCAGGCCGCACCGGTGGCTTGGCTGCGCTGGTGCGTGCCGGTTGGCAGCAGACGCTGGAGAGCCTGCAGGCGCTGCAGGGTGAGCATTCTGTTTGCAGCGATGAACAAGCGTTGGTGTTGCTCAAAGCCTTGAGCCGTTTCCAGGTGCTGTGTGCCCTGCGTGAAGGCCCTTCGGGCGTGTTGGCGCTCAACCGCAGTCTGGCCCACGCGCTCGGTTTCCCGTTGGAAGGCTGGTACCTGGGCCGCCCGGTGATGGTGACCCGCAACGACTACAACCTGGGCCTGATGAATGGGGATGTGGGCCTGTGCCTGCCCACCGCCCGTGGCCTGCGGGTGGCTTTTGCGGCGGCTGGGCCGGACGGTGTCATGGGGGTGCGCTGGGTGTTGCCCAGTCGCCTGGATGCGGTAGAGACGGTGTTTGCCATGACGGTGCACAAGTCCCAGGGCTCCGAGTTCGATCAGGTGGCCCTGGTTTTGCCCGAGCGCATGACGCCGGTGCTGACGCGAGAACTGCTTTACACCGGCATCACCCGCGCCAAAACGCAGTTGACGCTGGTGGTGACGCAGGCCGGTGTGTTGCGCCAGGCGGTGGTGAGCAGCACGTTGCGCAGCGGTGGGTTGACGATGGCGGCGGTGCCGGGTTCCTAGCGCAACGAGCCTTTGTTTCAGCTATTTGTCTGCTTGTGTGCGACCGGATTTAGGGTTTACCCTTGATGGAAATGGGGGAAAATAAACCCCACACGCTAGTGGTCATTGTTCAGACAAGGCGTGGCGTTGGATGAACCATAAGGGTTGACAGAAGTACCATCATGAATACATCTCTAGAGCAGGCTGAGCAGCTTTTTACCCAAAGCAGTACAGCCCTAGCGTCCGACCAATACGACACCGCCGAATCGCTTTTGAAGGATGCCTTGCATCTGGCACCCGGTCTGGCTGAAGCCCATGCCAATCTGGCCTGGTTGCTGGACCGACGTGGCAGTGTCTGCGAGGCGGTGCGGCACTACGAGCTGGCCATTGAGCTGCAGCCAGACAATGCCCGTATCCACCTGAACTTCGCCACGATGCTGGCGGATCTTAAATTTTTCCATGCTGCCGAGGCTGCTTATCGCCGCGCCTTGGAGGTGGATGCGTCCTTGCCCGGCATCTGGAGCAATCTGGGGGCCATGCTGGCCCAAAATCACCGCGACGAGGAAGCCGAGACTTGTTTGAACACCGCGCTGCAGCTTGACCCGCAGCATGCGGGCGCCCATTTCAATTTGGCGTGTTTGTTGTTGCGCAAGGGCCGCTATCCGCAAGGCTGGTTTCACCTGGAGTTCAGGGACTGGTACCAACCTGTCGAGATGCGTTTGCGGTGTGGTCGCTGGAAGGGTCAGCCCCTGCTCGGTCGTGCTGTGTTGCTGGTCTATGAGGCTGGTTTTGGCGACATGATCCAGTTTTGCCGCTATGTCTCGGAACTGCGTCGCTTGGGTGCGGACCATGTCGATTTGCTGTGCCACCCTGAACTCAAGGAGTTGCTGCAGACACTCGATGGTGTGGGCGAGGTGTATGACTTTGACGACGATATCTCGGCCAGTGACTGGGACTACTGGGTGCCGGTGATGAGCCTGCCCCATTACGTGGGCACCCAGGTGACCAGCATTCCTGCGGCCTTGCCTTATCTGTCTGCGCCAGCGGCCAAAGCGGCGCATTGGCAGGTGAAGCTCGACCAGTTGAGCCCCCGGCCCGCGTTCAGGGTGGGGCTTGTGTGGCGGGGTAATCCTGATTTTGGCAACGATGCCCAGCGCTCGCTGCCGAGCTTGCAGACGCTCGCCCCTTTGTGGCAGGTGACTGGTGTGCAATTCTTCAGTCTGCAAAAAGGACAGGGCCAGCATGAGGTCATTGGCTTGCAGGCCAGCCAGCCTTTGATCAACCTGGCGACTGATTTGAATAATTTTGCCGACACAGCGGCGGCCATTGCGCAGCTGGATCTGGTGATCAGTGTGGACACTGCGGTGGCGCATCTGGCGGGTGCCTTGGGTAAACCGTGCTGGGTGTTGTTGCCTGCGTTCTTGACCGATTGGCGCTGGCTGGAAAACCGCAGCGATTCGCCCTGGTATCCTGGCGCTGTGCGACTGTTTCGTCAGTCTCAAGGGGCCGGTTGGTCGCCGGTGGTGCAACTGGTGCGCGAGGCTTTGCAACATGCCCGGCCATGAAAACCTCTTATTTGTTCCCACTTGATGCGTACTTTGATTCTGGCAATTTTGCTGCTGTCTGGCTTGTCTGCGCAGGCCCAGCCAGTCGTTGACGGTGGTTTGCTGGGTGTTGATGAAGCCACGCTGAGGCAACTTCTTCCCCAAGCCAATCGCCTTGCCAGGCCGGTGGTGGGGCCTCATCATGTTTTGGGCAACTGGCGCTTGGATCACACAGCGCTGGCCAACTTGTCGTTGACTGCGACGTTTTTCTTTCGGAGCCGCCAGTTGGTGCGCATCGAGCAACAAACCGCGCTGGGGCAGCCGGTGTGCCCTGTGCCCAAACCCGACTTGCCATGGTTTGCCCAGCTGCAAGCCCAATATGGCAGCGGTTTGACGGCCAACTACACCGATGAGCGGGGTCTGCAGCAGCAGTCTGTAGCCTGGACGGCACACGGCACGGACGTGGCGCTGTACCTCACCCAGCAACCTTCCCAATGTGCGCTGCGGCTGGTGTTCCAGCCCCATATCGACAAGGATGCCTCGGTGTTATGACGGCGGCTACCCGACCCAGCGGCCCGGTGGCAGACCTCAGCATCACCAAACGGTACCTGCCGTGGGTGGTGGCCACTGCGCTGTTCATGGAGCAGCTCGACTCCACCATTGTCAACACCGGCATTCCCGCCATGGCGATCAGCCTCGGGGTGACGCCGCTGAGCCTCAAGGCGGTGGTGACCAGCTACATCCTGAGCTTGGCGGTGTGTATCCCGGTGAGTGGCTGGCTGGCTGAGCGTTATGGCAGCAGGCGTGTCTTCATGTCGGCCTTGCTGATGTTCATCTTGTCGTCGGTGGCCTGTGGTCTGGCGGTCAATGCGCCAATGCTGGTGGCCGCCCGCGTGCCGCAGGGCATCGCGGCGGCGATGATGATGCCGGTGGGGCGCATGGCCATTGTGCGCACCTTCTCCAAAGGGGAGCTGTTGCGGGCGATGAACTTTGTCATTATCCCGGCGCTGCTGGGGCCCTTGCTCGGCCCCACGGTGGGTGGCTTGATCGTGCACTGGTTGACCTGGCGTGACATCTTTTTTGTCAACGTGCCGGTGGGGCTGGCCGCACTGTGGTTTGGCCACCGCTACATGCCGGACTACCGCAGTGAGACCCGCACGCCGCTGGATGTGCGCGGGCTGCTGCTGTTTGGCACGGGTGTGGCGCTGCTGTCCTGGCTGCTGGAGGTGTTTGGTGAACATGCTTTGAGCACGGCGCAGGCGCTGACTGTTCTGGCTGTGTCACTGAGTCTGCTGGCGGCGTATGTCTGGCACGCTCTGGGTTGGCCGCACCCGCTTTTGCGTCTGTCGTTGCTCACGGTGCGCACCTTTCGGGTGGCGGTGCTGGGTGGTTTTGTGACACGGCTTGGCGTGGGTGGCATGCCGTTTTTGCTGCCCTTGTTCTTTCAGGTGGGGCTGGGTTTGCCAGCTTGGGAGTCGGGCTTGCTGATGATGCCAGCCGCTGCAGCCGCCATGGGCATGAAGATGATTGCGGCTTGGTTATTGAACCGTTATGGTTACCGCCAGGTGCTGATCGTCAATACCGTGCTGGTGGGCTGCACCATCGCCAGCTACAGCCTCATTGGTGCGGGCACGCCGATGCTGGTCATTGTGCTGCTGGGCCTGCTGATGGGCCTGTTCAACTCGCTGCAGTTTTCCAGCATGAACACCATGGCCTATGCCGACATTGAAGACAAGGACACCGCCATGGCCAGCACACTGGCCAGCACCTTGCAGCAGATGTCCTTGAGCTTCGGGCTGGCTTGCGGCTCGCTGGTGACCGGGTTTTACCTGGCTGGCCTGCCGCAGAGCAATGGTTTGGCCGTCACCAGTGCGATCCACCACGCGTTTTTGACCCTGGGTGGTTTGACGCTGCTGTCATCGTTCATGTTCTGGACCCTGCGTCCCAACGACGGTGACAGCGTGAGCCGTGGCGAAGACTAAAAACACGGCGTTGTCGTCCTGTTTGCCGATTTGCATTAAAAATAGCCGCTAGCCCTTATGAATAAAGGGCTGGCAGCTATGAATTTTATGGCAATGAAGGGGCTTCTAAGCGCGCCGTAAATCCAGCGTGAACGGGAACTCGCGGCTGCCCGGTTGGTTGATGGTGGCCGCTGGCACCTGCATCAGCCCCGGTGTGTGGCCCAAAGCGGTGAAGCGTGACAAACGGCGGCTTTCCGCCTCGTTGGCGTTGACCGGCAGGCTTTGGTAACTCAAACCGCCCGGGTGCGCCACATGGTATTGGCAGCCGCCCAACGAGCGTTTCATCCAGGTATCGACCACGTCAAAGGTCAGCGGTGCATGGATGCCAATGCTCGGGTGCAGGCTGCTGGGTGGGTTCCAGGCCTTGTAACGCACACCGCCGACATATTCACCTTGCACACCGGTCGGTTGCAGGGCCATCGCGCGGCCGTTACATGTGACCACATATCGGCTCTCGTTGAGACCGGTCACACGCACCTCAATGCGTTCCAGGGAGGAGTCCACATACCGTGCGGTGCCGCCCGGCGCGCCTTCTTCCCCCATCACATGCCAGGGTTCCAGCGCGTTGCGCAGCGTGAGCTGGATGCCTGCGGTGCAGATCGAGCCAATCAGCGGGAAGCGGAACTCCACATGCGGCGCAAACCAGCTGTCATCAAAGGCGTAACCGGCCGCGCGCATCTCGCTCATCACGTCCAGGAAATCCATCTCGATGAATTTGGGCAGCATGAAGCGGTCGTGCAACTCGGTGCCCCAGCGCGTGGCCGGGGCCTTGTACGGTGTTTTCCAGAAGCGGGCGATCAGCGCACGCAGCAGCAACTGTTGCACACTGCTCATGTGCGGGTGCGGCGGCATCTCGAATGCACGCAGCTCCAGCAACCCCAGGCGGCCGGTGGCCGAGTCGGGCGAGTACATCTTGTCGATGGAAATTTCGCTGCGGTGGGTGTTGCCAGTGGCGTCGATCAGGATGTTGCGCAGCGTGCGGTCAATCAGCCAGGGCGGCATGGACTGGCCGTGGATTTCGCGGTTTTTGTAGATCTGCTCGATGGCAATGTCCAGCTCGTACAACTGGTCGTTGCGCGCCTCATCCACGCGTGGTGCCTGGCTGGTGGGGCCAACAAACATGCCGCTGAACAAGTAGCTCAGAGATGGGTGGTTGTGCCAATACAGCAGCAGGCTGGCCAGCAGCTCGGGTTTGCGCAGGAACGGGCTGTCCGCCGGGGTGGCGCCGCCCATCACAAAGTGGTTGCCGCCACCGGTGCCGGTGTGGCGGCCATCGGTCATGAACTTCTCTGCGCTCAGGCGCGATTCAAACGCCGCGTTGTAGAGGAATTCGGTGTTGTAGACCAGCTCTTTCCAGTTGTTGGCTGGGTGGATGTTGACCTCGATCACACCCGGGTCGGGGGTGACGCTCAAGAGTTTCAGGCGTGGGTCGCGCGGCGGCGGGTAACCTTCGATGACGATCTGCACGCCCAACTCTTGCGCCGTGGCTTCGATCGCAGCGAGCAGGTCCAGGTAGTGTTCCAGCCGCTCCAGCGGCGGCATAAAGACGTAGATCACGCCTGAGGCCGTGCCCACTGCCTCGGCCTTGGGGCCATTGGCGCGGCGCGGGTCGCGCACCTCCACACACAGGGCGGTGCGGGTGATCCAGTGGGCGGATTCCTGAGGATCCGGCACGCGGGCAAAGTCGGCGGGCTCGGGCTGAAAGTTGCTTTGGGCGTGGCTGGCGGTGCTGCTGGCCGGGCCGGTGGGGCTTTGCATCAGGCGGCTGGCCTCAGACTGCGGGCCAGCGCCTGCCAGATAGGCTGCAGAAGCGCTGGTGTCGCCAGTCATGGCAGAGGCCACTGCGGCGGCGGCACGGCGCGCCGCACCCAGGAGCAGACCGGCTTTGCCAGGTGCGTGGCTGGCCGTGGCATCCGCGCCAGGGTTCACGCTGCTGCGGGCGGTGGCGCTGTCAGCCCCTGCGTTGGCGTAACGTGCGGCCACGCTGGCGTACCCAGGCAATTCACCGCGCAAGGTGGACGGGTCTTGTTCGATCAGGTACGGGAAATCGCCTTCGCTGACCCAGGGCAGGGAGTCCAGCGGCAGGCGCAGGCCCATCGGTGAGTCACCCGGCATCAGGTACATGCGCTCGTCACGCAAAAACCAGGGGCCGGTGGTCCAGGCCGCGCCATAGGTGTCGTCATACCCGGCCACCTTGATCGGCAGCACATAACCCACAGGCGTGTCGAGCTTTTGTGTGAAGACGCGGCGCAGGCGGGCGCGCTCCATCTCGTCGTCCAACTTCGAGTTGAACGGGTCCACGTTGACCGGCAGGCGTCGTTCGCGCCAGAGGTAATACCAGGTGTCCTCATACGCGGTCTGGGCAAACTTGTCGGTCACACCGAGTTTGGTCGCCAGCGTGTGGGTGAAGCGTTGTGCGTCCTGGCTGGTGTAGTGCGTGGGCACGCGCTCATCGGCAAACAGGGCCGGGTTGGCCCAAATCGGCTGGCCGTCGGCGCGCCAATAGATGTTCAAGGCCCAGCGCGGCAGTTGTTCACCGGGGTACCACTTGCCCTGGCCGTAGTGCAAAAAGCCGCCTTCACCGTACTCCTTGCGTAGCTTGTGCACCAATTCGGTGGCGAAGCCACGCTTGGTCGGGCCCAGCGCGTCGGTATTCCATTCCGGTGCGTCTCGGTCACTGACGGCGACAAAAGTCGGTTCACCGCCCATGGTCAGCCGCACATCGTTGGTTTGCAGGTCAGCATCCACCAAGTCACCCAGCGCCATGATGTCGCCCCATTGCGCCTCGGTATAGGGCTTGGTGACACGGGGCGACTCGTAAATCCGCGTCACCTGCATGTGGTGGGCAAATTCCACCTCGGACTCGTCCACGCCACCTTCGATGGGTGCGGCACCTGACGGCTGCGGTGTGCAAGCCAGCGGAATATGGCCTTCACCGGCCAGCAGGCCCGAGGTGGCATCCAGCCCCACCCAACCGGCGCCGGGCAGGTACACCTCACACCAGGCGTGCAAATCGGTGAAGTCAACCTCGGTGCCACTCGGGCCGTCGAGTGACTTGACATCGGGTTTGAGCTGGATCAGGTAGCCCGACACAAACCGCGCCGCCAGCCCACAGTTGCGCAGCAGCTGCACCATCAGCCAGGCCGAGTCGCGGCACGAGCCGGAACCGAGCGTCAGGGTTTCCTCCGGTGTTTGCACCCCCGGCTCCATCCGGATGGTGTAGTTGACGGCGTGTTGCACCGACTGGTTCAGGTCCACCAGAAACAACACGCTGCGGCGTTTGGTGCGGTCGATCTTGTCGAGGTAGGCCTGCACCAGCGGTGTCACCGGGTCGGGCGTCAGGTAGGGCGCCAGTTCCTCTTTCAGATCCGGCTTGTAGCTGAACGGAAACTCCTCAGCCTCGGGCTCCAGGAAAAAGTCAAACGGGTTGTAGACCGCCATGTCCATCACCACATCGACGGTGACCTTGAACTCCTTGGTTTTGTCCGGGAACACCAGGCGCGCCTGGTAGTTGGCAAACGGGTCCTGCTGCCAGTTGATGAAATGGCCTTCGGGCTCGATCTTGAGCGAGTACGAGATGATCTTGCTGCGGCAATGCGGGGCAGGGCGCAGGCGGACCACCTGGGGCCCCAGGGCGACCAGCCGGTCATACGAGTAGTGGGTAACGTGGTTCAGCGCGGCGTGGATGGACATGCGTGGGTCTCAAGTTGGCTGAGGAATCGGGCAGCGATCAGGCGCGGCATTGGGTGCATTCATACCGCGTTGAACAAGCAATCTTGGTGCCAGACGCGGTGTGCGCTTGGGTCGATCTTCCCATGAATAACCTACGAAACCATGACAGGGGTACCGCCCTAAGCGATTTGTCTAGGTCGTAGCTTATGCGAGTCAGTTTTTATGGCGGCTTTTGCCTTGACCCCGGCGATGGGACGTATGGTTAAGCCAACGCGCATACCTGCTCTGGTGGCCATGTTGACCAGCGCATCAAGACTGAATTCACCGATCTTGCCTTTGAGCAGTTGATTCATGCGCGGCTGAGTCAAGCCCAGTGACTTGGCCGCAGCTGCCTGAGTCAATCCGCTGTCCGCGAACCATTTGGAGATAACGACCATGGTTTGAGAACGCAGCTGCAGGTTTTGCGCTTCTTCGGCATCAAAGCCAAGATCCGCAAAGATGTTGTCGCTGCCTTTGGTGACTTGAAGTTCATTCATTTTTTACTCCTCTGGTTCACAAGTTGCCGATAACGTGTGCTTGCCAAGTCAAGATCAGCCTTGCTGGTTTTTTGGGTCTTTTTTTCAAAAGCGTGCAGCACATAAATGGCCTCCGGAAATTTCGCTACATAAAGCACGCGGTACGCCTTTTCAACACGAATTCGAATTTCCCTGACACCGGCACCCACTGTCTCCATGGGCTTCCAATCAGAGGGTTCATGACCTTCCTGGACTTGCCCCAGCTGATGACCCGCTTCTCTTTTTGCTTCGTCGGAGAAGCCTTTGACAGCATCAAGACTGTCACCAAGCCATCGCATTGCCTTTTGCTGGATTCGAATCATCTTGAAATTTTATTCTTGTTTTGGAATAAATTAAACAGGCAAACAGCGATTGATTTGCTACCAGCAGGTATGTCGTCAAGGGCGCTACTGCCATTTACATTTGGTTGATCTGCGCTGCAAAGCAGCTGGTAACTGAACCACCTGCGATTGAGCAAGCGACAGGCGTAGCGTTGGAGTGAGACATTGAAGCTGTTGGACAATCTCTCAATGGACAAGCAACAACAACGCCCGCAGCCATTTCTCACACTTGGCGCGTACTTTACTGAGCCCTTCAGAATCTTGGTTGAGGAAGTCCTCTTCCTCGTGCGTGAGTACGGAGTCAGTCAGTTCAATCTGCTGACACTTTCTGCGCCGCCGAGTCTTGACGATAGGCTAAAGTTTGCTGCACATGTGCATGACGGCTGGAAGCGTGCACAGCACCTCATCGCGGAGCGGCTTATCGCCAATTTGGAATTACGCAACGACTTTCGCAAACAGATCAAGCAGTTGCATGGGCAGAGGAAGGGCGAGGAGAAGACCAAAATCACAGCCGAGATATTGCGTTTGCGGTTGGAGATAACTGTCCTACGGCGACTCTTTGATGTGATGCCATGGACGATGTTGCAGGGCGAACACTCCACGATCCGCCGGTTGCAAACGCCGGGTGGTGAGCACAACCTTTCCGCAAAGAACATTCGTGATGCAATTCCTACCGCAGACCAGTTCAACAAAGATCCTCACACTATTGCCCTGTGTAATGACATTTCATCCTTCATCCATGTCGGGGATCTCTTGGTCTTTGATTTTAAGAACCAGCATCGCGCCTTCGTTGAATTGAAGTCAGGCAGTAAAAACATCCTGTTCAGTAGAGCCGCAGCCCACGCAGTGCATATGGACGATGACGCTTTGGAAGAAGAGTTCAAGAGCAAGCTTGACCCAACAGACGTCGCGCACTATCTGCGCTCTCGGAAGCAGCATGAGCGTGGCAGCGCCATCACTTCCACGATCAATAATGAGGGCGGAGTTGACCCGAATACAGGCGCAAAGGTAGCAATTCATCCGTCCTCGCTCGCCGTTCATACCTTTTCTGACAAGATTGTGGATTGCTGGAGTCAATTGAGCGAAACGAAGAAATGGGCCATCAGCACCGTTGATCAATGCGTACACATCGGCGTGTATAACGATCAAAAATCAGCATTAGTTGGATTCAGTGCATGGATGGATGCGATCCATTGCACGTCGAAAATTCACAATATCACGGACTCGTTCAAGGACCCCATGGTTCGGCCGTTTGGCTCGCTGAATCTGCCTTACGAACTGCTCCTAAAAATATTGAAGGGGGAAGTATTCATCATTCTCTGTTTCGATGCGCGCGCATTCATTGACCTTGGAAACCAACTCTTTCCAGGATACTTGTCTGTCGCGAGTCCTCGTGAGAGCGCTGAAGCGCGGCGCCAACCTTTCTATCTTCTAGAACTTGACGGGCGTGCCGTTGCAACGTCTTCCCCCTGGGGAAAGGGATTCCTAGGTGGCGGCATTCAGGACCGAGTTATCTTTGATTTGCATCGACCCGCAAATCTGATTTCGATGAACCATGAGGCGATTGACAACATTGAAAGCGATAAGGCTTTGAACGACGATTGAGCCAACTTCAACTTCACGATTTGGTGAGGTGGTTGACGTCATGACTGACTGTTGCCCGCCTTTGCAGCCCTTCAGCCATGCTGTCCAACGGTGCCGATACTCGGTTGAGGCACCACCGCACATCCGGTACGATTGAAACGCTTCATATTTAATAGCTATATGCCCAGATAGGACATGGGATAGAGGCTTTTTTGTTCAGGCAAGCCTTGACGCTAAGACCGGCCAGGCTGCATCAGCACCCAGCGCTTTCACCATGCAGCGCACGGCAAGTGGCGATGCCCTTGCCGTGTCGCGTCAATGTCAGCCATTCACCAGCACAGCACCCGCAGTGCGATGCGTGGCGGTGTCCACCAGTACCAGCGAGCCCAGTACCCGCGACTGGGCAAAGGGCAGGGCGGCTAGTGGCTCCTGCAGCAGCAGTTCAATGTGGCCAATGCTGTTGGCGCTCAGGCTGTCGGCGTTTTCCTCGGCCAGGGTGTTGATGTCGAGCCGGTGCACCACGCGTTTGACACGCGCCTTGACCCAGCGGTGGCCGTGTAACGCCCAGTAGACGCGGCCCGCGACCAGCGGCTCGTCATCCATCCACGCCACGGTGGTGCTGATCTCGCGGCTGGGCGGCAGGCTGGTGGCGGTGGGTGTGTCGGCAAAATCATCATCAGAAGTGATAGCGGCAGGTGCAGGCGGTACGAGGGCTAGCAGCCAATCACCGCGTGATACATCCACTTCACGGTCAAGCACCACGCCGGCGCTGCGACCGGCCTGCACGGTGCCGGGTTTGCGCGTGGTGCCGAGCACCTGGGCCACCGTGGCGGTCTGACCGCTGGGCAGCACCTTGACCTGTTGGCCAATTTGGGCCACACCGTTGGCAACGCGGCCCCAGAAAATGCGGCGGCCTTGGGAGGTGTCGGACGAGCTGCTGAACTTCTCGACCCACTGCACCGGGAAGGCAAAGGGCAGCGCGGTGTCGGCGGGGGTCACTGGCAGCAGTTCCAAAATGTTGAGCAGGCTCGGGCCGGTGTAGCCGCACCAGCCGTCAGCGGCGTCCACCACGTTGTGGCCTTTGAGGGCGGAAATCGGCACGATGGTGGCGACTTGCATACCTGCTTCTTGCGCAAACTTTTCCAGCGCGCCGCGAATGTGGGTGAATGCTCGCGTGGCTTGACCAGCGGTTTCGGGTTTGGCGGCGTCTTCGAGCGCGTCGAGTTTGTTGACGGCAAAGACGATGCTGGGCACACGCAGCAGTTGGCACAGCAGGCTGTGGCGGCGGGTTTGTGGCAGCAGGTTCAGGTTGGGGTCTTGCCACTGGAGTTTGGTGGCGTCGACCAGCACGACGGCGGCGTCGGCGCTGCTGGCGGCGGTGACCATGTTGCGGGTGTATTGCTCGTGGCCGGGCGCGTCGCCAATGATGAATTTGCGCTGGGCGGTGTTGAAGTAGCGGTAGGCGACGTCGATGGTGATGCCTTGTTCGCGTTCGGCACTCAGGCCGTCGGTGAACTGTGCCAGGTCGGCCTCGCCGCTTTTGGAGACGTTGGCGAGTTGGTCTTGCAGCACACTTTTGCTGTCGAGCAGCAGGCGGCCAATGAGTGTGCTTTTGCCATCATCAACGCTGCCGCAGGTGATGAACTTGAGGGCGGATTGTTGGTCAAATTGGCCTGTAGCCATTGTATCTTCTGGGCTGGTAGCTACTGATGTTGTAGTGTTCATATTCGGTTTCGTTACGTGAAGTCTGTTGACTTGGAATACCAGTTTGTTGTGCTTGTGTGGGTTTAACCCGCAGCGCGCATTGGGTATCTAACTCCGCGGATGTCCCCCAGTTTGGGGCTAGCCCCAAACCTCCTCCTTAATTTGGCAAAACCCCAAGTCCACGCTGCGTCAGACACCCAACGCACGCTGCTCGGCGCTGTTGGGATCATTGCAGTCGTACAGGTTGGGTTCATTTCGTTGGTGCTAGGCGGGGTGATTGGGGTATGTGACCGGGCTTTGGGGTGAAAGGCGCGCGTTGGCGGTGGTGGTGGGCTGCATCGTCTGTTTCGCGTGTGTTTTCACCCCAAAACCGCATGCACATGGCCCAGTCGCCGCGCCGGGTTCAACGCGCGGCCTTGCGCCCTTAAAGCCACCCCAGAGCATGCAGGCGTCCATATCAGTTTCCCTCACCCCGGCCCTCTCCCAGAGGGAGAGGGTGAGATCTGCGGTCGCTCGGGTTCACGTTAAAAATACCCATCTTTTTTACGCTTCTCCATCGACGCCTCAGAGGTCTTGTCGTCCATGCGTGTGGCGCCGCGTTCACTCACGTCGGCGGCCAGGGTTTCGAGCACGATCTGCTCGGGTGTGGCGGCCAGGCTTTCCACCGGGCAGGTGCAGGTGATGTCGCCCACGGTGCGGAAACGCACATCGCGCAGCTCGGCTACTTCACCTGGCTTCAAGGGTGTGAGTTCGGTCACCGGCACCAGCAGGCCCTTGCGTTCGACCACTTCACGCTTGTGGGTGTAGTAGAGCGAGGGCAGGGCGATCTGCTCGCGTTCGATGTATTGCCACACGTCCAGCTCGGTCCAGTTGCTGATGGGAAACACGCGGAAGTGTTCGCCGGGTTGCAACTTGGTGTTGAACAGCGTCCAGAGCTCGGGGCGCTGGTCTTTGGGTTGCCATTGGCCGAAGCTGTCGCGGTGGCTGAAGATACGTTCCTTGGCGCGGGCTTTTTCTTCGTCGCGGCGGGCGCCGCCAATGAGTGCGTCAAAGCGGAATTCTTCAATGGCTTCGAGCAGTGTGACCGACTGGTGCACGTTGCGGCTCTCGCCCGGGTACGCCAGACGCACGGTGCCGCGTGCCATCGAGTCCTCGACACTGCGCACGATCAGGTCGGCACCCAACTCTTTGGCGCGGAAGTCGCGGAAGTCGGTCACCTCGTGGAAGTTGTGGCCGGTGTCGATCATCAGCAGCGGGTAGGGAATCTTGCCGCCGGTGGCCGGGGTGCCAAAGGCTTTTTCGGCGCACTTGAGCATCACCAGCGAGTCTTTGCCGCCCGAGAACAGCAGCGTGGGGCGCTCGAAGGCGGCGGCTACTTCGCGCAGGATGAAGATGGTTTCTTCTTCCAGCGCGTCCAGGTGGGCGTTGCTCAGGTGGTCGATTCGGTGGTGTGTCGTCATGGCTTGCAATTGTTCGGGTGGGGTGCGGGTGTTCATGCGGTGGTTTTGTCTTTGACGTGTAAGCCACATTCCTTGGCGGTTTCGTCTTCCCACCACCAGCGCCCGGCGCGGAAATCTTCGCCCATGCTGATGGCGCGGGTGCAAGGGGCGCAACCGATGCTGGGGTAAAACTGGTCGTGCAGTGGGTTGTAGTCGACCTTGTTCTGGGCGATGTAGAACCAGATGTCGCCCCAGGTCCAGTTGGCCAGGGGGTTGAGTTTGGTGATCTTGGCATCGCTGCTGTCGACCAACGGCACCTCGGCGCGGGCGCCGGACTGTTCGCGGCGCAGGCCGGTGACCCAGGCGGCTTTGCCTGCCAGTGCGCGGCCCAGCGGCTCCATCTTGCGGATGTGGCAGCAGGCTTTGCGCAGCTCGATGCTTTTGTACATCGCGTCTTTGCCTTCACGGTCGACAAACTGCACCACCGACTCGGTCACCGGGGTGAACACCTCCACCGGTGCGCGTGAGGTGGCCTTGAGGCGGTCCAGCAAAGCCAGGGTTTCGGGGTGCAACTGGCCGGTTTCCAGCACAAAAATGCCGATGTCGAGCTGCAACTTGTTCACCAGATGCGCCAGCACCATGTCTTCGGCACCCAGGCTGCAGGCCAGGGTGATACGGGACGCGTCGCCCTGGGCATTGGCAGCGTAGTCGCTGGCGGCCTGTTGCAACAGGGTTGTGGTCTCGGCCAGTTTGGCGGCAAAGGTACTTGAAGCGCGGGCGTTGAGCTCAATGGCGCTCATGCGTTGGCTCCGCTGGCGGTGAAGTGCGGCTGCGGGTGGGCGGCGTCGCCCTGGTAGAAGTCGGCAAACAAGGCCAGCTGGCGTTCGGCGGCGGCCAGGCTCTGGTCGGCGCGCAACACGGCAGCATCGAACCCGCTGCGTTGCATCAGTTGCAACTGGTCGACCAGCACGTCGCCAGTGGCGCGTAACTCGCCGGTGAAGCCGAGTCGGCGGCGCAGCAGATAGGCCTGGCTGTAGGCGCGGCCGTCGGTGAACTTGGGGAAGTGCAGGTCGATGCGGTCAACACCGGCCAGGCTCAGCTCGGCCGGGTTGGCGTCGTTCGCTATTGTTAAGACATTTGGGCCTGTAGCCTTTGCCTGGTCTGCGTCAGCAGCTATCAATTTGATGGATTTGTTCATGGCGTGTGGGAGCAGCTGCTCAGTCGGTCAAGGCGTCGGCGCTGTTGGTGTGCACATTGAGCACCTGGCCAGCATCACGGGTTTCGTGGCGGGCCGCGTTGGCAGCCGCCTTGAAGGGATCAAGCCCGAGGCGACGCACACAGTGGATGAAGTTCTCACCGGGGGTGCGCTGGTTGCGGTAGGTGTCGAGCAGGGCTTCCACCACGTCGGTCACTTCGCTGGCCGCAAACGATGGGCCGATCACTTTGCCTGGGATGGCATCGCCTGAGAGCGTGGAGCCGTCGGCACCGCCGAGCGACACCTGGTACCACTCGCGCCCGTCCTTGTCCACGCCCAACACACCGATGTGGCCGCTGTGGTGGTGGCCACAGGAGTTGATGCAACCGCTGATGTGCAGGTCGATCTCGCCCAGGTCAAACAACTCGTCGAGGTCCTGAAAACGCTCGGTGATGGCTGCGGCCACCGGAATCGAGCGGGCATTGGCCAGGGCGCAAAAGTCGCCACCCGGGCAAGCGATGATGTCGGTCAGCAGACCGATGTTGGGGCGCGCCAGACCCAGCGCGCGGGCGGCTTGCCACAGCGCGGGCAGGTCGCTGGCACGCACCCAGGGCAAGAGCAGGTTTTGCTCGTGGCTGACGCGGACTTCACTGGCGCTGAAACGCTCCGCCAGGTCGGCAGCGGCGTCGAGCTGGTCGGCTGAGGCATCACCCGGGGCCAGGCCCAGGCGTTTGAACGACAGGGTGACTGCACGCAAGGCCGGGTTCTTGTGAGGCTTGACGTTTTGTTGCAGCCAGCGCTGGTACTCGGTCTGGTCTTTGGTGGACAGCGTGGCAAGCAGCGTCTCGGCTGTGTCGGCGGTGTCGTCCAGCGTGATGTTTGGCGCCTTGAAGCAGGCGGCCACACGGTCCAGTTCGGCCTGCGGGATGGCGTGCTGGCCACCGTCGTGCGCCAGGATGGCTTGGTACTCGGCTTCCACCTCGTCGAAATAACGCTGGCCTTCGGCCTTGACCAGGATCTTGATGCGGGCTTTGTACAGGTTGTCGCGGCGGCCAAAACGGTTGTAGACGCGCACCACAGCTTCGAGGAAGTTGAGGATCTGATTCCACGGCACAAACTCGCGGATGGTGCGGCCAATGATCGGTGTGCGGCCCATGCCACCACCCACCAGCACCTTGAAGCCGACCTCACCCTGATCGTTGTGGATCAGGTGCAGGCCGACGTCATGCCAAGACGTGGCGGCGCGGTCTTCCGCTGCGCCCGAAACGGCAATCTTGAACTTGCGCGGCAGAAAAGCAAACTCAGGGTGCAGCGTGCTCCACTGGCGCATGATTTCGCAATAAGGGCGCGGGTCGATGTGTTCGTCAGCGGCAATGCCGGCCAGCGCGTCACCGGTGATGTTGCGGATGCAATTGCCGCTGGTCTGGATGCCGTGCATGTCGACACTGGCCAGCAGGTCCATCACGTCGGCGCTTTTGTCCAGCGGAATCCAGTTGAACTGGACGTTTTGGCGCGTGGTGAAGTGGCCATAACCCACGGCGAGCGCTTTGGTGCCGAGTTCGGCCTGCTTGGCCAGCGCGGTACTCAGCAGCTCGTGGCTGGGCTGGTCGTACTCGCGCGCGATCTTGGCCAGGGCACGCAACTGGCGGCTGGCCAGCTCACCATAGGGCACGGCCACCCGCAGCATTGGTGCGTAGCGTTGCACATACCAGCCGTTTTGCAGACGCAGCGGGCGGAAGTCGTCGTCGGCCAGCTGACCGGTCAGGTTGCGCTCCAACTGGTCGCGGTACTGAGCGGCGCGCTGGTGGACGAATTGGCGGTCAAAGTCGGTGTATTGGTACATGGTAAGAGTGAAATCCGGCTTGAGCCCTTATACGGATTGAGTAGTTTGCTATTAAAAATGAATTGGTCAGATGGTGATCAGTTTGACACCGGCATACGCCAGCAGCACCGACAGCAATGAACGAATCACCCGCTCCGGCACCCGCACCATGAAGTGGGAGCCCAACCAGATACCTGGCAGTGAACCGATCAACAACAAACCCAACATCTGCCAGTCTACCGAACCCAGCGAGGCGTGGCCCAGCCCGGCCACCAAAGTCAATGGCACCGCATAGGCAATATCCGCTGCGACGATGCGCGACAGCGGCAGCAAAGGGTACAACACCATCAACACCGTGACACCAATCGCCCCGGCGCCCACCGAGGTGAGCGACACCAGTGTGCCAATCAAGGCGCCAAACAGCAGCGGCAGGCTCCAGTGGCGGGCGGTGGCGGCCTGGGCTTCCTGCCCGGCGACAATCTTTTGAGGTGCGGTTTTGCCACGCAGCGCTTTGTAGAGTGTGGCGGCCGCAGTGAGCAGCAGGGCCCCACCCAAGGTGGTGGTCATCAGATGCTGCACCTGCGGGTTGGCCGGGCCGATGTTTTTCAACACATAGAGGGTGACCAGCGCCGCCGGGATGCTGCCCGCCGACAGGTGCAACACCACGCGCCACGGTACCTGGCCAGAGCGGGCCGTCTTGACGGTGCCACCCATTTTGGTGAATGCGGCAAACAGCAGGTCGGTGCCCACGGCCAAATAGGGCTTGATGCCAAAAATAAAAATCAGGATTGGCGTCATCAGGGAGCCACCACCGACACCCGTCAAACCAATCACGGTGCCCACAAAAAAACCGGCCAAAATAAACGCGATGTCGTGCATAGGCGCGTACTGTACGGGCGAATCACCAGGCGGCCAACGACATTGTGGTGATTAGCTTATACGCGCTGATGTCTAAAGACACCCCAACGCAGATCGTTCGGGAATAATTGTCGCACCTGAACACCCTCCGCTGCAAACAGAAAATCTGCTGTTTTGCCAAGACAATCGCTAGCCGATTTCTTGATACCTTGTCCCGTTATGCCGCACCACCATCTCCCACACAGTTTGCTCACCCCCACCATGCAAGGTGTGTTGGGCCGGATGGCCCGTGCCAGCAAGCTGCCCATGCATACCCTCAGCCCAGCAAAGGCGCGTCTGGCTTATGAAGCGGGTGCCAATGTGCTGGAGATTGACGCCGTCAACGTGCATCATATGGAGACGTTCAGCGTGCCAGCGCGTGACGGTGTCGCAGTCGCGGTGCGACTGTATGCACCCCAGGCGGCTGATGGCGCCTTGTTGCCCGTGCTGGTGTTTTTTCATGGTGGTGGTTTTGTGGTGGGCAGCATCGCCACGCATGACAGGTTGTGCCGTGTCTTGAGTCACTCGGCGCATTGCGCGGTGTTGTCCGTGGATTACCGATTGGCTCCAGAGCACCCCTTCCCGGTGGCGTTTGAAGATGCCTGGGACGCGATGTTGTGGGTTCGCCAGCATGGGGCGACGCGAGGCCTGGATGCCAGCCGTGTTGCTGTTGGCGGTGACAGCGCAGGCGGCACGCTGGCGGCGGTATGCGCCCTGCAAGCGCGTGATGCGTCTTGGCCGCTGGCTTTGCAGCTGCTGATTTATCCTGGATGTGCCGCACGCTCAGAGACACGATCGCATCAGACATTTGGCAAAGGTTTTTTGCTCGATGCCGATCTGATTGACTATTTTTTCAAGCTATTTTTGCGCAGTGAGGAAGACCGTGACGATTGGCGCTTTGCCCCCTTGCTGGCTGATGACTTGGGCGGGGTGGCGCCGGCTTGGTTTTGCCTGGCTGAGTGTGATCCGCTGGTGGACGAAGGGCTGCTGTATGCCGATCACTTGCGCGCCGCTGGCGTGACCGTTGATCTGGAACTCTATCGCGGTGTGGTGCATGAGTTCATCAAGATGGGGCGCGCCTTGCCAGAGGCCCGCCAAGCGCATCAGGATGCCGCGCGGGCCTTGCGTCAGGCGTTTGCCTGATCGTTAAGACGGGGTTCGTCTTGGCCCCCAGGGTCTTGTTTCGCGGCATTTGGACAGCCATGCCAGATGGCTGTGATGTTCACTATTTTTGCTTGTAGCGGCGGTAAAAATCTGCCGTGTGAACCAGGCCCGCGAGCGCCAGGCAAAGCAGGGCTGGCCCGCCGACTTGGTCTGGCCCAGACACCCGGTAGGTCAGCATCAGCAAAAAACCCGGTGTCAGTCCCAGGCTCAGGTCAGCCCAGTTCAAGCCACGCTGGGTGAGTTTGTAGCGCAGGCCCAGCACCACAAACTCCAGCAGGGTGAAGATCAGAACCGCGTCTAACACCCAGACTGGCAAAGTGAATCCGTTCATGTTGCCAGCCCGGTGGATTGGCCCAGAATGCGGGAAATTTGCGCGTCTTTGTCAGCCCAGAGCTGGTTGACCCATTGTTCTACCTTGATGCGCAGTGCTTGTTCGTGGCTTTGTCCAGGTGCGGGGATCGCACTGGGTACAGGCAGCGTGCGGGCTTGGACCACCACACGCTTGACGCGGCCCATTAAGAATTGGGCAAAGGTCGGGCGCCCCTGCGGGTAGACGATGGTGATGTCGAGCACCGCGCCAAATTTCTCGCCCATGGCGTCGAGTGCCAGCGTCACCCCGCCCGCTTTGGGTTTGAGGAGGTGTTGGTAAGGCGATTTTTGCTGCTGCTGTTTGGTGGGCGTGAAACGGGTGCCTTCCAGGAAGTTCATCACGCTGGTGGGAACCAGGGCGTATTTTTCGCAGGCTTGGCGGGTGGTTTCGGCGTCTTTGCCGCGTGCCTCAGGGTGTTTGGCCAGATAGGCGGCGTTGTGTCTGCGCATGAAAGGGAATTCGAGCGCCCACCAGGCCAGCCCCATGATCGGCACCCAGATCAGCTCTTTTTTCAGGAAGAATTTCAGCAGCGGGATACGCCGGTTCAGCACATGCTGCAACACCAGGATGTCGACCCAAGACTGGTGGTTGCACACCACCAGATACCACTGACGCGGGCTCACCTGCTGGATGCCGCTCACGTCCCAGTTGAGTGGTTGGGTCAGGCGCATCCAGCCGCTGTTACCTGCAATCCAGGCTTCGGCAATACGCAGCAGCAGCGGGTCCATCACCAGCCGCACCGCTTTGAACGGCAGCATAAGCTTGATGATCGACACCGTCAGCAACACCGGTACCCAAAACACAATGTTGAGCAGCATCAGGCTGCCAGCCAAGGCCCCAACCAGCGGAGCAGGTAAAAATTGAAGCATGGTGCATTGCGGGCGATGGCGTGGCCCGGTGGTGTCTCAGCCTGGAAGTTCAGTTGCCAAGCCTTGGCAGGTTCATGGGTGGCAGCTTGTACTTTTCGACCAGTGCCAACAGGCGAGTGGCTTGTTCTGTGAGCGAAAACGCGGCAGCACTGGCTTGCTCGGCCATGGCCGCGTTTTGCTGAGCCACATCTTCCAGCCCTTGCATGGCTTCACGTGTTTCAGTGATCGAGTGCAGCTGGGTGGTGGCGTCTTGATGGATGACGCCCATCATTTTGGACACTTGGCCAATCGACTCGCTGATCTTGTGGGTGGAATTACCCGCAATCTCCACTTGTTGCGAACCTTGCTCGACCTTGGCTTGTGAGTCCTGAATCAAGGCCCGGATGTCCTTGGCCGCAACCGCACTTCGGCTGGCGAGCTGGCGCACCTCGGTGGCGACCACCGCAAACCCGCGTCCTTGTTCACCCGCACGCGCAGCTTCCACCGCAGCGTTCAAGGCAAGGATGTTGGTTTGGAAGGAGACGCCGTCGATCAGGCTGATGATTTCTGCAATCTGGCGTGAAGCGGCATTGACGTTGGCCATGATGGCCACCGCACCCGATACCACTTGTTCACCGTGAGCCGCATCCTGCCTTGCCGAGTCGGCAAGCTGGTTGGCATTGCGCGCGGACTCCGTGGTTTGTTCGACTGACGCCACCAGGGTTCGCATGGCATTGGCGGCGCGCTGCAAGTTGTTGGCCGTGTCTTCGGTGCGGGAACCCAGCTGGGTGCTGCCCTGCGAAATCTCATTGGCCCCCTGCATGATGGAGCGCGAGCTTTGCACCACGTCATAAGCCAGCTCGCCTTGTTTGGCCCGCAGATCTTCTAGCGCCATCAGCAGTTGTCCGATTTCATCGCGGCGCTCAGTCAAAACAGGCGTCGACAAATCGTGTTCTGCCATACGCACTGCCGCCTGCACCGCCTGGGCAACGCCCTGCGTCACGTTGTGGGTGATCCACCAGCCCAGGCTGGAGGCCAACACCAGCGCGATCACCGCACCGCTGAGCAGAATCAAATGTGTGGAGGTGCCCAGGCCTGCCGAGCTTTGGGCGGTCAAGAGGCTTTGTTGTTCGTCCCATGCTGTCAGCTTCTCAGCGCTGGTTTTCCAGTTATCCAGAAGCCCGGTCCATTTGGGCAGGTCTGAGATGAACATCAGGCGGACGTTGAAGCCCGCGGCGTCCACCCCCCGGTCGCCAGCCTCTTGGGTGGCTTGTTTGATCAACTCTTGCATCGCCATGTTGTTTTTTTCAACCTCATCCAGCAGCGCGATGCCTGCAGGGTCGGAGATCATGGTGCGTGCCTTGGCGGCGCTATCCATAAAATTTTTGCTGATGCTGGTCAGCTGCGCGTGCCCCTTGGCGTTGGCATTTTCCATGGACGTGCCAATCATGCGCAGTGTGGTGCTGTAGTTGCTGATACTGCGCTCAATCCCTCTGACGGCCTGGCTGCGTTGCGCCCCGGTGCCAGCGGCGGCGTCTAGCGCACTGCTCATGGTTTGAACGCGCTGCATCGCAATGGCGGTCAAAAACAGCAAGATCAGCACAATCAGGCCAAAGGCCAAGGTCATTCGGTGAGATAAGCGCAAGGAACCCAACTTACTTGTAATCGATGACATAGAAATTTTGCCTATTCTGGACCATACAACCGAGGTTGCTGGTTTGTAAATCTCATGACTTTGCCTCTTTATGGGCGTCGATGATCCCCTTCATATAAATGTAACCCAAACATGTCAGGTGTAAATGGATGTGCGCTGCTGTGCTGAAAACTTGCCGAGCCGATGGTGGCACGTATTCAGCCGAGCGTTGCCACAGGTTGACCCCAAAGTGACAGGCGGCTTTGTCCAGTGGGCCTGACAAGCGGGCAGTGCCGGGTAACATTTAACGCTTTCGTTTCCATCGCTTTGACAGGGTGACTTTCTTGATGAATTCCATTTTCTCCATCAGTTTGGGTGCTGCGCTTGGCTCCTTGCTGCGTTGGTTGCTCAGCACCCGGCTCAACAGTTTGTGGCCGTCCATGCCACCGGGCACCTTGGTGGCCAATTTGGTGGGGGGATACTTGATTGGGGTGGCCTTGGCGTACTTTTCCCTGCATGTTGAACTGTCGCCACAGTGGCGCTTGCTGGTGATCACCGGATTTTTGGGTGGGTTGACCACCTTCTCCACCTTTTCGGCGGAGGTGGTGACGCAATTGCAGCAAGGCAGCTTTGTCTGGGCTTTCATTTCGATAGCAACCCATGTCCTGGGTTCGCTGGCCATGACGTTTCTGGGCATGGCCACAGTGGCCGCCTTGTCCTGAGCGGCTTCGTGTTTCTTGATTGGGGCCGGTTTAACGCTTGATCGCCAGCACCAGCACGCCGCCAGCCACCAAAGCGATGCCGCTCCATTGCTGCAAAGATGGACGCTCGCCCAGGAAAACGACGGCAAAGATGGCAACCAGCACCAGACTGAGCTTGTCCACCGGCGCGACGCTGGAGGCGTCCCCCATTTGCAGCGCCCGAAAGTAGCAGACCCAGGACGCTCCCGTGGCCAGCCCCGACAGGCCCAGGAACAACCAGGTCCGGGGTGACAGGCTCAAGGGGTTGCTCCATTTACCGGCGTACCAGACAAAGCCGCTCAACACCACCAGAATGATGGCGGTTCTGATCAGCGTGGCCAGGTCGGAGTCCACGCCCTGAATGCCGATCTTGGCAAAAATCGCGGTCAGCGCCGCAAACACCGCTGAGAGCAAAGCCCAGTAAAACCAGCCGTGGGATGAGGCCATCTGAATCACCTAGTTGAAGATCAGTCCGCACTGTAGCGGCAAAGCATGGTTGTGGCGCCCGCTGAGTCTGGTGGCTCGGGTTGGGGCCGCGGGCAGGCCCTGATCGCCGTGTTGACAAGCCCAAAACCTTACACTCGGGCGCTTCCCCATCCCCTGAAGTGTGCATGAACGCCCCTGTTGACGTGTCTTTTTTCCCGCGCGCGGCCAAGCCGCTGACCAGTTACCGCAAGTTCTGGGCGGCGCGTTTTGGCACGGCGCCGCATCTGCCGATGAGCCGCGCCGAAATGGACAAACTCGGCTGGGACAGCTGCGACGTGGTGCTGGTGACCGGTGACGCGTATGTGGACCACCCGAGTTTTGGCATGGCGGTGATTGGTCGTATGTTGGAGGCGCAAGGGTTTCGCGTGGGCATCATCGCCCAGCCGGACTGGCAAAGCGCCGAGCCGTTTCGGGCTTTGGGCAAACCCAACCTGTTCTGGGGTGTGACTGCAGGCAACATGGACAGCATGATCAACCGCTACACGGCGGACCGCAAAATCCGCACCGACGACGCTTATACCCCCGGTGACGTGGGCGGCAAGCGGCCAGACCGCGCGGCCATCGTCTACAGCCAGCGCTGTCGCGAGGCGTTCAAGGACGTGCCCGTCATCCTGGGTGGCATCGAAGGCAGCCTGCGGCGCATCGCGCACTACGATTATTGGAGCGACAAGGTCAGGCGCAGCATTGTGGTGGACGCCAAATGTGATCTGCTGCTGTACGGCAACGCCGAACGCGCCTTGGTCGAGGTGGCGCACCGCCTGGCGGCACGCGAGCCGATCGAGGCCATCACCGATGTGCGCGGCACCGCCTTTGTGCGCCGCCCCGACGACGACAGCCGCCTGGGCTGGTTTGAGATCAACTCCACCAGCGTGGACGAACCGGGCCGCATCGAGTCCCACATCAACCCGTACCAAACCACCAGCGAACAGGCCGCAGGGCAGGGCAGCAGTTGCGCCAAGGAAGAGGCTGCTGCAGACCAAGCCACTGCAGATTCTGTAGCTATCAGCCCAGAAGATATAAGGGCTGGAAGCCAATTTTCCTTAAAGAATTCAGACAAGCCAGATGTTGCTGCAAGCACCCAGCCGCTGACCTTCTACGCCAACCCGGCGCTGCCCAGCGGCAAACTCAAACTGCCGCCGCGTGACCGATCCGTGATCCGCCTGCCCAGTTACGAGCAGGTCAAGGCCGACCCCGTTTTGTACGCCCACGCCAACCGGGTGCTGCACCTGGAAACCAACCCCGGCAACGCCCGCGCGCTGGTGCAGGCGCATGGTGAAGGCTCAATAGCGCGCGACGTCTGGATCAACCCGCCGCCGATTCCGCTGACCACGGCCGAGATGGACTATGTGTTTGACCTACCGTACGCCCGCGCGCCGCACCCTGCTTATGCGGACGAAAACGGCAGCCACGACGGCGCCACCAAGATCCCGGCCTGGGAGATGATCCGCTTTTCCGTCAACATCATGCGCGGTTGTTTTGGCGGCTGCACCTTCTGCTCGATCACCGAACACGAAGGCCGCATCATCCAGAGCCGCTCGGAAGACTCGATCATCAAGGAGATCGAAGACATCCGCGACAAGGTCAAGGGTTTCACCGGCACCATCTCCGACCTGGGTGGCCCCACCGCGAACATGTACCGCCTGGGCTGTAAAAGCCCCGAGATCGAGGCCGCCTGCCGCAAACCGAGCTGCGTGTACCCCGGCGTCTGCCAGAACCTCGGCACCGACCACCACCCGCTGGTGCAGATTTACCGCCGGGGCCGTGCGCTCAAAGGCATCAAGAAGATATTGATTGGCTCGGGCGTGCGTTACGACCTGGCGGTGTTGAGCCCCGAGTACGTCAAGGAACTGGTGCAGCACCATGTCGGTGGTTACCTGAAGATTGCGCCGGAACACACCGAGCAGGGCCCGCTGTCGAAGATGATGAAGCCCGGCATCGGCACCTACGACAAGTTCAAGACGCTGTTCGACAAGTTCACCTTGGAAGCGGGCAAAAAGCAGTTCCTGATCCCGTACTTCATCGCCGCCCACCCCGGCACCACCGATGAAGACATGATGAACCTGGCGATCTGGCTCAAAAAGCATGGTTTCCGTGCCGACCAGGTGCAAACCTTCTACCCCAGCCCGATGGCCACCGCCACCGCGATGTACCACTCCGGCCGCAACCCGCTGCGCGGTGTGCGCCGCGAGGTGCAAAGCGACAACGATACGGTTGACGTGGTGCGCGGTGAAAAACGGCGGCGCCTGCACAAAGCCTTTTTGCGCTATCACGATGCGAGCAACTGGCCCTTGCTGCGCGAGGCCTTGAAGGCCATGGGGCGCTCAGACCTGATTGGCAACGGCAAACACCACCTGATCCCGACCTGGCAGCCGCTGGGTGACGATGGCTACCAGAGTGCCCGTAAAAAGAACTCCACCCCGTCGGGCGCAAGACCCCAGCCGGTGTCATCAGCCAAACCGGTCAAAGGCCGGATGCTGACTCAGCACACCGGCTTGCCACCACGCGATATCGGCAGCCCCCGAGCCAAACCGCCGCGCCGCCCGCGCTGATCTCTATTGCCTGGCCCTCTGTGCCAGGCCTGCAAGGCAAAAACGCTACAACAAAAAGAGCTGCTAGCTCCTGCTATTCAATGCCTGGGAGGACTTTGAAGGCTGGAAATAAGCGGGTTCCAACTAGATCACTCAGGTCGGAGATAGCCTGAGGAGGGCATGACGGTCCTAATTGCAGCGGTTGCAGCCGTTCTTCGGCGTCAGCTTTGGAGCGTCCCCGATTGAATGATTCGGCTGCTGTGACATCCCCATATAGCCGCGCCGACCACCAATGCCGCTGCGATGGCTATCGGCGAAGTCCTAGCTTGGTTCACGAATGAAGCCAAGGTTCTTGTGGGGCAGCAAGCTTAAATGGCCGCCACAAATAGAAATGCGGCCGGGGCGCTATTCCAGTTGGCATACAACCGGAACTCTCCCTGAACGCTTACAGCAACGGAAAGTAAATATCAGTCTGCCATTGATTTAGGGGTGTTTCGGGGTACGCGCTGAGGTAGTGAAAGAACAATGGATGCTCAGCCAGAGACTCCCCGCTTTGAGGTAGCCAGTCACGGTAGAACGGATAAATCGTCTCGTTGATATGGTCGGTTGATCCCAGATGCCGAAGCACCGCACACCGCCCCCCTGGAATTGTGATCTCACGTACCCCATGGGAGTTTGGCGCAACATGACCGTGGATTTCGCCGCATATATCAAATCGCCAATCATCATTTGATGTTGTATCGGGATTGCTGCGTGGAATGCCAAAGGTGCGGGTGGTGGCAACCGGCGATTCCAAACTCGCCTTGCGCCACTCAATGAACCGCTGAATGGTCTGGTTAAGCATGCCCGGCGAGCCATGGTGTTCGAGTGCTGCGGCGGTGACTGGGGTGAAGGTAACGATTTTTATGTTCATGTTGATGCTCCGTGAAAAATGGGGGGGAATAAAAGATGCACCCCAGATGGCCCAATTGGGTTTTCTGCGGAATGCTGTGGGCGACATACCGAACGCACGTCCAAAGGCACGCGCAAATGCCTCTGGACTTTCAAATCCACTGTCAAGCGCCACATGCAGGACAGACCGTTTGCGTTGGGCTGCAAGCGTTCGAGCGGCTTGGCGCAGTCGGATGAACTGCACATAACGCGCGACAGGTACGCCCACAAATGCTGTGAACTGGCGATGGAAGTGAAATCTTGAGAACGCGGCAATCCTACTGAGCGTTTCAACCGAAAGGTCGCCATCGAGGTTGGCCTCAATGTAGGACAACACGGCTTCAATCCGCTGGGCGTAACTTTTGGAGGCAGAGGGTTCAAACATCATGGTGCGTAGGTGAGATGGCACGCATGGTTACATGTTCAAACATGAATGTCCTAGCTGCTCTTGCTCAATTTGAAGAACAGGTTTGACCGACAGTTGCATGCCCCTGTCTATCTAAGCGAGCCAACGACCGGTCTGGAGCAAGCAGATTGCAAACCACTACTACTGCTTCCAGCCTACAGCCGACTCCCAAGCGACGGGCAGGCGCCGAAGGCGCATCTTTATTGGATGGCGATTTGGTTTGGAAAAACACTATCTAATTGATAGCTATCAGCCATTTCATTACCTGGGCTAGCGGCCATTTAGCCATATATTTTGCTGCAATTCAGCCAGACCTCTTACAGCCAGATTGAGCCTGCAGACGCATTGCGTTATGGCTGGTAAACGCAGCACGAATTTGGCCTAGCCCTGAGGGTGCTGGCGGGCGGTCAACTTGTTGCCGCAGTGCCAATCGCCCGGCGCAGCACGATGTTGGCGCACAGGCCGCCGCCGTTGGCGTTGCTCAGGTCAAACGTGCCGCCCATGCGCGAGATGGTCTGCTCCACAATGGCCAGCCCCAGCCCGGTGCTGTTGGCCGCTGAGCGGGCGGAGTCTCCCCGGAAAAAAGGCGTGGTGAGTTGGTTGAGTTGTTCGGGTGGCACGCCGTTGCCATGGTCGCGCAGGCGCAGCAGCACCTGGTCGTCGCGGTAACGTGCCGAGATATCCACCCGCGCCACATCTGTTCCGTTGGATTGGCCATAACGGGCGGCGTTTTCCAGCAGGTTGATCAGCGCACGTTGCAACTCCACCGGGTCGGCCTGCACCATCAGGCCGTCTTGCAAAGCCACTTTGAACTCAAGGTCGCTGCGCTTGCGCAAGGGTTCCAGGCAGGTTTCCACCGTGTCGTTGAGTGACACCGGGCTCAGCCGCATGTCGCCCGGGCGCGCGTAGTCCAGAAATTTGCCGATGATCGCGTCCAGTTGCGCAATGTCGCCCGACATGGCCTCGCGTGCTTCGGGCTCGGGCACGCTCATCTCGGCTTCCAGCCGCAGACGTGCCAGCGGGGTACGCAGGTCGTGCGAGATGCCTGCGAGCATCACCGTGCGGTCTTGCTCGATCTGTGCCAGCTTGCGTGTCATGCGGTTAAAGCCGATGTTCACCGCCCGGATTTCCTGGGTGCTGACGGTCTCATCCAACGCGCTGGCTTCAAAGTCGCCTTCGTGCACCCGGCTGGCGGCTTGCGCCAAGTGTTTGAGCGGGCGGTTGATCAGCCGTGCAATGCCTGCTGCGCCTGCCAGTGACAACACGGCAGCGGTCAGCAGCCAGATCGTCCAGGTTTCGCGGGTGGGTTGGTCAAAGCGGTTGCGCTCGGTTTGCAGCCAGTAGCGGTCCTTGTCGATGGAAAACCCGACCCACAGCCCAGGCAACTGGTTGACGCTATTGGCCACGATGGTGTCTGGCCCCAGGCGCAACTGCAGTTGTTCGACCACATGGCGGTTCAGGTAACTGGCTGGCAAGGCCTCGAACACGTCTTTGGGTTCGCGCAGGCGGATGGTCAGGTGCTCCTGGTCTTTCATGGTTTTGAACAACGACACCCGGGCGATCGCGTCCGAGTGCATCACCGCCGCGCGGCTGAGGTTCACCACCGAGGCAATCTGGTCCGCCGTCTGGATCGCACGCGGCTCAAACTCCATTTGCAGCAAGGTCTGGGTCCAGGCGATCACGCTGCCCAGCAGCAGCAGCGCCAGCAGAAAAAAGGTGCGCCAGAACAGGCTCAACGCTGGCCTGCGGGAACGGGGCTGGGTGCCGTCCTGCGGGTCTGGCCGTTTAAGCCTGGGCGCTGTCATCAGGGATGAACACGTAACCGACGCCCCACACCGTCTGGATGTAGCGCGGCGCCGATGCATCCTCCTCCACCAGCTTGCGCAGGCGTGACACCTGCACATCCAGGCTGCGGTCAAAAGGCTCAAAGTCGCGCCCGCGGGCGAGTTGAGCCAGCTTCTCGCGTGACAGCGGCTGGCGCGGGTGGCGCACCAGGGCCTTGAGCATGGCGAATTCGCCGGTGGTCAGCGCCAGTTCTTCGTCGTCCTTGTGCAGGGTGCGTGCGCCCATGTCGAAGGTGAACGGGCCAAAACTGACCACCGCTTTGTCCGCGGATGGCGAGCCAGGCGCCTCCAGTGGCGGGCGCCTGCGCAGCACGGCGTGGATGCGCGCCAGCAGTTCACGCGGGTTAAATGGTTTGCCCAGGTAGTCATCGGCGCCCACTTCGAGCCCGACGATGCGGTCGATGTCTTCGCCCTTGGCGGTCAGCATGATGATCGGGGTGCGGTCGTTGCCACCGCGCAGGCGCCGACAGACCGACAAGCCGTCTTCGCCGGGCATCATCAGGTCCAGCACGATCAGGTCCACCGGTTCGCGCCCAAGCACCCGGGTCAGGGCGCGGCCATCTTCGGCCAGCAGCACCTCAAAACCTTCTTGCGTCAGGTAACGGCGCAGCAGGTCGCGAATGCGGGCGTCATCATCAACCACCAGGATTTTGTCGACACGGGAATTTACAGCCATACTACGATCCACTTGATTTGTAACAGCCGCAATTGTTGCGTGCGTTGTCGCTGGTGAACCTGTTTTTGGCCTGGGTTTCACACGCTGTTACAAATTTGGCACGGTTTTTACCCGTTTTGGGCCTTTGTTATGGGAGCAGTCATCTTGAAAAAATTATCAAAAGTTGTAGCGTACTGTGCTTTATTGACATGGGCTAGCGCCTCTTTTTCTCAGATGGTGACGACGCCGCTGCCCGCCCAGCGGGTGAACCTGGCGGCACAGGCCAGCGTGCAGGTGGCGCAAGACCTGTTGACCATGTCGCTCAGCACCACGCGCGAGGGCACTGACCCGCAGCAGGTGCAAGCCCAACTCAAAAGCGCCTTGGATAGCGCCCTGACGCAAGCCAAAAAAGAGGCGCGACCAGGGTTGATGGCGGTGCGAACCGGGCGTTTTGGCTTGACACCGCGTTATGGCAACAATGGCAAGATCACCGGCTGGCAAGGCAGCACCGAACTGGTGTTGGAAGGGCAGGACTTTGCCCGCATCAGCGAAACCGCAGGCAAGCTCAGTACCCTGACGGTGGCCGGTGCCAGCTTTGGCCTGACCCAGGGGCAGCGCCAAAGCGCCCAGGCGCAGGCACAAACCCAGGCGATTGCGCTGTTTCGCCAGCGCGCCACCGAGATTGCCAAGGCGTTTGATTTCCAGGCCTACACCTTGGGGGAGGTTTCGGTGAACTTTGAAGAAGGGGTGCCGATTTTTCAGCCGCAACTCAAAGGGGTGCGCCTAATGGCTGCCGAGGCTGCACCGGTGCCGGTTGAGGCGGGTATGACCTCGGTATCGGTCAACGTGTCTGGCTCTGTGCAGCTTCAATGAACCCTGCCTAGGCCTGCAGCAAGGCTTTGGCCGCCTCGATGCGCAGCGGCAGGGCAATACGTGGGTCGTCCATGACTGCTCGCAGAAATGCCTGTGGACTCAAGCCGGGGCCTGGCCCTGAGGCCGTTGTCTGGGGCGCTGGGTTGATGTCGACGGCCGGTTGCTTGGGGGCGGGCTGAAGCTTGATCAAGGCGTGTGACCACTCTTCTGGTCGAATGCTGCGCAGGCGTGTCAGCAAGTCGGCCTGGGCATCCTCGCCTGGCGAGCGATCAAGTGCGGGCTCATCTTCAAAGACGGCGGCCAAGTCGGGGGCCACGAAGGCTGACCATTGGCCGTTATCGGCCCTCTGGCTGGGAATGGATGCCATGGTTTGCCCGGGCTGCGGTTGCAGACGCAGTCGTTGCGCAGCCACTTCGGGCAGGTAGCGTGTTTGCAGCGCTTCCATGAAGACCAGCGCCTGCGCCAGTGGCAGCGGTTGGGTCCAGGAAAACCACAACTGATAACCGTCCTTGCCATTCACGGCAATCGCCGGCGCGGGCAAGTCCAGGTCCGCCTGCACGCCATGCCACAGGCGGGACACCGCCGCCCAATCCGCGGGCCGAAACAGCTCCAGCACAGCGCCGCGAACCAGGCCATCAGCCGCGATTACAGGCAATTCAGCAGGGCGGGGCGGCACAGCAGCAGTGCCTGCTGGCAGGTAGAGGCGGCAGAGTTCAGTGGTTAATCGGTTCATGGCGGGTCAATGTCAAAGAGGGGTGTGGCGTTTCGGCGGGCTGGTGGTCTGGCCCTGATTGTCGAAGATGGCTGTGGCGTGAGGGTGTTGCTGGCACCGTGCATGGGCCTCCCGTGGGGGTGGGTCACAGGCATGGGCCGCCAAGGAGTCAGGTGTTGGGGATCAGGCTATAAAATGGTTCTTAGCCCTTTTTTATCAAGGGATTGTTGCTATATTGTTAGGAGTGATTTGGTGTTGTCCCCGATCCGTTTGATGCCTGAGCACGCGCGCGTGTACCGAGCGCTCATGCTACAGGCTTATACCCAACACCCGCAGGCGTTTGGCTCCAGCGTGGCCGAGCGCGCTGCCTTGCCTCTCAGTTGGTGGGCCAAGCGTCTGGCAGCCGACCCCAACGCGCATGAACTGGTGTTGGGGGTGTTTGATGGCCAACAGTTGGTCGGTGTGGTGGGCTTGGCGTTTGAGTCGCGCGAGAAACTGCGCCACAAATGCAGCCTGTTCGGCATGTATGTGGCCCCACAAGCACGTCGGTTGGGGCAGGGGGCAGCGTTGGTGCAGGCCGCGCTGGCTGGCGCACGCACACGACCGGGCATCAAGCTGGTGCAACTCACCGTCACCCACGGCAACTTGGCGGCGCAGGCACTCTACGAGCGCTTTGGTTTTGTGAGCTTTGGGCTGGAGCCGATGGCGGTGGCGGTTGATGACGGTTTTGTCAGCAAAAACCATATGTGGTGTCGGCTGCCCGACGAGGGCGTCAGGTGCACGTAAGAGGTGCATCTTGCACCGGTAAAACCCTCTTTTGAGCCTCTCCGGCTGCTAGACTGACTTCGTTTAGCCGCCGGTTAAACCCTGCCATGCAATCTATCTTTTTTGAGTGAAATGCCATGTTACGAGCAGACCGTGTAAGCAACCCCCTCCTGAAATCCAAAATCATGTCGGCGGAAGCCGCGGCCGAGCTGATACCGGCGGGCGCCAATGTGGGCATGAGTGGTTTTACTGGCTCTGGCTATCCCAAGCTGGTGCCCGGAGCGTTGGCACGGCGCATGAAAAAGGCGCATGCGGAAGGTGAGCCGTTTCGGATCGGGCTGTGGACCGGTGCCTCCACCGCACCTGAACTCGATGCCGTGCTGGCCGATGCCGATGGTATCGAAATGCGCCTGCCCTACCAGTCCGACCCGACGGTGCGCAAACAGATCAACGCTGGCAAGATGCAGTACACCGACCTGCACCTCTCGCATGTGGCGCAGCTGGTCTGGTTCGGCTTTTTGGGAAACCTGGATGTGGCGGTGGTCGAGGTGGCGGGCATCTTGCCCGATGGGCGGCTGATTCCGTCCTCGTCGGTGGGCAACAACAAGACTTGGCTGGATCAGGCCGACAAGATCATCCTTGAAGTCAACTCCATGCAGAACGCCGGCCTGGAAGGCATGCACGACATTTATTACGGCACCCAGCTGCCGCCCGCGCGCCAGCCGATCCCGCTGGTGCGTGCCAACGGCCGAATTGGTGAAGCCTACCTGCGCTGCGACCTGAGCAAAGTGATTGCCGTGGTGGAAACCCACCAACCTGACCGCAACACCCCGTTTGCCGCGCCAGACGAGAACTCCCAACGCATTGCCAACCATGTCATCGACTTCCTGGGCCAGGAGGTCAAGGCCGGGCGTCTGCCGCCAGATTTGTTGCCGCTCCAATCGGGCGTGGGCAACATCGCCAATGCGGTGCTGGCCGGGCTCAACAACGGCCCGTTCGAGAACATGACCGCCTACACCGAGGTGCTGCAAGACGGCATGCTTGACATGCTGCGCTCTGGCAAGCTGACCTCAGCCTCGGCCACGGCCGTGTCTTTCAGCCCAGAGGCGCTCAAAGACTTCAATGACAACATCGATTTTTATAGCAAACGCATCGTGCTGCGCCCGCAAGAGATCAGCAACCACCCCGAGGTGGTGCGCCGTCTGGGCGTGATTGCGATGAACGCGATGATCGAGGCCGACATCTACGGCAACGTCAACTCCACCCACATCAAGGGCACCAGCATCATGAACGGCATTGGTGGCTCGGGCGACTTTGCCCGCAACGCTTTTCTGTCGTTTTTTGTGACGCCATCCACCGCCAAAAACGGTACTTTGTCGTGCATCGTGCCGATGGTTTCGCATGTGGACCACACCGAGCACGATGTGCAAATCCTCGTCACTGAGCAGGGCCTGGCCGACTTGCGTGGCCTGTCGCCCAAACAGCGGGCGCGCCTGATCATCGAAAAGTGTGCCCACCCCGACTTCCGCCCGGCGCTGACCGAGTATTTTGAGCGGGCCCTGCGTGAGTCACCCGGCAAACACACGCCGCATCTGATGAACGAAGCCTTCAGCTGGCAGGACACCGCGCTCAAGGTGCTCAATACCGAGACAGCTTGAGGGCCTGTAGCGCCAATGGATCCAGGCCGCAACATCTGCCCGGCCTCTGTTTTTTGAAAGGACGACTAGCGTCATGAAATTGTTGCGATATGGCCCGGTGGGCCAAGAAAAACCCGGTGTGCTGGATGCGGCTGGCCAGGTTCGGTCTCTGAGTGCCTTGGTGGACGACATTGGCGGCGCCACCTTGTTGCCGGAGCGTCTGGCACACCTGCGCAGCCTGGATCTGACCAGCCTGCCGCTGGTGCCGGGCGTGCCGCAGCAGGATCTGCGGCTGGGCCCGTGTGTGGCCAAGGTGGGCAAATGCATTTGCATCGGCCTGAACTATGCTGACCACGCTGCCGAGTCCGGCATGCCGGTGCCACCCGAACCGGTGGTGTTCAACAAATGGACCAGCGCCATTGTTGGCCCGGACGATGCGGTTGAAATCCCCCGTGGGTCAGAAAAAACCGACTGGGAAGTGGAACTCGCGGTGGTGATTGGCCAGGGCGGGCGCTACATCGAGGAAGCCGACGCTTTGAACCACGTGGCGGGTTACTGCGTGATGAACGATGTGTCAGAGCGCGACTTCCAGCTCAACCGCAGCGGCACCTGGGACAAGGGCAAGGGCTGCGACACCTTCGGCCCGTTGGGACCGTGGCTGGTGACCGCTGACGAAGTGCCCGACCCTCAGGCGCTCTCACTCTGGCTGGAGGTGGATGGCCACCGCTACCAAAACGGCAGCACCGCGACCATGGTGTATCAGGTGCCGTTCCTGATCAGCTACCTGAGCCGTTTCATGAGTTTGCAACCTGGTGATGTGATCTCCACCGGCACGCCACCGGGCGTTGGCCTGGGCCACAAGCCACCCGTGTTTCTGCGTGCTGGGCAGACGATGCGCCTGGGTGTTGAAGGCTTGGGTGTGCAGACGCAGCGGGTGGTGCAGGGGTAAGTGCTTGTCCGTTGACGATAGGTCCCATTCGGTGATGTGCCCGCAAGCGGGGTGGGCCATGTGGACTCAGGCAGAGGGCCTCAGACGCGCAAGACCATTGGTGCAAAAGGCCTACCTATTTATCCGCACCAGGCGTCATTCAAGTACGCTTCGAAGGCGCTTCAAATCCCAATTTAGCCATTGTTTCCTGCGCTTCCAACACCATCGCCGCTATATCAGCAACTGTGACACGCAGCTTTGTGGCACGCGATCTCATGTGTTCGTAAGCTTGTATTTCTGTTAGCCCTTGGCCGTTGGTTATGACTCTTATTGCCTTCTCAATCTGCCGTCGTGACTTGATGGTGTCTTCCAACTTATCAATTTTGCCCTTCAACCTGCTCTGGAAACTCTGCGAGGACCGCGCAAGAACCAAGGTGCTCAACACCCCCGATGACCTGAATGGCTTTGCAATCACTCCATGGGCATTTGAATCGAGCAACAACCGCAACGTTGTAGGACTTTCGTAATCCGACAAGGCAATCAGTGTCACATCTTCAAGATGTGCACACCACGCTCCACTACCTTTCAACTCTTCAGAAACCTGAAAAAGAATCACGTCAGCGCCAGTGGGGTAGACAGCTGGGAAAGGCCACATCAAGCTCAAATGGCATCCGATACGCTTGAATTGCTCGGCCAATATTTCACGTTCATCACCTGGAGGATAGATCAGCACAACACGGATGCTGCGCAAATCTTCATACAACCGCCGAATACTTGAGTTCATCATGTCAGCGCAACCAAAATTCAGCGAATCCGTACGTGGTCAGATAGGGGTCAGCCTTGACCGCACCAGACCCCTCCCAAACGATCTTGAACTGCCCATCAGGTTGGCAAACCCCGATCCGAGGAGTCAATGCACAGTGGTTCGTTTCCTTGTCAATCGACAATATCCCTTCAGGCGAGTCAAAACTGACCTTGTGGGCTGCCCGAACTAGTTTTTGCGTGTCCATGCTCCCGCTGCGCTCCAATGCTCTCGCAAACAAATGAACCTGGTTGTATGCCATTTCAGACCACATACTGGTTGGCTTCTCACCATACCGTCGCCTCCACAAATCAATGAACCGATGATTGCTTGGGTTGTTTAGGGACCCAAAGTAAGTTGCTGAAGTAATGTGCCCTTCGCACAATGGGGCTCCAATTAAACGAATCTCCTCTTCAGCCATCGTTAGGCTTGCGATGGGTGTTTTCAGCGGATCAATTCCATGATCCCGATACAGACGATAGAACTCCCGCGCGGCATGACCAACCAATGTAGAGAACACCACGTCCGGTTTTAGGGTCGCAATGGACTTCAAAACTTTCTCAAGCTCTTCAGTGCTGGCATCGACAGACAGATAAATCTCGTCTGATATTTCACCATCATGTGACTCAACCATATCTCGCATGATTCGATTTGACTCACGCGGGTATAAGTAATCAGCACCTATTAAAAAAAATCTTGACCCATTGTTTTGCAGAAGATAAGCGGCCAGTTGATTGCTGTTCTGATTTGGCACCGCACCGGTGTAAATCACATTTTGTGAATATTCGAAGCCTTCATAAATTGAGCAATACCACAGCAATCCATTCGTACGTTCAATAATGGGTAAAACTGCCTTTCGACTTGATGATCTCGAGCATCCAAAAATAACGTTAATCTCATCTTCCAGCAACATTTTTGTTGCAAGGCGGCGGTACTCATCTGGGCTACCCATCGGGTCATAAGATATGGGTTCTAATCTCCTACCAAGCACGCCTCCGAGTTCGTTGATTTCCTCGAACGCCAAAGTCGTACCAAAGTAATGCTCAGACTCGGTAACACTTGTCACTCCAGATCGAGAATACAGAACACCAATCCTCCAAGCCGCTGCAGATTCAACACTCACAAATAACCCTCCTTAGAATCCAAGATGTACCCCTAACGGCTGAATGCTGCTTGAAGTTCACTCGGAGTAGCTTCAATACTTTGCAATAGCAACATTAGCAGAATGCGTGCCTTTGCCGGACCGAGATCATCGGCAAAAATGGCGCCCACGTCCTGCAACGTCTTTCCTCCCCCTTCGAACCCATATGACGGCAACACGCGACCATTTGGAACTTTTGACGAAATCACAACGACAACGCCAGAAGCAATTGCAGATTTGATTGCTTCAAAGAGCGGTTTGTTCACGTTCCCAAGGCCAAGTGCCTGAACCACGACGCCTCTGGCACCTCGACGCACGGCATCCTGCATTGCCGCTCCATCACATCCACCATACATTGACACAATTTCAACCAATGGCATGTCTTCAGCAAGAATGGGGATGTGCTGACGGCGCTGTGGACATCTTGAGTAGACCACCCGGTCGGGATCAATTGACCCAAGAAAGCCAAAATCTCCGCATTTAAACGACTCAACATTCATTGTGTGCGTTTTCACAATGTCTCTGGCCGCACCGATCTGGTTGTTCATCGCGACCAAGATGCCCTTTCCACAACTCTCTGAATCAACGGCCACTCGAACGGCGCTTAACAGATTGCGCGGACCATCCGAATCAGATTCAGAGGCATGGCGTTGCGCCCCAATCAATACAACTGGTTTGTCAGCATTGACCGTTAAGTCCAGCCAATAAGCGGCCTCCTCAAGGCTATCGGTTCCATGGGAAATGACCACCCCCGAAACCTCGGAACGCTTCAAAGTGCTCTCAATCTGCCTTGTCAATTTGATCCACTCAGGTGGCCCAAGATAAGCCGATGCCATGTTGGAGTGATTCAAAACTTCAACATTGGCGAAGTTGATAATCTCCGGAACTGACCGCAAAAGATCATAGCCATCGATCGTGGGTATTGGCGCTCCACTGGCAGGATCGCGCTTCATCGCAATTGTCCCGCCAGTAGAAACCAACTGAACAATTGGCAAAGCTTCCATGGTTGCCAAATGTTGAAATTGCCTTGTCATATGCATTCATCCTTGATGCAGATCACACCCGCAGATGTGAAAAAATGGTCTCCTGAGCTTTATCTGCCTTGGTATCACCCTCATCCACGATTTCACCTTGCTTCAAGATTAGGTACCTGTCGGCCACCTTCATTGCAAATGGGACATTCTGCTCAATGATGAGCATGGTGGTTCCATGCTCTTTCCGCTCCCACAACAAGGCATCAACAAGTCGGTCAATCACCGACGGTTGAAGTCCCTCTGTAATCTCGTCCAACAGAATAATGGATGGACGCATCATTAGCGCCCGCGCAACCAGAAGCATTTTTTGTTCCCCGCCAGACAATGTCCCTGCGTACTGTTTAAGACGCTCTTTGAACACGGGGAAAATCGGTGTTATCAACGCAAAACGCTCGTCGAATGTCGATTCTTTTTCAAGTCCAAGGCGAAGATTGTCACGAATGCTCAAATCTGCAAAGAGCGCCTGCTCTTGAGCTGCGTAGGCGATCCCACTTGAAGCAATTTTGTAGGGAGGGAGTCGAGTGACGTCTTCCCCGCCTACATGCACCGTGCCCGCCATCTTCGGTAGGTAGCCCATGACGGTTTTCAGCAGTGTGCTCTTTCCCATGCCATTTTTTCCAAGGAGTGCGACTGCTTCTCCGGAGTCAATTTTTAATGACAGGTCGCGCAACACCACTGAAGCCTTGTACCCACTGGTGACGAATTTGAGTTGCAGTGCGGCCTGGCTCATACGGTCTCCATAGGTGCATGAGATGCACCCGAATAAATCGTTTTAACGAGTTCGGAGTTCACAACTTCTCTGAAGCTGCCCTCCATAACAATTCGCCCCTGATGAAGCACGACAATTCGTGTCGCTATTTCTTCCACGAAGTCCAAGTCATGCTCCACCAAAAGGCAGCACAGCTGATACTTGTGGGCAAGCGACGACAAGATATTTCCAATCTGCGTCCGCTCTGTCTTGGTTAGCCCGGCTGTGGGCTCGTCCAACAATACCAGTCTAGGTTCTTGAGCCAGTACCATTGCCAGCTCCAGTGCCTGCTGCTCACCGTGAGATAGGTCCCGCGCAACGGCCCCAAGCTTCTGACTCAAACCAGTTGTGTTGACGACATCAAGCGCATATTGGGGCAACGTCAAATGTTTGTCCTGCTTCAACAGTGACGGCGTAACCCGTGTAGTGCCAGCTATTCGCAGGCATTCGGCCACCGTTAGCGATTCAAAGATGTTGGCATTCTGGAATTTTCGTCCCAGACCAAACTTCACGCATCGATCCGGCGGAAGGAGCTGAATATCATTTCCACAAATTGAAACATTTCCCGCCGACCGATCAAGACCATCACTCATGCAACGCATCAGTGTCGTCTTGCCTGCACCATTGGGTCCAATCAACCCCACCAATTCACCGCGATTGGCCTTTAGATCAATGCCTTCTAGGACCTTGAGGTAGCCGTAATGCTTTGCAACGCCCTCCATCAATATGGCTGGTGTCGTCTTCTCAAGGTCTGACACGGGAGCTGTTTCCCTCACGGCCAAGTGAGGGATGCGGTGGACGTATTGACCTAGTCCAAACGGCTTCAGTAGGACGGGAACCAAGCCTTGAGGGAGCAATACGATTACCAAAACAAACGATGCCCCGAGTATCAATTGCCATGCGAAAGGCATGCTGCTTCCCAAATAAGCAGTAACAACGTTGATCAGAATGGCACCTATAAGTGGCCCCCACAAGGTTCCTCGTCCACCAAGGGCCACCCAAATGATTAGCTCTGTGCCAAGCACAAACCCACCCAACTCTGGAGCGACGACACCGCTAAATGCGCCATAGCCAAAACCTGCGAAACTGGCAATGCCCGCCGTGACGACGAGCAGGATGGTCTTCACTGTTAAGGTATTGATGCCAAGATATGCGCAACGGGACTCATTGTCTCGAATAGCCGAGAGGATTCTTCCCCCGTCACTCCGCACGATAAACCAGGCAGCAATCGCAACTAGACCGAGCGCGGCGCCTGCGATCCTGTACCAGGCCTCAACAGTCAGGTCAAAGGTTTCGTAGCCGGTAAGGCCCGAGCTTGACCCGGTCCAAGAACCGCCTGACAGTGTTA